>CDZB01075843.1_pt1 | contig 219644 bp, 176 predicted proteins | sample 554961 | NCBI WGS metagenome assembly CDZB01 (sample SAMEA3182106, study PRJEB8094) | gut metagenome | biome: human; feature: gut; material: Stool; isolation source: human stools | place: Canada | collected 2013-02-26 | reverse complement strand
TGTCTATCTTATACGCTTGACGAATTAATAACTAAGAATTACTAATTGTCGCAGGCGAACGAACTTTAGGCGGTTATTGCGGCGGTGTCCCACCTCTTCCCATTCCGAACAGAGAAGTTAAGCCCGCTTGCGCCGATGGTACTGCAATGCAATGCGGGAGAGTAGGTGGCTGCCTTCTTTACTTGAGGTCTTCAGAGTCAAACGACTTTGGAGACCTTTTTTTGTATCCGTAGGAGAGTTATTCCTCCGCCACTATTTTATAGTTTTGACACTCCCGACACACTCTTGTTTAAGAAGTTCCCTTCAGTTGGTGCACTATAAGGGTGCACTTTAAGGGGGTGCACTTGTCTCAAGTGCACCAACTGATCAATACGTGCACCAACCGAAGCTTGGTTGGTGCAGCAGAGACTACTGTACCCCATGATCCTGGTAGATACTTTCAAATCCTGGTAGATACTAACTGCATCTGCCAGCCCTTAACTACTTCAAAGCCAATTGGCTGTGCCGCTGCTGGAAGATATGGTAGATTTTTTTACCTTCTTTATTTTTCTGCAGACTCTCATATAAGTAAAACCTAAACAGGCTATTTCTTTTCAAAGTGTTGATAGTCTTTCAGTGATCTCCAGTCACCTCCCCAAGTGAAGCCGTGCATCTTAAAGAGTTTGTATGCCAAATCGTTGTGATCAATCTTATACTTGAATGTTTTAGTGCGATTGGCATACGTACGTCCCGCTTTCGGTTCTACAGTCATGCTGCCGTCCTTGCGGCGCTTTACGCAAGGATTATATAACGGGTTTATGTCGATGGCTTTACCTCGACTATGATAAGAAAGCGTCTTTGAGCCAGCAACACGACGATAGTTGAAGCATGAAGTGTTGTTGTGAAGCATAGAAGTTTCGTCGTCAGCGTTATAATCGTCGATTAGCTGTATGCGTTCGATGGGGTAGCGCGCCTTGTATAGCTCCTTGAATATTTCTATGAGGTCGGCAGCAATGTCTCGATGGCACACCAGTTCGCCAGACTTTACCTTACCGTCAAATCCGTAATGCAGAACTCGGATGTATCGAAGTTCTGTGCGTGGTATCGTGCAGTTGGCTTTGTAAGACTTGCCTTGCATACGCTTGAAAACCGCTTCGCTGATAGGCTCGGCTGTAAAGTGTATTGTTGTGGTTGTGTTAGTAGAGTTGCTATGCTGAGATGGTAGATTGTTAATATTAGCTTTTTGTGCATTTGTGCTAAATGACATCATTGCGAGAGTCACGGCGAATAATGTTGTTTTCATATAAAGTTCAGAAATAGTTATATATCGATTTGTGATGTAAGGTAGAGTAGAGTGTATAAACAAAAAAGCCACCGACCTGAGGCCAGTGGCTAATTTTCTCTTTTCGTTGTTCGAGCTATAATTACTCAGCAACAGTTGTGTCAGCTGCAACAGTGTCAGCAGCAGTTGTGTCAACTGCAGTTGTGTCTGTTGTGTCAGCAGTTGCGTCAGTAGCAGCTGTTTTGTTACCACAAGATGCGAAAGAGATAGCTGCGATAGCTACGAACATCAAAACTAATTTCTTCATTTTCTTTGCTTTTTTAAATCTGTAAAACAATCATTTGTTTATTAAAACATTGCAAAGGTATACATTTTTTCAATACAACGTACAACTTTTTAGGTTTTTTTTTTGACTTTTTTGTAACGCTTTTAAAACGCATTGAAAATCAATGAGATACAAAGTGTAAACAAACGTTAATGTTTTTGAGTATTGAGAAATCTGCTTAAAAAATGATGATTTTCGGCCTCTTTGTGTGCGTACAAAACAGAATTTTCATTACCTTTGTATCTGCTTAATTATATATAATAAGGTATAATGATCAATACATCTGTTTTTCAAGATAAAAAAGCTGCATATTTCACATTAGGATGCAAGCTGAACTTCTCTGAAACCTCTACTTTCGGCAAGATGCTTGCCGATTTGGGCGTTCATGTTGCTGAAGAAGGCGAGGTTGCTGACATCTGTCTGGTGAATACTTGCTCTGTAACCGAAGTGGCTGACCATAAATGTCGTCAGGCCATCCATCGTCTTGTACGTAACAATCCTGGTGCCTTCGTGGTTGTTACAGGATGCTATGCACAGTTGGAATCGGAGTCAGTGAGCAAGATAGACGGTGTAGACCTCGTTCTGGGATCTGACGAGAAGGCGAATCTCATTCAGTTCTTGAGTGACGCATGGACTTCAAAGGAGTCGGCTGCTGAACGCGATGAGGATGGCAAGGCTGAATCGCTGCATGAGTTCCACTCGGTAAAGACAAAAATGATTAAGTCGTTCGCACCTTCTTGCTCTCGTGGCAACCGCACACGCTATTTCCTTAAGGTACAGGACGGCTGCGACTACTACTGCACCTATTGCACCATTCCATATGCACGTGGCAACTCCCGTAACCCCACCATTGCTTCGCTCGTGGCTCAGGCAGAAGAGGCAGCAAGAGAAGGCGGCAAGGAGATTGTGCTCACCGGTGTGAACATCGGCGACTTCGGAAAGACAACTGGTGAGAGTTTCCTCGACCTGTGCAAGGCCCTTGACAAGGTGGAGGGAATTGAGCGCTATCGTATAAGCAGTATGGAGCCGGACCTTCTGAGTGACGAACTCATAGAGTTTTGTTCGCAGAGTCGTGCATTCATGCCTCACTTTCATGTGCCGTTGCAGAGCGGATCGGATGAAGTGCTTAAGCTGATGCACCGTCGCTATGACAAGGCACTCTTTGCACACAAGATAGAACTTATAAAGCAGAAGATGCCCGATGCGTTCATCGGCGTCGACGTTATGGTAGGCTGTCGAGGCGAAACTCTTGAGTGTTTCGAGGAGTGCTACGAGTTTCTTGACGGTGTAGATGTGACACAGTTGCACGTGTTCCCGTACAGCGAACGTCCTGGCACGGCGGCGTTGCGCATACCTTACGTAGTGGATGACGCAGAGAAAAAGGTGCGAAGCAAGCGTTTGCTCGATCTTAGTGAGCAGAAACGCATCAATTTCTATACACGCTATATCGGCACCGAACAGGAAGTGCTCTTCGAGAAGGCGACACGTGGCAAGGCTATGCATGGCTTTACAGCCAATTATATTCGCGTAGAGTTGCCGGCTAAACTTGCCAAGGAGGAGTACGACAACCAGATTCTGCGAGTAAGGTTGGGCGAGTTCAACAGAGACAAGTCGGCATTGCAGGTAGAACTGCTTTAATTAAGTTGCACTATTATAATAAAATAGGATGAAGAAAGTAGCAATCGTAATATTGAACTGGAACGGCGAGCAGATGCTGCGTCGTTTCCTTCCGTCGGTGTTGCAGCACTCGGAGAATGTTGCAGACATCGTTGTGGCAGACAATGCGTCGACAGATGCATCGCTTGCGCTTCTTGAGAAGGAGTTCCCTACAGTACGCACCATCGTGCTCGACCGCAATTATGGCTTTGCAGAAGGTTATAATAGGGCTCTAAATCAGGTGGAGAACGAGTATTACGTGTTGCTCAACAGCGATGTGGAGGTGACAGAAGGTTGGCTCGACACACTTGTCAGCTTTATGGATAGTCATCCTGAAGCTGCAGCTTGCCAGCCCAAGCTACTTGCCGAGCACGACCACACGCTCTTCGAATATGCCGGAGCGAGTGGTGGCTACATCGACCGTTATGGCTACCCGTTCTGTCGCGGCAGACTTTTCGAATCGGTTGAGAAAGACGAAGGACAATACGACGATGTGTGCGAAGTGATGTGGGCAACAGGTGCCTGTCTGATGATACGCCGCACAGACTATTGGCGAGTTGACGGACTTGACGACCGTTTCTTCGCACATAACGAGGAGATAGACCTCTGTTGGCGACTCTGCAATCTTGGTCGCAAGATATATTGTATGCCGCAGAGCCATGTGTTCCATGTTGGAGGTGGCACCCTACCGAAGGGCAATCCGATGAAGACTTTCCTCAACTTTCGCAACAATCTGACGATGCTCTATAAGAACCTGCCCGAAAGCGAGTTGCGGCATGTGATGCGAGTGCGTTGCTTGCTCGACTATGTGGCTGCATTCAAGTCGCTTATCCTCGATCGCAATATCGGCGAGTTCAAAGCCGTATTGCGTGGCAGACGAGCCTTCAAGGCATGGCGCCATCAGTTTGATTCCGATCGCCTGGCTATTCAGAATTTGCGAGTGAACCAGACCGACCCGATGCGTAAGCCGTATAGTCTGCTGTGGCAGTATTATGCTCACGGTATACATACATATAAAAAATTGAAAAACGAGCAATAAAACCATATTTTTAGGAATATTTTATAGTTAAACAGCGAAAAAGGCTTCGCTGTTTAACTTTTTTAGATGATTTTCTTGGCTTTTAAAACCTTTTTTACTATTTTTGCAAATAATAATTAACAAATCGCTAATAGCAGGATAGTAAAAGGTGAGAAAACTATACATTATAATAATAATGGCAATTGTTTTTGTTTCGACAGCATGTGAATTGAAGCTGAAACAATTCGGAGAAGACAGTCAGACGACGCTTGTAGAGATACAGCGCTATGACCGTCTTGAAAGCCGTTATCTCACTACTGGCGATTTCTCTGCGTTGCAGCAGATGAACATTGAGTATCCGATGGAAACGCGCACCTTGATTGAGGACGTGTTGCAGTTGGGCGAAGTGAACGATCCTGGCATCAATTCGAGATTCCTGCAGTTCTATCAGGACACAACGCTTCAGACTATTATCTCTGAAGCTGAGTTGCAATATGCTAATGTCTCTGATATCAGCAAGCAGCTTAACAAGGCTTTTGACAATTTGCGCAAGATCTCTCCTGATGTTGTCTTACCGACCATCTACACACAGATTGGCGCACTCGACCAGAGTGTGGTTATCGGAAACAACTCAATCGGTATCTCACTTGACAAGTATCTCGGCGAGAACTATCCGCTTTATCATCGCTACTATTCCGAAGCCCAGCGTACTCAGATGACACGCGAGCATATTGTACCCGACTGCATGTTCTTCTACATGCTCAGTCTTTATCCGCTTAAAGACTATGAGGTACGTTCTCAATATGAACGTGATCTGCATGTTGGCAAGATAATGTGGATAGTGAACGGACTGCTCGACCAAAAGTTCTTCACTACAAAGTACGTCGACAAGGTAGACCGATATGTGCGCAAGAACTCGCTGTCTGCAAAGCAACTCTTGAAAAACCAGCTTTAAGCCAGCTTGGTTCAGAGAAGAAATAGCAGGTATAGTTCAACGTATGTTGAACAAGTATAATGATAAAGAAACGGAGTGAAGGCTTTAAAGTCTTCACTCCGTTTAATTTTAGATAATGATTTTATTTAAATTTAGATGATAACTCCGTTTAAATTTAGATGATGAGCCTTATTGTACTATTTGTTCTTTTTACCTTTTACTTTTTTACTTTTAAAATCTCCTCAGGTTTCTCAACGAGAGTAGTGGCGCCATGCTGCAACAGGAAGTTCTTGTCGCGGAATCCCCACAACACGCTGATGCATGGCATGCCTGAGTTGCGAGCCGTGTCAATGTCCACGTCGCTGTCGCCGATATACACAGCGCCGTCAGCCGTGGCACCGAGCTGTCTGAGCGCCTCTATCACCGTGTCGGGTGCAGGCTTCTTGCGTATATCCTCTCGTTCGCCGATAGCCACAGGCACAAGTTCCTCGCCGAAGAAGTGGCGGCACAGATCCTGCGTCGCAGCGTAGAACTTATTGCTTACAACAGCCACCTTCTTTCCACGTCTGTGCAACTCCTGCAGCAGATCCATCACACCATCGTACGGGCATGTTGTGTCGAGGTTGTGCTTCATGTAATGCTGGCGGAAATCCTGGTAAGTCTTGTCGAACAGCGGATTGCTGAGTCCGTCGGGGATAGCTCTCTCCATAAGTTTCTTCACGCCGTTGCCTACAAACTGGCGCACTTCGTCTATTGAGCGCTGCGGCATACCGTTGTTTTCCAAAGCGTAGTTGCAACTTGCAGCGAGGTCGTTGAGTGTAGAAAGCAGGGTGCCATCCAAGTCGAAGATGTATGTATCGTACATATTCATATTGTTTTTTTTAATTGATTCAGATAATTGAATTGTGCGCTACAAAAGTACGTATTTTTAAGCAAAGGCGTATAAATTTGTATCGACGATTAAAAACATTACATTTATTTTTGTCATATATCATATTTACTCTACCTTTGCATTGTTTCAGCAACATATAATTTAAAACTATGAGAAAGAAAAAGAATAAAAGCAGTATGCTTTTCAAATTCATTGGCGTCGGTCTGTTAGTTGCAGTCGCCATTGTCTATTATTTCTTCTTTGCCGGTATGTCGTCGAGCGGCGACACACAATACGTGTACATCGACGACGACGACACCATCGATTCCGTATACACAAAACTCGGCGAAGTGTCAAAGAGCAATGCAATGACAGGCTTTAAAACCCTCGTCAAGGTGAGCAGCTATGCCGACAACGTACGCACAGGCCGCTATGCCGTGCGTTCAGGTGAAGGATCGTTAATGGTGTTTCGCCATCTGAAGAATGGTTTGCAGACACCAGTCAGTCTTGTCGTGCCGTCGGTGCGCACTATGGACCGTCTTGCAGCCGAACTCTCCAAGCGTCTCATGATGGACAGTACGGCTCTCTACAAGGCACTTACCGACGAAGCTGTCTGCCAGAAGTACGGTTACGACACCGCAACCATCGCCGCCCTCTTCATTCCGAACACCTACGACATCTATTGGAACGTGACGGTAGACAAACTGCTCGACCGTATGCAGAAGGAGAACAAGGCGTTCTGGAACACCGAACGCACAAAGAAAGCACAGGCTATGAAACTCACGCCGATTGAGGTGACTACGCTTGCCAGCATCGTCGACGAGGAGACAGCCAACAACGGCGAGAAGCCGATGGTAGCCGGCATGTACTACAACCGCCTTATGCTACGCAACGCCGAGTATCCAGAAGGAATGCCGTTGCAGGCCGACCCAACAATCAAGTTCGCATGGAAGCGTTTCGACCTTAAGCGCATCTACAATAATCTGCTCTACATAAAGAGTCCGTATAACACCTACCGCAACCCTGGACTGCCGCCTGGACCAATCCGCATCCCGTCTATAGCAGGCATCGATGCTGTGCTCAATCATGTGCAGCACGACTATCTATATATGTGTGCCAAGGAAGACTTCAGTGGAACCCACAACTTTGCACGTACATATACAGACCACATGCAGAACGCAAAGCGCTATAGCGATGCGCTCAACAACAGAGGAATCAAATAATATAAAAGATTGATAATGAATATATTCCCAAGACTATTACTGAGCGTCGCACTTTCCGTGCCGGCGCTCAGTTTGTTTGTACATGCCGTTGAGACGGAGCTGTCTGCCGCACATGGTTATGTTGAGACAACCGACGGGACGGTAGGTGCATCGGGCATCAATATGCCTGGCGAAGCGCTCAACTCCAGCGGTCGACCGCAGATGAACAACACGCTTTCTGCCTGGACCTCAACCTCCGTTTGTGCCGTCTATTATTTTCATCATCCTGCAGCAACGGTTTCAAACACTTTGAAACTTAACATCAAGGCGTTGCAGACTGTGCGCTTCCGCCTCACCGTTTCCGACCCTGATTCGCCTGCCACACCTCTTTATACAAAGGAGTTCAGTGCGAAAGGTCCGCTTCTTGGAGGTGAAGTAGAAGTTGGTATGGGCGACATAACCTTCACACGCTCAGCTTATTATCGCTATAAACTTGAGTGTCTCTCCGGCAACAACGCTATAAACAACATCAGCCGTTTCATGTTTTCTACATCTTCCAGCGAAGCATCCTACGCCGCCAACTATCTGTCGTCGCCGTCCGTTCATCTCAACAACTGGCATACCACAGCGGCTGGCGCTCCTTCCGGCGACGGCTACGACTGGCTGTTCGAGGAGATAATGATACCTGCGGAGTCTGACCTCGTTGGCACATACGCCGAGGCTATAGGTGCGCTCAACGGCTATATGGGAATACAGATGAACGGCTACGTCGACGGCGAACCTCGTCACGACGTGCTCTTCTCGATGTGGGACGACGGATCGACCGACGAAGACCCCAATCTGCCGGAGCATCTGCGTGCCGGTGCTGTCGATTGGGACGAGAAGACGACGGTGAACCGCTTCGGCAATGAGGGCACTGGTGTGCAGACCTATCGCCGCGGCAACTACTGGACACCTGGTACCTACGTACAGTTCATCACCAACTGCCGACCCGAAACGACGTCGTACACCACCATTGAGAACGGCAAGACCGTAGTTCACGAGCAGCACAACATGCTTGTCTCTACATGGTTCAACGCTTTGGACGGCAAAGGCTGGCAGTATATGGCTACAGTGCGCAAACGCAACTCGTCTACATATTTCAGTTCATGGTATTCGTTCCTCGAGAACTATGTATGGGCTAACGGACAGGCTTCTCGCAAGGCATACTATCGCAACGGTTACGGACGCTCTCGCACTACTGGCAAGTGGTACAACTTCAACAGCGTCGGCTTCGGACATACCGACGGCGGCAGCGAGGCTGGAGCTCGTGCCGACTACGGACAGGGCGCTACCGACAAGGCTTCCGATCGCACGTTTTTCATGCAGTCAGGCGGTTACACCTCTACAAAGCAGACCGGTTCTACCGTAGCTCTTGCTACCGACAACACCGTGGTGGACACCATCGACATCGCTCCGCTCGACCTTCGTGTTCGTCAGGCCATACAGAAAGAGATTGACCGTGCTTCGGAAGACGAACTCTTTACGCAGAACCTCTTGGACAAGAAAGGCTGGACGGTGATAGAGAAGTCGAGTGAGGAGACATCCGGCGAGGGCACCAACGGACGTGCTCAGCAGATTGTAGACGGCGACGATAATACCTACTGGCATCCGCAGTGGAGGGGAGGTTCGGCAACATTGCCTCACACACTCGTTGTGGATATGCAAACGGTCAATAGCGTCGGTGGCTTCCAGTTCAAGATGGGCGACGATCCTACGCGCTACATCAAGGCATACGATATATACGGGTCTACCGACAACAGCAACTGGACTCTGCTCTGCAGCGACGACTCAGCTCCTCTTAAGTCGGAGTTTCGTAAGGTTCTCGGCGAGCCGGCAGACATACGCTACTTCAAGATTGTTGTACGCCAAACCACTGCCACCGACGGACCCTGGCTGCGCATCTATGAGGTAGACCTCGCTTCGGGCAAGACCGTCCGTTCGATGCTCTCAGGCAGGGTCACTTGCAACGGCAAGCCGGTAAAGGGCGCCACGGTAAACCTTCGCAGTTCTGAAGCTGTCTATGAAGGCACAAGCGACGAGTCGGGCTTCTACAGTATAAATGTCGGCAGAACCGACCTCACTTATCAGCTCACCGCTTGGGCAGACGGCTATTACAGCTACAACGAGAGTCAGCCTATAGAGATAAAGGGCAGTGTTGTGAAGGATATCGTGTTAAGTCCGATGACGTCTGTCAATGGCGTGTCTGTCGAAGGCGAGATACCTGCCGACCCCGTTCGCTATAATATCAGCGGACAGCGAGTAGGGCAGGGCGCTCACGGAGTGGTAATCGTGAACGGAAAGAAATTCCTGACAAAGTAATACAATAGCTATACATAAAGTTTGTATAGCGAAAAAATCTACCATATCTTCCAGCATCCGTATAACCGGCTGTATGTGAAGATGATAAAGGCTGGGAGATGGCTGGCAGATAAGCCCTGAACAAGGTTTATCTTCCAGCCTATCTTCCAGCCTTACGTTGTTATCATGGTCAATTCTGTAGCTACGCTCTTTTTTACTCGTAGCGTATCGCCTCGATAGGGTCGAGCTGTGCAGCCTTCTTAGCCGGATACCAGCCGAAGAACACACCCGTGAAGGTGCAGACAGCGAAGCTCATGATGATGCTCCACGGCTGAATGTAGATAGGCCAGTGGGCAAGCAGCTTCACGGCGTAGGAGGCTCCGATGCCCAGTCCCACGCCAATCAGTCCGCCGGTGACGCTGAGCAGGATAGCCTCGATGAGAAACTGGCTGAGGATATCTACGCCACGAGCGCCTACACTCATGCGCAGACCTATCTCGCGTGTGCGCTCCGTAACGCTTACGTACATGATGTTCATGATGCCGATGCCGCCAACGATGAGCGAGATGCCAGCCACGCAGCCGAGCAGAATGGTCATCATGTCGGTTGTAGAGTTCATCATGCTTGCCAGCTCCTCCTGCGAGCGTATGTTGAAGTCGTCGTCGTCAGCCTCCTGCACGTCAGTCGCCTCCTTCAGCTTATGGTTGCGGCGCAGCACGTCGGTTATCTCGTCGATAGCCTTCGACGTGAGGTCTTCGGTTATTGCCGAGCAGGTTATTCCGCCGAGGAACGTCTGCGCCTTGATGCGTTTCATCACCGTTGTGTACGGCGCAAGCACGAGGTCGTCCTGGTCCATGCCCATCGAGTTGTAACCCTTCTTCTTCAGTACGCCCACCACGCGGAACGGTATTGCGTTGAAGCGCACCACCTTGCCTACGGGGTCCGATCCGTCGGGGAACAGATTGTCTACCACGGTCTGACCCAGTATGCACACCTTCGCACTCGCCTTGATGTCGGCGTCTGTGAACATTTCTCCCTCACTCACAGAGAGTTGTCTGATTTCGAGATAGTCTTGGTTCACGCCGTAGATAGACGACGGCGTGTTGTTGTTGCCGTATATCCACTGTCCGCTGCTGTTCACCGTGGGGCTGATGCCTTTGATGAAGTGGCACTCGTCCTTGATGGAGCTGTAGTCGGTGAGCTTCAGCGTCTCCATCGCCGATGGGTCCTGGCGCACACCGCCCGGACCGCGGTCGGCTCCCGGACTTATCATTATCATGTTTGAGCCCATCTCGGCGATGTTCGCCTGAATGCTGCGCTTCGATCCCTGGCCGATGGCGAGCATCGTGATGACCGACGCCACACCGATGATGATGCCAAGCGCTGTGAGGAACGAGCGCAACTTGTTGGCTGCAATGGCGCGAAGGGCTATTTTGAAAAGATTGCTATAATTCATAATCTTGTTGTGTTTTGGCGACTACAGGCGCAGCCGCCGCTTTTTGTCATTTTCATTCGTCAGAGCCGTTCCTGAGGCTTCATTCGTCAGAGCTTGCCGGCAGCGCCGCCAGTCCTTCCTCAGCCGAGAGGATATTGGTGTTGTACTCGTCGCTTATCACATGTCCGTCGCGCAGCATGATGTTGCGCGAGGAGTAGTTGGCAATGTCGGGGTTGTGCGTCACGAAGATGATGGTTCGGCCTGCAGCGTGCAGCTTCTGGAAGAGAATGAGAATCTCGAACGAGGTGCGTGTGTCGAGGTTTCCCGTTGCCTCGTCTGCAAGAATCACGGCAGGGTCGTTCACCAGTGCGCGTGCTATCGCCACACGCTGCATCTGTCCGCCCGACATCTGGTTCGACTTATGGTAGAGGCGCTCGCCCAAGCCTACAGCCTGTAGCGCTTTCACGGCGCGCTCCTCGCGCTCCTTGGCTCCGATTGCAGCATTGTACATCAACGGCAGCTCCACGTTCTCCACGCTCGTCGTCTTCGGCAGCAGGTTGTAGTTCTGGAAGATGAAGCCGATCTTGCGGTTGCGAAGCACGGCGCGCTGCGACTTCGACATCTTGCGCACCGACACTCCGTCGAGATAGTATTCGCCCGATGAAGGCGTGTCGAGGCATCCGAGCTGATTGAGCAGCGTCGACTTGCCCGAACCCGATTTGCCCATGATAGTGACAAACTCGCCCTCGTATATCTTGAACGACACACCGCGCAGCGCATGCACCGTCTCGTCGCCCACGAGGAAGTCGCGCTTCACGTTGTCGAGTTCTATTACTACTTTCTTTTCGTCCATAGTTCGTAATGTTTATTGTGTAGAGTTAGGGTGTGCGGCGAACGCCGCCGATGACTCATGCCCTAACCTTTAAACGCTGTTTACTTCTTCTTGTTCTTTCCCGGAGGGCCTGGAGCGAACGGACTGCTCTCGCCTTGAGCCTCCATCGGCTTCTCCTCTTCGCCGCCCATCACGTTGAGTCCGGTAACGACCTTTGTGCCCTCGGCTATGCCACCCACAATCTGCGTGTTCGTGCCGTCGGTCATGCCGATGTTCACCTTGTGCGCCACGATAGAGTTGCCCTCGATGGTCCACACCTTGTTCTTGGCGTTCGCTACGTCCACAATCTTCATCTTGCCCACGGTCTCCTTCTGCGGAGTGAAGCGCAGCGCCTTCGACGGCACGGAGAGCACGCCCTTGCGCTCGGCTGTGTAGATTGTGACGTTGGCTGTGAGGCCCGGCTTCAGCTTCAGGTCGGCGTTCGGCGCAGAGATAACCACCTCGTACGTCACGACGTTATTCGTTGTGGTAGCCTCCTGGCGCACCTGCTTCACCTCGCCCTCGAAAGTGTCGTCGGGGTAAGCGTCTACGGTGAACGTCACGCGCTCGCCCTCCTTCACGTCGCCTATGTCTGCCTCGTCAACATCTGCCACTACCTGCATGTTCGTGAGGTCCTGCGCGATGGTGAACAGCTCCGGCGTAGAGAAGCTTGCCGCAACGGTCTGTCCCTCCTCAACCGACTTCGATAGCACCACGCCGTCGATAGGCGAGGTGATAGTGGCATAGCCGAGGTTAGTCTGTGCGCGCTGCACCTCCTCCTTAGCCGAAGCCACCTGCTCCTTTGCCTGCGTGTACGAGAGCTTCGCGTTGTCGAAGTCGTCGGCAGCCACGAGTCCCTTCTCAAAAAGTGTCTTGTAGCGTTTGTAGTTGGCAGTCTGGTAGTTGAGCTGGCTCTGTGCCGTAGCCAACTGCGTCTTTGCCGTGTTGAGCTGACTCATAAGGTTTGTCTTGTCGAGCTCCGCAATCACCTGTCCCTTCTTCACTACCGAATTGTAGTCGACGAAGAGCTTGCTTACGATGCCGCTCACCTGCGTACCCACCGTAACCGACGTTACCGGTTCGATTGTACCGGTAGCGGTGATGCTGTTCATAATGTTTGCCGGCGCAACGGCAGCCGTGTCAAACGTAATCTTTTCTTCCTTCTTGCCGCCCGACAATAGCCATACGGCAAGTGCGGCGATAGCGGCAACCGCCACTATCACCAATGTCTTTTTCTTATTCATATTTACTCTCTAATTATTTTACTTTTACTTAATGTTTCCCGTCTGATAGAATTCAAGCATGTTGAGGTTGAGTATCGCGAGATACTTGCTCTGCAGTTCGTTCTGCTGCGCCTGCAGAAGGTTTGTCTTGCCCGTCATCAGTTCTACGGTGTTCTTCAGACCCTGCTTGAACTGTTCAGAGAGAAGCTCGTAGCTTGCCTGAGCGCTCTCTGTAGAAACGCGCGCCGCCTTGAACTTGTTCTGGTTCGTCACAGCCTGCAGCCAGTAGTTCTCGATGGTAGAGTAGAGCGTAGTCTGCTTGTCCTGCAAGTCGAGCAGGTAGCTCTGCTTCTGCAGCTTCGCCTTGTTTATGGCAGTCTTAGTCTGTCGGTTGTCAAAGAGCGGTATGCTCACCGTTACTCCGCCGCCCAAGCTGAAGTTGTTCTTCATCTGCGTGCCCCACGCGTTGTCGCTCATTGACGAAGTAGAGGTCGTAACGCCGGCATTGAGGCTTACGGTCGGCATTCTACCCGCCTTAGCCACCTTTATGCCGAGGTCGCTGCTTTCGATGCCGAGCTTCGCGTTCTTTATCTCCGGTCGCTGTTCGAGCGAAGCCGCATACACGTCGTTCAGCGCCGGCACAGCCTCAAGCGCCATGTCGTCTGTGGTAGAAGGTACGGCGACGTCAAACTCCTCGTCGCTTGTTATCTGCAGCAGTTCCTTCAGCTGGCGCTTGTAGTTGCGCAGGTTGCTCTCGGCTTCAACGATGGCATACTCGTCCTGCGCACGCTGCGCCGTGAGCTGCGCCAGGTCTGCCTTGCTCATCTTGCCCACCTCTACCATTGTCTTGCCGCGCTGCTCGTTGGTCTGGCTCGTCTTCAGACTTTCCTTCGTCACGGCGATAGCCTCGTTCGAGTAGAGTATCTGCACGTAGAGCTGCGCAATCTGCTCGAGCACGTTGTTGGCTGTGGTAGCCGAGTCGAGTCGTGCCTGCTCAGCCGCCACCTTGTTCAACTTCACGTTGTTGCGGTTCTTGTTGCCGTTCCACACCGTCCAGTTGCCCGAGAGCGAGTACGATCCGTTGTAGTAAACCTTATCCACGCTCGACTGCACGTAGCCGTCCGCCACCGTAGCTCTGCCTTGCTGAGGCCACGGCGTGTAGCTTACGTTCTGCGATGTAGACAGGTTGAGCGACGGCAGCAGCGCCGCTTGGCTCTGCTTTACGTCTTCGAGTGCGGAATACTCCTTTATCTTTGCTTTCTGCAACTGGATGTTGTTAGCCAAGGCGTAGTCGATACAGTCTCTCAACGACCACTGCTTAGCCGCACATTCGGTTGACAGCGACAGCAGGAAAAGTCCTGCCAGACAAGTCATCCCAATCTTCTTCATAATTTAAATAGTCTTTTAATAATTCATTATTCTTTTATAATCTCTCTATATCCGTTTGATGTACCTTTGGGGCGAAAGGTTTAGTCTGAAGGTTCTTAAAAAGCCTTAATTCAGCTGCTGCAGACGCGCTATATACTTGCCGAGTATGTCGAACTCGATGTTCACACGGCTGCCCACCTTGATGTCGCAGAAGTTGGTGTTGTCGTGAGTGTACGGGATGATAGCCACGGTGAACGAGTTCTCAGTAGGGTTGCAAACGGTGAGCGAAACGCCGTTCACCGTTACCGAGCCCTTGTCTACTGTGAAGTAGCCGCGCTCCGCCATCTCGCGGTCGAACTTGTACTCGAAGGTGTAGTATGTCGATCCGTCGGCGTCGCGCATCTCCTTGCACACAGCCGTACCGTCTACATGTCCCTGCACGATATGTCCGTCCAGTCTGCCGTTCATCAGCATTGAGCGCTCCACGTTCACGCGGTCGCCAACCTTTAGCAGTCCGAGGTTAGAGCGGTCGAGCGTTTCTTTCATTGCCGTTACGGTGTAACTATTACCGTCTATCGCCACCACTGTGAGGCATACGCCGTTGTGCGCCACGCTTTGGTCTATCTTCAGTTCGCCAGTGAACGAGCATGTCAGCGTGAAGTCAACATTCTCTTTGTCGTTCTTGATGGCTACGACCGTAGCCATTTCTTCTACTATACCAGAAAACATATATACTTTGTTTATGTTTATATTGTTTGTACTTGTTGCTTGTTTTTATTGTTGCATTATTTTCATTCGATGTCGAAATCTGCAGGCTTTAGCTTGTAGAAGTCGGGATACACGAGGTCTATGTCCTCTTCCGAAGTGATGCCATACAGTTTGAATACCCAATAGTCGATTTGCCATTCATTTTCTTTTACGAACATTTTGTCAGAATCTGGTTCTCTGTCTTTTGCGAATATTCTATCGTAACATGTCTCTATTTCTGAGAAATATTTATTGTTTTCATCATCTATTTCCGGTAGAGGAAAATTGTTTATGTCTGTTATCAGTACTTTGGGGAATGTTCCTTTGCTCGCCTTGGGAGCGAAGCGGAGAAGGAAAAATGTAGCCAGTCGGCTGTTCAGTATCCCCCATAATGTCTTGAATGAATAGACGTTGTTGTCTTCATTCTTTATTACGTCTATTATTCCAGGGTCGTTGATGTATGTATCTTCAGCGTAGCAAGCCATCAACGGATTGATGATTTCACGAACGAGCAAACGAGGAGAACTGAAATATTTCATATCAACATATGTACCAACGTGTTTGCCATATTTAACGTACACATTGCTTGGAGTACATTTGTATTTTGTTATATTCTCTCCTTTTATTTCAAGTTCGTAACTATCGTTGAGTTTCGTGTCTGAATGCCATCTTTGTTCTTCTTTTATTATTTTGGCTTCTTCTTTGCCAAAGTTTTTCTCAAGATCTTTTAGGCGGTATGGTATATATCCTTGTGATACGTCAAAGAACTCGTTCAGTCGTCTTGGCAACGAGTTGATTTTTGACACAATGCCTTTTTCCTGCTTTGTCAGGTACAGCGCAAGTCCCCAGTTTTGTGAGAATTTATCAATCAGTTCTGATTTGTCAACAACGAGTCTTTTACGTCGTGTCAATTCCGTGAAATAATCCTTTCCCGACGATTTCTTGCCTTCCGTTTCGTCCGAAAGATTGCGCGTGTTTCTATAACCGATATTATTTTGCTGATTTGCTGATTTCTGTAGGGTAATAACAGAGTTGCGAACTGTTGCTGCCTCAAATATTTGAAAATTTGTACAATCCAGCAGTTCCACAATGCTCCAATTGTTGAATATGTCTTTACGATATTCTTTTGCATTGACATTGAATAGCCACGTATTCGGAATGATATACGCCAAATATCCGTTGTCTTTCAGCAACTCTTGTCCTAAAGCTATGAAATAGTAGTATATTTCGTAGTCGGGCATGTGCTCGTACTTTTCTTCCACGGTTTTGCGGTATCCGTCTTTTATGGATACGCCGTAAGGTGGATTGCCTATTATGCAGTCGAAGCCTATGAACTCGCCTTTCTCGTTCAGTGTTTCCGGAAACTCATAACGCCATTCAAATGCTCCCAAATGGGCATAGCGTGTCGAAGCCTCTTCTAATGAAACACGAAGCTTCTCTTCCTGCTTGCGTAAGTCGGAGAGCCGTTTGCTCTCGGCTTCCTCAGGCGGAAAGAGCGAGTTGTCGAGCAAGAGAATGTCGGAGCATACCTTCACCCATTTCTTGTATTTGTCGGTGTCTTTGTCGTAGCCTTCGTTGAGCTTCGATTTTATCATCCAGATGTCGTGCTCAACGATATGCTTATTCTCTTTCGACGGACTGTTCTTGTAGTGAGCCACATGATTCTTGTAGTCGCCTATGGTGACGTTTGCTCCTCTTAGCACATGGTCAATAGGAGCATCCAATGGGTATTTCATCACCAACGAGTTGCCGCACTTTATGTTTATGTCGATGTTTGGCAGCGTCTGCAGATGGCGCTTGCCGTCGTTGCCCTTTATGTAATAGGCGTTTTTCAGCAGTTCTATCCACAAGCGTAGCTGGCATATCTCTGCACTGTTGGGGTTTATGTCCACACCGAAAAGGCAATTCTCGATGATTGTGCGTTTCTCCTCGAAAAGTGTCTTCTGAACCAATTGGCTCTCGCTGTCGTTCGGGTTGTAGCGCAGCTCGCCGTCGGCATCGGTCACAACCAGTTCGTCGTCCTCTACGTCTACGCGATATTTGAAACGCTTGCCGTCGATGGTCTTCAGCACCTTCAGCTCCCATTTTATGGCTATCAGTTCGTTGAGAGCCGACACGATGAAGTGGCCGCTGCCGACCGCAGGGTCGCAGATGCGTATGTTGTTGATAAGGCTGTTCACCTCGTCGCGTCGCGTCTTGTCGGTAGGGTCGAAGTCTTCGGCGAGCTCGTCGAACGAGGCGTATTGTGTGGCATACGTTTGGTTGTATTTGTCTGTCACGCAGCGGCGCAGCGTCTCGCGGCACAGGTATGACGTGATGTATCCTGGCGTGAAGAACGAGCCGTCCTTGTAGCCGTTTATCTTCTCGAAGATGAGTCCGAGCACCGAAGCGTTTATTATTGTCTTTCCGCTCTCGCCTGTATCTGCACCGAAGTCGTAGCTGTCGAGAAACCTCTTCAGATAGTCGAGTATGTGTATTCTGCCAGTCAGTGTCTTCCCCTTATTGTCCTTCAGACAGGTGTTCTTCATAACAGCCACTTCGCTGTCGCGCAGACTGCTTATAGGGAAGTATTTCTGCTCGATGTCGGTAAGCTCAAAAAGCGAGCTGTTAAGATATGGAACCTCTCCGAATTTGGCTCGCATCTCGTCAGAGCGTTCTGCCTCGGGTATTGCCATCACTTTGCAGAACAGGTAGTGCATCAGTGCAAAGTCGGTGAGTTTGTCGAAGAATGCATATTTTCTCTTGCTTCCGTTGAAGGCTATCAGTTGCGACTCAAGAAGCTTCATGAATAGTGTGCGGTTTATCCACACTATCACCAAGCCGAGAGCTGTCTCAAAACGTGCGTCGATTTCTCTACCCGTTACCTTGTCTGTCGTAATGTCGTAGTCGGCAAGTAAGGTGTATGCTTGTTCGAACACGGAGTAGGCTTGCCGTTTCTTCGCTTCGAGGCGTTGTATTTGGTGCTTTTCGCCACGCTCCTCAAGTCCCATTATGTACAACAATTCGGTATAGAACTTTCTGTTGAGGGTGTTATGGTCTTCAGCAAACGGCAGTTTCTGTAGGTGGATAGGGGAGAACAGCTTGAATAAAGCCTTGAAACGTGGCTTTGCAATGATGTCGGCAGCAGAAGTTTCTTTAGCGATTGTTTCCAAATCGACGAAAGTGAACGAAAGTTTGTCTTTTACAGCCTCTACTTTCGGCCTTATTATCTGGTTGTAGATATACTCTCTCTTCTCGTTTGTCGTATTCTCCGACGATTTTATCTCGCTTACCAGTTTCCGGTCCTTGCCGAATAGTTCCCAAAACTCGGCTTTCTCGAAAATAAAATATTTGTACCCGTCGGATATGACGAGGTGCTTTATACTTGTGTTTTTCTTTTCGTGTTCTTCAAGTATATAATAAAGTACAAGCTCGAACATGGCTTTCTTTACAAGATTGTCTTTTGTTACCATTTCCGCGCTATTCACTTTCTTGAACTCGAAAAGTACCACATTGCGTCCGATGTTCTTGTCCTTTATGGTAAGGTCGGTTTTTTCCGACGCATTAATCTCGTATGTCGTTGAAGGCCATAAGGTCTGCTCAAGAAACGTTTTAACACGTCCCTTGTTGCTCTCTTCTGGGTCGGTTGGGTTCAGCTCGTTTAGGAGTATCTCGAGCTGGCAACGGAAATTTTCCAGCTCGCCCATGTCGGTGGGTTGTCTCAGATACGACTTCTGTATCGACTGCGATGGAGTCAGTATGTGTTTGCTTTCGTATACCATTGGCGCAAGTTGTATTCTACAATTACAAAGTTACTTAATTTTATCCGACTACAGTGTGTGTGTGTATCCTATTTAACGTGATTTATAAAAAAAAAGGAGACTGCGCCAACATGTGTCGTAATCTCCTGTATATTAAAAAGGGACGCCCAGTGATGTGATGAAACTCCGAGTATACAAGATTTGAGAGCTCTCCGCCTTTGTAATCCACCGGCTTTGCAGCTTAGTCCACTGAGGTTTTATATGGCCCGCCATTGGCAAAAGAAGTCTTCTCGGTTTCGATTTTTTTATTGATGAGTATCCCGATCGAACGTGGCGCGCCCCTATGGGTTGAGTGTCTGTTTTTGTTTTCTAATGCAAAGTTAATACTTTCATTTTATTCTGACAAGTGTTTCGCCCATTTTATATGTTTGCAATCGACATGATGTTGGCGAATACGCCAGCCGCCGTCACGCTTGCGCCCGCTCCGTAGCCCTGGATGAGCATCGGGTATTCGCGGTAGCGTTCGGTCGTGAGCGCCACGATGTTGTTGCTGCCCTGCAGGTTGTAGAACGGGTGAGTGCGGTCCACCTCCTTCAGCGCCACCGACAGTTTGCCGTGGTCGAACGTAGCCACGAAGCGCCAGCGCTTGCCTTCGGCGTCGAGCTGTTTGCGTCGAGCCTCGAAGTCGGCGTCGAGCTTCGGCAGGTTCTTCCAGAACTCCTCTATGCTGCCCTCGAAGAACTCGTCGGGTATGAAGAGGTGTGCCTCCACGTCGGTCTTCTCTACCTTGTAGCCGGCTTCGCGCGCCAGAATGACGAGCTTGCGTATTACGTCCTTGCCCGAGAGGTCGATGCGCGGGTCGGGTTCGCTGTAGCCCTGCTCCTTAGCGCGGCGCACAGCCTCAGAGAGCGTCACGTCAGCCGATATCTCGTTGAAGATGAAGTTGAGCGTGCCCGAGAGCACCGCCTCTATCTTCAGAATCACGTCGCCCGAGTTGCGCAGGTCGTTGATGGTGCCGATGATAGGCAGGCCGGCGCCCACGTTGGTCTCGTAGCGGAAGAACACGCCGCGTGCCAGCGCCGTCTCCTTCAGGCGTGCGTACTTCTCGTACGACGACGATGCGGCTATCTTGTTCGCCGCAATCACCGATATGTTGTGCTCCAGCAGCGGCTGGTAGATCTCTGCCACCTCCTTGCTCGCCGTGCAGTCGACGAACACGCTGTTGAAGCAGTTCATTTCTATAATGGCGTCGCGCAGTTTCTTCTCGTTGCTCTCAGGAGCGTCTGCGAGCAGTTCGCGATAGTTGGCGAGGTCGATGCCGTCGCTGTTGAAGAGTGCCTTCTTAGATGTGGCGATGCCCACAACGTTCAGCTTCAGACGCTTTGTGCGCTTCAGCTCCTCATACTGATTGTGAATCTGTTCGAGCAACTGTCCGCCCACTGTGCCCACGCCGCAGACGAAGAGGTTGAGCACCTTGTATTCAGACAGGAAGAACGAGTCGTGAATGGCGTTGAGCGCCTTGCGCAGATGTTCGCTCTTAACGACGAACGAGATGTTGGTCTGCGGCGCACCCTGCGCACACGCTATCATGCTGATGCCGGCTCTGCCGAGTGTGCCGAAGAGCTTGCCGGCGATGCCCGGCGTGTTCTTCATGTTCTCGCCTACGACGGCGATGGTAGCCAGTCCGTTCTCGGCGTGCATGGGGTACATGGCGCCCGTCTCTATCTCCTTCGCAAACTCGCCGTTGAGCACCTCTACAGCCTCCTTGGCGTCTTGGTCGCGCACACCGATAGACGTAGAGTTCTCTGACGAAGCCTGCGACACCATGAACACGCTGATGCCGTTGTCTGCCAGGGCGGTGAAGATGCGGCGGTTCACACCGATCACACCCACCATCGACAGACCCGCTACGGTGATGAGCGTTGTGCCGTTGATGCTCGATATACCCTTGATGGGCTTGTCGTTGTTAGCCACCTTCTGCTTGATGATGCTGCCCTCACCGTCGGGGTTGAACGTGTTCTTCACACGGATAGGAATGTTCTTCACGCAGACGGGGTAGATAGTAGGCGGATATACCACCTTCGCACCGAAGTTGCAAAGCTCCATCGCCTCGATGTAGCTCAGCTCCTTGATGGTGTAAGCGGTCTTTATGACGCGCGGGTCGGCGGTCATGAAGCCGTCCACGTCGGTCCAGATCTCAAGAATTTCGGCGTCGAGCGCTGCGGCGATGATGGCAGCTGTATAGTCTGATCCGCCACGACCGAGGTTCGTAATCTCGTCGGTGTCGCGGTCTTTGCTTATAAAACCCGGAACAAGCGAAATGCGCTGCAGGTCGCTGAAGGTGCGACGCACAAGACGGTTTGTCAATTCGGAGTCGAGAGTGTTCTTATGATTCTTGCGCACGGTCTTGATGAACTCGCGCGAGTCGTACCACTTTGCGCCCTGCACCAGTGTAGCCACGATGTTCGAGCTGAGACGCTCGCCGTAGCTCACGATGGCGTCCTGCGTCTTCTTCGAGAGGTCGTGTATGAGGTACACGCCGAAGTAGATGGAACGCAACTGCTCGAAGAGCGAGTCGACGATGTTGAAGAGCTGTTCGCGTTTGCGCGGGTCGGTGATGATAGTGTCTATCATCTTGTGGTGGCGTTCCACCATAGCCTGAAACTCGTCCTTCCACGTCTCGTCGCCCTTCTGTGCGAGCACGGATGTGGCGATGAGCTTGTCGGTGATGCCGCCCAGCGCGCTCACTACGACGATGATAGGCTGCTTCTGCGCCTCTTTCTCTACGATAGCCTTAAGGCTGAGAATACTCTCTACGGAACCCACTGAGGTTCCGCCAAACTTCAATACTTTCATTTCTTTTTGTTCTGTGGTTAATGTCTCCATACCAGGGAGACGCTTGTGTTTCGATGCTGACGTGGCTCGAGGCGTGGTGCGACTGGCGTGCGTCGGGGTCCTCTTTACGAGCGAGGTTTTACGCTACTCCTTGGTCGTCATCTGCGTCGGGGCTGCGTCAGCACCGTGTCGTTGACAATAAAGTGATGGGGATGTGGGGGCAAAATTACGAAAAATGTTCTTAAAACGTTTCATTTCTTATGAAAATCGCATAAGTTTGCGTAATTTTGTACCCTAATAGGAGGAGGGCGCGGCAAGGACGTGCGCCAGCGCAAGGTAGACCTTGCCAATGGTGGATGGCTGGCAGATAGCTGGAGGATAGTCCATAATCTTCTAGCTGTCTGCCATTTATTATAACAGCGTGGCAATAAAGTTGCTGTGTGAAGCCTGCCACGACAAAGGTGAGGAACGACCACGGTGCCGATTACGCCATGGCTGACTAATGCGTTTTATGGCTTAACATGTTCAAGTATTGAACCCAAATGATACTCTACCACGCTATGTTCTTTGTCATACGTTGTATCAACCACTTGCACCAGCGCACTCTCACGGTCTTTGTTGTAACCCACGAACAAGCGTAGGGCATCGTAACGCTTGAGATATCGTTTACCATCGCTTTCATCTATGAAGGTGTATTTTTTCAAAGTGGGCTGCTTGAGCTCACGATATTCAATCTTCTTCTCGCCACTCATAATATCATCGAAGTAACACTTCTTGATAATCAATGACAGCACCTTCATGCCTGTGGTGTCAAAAGTAGACTCAGCCTTCACAATGCGTTTTTCTAAGCACTGGAGTGCTGGATTGTAGGTGTACTTTGTGATGGAGCCATCCACAATCTTCTCAATGATAGTGTTGACGACAGGCAACGGCACAACATACCATTCTTGAGGATGATGTACATTTCCGTCATTATCCGTAACTGTAAGCTGGAGCTGTACCGCATCAAGCACTTGGTGGACAAGCGTTTCAAAGACATGACTATTCATGTTCACAATCTTATAGCTTGCCTCCACTTTTACTGGAGCCATGAGATAGGTAGGCTCATTGGCAGCATTCGCAACGCGCTCTTCCACGGAATTGATGGTGAAACCTATCTTATAGAGGTTGTCGTACTTTCTAATCTCTGGATTATTAGACAACGAACTGAGAATATAGATGTAACCAGTTACTTTGTCACCATCTTCCACACCATCAGAATCTTTGAATACATTATCCACCTCTTTCTGTGTTGCTGTTATTGCGTAACCGCTTGCCATCACATTCTTACGCAAGGTTTGCAATAGTATGTCAGTTTCAGTACCATTCTCAAAGATACAGCGTGTGCGTCCATCCTTGGTGCCATTTGATGCTGTCATTTGTTCACCGATGCTGGCGAGATAAAGCAGTTGTCCATCTACTACATAGTAAGCACCTTGTAGCATATTGTCGGTCTTTGATGTCTTGACAAGACTTCTCTTTCCCTCTTTTAGTTCTTGATGAACCTTCAAGAAGCCAGACTGAAAGGCAGCAAAATCCTCACACACCTTGCGCTGAGCATAGTGGTCAGGCTGAGTTCTCCCAGCCTGAACTTTCTGCATATCTTCAGGTATATCGAATAACGACGTCTCTTTTTCGCTAATATCGAGCAAAGGGTCGTTGAACAATTCTTCTAGTTCCTTATCTATATCCATAACGTTTATTACATTTTAAGAATACCAAGTCTATCATATGGTTCAAGCATATCTACAGCATCACGACGCAATGCAACCAAATTTCGTGCAAACTGTTTTTCTTTCAAATCTGCTCCACTTCTACTTGGGGGTCTTCCACCGTGTGCTTCGCACCATTCTGTTATCTCCAGTAAGGTCTTAACCCTGCGATCATTCGCTGTCAATCGTGCTTCCTTGGGACGGACACCATCCAACAAGGGGTCATCAAACAGCTCTAAAAGTTCTTGTGGCCACTCCATGTTTAATCATTATTTTCAGGTTCGTACTCCAGTCCCTTCATTTTTCTAATCTTCAGATTATAAATCATCTGATAAGCCACTGCCAATTCCTTTACCTTAGGGTCAGAAGAGTTGAGAGACGGCATAGCACCGTCATGGGCAGCTACCCATTCTTTCAATGGTCCTTTAAACAACATGATGGCAGTGTCAATAGACATGTCAAATTTCTGCTCAGCGATAGTGTCTTGTATCACTTTCAGTGTTGGCGCATCTACTGTTTTAGACAATACCTCATAAGCACGCTGGAAGGGATTGATGGTATCTATGAGATTGATGCTCAATTTGTCGATATTTATGAAACGATTGGCGAGTTTCATCATTCTATTGCCCTCACTTCCACGTTCTTCTTCGTTTTCATATGTCTCAGTGATGTCAATAGGATTACCCTTGTCGTCCACAATATCATTTCCTTTGATGATGGTGTCGAGCAATACACGCTGGCGCACTTCCTCCACCTCGCCCTCGGTTAGGTCAGGATATTTTTCACGAATAACCTTAGGGATAAGGTGCTGAGTGATATTCTCTGCTGTGGTGCTGCCGCTTATAGCCTTCACCACCAGGTCTTCTTGCAGAATACTTGCTTTCAGATCATCCAACTGCTCTTCAACAATCTGCTTGGTCTTAGCACTTGACAGCGGCTTCAATCCCTCAACTACTATGGTGTGAACGGTGTCATCCGAGTCTTCCTCAGGCTCTTTCGTAGTCTTAAAGTGCCAGCTGGGTGCCATCACCTGTTCCATGAGCAACGATGCAGTGATTGCTTTCAGAAAATCGTTCACAGCCACCTTTACATCGGGTTGGTCTGCATCGGGCATGGCTATCATGTTGATAAAGCGAGCAGTATCTTTGCCCTTGCTGTCACGGGTACAGCGTCCAATAATCTGCACCACTTCTGTCAGTGAGCCACGCACACCGATGGTAAGACAGGTGTCGCACCATTCCCAGTCGAATCCTTCCTTGGCTGTGCCCAGTGCGATGATGAAGTCCATATCATCAGCCTTCTTCATCTTGTTGAGATAGCTGTAGACTCCAGCGCGTGTCTTCGGGTCATCATCTACAAGGTCTGCCAGTTTCACTCGTCTACCATCCTTAGTCTCCAGTGTATAAATGCCACCGCCGTGGTTGTAATCACGCTCCACCACAGTGCCAATAAGTTTCATAATGTCTTCCACCTCCTGATATTTGCCTCTGGCGGTGCTTGCGCGGCTGTTGATACTCGGAATGTGGATGATGGTCTTGCGATGGGTGTCCAGCACCTCGCCGATATGGTCGAGATATACACCCTTATAGAAGTGATAACCCAGCACAAGATTCTTCAGATACTTGTAGCCATTGAGCTGCTGATAGTAGTTGTAGCTTACGGGATAGAAGCGTGCCTCGTCCTCTGTACGAAGCACCGGAATACCATCGCCACGGAAATAGCTGCCTGTCATGGCTACAATATGCCCGGTAGAGTTGTTCATCACACGGCGGACTGTATCTCCCAATCCGCTGTTTGCATCAGCACTGGTATGGTGAAACTCGTCAATAGCCAGCAGACAGTCGTTCCAGTCCTCATCATTCAGTTCCTTCATGGCATTGCGCAGTGTAGCATGGGCACACACCAACACCTTCGATTTGGTTTCTTTGCGCATGAACTCACAAAAGCGTCCAGCCTTGTCGCTTTCATTGCCTGTGGAGGAACACAAGTCGTAATAAGGTGCTAAACGCCAATCATCAAAGAAACCATATTTCTTCAAGTCAGTGTTGCGGAATGAGCGACCAATACTCTTTTCGGGTACGGCAACAACTACCTTTTTAATGCCTTGATTCACCAATTTGTCGAGGGCTATGAACATCAGTGCACGACTCTTGCCACTGGCAGGAGGGGCTTTAATCAGCAGAAATCGCTTGTCTCTATATTGATATGCTTTGGCTTGCATCTCGCGCATACCTAGTTCATCGGTGTTACTAGATGTGCCACGCTGAGCATAGTGTATGTCTACGAAGTTAATCTTTGGTTGTTCCATCTTGTTCTTCCATTGAATTTTTCTGATGATTTTTTATCTGTAACTCCAGAAGCTTAACGCGCTCACGCAACTGCTCTATGGTAGGTAGCTGCTTCACAATCTCTTCTATCTGTACATTATTATATGAGGCAACCCCCAATGGCGTTGTTATGCCTCTGAATGCCAGTTGCACGTCCGTTCTATCCATATTACTGCAAATCAGCAGTCCTATGGTTGGATTGTCACTTTCACGCTTGACGGCTTCATCTACTGCTGCCACATAGTAATTAAGCTTGCCAGCAAACTCAGGCTCAAATGCGACGGCCTTTAACTCAACCACCACATAGCAACGCAGATAGATGTGATAGAAGAGCAAGTCGATGCGACGTGACCTGCCAGCCACCACAATCTCTTTCTGACGACCAACAAAGGCAAAGCCCTTGCCCAACTCCAAGAGGAAATCTGCCATCTGTATTGTCAATGCGGCTTCGAGTTGTGCCTCACTGAAACCATCGGGTAGTGTAAGGAAGCCAAAGTCATAGTTCTCTTTGGTTATCTCCTGCGCCAACGCAGCTTGTGGCAATGGGAGCTTGTCTGCAAAGTTGCTCACTGCGCCTGGATGCTTATGATAGACATCGGCATCCATACTGTTCTTCAGTGCGCTGCAACTCCAGCCGTTTTCAATCGTTCTGCGAATGTAGAAAAGAGCTTCTTCTACATCCTTTGTCTTCTTGATGATTTCCACGTGATGGCTCCATCCTATCAGTGAGAACAAGATAGGGAAAGGTGTTCCATCTACATTGCTCTCCAATTCTGAAACAGCCCGTTTCAGTTTTGTTTCAAACTGAATATCAGGAGCTTGTAATTCTGAAATAGGCCATTTCAGTTTTTCAGAATAGAAGAGATACCATTGCTTCATGTGCCATAGGTTTCTGCTTCCAAAACCTTTCTCGTCAGGGAATGCATGCTGAAGATCAAAGCTCAGTTGTTCTACCACACCGCTTCCCCAACGTTCTTCTGCCTTGCGCATAACCAATTCACGACCAAGTTGCCATTTCCACAGCAACTTCTCACCATTCACCTTGATCACAGCTCGTACCTTTGCCTGTTGGTAGCGTGCTTTCAGTGACTCCAACCATTCTCCATACTCTGTATCCAAGTGGGTGTCGTGTATGTGTGGCACTGATATGTTGTTTCTTATATCGTCGCTCATATATTGTTTTTTTAATTGTGTACGCAGCGCGTACACAATGTTTTTATAACGTGTGAACTCTATCTTTGTTGTCCCAATTGGGTACGCATGCGTACTCAATTCATTTCGCCGTCATCTTCTCATAGAGTTTGAAGAGACATTCCAGCCTTGCCTCGTCATTGGCAAAGGGATAGCCGGGATAGCAGCTCTCCACCAAGTCGTCGAGCACATGGTGGGCATTGCGCAGGTCTTCAGGCATCTTCTCCGGGTCATATAGCTCTGCCAAGGTCTTCTCGGGATGGTCAGCTCGGGTAAGGAGGACTTCTTCAGCAGCTTCGCTCAATGCTTGCTTCTTCTCGGCGGTGAGTTTGGGGAAGGGGAAAGTGTTGTAGCAGAGCTGGGCGGAGTAGCGGTAGTCGGTTTTCAGTCTGCCGCCTACCGTGCGCACCCATGCCATGTGCATGCGGGAGGTGAGGATGCCGAAAAGCCAAAGCTTGGCATCGTAGATGGCGAAGGCTAAATTTGACACAACATTACCAGCTTCAAGGTAACCCATTGGAATGTATTCACGTGCTTCTGAAGACACACCTGGTATGATGATGCACTCCGATAAGATGGGATGCTCCCTAAACTGATAGGGCTTTTCTGCAAGTTTCTGGCCATCTTTACTATCAAGACGCATCTGTTTTGTTTTGGCAACCCGACCTGCGATAATAGGATTCTTCAGAGCATCGTCTTTGTCTGCATCATCTATCCAAAAGCAAAAACGCTCTTTACCATTAATAAATTCTTCCGAGCCATATATTTGTTTGATGTATTTCTTGTCATTGGGATATTCTGCTATAAACTCGCTATATTCGCTTGGTTCAAGCAAGAGGTTTCCACCATCGTAGGGCATCGAACCAAATGTTGCCTTTGGCAAACCTTCGGGTATTTGGTTGTTCTTACATACAATGGTGCTGCTACCTGCAGATAAATATGGATTTATAAAAGACGCTTCAAGTTTCGTTTCTCCTGTGTATATAGCTTTCTTATCTTTTGACATATTAGCTACACCTATTATAATGACTGTTACTCCTGCATTGTATTTTGCATTATTACTCCATTTAAAAGAGGTGTATGCAAAACGTATTTCTTGCCCCTTGTTTAATATTTCAGGCCATAAAATACCGACTTGTTCTCCTTGGCATATACTGTTTGTACTAACAAAAGCATATTGAGCTTTTGTGCCTTGAATATATTTGGACGCTTCATAAAACCAAATTGAGATATAGTCAAGTATCTTTGAATTCTTAAGCGAACCAAATGCAATAGATATGTCCTTTTTTTGCTCAGCAGATTGAAGTTTACTTCCCAAGTATGGCGGATTGCCAAACACAAACACCTCTTCATCTGCAGTGTGTGGGCATACCTCCTCCCAAACCAAACGACACGCGTTGCCACATACTATCTGAGTGATATTGTGCAGAGGAAGGGCTTGAGTGTTCACACCAAAGTCGTCATGTAACTTGCGGTTCATCTGATGCTCTGCCAACCACATAGAGAGCATTGCCACCTCATGCGGAAAGTCGAGCAACTCGATGCCATAGAACTGCTTGAGCTGGATGACAGAGCTGTCAAAGAAGTCAATCTCTGGGATAATCTGGCGCATCAGACGCAGAATATCCATTTCGAGCATACGGAGAGCCTTATAAGTGATAATCAAGAAATTGCCACTACCGCAAGCAGGGTCAAAGAACTTCATCTTTGACATGCGCAGCAACAGCTTCTCGCAGTCACGACGAATAGCCTTTGCATCTTTATGGAACTGGTTGTCTGAGAGTCCACCTATATCATGCTGACGTTTCTTTTGTTCATATTGGTCACGCAGATGGTTGTATGCCCCCTGAAGGTCGTCCAAAAATAAAGGATTGATGACCTTCATAATGTTAGGTACACTGGTATAGTGCATGCCTTGATTGGCACGCACATTAGGGTCTACCACCGCTTGAATCATTGAGCCGAAGATGTCCGGATTGATGTTCTTCCAGTCCAGTTCGCCACACTCAATAATGATTTTGCGTGAGCGGAAGCCCATCTTTGGTATCTGTATGTGCTTGGCAAACAGTCCACCATTCACATATGGAAATTGAGAGATTATCTTCAAAGTGTCTTCGTTACGCAAGCGCACGTCCATAACGTTGAAGGCTGCATCCAGATAATCAGCCAAATCAGAGCCATCCTCCTTGGTGTAGCGCACCACAGAACCGGTGAAGAGGTTGTCTTCAAAGATACCAGTATCCTCTGCAAAGAAACAGAATAGGAGTCGTGCAATGAAAATGTTGAGGTCGTGCAACTCGCTGCGGCTGCTGAACTCGTTGTAAGCACGTAGCTCGTCGTGCAGTTTAGCCAACTTCTCTGCAGCCTTCACATCGGCAGGACTCTCATCAATATTGGTGAACCGTTCCACACCGCACAAGGGGTAGAAAAAGGCGAAGTCGCAGTAAAGGCGATTAAGTGGGTTCTCATAACTCTCTTTTTCCCTCATGTCATAGGCCAATATGGTCTCGCCATCACTTACTGCCACAATCTTCGGAGCAGCTTTGATGATCTGTGGGTCTTGTTTCATCTCCTCCAGCGTTGCCGTCAATGATGTGGTGGATACCGATTTATAGCCAAACAACCCTTTGATAAGCAAGCCGTCGTAGCGAGCCAACACACCCTTACCGTCACGATAGCGACGGATATCGGCATCGCCCTTACCGAATGCCTTCAATATTTCGTAACCTACTTCGCCAGCCACCACATCTTTCTCTTTGAAGACGGTGAGGGCAGACTCAATATCTTGGTAGCTTAAATTCTGTTTCTTTGCCATATTGTTTTAGATGTCGTTGTTGATGAGATTTGTTATATAAGGGTAAATAATTATTTGCCGGATAGTTCCCTTTGCCAGAATGGCAAACAAGTTGAGATAATAACAATGAACTTTGTTACGAGCGAGGTTTTACGCTACTCCTTGGTCGTCATCTGCGTCGGGGCTGCGTCAGCACCGTGTCGTTGACAATAAAGTGATGGGGATGTGGGGGCAAAATTACGAAAAATGTTCTTAAAACGTTTCATTTCTTATGAAAATCGCATAAGTTTGCGTAATTTTGTACCCTAATAGGAGGATATGGCATCTTGCCAAATCCACGCACCCTATCAGGGGGTGCAGTGGTCTCCACTGCACCAACCAAACAAAAAATAACAAAATAATAGACCCTACCAGGGGGTGCAGTGGTCCCCCCCCACCAACCAAGCAAAAAAATAACAAAATAATAGATATGATTCAGGAATTTCAAATACGAGTGCTACCCGTGGTAGCCTCGAGCGAGCAAAACATAATAAGCTACATTGCCGACGAAAAGGGCATCGACGCACGCACCGTAAACGCCGTGCGTGTGCTGAAGCGTAGCATCGACGCGCGTCAGCGCACTATCTTCATCAACCTCACCGTGCGTGTCTACATCAACGAGATACCGCAGGATGCCGAGTACGTACACACCGAGTACGGCGACGTGAGCCAGAAGCCGCAGGTGGTAGTGGTGGGCGAGGGCCCCGGCGGACTCTTCGCCTCGCTGCGTCTCATCGAACTGGGCTTGCGCCCCGTGGTGCTTGAGCGCGGCAAGGACGTGCGACAGCGCAAGGTAGACCTCGCCAACATCACCAAGACGCAGAGCGTAGACCCCGAGAGCAACTACTGCTTCGGCGAGGGCGGCGCCGGCGCTTACTCCGACGGCAAGCTCTATACCCGCTCGAAGAAGCGCGGCAGCATCGAGAAGATTCTCAACGTGTTCTGTCAGCACGGAGCCTCTACGTCTATCCTCGTCGACGCCCATCCGCATATCGGCACCGACAAGTTGCCGCAGGTTATCGAGAGCATGCGCAACACCATCATACGCTGCGGCGGCGAGGTTCACTTCCAGACCAAGATGACCCGACTGCTGCTCGAGGGCGACAAGGCGGTGGGCGTTGAGGCTGTCGACCTGCAGACCGGAGCCGAGAAGACCTTCCGCGGACCGGTCGTTCTCGCCACGGGCCACTCCGCACGCGACGTCTATCGCTATCTCGCCGAGGCGAAGATAGAGATTGAGGCGAAGGGCATCGCCGTCGGCGTGCGCCTTGAGCATCCGTCGCAGCTGATTGACCAGATACAGTATCACTCGCGAAACGGACGCGGCAAGTATCTGCCTGCTGCCGAGTACAGCTTCGTGACGCAGGTGGACGGACGCGGTGTCTACTCGTTCTGCATGTGTCCCGGCGGTTTCGTCATTCCGGCGGCTACCGACAAGCAGCAGCTCGTCGTTAACGGCATGAGCCCCAGCAACCGCGGCACGCAATGGTCCAACTCGGGCATGGTCGTGGAGACACGCCCCGAGGACGTGGGCGGCGACGAGAACGATCCGCTGCGCGTGATGCACTTCCAGGAAGAACTGGAGCGTGCGTGCTGGCAGCAGGGCAACATGAAGCAGACCGCTCCGGCGCAGCGCATGGCAGACTTCGTGAACAACCGTCTGAGCTACGACCTACCCAAGAGCAGCTATGCCCCCGGACTCATATCCTCGCCCCTTCACTTCTGGATGCCGCAGCACGTGTGCAAGCGTCTGCAGGAGGGCTTCAAGAAGTTCGGCAAGATGAGTCACGGCTTCCTCACCAACGAGGCTGTGCTCATCGCCACAGAGACTCGCACATCGTCGCCCGTGCGCATCACACGCGACTTCACCACGCTGCAGCACGTGCGCATCCAGGGACTCTTCCCCTGCGGCGAGGGTGCTGGCTATGCCGGTGGCATCGTCTCGGCTGGTGTCGACGGCGAGCGCTGCGCAGAGATGTGCGCTGAGTATCTGAACAAGTAAACAGCTGAAGAATCCAGCCGGCGATTACACTAAATCGCCGGCTTTTTTATGTCTGATAACAGCTTCTTTTATATTTAATTGCAGCTTCGTTTATATTTAATTGCAGCTTCGTTTATTTCTAATCTGAAACTATGTGCAATTACCGCAGCACAATAACCCTATTCCCGCAATGCGGTAACGCTGTTTTAGATATGCGGTAATGTCAGTTTTGCTGCGCGGTAATTTACCCAAAATAAACCTGTTGGCGGAATTAATTTAGTGCATACTTAATTCTACCAATGGGCTTGTTGTTAATGAAGTTTATGTATTGCAGAATAGTAAGTGCACTAATTATGTACGGCATCTGATTGTCGCCGCCCTATGGCATGTATTTCATGCGCTCGTTGATGAAGATTGGCGCGATGTCGTTCTCCTCCTTGAAGACTTCGGATGTCTTGGTGGTGAAGGCAGCAGAGGCATGGGTGCCGGGGATGTTATGGACGGATGTAAATGTAAGTGTATCGGGCATATATTGGTGTTTTTGAGGCAAAGATATATTGTAGTTCAATCCTCGGAAAAGATATAAAACTATTGAATAGTTTTCAACTTGTTGAGAACATAGCATAAAAATAAGGCTGTTTTTGCAAGTTTGTTGATAATAATTAGTAATTTTGCGGTAAAAATTAAATATTATGACACATAAAGAGTTGAATCGCCTAAAACTGTTGCTTGTTGAGAAAAAGAAAACAGGCTTATGGCTGGCTGAGCAACTTGGAAAAGATAAAACAACCATCTCAAAATGGTGCACTAATTCAAGCCAGCCTGACGTTGAGTGTTTGATAAAAATATCAAAGTTGCTCAATGTCGAACTTTCGGATATATTAATAGTTGATAATGAAGAAATATAATGGAACAAAATATAATCCAAACTGATGTCGTGAAAGCTGTAGCTGCTATCAAATCTGCCATTCAGCTAACGCGAAAGACAATGATGCTTAGTGCAAACAAAAATGCATTAGCTTTGTATTACGGCATAGGACGGTACATCTACCAAAGTCAGAAAAGATCCAGCTGGGGTGATAAAATTCTTGAAACTATTTCTTCACTACTGCAACAAGAGATGCCTGGTTTAAAAGGTTTTTCTAAAACGCAGTTGAAAAGAATGAAATCATTCTATCTCGCATGGCGAGATTATTTTCGTGCACCCTCGGATTTCCCCAACAATAGTTCTATCGCAGATTTCACCAATATTACTGATTGTGAAGATGTTGTAATTGGTCCATTGACAACGGACCAATTTGATAAGGCAACCCTAGATGCATTTCTTACAGTACAGTTTACCCATCATTATGAAATATTGCAACGTACAGACACACTCAATGAAAGATTGTTTTATATCTACAAGGTTGCAAGTGAGTTTTGGAGTGTTGATAAACTTAAATATAATATACGTGAGCAACTGTATTTGAAGGAAGGCACAATGCCCAATAATTTTGCTGTAACTTTGCATGATGGCGAACAGAAACAAAAGGCAATGAGGGCGTTTCGCAAGAACTACAAACTTGATTTCATAGAGATTGATGATGTAGATGAATGGGATGAGCACAAAGTGGAAACCAAGATCGTTGAAAATATAAAGCGGTTCATCATGGCTCTTGGTGCCGACTTTTCTTATATGGGTAACCAATACAGATTAATTGTTGACGACAAGGAATATTTTATAGATCTCCTCTTCTTCAACCGTAGATTAAGATGTTTGGTGGCGATAGAGTTGAAGTGGACAGAGTTTCTGCCTGAATTTGTTGGGAAGATGAACTTCTACCTCTCTGCCCTTGATGACCTTGTGCGCTTGCCCAATGAAAATCCGTCCATCGGAATCATTCTTTGTCGAGGACAAAAGCAACGGACGGTGGAGTATGCTCTGCGAGACACAAGAAAGCCTATGGGCGTTGCAACATATAGGGCTGCAAATGAGCTGCCGGAAGAGTTTGGAGAAGTCCTTGGAGGATTGGAAGGACTGAAGGAGTTAATGTAGAGATAAAAATGTTATGACCAAAAAGATATATAAATTTATAGATTTATTTGCTGGTATTGGTGGTTTTCATACCGCTATGCATTATGTTGGTGCTCGCTGTGTTTTTGCAAGTGAGTGGGACAAATATGCAAGAATATCTTATGAGGAGAATTATAAAGATATCGAGCCAAGATTATTTGAAAAGGATTCATACGGTAATTATAAATATTTTAATGGAGATATAACAGAAGCTGACCCCAAAGATATTCCAGACTTCGATATTTGCTGTGGCGGTTTCCCGTGTCAGCCCTTTTCTATAGCCGGCTTAAGAAGAGGGTTTGAAGATACCAGAGGAACTTTGTTCTTTAATATCGCTAACATCGTTAAATATAAAATCGAACATGGATATCCTCCCAGAGTGCTGTTCTTAGAGAATGTTCGTGGACTGAAAAGCCATGATAAAGGTAATACTCTTAAAGTAATCTTAGCTACTTTGGAAGAACTTGGATATGGGGTTTCATATGCAATACTTAATGCCAAGTTCTTTGGAGTTCCTCAAAACAGAGAGCGTCTTTTTATAATTGCATGGCATAAGAAAATCATAGATGTTCAGGATTTCAAATTTCCGTATGGAATAGCTCCAGACGGCAGTACTATATATGACAAAACAAAAGACCTTGCAGACAGGGTTATAAAAACCAAATTGTCTGATATATTTGAGCCAGAAGAAACAATGGATTCCTACTACACAATAAGCGACAGAATGTGGGAGGGACATCAAAAGAGAAAAGAACGCAATAAAGCCAATGGAAAAGGCTTTGGATACAGTCTCTTTAATTCTGACAGCATATATTGTAGTACAATATCAGCGCGTTATTGGAAGGATGGTAGTGAAATATTGATAGACCAATCATCTAAAGGATTAAACCCCCGCCGTCTCACTCCTGTTGAAGCAGGAAGGCTGCAAGGATATAGAATACTCGGAAATGGTTGGGAACATCCAGAATGTGCAAACAATGATAACTACAATAAAAACAACAAAGAATTTCGAATCGTTGTTTCAAGGAAAGAAGCCTATCATCAGTTTGGAAATAGCGTAGCTGTACCTGTTATAAAGAGACTTTCCCAAGAAATTGTAGAACAATTATTAAATCACTAATCATGGAACAATTAAAAGATCTAGGTCTTATTTATAGTCATGCTGCCGATAAATTTAGACAGTATGATGGAAAAGACTTTGTTCTTCCATCAGAATTTAAGGAGCAGGTAAAAGAGATAAATAACAATGTTATTTCTTATAATAAATACTCTGCCGTAATTATAACTAAAGGCAACCTGCGTGGGGCTTTAAATATATATATGCCAAATCAATGGTTTTATATTGCTTCTTACTTTACCGATTACTATAAAGAATTGATAAAGTATAGAAATCTTGCCTTAAAAGTTACTTCAAAAGAACGGTTGAAGACTCTTGACAATGGAACATTGACAGAGCAAGAAGAAAACAAAATAAATTCTCTTGAATTAGACGAGGAATCTAGAGCATTACTAAAGCGCTTCATTTCTGATTATTCTTGGTGGCATGGAGCAAAAACTATTGATAGGGCTGACTTTTATGTTTCTCCGATTTTGACGTGTGCAGGATTAGTAAATGCTTCACAGTCATTTGTAGCAGAATTATGTGCATTCTTAGCAGATAAGAATGAACTCACTAATGCCGTAATAAAGGGCGCAGAAGCGGAACACATAATGGATTCCATACTTAACGCACCAGAAGAATTATGAAACCTACCTCTCCAGCAAATATATTACGGAGCTCCAGGTACAGGCAAGTCTTATGAGATAAAAAAGGTTACAAAAATGTATTCTGTGATACGTACCACGTTTCATCCGGACAGTGACTATTCAACCTTTGTTGGAGCGTATAAGCCAGTGATGTCACAAGTGGACTTACGCGACGTATCGGGGCATGTGGTTATTGAAGATGGAAAGAGGTTGAAGGAAGAGCGCATTACATACAAGTATGTGAAGCAAGCGTTTCTGAAAGCCTACCTAGGAGCATGGCAGAAATATGTAGAGGATGGAAAATGGAATGTACAGTTCCTAATAATTGAGGAAATAAACAGAGGCAATTGTGCACAGATATTCGGTGATCTGTTTCAATTACTCGACCGTAACGACTACGGTTTCTCTACATATCCAATAGAGGCAGACACTGATTTGCATACAGAGATAAAAAAGGCTTTTGGAAAAGGTGGAGAGTATGAACTTAAATGTAAAAAGGCTGAAAACGGAAAAGAGCTCATTTATGTTGGACTGACGGAGGACATTAAAGAAGGACGTATATTATGTCTTCCCCCCAACCTATATATATGGGCAACAATGAATACGAGTGATCAGAGTTTGTTCCCCATCGACTCTGCTTTCAAGCGTCGCTGGAATTGGAGATACGTCAAGATTACAGATGCAGGCAAGGGTTGGAAGATAATGTTTGGTAATGAATACTGCCACTGGTGGACGTTCATTGAGGAAATAAACAAGAAGATAGCCAAGGAGACAAGCAGCGACGACAAGAAGCTGGGGTATTTCTTTTGCAAGGCAAAGGACGGTGTGATTACGGCAGACAAGTTTGTCAGCAAAGTATTATTCTATCTGTGGAACGATGTGTTCAAGGACGGCGACATCTCACTCTTCAAGGTCAGTGACGAGCCAGAAGCTGAAATATGCTTCGATGCGTTCTATGGCAGCGACAATAAGGTGAATATCGAGGCGATAAGAACGTTCCTTGTCGGCGTGGTAGGCGAAGAAAATATCAAAACTAATGATGATGCTCCCATAGTAGTAGATGTAGATGACAACGGAAACTCTATCGACTACACGAAATATTCGTTTGACGGAAAATCGCGACTATCCAAGAAAGACCTTGGGTATAGCATCGTCATGAAATATATCAACGAACATTCAGACAAGACATTTGCAGAGCTGCAAAGCGATTTGGCATTTGATGATACTGTTGACAACAAGTATAGATACAAAGGAGTATTGGCACGCGCTGAAGAAATAACAGGCAGTTACACCTCATGTTTCGGTGCAGAACAAACATCATCAGATGGAGTCAAGTACAAAGTTTTGACATGGTGGAACAAGTACAACATAGATTTCATTATCAAATTTGCAAAAGCCCAAGGTTGGGCAGTGAATACAGTAACAGAATAAGCGTATGCGCATACTAATCGAGGAATACCAATATGAATATGAGGATGTCTACGATGTTCTCAAAGGACTTGGTGTGCTTCAAGACGTAGAGAGAAAAGTCAGTTTGAGTTATGTAGGCTACTACTTCAACGACGACCCCGACGTGAACGACTGCGTGTTTATTCTGCCCAAGGTATTGCTGGAAGGCGAGTTTGGCAAAGAAAAGGTGTTTGGGCATATCGAGCCTAAGGACTTGATAAATGCCGAGGACTGTAAGGAACTGACCACCGAGGAACACACGTTTATCTACAACCTAAGCGTATGGATATACCGAGCCATCACTGTGTTCCGCGACCATGAGTTTGACCGAGTGGAAGACGGTAAACGCCAGTCGAGCATCGTGCTATACAAGCAAGCTCCGATGATGGGACACACGAGGAAGCGCAAAGCAAACACGTTTCTCGATGTGCTGCTCACCTTGCAGGAGTGGAACAAGCGGAACGAGAGTTTTGTGATGTTCATCGTGAAAAACCTCCACACCGGCTACAACAAGATAAACTGGACACGCACCATCAGTCGAAGTCAAGCCGTGATACAAGAAAGCATCGGAGGAACACGTCGGCAAGACGTGAGCTATCTGAACCCCATCAACAAGAAACGACAGATAAACTTCGACGAGGAGTTGCTTGTCATCTATTACAGCATCTTGCAGCACATGCACGATAAGTATGGCTTTCCTGTAAGCATCAACGTGAACTTCCTCTTGATACGAGGCGATAAGTTTGAGCGGTACATAAACGGCTATGGCAAGCAACGTCTGAAGCAAATCAAATACAAATACTTCTCCGACAAGGCGTTGGAACTATGGGAGCTGTGCTATGCCTTCTTCGACCGACCAGACAACATTATGCTCAACGTAGACCAAAGGGAATACCTATTGGTAAAGAGTTTTCATATCGTATTTGAAGCCATCATCGACGAGCTGATAGCAGGCGATCAAAAGTTGCCAAAGGAATTGAAAGACCAGCCCGACGGCAAGCGAGTGGACCACCTCTATCAGTACCAAGAGCTGACCAACAATGACAAGAACGACAACATCTACTACATAGGCGACTCAAAGTATTACAAGCGAGGCAACTCGCTCGGCAAGGAGTCAATCTACAAGCAGTTTACCTACGCAAGAAACGTCATACAATGGAATATCGATCTCTTCAACGACGGAAAGGCAGAAGGAAAGAACGGTCATGTGAAACTGCGTGACGACGTGACCGAGGGCTATAACATCATCCCGAACTTCTTTATCTCCGCCAACCAGAACGTGCTTCGTCCAGAAAACGACATCAAGCTCATAGACAGCGACAAGGAAGACGGCAAGCGCAGACAACAATATTATCTAAGTAGGCAGTTTGAGAATAGATTGTTTGACAGAGATACGTTTCTGCTTGCACACTACGACGTAAACTTCCTCTTTGTCGTGGCACTCTACGGACGCAATAATTCCGCAAGCAAGGTGCAGTGGCGCAATAAGGTGCGACGGATGTTCCGCATCGAAATCCAACAGATGCTCAAAGAAAACTTCGAGTTCTACGCCATGACCGCCAAGAGTGATGTCAATCCCGATGCCTACATCAGAGAGAACTTTCAGCAAGTGCTTGGCAAGGTGTATCATCCTTTTGACAATCGCGAAGGAAGTGATCAACAATATTTCTCGCTTGCGCTGCGCAAGCCAGAGAAAGAGGCGGACGCGACAATCAGAGCAAAAGTGGCAAGCGAGAACGAGGATGTGATGTTCGAGTTGAAGCAAGCCTTTCACATAGCAAAGTGTCCGCTTGGTTTGGATCCAAGGACACTGCCTAAGAATGTAATGCCGATAGTTGAAGCACGTCCACGTTATGAAATTCCCAAGCAGTTTCTCACTATGCACTATTTGGAGAACTACCCTTCAGCAACGTTTCTTATTGGCATCGTAAACGGACTAGACCATCTGCACTGGATATTCAGTAGGAAAGGTGGTAAGCGTGATGATGCCTATAATGTGCGTCTTGGCAAGGACGTCCATGGCGGTGTTGTGAAGAGCCGTGACTATGTTAAACACGCTAAGTTTGTTATCCTGTATATGAATGGCGAGAAGAAAGTGTACAAGGCTTTCCGTGTGAAGAATACAGGTGAGCTGACTAGTGAGCAGATGATAAAGCAAGATTATCGTTATCCACATCACGATAAGTATTTCTGTTATTTCTTCGATGAGGAGATAACACTAGGCGAATTTGATATTCAAGGAATTATCGAAGCAGACAAGAATAAATACGAGGCTGATCCTAAGCATAAAGAAAAGTATGCAGACGGACAGCCAGTATATATGAGTGGTAAAGAGTTGATTAATTTTAGAAAATAAAAAATATGAAACAATGGATGATAAACTGTGTGTTATTCATTATATGTCTAACAGCATTAGGGTTTTCATTAATGAAGATAACTCCATTTGAAATAGAAGAAGAGGCATATGTTGGTATTATCACAACTTTGCTTAGTTTGGCTGTGGCTTTTGTGATAGGCTATCAAATATACAATGCCGTTGAACTAAAAAATGATGTAAAAGAACAACGTCGGCTTTTAGAATTAACAAAGAAAGAAAATGACGAGTATAAAAATTACCTCGTAAAGCAAAAATATCAGGCCCAAGAAGGATTTGATATAATCTCTGCATTAATGACTTATAATAATGGTGGAGTCGCAAGTCCAATTAATGCTTTTGCTCAGATGCATCATGCCCTTCTTTCTTCTATAGAAACAGATAGAACTGATTATGAGTGGATCTTTATGAATATGCGAAAATTTATCTCCGAATTCAGTTCACTTGCGTTTACACAAGGACCTTTTACAGAAAAAGGTGGTGAATATTATATATGTGACAATAATAAGAGAGCCCAAAAATTGTCCGAGTTTATAGATTCTCAATTGAAGCCACTATATGAAGAAGGGGCTTTGCTGCGCAAAAAAACCAATTTTGTAAAGATAGAAATTGAGTACAATAGAGTAATGAAGGCTTTTGCAAAAGCATTGGATATAATAAAGGATAAGCCGAATGTAAATGTAATGCCTGAAGATTTCAAAAAGGAAATATTAAATCCAACATAAATTGGATGTAAAATAATATATGTAAAGCAAACATATTAAATATGGGAAGAAGAGATGAATTAATTATTAAAGAGAGATTCTTTAAAATTTTAGTATTATTTGGATTCACTGATGTGACCAGTATGACACATCCAGAATATGGGTATACCGATGATGCTTTAGCTGATTATTCTTCAGATATAAAGCGAGCATTCAAGAAGGGTACCTATATGATAAATTGTGATTACGAATATACATGGATTAGTATAGGTGAATATAGTCCAAATATATTTTATAGTAAACTCAATGACAAACTGATAGCATTGGCAATATATCTTGCACGTTTGAAAAGTGAGAACAGCCGATATATTTTCGGAAAATATTTGGATAAAGGTTTTGATAATACAGAAGTGTATGATGCAATTATGACTTCTTATCCTTATTCACAAATGAATAAAGATAGAAAAGAAGCCATAGAAAGGGCGCGTCTTGAACTTCCGCAAATACTTGACAAAGTAGAGTCTTTCAAATAATAACATAATATGCACGACACTATTATAGTAAATGTGCAAGGATTGTCTACATATACACCTCAATCCCATTCACCTCAAATATACACACGTCTCGAAGTTGCTGGATTTCATTGGAGTTCAGCAGCTTTGTTTTAAAAAAATTCCATAAATGGACAAGATGACAAAGGAACAGCGCAGCCGTTGTATGGCATCCATACACAGCAATGGCACGAAGCCGGAGCTTGTCGTGCGCAAATATCTCTTTGCCCACGGGTTCCGGTACAGGCTGAACCATCCGCGACTGCCGGGACATCCAGACATCGTGATGCGCAAGTATCGTATGGTCATCTTTGTGAATGGCTGCTTCTGGCACGGACATGAAGGATGCAAGTTTTTTGTGTTGCCGAAGAGCAGGACGGAGTTTTGGCAAGCGAAGATAGAACGCAACGTGGAAAGGGACTTGGAGGAGCAACGGAAGTTGGCGGAAATGGGTTGGCACTGCATCACGGTGTGGGAGTGTCAACTGAAACCGAAAGTAAGGGAAAAGACCTTGCAGTCGCTTGAATATACGCTATACCACATTTATCTTGAAGACCACAAGGTAAAGAGGTATGAGATGCCTGAAGAAAAAAGCATAATGGCGGCAGAGCCTGATGTGGAAAAGAAATAACAGTTTTTGATATGGATAATATTGATGTAACATTTGACTTTACTTCAGACACACCTTATTATTGGGATGGTTTTTGGGACAATGAACTTGGCTATTCAAAGAGAGATCCGGATTTGAAATGTCCAATGCTAAGGAAATATCATCAGATACTTTGGAGTAGAGAATTGCCGTGCGGTGAGAAAATGGAGCTGACCGATGGGAAAAGCAGATATTATCTGAAATGGAAAGACTTCTATTTTGGCAGTGATTCCATTTTGGTGAGTTTCCGCCATAGCGACAAAAAAGCGTTGCTTGATGAAGTAAAAGAAAAGGTGTCTGACTATAAATCATTTGTATAGAAGTATGTCCGTGAGGTACCAGGACTGGATTTCATCGCTGCGAGTCCATAGACGGATGTTGATGGGTTCGGGACTGGAGAGGATTTTGCGGAGTGTGGTGATGTGGATTACATAAGGACTTGATAATTTCTACTATCGTAGGTTATGTAGGTTATAATAGGGGAGGCCGTTATATATGTCTGCCCATCCTCTGCCCATTTGGACTTCCGGTATGGGTATAGACGTTACAGAGATAGCAATTTTACCTTGAAAACCACTTTGTTTGGCTGACAAAGTATGATTTTAAGGTCTGATTTAATATTATTAAATACAAATATGTCAAAGAAATTCACATTGACATGTTTTTACTTGCCAAATAGTTTGTATTATCAATGATTGTTCGTACCTTTGCACCGTCAGTCCTCGTCAAGCCTCTTAACAATGCTTAAATGTGCGAGGCGTTTTTGTTTATATACGTTTACTCTCAAAATACGCTAATGGAAAGATTCTTACGTTCAAATATCATATTAGAGTGCATTTTTGATATTAGTATCATATTTTACACCGCAAAGATGGCGTTTTTATCTCGAAATACAGCATAAACAATGGAAAACCTGCGTCTACCAAGTAAAAAAACAGCAAAACGTAGCATCGTAAACTACACAAAATGCTTTTTGGAACAAAAGGGTATGACATGTAATAATAGATACTTCTATTAAACCATACAATATGAAAGCATTAATATCTTTTCTGACGTTCCTGACCTGCTCGCTTTGCTGCTATAGTCAGTCTTCCGTGATGGGTGCGCCGCGACCGTCTGTTGCGCTGCGTGCGTCTTTCAATGATATCATTAGCATTGGTGAGCTGATAAAGAGTGTGAAAGAGGGCAATGTTGGTATTAAGAAAATTGCGGAAAAGAGCGGCTATGCGTTTCGTGGGCGCTATCACGACCCTGAGTTGAACGACTTCTATTATGAGGATGTCTACTATAAGAATTGTATGGTGGCGGCAGACGGCAGTCCGATTAAATATGGTAAGTGTAACTCTTCTGTGTTGATAGCAGGAAGCGTTGGCTTCGGACCTTTCGTCTCGATTCGTGTCTACAACAAACGTGCCTATTACATCAAATAGACGTTGGTTAAAAGTTGGCGTGAACTGATCTGGGACTGAGTTAGGACTAAGCTTACGCTGGCAGATATGCCTCTCCGCCTGGAAGATAGGCTGGCAGATATCGCTTTCGGGAGTGTATCTGCCAGCCTTTATTATGCTTATACTGTGTAGGTTACGGCGATTCTGGGAGATATGGGGGATTTTTTCGCTAACTTTATTTGCCAAATAGTTTGCATTATCAATGATTATTTGTAGCTTTGCAGCACGAGAACCCGCCAAGCCTCTCAACGATGCTCAAATGTGCGGGTCGTTTTTGTTTTATAGGTACAGCAAGTTCTTTCCTTGTCAATCAGAGAGTTGCTCTGAAGGAGAAAGATGGATGTTACTTGCTCCTTTATTAGACATCTTTAGATAAGGTTAATTAAAATAAGAATGGAGTTATGCTGACTGCGGCATAACTTCATTCTTTAGTTTTTCCATGCTTCTAATTTGCTTAATATCTTGCGTTTGAACATAGCGTTTGTTTTAATTCATGGGCAAAGATACAACTTTTTTGTCTCAAATCAGTGGCAATAGCTATAATTTTTGTTGCAAATCATGGGCAACATGGCTTCAGTTTTGTTGCAAATCAGTGGCAAGCGAGGCTTTTCCGTTATGTTTTTATAGCGGATGAGTTTATGGAAATCACATTTATTTGCACGAGTATTTGGTTTAAACTTACATTTATTTGCACGAGTATTTGATGTAAACTTACATTTATTTGCACGAGTATCTGTTATAAAGATACTAAAAGATGTAGTTGTGCCACAAAAAAACTGTATATTTGTATTTCGTTACTAACGTAGAACAAATAATTGATACGACATTGCAATAATGAAAGATTTTGCAGCTATAGATTTTGAAACCGCCAACAATGAGCGTTCTTCGGTGTGCTCTGTTGGCGTGGTTATTGTAAGAGGAGGTGAGGTGGTGGATCGTTTCTACTCGCTCATCAAACCGGAGCCCGAGTATTACAACTACCGGTGCAGTCAGGTGCATGGCCTTTGCGCTGCAGACACGGACGATGCGCCGGTTTTTCCCGAAGTGTGGAAGCTGATTGAGCCGAAGATAGCGGGGCTTCCGCTTGTGGCTCATAACAAGGCGTTCGACGAGAGCTGCCTGAAAGCCGTCTTCCGTGTCTATCAGATGGACTATCCCGACTACGACTTCTACTGCACCTGCATCGCCTCACGCAAGGTCTGGCCCAAAGGTCGTCATACGCTTGACGTTATAGCAGCTCGCTGTGGCTATGACTTGACACAACACCATCACGCCTTGGCAGATGCGGAGGCCTGCGCAGCAATTGCGTTGGAAATATTATAACAAGCCGAAGCTTTTATCTGCTGATTCTTCTCAGCACCCACAATGCTGAGAAAAGCATCGCTATGCCTAAGATCCAGGAAATGGCAGCACTGGCTACGATGCCGAGCTGCTGTGTGAAGCCGGCTACGACAAAGGTGAGGAATGACACGGCGGCGACAGTTATGGCGTAGGGCAACTGCGACGATACGTGGTGAACGTGCTTGCACTCGGCGCCTGCCGACGCCATAATGGTGGTATCGGAGATTGGAGATATATGGTCACCGCAGACTGCACCTGCCATGCATGCCGAGATGGAGATGATGCGCAGCGGAGCGGCTGCAGGGAATACGGCAATGCAGATAGGGATGAGTATGCCGAATGTTCCCCAAGAGGTGCCGGTGGCAAAGGCGAGCAACGCTGCAACGATGAAGATTATCGCCGGTAGCAGCATCTGCAGACCAGAGGCTGTGCTTGCCACAACGCCCGACACGTATTCGGCAGCGCCAAGTGAGTCGGTCATGCTTTTCAGTGTCCATGCAAGGGTGAGAATCAGTATGGCAGGCACCATGGCTTCGAAGCCTTTGATAAGACAACTCATGGCATTGTCGAACTTCAGTGTGCGGCGTGCCACGAACATTGCTATTGTAAGAATCAACGCTGCAAGCGAACCGATAACCAAGCCTACCGAAGCGTTGCTTGCTGCAAACGCATCTACGAAGTTGTGGTAGCAAGTGCTTGTTGCGTCGAAATATCCTCCAGAGTAAATCATGCCAGCCATGCAGAACACGATGAGCATCAGGATAGGCATTACGAGGTCGGCAACCGAACCCTTTGTCGTTGCAGGCTTCTTGCTGTCTTGCTTGGCACCCACACCGTGTTCTACGATTTGCAGTTTTGTGTCAATCACTTCATCCACCTGACCGCCGGTGCGCTCGTACCATTCCTGCAGACGTGCGTCGTACTTGCTCATGGCCTTGAAGTCGAAACCCGACAACACGATCATAAATATGAATATGATGGTGAAGAAAGCGTAGAAGTTGAATGGTATAGCCTGACAGAACAACGCCAGACCATTTTCGCCGCCTGACACGAAACCCGACACGGCAGCCGCCCAGCTCGATATGGGCGATATGATGCAGACCGGAGCAGCGGTAGAGTCGATGAGATAGGCGAGCTTCTCTTTTGTAACGCCATGGCGCACGGTTATCGGACGCATCACAGAGCCTACTGTGAGACAGTTGAAGTAGTCGTCGATGAAGATGAGTAGACCGAGAATGATAGTTGCAATCTGCGCACCTATCTTTGTCTTTATGTGTTTGGAAGCCCAGCGTCCGAAAGCAGCCGATCCGCCAGCCTTGTTCATGAGCGACACGATGGAACCCAAAACCACAAGAAACACGATGATGCCCACGTTCCATGGGTCGGACAGGCAGGAGATAAGACCGTACTGCTTGGCGTCAGCTCCCGTGCCAACGGTGTCGTTGAGCAGATGAGTCAAGAATCCTTCAAAACCTGTGCCCATCGACATGCTGTATAATATAGCGCCGAGCACAATGCCGATGAACAACGAAGAATATACCTCCTTGGTCTTCAGTGCAAGTGCAATTGCCACGACGGGAGGAAGAAGAGACCAGATAGTCCCGATGAAATTAAAATCCATAATATTATTATCCCTTAATCTTTTTCGGAGTGCAAAGGTAAGGCTTTATTTGGATTGTTGCAAAAAGTTGCAACAAAAAAACGGATGGCGAGCCGTTTGTAGCTTGCCATCCGTTTTGTCGGTTATGTTAGCGTCGCTTGTTGGCGATGCGTTGTCTTACAGTTATGACGTCGCTTTTACTTCGCGATTACCTCGAATACCTCTACGTTGCCCTCAATCTCAGCCTTCACAGCCTTTTTGTTGAGTTCTACGTTGAAGAACGAGTTGTTGATGTCGGTAGAAGCGAGGAGCTTGCCCTTCTTGTTGTACTGGTTGAACTTAACGGCGCCGTTCTGCTCTACGTTGAGGAGCATGGTGTATGCCTTTGTGCCAGGAACAACAGAGAACGAAGTCTTGCCACTGTTGCGGAACGATGTTACAGGGTTCTTGTCGAAGCCGAACATGGCAGCGTCGAGATCTGCTGATTCAACCTTGAAGTTGAGGCTCTCTGGAGTTGTGGGGTTAACCATGAACTCGCGCACAGCAATCCAGCTCTTCTTCTCAGACACGGCCTTGCGGATGCGGACGTAGCGTGCCTTTACCGGCTCGCCCTTCCAATGAATGATGTAGGTCTTGAGCAACTCGCCGGTGAGCTGTGTCCACGACTTGCCGTCCTCAGAAGCCTCGAGCACTACGTTGTCGAAGTAGTCGACATCGTCTACCGAGTTGCGTCCCTGGAGAATCTTCACCTCGCGAACGTCGCGAACCGTGCCCAGGTCGGCACCCACCCAGTCGCCAGTAGACTGGCTCTGACCGCAGTGGTAGTATGTAGTAGAGTCGTTGTCGAACATCAGCTTGCTCTGAGTTGTAGCGAGCGTCGGGTAAGTGCCCATGCCCTTATAGAAAGCAGGCACCTCACCAGTGAGGTTCTTGAAGAACTCCTGAGCCATATCGTCCATAGCGTTCTCGTAGAACGGCTGCAGCTTCATAGTGCCGAGCTTGTGCTTCTCGTAAGCGGCGCGAGCCTCCTTAGTCATTCGGTTGGCCACGAAACCGTTCCAGAAGTTAGAAGCGTCGCCGCTGCGGAAAGTCTTCATCAGTTCAAGAGTGTTCTTGCCACGTGCACCGAGCTTCTCGAACTCTACGAGCCACGGCTTCAGTTCCTTCATCAGAAGCGGGTTCTTGCAGTCGCGCTCCATAGTGCTCTTTGTCTTCTCGACGCGGTCGAACTCTGCATAGAGGTCGTTGTAAGCCTTGTCAGAGTAGTCGGCAAGACGGAAGGTGTTTGTCTCCCACGACTCGGCACGGCGGTAGCCCGTCTCTGTGTCGCAAGAGTGGATGGCGAATGTGCGGTAAGCCTCGTGAGCCTCAGGTGTGAGATCAACCAGACCGCGCTCCCAGTTGTCGATAGCGTTGTAGTCGGCTACGTTCCAGTTGTAGTCAGCCACGCCGTAGAGCGCCAGCTTCGAAGCCTCGCCGTGCTCCATCGGGTTAGACAGTACGCCAGAAGTCATCTTGTCGGTGATGTCGGTCTCCAAACCGTATGCCGGGCCCTGCATGATGATGTGGCGGGCATAGTCGGTAACGGGGAAGTTCCACCAGTAGTAAGCCGGACGCTTGATACGAGAGTCTACGAAGTCGAGAGTTTCCTTGGTGAGGTCAGAGCAAACCACAGCACCAGTCCAGAACACCTGCACCTCAGGGTCGAGCTCGTTGCCGTAGATAGCGAGCGGTCCGTCAGGACCCGGCTTTGCCCAAAGCTGCGAGTAGTCGGTAGGGCAGACAACGAGCGGAGCAACGTCGCCCTTCGCCTTCACGAACTCTTTTGTGAGGCGGTTCACGAGTGCCACCTGCTTCTTCGGGTTGGTACCCTCGCCGTCGATGTCGTCGAAGTGGATGGCGAACGAGCGCACGCCGAGTTCGTACATAAGGTTGAACTTGTTTACGAGGTTGTTATAGTCCTCCTCGTTCCACTTGATGTCCTGACCCGGGTGGATAGCCCACACGAAGTCGACGCGGTTGCGGCGGCAAGCCTCCACGAGTTCGTGAATGTTCTTTGCCTGCTCCGGCGGATAAGGCAGACGCCAGTTAGGACAGCTGTGATAAGGGTCGTCCTTCGGTCCGTACACATACTCGTTGAGCTTGTTGCGTCCGTAGTAGTCGATGAGCGAGAGGCGCACCTGGTGCGACCACGGTTCGCCGTAGAAACCCTCTACCACGCCGCGCAGCGGCAGGTCGGGATAGTCGTTGCATGTGAGGTAAGGCACCTTGCCCTGAGCAGCCGGACTCTCCACGATCTGGCGCAGAGTCTGAAGAGCGTAGAACGCGCCACGCTCGTCGTAGCCCACGATGTTGATACCCTTCTTGTCGACGGTGAGGAGATAGGCACCCGATACCATCTTCTTCAGACCAGCCTTCTTTGCCGGTTTCTCGCCGAAGGTGATGTTGAGCGGAGTGCCCTTAGCGTTATGCTTGAGGAAGTTGACGTCGCCAGCAAATTTGCCCGACTTGTCGATGAGCTTAACGCCAGCGCTGAGGTCGGTCCATGTCTGCAAGTCGAGGTTGAAGTTGTGCGGCGTAGGGTTTACGACGATGCCGTGGTGGTCGAGCTTCTTGCCCGGCACCATGTTCACATCCTGCTTTTCACCACGCTGCGAGTTGAGGTCGAATGTCTCGGTCTGCGCAAACGCGCTGGCACAAGCAGCTGTGAAGAGAGCTGTGAGAAGGAGGTTGTTTTTAATCATTGTTATGTTTGTTTTAGTAAAAGTCGTTAGGTCGGTGTATGCAGTGGTGCATACACACAAGTACAAAGTTAGTGATTTTGTGTTGATTGGTAAAATAGGCAGGTCTCTTTTAATTAATTTTAGTACGTGCGGAGCTAAAACGTGAGTGACGGAGAGGGTAGAATGGAAAAAAATGTGTAACTTCGCAGTTGATGATAGACCATGCAACGATAGAAAGGATAAAAGACGCTGCCAACATTGTGGAGGTAGTGTCGGAGTTTGTGACGCTCCGCAAGAGCGGCAGCAACTATAAGGGTTTATGCCCGTTTCACGACGAGAAGACCCCGTCGTTCTATGTGTCGCCGGCGCGCGGCACCTGCCATTGCTTCGGATGCGGCAAGGGCGGCAACCCCGTTGGCTTCATTATGGAGCATGAGCAGATGACCTATCCCGAGGCGTTGCGATGGCTCGCACGCAAGTATCACATCGAGATAAAGGAGCGTGAACTCTCCGACGACGAGAAGCGCGAGCAGAGCGAGCGCGAGAGTATGTTCATCGTGAATGAGTGGGCTGCCTCTTATTTCCAGCACCTCATGCACGACACCGCTGACGGCGTAGCCATCGGCATGCAGTATTTTCGCAGCCGTGGATTCCGCGACGACATCGTGAGCAAGTTCCAGTTGGGCTTCGACAGCACCGACCGCCGTGCTTTGGCACAGGAAGCTCTGCGCAAGGGCTATAAGGAAGACTTTCTGCTGAAGACCGGCATTTGCTACAAGAACGACCGTGGCGAACTGATAGACCGCTATGCCGGACGCGTTATCTTCCCGTGGATAGGCATCAGCGGAAAGGTGGTGGGCTTCGGCGGACGCCTGCTCGACTCGCGCACAAAGGGCGTGAACCAGAAGTACGTCAACTCGCCCGATTCGGAGATTTACCACAAGGACCGCGAGCTGTATGGCATCTATCAGGCTAAGAAGGCGATAGCCAAGGAAGACCGTGTGTACATGGTGGAGGGCTACACCGACGTCATCTCCATGCATCAGTGCGGCATAGAGAATGTAGTGGCTAACTCGGGTACGGCGCTTTCGGTGCACCAAATACACATACTGCACCGCTTCACGTCGAACATCACCCTGCTTTACGACGGCGACGCGGCAGGCATACACGCTGCGCTGCGCGGTACCGACATGCTGCTCTCTGAAGGCATGAACCTCAAGGTATTGCTGCTGCCCGACGGCGACGACCCCGACTCGTTTGCTCGCAAGCACTCGGCTGAGGACTTCCGCAAGTATATCGAGGAGCATCAGACCGACTTCATCGAGTTCAAGACCGACCTGCTGCTGCGCAACGAACGCGACCCACTGAAGCGTTCGGAGGCAATCAACTCCGTGGTGCGCAGCATATCGTTCGTGACGAACCCGATTCTGCGCGACACATATCTGCATGACTGCTCGGTGCGTATGGGCATCAACGAGGCTACGCTCATCAATACGCTTAACAACTTCATACGCAGCAACCGCGAGGAAACCGCTTCCTCTTTGAATAACTCACAATCGACGCAGACGGCAACTCAAAACTCAAAACTCAAAATTCAAAACACTCCTTCCCCGCTACAGCAGGCGTCGAAGGTGGAGCAGATGCTTGTGGAGCTGGTTGTGCGCAACGGCGACACTATCATATATAATAATGTAGAGACAGAGGACGGCACGACGGTTAACCTGAATGTGGCGCAATACATAGCGTACAACCTCGGTGTGGACGGACTGAAGTTTGCCAATCCGCTCAACTCGCGCATCCTTGACGAGGCTGTGAACCACGCCGGCGACGAGAATTTCTGTGCCGAGCAGTTCTTTCTTCACCATTCGGACATCGAGATATCGCGCATAGCTACCGACCTCTGCATGGACAAGTATCAGTTGCTCGACGAACAGAAGGCGGCACGTGCCGACGAGGAGAAGAACGCCGACGAGCTACGTGTTGAAGAGGAGAACCGCATCGAAGCACTGCGCCAACAGACAGAACACCTGCTCAACGACTTCCGTATGGACTATCTGGAGCAGCGTCTGCGCGACTTGAAGCGCGATATTTCACTTGCGGTGAACGACCCCGAACGACTGCAGCAACTTATGGAAGAGTATAAGACGGCGCACGAACTGCGCTCGCAGCTCGCAAGGTTGTTGGGAAATAATATTATAGCATGATAGGGGGTGAAGTGGTGAGATGGTGAGATGGTGACAATAGTCTTGCAAATCTCAACTCCTCACCATAACACCACCTCACCATAACAACAAACGATATGTTCTACATACATTGGGCATTCATATTAGCTTACGTCTTCATTATTGTCAGCATCATGCTGGCGGTATTGATGGACAACCGTCAGCCGGCAAAGACGATAGCCTGGGTGATGGTGTTGCTCTTTATGCCCATTGTCGGAATAATACTGTACGTTTTCTTCGGACGGAACACCCGCAAGATGACGTTTATATCGCAGCGGTCGCTCGACCAACTGTCGAAGCGTTCGATGCTTGAGTTTGTGGAGCAACGCCAATTGACGTTGCCCGACGACTACCGTTCGCTCATACAACTCTTTACCAACCAGAGTCTTGCCCTTCCGTTCAAGGACAACGAGGTGGAGTTCTACACCGATGGCTACGAGTTCTTCCCCGCATTGCTGAAGTCGATAGCTTCGGCACGTAAGCATATACATCTTGAGACATACATCTTCGCCGACGACGCACTCGGACGGCTTGTTGCAGACGCACTCATCTGCAAGTCGAAAGAGGGCGTAGAGGTGCGACTTATCTATGACGATGTGGGCTGTTGGCGGGTGCCCCGCGAGTTGTTCGAGCGTATGCGCCGTGCTGGGATAGATGTCAATGCCTTTATGCCCGTTAAGTTTCCGGCGTTCACGAGTAAGGTGAACTACCGCAACCACCGCAAGGTGTGCGTAGTAGACGGTGTTGAGGCGTTTGTGGGCGGCATGAATATCGCCCTGCGCTATGTGAAAGGAATATACAAAGGGCGTCTACCTTGGCGCGACACCCATCTCCGTATACGTGGTGGAGCGGTGTACGCCCTGCAACGCACGTTCCTCGTCGACTGGTATTTCGTCGACCGCACACTCGTCACCAACTCTAAATACTATCCGCCGATGCCGTGGCGCATAGACAACAACTGCCTGATGCAGATCGTGACGAGCAGCCCGATTGCCAAATGGCCGGACATCATGCAGGGATATGTGCGCATACTGCTTGAGGCGAAGAACTATGTATACATGGAGTCGCCTTATTTCCTGCCTACTGAGCAGGTGCTCTTCGCCATGCGCACGGCGGCACTTGCCGGCGTAGATGTTCGACTGATGATTCCGCGCCATAGCGACTCTCGCTTGCTTGAACTTTCGTCGATGTCGTTCGTGACGGAGGTGCTTGAGGCTGGTGTGAAGATAATGCTTTACGAGGCTGGATTCAACCACAGCAAGTTGCTTGTGGCTGACGATGCGCTCTGCACCTGCGGTTCTACGAACATCGACTTCCGTAGCTTCGAGAACAATTTCGAATCCAACGTCTTTATCTACGACCGCATAACGGCGCTGCGCATGAAGGAAATCTTTATCAGTGATGAGCAAGAATGTGTAGACTTCCTGAGCGTGTACAGCGAGCGAAAGCGCCCGTTCATGCACCGTCTGGCGGAGTCGCTTGTTAGAGTGTTCTCACCACTGTTGTAAAATATGATGTTGATGTGTTGAGATGGTGTTATGTTGACAAATGAAACATATCTCAACATAACAACATCTCACCACCTCAACACCTTCACCACATATCCTAAATAATTTCAAAGTGTTTCAGCGCATTTGCGATGCCATCCTCGTCTACGCTGCTTGTCACATAGTCGGCGTGCGCCTTCACCTCGTCGAGCGCATTGCCCATAGCCACGCCAACGCCAGCTGCTCGCAACATAGTAAGGTCGTTGCCGCCGTCGCCGAACGCCATCGTTTCGCTGATGTCGATGCCCATGTGTTCGGCAATGGCACGGATGCCGTTCGCCTTGTCGGCAGTGGCAGACGTAAGGTCGCAGAACGCAGGATACCAGCGTGCAGACGTTGTGCCTGGTATGTGGGGTAGGATAGTGCGCTCCTGGTCCTCGGTGAGAAACGGCGTAATCTGCAGTATGCCCTGCTTTATGACTTCCTCAACCGGCACGTCGAATTTGTTGTACGTCACCTTCAGCATGTCGTAGAATACATGGTTCACGCTGTCGTTGCGGTTGATGATCTGCAGATCCTTTGTGCCTACAACCACCGCCGGCACGTCGAGACGGTTGCAGAAGTCGACTATCGCCTCTGCCTCGTGAGTAGGGATGAGATCCTGGCGCACTACCTTGTCGCCATAAACGCATTGAGCGCCAGTGGCAAGAATGAAACCGTCCATGATGTCCTCCACCTCCGTGATGTTGTTGAGCAACTGGCGTGGGCGACCCGTGGCAGTGAAGAGCTTCACGCCGCGCTTGTGAGCCTCGCGAAGCGCTTCGATTGTTGACTCTGGCACCTTGTGCGTATTAAAGCTGACGAGCGTTCCGTCAACGTCGAAAAATAAAGCTTTTATCATATTTCGTTTTTTTATTCAGTAGGAGGCTATGGCATTAGCTTTCCGCTACGCGCCGCTGACTTTCAGTTCTTGCCGTAGCCCTGTTGTGTGATACGGGCAGGAAAGCCCATACCTCCTAAACATTGCAAAGGTACGCAGAAAAAGCAGAAGCCGAAAATTATACTACTTGATTGATGTCAAAATCAAAAAATAATTACTACTTTTGTAATTCATTATTCACACGGAACACACATTAAACAACCATTAATCAGCAAAGGAAATGACAGAGCAGACGCAACTCGCTTGGGACATAATAGAGACAACGAACACCAACCTCTTCCTCACCGGTAAGGCTGGCACGGGAAAGACCACCTTTCTGCGTCGACTGAAGGAGGAGTCGTCGAAGCGCATCGTGGTGGTAGCGCCTACGGGCATCGCTGCCATCAACGCCGAAGGTGTGACCATCCACTCGTTCTTCCAGTTGTCGTTTGCGCCGTTCATACCCAACTATAATCTCAAGGAACAGCAGTTTCGCTTCTCCAAACAGAAGATAAACGTCATCCGTTCTATCGACACGCTCGTCATCGACGAGATCTCTATGGTGCGTGCCGACCTTCTCGATGCCGTAGACAGCGTGCTGCGCCGTTTCCGCAAGAACAATCTTCCGTTCGGTGGCGTTCAGATGGTTATGATCGGCGACTTGGGTCAGCTTGCTCCGGTGGCTAAGGACGACGAGTGGCAGATGCTCTCGCGCTATTACGCCACGCCTTACTTCTTCTCGTCGCTCGCCCTGCAACGCACACGCTACGCCATCGTCGAACTGACGAAGGTGTATCGCCAGAGCGACAAGCGTTTCCTCGACATACTAAATAAGGTGCGCGAAAACCGTGCTGACGCTGCGGTGCTCTCTGCGCTCAACTCCCGTTACATCCCCGGCTTCAAGCCGCGCAAGGAGGACGGCTACATACGTCTTACGACGCACAACTGGCAGGCACAGCGCATCAACGACCACGAGCTCGAACTGCTCCCCGGCAAGCCCTATACCTACACTGCCACCATCGAAGGCAAGTATCCAGAGATGCTATTCCCGACCGACGAGACGCTCACGCTGAAGACCGGTGCGCAGGTGATGTTTGTGAAGAACGATTCGTCGGCAGACAAGGCTTACTACAACGGCATGATCGGCACTATTGCGGCGATAGATGCCGAGGGCTTCACCGTTACGGCGAAGGACACTGGCGAGAATATACGTGTGCAGCCCGAGCAGTGGGACAATACGCGCTACGTGCTCAACGAGAAGACCAACGAGATAAGCGAGGAGGTGGAAGGCACATTCACGCAGTTCCCCGTGAAGACGGCTTGGGCTATCACCGTTCACAAGAGTCAGGGTCTTACGTTCGACCACGCCATCATCGACGTGCAGCGTGCCTTCACCCACGGACAGACATACGTGGCTCTATCGCGTTGCCGCACACTCGAAGGCATGGTGCTGAGTGCGCCGCTGCCGCAGTCGGCTATCATACGTGATGAGGCTGTGGACGAATACGCCACGCACGCCATTGAGCACACGCCGAGCGAGGGACAGATAGAACAGTTGCAGCGCGACTACTATCTGTCGGTGGTGAGCGAACTGTTCGACTTCCGCCCGCTGATGGATGCCTTCAACCGTGTGCTCGACTTGCTCGACGGACATTTCCGCCGTTCCTTCCCGAAGCTCATTGCCGAATACAAGGCACGCACGGGCACTATAAAGACCGAGCTTATGGATGTAGCCGAGCGCTTCAAGTTGCAGTACAGTCAGATTGTCATCGCTTCTGCCGACTATCAGACCAACGCCCTGCTGCAGGAACGTCTGAAGAAGGGCGCCGACTACTTCGCTCGAAAGATTACAGATGTGGAGGAGCTTGTGAAGAAGACGTCGGTGAAGACCGAGAACAAGGACGTGAAGAAACGTTACAACGATGTGTTCCCAGCGCTCAAAGAGGTGGTGATGCAGAAGCGCGCCCTCCTCAACTGTGTCAAGGCTGACGGCTTCACTCTCCATAGCTATCTGCGCCAGCGTGCCCTGGTACTTGCCGGAAAAACAATATCAGAAAAATAGACAAATGGTATGGTTTTCTCTTTCTTATTTTCTTTTCTACGGGCTTTATCCGAGCCTAATTTACAAGAAAGTGGTGAAAAGAAGGAAACCATACCATTCTTTTTTATACCTATGAACCATTATGGACTTGTACAGTTCATCACTTTACCCTAACTTTGCTCTTTGACAGGTAATGCCGTGCAAACGGCATTTATAGTATAACCTAAAAGACGAATTACTATGAGTAGGGTTTTTCAAGTGAAGCCTAAACGTATCAAGCGCTCCAATGGCACCGTTCTCACACCAGACATGGTTGTGACCGTTACGACTCTGCAGCATACCACCAACCCATTCTACAATGGTGCGAAGGAACTGCAAGAGACATATATGCGCATCTATGCTTTCGACTATAAGAAGGCATGCTGCAATCAGAATGACTTTGAGTTTGTGAAGTTGGACTAAAAACTATATACACTATATACAATGGAAAAAATCAATCAGTACGTTTCTTTGGTTAATCAAGCGTTTGCTGTAGCTAAAGAAAATTTCAACAATCCTGAGTCTTTGAAGAAAGCAGAGGCTGATAGGGAAACATTGGTCAATAGTCTCGAAAAGGATTCTTTTATTAAGGTTCCTTTCGTTGGTGATTTCAATGCTGGTAAGAGTTCTTTGATAAACAGTATGTTGGGAGTTGATATCCTTCCTACTAATATACTGCCAGAGACCGCAGTGTCTTATGAGTTGTATTTTTCGTCAAATGAAAAGCTTGAAGTTTGGCTTGATGATAAGTTGGTGGAGACTGCTCCTATTTCGCAGCTTAAGTCATTGCAGTTGACCCCGAGAAATTTTGTTAAGTTGTATCTCAACAATCCTATCGTAAAGGAATGGAATGACAGAAATATTGTTGTTGTTGATATGCCTGGTATCGATTCGGGTGTAGAGGCTCATAACAATGCCATTCTGCATTACGTGCAGGACGGAACCTTCTTTGTGTTGGTAAGTGAAGTTGAAGGTGGTACATTAAGGTTGAGCACTCTTAGCTTCATAGAGGAAATCAAGAAGTATGGTGCACAGTTGGCTGTAGTTGTTTCTAAAATAGACAAGAAACCAGAGCAAGAGGTGTTGGATGTTAAGGCTAATGTAGAATCGGTAGCTAAGAGATTGTTGGGTGACTCAACAATGGTTGTATCTGCTTCTGCTGTAAACAAGGACTTCAACGGTGTTCTTGATATTTTGAGTTCTATTGATGCCGAGAGTTTGATAGTGAACAAGTATAAGGGACAGGTTGTTAACTTCATTGATTCATTCATTGCAGAATTGCAACTACAGATGAAGCTTATGCTTTCTGACAAGTCTGATTTCTCTGAAAAGATAGAGAGTCTAAGAAATGCCCAGGCTAAGGCTGTGGAAGACTTGAAGAGAAAGGCTGAGTCTGCTCAGTCTGTAGAGGGCTCTGCTGATGATATCCTTGATGATATCTCAGAGGCTTTGAGAGAAAAGGCTGGTTATATTGCCACTCTTCTGTATGGCCAGACAGATGGTAATGCCTTGAATCAGGAGATTCTTACCATTATACGCCCGGTTATTGTTAACTCACTGAAACGTGAGATTACAGAATATTCCGACGTTGTAGGAGGTGCCCTTCAGGAGTTTATGGTAAATGTGGACACAATCATCAACGATAAGGACAACAAGATGCTGTCTGGAGCAGAGGAGATTATCGGCAACATGCTTGGTAAGGACATTCTTGAAGGTCTGTTGAAGAAGGGTCTTGATCAGTTGGCTAAGAAACTTGTTGCTTACAAGGGCTTGGGTGAATTGGTTAAGATGTTGAGTAAGATTCTTGGTCCGCTTGTTACTATCCTCATCAATATCATTCCTGATATTATCCGTATGATCTTTGGAAAGAGCAAGGAGCAGAAGATAGAGGAGATCAAGATGAAGTTTACTTCAGAGATTGTTTCAAAGATTATCGAAGCATTGCGTCAGCCTATCGAGGATATGATCAAGGAACAGCGTTCTGAGGTTTACAATAATGTTTCTGCACTTATTGATTCTGAGACACAAAAGTACAACGAGAACATCAATGCTATAAAGAACCAGCAGCAGGAAGAAGAGAAGGTCGTGGCTCAGAAGGTCGCTGCCCTGAATGCTGTAGTGGAGAAGTTGAATGCTTTAAAAGCTCAAATTTAATATGGGATTTGATGGTATAAAAAATAAAAGTGCAAGCATGGGCAAAAAGCCCATGTCTGCATTTTTGAAAGTCAATAAATATGAGAATCCGCAGACTGTGTTGGATTTGATATCGCATATCTGTACCTCTGGTATGGATTTGTCAGTAAAAGATGAATTTACGCCATATAGTGATAAATATAATCAACTAAAGGAAGATTATTCTAAAATAAATACGCGAGAAGCAGAAAATCCGTTTGTTGATAACTCTATAAGTGATCTGGTTAAAAACTGTGAGCTTCCATACTCAATTATGCCTTTTTTTCTTGACCATTCTGGCTTTAATGATGCTATAAATGTCGCAGTTGGTGGAGGTTATAGTTCTGGCAAATCTTCTTTCCTTAATAATATTACTGGAATTGGTGCTGTTCTTCCCACCGGAATAGAACCAGTGTCCATGATTAATACCTATATATCTTTTTCTGATAAGATAACAAAGTTGATTGTGTCTGGCAAGAATTGTAAAGGGCATGTCGTAAAACTTAATCGTGAGGTGTTGGATTGTATTCAACACTCTTCCAAGTCGAAGATTTATGTTTCTTCCGTTTTAGACGAACTATATCTAAATGTACCAGTTTCTAAAGAACGTGAGTATTTAAATGGTTTGGTGTTCATTGATACTCCTGGATATAATAATTCAGACAATGCCAATAAAGAGAATGGAAAGAAGGATATAGATACAGCTATTGATGCTTTGCAAGATTCTGATGCTTTGTTTTGGTGTATAGATGCTGAAGCTGGAACTATTTCACAACGTGATATAGAAATGTTGAATAAGCAGATAGACAATAATGGCGGTCATTATCCTTTTGTTATTGTATTTAATAAAATGGACAAGAAACCTGCCAATGATCTTGTTAAAATCTTGCAGTCAGCAGAGAAGGTATGTAAATCCAAATTGAAGATACAACCAATAGACATTATTGGCTTTTCTTCAATAGGAGAAAGTGCCATATATTCATTGAAGAATAAGCAAAAGGCAACTACAAGATGTGGGGTGATGAAAGTCCTTGCTTCTATTATCTACAAAATGAAGGATGGTTTCTCTAATACTCGTTCTGTTTCTTATTGGACAAATTGGCTTGCTGTTTGTTTTGATCAGGAGATTAAAGACTGTGATGAATCGCTTGCTGATTTGGAAAAAGATAGAAAAGAATTGGCAAAGAAAAAGGCTGATGCTTTCTCTAAATCAGAAACTTCTAGCGAAGAGAAATTTTCATTCGTAAAAGATCATTTGCCTGTGGTTGAAGATGTAATCATTAAATCCTATGATGAGATTCTTAATTCAAGAGATGGAATGATAGATCTTTTCAATAGAGCAATGAAGGGATGGTCAAAAGCTTTGGACCGAGAAGACCAATGGGCTGAAAAAACCGGTTTCTTTAGTGATGCTTCAAATTTGCAAAGACAATCAAATAACGCCGTAAATGAATATAATAGAATAATGACGGCTGCTGAGGAGAACTGTGATGAATTTCAATTTTGGAACACAGAATCACGTAAAGAAGATTTGGACCTCATAAGACAAGCTTACGAATATTATGATTCAGCTGATGAAGATGTTCAAGATTCTTTAAAAGAAGATTATGATAATACAGTTTCCTCTAAAGAGACGATTTCTATCTATAAGAGTTTTCTCCAAAAGAAGAAACAAGAGATAGTTCGTGTATTTACCACGTGTTGTGAGAATGCAATAAAGAAGAACGAAAAGCGTTTGCGTGCATTGCAGAACATAAAGGAAGAAGAAGAAACTGATGTGTTCTCTGCTATTGCAAATGACAATATGAACAGATTCCTTGATTGCTTCTCAAATGGAGTTGATTTGACAAAATGTAATAGTCAGGGATATTCTCCATTGACATACGTGGCTAAGAATAGCAATAATGCTATGATGAAGTTCTTGATTGATCATGAGGTTGACCTCTCTCTAAAGGATAAAAATGGTTATAATGCCTTGGAGACAGCTGCTATCTATCATTGTCAAGACATATGCGAACTTCTTATTAATGCAGATAAGGGTTTGTTGATGGAGTCGCAATCGTTGACGAAGTTGGCTGCTAATGATCGATTTGAAAATTGGATCTCTAATTTTTAATAAGTATGGCTATAAATATAAACAATTATAATGATGTATTTGGAAAGTTAACCAAAGCGGTTGACATTGCAAGTGTGTCAGATAATGAAGAGATAAAGAAGATTTTCTCAAAGATAAAAGAGAAAGTTTGCGACATAAAGGAAGGTGGTGACCGCTTGAAACGTGACAACGAGATATTGAAAATAGGTGTCGTTGGTCAGGTGAAGGCAGGTAAATCATCATTCCTCAACTCGCTGTTGTTTGAAGGTGAGAATGTGTTGCCAAGGGCATCTACGCCAATGACAGCCGGCTTGACAGTGTTGGAATATGGTGAAAAGAATGTGTTCTCCGTTGAGTACTACACGGCTAAGGAATGGGAAAAGTTTGAGGACAAGGCCAAAGAATATGACGACTTCGTAAATAACGTGAAGTCGATGAATCCTGCGTTGACAGATGAAGAGGCTGCAAAGATGGCGAATGTTCCAGATGAGCTGTCTGCTGCTAAAGAACTTATATCACGATGTACTCGTGTTGCCAAAGGCAAGGTTGGAAAAGCTTCTGAAGAGAATGACTTTACTGATATCAAGGATTTGCAGGATATACTTGAGAACTTTGTCGGCGCAGACGGTCAATTCACATCTGTAGTGAAAAGCCTCACTATTCGTCTGAATGATGAACGACTTAAAGGAATGAGAATCGTGGATACCCCGGGTGTAAACGACCCTGTGGTGTCTCGCGAGCATCGCACACGTGAGTTCTTGCGTGAGTGTCACGGCGTGTTCTTCTTGAGTTTTGCTTCACGTTTTTTTGACAGTACAGACGTTAATTTCCTTACAAATCGTATTGGTTCGCAGGGCATAGGCACTGTGGTGCTTATTGCAAGTAAATTTGACTCTGTGTTGCAAGATTCTGGCTCAAAGTTTGAAGACGATTTGGGTAATGCGATAGAAGATTGCCAAAGACAGTTGAAAGCTCAGTTCAGACGCAACCTTTCTGGTTCAGATTATAGGGGTGAAGAACCTCGTTTTACAATGAGTTCCGGTATCGGTTATTCTATTGCTAATAAAAAGCCGTCAGACTGGGACAGTATGGAGAGCCATGTCGTAAAACAGATGAAGAGATTCTATCCGAGTTTCTTTGCTTCTGATAGTGACATAAAGGCTACGTTCAATGAGCTTTCACAGATAGATGATATCAGAAAGGATTATCTTGATGGTGAGTTCGTGAAGAATCGTGATAAGATTATCTCAAGTAAGGTAAACAGCTATTTTGGCAATGCTACAAGCGAAATCAAAGCAATCTTGAGTGATGGCAAGGCCAATCTAAATGAACGTAACAATGCTCTTTGTAAGAAAGATATTTCTCAGATAGAATCAGTTCGTAATGCTACTAAAAAGGTAGTTGATAAGATTGTGAAAGATATAGACTCTTTGGCAAGCAAGGCTGATGATATGGCAGAACAGGCAATGAAGGAGTGTTGGAATCGTTATCAGACACCTTCTGTTAGAATTCCCACTAAAGAGGAGAGTATCACATTCGTACGACAATCTACTTCTTGGGGTAGGGATAAGGATGTATCCTGCTCTTACAAGAAAATCGATGAGCAAAAACTTGTTTCTGAGGCAGAAAGTCAGGTTCAAGTTGCGGCTGAAAAATTGTCAAATGATAGGAATAAAAAGTCGAGCGAAATTATGAACTCTATAAAAGATACAATCGGAAACCTTATTGCGGAAGCTGAGCAAAAGGATTCAGAAGCTAAATTAGATGCTGATGGTTTACGACGTATTCTTGGTGAGATTCTTGCCTCAATGAGTAATTCTACTGTTATGAATATTAAGGATTTGACAAATAACGTCGTAGGACGTATTATGGATGTTGCACAAGACTGTGATGTATCTTTTAGCGTAGGTAAAGCTGATGAGGCTACCGCAAAGAATGAAATATCTAAAAGAGCAAGATATGCGCGTCATAAGGTTGAAGACGGTTTGCGTGATCTGTTTGATGAGTTCAATACGGATTTAAAGAATGAACTTAAAAAGTCGAACAATGAAGTTGTAAATATTTTTACAAGTCGTAAGAACGAGTTGACCACTAAGGCAAATGACTCTGTTCATGGTTATCTTGACTCTCTTGAAAAAGAATTAAAGGACAAGAAAGCTCAGCTTGCGAATTATACGAGAGCTATTGCAAGTATTAACGAAATAGAGAAAATATTATGAGCGTAAAAGAAAAATATATAGCTGCTCTGAATGACGAGCAAGCTAAGATGGTTTCGTATGTTAAGCAGATGACGGCGAAAGTCGCTTTTCCTGAGGCTGCTATAACTACAACCTATATAAAGCCTGCTAAGCATACTGTAGCCTCGGCTGCATGCTTAGTTGGTGGTGCTGTTATCATGGCTGTAGGTCTATGTTTAGAGAAGAATGGCATTTCTACTGCCGGTGGAGTCGCTGTTGCTTGTGGTGCTGGTTTGTGGGCTATAGATAGAAACAAGAAGCCGGTTGTACAGCGTGATGTTACCTTTTATAAGGTTACAAGTCATTACTATAAGTCTCTTTCTGATATTTTTAAGTATGTGACAAATAGCTGGACTGATTCATTGGTTGAATTGAAAAGTAAGTTGAAGACTGAAATCATGCAGCAAAACATTTCTGAGGAAGAGAAGAACTCTGCAATTCAGAGTGTGTTGACTACTTCTGTCGTTGATATGTCTATGGCTGATGTGTCTTCGAAGCTTAGTAAGTTAGAGCATGATCATGATGAAGAAGGTTATAAGCGTTTTGTTTCTATCTTTGAGAAGAAATGTATAGAAGCAATAAATACTGCTTATGAAGAGCAGAAGGCTGTTTACGAACGCTTACAGTTTTAATGTATAAGCTGATTAATTGCGGGCATAGCGGAAAGCTAATGCCCGCAATTCCTGTAGTTAGCTTTGTTAATCATTATTCTTGTTCAATTCTTTAGTATTGACTTCCACTTATTTAGAACATTGTTTTTACATATAAATCATATCGCTTATGCTTAGAGGAGTATGTACTTTCGTCTGCGATGATTGCGGACATAGATTCAAGGGGATGGATTGCGAGTGGATGGCAACTGTCTATACAGCTCCAGTGAAATGCCCTAAGTGTGGTGGATGGCATACCTATCCGCCTGGCTTTTTAGGCTTGAATAAATTCTTCTATAGAAGAATATGGAGAAGCAGAGAGGAATGAAAACTCTAATGACTATTTCAAATTGTCGCACCCTTAAAACCTCTTGTAAAAGACTGAATTTCAATTAATTCAAAGAGTGATTAGTCCACTTTAATGGAACCGTAGTGAAATAAAATATAAAAACTGAATGCTTATGTGGAATTTTAAACGGTGTTTTTGCATTGTGCTGTTATTTTCAATGTCAATGTATGTCTTGGCTGTATCGAATGATAGTAGTCAAGTAAAGACAACTGGAACAACTATGGTAGTAAGCCTTGTTACAAGTATTGTAGCTCTAATAGGTACTTTTGTGACTTATAGGAAGTTTAGACGTCAACTATTTACTGACACAATAACCAAGGAGCGTCTCAACTTCATAAAGGATTGGAGAGAGTGCGCTGCTTGTTTTTGTGGTTTATTGGCATTGAAAAATGAATCTTTTAAGGTAGACGAATTTGAAGGGCACAAATTGGAGTACTATTATTACAAACTACTTTTGATGTGCAACTCCACCAAACCTGAATCTTATGTGGATATTGAAGTTGTAAAACAGTTAAACCTGCTTTATCAAGCCAAAGGTAAGGTTCGTAACGAACAACTTGAAAAGTTCGTTGCTCTAATGCAAGCTAATTTAGCTATAGAATGGAAAGGTACCAACCTTGAAAGTCGGAAAGGACAACTTTCGGAAAAAGAGAAAGAAAAATTGAGGTTAGATAGTTTTGAATGTTATAAAAAGTGGGAAAATGGAAAATAAAACTAAAAATAAGGTGAGCGAATCTGTGCGATTTTTGCAGATAAGTTTGGTATGTTATTGGCTATCAGTAGTGTTGTTAGTAGTCAGTATAGGTATTATTATACTATTGTATAAGCATAAGACAGATGTTAGCTGGTTGCTAGATTTATTTGTGTCAATAATTGTTCCAATTTTAGCTCTTGCAGCTTTTTTTGTTGGCGTATATTATTCTATTAGAGACAAGCAAACTCTAAAAAAAGAAAGAATTGAACAATTAAAGGAATTGAGTAAAAATCATTAGTGTCCCGTTAAAATCGGGACCAGTTAAATATTAATCAAATAACCCCGGAAAGAGGGGACAATCGAGTTCTTTGACATTATTGAAATCAGTCCTTTCGAAGAGATCTACGAGTGGTGTCTTATCCATAAGAGAAATGCTTAGAATCTGAAGAACCTCATAAGTCGATCGCTTAAGTTGCAAATCATGTTGTACGATAGTAACAAGGCAATAGGCTATAATTGCCGATGAGATTTGTTCCATAAAGCGGTGAACTGGGCTAAAACGCATTTCCCTTGGAACATAACAGTCATTTGATTTTGACTGCAAAGTTACGAATTCAAGTCCGTATTCATTTCAAAATACCACTTAAAAGACTGTATTTCAATTAATTCAAAGAGCGATTAGTCCACTTTAACGGGACAGTAGTGTGGTTCAATAATGAATTAAAAAATGTAAGATAATGGCAAACAAAGACAACAAACTCTTGGATGAACTTAGACGCCGCGGCACAATCTTTGAAGATCCTTGTCCGAAGTCTGAGGGCTTTATAGGCAAACTGATAGACTTGTTCTCGAAGAAGAAGTCTTGAATTGAAAAAAAATTGGTGGGGTGGAGGCTGGAAACCTCCGCTACTGCCAGATAAACTAAATAATATGAAGATATCTATTACTTATGCTGAGCTGCAGGATTATGTAGCCAGTCATTTTCATAAGACTGTTAATCTGGGGTATGTAGACGAGGCAACCGTGTCTGTCTCAGTACCCATTAAGGTGCTGGGCTTTACAAAGTCTATAAGCATAAATCTTATTGTGAAGAAGATTGAGGGCACCGACTTGTTCTTGTCGTATGACGGCAAGATGGGTATCGACATGCTTGTTTCGCCCGCTATCTCTTATGCCAAGAAACTTGTGCCGGAGAAAGCTGGTTGGGTGGAACAGATGCCTGGCAATATCGTTAAGCTGCGCCTTGGCGACATTGACAAGGCGCAGAAAGTGTTTGAGAAGGTGGAGCTGAAAGCCATCTGCTTTACACCAGAGAACATCGAAGCGGAAATCGCTTTGTTGTAATCAAAATTTACGTATAATAAATGTGTCGAACAATATTTTATTCAATATAAAAGATAAAAACGGAATTTTTAGTGGTTTTGTCTTTTATAAAAGATAAATTTACTATTTTTGCAGAAAATATCTTTTATAGTGAATAAATATGGCAACAATTAGGAGACAATCATACATTGACAAGATTGAGAAATATCTTGGGAAGGAAACGATAATAGTGCTTGTTGGTCAGCGTCGTGTTGGTAAAAGCTGTATCTTGAAAATGATACGTGATGAAAAGATGGCTGATTCAGATAATAATGTTATCTATATAGATAAGGAGAAGTGGCAATATGATGCCATACAGACTTATCGAGATCTCAATGAATATATTGAAAAGCATTGGGCGAACGACAAGTACAATTATATCCTTATTGACGAAGTGCAAGACATAGAGGAGTTTGAACGCTCCGTACGCAGTTTTCGCACTGAACCAAACACGGACATCATTATAACGGGTAGTAACGCCAGTATGCTGAGCAACGAACTTAGTACACTCATTGGAGGCAGATATAAAGAAATCTATATACAGTCTCTCAGTTACAATGAGTTCTTGGAGTTTCATAATCTTTCAGACAATGACGAGTCGCTGTCTTTGTATATACAATATGGAGGAATGCCTGGTCTGGCAAAAATCGGTTTGGAAGAGGATGATGCAAGAGAATATCAGATAGATATATACCATACCGTGCTTCTGAAGGATGTGATAATGAGGAACCAGATAAGAAACGTTCCTTTCCTTGAGAACTTGGTACGCTTTCTGGCTGACAATATAGGAAAGTTGATATCGGCTAACAGTATTGCAAAATATATGAAGTCGCAAGGCGAGTCAATCACTTCTTCTGTTGTAATCAATTACATTTCTTTCTTATGCGAAGCATACATCTTGCATAAGGTTAACAGATATGACATACACGGTAAGCGCATCTTTGAAAACAATGATAAGTTTTACTTTGAGGACAATGGCGTAAGAAATGCCATAGCTGGTGGTACAAGGGAAGGAGATATTGAGAAGGTTATAGAGAATATTATATATGAACATCTCATCCGACTTGGTTATCAGGTTTATGTAGGACAGCTACAGGCTGGTGAGATAGACTTTGTATGCACAAAGCCAGAAGGACAACGTATCTATGTGCAGGCTTCATTCATTATAGCGGAGCAAGCTACACGTGAAAGAGAATTTGGCAATCTGCGTTCTATTAAGGACAACTATCCGAAGTATGTTATCTCTATGACACCGCTTCTTACAAAGAATGACGATGATGGCATAACACACATTCATCTCCGCAAGTTTTTGCGAGAAGGTTTGTAGAGATTATTACTTACAAAGTCTGTAAGCATAATAAAAGATACCATCAATGCAAGTATTTTTATTGCCGTAAACGAAAAAATCCACCATATCTCCCAGCAGGCGTGTAACGCGTTGTTGGGAAGTGAGTTAGAGGCTGGTAGATAGCTTCTGTTTTCCAGTTATCTACCAGCCATCTACCAGTCATCTTCCAACAGATTGTCTTTTTGAACCGCTATGGACTTGTACAGCTCACAAATAACCAATACCTTTGGCGGAGTGAATAAACAGACATTCATTCTGAAAACAACAAATGTTATGAGTGAGATGGAAAACAAACAGATGGTTTACCAAGCAATCAAGTCGATTGCGGATAATCTATGCAAGGAGGACAAGACGTATCTTCGTGCCGACTTGGCTTTTGAACTAAAGAAGTATGGCATCGCTTCCGACTCTTCGGAAGTGAGCAAATTGGTGTTCGACGCCTACAGATTTTTTCATAACGATGGCAATATCTCCATCGCCTTTGTGTCGAACAACTCCCGCACAACGCTTGTGGCTGAGTATCAGTTGAACGATAGTTTGGAGCAGGGCAACAAGGAGGAGGCTCTGAAGATTGCCGAGACCGAGTTGACGCTGTCTTCGTCGGCTTTAGAGCAGTTGAAAGAGCAGGTGGAGCAGAACCTTTCGCTCGTTCTCGCTAAGGGTACGTCGAAGATGGCAGACGTAGTCATGGGTACCAACGGCGTGAAGAACGTAAGGAGCAAGGCGTCTGCCATGTTCGACAAATACACCAGAATGGTGGAGGCGTATCATTATGCCGAGGACAGCGTGCGTGGAAACATCGAGGACTTCACCTCGCTGCGTAGCGATATGGGCATGGTGTATCGCGACTATGCCATGAAGCTCATCGACATCTACGGCGACTCTATCAAGATGGTGCAGCCCGACTTGTTCGACTTCAAGCGCATCGAGTGGCTGGATGTAGACGAGATGCTCAAGTACGTGGAGCTGGAATACAACAAGCTATCAGAAAAGTGCGCAGCCCTGATGGGTGAGATATCAGACAATTTCAGAGCCTCTCTGCAGACTTCGCTGCTTGCTTACAAGTCGGCGTCGAACGGCAACAAGTCGTTGGGTTTGGCTATGGCAGGTTTGGCGATGCTTGACCATTACATGGGCGCCAGCGAACGCACCAATCGCCTTAAAACCGACCTGTCTGTGTTCCAGACCAGCGTGAAGCACGACGCCACTCGCATAAAGGCCGACATGGGACGCCTGATGGTGATATGCAAGACCCTGAACGATGTTATTATTCCTAAGGCTAACGTGTTCATGCGCTATGGCGAGAAGTTGATGGCTTCCGACTTGAAGGCGATGTTGGACACGTTGTATGCGGATGAGGCCGTGCGACCGTTGGAGGAGAAGCGCCGAGAGCTGCTGCAGCGGTTGAAGACATTGGACATGGAGATGAACGACCATCTTCAGAACATTGATGTTTACACGTCGCTCATCAACGACATTACTTCTACGTTGGAGTCGAAGCGTGCGAGCTATATGGATGCCAAGGAGAAGAAACCGTCTAAGCCTTTCTTTCTCGTCAACTGGTTGACCTTCGGCACGGCAAACAAGAACTATTACCGCAACTACGCAGAGTGGAACGACAACTGTTTCCCGCTTATCCGCGAGTACGAGAGCTATCAGGTAGACTTGAAGCTGGATAAGGACGAGCTGGCATCGCATCGTGAGGAGCAAACACGTATAAAGAACGAATATGCGAAACTCTCGAACGAGCTGAACAAGGTGTCGGATACGCTAAGGAGCAAGATTGTTTGTTCTGACGAACTGAAGCTGAAGATGTTGAAGCATCTTCGTGATATGGTGGCTATGCTGAAGCTCGGACGCGAGATAATGGAGAGCAAGATAGACGAGAAGTGGGTGCACACCGTAGACATCCCGAACTTCAAGGAGACGGCGAAACTGCCTGCCGACGTAGAGCAGAACCTCTCGCAGTTCACCGCCATGCTGGCTGACAACATACATGCCGACGAGCGCATGGCGAAGAACATGCTTGACGGCGTGGCTGCATATACCAACGACCGCAAGCGGATTGAAGGAAATGCTGCGCAGAATCAGCCTGCAGAATATAGCGCAGAAGACTTGGCGACGGCAACCGACGCTATGGAGCAGTCGTTGCAACGCGGCATAGCTCTGTTCGACAGTTTCGTTCAGCTCAAGGCGCAGCAGCTCAACGGCAAGTTGGCTTCCGCCGCATACGACAAGGAGCTGAAGAAGCACGCCGATGAGTTCAAGCGCGAGATAGCGAAGATAGACCATAAGAGCGCTTATCTGCGTGAGGTGTTCAAGCGAATAAACCTGGCAGGCAGCGAGGACGAGCGCAAGCAAGCCATGTCGCTGCTCAGCGATTTGAGCGGCTACTCGCTCTCGGAACAAGAGTTCGCAGACTTTATGAACGGTAAGAAACAAATTGAATTATAAAACAAAAATGGAAAGTTCAAGAAGACAGCAAGCCCAGGCTGATCTGGGCATGAATTTCACACGCGAAGACCAAAAACGTGAGGCTGCCCTTGCCAAAGAGCAGGAGCGTGTTGCGAGGAATGAGGCGAAACGTCAGCAGATGATGAGCATGCCCTCGTACCGCTTGATGGTGAAGACGTCAACGTATATGGACAAGTATTTCCTTGATCCTATCTTAGGTTTCATCCTTCCTGCTGGCATCGGCGACGCCTTGTCGAGTGTGTTCGCATTCCCGTTCGTCTACTACAGTCTGTGCGTGGTCAAGTCGATACCGCTTACCTTGGCTGTGATCTACAACATCTTGATGGACGTCCTGATTGGTGCCATACCGTTCTGTATCGGTGATTTACTGGATGTGTTCAAGCGCTCGTATATCGAAAACTTGAGGTTGATAACCGGCTATATAGAGGACGACAAGGAGATAATAAATAAGGTGAACAAGAAGGCGTTCTGGACGGCTGTGTTCATCGCCGTGATTTGCTGGCTTATCTATCTTGTCGTATCATGGGCTATCAGCTTGGGAACATCGGCTTATAACTGGATTAGTTCATTATTCTAACTTATGGCAAACAACATATTCTTTCAGCCCTTCGTCGGCAAGCATTATGCCGACGGAGGTATGTTCGGCAAGCGCATTATGATATTGGGCGAGAGCCATTATTGTGACGAGGGATGCACCGACTGTGGCGACTGCCGTCTGCATCGCGAGTGCATGGGCTTTACGCAGAATGTGCTCGCTGACTATCTCGACGAGACGAACGAACGGCATGACTGGATGCGTACGTTCGTGAAGTTCGAGCGGTCGCTGGTGGGCGAGGAGACCGACCAGGCGCTGAGGCAGAAGATATGGGACTCGGTGGTGTTCTTCAACTATCTGCAGGTGGCGATGGGCGGTCCGCGCGAGGCTGGCACGTCAGCTCAGTATAGGCAAGCCGGCGAGGCGTTCTTCGAGGCGCTCGACAAGTATCAGCCCGAGTATGTCGTCGTTTGGGGCAAGCGCCTTTGGGACAAGATGCCTGGCGAGCGATGGCAGGACGGCGAGCCGATAGTAGTGGACGGGTGCAGCACGGCGACGGGCGCTTATCTCTTGAACAACGGCAGACGTGTGGAGACGATGGCGGTGAACCATCCTTCCGTAGGCTATTCGTGGGATTATTGGTATCGTGTGCTGGAAAAATTCTTCTTGCATTAAACGGTAAAAAACGACGCAGGTTTCTGAAACGATTGTTTCCGAAACCTGCGTTTCGTAAATATGCATGCGTGATTTTGTGCTTTTGCTAATGATAATGTTGTGCTAAACGCTTTGATTATCAATTAATTTTCTTTATCTTTGCATTCGAAATGGCTATTTCCGAAACGTAGGTTTCGGAAATGAGGCATAATAATAGCCTGATTTCTTTCGCAATAAGTCATCGTTCTGCGTCCGCCGTCCGATTAGATTCCGTCCGCCGTCCGATCAGATTCCGTCCGCCGCCCAATTGGGTCGCGTTCGGTGTCCGATCGGACGGCGTACGGTGCACGATGAGAATTTGTGGTGATAAGGCAAACTCTTAATAAGTTTGGCTGCATCTCAACAATAAAAATAAATTGCCATTTATTTTGTATTGTCTTCGATTTGCACTAACTTTGCGCTTTGTAAACTCATTAATAACACTTGAAGGACTTGGTATAAAGGTCCTGAAAACCGGCTCGACACGTAGAAGAGCCAAACGAAAACCTGCTTATTAATAATTAATCAATAACTTAAACAAACCGAAATGAAACTTAATCGTTTAATTCTCGCGGCTGTAGCAGCGATGTTCGTAGAAGGAGCATACGCACAGCAGCCGTACGGCGGATGCTGGCATCCGGACGACATCAAGAACTGGTCGCCGGAGACCGACAAGGACGCAAAGTTCAACCGCTCGCGTGTGCCATTGGCAAAGCGTTTCAAGGAGCCAACGCTGATGAAGGCTAACCAGAATCAGTATTATGAAGGTCAGATTTGCAACGCTCCAATCCTTTTCCCGACATGTTCTATGTGTCCGTCGCAGGGCGCTTACAACTTCCTCGGCTATCAGCCTACCTACTGGCAGTATATGGACAAGCTCGTTTATTGGGCAGGTTCGGCTTCTGAGGGTATTATCATTCCGCCGCCAGCAGGTTCTATTGACGCTGCTCACCAGAGCGGTGTGAAGGTGCTGGGTCAGGTGTTCTTCCCACCGTACGCTTATGGTGGCAACCAGGCTTGGGTGCGCCAGATGCTTACAAAGGAGAACGGTGTGCATATCTATGCAAAGAAGCTCTACGAGATTGCTAAATACATCGGCTTCGACGGATGGTTCATCAACGAGGAGTCGGGTGGCGCAACATCTGCAGAATGGGCTGACTTTATCAAGGATTTCAACAAGTTTGCTGACGAGAACGGCGATACACAGATGGAGATTCAGTGGTACAACGCTCGTCGTGCTCCGGATGTTGAGATTCTGAAGACCCACAAGAATACATCGCAGTTCCTTGAGTATGGTGCGGCAGGCGACTATCGCAACTATGCAAGCCAGCTCGGCTGCACAGAGGAGGAGACATTCTCTAAGATTTACGGTGGTGTGCAGGTGGCAGCCAGCGGACATACCAACTTTATCTACCACCTCAACGCTGCTATGCCTACATACGGACACGTAGGTTCGCTCGACTTCTTCTGCCCCGAGGAGAAGACTTGGAAGGACAACGTGCGCAACTTGCTCGGCAAGAACGATACAGGTCCTGACGCATACAACGCTATCAACAAAACATTCGAGTATGAGATGCAGATGTGGACAAACTACGAGGGCGACCCGTCTGTCATAGCAGAAAAATGGCCCGGTGTATCTGGCCGCGTGCTCGAGCGTTCGGTTATCAACTCTATGCCGTTCACTACATCGTTCTGCGTAGGTGTAGGCAAGCACCGCTTCGTAGAGGGTGAGGTGAAGGCTTCGCAAGACTGGTACCACTCTGGCGTGCAGAGCATCATGCCTACATGGCGCTACTGGTTCGAGAACAAGGGCAACGGTTCTATCAAGATTGATTGGGACGACGCATGGAACTTCGGTTCGAGCCTTAAGGTTGACGGCGGCAACGAGTTTACAAAGGGCGACCACCTCTGGCGTCTGTACAAGACTCAGATTGCTGTGAACGGCGGCACATTGCGCCTCGTCTACAAGGCTTCTGCAAACAGCTCTGTAGAGGTGAAGCTCTCTACAACAAGTTCGGTAAATCCGGACGCAATTCTCGCTAACCCGACTACCACTACAAAGAACGGTTGGACAATAGCTGAGTACGACCTTTCTTCGCTCAACGGCAAGACAATCTACATGATTGCGCTTAACCTGAAGACTTCTTCTGTGCTCAACGACTATAAGTTCTCGCTCGGCGAACTCTCTGTGCTGCCTGCAAACTACGCTCCCGCGGCTATCGAGGTGAAGAACCTCGCTACGACAAGCGTGTTGGGCAATGTGCAGGGCGACGCTCGTCTGACATGGGACTTCGACTATACAGCCGACTTCGACCACTTCGATATCTATAAGGAGAACGAGGACGGCACACAGACATTGGTTGGACAGACTCGCGATGAGGCGTTCTACGTTCCTACATTCCAGCGTAAGGACAACGAGGCTTACGTTAAGTTCTTCGTTACTCCGGTTATGAAGGACATGCGCCAGCAGAAGGGCAAGAGCATCGTGCTCGACTTCCCGCAGGCTACTGCTCCGATCGTTTCGTTCAATATCAGCAACAGCTATCTGAAGGTGGGCGAGAGCGCTACTATCACAGCTAACGGTACGGGTAATCCGACTGCCTTCAAGTGGACTCTGCCTGAGGGTCTGAAGCTCGCTGACGGCTTCTCTCTCACCGACCAGACTATCACCGTAGTTGCCGAGAAGGTGGGCAAGCAGCGCGTGAGCGTAGAGGTGACTAACGCCATCGGCACATCTACTACTTCAAGCAATATCCTCGACGTAATGACCGAGGAGGAATACAAGAAGATTTACAACGTGGTTTACCAGAAGAAGGTGCTCGGCTACAGCGGCTCTACCAACTATCAGGAGGTGCCAGATAAGATTATTGACGGTGTGACCAATCCTACTTCCGCATCGGACAAGTGGTGCAACGTAAGTGCTGACAACTGGGTGACATTCGACCTCCAGGGCGTTTACCGCATCTATAGCTTCAAGATTTTCGATGGCAACGCTGGTCCAGAATCAGGCGTAGACCAGATTGACTCTTACCAGATCCTCCTCTCTGAGGATAACGAACACTGGACAACTGTTGTAGACACATACAACCGCCAGAGCGAGAGCATCAAGACCGACTACATCGCTCCGATGCGTGCACGCTACGTGAAGCTCGTTCCGCACGTCAACGGCATCCTCCGCATCTGGGAGTTTGAGGTTTACGGCAAGAAGGACAACAGCATGAAGATTTCGGCTTCGCCTGAGCAGATGACTATCAACGCCGGCGAGAACAACAACATCTACGTAACGTACGACCTCGGCGAGGTGGCTAAGGACCCGCAGTTCAAGTGTACGGCTACAAGCAAGAACGGCAACGTGAAGATCGGCACAATCAAGGAGAACACCAAGAAGTCGACATTCATCATCCCGCTGACTGCTCAGCAGCGCATGGGCGACGATATCGTTACAATCCGCGTCGTGAATGGTGACGACTACGAGGAGGCAACAGTGCAGGTAGAGGTTGACGCTACAACACAGCCTAACGTGCTCAATGGCAAGAAGGCTGAGGTGCGCCACTATGAGAACGACTACTCTTTCGAGGCAGCTTTCAAGAAGTATGATGTCAGCGGTCTTACCGATGGCAACAAGACTGACGAGGCTCTCAGCGATATCGAGGCGCCGTCTACACACCGCGACGACGTGTGGGTTATCTTCACGGCTCCGGAAGGCAAGCAGTGGGACCTTGCAAAGGTTGTTGTGAACATTCCGAACAAGAACTACGCAGAGAACGACAACAACGAGATGAACTACGTCAACAAGGACGTGAAGATTGCTGTGGGCGACGACCTCACACGCATGAACACGGCGAAGACATTCTCTGGCTTGAAGGAGGTTTCGGAGCTTAGCTACATCTTCCCGGAGAGCGTAAAGACAAAGTATCTCGCTGTGATTTGCAACCTCTATGTCTACTCTTACCCGTCGCTCGCTGAGGTTTCGGCTTTCGAGCAGTTTGCTGACCCGACAGCAATCAACAACGCTACCGTGCAGAACGCTGTTAAGGGCATCTACACAGTGAATGGCACAAAGCTCAACGCTTTGCAGAAGGGTATCAACATCGTGAAGTTCGCTGACGGCACAGTACAGAAGGTACTCGTGAAGTAAATTATTAATTTGTAATTATTAATTATTAATTGGTGATTGCTAATTATTAATTGCTAATTATTAATTCGTGATTATAGAATATTACGGCTATCAGAAGTGTAACAGCTTCTTGATAGCCGTTTTTTTATGGCTATAATACGTCTCTCGTATTGTTATTGCACAAAAAAGGTGGAACAATACGTATGATTGTTCCACCTTATATAGTGTTAATGTCTTAGTTTTTCCCGGATTTCTTAAAGGCTGTCAGAAAGGATTTTGAAGAAGTCCTTGTGCAGCGCCTTCGAGATGTCTGCAAGCATGGCAGTATCGATACTGTTACGTCCTAATGCTCTGTATACAGTAGAGCGGTTGCAGTGAAGCTCTTTGGCAAGCCAGCCTGCCGACCGTCCTTGCTTTTCGAGTTCTTCCTTGATGAGTTGTCCGATGTTTACCATTTTCTTATGCTTGTATTGTGTTTCCGACTGATTGTTTGTGCGTGGTGTTAGAAGCTAACACCGACACCGATTGACAAACGTTGGCTGCCCATGAAGTCCTTCAGATGAGAGTCCATAGCGAAGCGATACTGATAGGTGAGGCGGAGTGCGAAGTAAGAATACTTGGCGCAGACACCGATAACTGGCGAGATAGCCCATGCAAGGTTCGCTTTCTGGTCGTCCTTGGTGTATTCCTGAATCTTCTTGTTCTCCTTCTCGTCATCCTTCGGCTTCAACACACCGTCCGGGTCGTTAGGATAGCCCTTCTTGTTAGGATAGATGTCGTCGTGGTCGTCGGTCACCTCGTACTTGCCGTAGTAAACCTTGGTTGTTGCGCCCGGACCGAAGAATATCCATACCGGATTCACAATCTTCACCGTCCAACCGAAGTTGACGTTCACCTCAGGCATATCCGGAGTGCGGCAGTCGTTGCGCATCATCTCGAACACCTTCGAGTTGAGGCTCATGCTGAAGAATCCGCCCACCTTATGCTTCTTGTACTTGCCGTAAGAGAAGCCGATAGGGGTGTCCTTCGAGAACTCGTATGTGAACACTCTTGCGTGGCTCTTCTTGTCTACCTTAATCTGGTCGATGCGGTTTATCTGCTCCTGCGCCTGCACCTTTGTAGGGCAGTTGTTCTTCACAGCCAGAGCATAAAGTTCGCGTGCCTTGTCAAACTGCTTCTCGTTGTAGTAGAAGTCCGCCTGCTTGTAGGTCATGTCGCACTCGCTGAAGAACTTCGTGAGGCAGTTGTTGTAGCGGTTTGCAGCGAGGTTGTCGTACGGATTCAGCTCCATAACTCGGTTGTAGTACTCGCTGGCACCGTAGTAGTCGAGCAACTTGAACTTCTGTTCGCCAATCTCGCGGTAGTGGAGGATGGTGTCTACCAGAGCAATGTTGTTCTCGTTCTCAAGCGAGTCGACATCAGTACAGCCGCGTGCCACGACAAACTGGTCGCGAGCCTCCTGATAGTTCATGTTCTTGAGCTCCTCCATACCCTTGTTGCGGTGTCCGCGGTAGCAGCCAGCGTCGACGGTGCTGTTCGGGTCGATAGCCTGATAGGTGAGCACCTGCTTCGGCTGCAAGTCGTCGATGAACACGGTAGCTGGCGCATAGCCCGGCGAAGTGATGGTGAGCATACGTCCGCGATACTTCTGTCCGGTAGGGAACTCGATGTAGTAAACCATGTCAGAGCCTTCAAGCTCGGTGTTGTAGGGCGTAGCGCTCTTGTCCATCGACGATTCGAAGGTGAGCGGAATCGACTGGTTGCACTTGAAGATGACAGCAGCTCTGTCGTTGTCGCCGGTATACACATCGTTAGGCTGCGATATGTCTGTAATCTCCAGCAGGTTCTGTGAGAAAGCGACGCACGCCATGAGACACATCACGGCGAGTGAGATAATTCTTTTCATAATGATTACGTTAAATGTTTATGTTTTATGTCTGTTTGTTTTTTAGTCAAGTCTTTATCTTACTATTCTGAACGATCCGAGGTGGAAGACGTCTTTCTTCTGTGTCACGATGTTGCCTGCCGTGTCTTTGTACGGCTGCCATGTGCGCACCTGGATGAGAGGATTGTCCGAATCGCGGAAGTCAACCATCAGGAAGAGATAGCCCTCGTCCTGATAGCGGTCGGTCTTCCACAACTGTTTCAGCGTCACGCCGTAGATGTTGTCGTACTTCGGGTGTTCTACTATTTCGATGTCTGAGAACTTCACGTTGATGAACTTCACTGTCTTGAATACCATTGCGAGTTTGGACAGATACTCCTGCTTTGTCTGCTTGATGTATACCACTTTGTTGTTGGCAAGCGTCATTTTAGTCATGTCGCTGTTCGGCTTCTCTCTCACCACGCGTCCGGTGATGATGAGCGCCTTGTCGCTGAACACGCTGTTGAGCATCGCATTGTCCTTGCGGTTGTACGCCGTGCGGAAGTTCTCTATGAAGTCGACTATAATCTGACGTCTTGCATAGTCGAGCTCCGACTCCTTTGCAGCCATCAGTTCCTCGTAGCGGTTCATCTCGATAGCGATAGCCACGCTTGTGATGAGTCCGTTGTGGTCGTAGTTTACGGTGAGTTCCTGGCGTGCGTCAGCTTCGTCAGCCTCAAGCATGTCTACCGGAATGCCACGCACCTGATAGCCGTCTTTAGTCTGCAAGCAACGGCAGCGTATGCTCATCGGCGGACAGCTCAAAGCGCTGCTTTTCCATATCTCGCGAATCTCCTCGATAGCCGTTTTCGATACGTTGTCTTTCGAGAGCTTCACGGTCTTTTCGCCGTCGTCGGCAGCCTTTCTGAATGCGTCGAGCAACGCTTTTGTGTTGGCTTCCATACGGTCTTTCAGCTGCGACTCAACAACGCCGTCCGTAATCTTGAATGTTGTATCGGCAAGCGCGCTGCCTGCACATGTTAAAACCAATAGTAAAAGAAATAGTCTGCTTTTGATTTGTGTTATCATTTTCATTTTCTTTTTTTGCTATATATGTTTTTAATGTCGTTCTGCGGTATGTTTGCGTATAATTCAGCCTTTATGTTGCCTCCGTTCTTGAACAGTTCGTTGGTCGGAATGCTCACTACGAAGAGATGTATGATGTTCTGTTTGGGGTTGTGCATAACAAGGTCTGCCTTTATCAAGTCTTTGTCTATCTGTGTTACGTTGCAGTAGGTGTCCATCTCGTTTGTCAGCACGAAGAAAACCGAGTGTAGCGGCATGGTGAGCGTCTTCTTCACGTTGCCGTACTGATGCTGGGTGAGTGTAACATTGCAGTTGCCTGCCAAGTTCATCAACAAGTTCACCGCCGACTCCATAGGATAACTATGGTCGAACACTGGCTTCCATGTTTTTGCGTCGATGAACACGTCTGAACGCAGCGAATTGATTTGGAACGACTTGCCTGGCAGCAACTTAATTCTCTCCTCGTTGGTGTCTGCAAGGTTCTGCTTGTTAAGTATCAGTTTCTTGCAGAAGTCCTCTCCTCCCGTGTTCTTTGAGAGTTGCTCGTATACGAACTCGTCGGCGTTCTTCTTGTCGAAACGGTCTTTCTGTGCCTGCATAGCTGAAGGCGTAGCGAGAAGGGTGAGAAGCAATACGATTCCCGATAGTTTGTGTCGCATATAGTCTGTTTTTTTTAGTTGATATTCTAATGAATGCTATACATGATTCCAATGAATGATATATATAAATCTAATGAATGCTATATATAATATATTGATGATGTATATAATATAATGTGTGGCAGAACTATTCTGTGAGAAGATTGAATCTTGCCACGCCCACCTTTGCATCGGTTTGCTGTATGTCGCCCTTTGTGAGCGGGTTCATCATGATGCTGAAGTTGACGGGCTCCTCAGTTGCTACAAGCACGAATGCGTCGTGCGACGGCATGTCCGGCGTTATGAACGGCTCCGACTTGAAACCTACGGTGCTGTTAGCCGGAACAAGCAGGTTTGAGCACGTTGCCTCTTCGTCCATAGGCAGGATGAGATACTTGTTGCCGTCCTTGTCGATGTTGAGGATGTTGACGTAGAGTGTCTCCTCGGTGTTGTTCTTCACGCGAACGTAGCATGGCGTGTTGCGCTTTGCGCTGTTCGCAAGCGGCAGACCGGTTTCAACGTCCACAAGTTCGAGACTCACGTCGAAGTCAGACGCAATGGCGTTCTCGCTGTTGAACAGCTGCTGTTCTGCAGAACCTTTTGCTGATGTGCCTTCGTTGAGAATCTCAATAAGACGAGCCGCCATGAGCGAGTCTTTAGACGCAGCACGATACGATGTGCCGGTCACCTGCATGTAGGTGTCGGGATGCACCATCTTCTTAGACGAACTGAATAGCTGCTTCACGAGATAGCCCATATACTGCTTCGTGAGATTCTTGGTGCGCTTCGACGACATGCTCACAAGACTGCCTACGGTGTTCACTCCCTCGCGTGTGAAGGACAGCATCTTCTGCTTGTTCTCGTCAATGATAGTCACCGCACTCTCAGAAGAAATCTTGAGTTTCGTAGTCGGTGTGACGTATTTTCTTGCAGAGAGCGGCGTAAATGTTTTGCCCTCTTGTATGTAAGCCTTGCCCACAACAGAGTAGACCACGTACTTTTGTGCGCTGGCTGCTATCGGAGCGAATGCGAAAAGCAAGGTGGCGAGAGCCACAAGTGTCTTATTTCTCATAATTGAAAATGTTAAAGTGCTCAATTCCACTTGGGTTAATGAATATCGGTGTCTGCTTGAAGTCGGTGAGTTTTCTCACCTGCTTGTAGAGGAAGTGCTCAAGTTCCTGAGTAGAGAGACCCTCAGCGTGCTCCTCCTTTGCAGCTCCGTTTAGAGCTTCTACCAGCGCCTTGGTGAATGCGCCGTTCTCCCACGACTCGTCCTCGCGCGACTTTGTGTCCGACGAGCTTGAGGCATAGAGCAGCATACCGTTCTTCGAGCGTTTCAACTGCTCGATGAAGTGGGTTGTGGCAGCCGATCTGCCGCCCTCGAAGAGAGCGCCCGAATAGCAGGCGTCTACAAAGGCGATGAGTTTGCCGTGAATATCCTCCGCCTCGTTTCTAAAGTCGGAAGCGCTGAAGCACTCATACAACTTGTTCGTGTTGCATCCGTAAGGCATGAAGTAGAATCGGTCTTTCTCGTCGCGCATTCCGTGTCCGGCGAAGAAGAATATGCAGACATCGTTAGGCGACGATTCCTGCTTCAGCCATTCCATAGCCTCGAATATGTCAGCTCGTGTAGCCTCGTTGTCGCAGAGTATCTTCACCTGCACATCCTCATAGGGCAGTCCCTTCTTTGATGTGATAGCCTTCGAGAAGTCCTTCGCGTCCTTGCATGTGAATCTCAGTTTAGGCAGTTTCGGGTCGTTATAGTCGCCCACGCCGATAGCCACAACGAAGAGTTTCGGCAGTTCCATTGACGTAGCCTCTCGGATAAGGCGTATCGTTGCCGGCTCGCTGTTTCCGTTTTTGTTCTGAGCGTACATCATCACGGTGCAGTCGTGGCGTGGCAGGTCTACGTCGATAGTGTTAGCAGCTCTCACCGCTCTTGTCGTAGGCTGTCGCTGTCCGTCCACCATTACTACGATGCGTGTGCTGTCTGCACAGTTGCCAGCAATCAGCTGATACTTCAGTTTTATCTGGTCGGTATGGAACATCGACTGGTCCTCTGGGTATAGAATCTTAAGTATCGGAGCCGAGTTAGCCGCCGCAAGTGTAGGCTGTGCAGCCGGAGTTGCTTCCTTTTCAGTCTGAATCTGTGCCGGTCCCTTTATTATACGAGGCTTCGGCTGTTCTTCTGTAGGCTTCGGCGCGGCTGGTTGCTCTGTTGTTGGTTGCGGCGCGGCTGGTTGTGGGGCTGCAGGTTGTGGTGCTGCAGGCTGCGCAACGACAACGGGTGCTGTCGGTTTCGGCGTACTGTTCATTCCTGGGATATCAACCTCGATATCGAAGTCGCCGTCCAGTGTCTCCTTCTTTGTGTCAGGCTTTTCTGTAGCTTTGTTTGCAGAAGCATGAACGATGGGTTCTGGGGTGGGGGTGCTGGGTGTGCTAGGGGAGCTAGGTGTGCTGGGTGTACTAGGTGTGCTGGGTGTGCTAGGGGTACTATGGGCGCTGGGGATGCTGGGTGTGCTGGGGTATTAGGAGCAGCCTGCTCTGTTTTGGGCTGTTCGGGCTGCAAGTTCGCAGCCATAGCCATCCACTTCTGGCTTTCCTTCTCGTTCTGTTCCACAAGAATGCCGTTGGCATAGCAGTCGGCGAGCGTCAGTTGCGCTCTCTTATAGTTGTTGTTAGCAGACTGGTGGAGCAAGTCGGACGCCTTGTCGTAGTCGCGTGGCACGCCGCGACCGTTCATATAGCAATAAGCCAGGTTATATTGCGCCTTCGCGTAGTTCTGTCTTGCCGAACGCTTGAACCACATAGCCGCAGAAGCATAGTCGCGCTCGATGCCTTCACCGTTGAAATAAGCGTAGGCGATGTCGAACTGCGCCTCGGCATTGCCCTCATTAGCCGAAATGAGATAAGCGATAGCCGCCTCCTCGAAGTTGCCCTGGCGATAGAGCGAGTCGCCCTTATGCAGCAGCAACTTGCCTTGCTCTTCGTTCGGCGCAGCCAGTGAAGTCATAGCTGCGAGTAGCATTGCCGGAAGTATTGTCAGTCTTGTTAGTTTTTTATTTCTCCACATAGTATATTGACTTTTTGATGAATTTCAGTTTAGTGTGTCTCGACAGCATCATCACAATCCATTTGTACTGCAGACGCGCCGTCTCTACAAGAGCCAGTCCGATGAGCGGGAATAGCAGACTGATGTAGAAGTTGTATTTCGAGAAGAGCAGGAAACTGATCCACACCAGGAACGCAGTAAGCAGGAAGTAGTAGAACTTTATCCAGTACAGATAGTAATACTTATGCTTCTGTGTGAGGTACGATCCCACAGCCGACGACATATAGCAGAGCACGATGGTGAGCAGAATGCAGAAGAAGTCGTTCAGCACGAACACCTTGTGGTGCGACATCGACGAGAGCATGGCATACGCCTGAATCTTCATGCCCGGCATCTTGCCCAGCGGCGTGATATGCGTGTCAGCCTCCTCGTTGATAGTACCGAGAATAACTATCTTGTTCTTTATCAAGTTTTTGTATTTAAGCACATCGTTGTGCGGAATCACCACAAAGTCGGTGTGGCTGTATTCGATGTTGCGCTGTTTCGGAGTCGCCTCCTCCGGTTTAGTGTTTGTGTATTTGCATACCGCCATGTATGGCAGCGAGTAAATCACGTTGTTGTTGATGTGTTCGTTCTGCGAGTATTTTCTTATGCAGCCGTAGCCTTCGCCCGATATCACATTGCTGAAAGCCCATGTTATGCCGTCGCCTTCATAGCTGAAGAACGAGCGTCGCACTTTTCTGAAACGGTCGTTGATGTAGTCGTAGTCGGTGAGTTTGCACGAGAACATAGCGTTGTTGAGACTCGATACGGCATTGATGAGATATTCGTTCTCGCCCTCGTCGTAGCTCGGGCGCTCGAAGATAAGGTCGACGACGAGCACCTTCGGGTTGCATTTGTTTATGTTCGTCATGCAGTCGGCAATCTTGCGTCTGTCGTACAGTTCGGTCATATCCACCAGCACGATGTCGTTGTTTATCTCCTTCACGCCGCTGCTGTTCTGTATTTCGTAGAACACGTCAGTCATAGAGAAGTCGCTGAAAGCCTTCTTCACGGGGTTCACCACCGTGAGGTTTATAGACGCGAAGGCGAGCAACCAACCCATGAACAGCACAAGCAGCGTTATGCAGAGATGGTCGATGCTTATGAGTCGGGTCAGGTCGCTTCGCTTCGGCCTCCTTAACTTGAAGTTAGGCCTTTTTATATTGAGTTTTGGTGTTTTCAAATTGTTCTTAGTGTTTTGTAACTATATGCGGCATCGCTGCCGGTTGTAATCTCATTTCAGTCTAGACCTAAAAACATGTAATTTTTAGATAATTTTTGCAAAGTTAGTCATAAAAGTTGAATATTTATAATAATGTATGTTGCATAATTGCAACAAGCATATAATTAATATATGTATAAGCATATAAACACCCACCGCAGCACAAGGTTTTAATGTGATTGGCGTTTTTTTTCGTGTTGCAAAGAAATTAATTCTGTAAAAAGTTGTGAAGTTGGTTTTAATGATATATATTTGCAAACAAATTATTAAAGTGAAATTATTACAACCACTAAAAGACCGCTATAATATGAGCAAGAACAATCTGTTATATAAGACATTCCGCCTTTACGTTGACGGATTCCGTAGCATGACAATAGGAAAAGTTTTATGGACCGTTATCCTCATAAAGCTCTTTGTGATGTTCTTCGTGCTCAAGCTGTTTTTCTTCCCCGATGTGCTTGAGCAGAAAGCCGCCGGCGACAAAGCTTCGTATGTAGCCGGCGAACTAACGGGCGGACGCGTTGAGCAATAGGCGTATAGAAGTTCGGCAGAAGTAGTGTGCGGCGAACGCCGCCCGATCAGATTCCGTCCGCCGCCCGATCAGATTCCGAACGCCGCCCGATCAGATTCCGTCCGCTGCCCGATCAGATTCCGTCCGCCGTCCGATCGGATTCCGTCCGCCGTCCGATCAGATTCCGTCCGCTGCATCGTGACAAAAGAATAAGTTTTACGAATCGAATCAATAACAATTAATAAAAAATACAATCAAAAACAATGACACATCTCTTGACAATCGACCCCACACTTATCGACTGGTCGCGTGCTCAGTTCGCACTCACAGCCATCTACCATTGGCTTTTTGTGCCGCTCACGCTCGGTCTTGCCCTCATCATGGGCATCATGGAAACGTGCTACTATCGCACGGGTAAACAATTCTGGAAGGATACAGCCATCTTCTGGCAGCGACTCTTCGGCGTCAACTTCGCCATGGGCGTAGCTACGGGCATCATTCTCGAGTTCGAGTTTGGCACCAATTGGAGCAACTACTCGTGGTTCGTGGGCGACATCTTCGGAGCGCCGCTCGCCATCGAGGGCATCGTGGCGTTCTTCATGGAGAGCACCTTCGTAGCCGTCATGTACTTCGGCTGGCAGAAGGTGTCGCGCGGATTCCATTTGGCGTCGACGTGGCTCACCGGACTCGGCGCAACCATCTCCGCTTGGTGGATTCTCGTGGCTAACGCATGGATGCAGTACCCAGTGGGCTGCGAGTTCAACCCCGACACCGTGCGCAACGAGATGACGAGCTTCATGGATGTGGCGCTCTCGCCCTTCGCCGTCGACAAGTTTTTCCACACCGTCACCTCTACATGGGTGATAGGTGCCGTGTTCGTGTGTGCCGTGAGCGGATGGTATCTGCTGAAGCGCCGCGAGCAGGAGATGGCGCGCCAGAGCATAAAGATAGCAAGCATCGTGGGCATCGTGGCTTCGGTGCTTACTATGGCTACGGGCGACTTCTCGGCTGTGAAGGTGGCTGAGACGCAGCCTATGAAACTCGCCGCAATGGAGGTTCTGTACGACGGAGGCGAAGGCGTAGCGCTCACAGCCGTTGCAGCTGTAAATCCGTTCCAACAGCCCGACTATGCCAAGGGTGGGGAGGCTCCGCTGCGCATAGCCATACCTAACGGACTCTCTATGCTCGCTACGCATAAGGCAGACGGCTTCGTGCCGGGCGTGAACGACCTGCTCAACGGCTACACACGTGCCGACGGCACGCGCGAACTCTCGGCTGAGGAGAAGATGGAGCGTGGACGCAGAGCTATATCTACGCTTGCCGAGTATCGCAAGCTGAAGGCTGCCGACGCCAACGACAAGCGCCTGCCCGAACTCGCAGAGCAGTTGAAGCTCGACATGCCTTACTTCGGCTACGGATACATAAAGGATCGTGCCGAACTGGTGCCGTATATCCCCGTCAACTTCTACGCCTTCCGCGTCATGGTGGGCGTGGGCACGCTGCTGATGCTCTTCTTCCTCGTCATCGGACACGTAGCATGGCGCAAGGACATCACCTCGAAGTATCGCTGGCTGTATGTTGCGGCGCTTGTGATGCTACCGCTTACATACCTGGCGAGCGAAGCCGGATGGATAGTAGCCGAGCTGGGCAGACAGCCTTGGGCTATTCAGGACATGCTGCCTACGGTGGCAGCCGTTTCCGACCTGAAGTCGGGTAGCGTTGCCTTCACGTTCTTCCTCTTCCTCGTGCTCTTCACGGTGCTGCTGGTGGCAGAAGTGAGCATCATGTGCCGCGTTATACGCAACTATAACGCCGAGAAGCAATAGTAAACCCAGAGACCGACAACCCGAATGTTCAACACATATAAAGAAAACAATCTTATGACATACGAATTTTTGCAACAATATTGGTGGTTCATCGTCTCGCTGCTCGGGGCGTTGCTCGTGTTCCTGCTGTTCGTGCAGGGCGCCAACTCAATGGTTCACAGTATAGGCAGAACAGAAGACGGTCAGCGCAAGGTGATTGAGTCGACCGGCAGAAAGTGGGAGATAACGTTCACTACGCTCGTCACCTTCGGCGGAGCCTTCTTCGCTTCGTTCCCGCTGTTCTACAGCACCAGTTTCGGCGGCGCCTACTGGCTCTGGATGATAATCCTCTTCTCGTTCGTGCTGCAAGCCGTGAGCTACGAGTTTCAGTTGAAGAAAGGCAATCTGCTCGGCACGCGCGCCTATCGCTGGTTCCTCGTGCTGAACGGCATAGTGGGTCCGCTGTTGCTCGGCGGTGCTGTGGCTACGTTCTTCGACGGGTCGAACTTTCTTGTAGAGAAGGCTTCGCTTACGGAGATAGGGTCGCCCGTGATAAGCCGTTGGGCTAACGCTTCGGCAGGACTCGACGCTCTGCTCGACCCGTGGAACCTCGTGTTCGGACTCGCCGTGATGTTCCTCGCACAAATGCTCGGTGCGCTCTATATTATTAATAATGTGGACGATGAGGATATCCGTTCGCGTGCCAGTGTGCGTCTCGTAGGCTGCACCGTGCCGTTCCTCGTGTTCTTCCTCGCCTTCTTCGTGCGCCTTCTGCTGAAAGACGGTTACGCCGTAGATGCTCAGGGCGTGGTGTTTATGGAGCCGATGAAGTATCTGCACAACTATCTCGCCATGCCGCTGCTCGCCGTGCTCACGCTCGTCGGCGTTGTGCTACTGCTGTATGGGGTAGGGCGCACGGTTTTCAGCAACTCGTACATTAAAGGCATCTGGCCGGCAGGCATCGGCGTGGTGCTGGTGGTGCTCTCGCTCCTGCTCGTCGCCGGACTCGGTGGCACAGCCTATTATCCCTCGAACGCCGACCTGCAAAGCTCGCTCACCATCAGTAACAGCTGCAGCAGCGAGTTCACCCTGCGCACCATGTTCTACGTGTCGCTACTCGTGCCGTTCGTGTTTGCGTATATCGCATACGTGTGGCGTGTGATGGACAGAAAGTGACATTGTTATTATCCGTAATTATTATCCGTAGCGAAGGTCTCCGGCCTCCGCAGCAACCAATAAATCTAATCCAAACTTGGTGCTGCGGAGGCCGGAGACCTCCGCTACGGTTGTTTGTATAAGCTCAATTGGGCTTTTGCAGTAACTTTAAATAAGTTACGCTGCATCTCAACAATAAAAATAAATATATTTTTAGTAGTGTTTCATTTTTTTGCAGTAACTTTGCACAACTAACATTGCTGCATTTTGTTATGCGATGCAGACTCTCTAACGATAAAAACCAATCTATAATAAAATGAATACAAAACTATCATTCCGACCGCAGTGGTCGAAGAGGGCAATGACACTTGTCGTTGCCGCAGCACCATTGCAGTGGGCGTTCGCCTCGGCTACGCAGTCGTCGGCGCTTTCGCAGAACTCTCCTTTTAACAATCAGGCCCCGGCTTCTGTTGTGCAGACCGACAAGACACACAGCGTGAAGGGACATGTGGCTGACGAGACCGGCGAACCGCTTATTGGCGCAACTGTAGCTGTCGAAGGCACAAACCTGAAGACTGTTACCGACATCGACGGCAATTTCTCTATCAATCTTTCTAAGGCTCCGGCTACCGCTATGCTCCGCATCTCGTACATGGGCTATAAGGACAAGGTGGTGAGCGGTGCTGCCAACCTGAATGTCACTATGCAGCTCGACCAGCAGTCGATTGACGAGGTGGTCGTAACGGCTCTTGGCATCAAGCGCGAGAAGAAGATGCTTGGCTACTCGGTGCAGGAGGTGAAGGCAGACAAGCTCAATGTAACCGGCGACCCGTCAGTAGTGGGTGCATTGGATGGCAAGGTGGCAGGTCTGCAGATGAACACCGCAAGCACCGGCTTGGGCGGTTCGACAAAGATAACCATTCGTGGCAACTCTTCATTGACAGACAACAACCAGCCGCTCTGGATTGTGGACGGCGTACCGTTCACCGACGACCAGACTTCTTCGGCTTCTACATATGGCGGTTACGACCGTGGCGGAACATCATTCGACATCAATCCTGAGGACATCGAGTCGATCTCTGTACTTAAAGGCCCGAACGCTGCTGCGCTCTACGGCTCGCGTGCCGGCAACGGTGTAATCCTCGTCACTACAAAACGCGGCTCGCACAAGCAGGGCTTCGGCGTTTCGTATAGCGGCAACTTCACATGGAGCCAGGCTGCTGAGACTCTGAAGATGCAGAAGCTCTACGGTCAGGGTTCGCAGGGTCAGTTCCTCTTCAATAAGGACGAAGATGGCAACCCCACTACCATGACGGGCGAACTGGCGTTTGGTCCGCGCTTCGACGGATCGATGCAGACCAACTGGCTCGGCGAGAAGGCTCCTTACTCGTACACCGGCGACCGTCTGAAGGACTACTTCCGCACGGGTTTCTCGCAGGCACACACCGTGGCTGTAGGCACATCGTCAGAGAAGTCGCACTTCCGCCTCTCTGTAGGCTACAACGGCAACGACGGCTTGTTCCAGAACGAGTCGCTCAACAAGATAAACGTAGATCTCAACGCCGGTGCTACCGTGAACAAGTGGCTCTCGCTCGACGGCAAGATTTCGGTTTCTAACACCAAGGCTGAAAACCGTCCGTACACCGGTCTGAATGGTGAGGTGGCTCAGCTGCTCCTCATGCCGGGCAACGTGTCGTTGCGCGACTTGAAGGAGAACTATACATCGCCCAATCAGCTGCACCGCAACTGGTTCGGTCCCGACCAGCATTATTCTAACCCTTACTATGCTCGTCACCGCTTCAAGAACAGCGACGAACGCTGGCGTGCATTCGGCTACTATGCTGCTAATGTGAACATCACCGAGTGGTTGAAGTTCAACGCCAAGTACTCGTTCGACTACTATCGTACACGTCTTCAGACCTCCGACCTCTCCTTGGGCGACGGCGCTATCTCTACCGACGGCACCGGATGGCAGGGCAAGCTCGTCAACGACGGCATGACACGTGCAGAGGAGAACCACTTCGAGCAGAACATACAGTTCCTCCTTATGGGCGACAACCAGCTCGCAAAGAAGTGGCGTTTGGGCTACACAGCTGGTGCTAACATTATGTATCTGAAGTATGAGCAGCTCTCGGCATCGGTGCAGAACATGCTCGAGAAGGACAACTGGATATTCAACACCGGCAACAAGCTCACATCGGCTCTCGACGACGGACACAGCCGCGCTATGTACTCGGCTTTCGCTTCGGCTCAGTTGGCTTACGACGAGTGGCTCTCGCTCGACCTCACAGCACGCAACGACTGGTCGTCTACACTGCCTAAGAAGAACAACTCGTTCTTCTATCCGTCGGCATCACTCAGTTGGGTGTTCTCCGACTTCATGCGCTCTATCGACCATAAGCTGCCGTCGTGGATTACGTTCGCAAAGCTTCGCGTGTCGGCAGCGCAGGTGGGTAAGGATCCGGCTCCGTACAACCTCTACAACGTGCGCAAGTATCAGTTCGAGATGGGCAACCGTAAGCCTATCAACAACACCATCAAGCTCAACGCCAACCTGAAGCCAGAGATTAAGACCTCGTATGAGGTGGGTGTAGATATGAAGTTCCTCGACAATCGTCTCGGCTTCGACTTCACCTATTATTATAATACTACGAAGAACCAAGCTATGCTCGTAGACGCTTCGTCGCCTTGGACACAGCAGTGGGTGAACGCTGGCAAGATCAACAACACTGGTGTCGAGTTCATGCTCTACGGTACACCGGTGAAGACACGCGATTTCCAGTTTGACATCACCGCCAACCTCGCTCACAACCGTTCTACCGTTAAGGAACTGGCTGACGGCGTGAACCGCGTTTACTTCGCAGGCGACTCGAACATGCCGGTGAAGGTGGGTGCTGTGAAGGGTGGCAAACTTGGCGACATCTTCGCCAACAACCTCATGCAGCGCGACGCTCAGGGTCGTGTAATCATCGGCGACGACGGTCTGCCAATGGCTGCAAACGGCGACGGTAACCTTGAGCAGTATCTTCTCGACCATCCTATCGGCAACATACAGCCCGACCTGCTCATGTCTATCACTCCGACCTTCACATACAAGGGCATCTCGCTCACCGCAATGTTCGACATGAAGTTCGGTGGCGACATCGTTTCCGTATCAGAGGGTATGGCTACATCTGTAGGTACATCGGAGCGCACAGCATATCGTGGCGAGTACAAGACCGTTAATGGTGTGCAGGACTGGTATATGGTAGTGCCGGGCGTGAAGGCTGACGGCAGCGTGAACACACAGGAGGTTAGTGCACAGAAGTATTATTCTACAATCGGTCTGTACAGCTCGCAGAAGGGTTATGCAGAGGAGTTCGTACACGATGCTTCGTACATCAAGCTGAAGGAACTTTCGCTCGGCTACAGTTTCCCACAGAAGATGCTGCGCCGCACTCCGCTCACACAGCTCAAGCTCTCGTTCGTGGCTCGCAACCTCTGCTTCCTTATGAAGCACACACCGGGCAACCCCGACGGCGGCTACGACACAACGATGTTCTCGCAGGCTATCGACTACATGGCAGTGCCTTACACACGCACATTCGGTTTCTCTGTTAACGTAGGATTCTAAATTTAAAACGAAAAAATGAAACGCAATATATTATATACTGGTCTGATTGCAGCTACAACGCTGCTGACACTCGGTTCGTGCTATGACCTCGATGAGATGAACCGCGACCCGTACGGAGTGGAGGATGATAGCTATAGTGGAGATAACGACGAAGAGGATATAATACTCGACAAGCCCGTTAATGTGCGTTATGCTAACATTGACCTCAACTATCATGTGAAAGACTCTGCTGCGTACAAGAAGCAGCTGGCTGATGCTCCGGCTAAGTTCCGCAAGTTCCTCTACGAGGGCTACTACAACGACTATCAGCGTACAACCAACCTCTCGCACGACATCTATGCCGGATACGTGGCTAACAACCAGCCGAAACATGCAGGCAAGGCTCCCGACTATAACTACACCGACGGTTGGTCGGCTCTGCGTTGGAGCTTCTTCTACAACGACCGCTCGTCGGAGTATCGCGACCTCGTGCGTGCATACAAGTTCAACGAGACACCGGAGAAGTATCGCAACATGTTCTACATCACGCGTATCTACTATGCGTTCCTTGCACTTGCAAATACTGACACCTACGGCGATATGCCGTTCACAAAGTATGCTCAGGCCAGGGTACCCAAAACGAACAACGTTGCATACAACACTCAGGAGGAGGTGTACGATGCGATGTTCCTCATGCTCGAGCAGGCTGTAGACAGCATCAAGCCAGACGATGCTTCGCAGTACAAGATTGACAAGGACGACATCTGCTACTTCGGCGATGCCAACAAGTGGCTGCGCTTTGCCAACACGCTGCGTCTGCGCCTTGCGCTGCGTATAAGCAATGTGGCTCCTGAGCGTGCAAAGAAGGAGGCTGAGGCTGCACTCAACAACAAGTACGGCTTGATGACTTCTAACGCAGACAACATGCAGACCGTGCCACGCCATGCTCCGGTTGAGATGGGCGGTGAGGATTCCGGCGGCGACGAGAACGGCTTGGCTATGTGCTCTGTAGCATATGGTGGCGAGAGCGTTCTGTCGAAGGATATGGAAGACTTCTATCGTAACCTCTCGGACGGTGGTAAGGAGTACACAATAAAGAAGGGACGTAACAATTCGGAAACAAAGAAGATCGACCCACGTTGTCTCATTTGCTGGTATCGCAGCAATATGACATCTTCTACATTGGCAGAAGGTAAGGATGGTTTGCGCAACGACTTCGTAGGTTGTGAGCGTGGTGCTCAGGCTCCGCAGATCTCTATGGATCCGCTGCAGTATAGTCTTACACGTACCGTTAAGGATGGTGCATCGAAGGATCTGCCCGATGACCACTGGTTCAACTACTCTCGTCCGACGGTATGGCTCGGCTACGCTGAGTCGCTCTTCCTCAAGGCAGAGGCTGCGTTGCGCGGTTGGACAGGTGCCGACCTCACTATGGGTGCTGAGCAGTACTTCCGTGCTGGCGTTAAGGCGTCGATGGACTACTATCACATCGCTGCAGAGGATGCCGACAATTATATCAACGGTATAAAGGCTCTCAAAGACGGCACATTCAAGAGTGGCGACCGCGAGCGCATCCTCGAGGCTATCATCACTCAGAAGTGGATGGCTGTGTTCCCGAATGGCAACGAGGGTTGGGCTGACTTCCGCCGCACCGACTATCCGGCTCTGCGCACTCAGTTGAGCAACTTCTCGGGTGGCGATGTGCCTAACGGCAAGCTGATAAAGCGTCTGCAATATCCGAACAACGAGTCGCAGAACAAGTTCTTCCAGGAGCATCCCGAACTGAAGACTGCAAACACTCAGGGCACACGCCTCTGGTGGGATGTTAGCGACACCAACGACGCTGCAGGCAACCGTCAGCAGCCGAATAACTTCAGATAACAAAATGGGGTGCAGCGGAGACCGCTGCACCACTTTTATATAGCTGAAAAAATCTCCCATATCTTCCAGTTTCGCCGCAATACTCTAATTATAAGGCTTTTAAAGGCTGGAAGATTTTCTTTTGAACGGCTTATCTGCCAGCCTATCTTCCAGCTTTTTATTTTTATCTTCCAGCCAATCTTATTGCAGTAACCCTTTTTTCGATTTTTTTTCTGAACAAACGTTTGTGAGGCAAATAAAAAAAAACTATTTTTGCAAGCGAAAAGCAGCAATTCCTCAACAGATTATTATTATTGTTGTGCAGATAAACGTAAAATGTTCGGAAAGCCTATGAAAAAGTATTTGTACATACTTCCTTTTTTCTTTTTGCAATGCCAGCAATCGGGCTTTGCACAAGGCAAGCATACCTCTATACAAGACACCATAAAGCTTTCTGACGTAACCGTTGTTGCAGAAAGACCGATGGTTCAGCGTAAGGCAGACCGAATGATTGTGAGTGTGGAGCATAGCAAACTGCTGAAGTCGCGCTCGCTTTCCAACATCTTGAACCTTATTCCTGATGTCGATTACGATGGCGAAGGAGGCATTAGTATCTTGGGCAACGGCGTAAAGATATACGAAAACGGCAGAGCGGTGAAGCTCAGTGGAGCGCACCTCAAGAGATACCTCTCCTCTTTGCGCGGCAATGACATCAAGAGTCTGGAGATTCTGCCTCAAGCCACAGCAGAGTATGACGCGGAAGGCGCTACGGCGATTCTTGTTATCAATAGGCAGAAGAAGCACGAGTACGGACTTTCGGGGTATGTTGGCAGCGAATACGAGCGCAAAAGTCGAAACTCGTTCTCCGACTTTGTTGGTCTTACATATTCGTGGGGCAAGCTCGCCATTTATGGTAACATGGTTTTTGGGCGATCTGAGAGTAGAACCAAGACCGCAGAGAACGACTACGGTCGCGACGCTACCGTTGAGAGTCGTTCGGAAAGCACGGACAAAGGCCATTACTACATGCCGAAGTTGGGCTTCGACCTTAACATTTCTCCTCAACAGTATTTAGGCGTAGAGTGGTCGGGCAGCTATTCGAAGGACTATTCCAACGACTGTCGGGTTAATTCTACGGTTGCCGACCGTAGTGCACATACTGAGAACATCAGAAGTTTCGCTCCGTACACATTGCGAGACAACAACAATAACGTCACACTCAACTATGAATGGAAGACAGACACGTTGGGCAGCAGACTGAACATTGTTGCTGATTATGCTGGTAAACGTGAGCGTGATATATACAAATACGAGAACAACTATAACTTAAGCGGAGGTGCGGACAGTATTATTTCGAAGTCGCAACCCTCGTACGAATGCATTGACATTTACAGCGCGCAGGTCGATTTTGCGAAGATTCTAAAGCGCCATCAGTTAACAATCGGCGCCAAGTATGTCTATGCAGACATCGGTTACAATAGCAGGATGCACCTCGGAAACACCACTTTAGGTGGCGTGTTGTCGGAAGACATTGACCAACGCGACGACTTTAAATACTTTGAACGTCGGTACGCTGTCTACGGAATGTATCGCTACACCGCGCGTCCGTGGGAAGTGCAGATGGGAGTGCGCGATGAATATACCGAGTGGGAGACCTGCCAAAGAGTGAAAGACAAGTTGCGCAACAAGCGCACCGACAATACGCTCTTTCCGTCGTTCTTCGTGCGGAGAGATGTGGGCGAGGGAAATGCCTTGTCGCTAAGCTACACGCAGTCTATCAACCGCCCGTCCTACCAGATGGTGAATCCGTTTGTATTCCACCTCTCCGAAACATCATACAAGGAGGGCAACCCCAATTTGAGAGGCGAGTTGCTGTACAATGCGGCCTTGCAGTTCGTTCTGAAATCGCGCTATGTCTTCTCTCTTTCAGCACTCTTCATAGACAGAAAAATCAATGAGATGTATGAGCAGATAGGCGAGCGGCAGACACGCTATACGTTGAAGAACGACGGCAGGACGAAGCGACTGGTGCTGTACATGGGCATTCCGTTTACGTGGGGTGTTTGGAACTGCAGAAACAATGTGGAGTTGACCGAGAGTTGGTACGAGAATAGCGCTAAGCGTGTCAACGACTTCGGTATTGTGCTCTCCAACTTCAACCGGTTCCGACTTTCCAAGCAATTCACGGCGATGGCAAACGTACGCTATGTAAGACATTACAAGCAACTCTACCTCATTCAGAAAACCGATTACGTTGGTGTCGACGTTGAGGGCGACTACAGTTGCTTCAAGGATCGGCTGAATGTGAATTTCGGCGTAAAGGACCTGCTGAACAGTCGCGGAAAGAACCGTCAGGTATTTAGAAATGGCAATTTTGAGCATCATTCCGACTTTCATTTCCTTTCGCGCAAGTTATTCGTTAGTCTTACGTATAGCTTCTCGGCAGGAACAAAACGCACGAGTCGACACGACAAGACGTATTCTAACGAGGAAGATAAAGAGAGAATGTAGAGAGTTGACATTGAGAATGTAAAGAAAAGAAATGCAATATCTAAGTGGTAATGCCATTACATGTTTCGTGTAATGGCATTACCACGCACATATAATATTGTTACCGTTGCGTGGTAATGTTGTTTTTGCTTCGCGGTAATCGGATAGTAGCCTGCGGTGGGTAAACTTATTGCAGGTTTATATACAAAAAAAAAACAGCATCAATGCCTTGATATTAATGCTGTTTTTTATGCGTATGTATAGAGCGGCTCTTATTCGAGAGCTGTTTATTTCTGATTTTCAAGCGCTGCATGTTCCTTTGTTTCAGCTGTTCCATCTTCTGTTTCTGGCTTGCAGCCCTTCACCTGCCAGTAGGTCACAAGACTTGCCAGCGCGCCGTATACTACGGTCTGCGCCCACAAGCCTTTTATCTCGGGCAGGATGTCGCTGAACGTGGCGCCCAACGTGTTGAGCTTCACGAAACCCTGGATACCGAACGACGAAGGAGCTATCCACGATATGTACTGCCAAAATTCCGGCACGTTGCTCTTGGGCCATGATATGCCCGAAAGGAAGAGGAACGGCACCGAAGTGAACACCACGAGGAGCATTACGTTTTCGCGCTGACGCACGAAGAACGAGAATGTGATGGCGAAGAAGATGCACGCCAAGAGGTAGGGGATGGTGAATCGCAGGAAGTCGGTGAAATGGATGAGCTGCACGAAGTGGAACAAGCGTGGCACACCGAGTATCACCCAAGCTGCAATGAGCAGGAAGAGCACAAAGAAACCCATCGTGCGTCCGACCATGATGCGAGCCAGTCCGAAACGGCGATCGAGCATCGGTCGTATGCGCAGGAAGCGGTTTTTCTCGTAGCTCGTGCCGTATGTGATGCCGATGCCGAGCAACAGAATCTGCTGCAGGATGAGCACTAATACGGCAGGCAGGATGAAGTTGCCGTAGCCGCTCGTGTTGTTGAACATCGGCACATCGGTGATGCTGAGCGGCGCCGTCGTCAGTTCGTCCTCACGGTTTGTCTTGTTGCCCGACAAGCGTATCTGTATGCCCGAGTTCATGTCGGCAGCTACAGCCGTGCAAGTCTGGAAGATAGCCTTATACGTCAGCATCAGTCCCATATTGCAGTAGACGCTCACGTGCGCCTGCTCCATGCGGTTGAGATGTGTGTCGAAGTCGGAGGGCAGATAAACCACGCCGTACACCTTGTGCTTGCCCACAAGACGCGAGGCTTCCTCAAGAGATGTGCAGCGTTCTGCCACCATAACGTCGGGCGACGCGTCTATATGGCGCACAAACTCGCGACTTGTAGCCGAGTTGGAGCAGTCGACAACCGCCACGGGCACCTCTCTTACCACCTCGTTGTTGTATATCCACGAGTATAGGAGCGGATAGGCGAGCGGCAGGAGAATGACGAAGAGCAATGCACCCTCGTCGCGGAACATCTCAAGCAGTTCGTGGAGCCACACCTTCGCGGTATCTTCCCAAAATGTATGTATCTTTTGTATTATCATTTGAGTATTCTTAAAAGCGAGAAGCCGGTTTCTTACTCCATATATACATATTCCTTGTAAGCTCGGTTGATGCGCAGAACTACGAACACCGGCGCCGCTGCGAACAGAACGAGAGCCGCGATGTTGAGCGCTACGTCAGAGAGCGGATTGTCGGCTAAGATGCACGTCTCGTAGATAAGGAAGACGTGGCGCATTGGGAATATGTTAGCCAGAACCTGCAGCGGAGCGTCCATAGCCAGCACGGGGAACGCCGTGCCTACCATTGAGAAGCTGAGCACGCCCCATAGCGAACAGAGGCTCATCGACATGCGCAGCGCAGGCAGCAGTCCGAACATGAACACGCCGAAGCCCACGGAAGCGAGCACGCTGAGCACAGCGAGCAACACGATGACGCCCCAACCGCCCGGGTGGGGGAAGTGGAGCACGCCGAAGGTGTAGACCATGTATGCGCCCATCACCAAGAGCCATATAGCTATGTGCGGTAGCATCTTGCCGACGATGGCGATGAACGGATTGCCGCCAGCCGCAGCTACAAGTTGGCGAGCGGTGTTCTCCTTCAGTTCCATACCCATAGCGTATGCCGTGATGAGGAAAGTCAGCAGCAGCAGACACGTAGGCACGAGCATCGTCGAGAGATATATGTTATAGTTCACCCACGGGTTGCCCACGGTGTGCAGGTCGATAGAGATAGGCTGCAAGAACGCCATTATCTGGTCGTCGGTGTAGCCTTTGGCAGACATCACCGACTTTGCTACGCCTGCCGAACCGAGCGTAGACACCGTCTTGAGGTCCTTGAACACCAGCGCGCCCGACGTAAGTGTGGCATAGCTGTAGTAGTACGACACGTGCGGTTGGCGCGAAGCCAGCAGCTTTGCCGTCGTCTCCTTCGGGAAGTAGAGAAAGCCGTATATGTCGCCGCGCTGCATAGCCTGGCGAGCTTCCTCCACGCTGGGGTAATGAGCCACCACCTCCGACGACTGGAACGAGTCGAGCATACGTGTCAGCTTGCGCGTCGTGGTTGTGTTGTCGAGGTCTACCACACCCACGGGCATGTTTTCGGGCTGCCCTTCGTGCATGAACGACGTGAAGAACACCGTGACGAACACGGGGAAGATAAGCATCGACAGCAAGTACATGCGGTTAGATGCCATACGTCGACATTCGCGTAGGGCGATAAGCAGAAGTCGTTTCATAGTTTACCGTTTAATAGTCGACTACTACTTTTACTTCTTCAGTACCAGCGACATGCCTGGGCGCAGTCCGTCGATTTTGTCGATAGGACGAGCCTTCACCTCGAAAGTCTTAAGGTCGTACTGTCCGTTCGACTTCGTAGCCTTCCATACGGCGTACGATCCCTGATCCTTGATGTAGTAGACCTTCATGCGTATCTCGCGGTTATAAGCCGGCACGTAAGCCTTTATCTCGCTGCCTATCTTCATGCCGTTGAGCTGGTCTTCGCGCACGTTGAATGTGCCCCACATATCGTTCATCATAGAGATAGACATGATTGGCGAGCCTGTGCCTACGAGTTCGCCTACCTTCGGGTAGACATCGCTCACCTCGCCAGCCATCTGCGCAATCTGCATTGTCTCGTTGATGTAAGAAGATACTTCAGCCACAGCGCCCTTTGCGCGGTTCACCTGCGCAGCCGCAGCCTTCTTCTCCTCCATGCGAGCACCGTTCAGAGCCATGTCGTACTGGCTCTGCGCAGCCTTCACCTGAGCCTCGAACGCCTTGTAGTTGGCAAGAGCTTCGTCGCGCTTCTGCGCTGTCATCACGCCCTCGTCGAAGAGACGCTGCACGCGAGTGTATGATTTCTCTGCAATCTCCAAGCCCGCCTTAGCCTGCTGCAGCACGGCGAAAGCCGCATGCACCTGCTCCTTGCGCGCTCCGTTGTTTGCCATTTCGTCCATAGCCGCAGCAGCATTCTCTGCCGACTCAGCCTGGGTCATCTTGGCGCGCACCTCAGGCGCATCGAGAATGGCGAGAGTGTCGCCAACGTTGACGTAGTCGCCTTCCTTCACACGAAGTTCGAGAATACGACCGGGCACCTTGCTCGAAACACGATACTCAGCCACTTCTATCTGGCCTTGTATTGTCTCAGGCTCGCTCTTGAGCGACAAGGTGCCGATGATAGCCACCGCCGCAATAACCACCGTCATGATAACGATGGTGATAAGAATATTCTTATGTTGTGATTGTTCTGACATAATAAATATAATAATGTAGTAGGGTTATTACTGCAAGACACCGAGTGCCTTCTTAAGATTAACTTGACTGAGACGTACGTCGATTTCGGCGTCAATCTTCTGCGACTGAGCTTGGAGCCATGCTGTCTGTGCTGCCATCACATCGGTGGTCTGCAGCACGCCCTCCTTGAAGCCGACGTTGGCGCAACGCAGGTTTTCTTCTGCGTTCTCCACGTTCTTACGAGCGAGAGACAGTCGGCGGTTAGCCTCTTTCACCTTGAACTTGCACTGGCTTACCTGCAACTCAATCTTCTCGCTTATCTCGTCGCGTTCCAGCTGAACGATGCTTGACGCTATCTTGCTGGCGCGCACCTTATAAGTGCCTTCCATCCAGTTCCACAGCGGCACGCGCACCACAACGCCTACGTTCCATACGCCCGAGAGCTTGCGCTCGAAGCCGTTGTAGAGGTTAGGGTTGGTAGCCATGTAGCCGCCGGTGAGCATCACCTGTGGCAGGAACGCCGCACGCACGAGCTTTGTCGACTGTCGGCTCAGGTCGAGCGCGTTGTCGAGCAACTTCAGTTCGGGGCGGTTCTCCATAGCCACGCTGTTGTCGGCTTTCTCCACGGTCGCAGTGGTTCCCACGAGGTCGTTGCTGTTCTCGTCCTCAAGCTGTACGTCGTTCTCTACGGGAAGTCCGCAGAGTTGGCAGAGCAGCATCTTCGAGAGAGCGAGTCCGTTCTCGGCTTGTGTGAGCGACATCTCAGCCTCGTTCACCTTCACCGCAACCTTCAGTCCGTCGGCGCGTGTAGCCACACCCTCCGCAATCATCTTCTGCACGTCGTCGTCCAGTTTCTTCACCACGTTGAGGTAGCTTTCAGCCAACTGCTTCTTATGGTTCACCGACACCACCATCCAGTAAGCCTGGTCGATGGAGTGGAGTGTAGCCTGCGTAGTGGCTTCGATGTTGTTGGCAGCCATCTCTTCGCCGATCTTCGCCATGCGGTTGGCGGCGATGATGCCACCGCCCATATAGATAGGCTGTGTGAGCATGACCGACACGGCGAACATCTGTCGTGTATCGGTGCGCAGAGCGTCTACCACTTTCTGACCAACTCCGTCAACGACGCTGCCGAGTTTAGACCCAACCTGACCGAAGAGGTTGCCGAGTCCGTTGGCAAGTTCGGGAGAGATGGCTCCCTGCTGCGCCAGTCCAGTGAGAGCCGAAGTGATGTCGCTTTGCAGCGCTCCCGTGGCGTGAGTTCCTGCCGACGAGAGTGCTCCCTTCTGCTCGTCGCTGAGTAGCGATATCTCGCGGCTTGTCAGCTCGTAGCCGCCGAGCGCGCTAATGTGCGGCAGATATTTTGTCTTTGCAGCCTTCACCTTGTAGTGAGCCATGTCCTGCTGCAGGCGAGCGGCGCTAAGCGTCTTGTTGTTGCGCAGAGCCATAGCACGGCAGCTATCAAGACTTAGCGTCTGCTGTGCCTGCGCTGTGGCGGCACAACAGGTTAAGGCGATTAATAAAATTCTCTGAATCATTATGTTATCCTATTATTTGAAACTGAAACTGCGCGAGCCAATCATATTGCCATCGGCAAAGATGCTCACCTGGTATGTGCCCTCCATGAGCGACTGCGACACATTCCAGTAGAGGTTCAGCGCTTTCTCCTGACCATCGTATTCTATAGTCTTCTTCATCGTAGCCTCAAGATGGCGGTTCTGATAGTTGAATGAGCCGCCTCCGCCGAGCACGCCGCCCGTAGGTGTAGAGATGCGCACGTAGAAAGTCTTGGTGCCGTTGGCGGCTGTCACGTTCTTTGCGATAGAGAAATTCACCTGCACGGTCTTGCACTTCGATGTCTTGTCGGTCGACTTGCCGCGCTTGTTCTTCAGCTGCATAGAGATGCCCGTAGCGTCGAGCTGAGCGGCGATAGCCACCTTCTCCGTGAGCGAAGCACGCTCGGTGTTCAAGCCTTCAATCTGGCGTGTAGCCTCGTTATATTGTCCCTTGATGCGATAGTTTTCTTCAGAAAGGTTCTTGTTCAGACGGTTGAGCGAGTCGATCTCGATGACATAGTTGCGCAGAATGGCGCGCACGGTAGCCAGCTCTCTCTTGAGGCGAGCTATCTCGCGTGCATCGCTGGTCTTTGTCTCCTTCAACTCCTTGAGCAAACGCTCTGTCTTCTCCTGCTCAGCTGTGAGCTGTGCCACGATAGAGTCGTTGCTAATCTGCATGCGCATCTCGCTATACTGATTGGCAAACTGCTGATATTCGTTCTCCATTTCCTTCTTGTCGAGTTCGGCGAGTTCCTGCATCGCCTTGTTCTCGCGGCGTTGGTTGTCCAGATTAACGTAGAGATAAGCAACGGCACCAATGAGTGCGAGGCCTACAATACCCCCTACTATCCCAGCAATGAGCTTCTTCTTGTTTTCCATAATTTTTTGATATATCAATTAATTAATTAGTTTAAACTTAGTTGCAAAGTTATATGTTTAATTTTAATGTGCAAAGGGTGGTTAATTATAAATAAGGAATATTTACCTAAATCGAAGAATTTTAATGAAAAACAGGACAGAATCTGTGTGGTGAGGTGGTGAGATGTTGAGGTGTTGTGGTGGTGAAATGTTGAGGTGTAAGGTGTTGAGATATGTATAAAAAAGTAATCTCACCACCTCACCACCTCAACATCTCACAACTATTGTTGGAGATTCCATTTATTTCGTGTAATTTTGCAAGTATGAACGAAACATATTCAAATATGGAGTTAAACGATAAGCGGATTGCCGTGCTGCTCTCGGGCGGCGTGGACAGTTCTGTTGTGGTGTACGAACTGGCGCAGCGCGGGCTTCACCCCGACTGCTTCTATATAAAGATAGGTCCCGAGGAGCAGGAGGAATGGGACTGCACTTCGGAGGAAGACCTCGAAATGGCTACTGCCGTGGCGCGACGCTTCGGATGCAAACTGGAGGTGGTTGACTGCCACCGCGAGTATTGGGATCAGGTGACGCGCTACACGATGGACAAGGTGCGTGCGGGCTTCACGCCGAACCCTGACGTGATGTGCAACCGACTCATCAAGTTCGGAGCGTTTCACGAGAAGCGCGGACACGAGTACGACCTCATCGCTACGGGCCACTATGCGCAGACCGAGATAGACGAGCAGGGCAGAAAGTGGCTCACCACAAGTCCCGACCCCGTGAAGGATCAGACCGACTTCCTCGCGCAGATATACGACTGGCAGCTGAAGAAGGCGCTTTTCCCCATCGGTCATTACCAGAAGGGCGAAGTGCGCGAGATTGCAGAGCGCGAACACCTCATAAACGCCAAGCGCAAGGACTCGCAGGGCATCTGCTTCCTCGGTAAGATCAACTATAACGACTATATTCGCAAGTTCCTCGGCGAGCAGCCTGGCGAAGTGCTCGAACTGGAGACGGGCAAGCTCATCGGCAAGCATCGCGGTCTGTGGTTTCACACCATCGGACAGCGTCACGGACTCGGCTTCGGTGGCGGTCCGTGGTATGTGGTAAAGAAGGATGTAGCTAACAACACATTGTATGTGAGCAAGGGCTACGAGCCGCGCACCGCTTACAAGAAGGACTTCCCCATACACGATTTCCACTTCCTTACGCTCGACTCGTGGGGAGAGCCGGGAACATCGGCACGTGTGCGTTTCAAGATTCGCCATACGCCCGAATATCATCCGGCTATGCTCGAACGCACGGGCAAGGGAGAGTTTATCGTTCACGCCGAAGAACTGATACAGGGCGTTGCGCCGGGACAGTTCTGCGTGGTCTACGACGAGGAACATCACCGTTGCTACGGTTCTGGTGAGATAACGGTATAAAGGTGTTATTTATTAGGAACGTTGAACTACAAACAATAATGAGTTTGTCTTTGTTGCTGTCCGCTAAACACAATTTGCTTTGTTTAGCGGACAGCTTTGTTTTATACGCCACGGTTGGCTTCCTGCACTCTTTTCAGCGCATCATCTTCGCCTACAATCCAAAGAATGTCGCCTAAGCGGAACTTGTAAGCCGGACCAACCATAGATAGGTTCTCCTTGCCTTCCTCTCTGCCCACTACCATACAGTTGAATTCGGAACGCAAGCCCGTTTCGGGCAATGTCTTGCCTACGAAAGGCGAGTGATTGTCGATGACTATCTGCGAGAGGCGCATCTCACGCTTTTCTATATCGGGATCGTCGGGCTCTATGTCGCCCGCAACGGCGGCGTGTGCGGCAGCCAACTGCGAGTCGCTGCCGATAACCTGCAACTTGTCGCCTGGGAACACGATGTCGTCGCCGCCCGGAATGTTGATGCGGCGGTGTCCGCGCAGAATGCTGCTCACGTGTATGCCAAAGCGGTTGCTAAGGCGCAGGTCGGCAAGGCAGAGACCTGCCCACGTAGAGTTCTCCGGAATCTCAATCTCGGAGATATGAATATCGCGGTCGAGCAAGTGCCCCTCGTACAGCGGCTTCTTCAGTCCGAGCACCTGCTGCTCTATGTCGCGCGAACGCAGGTTCTGCACAAACATACGCTCCATCTTAATGCTCTGTTTCTTCAGTCCGCGCGAGAGAATCATTATGCCCACTACAGCCACGGCGATGGTCATCATCAGCGCATTGGTGAAGCGCGTGAGGAAGTTGCAGATGTAGAAAACGAACGCAGAGGCGATGATAAGGCGCACGAGGATAGTCACGAGAAGCGGCATACGGTTCGACCGGCTGTCGTTCCACAGCGCGCGGAACTCCTCTGAATGGTTCTTCTTCATGACGATGGCGCGCAGGAACGGAGCGATGAACATCACCGTGAGCACACCGCAGATGCCGTTAGCCCACCAGTGCATGCCCGGCATCATGCGGCGTATGAACGGCAGGAAGAACGTGAACATCAGGGCTATCGTAGCCACGGAGAGGATAGAGTAGATGAGTGTGATGCGAGCCATCTGAGCTATCAGCGAGTGCCAGTTGCTCTTTGGTGCCGACGACGGGTGGGAGAGCGTGATGTTGTTCAGCGCACGCACCCATGTCTTCGGCAGGTGACGCTCCAGAATGTTATAGCTTGGCACCGAGAGGCGTATCATGTAGGGTGTGAGGAACGTTGTGATGACCGACACTGCTACAACGACGGGGTAGAGAAACTCGCCTGTGACGTGCAGCGAAAGTCCTAATGAGGCGATGATAAACGAGAACTCGCCAATCTGCGCCATCGAGAAACCGCAACGCATAGCCGACTTTAGCGACTGGCCGCCGATGAGGAATCCGAACGTGCCGAAGATAGACTGTCCGATGAGTATCGTAAGCACGAGCACGCCTATCGGGATGGCGTACTCAACGATGATTTTCGGGTCGACAAGCATACCTACCGACACGAAGAACACCGCGCCGAAGAGGTCTTTCACGGGCGCAACGAGCTTTTCAATCTTTGCTGCTTCGATGGTTTCGGCAAGGATGCTGCCCATCACGAATGCGCCGAACGCCGAGCTGAAGCCTACCTTCGTAGAGACTACTGCCATGAGGCAGCACAGACCGAGCGACACGATGAGCAGCGTCTCGTTGTTGACGAGCTTGCGTGTGGAGCGCAGAAACCATGGCACGGCGAAGATTCCGACAACAAACCATAGCACGAGGAAGAAGCCAATCTTAACGACCGAGCCTATCATCTCGCCGCCGTCGGGATTGTTGCCGCTGGCGATGGCAGACAGCATCACCATCATGACGATGGCGAGTATGTCCTCAAGAATGAGCACACTCATCACGGGCTGCGCAAACTTCTGCTGACGCAGACCCATGTCGGTGAATGCCTTATATATAATAGTGGTGGAGCTCATGGCGAGCATACCGCCGAGGAATATGCAGTCCATACGCTTCCAATCGAAAGCGTGTCCGACGACGATACCAAGTGTCATCATCGCGAAGATAATGGTGAGCGTGGTTATCACTGGCGTGATACCCATCTTTATAATCTTTTTGAACGAGAAGTCGAGACCGAGCGAGAAGAGAAGGAACATCACTCCGATGTCTGCCCAGGTCTTGATGTCTACGGTGTCCATTACGGACATGGTGTATGGCATGTGCGGACTCACGATGAAACCTGCCATGATATAACCGAGCACAAGCGGCTGCTTGAGCTTCTTGAAGAGTAGTGTAACGGTGCTCGCAACAATAAGGATAAGGGCGAGGTCGTTGATTAATGTAGGTACTTCGGACACTTTGTATTCTTTAAAACAAGACAACCCAAACGATTATGTTTGGGCTGTCTTTCATTCTATTAAATTGTTTTCATTGTTGCCTTGAAGCAACGCTTAGTCGTTGTAGTGGGCTGTCAGCTCGCAGATCTTGATGATAACCTGCATAGCCTTCTCCATCACCTGCACGCTCACGAACTCGTGAGGACCATGGAAGTTGCAACCGCCTGCGAAGATGTTGGGGCAGGGCAGACCCTTGAACGAGAGCTGCGCGCCGTCTGTACCGCCACGGATGGGCTGCACCTTCGGAGCAACGCTGCTTTCCTGCATTGCCTTCAGCACAATGTCGATGACGTGCATGTTCGGGTCTATCTTCTCCTTCATGTTGTAGTACTGGTCGTAGAGGTTCACGCTTACGGTGCCCTCGCCCCACTTCTCGTTCATCTTGCGTACGCACTCCTCGATGAAGTCCTTGCGACGCTCGAACTTCTCGCGGTCGTGGTCGCGGATGATGTACGACAGTGTTGCCTTCTCACAGCATGAGTTGATGCCCAGGAGGTGGTAGAAGCCTTCGTAGCCTTCTGTCTCCTCTGGTGTGTCGGTGGCAGGAATCATCTCGGCAAACTCTACTGCGAGGCGCGAAGCGTTCACCATCTTGCCCTTGGCATAACCAGTGTGCACACTCACACCCTTGATATTCACCTTGGCACCAGCAGCGTTGAAGTTCTCGTACTCCAGCTCGCCGAGGTCGCCGCCGTCGATGGTGTAAGCCCACTCGCAGCCGAACTTCTCGACGTTGAAGTGGTGTGCACCCATTCCGATTTCTTCGTCGGGGTTGAAACCGATGCGAATGTCGCCGTGCTCCACTTCGTCGTGGTCGCGCAGCCAGCACATTGCCTGCACAATCTCAGCGATACCTGCCTTGTCGTCGGCGCCGAGCAGAGTGGTTCCGTCGGTAACGATGATGTCCTCGCCGATGTGTGCCTTCAGCTCTGGAAACTTTGTCGGCGAGCTGACGATGCCTTCAGAGAGAACGATGTCGCTGCCGTCGTAGTTCTCTACGATGCGCGGGCGGATGTTCGCTCCACTGCAGTCGGGTGATGTGTCATAGTGCGAGATGAAGCCAATAGTCGGAATGTTCTTCTTCGTGTTTGCCTTCAGCGTAGCGTAGATGTAGCCTTGCTCGTCCATCTCAACGTCGCTCATGCCTTCGCGCTCAAGCTCCTCTTTCAGATACTTGGCGAAGATGAGCTGCTTCGATGTGCTCGGCACGGTCTGCGACTCCTCGCTCGACTGCGTGTCGAATTGTGTGTATTTAAGAAATCTTTCGGTAATATCCATTTTGGTTATATATTAGATGATACTGTTCTTCTTTGTCCACTCTACAATCTCTGGGATGTAGCCGAATGCGAGACCCGTAACGGTGTCTGCGCAACCGTAGTAGACAGCGATGCGACCAGTCTCTGGGTCGTGAACCTCAGCACATGGGAAGCATACGTTTGGCACGTCGCCCATGCACTCGTAAGGAGTCTGCGGAGAAATGAGGTATGGACCCGAACGGTGTGTAGCCTTCCAAGGCTGCTCGAGGTCGAGGAGAGCAGAACCGAAAGCGTAAACATAGCCGTTGCAAGAACGGAGCACACCGTGGTAGAACAGCAACCATCCCTCTGATGTCTTGACAGGAACAGGACCAGCACCAATCTTCATGCACTGCCAAGCTGAAAGCTCGAAGGCTGCCGGTGCCATAACGTGGCGGTGGCGTCCCCAGAACTCCATGTCGGGCGACTCGCTGTAGAAGATATCACCGAACGGTGTGTGACCTGTGTCGCTCGGACGAGAGAGCATAGCGAAGTTGCCGTTGATCTTCTCAGGGAACAATACGCCGTTACGGTTGTAAGGCAGGAATGCGTTCTCGAGCTGATGGAATGTCTTGAAGTCCTTTGTCCAAGCAATGCCGATAGTAGGTCCGTGGTAGCCGTTGCACCATGTTACATAGTAGCGGTCCTCGATGAAGCAAACGCGCGGGTCGTAGCCGTATACCCACTCGCCGATCTCCTTGTTGTCGCACTCGAAGCGGAGCGGCTCCTCGTTGATGTTCCAGTTCACGCCGTCCTTAGAGAAACCTACGTGGAGCACCATGCGGCGGTTGGTGTCGTCGCAACGGAATACACCTGCGAAGCCCTCACCGAAAGGAACTACTGCACTGTTGAAGATACTATTTGATGTAGGCAGCAAGTCGCGCGGAATGATTGGATTCTTTGAACAGCGCCATAACGGAGTTCTCTGACCTTCGGGACGATCTTCCCAAGGCATGTTTGGCAATGGGTTGCCTGAAATGATAAGTTTGCTCATAGTTTTTTAAGTTTTAAAGTTCCTCTTCTATCCGCCGCATGGAGGAAAGAAGAGGCTTCTTGGTTGTTATTGTTATACGAAATTATTTCTTGTCAGGGTATGTGAACGGCACAAACCATGTGATGAGGAATGCCGGTATTGTGCAGAAGAGCACGAAGATGAAGAAGTTCTGGTAGCCGAGCTTATAGCTTACGTAGCCGCTGAGCATACCCGGAAGCATTACGCCGAGGTTCATGATGCCCGAAGCGAATGCGTAGTGGGCCATCTGGTGCTTGCCCGGCGCAATCTGCTGCATCATGAAGAGTGTAAGACCTACGAAGCCGAAGCCGTAGCCGAAGTATTCGAGAACGATTCCGCCACCGATGAGCCAGAGGCTGCTCGGCTGATAGATAGCGAGCAGGGTGTAGGCAACGAACGGAAGGTTGAACACGCAGCAGAGTGAGAAGAGCGACTTCTGCAAGCCGCGGTGTGCAACGTAGTAGCCTGCAAGCACACTGCCGATAACGAAGGCTGCTGCGCCGAAGGTGCCGTAGCACAAGCCGATTTCCTTCTCTGTGAGTCCGAGACCGCCGCTTGCAACGTCGGCTTTAAGGAACAACGGCACAATCTTCATCACGAAGCCCTCTGCAAAACGATAGAGGATGATGAAACAGATATAATAAAGAATGTGTTTTTTGCGTAAGAGATCGAGGAACACATTGCCCAAGTCGATCATTGTCTGCTTTAAGTCGGGCTTTTCGGCTGCGTCCTTTGCCTTTTCCGACGGCACGAATTTAGCGTTGTACAGACCGAGCATAACCATTATCGCGCCAATTACTGCCATGATGATTGTCCAAGCCACTACTGTTCCGTTGTGCTTTGCAGCAGCTGCGGCTGTAGCGCTGAGTCCGGTGAGGTCGCCCGTGTAGTAGTCGATGAGCATACCGGCAAGGTAAACTAGTCCGCCGGTAGCGGCAATCTTTGCGATGTTATAGAACGCCCCCTGCCAGCCGATGTAGCGAGCCTGGTCGTCTTTAGACAGCGAAACCATGTATACGCCGTCGGCAGCTACGTCGTGTGTAGCGCCGCTGAAGGCGATGACAGCGAGCAACGCAATGCTTAATGCGAAGAAATGGGGAAGATGCAGAGCCAAGGCAACGAGTCCGAAGATGCAGCCGGTAGTAATCTGTGTAACGATGACAAAGAACTTCTTTGTCTTATACATCTCAAGAAGCGGACTCCAAAGCGGTTTCAGTGTCCAAGGCAGCATGATAAACGAAGTCCATAACGCAATCTGTGTGTCGCTTACATCGAGGCCTTTAAACATAAGTGTACATACCATGTTTAGCACCACGAACGGCATACCCATGGCGAAGTAAAGCGTCGGAATCCATGATATAGGGCTGCGCTTGTTGTCTTCAATAGCTATTTCTTTCATTGATTTGGTTTGAAAATATTAGTTTTTTTATTGTTTAATTAAAGTAGTGATTTTATTGTTTCGTGTGTTTTGCACGTGTCGTGAGCGTATGTCTTGCACGTTTGGTGAAATAAGTCCCGCTCCGATTGCGAGTTTTCACGGTGTGAAGTTACTAAGAAAATGTCGAATGACAAAGCAACTGCGCCTAAAATTTGTTCAACAGCCCGATGATTGTCTCCACTTCTTCTTCAGTAAGCGTTTGGTTGAGCGGAATGCTTAGTTCTTCGGCGTGTATCTGCTCGGTTATGGGCAGCTTTTGTTCTGCCATTTCCTTGTAGCAAAGTTGTCTGTGCGGCGGTATCGGGTAGTGAACCATCGTCTGCACGCCGTTCTCAAGCAGATACTGCTGCAGTTCGTCGCGCTGTTTGCACAGAACGGGGAATATATGATGCACGCTTTCCTTGCAGTATTCCATTGAAGGAAGCTGCAGACGCTCGTTCTGTATACGCTCTGCGTACTGCATTGCGATGGCTCTTCGGCGTGAATTGTCGGCGTCAAGATAGCGCAGCTTCACGCGCAGCACGGCAGCTTGTACCTCGTCCAGTCTGCTGTTTCTGCCCTTGTAGTCGAAAACATACTTGCGGCTCGAACCATAGTTGGCGAGTGCCGCAATCGTCTCGGCAAGTTCGGTGTCGTTGGTCGTAACAGCTCCGCCGTCGCCCAATGCACCGAGGTTCTTGCCTGGATAGAAGCTATGAGCAGCCGCGTCGCCCAGCGAACCTGTGCGTCGGTTGCCGAAATAGCAGCCGTGAGCCTGCGCGTTGTCCTCGATGAGTCGCAGGTCGTGGCGTCGGCAAATGTCGCCGATACGGTCGGTATAAGCGCACTTGCCGTAGAGATGTACAATCATTATGGCACGTGTTCGGGGAGTTATCGCCTCCTCAATGCGTGTGTCGTCAATCTGGAACGTGTCGATGCGCGGCTCGACGAGCACCGGCTTTAGGTTGTTCTCGGTGATGGCGAGAATGGTTGCGATGTATGTGTTGGCGGGCACGATTACCTCGTCGCCGTTCTCCATTATGCCCATCTCCTTGTAGGCACGCAGAATGAGTGTAAGGGCGTCAAGTCCGTTGCCGCAACCTACGCAGTGAGTTGTTCCGATGAAACTGGCGTACTCTTCGCAGAACGCCTTGTTCTCTGCTCCCTGCAGATACCATCCGCTGTCTACAACGCGCTGCACGGCTTCGCTTATCTCGCTGCCGTGTTGCGCTGTAACAAGCTTTAATTCAAGATATTTTATCATTTCGTAAAACTATACTTTAATGTTACAGAACAGCCTATGTTCTCCTTGAACTCGCATAAACCGTAGTTGGGTATGCCGTCTTCCGTCGACGGACCGATGTCGAGCGTGCGCAGTCCGGCTTCGTAATAATGACGGAACAAGGAGTAGGTGAGGAAGTTCATCGGACGCAACGCCGAATACTCGCGTATGTCGCCCCAATATACCACCTGCGCAACGCCCTCGGCTACATGAAAAACCTGCGCCGCAGCCACGTCTTCGCCTTCATGTTCGAGCACGAAAAAGTCGGCTCGTATGACGTTGCTCACCGTCTGCCACACTTGCTCCAGCGTCATGCGCAGCGGAAAGCCGCGCTCTTCGCGGTTGCGGCGTATCACTTCGTATGCACGAGCCACGTCGCTATGGTCGTTGCTGTTGAGCTTTATGAGGTTGAACGATTCCTTGAGCGCATGGTGAAGGTTCTTTCTTGCGCTGCGGTCTATTATCTTTTCGTAGTCGGCGATGCGCTGCAGGTCTACATGATAGTTGAGATCTGTGCAGCGCACGTTCATCTTGCGCGTGAGCACACTCGTCCATTTCGACAGTTGCGTCTCGTCGTAGACCATCGGCTGTAGCGTAACGGCAAGTTGCAGCGAGCGTTCTGCTGCGTATGTAAGCAGCAAGTCGACAGCCTCCTCCATGCGTTCAAGGTTCTGAACGCCACGTGTCGTGAAGCCTCCGAACGGAGCCGAAAATGGTGAGCGCAACATTCCGTTGCGCTCACCAAGTATAATGCCGAAGCGGTGCTTCGTATCGTGAACAGACAAATAGTGAAGATCTTCAGCCTTGTCGCGGTTCAGTTCGGTGAAACCCACCGAGTTGAACACGTGCTGCGGCGTGTAGATCTTTGCATATTCGTCGGGAGATAGTCGTTCTATCTGCATCATTTCTTTACACCTTTATATTTAAGAAACTCCTCATAGTCGTAGATGTAGTCGCTCTCGTCGTACAGCTCCGAGGCGAGCACGAGGCACACCGCACCCGACGAGAAGTCGTCGATGGTGCGCCATATTCCAGTTTCTATGAGCAGTCCCTGATAAGGGCGGTTGAGCAGAATCTTGCGTTTCTCGTGTCCGTCGTCGAGCGTTACGGTGAACGAGCCGCTCAATGCAATGAGCAGTTGCTTCAATCGCTTGTGAGCATGACCGCCACGCATTGCGCCAGCCGGCACATCATAGAGCCAGTAGGCGCGTGCAATATGGAACGGCACGTTCTTGAACTCCTCAACAACAGAGAGGTTGCCGCGTCGGTCCTCAATCTTTGGGATGTCAATTATCTTAGCATCTGCTACTTTCATAATCAGATATTTACTCTATGTTTACTTATCCATGTAAGGGTCGGTGCCCAATACGGTGGCAGCCAGACGCTTTGCCTTGTTGCGCAGCTCGGTTGTGTCGTCTGTCGGTTCGCCGTAGCAGAGCACAACGCCCATTCGTCTGCCAAAGTGAGCCTCCTCCTTACCGAAGATGCGTATGCGTGTGTGGTCTTCCTTCAGAGCGTCGACGAAGTTGTACGGCAGCGGGTCGTTCGACTCCTTCGGCGAGAGGATAACCGCACTTGCGCCTGCGTGCTCCAGGTGTATGCCAGCGATAGGCAGACCCATAACGGCACGGAAGTGAAGCTCGAACTCCGAAAGGTTTGTTGTGTGACCCAGTGTCACCATACCCGTGTCATGCGGACGCGGAGAAAGCTCGCTGAAGATCACTTCGCCCTGCTTTGTGAGGAAGAACTCAACGCCCCAGATGCCGGCACCGGTCAGTGCACGTGTCACCTTCTCAGCCATATCCTCAGCCTTGCGCAACTCGTCCTCCGGAATAGCGAACGGTTGCCAGCTCTCGCGGTAGTCGCCGCCTTTCTGCACGTGTCCGATAGGCGGGCAGAACAGCGTCGGTCCGTCCTTCTGTGTCACGGTGAGCAGTGTGAACTCAGAGTCGAAGTGGATGAACTCCTCGATGATAATCTCCTTAACGTCGCCGCGACTGCCTTCCATAGCGTCGTTGAACGCCTTCTCGAGGTCGGCTTCGCTGCGCACGATGCTCTGTCCGTGACCAGACGATGACATGAGCGGCTTGATAACGCACGGGAAACCAATCTCCTTAGAGTGTTCGCGCAACTGCTCGAGTGTAGTAGCGTAGAAGTATTTTGCTGTGCGCAGGCCTAACTCCTTTGCAGCGAGGTCGCGAATAGCCTTGCGGTTCATCGTGTAGTTGACGGCGCGTGCGCTCGGCACTACCTGTATGCCCTCCTTTTCGAAGTCGAAGAGGCGCTCGGTGCGTATAGCCTCAATCTCAGGCACGATGACGTCGGGGCGGTGCTTCTCAACGACAGCGCTCAGCGCGTCGCCGTCGAGCATGTTGAACACCTCGTGCTCGTCTGCAACCTGCATAGCCGGTGCATTCTCATATCTGTCGCATGCCACGACATACTGTCCTGCACGCTTTGCGGCGATGACAAACTCCTTGCCCAGTTCGCCCGAACCCAATAACAATATCTTCTTCATAGCTTATTCTCCTATCTTTATTATGTATTCGCTCATGAACGAAGCACCCGGCTGCAGGTGATTCATCAAGTATTTATCACGGAACTGTCCGCGATACTCGTAGTGGTCGTGTACGCCGTACCACGGCTCGATGCAGAGGAACGGGGCGTTCTTGCCGTAAGGTGTCCAGATGCCCACGCACGGTGCGTTGAAGCTTACTGTGACTGCAGGACGCGCTGTCTGCGGGTCGAGAATCTCTATCTCGCGCAACTGACACTTGTCGATGATAACCGCGTCGTCCTTGAAGCTCTCCTCGTTGAAAGCCCAGAGTCCGCCGTTGCATCCCTCCAGTTCGTAGCGGTCGTCGGTGATGCAACCCTCGTGATTGCCGTAGATGCGCTCAATCTTGTCGCCGCGGTCGAAGCGCAGACAACCCTTGATAGGCTCGCCTTCCTTCACTCCCGGCAGGTAGAAAGCGGGGTGAGCGCCAATCTGGAAGTGTATCTCGCGTGTGTCGGTGTTATGAACATGCCAGATGACGTGTATCTCGTTCTCCACGAGCTTGTATGTTACAGACAGCATGAAGTGGTAGGGATACTGTCGCAGAGTGTTCTCTGTGTCCGAGAGCACGTATGTCACGCGGTCGTCAGCCTTCTTCAGCACTCGGAAGTTCATGTCGCGTGCAAATCCGTGGCGTCCCATCTGATAGGTGTCGCCTTCGGTGCGGTATGTACCTTTCCACAGTCCGCATACAATAGGGAAGAGGATAGGCGAACGGCGTCCCCAGTAGCGGTCGTCGCCCTGCCACAAATACTCCTTGCCCTCGTCGTCCTTGATGCTTTGGAGCTCGGCTCCAAGGTCGGACACTTCAACTGTTAACAGTTCATTGTGCAATGTTTCCATTTCGATAATCTATTAAATTATTCTTGAGTTCTTTCGTTGAACTTCTCCATGAGCCACACCTTCTGGTCGGCGATGGTGAGATGGCTGTTGTCGAGCACCAGCGCATCGTCAGCCTGACGCAGAGGCGACGTCTCGCGATGTGTGTCGATATAGTCGCGCTGCTCCACGTTCTGCAGTATCTCGTCGAAGTTGGCTGGCATGCCCTTTGCTTCAAGCTCCTTGAAGCGGCGCTGGGCGCGTATCTCGGCAGAAGCGGTGACGAAAATCTTCAGTTCGGCGTCGGGGAACACCACCGTTCCTATGTCGCGTCCGTCCATCACGATGCCCTTCTCCTTGCCCATAGCCTGCTGCTGCTCCACGAGTTTCTCGCGTACGAACGGCAGCGCCGCAATCGGACTCACGTGCTGCGACACCTCCAGTGTGCGTATGTCGCGCTCCACGCATTCGCCGTTGAGACACACCTCCGGCAGCTTTGTCTCGCTGTTCAGCTTGAAAGTGAGCTTCACGTCGGGCAGCAGAGCCTTCAGTCGCGCTTCGTCGATATTGTCGTCTGCGTCGAACACGCCGTTGCGCATGGCGAACAGCGTCACGGCACGGTACATGGCGCCCGTGTCAACGTATATGTATCCCACTTCGCGTGCAAGATCCTTTGCCATTGTGCTCTTGCCGCACGATGAGTAGCCGTCGATGGCTATCACAATCTTCTTCATATTATAGTTGTATGAGTTTTGTTTAAGTTACTTACTTTCGTCTAAGGTGACAGAAACAGCCCGAAGCTGCAAGTTGTTCGTCAGCTTCTGTCTAAAGCGAGAAGGCGAGGTTCAGCATGAGCGACGAGCTCGAAACATGATATTTGCCGTATGCTAAGTTCACCTTGAAGCGGTTCAGACTAAGACCGGCTCCCACTGAGAATCCCGCCAGATGTGTGCTTCCGCCCTCCGTGGTGTTTATCTCCATCTCGTCGGCGCGTCGGAAGTTGTAGCCTAATCCGAGCCAGAAGTTCTGCGAGATGGAAGCGTCCACGCCCAGCACCAGGTGATTGAAGAAGCGGTAGTTCCAGTGGGTAAGGTCGACGAGTGTAGCCGACACGCGCAGCGGCGTATGTGCAAGGCGCTTGCTCGCACCTATCTGTATGTCTATCGGCATCGGGTCGTACTCGTCGTCGTACGCCTTCAGCTGTCCGCCCAGGTTCTTTGCCACAACAGACAGCGACCAGTCGTGGTTGGGATCGTAGTAGTTGAGTCCGAGGTCGATTCCTGCACCGATAGAGTTGTAGTCGCCGATGTGCGATGTCAGAAACTTCGCCGTTATACCACCTGCGAAGCGGTCGTTGAGCATATACGAGAAATAGCCCGCCACGGCGATGTCGCGCGCCGAGAACTCGCCCAACTGGTTGTTGTTGGCGTCGGTGTGTCGCATCTTGCCGTAGTTCATATACTGTCCCGACACAGCCCACGAAGCACGTTCGCCCACGGTGCGGTTGAACGTGGCGCTCGCCGTTGTGGCTCCCGCCATGTATGTCATGACGTTCAGACCGATTGTCTTGTCGCTTACAGAAGAGAGCAGGGCAGGGTTGCTGAACATCAGCGCGGCGTCGTCTTCTACGATCGTCACGTTGTCGCCACCCACTGCTGCTGCGTGTGCGCTGACCGGCAGACGCAGGAAGTTGTATGCTGTCTGGCTCTCCTGCGCCGATAATGCCGTCGTTGCGAGCGCGGCCATTGTTGTTATTATTGCTTTCTTCATTCTTCTGCAAAGTTAGTTATTTATTTTAATAATAACGCAGGAGTTTCCGATTTGTTGTGTTCGGAAAAGCATAAAAAAAGTAGCGGAGGCCTCCGGCCTCCGCAGCAATAAGCGATACTAACTTTATTTATTAGTGTCAGACTTGGTGCTGCGGAGGCCGGAGACCTCCGCTACTTATAGGCTCCTGATAGAATCAATACATGTTCTGTATGAGCCATTGGTGTTCTACTTCTCGCCGACAATCTTCTTGGCGCGTTCGAGTGCCAGGTTGATGTGGCTGCAGATGTTCTCCTCGCCCACGAGGTCGTAGAAACGAGCCTTCTGAAGCTGTGCGTGAACCTTCTCGCTTACGCCCGACAACACGATAGTGATGCCCTCGTTCTTGCTCATCTCGCAGAGGTTGGTGAGGTTGTGTATGCCCGTCGAATCGACGAACGGCACCTTGCGCATACGTATGATGCGCACCTTCGGACGGTCGCCGAACGAAGCCATAATCTCCTCAAACTTGTTGCCTGCACCGAAGAAGTACGGACCGTTTATCTCGTACACCTCTACGCCCTCAGGTATAGTAATGTGCTCGATATTGCCCTTGCTGATGTCCGACTCCTCGTTTATCTCGTCCATGATAACCTTCACGTCCGTAGTCTCCGACATACGCTTCATGAAGAGCAGGCAGGCGATGATGAGGCCCACCTCGATAGCCACGGTGAGGTCGAAGATGATGGTGAGGAAGAAGGTGATGAGCAGTACCGTCACGTCGCTCTTCGGGTTCTTCATGAGCGCCATGAACGAGCGCCATCCGCACATGCCGTAGCTAACGATTACGAGCACGCCAGCCAGACAAGCCATCGGGATGTACTTTGCCAGCGGCATGAAGAAGAGGAAGATGAGCAGCAGCACAACGGCGTGGATGATGCCGGCGATAGGTGTGCGTCCGCCGTTGTTGATGTTGGTCATTGTGCGGGCGATGGCGCCGGTAGCCGGGATGCCGCCGAAGAGCGGCGAAGCGAGGTTGGCAACGCCCTGCGCCACAAGCTCGGTGTTAGAGTTGTGGTGGTCGCCGATAACACCGTCGGCTACGGTTGCCGACAGCAGCGACTCGATAGCGCCGAGCACGGCGATGGTCATAGCCGGAGCAACCAGACTCTTTATCGTCTCCCATGTCATGGCAGGCACCTGCACGTCGGGTATGGCGTTGCTCACGTTGAAGCGGTCGCCGATGGTCTCGATGCTTGTGATGCCGGCGTACTGCTTAAGGAGCAGAGCGGCGATGGTCATAACGATGATAGCCACGAGCGAACCCGGTATCTTCTTGCTGAACTTCGGCGTGATGGCGATAATAACGACGCTCACAATGCCCACCAGCGAGCACCATAGGTCGGCTGTAGAGAAGTGCTGTATGTAGCAAATCCACTTCTCAATGAAGTCGGACGGCACCGAGTCGATGGTCAGTCCGAAGAGGTCCTTAATCTGTGTGGTGAAGATGGTTACGGCGATACCGCTCGTGAAGCCTACAACAATAGGGTAGGGAATGTACTTGATGATAGTACCGAGCTTGAGCAGACCGAACAGAATGAGGAACACGCCAGCCATGATGGTGGCGATGGTGAGTCCTTCGATGCCGTACTTCTGTATGATGCCGTAGATGATGACGATGAAAGCACCGGTCGGACCGCCAATCTGCACCTTGCTACCGCCGAGCAGCGACACAAGGAAACCGGCTACGATGGCAGTGATGATGCCTTTCTCGGGTGTTACGCCCGAGGCGATGCCGAATGCGATGGCGAGCGGCAGTGCCACAATGCCTACAATGATGCCCGCCATGAGATCGGACATAAAGTTCTTTTTGTTGTATGACTTCAGCGTGTCAAACAACTGGGGCTTTAAATCGAATGTTTTCATCCGTATAAATTAGTGTTGAATGTGAATATAAAAATATAGTTTCCTGTAAACGGATGCAAAATTAAGCATTTTTATGTAAATAGCGAAATAATGCTATTGCTTTGTTATATAAAAAACGTAACTTTGCAAATCTCAGGGGGTGCAGCTGTCTCAGCTGCACCAACCAAGCAAATCTTAGGGGGTGCACTTGTCTCAAGTGCACCAACCAAGCAATCAGTGCACCAATGTATTATATGATGTTGTGGTATTGACATATGTCACCCTCCTCATCATCTCACCATAATACAAAACGTTGGTGCACTTGAGACAAGTGCACCCCCTTGAGTTGCACCCCTCATCATCTTAATATTCAACCAAATTGGAACAGAAAAAATCAAAGAAAGCAGACCTTGAACGCAAGCGGCCGCTTTGGTTCTTGATAGGACTTTTCTTGCCTGCGTTGCTCTTTGTCGCTCTCTTGGAGCTTGTCACGTGGAGCGCGAGCAGAGACGTGTCCGACAAGGATCTTGACGACTTCCTCGAAGAGATGGAACATCGTCCGAAGAATGAGCGCGAGGATATGGTGGCAGCGATGGACGCCCACCAGCAACCGAAAGCCACCGAGCGCGTGAAAGTGGTTGACGAGCGCAAGGAGATGGAGAAGCTGAAGACCATCACCGATATGCGCATCGTGGGCGACGATGACGACGTGCAGCCCACAGACAAGCACGACCATAAGAAGGACGAACCGAAGGCTGCGGCTGTAGATATGGGCGATAACCCGCTCAACTTCCGCATCGTGGAGCAGTTGCCCGAGTTTCCGGGCGGCATGTCGGCTTACGTGAAGTGGCTCACCAAAAACCTTAAGTATCCTCTCGCTGCACAGAAGCAGAAGATAGAGGGTCGCGTGGTGGTTTCGTTCGTCATCAACCGCGACGGATCGCTCACGGACATAAAGATTTCGAAGTCGGCTAACCCGATTCTCGACCGCGAGGCGCTGCGCGTGGCGAAAATGATGCCTAAGTGGAAGCCGGGTCTTAACAACAACAAGCCCTGCCGCACGCTCTTCGCCGTGCCAATCGACTTCAAGTTGTAGAATCTCAACATCTTCATCTCAACATCAAATATCAACATATCAACATATCAACATAACAACACTACAACATCAATCATGCACACATCAGATCAAATCTTGAAACTTGTCAACGACACACTTGACAACCTCGCATACGACCGCAAGCCGTCGTCGCTCTACGAACCTATCCGCTACGTCCTTTCACTTGGCGGCAAGCGCATACGCCCCGTGCTGATGCTCCTTGCCTACAATCTGTTCAAGGACGACCCAGAGTCGATAATCATGCCTGCTTGTGGTTTGGAGACATACCACAACTACACGCTTCTGCACGACGACCTCATGGACAATGCCGACCTGCGTCGCGGACACGAGACCGTACACCGCCGTTGGGATGCCAATACTGCTATCCTCTCTGGCGACTCGATGCTCGTGCTTGCATACCAGCGCATCGCACAGTGCGACAAGGCTAAGCTCGCAGAGGTTCTCGCTCTCTTCACAGAGACTGCGCTCGAGATTGGCGAGGGTCAGCAGTACGATATGGACTTCGAACACCGCAACGACGTGGCTGAAGAGGAGTATATCGAGATGATTCGTCTGAAGACAAGCGTGCTTCTTGCCTGCGCCCTGAAGATTGGCGCTGTTCTTGGCGGCGCTTCTGCCGAGGATGCTGACAACCTCTACCGCTTCGGCGAGCAGATTGGCTTGGCGTTCCAGCTGCAGGACGACTATCTCGACGTATATGGCGACACTAAGGTGTTCGGCAAGGCTATCGGCGGCGACATCACTTCTAACAAGAAGACATACATGCTCATCAACGCCTTCAACCGCGCCAACGACGAGCAGCGTGCCGAACTCATGCGTTGGGTTGAGGCTACGGAGTTCGACCGCGCAGAGAAGGTGGCGGCTGTTACGCGCCTCTACAACGAGATTGGCATCGACCGACTCGCTCAGCAGAAGATAGAATACTTCTTTGCCGAGAGCCGTAAGTATCTTGCTAAGGTGTCTGTTGCCGAGGAGCGCAAGGCAGAACTGGCTGCTTACGCCGAGCGCATGATGAAGCGCAAGTATTAATTTCTATTAAGTAGACAAGTAGAAAATGTTCATAGATACACATACGCATTTGGACGGCGAGGAGTTCGCTGTAGACCGTGCCGAAGTGATGGCTCGTGCCCGTGAGGCAGGAGTGGGCAAGGTGTTCCTTCCTGCCATCGACATCAAGTCGACGGAAGCTATCCTCGATGTCTGCCGCCAATATCCCGGCTATGCCTACCCGATGGTGGGTCTGCATCCAGAGGAGGTGCGAGCCGATTGGCGCGAAGTGCTTGCCCAAATGAAGCAATACCTCAAACCCGAGAACCGCTTCATCGCTATCGGTGAGGTGGGCTTGGACTACTATTGGTCGCGCGAGTTCGAGCAGGAGCAGCTCAATGCCTTCGAAGAGCAGGTGAAGTGGTCTGTAGAGACACGCCTGCCGCTGATGATCCACTGTCGTAAGGGGCAGAACGAGATGGTGCAGCTGCTGCGCCGCTACAAGAACGACTTGCCCGGCGGCGTGTTCCACTGCTTCACCGGCAACGAGCACGAGGCTGAAGAACTGCTGCAGTTCGACCGCTTCGTGCTTGGCATCGGTGGTGTGCTCACCTTCAAGAAGAGTCATCTGCCCGAAGTGCTGCCCGCCGCAGTGCCTCTCGACCGCATCGTGATAGAAACCGACTCGCCATATATGGCTCCCGTGCCCATGCGCGGACAGCGCAACGAGAGTGCCTACGTCAAGTTCGTGCTCCAGCGCCTCGCCGAAGCCTACGGCGTGAGTGACGATGCCGTTGCCGAGGCTACCAATGCCGCCGCCCAGCGCATCTTCCCGTTGGCGTTTGCAGAGTAAAGGTTAGGTCTTTATTCGGTAGAAGTTAAGCCTTTTTACAATAAAAGCTTTTCAACAAAAAGCGTAGGACGATACATTATGAAATTCCCGCGATGATGTAATGATGTTACATCATCGCGGGAATTTTGTTTTAGCACCGCGGGAGTTCGGTTACATCATCGCGAGAATTTCTCGATTATTATGCTTTTGTAATACAGTCGATTATAAAATATCCAAACATCACGGCAAGCAGTCCGCAGAACATGCTGCTGGCGATGTAGAGTAGGGCGACGAAGGCGTTGTCGCCACGCAAGAGTGCGATGTTCTCGTTGCAGAACGTGGAGAACGTGGTGAAGCCGCCGCACAAGCCGGTGGTAAGCAGCAGCGTTGTGGTGTTGTTGCCAAGGTGTCCGCGTGCAGCGAGTCCGTAGAACAAGCCGATGAGCAAACAACCTACGATGTTCACGGCAAACGTGTGATAGGGGAACGCTCCCGACATGTTGTCTTGCACAAACTTTGAGACAGCGTAACGCAAAGCCGAGCCGACGCCACCGCCAAGAGCTACTATTAATAATGTACGAAGCATATCTTTATAGTTAATGAATATCTTTTTTATAGATATCTTTATTTGATTTTTAACGATTTCTGTATTTAAACTGAAAGTTACTACTTTTTTGCAGAACGCTGAGACAACTTGTTCTGTTTTTACGCTTTGTTAACAATGTGGAGCCTACTCTTAGTTGTGTAATATTTGTTAAAAGAATAGCCTTCCGGCATACACCCTATACATTATTTCGCTATATTCGCGATATGTTAAACCTAATCCACACCTGTTCAAAATAGATGGAGTCACTAAAGATGTACGATTTCTATGAAGAGCCCTATAATGCAAGACAGTGATATAATTTTCCTGTTGCGTATATTAACAAATTAGCCTTCTTTATATAGAGGGCGCAAAAAAACAAGTATGAAAACAATAAAGTCTTTTTTACTTAGTTTGGTTAGAATAATAAGGTTCTTTTTACTTAGTTGTATTGCCGTGTGTTGTATTGACATAATTATTATATGTCTTTCAATAGACGATACAGCTGTCATTGTAACACGGGATTTCAGGTTCGGCTTTAATGTAATGTTGTTTGCCGATTGTGCAATATTTTCACCGATATACACGATATTTGCCAGCATATTATACTACACGAAAGTAAATAGAGATATATTGACAAACATATGGTATGGTATATTATACTGTATAATTCCAAGTCTGTGCTTGCGTACCATTGATTTAATCTGTAATTGTGCTGACATTAAGATTGGTGATAAGGTTGCTTATTTCCTTTATATAGCAGTCCTTATTGTTCAGAATGTGATATTTATCTTAAATAAAATAATAAGACATAAATAATATGAAGAAGAAATTGTTACTTTTTATTTTTCTTGCTGTGCTAATTAATATATGTTGGAAATTTAGTAGGGCAAGTATATATTATTACAAGATACCATATGCAAATAAAATGCTGACGATATATATCCCAGCACTTAGTGATACAGCATATGCTTATATAGGAACCCATAAAATGGAAGCAAGAATAGATAGTTTCGATCTTAAGATATTTAGATATGACGCTACAAATGTTCCTCTGATTTTAAATAAGTACAACACTGACACGATATATTATTCTGATAGATGGAAGGATATTACGTTGATAAACAATAGTGGAAAATATAAAAGAATTAAATATGACGATGATAGATTCTATGTAGAATCTACTAAATATCGGGGTCTATACAATATGAAACCAGGCTATATGGAAATTTCAATTAAAGATTATGCAATGTCTGTTGTGTGTAGGGTAGACAGCACAAGCCAAGCTTCAGAATTAAAACGTAACAGTGTTGTTAGTATAAAATAAAGTTTTACAGGACAGCAAAATCAACAACCCATAACACATATCTCTAATGAATAAATATTTTATAATCATACTAATTGGCGTAATATTGTTAATACAGATGTTAGGGTGTTCTGATCCTAATAAAGCAGAAAAAGAAACTAATGTGAATGTTGATATTATTAAAATCGTAGGATTCAAGAGTATATTTGCCAAAAACGGCATATACGTTAAACTTATACCAATGGAGGATAGTTCCTATAATCTCCTGATAAGTATTGCAAATTATACAGACACTCTTGATTATTATTTGACTAGTGAGATTGAACAACGATCTGTACCTAAAGTCTTATTTGGCACTGACTATGTGTTTCTTATTACAGGCTCGTCAAGCTATAGATATGTGACATTGTCTTATTTTGACAAGCGACTTGATAAAATTATTACACATAGGTATACAACAGGCATAGATGTCTCTTCAGATATTGACGGAGCTATATTTTACAAAGATGGATATTGCTATTGGTATGATTTGGATAAGCACGAACTTCATGGTATGCGTTCTGATTATAACCTGAACGCATTCCATGAAGCAACTTTGTTTGGTGGTGATAGTATTTTAATTACAGGCGAAAGTGAAATAAAAAAATACAAAAAACAAGACTTTTCCGTTAAATGTAAGTTGTTGACTCCCAATATTCTTAGATAGAATAGATCGAACTGCATTTTTTGTAAATATTGTTAAAAGAATAGCCTTTCAGCGTACAGCCTATACATTATTTCACTATATTTGCGATATGTAAAACCTAATCCACAGCTTATGAGTATGGCGAAACCAATAGTCAAACATCTTAAGACCAAACAGGTAATGAAGACATTTTTCTTAACAATTATCATTAGCTTGAAATCTATGATGATATCGGCTCAAAACATTTCTTCTGCCACAGTTATATATTCAGGGGATCTTACAACTTGTTATGACATTGTTCCTGAAATGTTTGATAAAGGCAATTATGGAGAATATGTAGTTACAGTAAAGGACACAACTGAAATAAATGAATTGATAAAATGTGCAGAGACTTTAAAGTTATCCAAACGCAATATTTTGGATACTCGAGGGAAAATAATGATTAATTACGATTACAAAATTCCGATAAAGCATTTATGGATTTATTGGGGACAATTTGATGTATGTATTGGCCTTAATGGACTTCAGTATGAGATCTCGGAACAGTTTGCAAGAAAGCTGAACCAAATTATGCAGAAAGAAGCCAATATAGTCGTATTCGACAGTCTTTGGTTTGAATTTCTTCATAAAAGGAATGGTGAATAAGTAGTTCGGTGCAGTACCGAAGACATCTTTGTGTCTTTCACAGAGGATAAGTCTTAATTTTAATCAAGATGAGAATGAAATTTATTATTACTTTATTGGTGCTCATATTAAACTCATGCAGTTTGTCTGGCAACCAAAATCTCTTAGGAGATGATTTCCGACTTTTTAAGAATACAACAGCTTGGCCTTTAGCTGTTGCTGTAGACAATGAAGATACCGCAGAAATAAGAAAACAAATACTCTGCCAGAAAATACCGGTTGATTTCAAAGAGAAGAAATTCGGGCAGACTCTTTTGCTTTATATGAAGCCGTTTTTACAGACTTTGAGAAGGTTAAGTTATTAATAGCAAAAGGAGCTGATGTCAATTATCAAACTGAAGAAATGCCTAAAGGTGGTGCGGCACAAGCCGCATTTTATGCAGTCCGGATGGACATTCTGTATTACCTTATTACTCATGGGTATAACGTGCACTCAAAATTTAGCGAATTAAACTTTTCCGATTATTCAACAATAGATGTTGATATTTGTCACAAGTTAAGATACTGTATATATCCTATTGATTCTATTCAGTATAAATACAAATTATTAGTAATAAATGAACTTTCAAAACGTGGCATGGATTATAGATCAAGCAAAATACCCGAAAATGCTATAGAGATCATTAAAAAAGATGAACAATTATATCGTTCTATTGGTCTTGAGAATTACTTGAAGAAGTATTGATGAATTGAACATATATAATATAACATTAGTGTTCCGTTAAAATCGGGACAGTAGTGAATTTATGTATAAAAACGATCATATTAAACATCATCAGAAGCATGAAAAGAAGTAATGTTATAAAAGATGGCGAATGGTTTTGTGTTGTAGCGGCTGGTAGATGACTGTGACAGCTGGTAGATAGCTGGTAGATAAAACTGCTATCTACCAGCCTTCAACCCACTACCCGACAATGCGTTACACGCCTGCTGGGAGATATGGCAGATTTTTCGCATAAACTTATTTTTAAATACAATTGAGTGAACTGCGTGGGAGAACATTCAAGGACACTTAATATTATTTCAACTTAAAAGTAGAAAGTTATGTTCAAAACATTAAAGATTTCGAAATAGTGACACTACCTCGGAGATTAATTGGTATATGATCTCTATAAATGAGGCTATGATGTCACTTCTTAATAAATGTGATATAGATTACAAGTCGTTACAAGACACTGTACTTCCTTTATGGTTGAATAAATATATAGAAGTAGGTATCGAAAAACGAGAAGACGTGAATTGTTACACCTACAAGAGTCTTGAAAAATTTGAGCTTTTTTATCAGGATTATATTGGAAATGAATTCTCAAACAACAAGGTGGTTGTTGATAAAGTTGGAAATATGGTAATGACGACTTAGTTTAAAGGATTCTGTATCCAATTTGCTGGCAGATTAGCAACATCTAACAGAGCAGGTTGCGCAGTTCGTCGAGATAAACGTCCACAGTAGGGTCGTCCATGCGGCGCCATACGTCGCCCAAGAACGCAGCGCCACCGAACGAGAGCTCTTTCAGTTGTGCTATATGCTCTTTAGACACGCCGCCAAGCGCATAAACCTTGGCGTCGATGAGGCTTTCTGTTGCTGCTTTATGCAAAGCGGCGGTAGAGAATGCTGCCTCGTATCCAGCCTTTGAGATGCTGTTGAAGATAGGGCTCAGGAAGACGTAGTCGCTCGTGGGTTTTTTCTTCGCTACCTCCTCCAGGCTATGGCACGAGCAGGATATGCTGCCCGAATATCCGTCGGGAGCATGAGGACAGCGGCGGTTGAGATGCACGCCGTGAAGATGGAACTCTCCCGTCAGCGGAAAGTGGTCGTGCAGCACTATGCGGCTATGCCATCGCTCGGGAATCTGCCGTAGCAGTTCTCTGCATGCCTCAATCGTTGAGCCGGGCTTGCGCAGGTGCAGCAAGTCGACTCCGTGACCGAACAGTCGGTCTATGAAAAGAGCCTCCCCCGACACGAAGTCGGGAGAGGTTATTACGATCCATTTCATGGGGAAAATGTGTAGTGATTGCTTGGTTGGTGCAGCTGAGACAGCTGCACCCCCTTTGAGGTGCACTATTTGCTCGGTTGGTGCAGTTCTTGCTCTGGCAAGCGGCGAAGCCGAGCGGAGACAGCTGCACCCCCTGCTTACTTCTTCAGTTTCTCGATAATCATATCGGCAACCTTCTTGCCCGAAAGCATCATGCCGCCGAAGATTGGTCCCATGCGCGGAGTGCCGGCAACGGCAGACGAAGCCATACCGCAGACATACAGACTAGGATATACCTCGCGTGTGCCTTCAACAACCATACGCTCACCCTCTACTACGTCGAGCGAACGCTCGCCGATAACGCCGCCAGTCGCGGTGTCGAGCTGTATGCCGTTCTTGCGTGCTACCACCTTGCACATCTCGCTGTCGTGACCAGTGCCGTCGATGACGCACTTAGCCATGATGTTAAGCGGGTCTACGTGCAGACCTTCGCGTAGCACCGGAGTCCAGTTGACTACCACACCGCTCACCACGTTGTTCTTGAACACCACGTCCTCTACCGAGTAGCAGTTGAAGATGGTAGCGCCGGCGTGTACGGCGTGATAGAGCAGCGACGATGTACTCTCTACAGAGTCGATAGTGTAGAGTCCGTCCTCGAATGCCTGGTAGTTGATGTCGAAATCCTTGACGATGTGCATCGCCTCCTCCTGAATGACAATCTGGTTGAACATCATTGCGCCGCCCCACATGCCGCCGCCGGGAGAGAGCTTACGGTCGAACTGAGCCACCTTCAGTCCGGCTTTAGCCAGATAGTAAGCGGCAACGATGCCTGAAGGACCGCCGCCAACGATGGCTACATCAAGGTCCAAATTGTTCTGAAGCTTGTCGAAATAGGTAGTGATAATACCTTTTGATACTTGTGTTTCAATCATTTTAATTAAGTGTTTATTGGGTTTTTATATTCTTATTCTTTTCTCTCAGCCGTTTTACTTGCCCTCCTGACAACTCTTGAGCGAGTGGCTGATGCGTGCAGCGCAGAAATTAGGACCGCACATCGTGCAGTAGTTGGCGTCAACGTTGTTGCTCGACTTGTAGTATTCGAGTGCACGCTCCGGGTCGAGCGCCAGGTTGAACTGGTCCTTCCAGCGGAAGTCGTAACGAGCCTTGCTCAAGGCGTTGTCGCGTATGGTAGCTCCGGGGTGACCTTTAGCCAAGTCGGCAGCATGAGCCGCAATCTTATACGTAACGACGCCCGTGCGTACGTCCTCCTTCTCGGGCAGAGCGAGGTGCTCCTTCGGCGTTACGTAGCAGAGCATAGCCGTTCCGTACCAGCCAATCATAGCAGCGCCGATGGCAGAAGTGATGTGGTCGTAAGCCGGAGCAATGTCTGTAACGAGCGGACCGAGCGTGTAGAACGGTGCACCATGACACTTCTCGATCTGTCGCTCCATGTTCTCCTTGATCTTGTGCATAGGTACGTGTCCCGGACCCTCGATGAACGCCTGAACGTTCTTAGCCCAAGCACGCTCAACCAGTTCGCCCATAGTGTCGAGCTCGGCAAACTGCGCAGCGTCGTTGGCGTCGTATGTAGAACCGGGGCGCAAACCGTCGCCCAAAGAGATGGCAACATCGTACTTGGCGCAGATGTCGCAGATGTCGTCGAAGTGCTCGTAGAGGAAACTCTCCTTCTGATGCACCTTGCACCACTTGGAGATGATGCTGCCGCCGCGGCTCACGATGCCCGTAAGACGAGTGTCGGCGAGGTGAATGTTCTGAAGACGAATGCCGCAGTGGATGGTGAAGTAGTCGACACCCTGCTCGCACTGCTCAATCAATGTGTCGCGGAAAATCTCCCAAGTGAGGTCTTCTGCCTTGCCGTTCACCTTCTCGAACGCCTGATACATAGGCACTGTGCCTACCGGAACCGGACAGTTGCGCAGAATCCACTCGCGTGTTTCGTGTATGTCGTTGCCCGTTGAGAGGTCCATCAATGTGTCGCCGCCCCATTTGCAGCTCCATACAGCCTTCTCAACCTCCTCCTGCATGCCGGAAGTGGTGGCAGAGTTGCCGATGTTGGTGTTGATCTTCACAAGGAAGTTGGTGCCGATGATCATAGGCTCCGACTCCGGGTGCTTTCTGTTGGCAGGAATCACAGCTCTGCCTTCGGCTATCTCCTTGCATACGAATGCCGGAGTGATGTGTGTCTTGATGCCAAGCTCCTCGCAGTTCATGTTCTCGCGTATGGCTACATACTCCATCTCCTGCGTGATGACGCCCTGCTTGGCGAAATACATCTGTGTCTCGCCCTCTTTGCGACCGTCTATCCACGACTGGCGCAGCTTCGGCAGACCCTTCTCCAGGTCTATTTCCACGTTAGGGTCGCTGTACGGACCGCTTGTGTCGTATACATACACCGGATCGTTAGGCTCGACGCGACGCTCGCCGCCCTCTACTGTGATGGTAGGCGTAAGGCTCACTTTGCGCATACCCACCTTAATCTCGGGGTAGAGCTTGCCGCTGAGATACACCTTCTCGGAAGAAGGATAGTTGAATTTGATATTTGTTTCCATTATCTGTTTGGTTTTATAAGGCTTATAAATTGTTTCATTTCTTCTGCAGGACGTTCGGCGTTCAGAATGCCGCCGCTTACGGCGATGCCCGTCACGCCGGTCTGCATTATGTCGGCGATGTCCGACTTCAGTATGCCGCCGATGGCTACGATGGGCAGGGCGATGCCGTGTGTCTTCATGTCGCTGACGATGCGCTTGTAGCCCTCCAGACCCAACACCGGCGAGAGGTTTTTCTTTGTCGTGGTGAAGCGGAACGGACCGCAGCCTATGTAGTCGGCGCCTTGCCGGTGCAGACGCTCAATGTCTTCGAAGGTGTTAGCCGTGCCGCCGATTATTATGTCGTTGCCGAGCAGCCTACGCGCCTCGTCAACCGGCATGTCGTTCTTGCCGAGATGCACGCCGTCGGCTCCGCAGCGCTCCACAAGCTCCGCATGGTCGTCGAGAACGAACACCGCTTCGTGCTCTCTGCACAACTTGCCAATCTGTTCGGCTGCAGCCACGAACTCCTCCTCCGAGGCGTCCTTCATGCGCAGCTGAACCCATCGGCATCCGCCTTCAAGTGCCAAGCGAGCGCCCTCTACATATCCGTAGCGTTCGTTGGAATGAGTAATAAACTGTATCATAGGATAATTTGTTTTTCGGGATTGAACAAATGGTTAACCGGTCCGTGACCTTCGCCGATGTGCACATCCTTGCCAGCTTCCAAGGCCTGCGAAAGGTAAGTCTTGGCTTGCGCTACGGCTTCAGCCAATGCAAGTCCGCGAGCCATGAACGCAGCGATGGCAGAAGACAGCGTGCAGCCCGTGCCGTGCGTGTTGCGTGTGGTTATCGCTTCATGAACGAACGAGCAAACCTCGCCGTTCGGCAGGTACAGCTTGTCTACCTTCCTGCCCTCAAGATGTCCGCCCTTAATAAGCACAGCCTTGCAGCCCAATGCCAAAATGCTGCGTCCTGTAGCATCCATGTCATCAATAGAGCGGATAGAAAGGTTGGAGAGCACTTCCGCCTCGGGAATGTTCGGCGTGAGCAGGGTAGCCATAGGGAGCAAGCGGCTGCAGAATGTGCCCAAAGCGTCCTTCTGCATGAGCATCGAACCGCTCGTAGACACCATTACCGGGTCGACGACGAGCTTTTGCGGAGAATACTGTTGCAGCGTGTCGGCAATAGCCAGGATAGTAGCCTGGTCGTTCACCATTCCTACCTTTATAGCCGTGGGCTTTATGTCGTCCATAACCGCCCGTATCTGTCCAGCCACTATCTCCGGCCGTATGGCTTGAATGGCTTGCACGCCCAATGTGTTCTGCACCGTGACGGACGTGATGGCGGAAGCGGCATAAACGCCTAAAGCCGACATAGTCTTAATGTCAGCCTGAACGCCCGCTCCGCCACAACTATCGGAACCGGCAATGGTAAGTGCGCAAATGTACCTCATGCTCTTTGTCTTTTTTTTTGTCTGGAGGCGCATCCGCTGGTCTTACTACCAAAAGAAAATACGGAATAGAAACAGCTCCGAGCATCACGTCATACCTTATATAATAAGTATGGATGTCTGAAGCAATCCCTGCGGCAGCATTATCTGCGTCAGGTTCTATGGGTATAATCTCAGCTACACAATCGTGAAGCACCCCTTATTTCTTGTTTGTCGATTTAAAACGTTGGCAAAAGTAACCAATTATTAGTGAAAACAGCAATAAGCAAATATAATTTAAGATTTATTCACGCTCTCAACTTTTGTGGCTTTCGCAAACAAGATGTAATTTTGCACTTGCTAAAAACATTACACCAGAAACGTATGAACAAAGATATAATAGACAGGCTGAACGAATTGGGCGGCAGCGGAGAACCTTTTCTGTTCGTTGTCGACTACAAAGGCGACAAGGCTTATATTAAGAAACTCGCGGAGATTGACCCCTGCGAGTGTCTCTACGACTTCGGCAGTCATACCAACGCCGTTGATTGCAGCACCAGTCAGCTTCCTGCTGAGATAGAGTGGGAGGTGGAGGCACCGCAGTACGACGAATACGAGCGCAGCTTCAACATCGTGAAGAACAATATGCTGGCTGGCAATAGCTATCTCGCCAACCTGACATGCCAGGTGGCGGTGCGCTGCAACCTTTCTATTGAGGACATCTTCCGCCACTCGAAAGGCAAGTACAAGTTGCTGCTGAACAATCCGTCGCAAGGCATCGGTCGGTTCGTGTGTTTCTCGCCCGAAACTTTCGTGCAGATAAGAGGCGGCAGAATCTATTCCTACCCTATGAAGGGCACAATCGACGCTGCGTTGCCTGACGCCGAACAGGTGCTGATGGACGACAAGAAGGAAGCAGCAGAACATGCAACCATTGTAGACCTGATACGTAACGATCTGAACACGGTGGCTGAGGATGTGAAGGTAGAGAAGTTCCGCTTCGTAGACGTCCTTCACACCAACAAGGGCGACATCTTGCAGACAAGTTCGGAGATAAGTGGCAAGTTGCCCTCCGACTACACGCAGCGCATCGGAGACATACTCGCAGCGCAGCTGCCTGCCGGAAGCGTAACGGGTGCGCCTAAGAAGAAAACCTGCCAGATAATAGACGAGGCGGAGACATACCAGCGCGGATTCTATACCGGCATCATGGGAATATACAGCAACGGCGAACTCGACTCAGCCGTAATGATACGATTCGTAGAGCAGACCGACAAGGGAATGTTCTTCAAGGCAGGCGGCGGCATAACGTCGCAGAGCCAGTGCAAAAAGGAATACGAGGAGGTGCTGCAGAAGGTGTATCTCCCGATAACAAAATAGACGCAAGTGATAATGCAGCAGTTTGTAGAAACAATAAAGATAAAGGACGGAAAGGCGCTGAACCTAAGTTTTCATCAGTCAAGAATGTGCCGCACGATGCGCCACTTCTTTGCTGATGCGTCGGTGCCTGCGTTCGCCGACGTACTGTCGCCCACGCCCGACATGCAGTTCTACAAGGCAAGGGTCTTGTACGATGGGCAGGGCGTTGTAGATGTGCAATACGCACCCTATACAATGCGCGAGATACGCAGTCTGAAGGTGGTTGTGGACGACCGGATAGACTACTCGTTCAAGAGCGCAGACCGCAGTAGTCTTAATCGTCTTACAGCACAGAAAGGCGACTGCGACGAGATAATAATCGTAAAGAACGGGCTGGTTACGGACACCTCGTTCACAAACATCGCTGTGTTCGACGGCGAGCAATGGCTTACGCCCAGACATCCGCTTCTCAAGGGCACAAAGCGCGCCAGTCTGCTCGAAAAGCACATCCTGAAAGAAGCGGATATAAGCGTAGAAGCGTTGATGAAAGCGCAGAAAGTGAGCCTCATCAACGCTATGATTGATTTGGGTGAGCGTGAAATAGCCTTAGAGAATGTCATCGGATTCCGTCCGCCGTCCAATCAGATTCCGTCCGCCATCCAATCAGATTCCGTTCGCCGTCCAATCAGATTCCGTCCGCTACGTACCGACTTCTAATGAGTGATAAAGTTGCGAATCATGCGCCTTCCTTCCGGAGTGAGTATCGATTCAGGGTGGAACTGTATGCCGTGCACATCGTAGGTGCGGTGTCTTAGCGCCATTACCAGTCCTTCTTCGCTCAATGCCGTCACTTCCAGTTCGGCAGGAAATTTGTTCCGCTTCACAACCCACGAGTGGTAGCGACCCACAAGTATGTTGTCGGGCATATCGCTGAAGATATAATCGTCGGCAACGATGCTCACCTTCGACTGTATGCCGTGGAACACCGTTGGCAGATTGAGAATCTCGGCGCCGAACACTTCGCCGATAGCCTGCTCGCCGAGGCAAACGCCAAGAATGGGCTTCGTTGGAGCGTACCGGCGTATGACGGCTTTCAGCAAGCCAGCCTCGTCGGGCACGCCCGGACCAGGCGAGAGTATAATCTTGTCGAAACGCTCCACGTCGTCAAGCTCGAAGCGGTCGTTACGCCAAACGGTTACGTTCATATCAGCGCCTCCTTCTTCGGTTATGTACTGAAATAGATTGTATGTGAAAGAGTCGTAATTGTCAATGAGTAGTATATTCATACAAACAAAGGTATTACAATATTTCTGAATATCAAAATTTTATTTGTAACTTTGCAGAAATTATATACAACAACAACCAGAGTTTTTATATCGTAAAAAATGCATACAAGAGAAGAAAAACTGAAAGCGTTCGGACGTATGCTCGATGTGCTCGACACATTGCGCGAGAAATGCCCGTGGGACCGCAAGCAGACTAATGAGTCGTTGCGCCCGAATACCATAGAAGAAACTTACGAACTGTGCGACGCTCTGCTGAAAGACGACGAGCCGAACATCTGCAAGGAGCTTGGCGACGTGCTGCTGCACGTGGGCTTCTACGCACGAATCGGAGAGGAGAAGGGCGAGTTTGACATCGCCGACGTGTGCGACAAGCTCGTAGACAAACTCATCTACCGCCATCCGCATGTATATCATCCGTCGCAGGTGGGTGCGCCCGACCCGAAGCCGCTGCCTTACGGCGAGCAGGCTGACGAGCATCTGGAGAACACGGCGAAGACTTCGCAGCAGGTGACGGAGAAGTGGGAGCAGCTGAAGCTGAAGGAGAAGGACGGCAACAAGAGTGTGCTTGCCGGTGTGCCCGACGCTCTGCCGTCGCTCATCAAGGCTTACCGCGTGCAGGACAAGGCGCGCAATGTGGGCTTCGACTGGGAAGACAAGGGCGATGTATGGGCTAAGGTGCGCGAGGAACTCGGCGAACTGGAGGCTGAACTGCGCCGTGAGGACAAGGAGCGCTCTACAGAGGAGTTCGGCGACTTCCTCTTCTCGCTCATCAACGCTGCACGTCTATACAAGATTAATCCGGACACGGCTCTCGAAAAGACAAACGCCAAGTTCATTCGCCGCTTCAACTATATTGAGCAGCACAGCATAAAGATTGGCAAACCGCTGAAGGATATGACGCTCGGTGAGATGGACGCGCTCTGGAATGAGGCGAAAAACAACGAATAACCATTTAAATAAGGATATTATGAAGAGTCTTGAAATATTGCTGCGCCCTTTCTGTAAGGGAGGCGTAGCACTTCTGTTCCTCGCCTTGCTTATGGCTGCCTGCAACGGCAAGCCGGAGAAAGCGCAGCCGGAGAATGCAGCCGAGGCTGAGGAGGTGAACGACACCACCGTCTACGGCGTGTGTGGCGAAGGTACATCAATGCACTCGCTCGAACTGATTACGTCTGCCGGCGACACGCTCGTCTATACGCTTCTCGATCAGGATGCAGAGACCGAGGTGGAGACTCCGTCTGACGTGAAAGGCGGACTCATGGCTGGCGACAAGATGGCTGTGACGGGTCATAAGACGGCTGACGAACTGGTGGCTGACAGAGTGATAAACGTTACATCGCTGCTCGGACATTGGACAAGCATCGACAAGAACTTCACGATAGAGGAGGGCGGAACGGTGCACTCTGCCGTTAAGGCCGAAACCAATCCGTGGACTTCATGGAAGATTCTCAACGGAAGTCTGCTGCTCAACCGCGACACATTCGCCATCGATGGTCTGAGCGCCGACTCGCTCTATCTGGAGAACGCAAACGGAATCTTTACATTCAAGAGACAGAAGTAGAGAGCCGCTCTTTAAACGAAAGAATAATCTCTGCTCTTAAACGAAAGAAGTAAGAAAAACAAGTGGAGATAGTGTAAAACTATGGAACCATTCAAGATACATATACTTGGTTGCGGCAGTGCGCTGCCCACGTTGCGCCATAATCCTTCGGCGCAGGTGGTGGAGATACGCGAGAAGCAGTTTCTCGTCGATTGCGGTGAGGGCACTCAGCTGCAGATGCGCCGTTCGAAGATAGGCTTCAACCGCCTTTGCGCTGTGTTCATCAGTCATATTCACGGCGACCATTGCTTCGGACTCATCGGTATGCTCTCGTCGTTCGGCTTGCTCGGACGCACCATGCCGCTCGCTATCTATGCGCCGAAAGAACTGAAGCCGGTGCTCGACATGCTGCTGGAGACATTCTGCAACGATTTCGACTACGAGATACAGTTTCATGCCGTCGATACGAAGAAGCGTGCTGTCATCTACGAGGATCGCAGTCTGACTGTCGAGTCTATTCCGCTGAAGCATCGTGAGCCGTGCGCCGGTTTCCTCTTCCGCGAGAAGCCGACGCTGCCGCATATACGCCGCGACATGATAGACTTCTACCATATCCCCGTGTCGCAGATAAACAACATAAAGAACGGCGCGTCGTGGACTGACGAAGACGGCAACGTGATACCGAGCAGTAGACTGACACACCCTGCCGACCCGCCGCGCAGTTATGCTTACTGCAGCGATACTTGCTATCTGCCCGAACTGCACAAGCAGCTTGAGGGCACAACGTGCATCTATCACGAGACGACGTATGCTACGGAGGATGCGGAGAAGGCTGCGAAGTATTGTCATAGTACGGCGGCGCAGGCGGCGCAGGTGGCTCGCGACGCTCACGCAGGACGTCTGCTGCTTGGTCATTACAGCTCTAAATACGACAATGAGCAGGTGCTTCTTGATGAGGCTCGCGCTGTGTTCCCTGCGTCTGAACTGACGCGTGAGGGTATGGTCGTGGAACTGAAGTAATAAAAATATGCGAGCATAGGTCTTCGATTTGCACTATCTCTAAATAAGATAGGCTGCATCTCAACAATAAAAATATGCGAGCATATTTTGTATTGTCTTCGATTTGCACTATCTTTGCATACAAATAACGTTATATGGGAATTTTTGGATTTTTTAATAAGAACAAGAAAGAAGTTCTTGACAATGGTCTGGAGAAGACAAAACACAGCGTCTTCGACAAGATTTCTCGTGCTGTCATGGGTAAGTCTACTGTCGACGACGAAGTGCTCGATAATCTTGAGGAGGCTCTTATCACATCGGATATCGGTGTTGACACAACCCTGAAGATTATCAAGCGCATCGAGGAACGTGTGGCACGCGACAAGTATGTGTCTACGTCGGAACTTAACAATATCATGCGCGACGAGATTGCATCGCTGCTCACCGAGAATAACACTGCTGATAACGAGGATTGGGAATTGCCTACCGATCATCGTCCTTACGTAATTCTTGTTGTAGGTGTGAACGGCGTTGGCAAGACAACCACCATTGGCAAACTGGCTTATCAGTTCAAGAAATCGGGCAAGAAGGTGTATCTCGGTGCTGCCGACACATTCCGTGCTGCTGCCGTAGAGCAGATTTGCATCTGGGGCGAGCGCGTCGGTGTGCCCGTTGTGAAGCAGCAGATGGGTGCCGACCCTGCCTCCGTAGCTTTCGATACCCTGTCTTCGGCTAAGGCTAATGGCGCCGACGTCGTAATCATCGACACCGCAGGACGTCTGCACAACAAGGTGGGCTTGATGAACGAGCTGAAGAAGATAAAGGATGTTATGAAGAAGGTGCTGCCCGAAGCACCCGACGAAGTGCTGCTCGTGCTCGACGGCAGTACCGGTCAGAACGCTTTCGAACAGGCAAAGCAGTTCTCGCAGGTTACACAGATCACATCGCTTGCCATCACTAAACTCGACGGAACAGCGAAGGGTGGTGTGGTTATCGGCATCAGCGACCAGCTTAAGGTGCCGGTGAAGTATATCGGACTCGGCGAGTCGATGGAGGCATTGCAGCTTTTCAACAAGCGTCAGTTCGTCGATTCGTTGTTCAAGAAGTAATTATGAAGAAAGGACAGGTAGACATTATAACCATGGGCTGCTCAAAGAACCTTGTCGACAGCGAGAAGCTGATGACACTTTTCGAGCAGGCTGGATATCATTGCACCCACGATGCAAAGCGTATCGAGGGCGAAATTGTTGTTATCAACACTTGCGGCTTCATTGAGGACGCAAAGCAGGAGAGCATCGACACCATTCTCGAACTCGTTCAGGCTAAGGAAGAGGGCAAGATAAGCAAACTCTTCGTTATGGGTTGTCTCTCGCAGCGCTATCAGAAGGAGCTCGAGGAGGAGATTCCGCAGGTGGACAAATATTACGGCAAGTTCAACTTCAAGCAGTTGCTTACCGACCTCGGCAAACCCGAAGAGCCTACATGCTCTGGCGCTCGCCATATCACTACGCCGCATCACTATGCTTACATAAAGATTAGCGAGGGATGCGACCGCCGTTGTGCTTATTGTGCTATACCTATCATCACCGGTAAGCATGTCAGCCGTCCGAAGGAGGAAATTCTGGAGGAAGTGCGTGAACTCGTGGCTAATGGCGTGAAGGAATTCCAGATAATCGCTCAGGAACTCACATATTATGGTGTGGACATCGACGGCAAGCGTCACATCGCCGATCTTATCTCGGACATTGCAGATATAAAAGGCGTGAAGTGGATTCGTCTGCACTACGCTTATCCTAACCAGTTCCCATTCGAACTGCTCGACGTTATTCGCGAGAAGCCTAACGTATGCAAGTATCTCGACATTGCTCTGCAGCACATCTCCGACAATATGCTCACACGTATGCACCGCCATGTTACTAAGGCAGAAACAATGGAGTTCATCGAGCGCATCCGCAAGGAGGTGCCGGGTCTGCATCTGCGCACAACGCTGCTCGTCGGATTCCCTGGCGAGACAGAGGAAGACTTCAAGGAACTTGTAGAGTTCGTGAAGTGGGCACGCTTCGAGCGTATGGGTGCTTTCGCCTACTCAGAGGAGGAAGGCACATATAGCGCCGAACATTACGAGGACGATGTGCCTGCTGAGGTTAAGCAGCGCCGTCTCGACAAGCTCATGGCTGTGCAGCAGCGCATCAGTGCTGAGATGGAAGCGGCCAAGGTAGGCAGCGTTCTAAAGACCATCATCGACCGCAAGGAGGGCGATTACTATGTAGGTCGTACAGAGTTCTGCTCGCCGGAGGTAGACCCGGAGGTGCTCATCAAGGCTACGCGCCGTCTGCGTGTCGGCTCGTTCTACGATGTGCGCATTACAGACAGTGACGACTTCGACCTCTATGGCGAAGTGGAATAAATAGTATCATCACAATCTTACACAATCTCACCTTATATTATATATGAACAATAAGGAATACATCACCGAGTTGTCTCGTCGTACGGGATATTCGCAGGAGAACACTCAGCGCATGGTGCGTTGCGTGTTGGAGTCTATTGCCTCTACGTTCGATGAAGGTGAGAATGTGTCTGTGCCCGATTTCGGCACTTTCGAACTGAAGAAACGCATGGAACGCATCGTTGTCAATCCGTCTACGGGACAGCGTATGCTCGTTCCGCCGAAGATTGTGCTCAACTTCAAGCCGGCTTCTTCCGTGAAGAACAAGATGAAGAAAGGAGACGACGCGAATGGCTAAGGTGAACGATTTTGCTCGCGAACTGAGCGAGAAGTACGGCTTGTCGCTTGGTGACGCTTCCGACTTTGTCAGCGCAATGTTCGATGTCGTTAAGGAAGAACTTGACGGCGCCGACAGTTCGGTGAAGATAAAAGGCTTCGGCACTTTCAAGGTGTCGGCAGTTGGCGCACGCGCCAGTGTCGACGTAAATACCGGCGAACGTATCATTATCGATGGACGCAACAAGATTTCGTTTACTCCCGAGGTCTTGCTGCGCGATCGTGTGAACCGTCCGTTCGTTCAGTTCGAGACCGTCGTGCTCAACGATGGCGTCGACTTTTCTGAGATTGATGAGGAAAGCGAGGAAGAACTTGATTCTGTAACAGAAACGGAACCTCAGGGGGTGCAGTTGTCCCCAACTGCACCAACCAATCAATCAACCGACCAGCCAGCGCCTGCAGAGCAACCTCAGGGGGTGCAGTTGTCCTCAACTGCACCAACCAGTCAGCCAACCGATCAATCAACCGATCAACCTACACATTCTGAGCAACCTCAGGGGGTGCAGTTGTCCTCAACTGCACCAACCAGTCAGCCAACCGATCAATTAACCGATCACCATACGCTTTCTGAGCAAACTCAGGAGGTGCAGTTGTCCCCAACTGCACCAACCAGTCAGCCAACCGATCAATCAACCGACCAGCCCACGCTTTCTGAGCAATCTCAGGGGGTGCAGTTGTCCCCAACTGCACCAACCGGTCAGTCCACCAATCCGCAATCTCCCTCTGTAACAGCATCAAAGGCTGTAAACACAGAGGAGCATCGTGATATGGCTCGCCGTCTGATGACGCCAAAGACTGAAACTATAGAAGAAGGCAGTGAGGAATCGGACGACAAAACAACCGCAACAGCCCCTGAAGCAGACGATGAAGGCATAGTAATAGGCGGATGCAGACAGCGCAGTCCGCGTATTATGTATGTTCTCACTATTGCTTCGTTCCTTATACTCGTAAGTCTTGGCATCGGCATGTACTTTCTCTATCAGCGTATTGAGGAGAAAAACCATGTGATAGATCGACTTGAGAGTCGCCTTTACGCTCAGCAGGAAGCTGCGGAGCGCGCTGATGCACAGCCCGCTGTAGCAGTTAAGGATACGATTGTGTCCAATGATTCATTGCGTGCTGCAGAGTTGCATGCTGCAGAAAAGGCGAAGAAGGATTCTATAGCAGCGTCAAAGTCGGCAGCAGAAGCCAAGGCATCTCAGTCTTCTGTTGCACCCTCAACAGCCACTACACCTTCCGATTACAACTATGACACACGCGTGCGCACAGGTGCATATATAATAGTAGGTGTAGCCAAGACCGTGACCGTTCAGCCCGGTCAGACCCTCGCTTCGATAAGTAAGGCTTATCTCGGCGAAGGCATGGAATGCTACGTCGAGGTGCTTAACAATCGCCATAGTGTAAAGGCTGGCGAAAAGTTAAAAATACCCCAACTGAAGCTAAAACCGCGTAAAAGATAAAGTAAGAGTAACATTTTGTAAATTTTTGCTTGTTACTTTCAAAAATAAATTGTAACTTCGCCTGCGAAATATTAATCAAACTTTTATTAACTTAATAACAAACAGGCAGATGAAGAAATACAACTTTAATGCAGGACCTTCTATTCTTCCTCGCGAAGTGATCGAAAACACAGCAAAACAGATTTTGGATTTTAACGGTTCAGGTCTTTCTTTGGCTGAGATTAGCCATCGTGCAAAAGATTTTCAACCGGTTGTTGATGAGGCAGTTGCTCTCATCAAGGAACTCTTGAAGGTGCCAGAAGGCTACTCTGTATTGTTCCTCGGTGGTGGTGCCTCTTTGGAATTCTGCATGGTTCCTTTCAACTTCCTTATCAAGAAGGCAGGCTATCTCAACACAGGTACATGGGCAAAGAAGGCTTTGAAAGAGGCTAAGCTCATAGGCGAAGCTGTAGAAGTAGCATCGTCTGCTGACGCTGGCTATACCTTCTATCCGAAGGATTACGAATGCCCGACAGACCTCGACTATTTGCATATCACAACAAACAATACTATTTATGGTACCGAAATCCGCAAGGAGCCGGAAGTACCCGTAAGACTTATCGGCGATATGTCTTCTGATATCTTCAGCCGTCCTATCGACGTCGCTAAGTACGACTGCATCTATGCAGGCGCCCAGAAGAACCTCGCTATGGCTGGTGTTACCCTCATCATCGTAAAGGATGACTGCTTGGGTAAGGCTCCGCGTCAGATTCCTACAATGCTCGACTACCGTACACACGTAGAGAAGGGCTCAATGTTCAACACACCTCCAGTAGTTCCTATCTACTGCGCTCTCGAAACACTGCGCTGGATCAAGGCTCAGGGTGGAGTAGAGGAGATGGCTCGCCGTGCTGAGGCTCGCGCAAAGGTGCTCTACGACGAAATCGACCGCAACAAGTTGTTCCGTGGTACAGTAGAGAAGGACTCTCGTTCTTTGATGAACATCTGCTTCGTTATGAACGACGAGTACAAGGATCTTGAGAAGCCGTTCTTAGAGTACGCTACACAGCGTGGTATGGTCGGCATCAAGGGTCACCGTTCGGTAGGTGGCTTCCGCGCAAGCTGCTACAACGCTATGCCTATGGAAGGCGTTGAGGCTCTCGTTAAGTGCATGCAGGATTTTGAAAAGGAACATTAATAAATAGTATAGCTATGAAAGTATTAGTGGCAACAGAGAAACCGTTTGCAAAGGCAGCGGTTGACGGCATTAAGGCTGAAATAGAAGGTGCAGGCAACGAACTCGTTTTGCTTGAGAAATATACAGAAAAGCAGCAGCTTCTCGACGCTGTGGCTGGCGCTGACGCAATGATCGTGCGCTCAGACAAGGTTACACCTGAAGTGCTCGACGCTGCAAAGCAGCTTAAGATTGTTGTACGTGCTGGTGCTGGTTACGACAATGTCGATTGTGCTTACGCTAAGGAGAAGAACGTTGTTGTTGAGAACACACCTGGTCAGAACTCTAATGCTGTGGCTGAGCTCGTATTCGGCTTGCTCGTTTACGGCGTTCGCAACTTCTACAACGGCAAGTCGGGTAGCGAGTTGAAGGGCAAGAAGCTTGGTATTCTCGCGTTCGGCAACGTAGGTAGAAACGTGGCTCGCATTGCTAAGGGCTTCGAAATGGAAGTTTACGCTTACGACGCTTTCTGCCCGAAGGAGGCTATCGAGGCAGCTGGCGTTAAGGCAGTTGACTCTCAGGACGCTCTCTTCGAGAACTGCGACATCGTTTCGCTGCACATCCCTGCTACTCCTGAAACAAAGCAGAGCATCAACGCTGCTCTTGTTGGAAAGCTCCACAAGAACGGCATCCTCATCAACACAGCGCGTAAGGAAGTTATCAACGAGCCCGAACTCCTTGCCCTCATGGCAGAACGCACCGACCTGAAGTTCATCACAGACATCATGCCGGACGCTAACGAAGAGTTCCAGAAGTTCGAAGGCAGATACTTCTCTACACCTAAGAAGATGGGTGCTCAGACAGCAGAGGCTAACACCAACGCTGGTATCGCAGCTGCTAAGCAGATCAACGCTTTCTTCGCTGACGGCTGCACTAAGTTCCAAGTTAACAAGTAATTAAGTAAAAATCCCCGATAACCCCACCCCTTTGCCCCATAGGGAGGACATAGTGGTGGGGTTTTTAAAATATATCACACAATGGCAACAGTAAAACCATTCCGTGGCGTACGTCCACCGCAAGACCTTGTTGAAGAAATAGCATCACGTCCTTACGACGTGCTCGATAGTGAAGAGGCAAGAGCAGAGGCAGGCGATAACGAGAAGAGTCTTTATCACATCATCAAGCCGGAAATCGACTTCGAGCCGGGCACAAGCGAGTACGATCCGCGCGTTTACGAGAAGGCAGCTGCTAACTTCAAGATGTTCCAGGAGAAGGGTTGGCTTCGTCAGGACGCAGACGAGAACTATTATATCTATGCTCAGACAATGAACGGCAAGACTCAGTACGGACTTGTTGTGGGTGCTTTCGTCAACGACTATCTTGACGGCACAATCAAAAAGCACGAGCTGACACGCCGCGACAAGGAGGAAGACCGCATGAAGCATGTTCGCGTAAACGACGCTAACATCGAACCTGTGTTCTTCGCTTATCCTGACAACGAGGTGCTCGACGCGCTCATCAAGCGCTACGCTGCAACAAAACCCGAGTACGACTTCGTTGCTCCCGACGACGGCTTCGGCCATCAGCTCTGGGTTGTCAGCGACAAGGCCGATATCGACGTAATCACCAAGGAGTTTGCTAAGATGCCGGCTCTTTACATCGCCGACGGCCACCACCGCAGCGCCGCAGCTGCTCTCGTTGGCGCAGAGAAGGCTAAGAACAATCCTAACCACAAGGGCGACGAGGAGTACAACTACTTCATGGCTGTTTGCTTCCAGGCATCGCAGCTCACCGTGCTCGACTATAACCGAGTTGTAAAGGACCTCAACGGACTTACATCAGAGCAGTTCCTCGACGCTTTGCGCGAGAACTTCGAGGTTGAGGACAAGGGTGAGGCTATCTACAAGCCGCAGCACCTGCACGAGTTCTCACTCTACCTCGACGGTCACTGGTTTGCTCTCAATGCCAAGCAGGGCACATACGACGACCACGACCCGATCGGCGTTCTCGACGTAGACATCTCGAGTCGTCTTATCCTCGACAAGGTTCTCGGCATCACCGACCTGCGTTCAGATAAGCGCATCGACTTCGTAGGTGGTCTCCGCGGTCTCGAAGAGCTGAAGCGTCGCGTAGACAGTGGCGAGATGCGCATGGCGCTCGCCCTCTATCCGGTTTCAATGAAGCAGATTATTGACATCGCCGACAGCGGAAAGATCATGCCGCCGAAGGCAACATGGTTTGAGCCTAAGCTTCGCTCAGGACTCGTCATCCACAAGCTGTCGTAACATAGTAGTAGATAAGTGAATAAGCAACGAGTAGACAAGGTGGTTTGCATAAACATTTGTTATGCATCTCGCCTTGTCTACTTGTCAATTTAATATCAATGGAGCAAAAAGACGAATTTCTTACAATCACAGACACACCCGCAGAAGGCTTCTACAGCGAGAAACGCAGTAAGTTTCTCGCTTTTGCCTTTCATGTCACTTCCGAAGAGGAGGTGAAGCAATACGTAGCAGAGTTTCGCAAGAAGTATTATGACGCACGTCATGTGTGCTGGGCATACATGCTCGGTGCTGACCGCACCGATTTCCGTGCCAACGACGACGGCGAGCCGAGCAGCACAGCCGGCAAGCCCATCCTCGGACAGATCAACAAGAACGAGCTGACCGACATTCTTATCATCGTCGTGCGCTATTACGGAGGTGTCAATCTTGGCACAAGCGGACTTATTGTTGCCTATCGCACTGCAGCGGCTGAGGCAATAGCCAACGCAGAGATTGTAAGTCAGTTCGTAGAGGAGGAGGTTGTTTTCGATTTTCCTTACATTATGATGAACGATGTAATGAAAATCATCAAGGATATGTCGCCGCGCATCATCAGCCAGACCTACGACAACACCTGCGAGATAAAACTCTCAATTCGTAAGTCGGAGGCTCCACTGCTTAAAGCCAAGTTTGATAAACTTGCGTTTAAAGACGATTAGTTGAAAATATCCCCCATATCTTCCATGATCGCCGTAACCATCACATTATAAGCATAATAAAGGCTGGAAGATTTCCCATTTTTATGGAAATCTTCCAGCCTATCTGCCAGCTTTTGGAGCTATCTTCCAGCTGTTATTTACAACATTGCAGCCGCAGAACGTATTTTGCTCAAGATTGTAGAGTTATATGTTTTTATACTTTCCATATTGTTTACTATTGCTGTCTGGTAAACAATTATTCACCCTTATATTGCTTTGTTGTTCAGTGTTTTATAGCAATATTTACTAAAGAGGCTTGCCTGTATACTATGCGGGCTGAAAGCCCAACAATCACATAGCCCAGGGCAGCGCCCTGGGGATTGAGTGTATATATTGAGTAGTGCGCCCTGTAAGGGCAACACCTTAATAATTAGGCTTTTGCCCTTTCAGGGCGAATGTAGATGTGGGGTATAATGTTTACCCAGGGCGCTGCCCTGGGCTATGTGATTGTTGGGCTTTCAGCCCGTCTTTGACCACATTATCAGTTTTACCGGACAGCAATAATTGTTTACTTATAATGATTGCTAATATCTAACAGACGGCATACTTTTATTGTTATGTCGTCAATATTATCTTTGACTATAAATTCCAAGCGATACTGTTTTCCGCATCAAACAGAAGAAATGCCTTTTTGTCCCCAACAAGAACTTCATAGTTTAATGACTTAAACACAAACAAATCCTCTATGCATTTAGCATGTGCAAGTGCAACTACTGCTTTTTGATAGCTACGCACAACTTCAGGCTGAAATCGATGCTTCTTGTCACTTGTTTTCCCTTTGAAATATAAGTCTTGCAGATATTCCTTGTCAAACTCAATATTTATGTAGCAAAGTTATTTCTTTTTAGCGATATTCACAAAATATCGAATATTAAAAATGGTTTGTGTTGTAAGATGTTTAACTTTTGTCAGATCGCTGGTTTTAACACCCGTATTTAGAAGCAATTGCCTATCAGTTATTTGCAGTTTATACGGTAGAAAAGTGGATTGGGGTTTGTTTGAAGGGGTGGGGATGATGAATATTTAATGTTTTTAACTTGCTTTTACACGAAAATGTGGGGGATGGATGCCAAAATGAGGGGAGAATGGGAAATAGGAAAGGCTGTAAAGAAAGGGATGCAGTGAGGTGATTGTCTTCATATATGTGGATATACTAACGACTTTACTTGATTGGCTGTATATCTAAAATGGTATAAAGTCAAGTGGATTGTGGATGATGTACTTTGAAAGTATCACATTTATTTATGCGGATTTGGATTGATGGTTTGACTCTACATGTTATTATAAAGGGGATGAAACTCCATAAACAGTCTGGGCGACAAATATTTTTTTCTATTAATGCCTTAATGAGATGAAGCATAATGTCTTGAAAACTGTGAAATAATTGCTTATTCTGCCAATTATTTGTAATACCATCACTTTTTTAGTCAGAACATGCAAGCAATTCATTTATTTTATTTTATCTTTGAAACCGAAGATGGTGCAAGTGATAACAAGGCATATCTTTATAAAGGTATCTCAATTATGGCAAAAGAACTTATCAATAGATTGAATTTTCTTTGCCCCTGAATAAAGACACATTATATTTATATAGATGAAGGATGTGATTTTTGAAAATACGCTGATGAATGTCGGTGACGGCACTAAAGACGGATACTTGTGCCACGCCTACTGCCATGAAGGGGAATGCAGTTTCTCTTTCAATGGCAATGGATATGTCATGAGGGGAGGCGACTGCCTGATAGTGCGTCGCAGCGATTTGCTGAAAGACATACGGGAGAGCAGCGACTTTAAGGTTGATGTATTTTATGCCACTCCTCAGTTCATCGCAATAAGCACACCGCATAGCAACTATGGTACCCGTGGAGGATTGTCCTTATTTAACAATCCGATTATGCACCTTACGCTGGAAATGCAGCAGGTGTGCGCACTCGATTTCGATAATATCCGCCGTCGTCTTGCTTTAACGACTCACAAGTTTCATCGCGACGCAATGATCAATGCCGTTCAGGCGATTATTATCGACTTCTTTGATTTCCATGCCTCGCTCTATGGCACTGACGACACCGTTACTCAACTCTATTCCTCTCTGATGAACAGGTTTCTGGCTTTGCTCGAACGTGGCGACTATAGAAAGAACCGTGAGATTGGGTATTATGCCGACCTCCTTTGTGTTACTCCGAAATACTTATCGGAAGTATCGAAGAAGGTAAGTGGCTATCCGGCAGCCTTTTGGATAACACGTTATACATCGCTCGATATTGCCCGTCTACTTAAGAACAAGCATCTAACCTTTACAGAGATATCTGACTTGTTTGGCTTTTCGTCAGAGTCGTATTTTAGCCGATACGTACAGAAATATCTTGGAGCACCGCCTTCAAGTTTTGTAGAATAGGCAGTGAATCAATCTTTTTCGGAAATATTGTAAATAATCCCCGAAATCTGTGTCCAAGCAGTTTCGGGGATTATCTGTTTCTTTGCACCAGAAATCAGACACATTGAATTATGGAAGAAAAAGTTTTGACCCGCCGCACGGCTCTCAAGATTATGGGAAGTGCAGCATTGGCCACTGTGATGGCAACAACGGGAGCTTCTGCCCTCACTTCTTGCATCGAAGGCAGGAAGAAGATAGTGGTATTGTATTTCACAGGCACAGGCAACTGCCTCTATGTCGCTCGCCAACTTGCTGGCAAAGAGGGTGAGATACTCAGTATCCCGCAACTTATGCGCAAGAAGCAGTTCGAAATTGAGGCAGATGAGATAGGACTGGTATATCCTATCTATGGTCATATGCCGCCATATATGGTGCGTGAGTTCATTAAGAAGGCACAACTGAAAGCTGAATACAAGTTTGCCGTGCTGACATATGGCATGCGCAAGTGCAACGCCGTGGAGATATGGGATGGGATTTCCCGAAAAGTGGGCAATGTATTCGATTATATTGGCACTATCGTCATGGTGGACAACTGGCTGCCCAACTTCGACATGAACGAGCAGATGAAGATAGACAAGCACATACCAGAGAATCTGGCAAAGATAACTTCCGACCTCAGCAACCGCCGCCGTTGGCATGAGCCAGTGACACAAGAAGAACGTGAGCAGCATGAAGGCTTCATGAGTCTGAGCGGTCTCGACCCTGAAGTAGGATTTCTGATGAAGGCTGATAGGAGTTTCAGGGTGACAGATGACTGTATCCACTGTGGTATATGCACATACGTCTGTCCTCGCGGAAACTATGAACTTACCGGTCAAGGGGTAAAGATGCAGGGCGCCTGCGAGTTTTGCTTTGCTTGCATCCAGAACTGTCCACAACGGGCGATACAGTTCAAGAAGAATGAGGACGGCACATGGCCAGATGGTTCGGAGAAGAACCCTAATGTACATGCTTTATGAAATCAGTATTTTAATCAGTAAACAAAAAAAGTAATATACAATGGAATATTTAAAATTGAACAATGGTGTTATGATGCCACAAATAGGATATGGTGTCTATCAGATAGCACCGGATGTGTGTGAACGTCATGTGGCTGAGGCATTGAGCGTGGGCTACAGAATGATTGACACGGCTCAGGCTTACCACAACGAAGACGGTGTGGGTAGAGCTGTGGCTGACTGTGGAATCAGTCGCGACGAGATTTTCCTCGTTACCAAAGTGTGGATTTCCAACTACGGCTATGACAAGGCAAAAGCTTCCATCGAGGAAAGCCTTAGCCGGCTACGCACTGACTACATTGACCTTATACTCCTCCATCAACCTTTCTGCGATCGTTATGGCGCATATCGTGCTCTGCAGGATGCCTATCGGGAAGGTAAAGTGAGAGCTATAGGCGTGGCAAACTTCTATCCCGACCACTTCATCGACCTTGCTGAGAACATGGATATCGTTCCGGCAGTAAACCAAGTGGAGACGCATGTGTTCTGCCAACAGCAGAAGGCGCAAGTCATCATGCAGGGATATGGCACCCAAATCATGTCATGGGGACCATTTGCCGAAGGTCGCAACAATCTTTTCGGGAATACCACACTGAAAGAGATTGCAGAGCGACATAATAAGACTGTTGCTCAAGTTGCCCTTCGCTGGCTGCTGCAACGGGGCGTTGTCATTATCCCTAAGACAACCCACGTTGAACGCATGAAAGAAAATTATGACATCTTCGATTTCGTTCTGTCTGATGATGATATGGACTTAATCGCTACCCTCGATACAGGCAATAGCCTCTTCTTTGACCATCACTCGGCAGAGGCGGCAAGGATGTTTATGGGGTGGAAATAACAAGAAGATTATATTATGAAAACAATGAAGAAAATATTATTTTTGATGCTGGGCATGCTGGCTTTCGTCAACTGCTCGGCAGGTACAAAAAAAAGTGACTCTAAGAACAATGAAGTAGAAATGGAAAAGATTCTTTTTATCAACGGAAGCCCAAACCGTGACGGCAATACCGCCGCTTTGGCAAAGGTGCTGCTTGAAGGCAGAAAGTATGAAACGATTAATCTCAATGACTATCGCCTCAACTTCTATGGTCAGACACTTGAGGGAGACCAGCTTGACGAGGTAATATCCAAAATGAAGGAGGCAGATATAGTCGTGATGGGTTCGCCAGTTTATTGGCATAACATCTGCGCCTCGGTGCGCACGCTGATGGAACGTTTCTATGGCTATGTGCCAGATGGGGAGTTCAAGGGCAAACGCCTGTTCTTCGTATATCAGGGTGCCGCCCCTACAAAGATGATGATAGATGATGGCGAATACAGCATGAGCCGATTTGCTGGTATGTATGGTTTCTCCTACGAGGGCATGGCTACCAGCAAAAGCGAGGCTAAAACATTAAAAGGTAAGTTGAAATGAAAAAGATTATCCTGACAATGGTAGGCTGCATCTGGATGATGGCAGCCTACGCACAGGGACCGATGGTCCGATTGAGTAATGGAGTTGAGATGCCACAGTTTGGTATCGGAACATTTGCAGTGCCTTCAAATGAGGTTTGCAAGAAATCTGTACTTACGGCTTTGCGTGCAGGATATAGACATATCGACACGGCTCATGCCTATATGGACGAACGTGGCGTTGGCGATGCCGTAAATGAATTTATTGCAGAAGGTGGTTGCAAGCGCGAGGATATTTGGGTGACGAGCAAGATATGGCCGTCGGAATATTCCGACCCTACTGCTATCGACCGTATGCTTCGCCGACTTAACCTCGACTATGTTGACCTCGTATATCCGCATCAACCAGTGGGAGACATCAAGACGGCATGGCATAACTTGGAGTTGGCTGTGAAGCAAGGCAAGGTGCGCACTCTTGGTCTCAGCAACTTTGAGGTGCCTGGAGCTGAGAAGTGGTTTCAGTGGTGTATGGATTCCACTGAGATAAAGCCAGTTATCATGCAGATGGAATGTCATCCTTATGCGCAGCGCATCGAGAAACGCAAGTTGGCGAAGAAATACGGCATGAAGGTGGAGTGCTGGTTTCCCCTTGGTGGTGCCATGAGTCAAGGCGCATTGCTCAAAGACCCTGTCATCGTTAAGATTGCCAAGGCACATAATGTAAGTCCTGCACAAGTGATCCTCCGATGGGAGATACAGGAAGGACTGCAGACCATTCCCGGAGCCACCAATCCCGATTATATCCACGAGAACATCGCGGCTGCACAAGGTGAAGTTGGCGGAAAACCGTTCGCCCTCACGGCAAAGGATATGAAGCAGATAAGAAAACTGAATAAAGAACAGCGTTTCTTCAATGCTACATACGAGCAGGCAAAGGGTTTCGCCAAAATGCCAGTGATGGATGCTGTTGGATTCTAAAGATATATATTATGAAGTATTTGTTATCAATGATTATGTTAGCTATGACTACATTAACAACGAATGCACAAGGAGTGTATAACAAGGCAGCTAAACAGAATTCACTGCCGTTAGTAAACGAATGGGACAAGACATTCCCAAAGAGTGACAAGGTATGTCATGAGAAAGTGACGTTCAGCAATAGGTTCGGCATCACGCTTGCAGCCGACCTTTACATACCGAAAGAGACGAATGGAAAAATGACGGCCATTGCCGTCAGCGGACCATTCGGCGCAGTGAAGGAACAGGCAAGCGGACTCTATGCACAACATCTGGCAGAGGACGGCTTCCTGACCATTGCCTTCGACCCTTCTTTTACAGGAGAAAGCGGCGGCGAGCCACGTTATTCCTCTTCCATGGATATCAACACCGAGGACTTCTGCGCTGCAGTGGATTATCTATCGTGCCGAGATGATGTTGATGCCGAGCGCATTGGAATACTTGGCATCTGCGGATGGGGAGGTATAGCCCTCAACGCTGCGGCTCTTGACCCTCGCATAAAAGCTACGGTGAGCGTCACCTTATATAATCTCACCCGCGTGACACAACAGGGATATTTCGACACAATGGACGAGAATGGCAGATTCGCATTGAAACAAAGATTGGCCAAACTGCGAACAGAAGAATTCCGTAAGGGAGAGATTCTGCCGCAGGGCGGACTTCCCGATACGACTGCCGCTGATGCACCCGAGTTTCTGAAACAGTATGTAGCTTACTACAAATCACCGAACAGAGGCTATCATCCACGTTCGCTCAACTCCAACATGGGATGGAACATCACCAACCAGCTGATGCGCCTCAACCAGAATCTATGGATAGCTGCGCCAGAAGTGCGCACACCAGTGCTCATCGTGCATGGCGAGAAGGCTCACAGCCGATATTTTGGTGAGGAGGCTTATCAGAAACTGACAAGTGGCAAGTATGCAGACAATAAGCGTATGCTCATTGTACCCGATGCCACACATTGTGACCTCTATGATGGTGGTGAAGGAAATTTCATCCCATGGAGCGAAATTACAAACTTCTATAAGTCTAATCTATGATGAAGTGTATTCTCACACTTGTATGGGCACTCACCATGACGAGTGCCTATGCTCAAACAAGCGACATTATGAAAAAAAATATATTAACCCAACGCCAACTTTCTTTGGCGGAATGTGCCAACCTTGAAGCACAAGGCGACATGGTCAGGCTTGACGTAGCTTTGAGCAAAGCTCTTGATAATGGAGTTTCTGTAAACGAACTGAAGGAGGCTTTCTCACAACTCTATGCCTACACAGGCTTCCCCCGTTCGCTCAATGCACTTAATCGGTTGAAAAATGTGCTTGATGACCGCAAGCATAAAGGTATATGTGACAATGAGGGAAAGCCGTGGACGAAACCTGCCCTGTGGAATGATGTTTCTGAAGCTTTGAAAAGAGGCACAGAAGTACAGTCGCGTCTTGTGGGTGGACGGGAATACAAGTATGATTTCTGTTCTCAAGAAGACTATTACCTGAAGAGCCATCTGTTTGGTGACATCTTCGCAGGCGACCAACTATCTGAAGCCGACCGCGAGATTGTGACCGTAGCTGCCCTTTCGGGCATGAAGGGCGTGGATGCACAGCTTGCATCCCATAAACGGGGGGCTGTGGCTATGGGCAATACAGCTGAGCAAGTTGAGCAGTTGTGCAACTATCTTTCAGAGAATGGTCTTTCCCAATCTGACAATGCCGCAGATGCTTGCCATGGCGACTGGCCTAAGGGCAGTCCTAACACCCATTTTGCCCAATATTTCACGGGCAACAGTCATCTTGCACCGATAAAGCCCAAGAATCTCTCTGCCGAAGAGCAGTCCGTGCAGAGCTACAGCAATGTGACCTTCGAACCAGGATGTCGCAACAACTGGCACATCCACCACGGCGCACACCAAATCCTCATCTGCGTCAGCGGCAAGGGTTGGTATCAGGAATGGGGCAAACCTGCCATTCCGTTGCAACCAGGTGATATAATAGATATACCAGAGGGAGTAAAGCACTGGCACGGAGCGCATCGTGACTCCTGGTTTCAGCATATTGCGACCCATGTGAAGACATCGGACAAGGGCAGTAACGAATGGCTCGAAGAAGTGAGTGACGAAGAGTATCATAACATACATCAGTAAACAAAATCTCAGCCGTGTCTTCCTTGTATATCCTTATCACTCAGTCGTATATATCAAGGCGACACGGCTGAGTTTCGGGTGTAGGTTTGCATCACTTCCTTCAAGAATGCCAACATGTCGAGATATGCCATCGGCATCTTTAGATATGCCGATGCTTCCTCCACACTCATAGGTATGTGCGTATTAGCCTTGTGGGGCTTGTTCTGTGATTGTAGACTGATGATCATCTGCTTCATGCCCACCACTTCGTCCCGAAGCTGGGCAACGACCATTGGAAGGTCGTTGAAAGTTAATTCCTTATTCATTCTGATACTTTGTTAATAACTGGTGCAAAGGAACAGAATGATGCTTCCGTTACTGAGGTTCGTGACAGTCATTTGTCATTCACGAAGGAATAACTCTAACAATGGGGATTATTGGATAGTTACCTATCCGAAACTATCTATCAATGATATTGTTAAAATAAAGGTGAACCCGTATAAGAGAACGTGTTTTGTGTCATTGTTTAGAAACAAAACATTACCTTTGCATATCAATATAACGATACAAACATTCACTATATGAATAAAATAGTACAACCACAATGGCTTGAATGGGCAAAAGAACTACAATTCATTGCCCAAGGGGGATTGACATACTCCAAAGATGTATTTGATATAGAACGCTTTGAACGCATTAGAGAAATTGCAGCAGAAATGCTCAGCCTGCAAAGTGGAATACCCATAGAAAAAGTAAAGAATCTGTTTTGCAATGAAACTGGATTTCAAACTCCTAAATTAGATACACGAGCTGCGATATTCAAAGATGATAAAATATTGCTTGTGAAAGAGGAAAATGGAACTTGGTCTTTGCCCGGTGGTTGGGTCGATATAAATCAGAGTATCAAAACTAATACAGAAAAAGAAGTAAAAGAAGAGGCAGGGTTAAATGTAAAAGCTATCCGGGTAATAGCCATACAGGATAGAAATTTACATAATATTCCCCCATATGCCTACAATGTTTGTAAAGTTTTTGTTCTTTGTGAGATTGAAAGCGGATCTTTCCGACCCAATATTGAAACGGATGAGAGTGCCTATTTCGGATTGGAAGAATTACCTATTCTTGCAAAAGAGAAAAATAACGAAGAACAAATTAAAATGTGCTTTTCTGCTTACTCTGATAAAAACTGGCAAGTATTATTTGACTAATAAATAAAACATATGAAATATAAACATATCGTATTCGACATAGACGGTACATTGATAGATACGGAATATGCAGTCATCAACTCTTTAATAAAAACAATTACAGAAACGTAGGTTTCACAAAATATAGTAGGCATGAGTCTGCTTTTATTAAAACTTTCTGTTACTTTTGTGGAAAATAAAGCAAAAGCATGGAAGAATACCTCATAATTTCAAACACCAATTTAATGTTGAGAGTGGCAGCTCAACAAATAGCGTATGTCTGTTCGGAGGGCAGCTATTGCGTTCTGCGACTTGTTGATGGCGACGAATATACATTCTCGTTCAATCTTGCAGTGTTTGAGAAAAAGATAGTTGAGCAGTTAGCATACCTTTCATACAGATCAGACGGTTATATCCAACAAACCCATATGCTGAAAACCATCGCCGTTCTGCCTAAGGGTGGACAAATGCCAAAGTTTGATGGCAACAAGGATATCAGTGAGTTTCTGAAGTGGGTTATGCTGAACATCAAATATCCCGAAGGTCTTGAGACAGAACCTGCGCGTGTCGAAATACGTTTTACGGTTAAAACCGACGGCACTTTAGGAAATTTCAAGGTTTTGAAGGCGCCTAAAGAGAAGGCTTATGAGCAAACTGTAATAGATCTGTTGAAGAAAAGTCCGCGTTGGACTCCAGCAAAGCTATCCGACGGCACAGTTGTAAATATGGAATTTACATTACCCGTCGCTTTTACTCCAGAAGCGAAAACCGACGAAACAAAGAAACAAATTGATAAAAACAAGTAGCTGATTACACAACAAAAAGCGAATTAATATGAACAGATTATTCCTTTTCTGGCAACGAGGTGACGCTGATTGTGAATGGACAAGCCACTACATTGACACAGGAGCAACTGGCTGAGCGTCTGAAGGCGATGCCTGCCGCTCAGTTGGCAAAAGCCGAGGTGATGCTGTCTGCCCCCGCTCGCTATCATGTGCGTGGAATGGCTATCAATATCGTAACGAAAGATTACGCCGGCACCAATCAGTTGTCAGGACAAATCATTGGCGGCATGGAGCAAAACAAATACGCCAAAGGGTTTGGCAATGTGTATCTTTCCATGCAAAGAGGCAAGTTCGGACTGGATGCGCAATATAAATTGGTTAACGGCAATTCGTATGGTGAATCTTCACGCATAGCCAATCATCCACTTGCCAATAATCGTGTACACTATACTGATGAGACGGGACAAAAGTCGTTCGGCATCACGCACGACTACCGACTGGGTATGAATTACGCCTTTAGCAAAAATCATCGTCTCGACGTAGCCTATACGGGACAGTGGGACAAGACAAGTTCAAACAGCCAGACGACAGGATCGAGCAACAGCGGAATGCATAGTGACAGTCACGAGTATCTGCAAAATGTAGACGCTAACTACACGCTTCCTTTCGGACTTACCCTTAGCGGTTCGTACACCTACTATCGCACGCCTCAGCAACAAACGCTCGACGGTACGATTCATACGGATGAAAACACAACAGATATGGAGCGCAACCTAAGAAGTGGTAGTGAGCAGACCATCAACAAATGGATGTTCACTGCCGACCAAACCCATTCTTTGGCAAACGGTTGGGGATTGTCGTACGGCGTAAAGGGGCAGTTCACGAGCAACAAGAGTTATCAGACCACCATCGACAAGGATGGGAGCGTTTTGCCCGATGGTACAAGTAGCGTCGATATCAACGAGCGGATATGGAACATGTACGCCGGTTTCAGCAAGCAGATAAACAAGGCTGTTAGCGTTGAAGCCTCCGTCGCTGCCGAGCAATATCATTCGCCTGTATGGGATAAATGGCGCGTGTATCCTACGCTCAATGCTTTGTGGAACGTCAACGATAACCATTTGCTCAACCTCTCGTTCAGTTCCGATTCCGAGTTCCCGAGCTATTGGTCTACAATGAGCAATGTGTTCTATGCGTCTACATACACCGAGATACACGGCAATCCTGATTTAAAACCCAGCTCTTATTATAATGTCAACCTGATGTGGCGGATAAAACGACGCTATACGCTTATGGCTTTTGCAAGTCTGAAACCCGACTATTTCGTGCAGTTGCCATACCAGACAACAGACCGCATGGCTGTAATAATGAAGGAGACCAACTTCGACCATTCAAATAGCTACGGACTGCAAGCCTCTGCTATATTCAATGCAGGGAAATGGCTCAACGGCAATGTGTTTGCAGTAGGCACCTTCAAGCACGACAAAAGCAACCATTTTTTCGACTTGCCATTCAATCGTAAGAAACTCTCTGTCATACTTGGCGGTACGGCATCCGTAAAACTCTGTAGTACGCAGGACCTGCGTCTTATTCTTAACCCATTCTTCCAGTCAAAGGCTATACAAGGCGTCTACGACATCAGTCCAATCTTCAACATGGATGCCAAATTGCAGTGGTCGTCGCACGATGGTAAGTGGGGCGTGCGTCTCAATGGCAGCAACATCTTCAACAATCGCTTCGATACCCGTTCCGGGCAGGACAACCAAGACTATCGTATGAAGGTCAACTATAACTGGGCGTCCTTCACCCTTGCCGTTATCTATAAGTTCGGCGGCTATAAGGAGAAAACGGTGAAAGAAGTAGACACCTCACGCATGGGTCACTAAACTATAAAATTGTAGTATACTATTTGTCGTTTGTTCTGTACTCTCTTGGCGAAACGCCCAGTTCCCTGCGCACGTATTTTCCCCAAAAAGAAAGGTTGTCGAATCCTGTTTAGCGAGCTATTGTTGCCGTTCGGCAAGATAAAGGTTAAACAAAAGGCTTTGCCATGTTACCATAGCCTGGTAATGATGTTCCCGCTATGCGGTAACGGTGTTACCGAAGCGTGGTAATGATATTCCCACCATGCGGTAATGGTGCTCGAACGAAGAAATCGACCAAGAGAGAGAACTGAAAAAAACTAAAGAGGTTCCTTATAAAAAAAGATAGCAATAATTGCATTAAGCCCAATTATTGCTATCTTTTTTTATTCTATTGTTGACAATGCTCGTTTCATTTGTCGTTTTCGTTAAACGATTCTTTCAGACCCATGAGGCGAAAAAATATATGCCCACACAATTTATTTCGTTTTCTTCAATCCCTTGTATGCAAGGAATGCGACGACGAGGGCGGCGAGAGCGAGCAGGACGTAACCGATTTCGTGGCTGTACTGCAGAGCCTGTTCGTAAACGTCCTTTGTGGTCTTAAGGTTGGTGTACTTGTAGATGCCCCAACCGATCATGGCGAGCACCGTGTTCCATACGCCTGCGCCGAGAGTGGTATAGAGGAGGAATTTGCCGACGTGCATGCCCGAGAGACCTGCCGGGATGCTTATGAGCTGGCGGACAGCCGGCACGAGACGTCCGAAGAATGTAGACGTAGCGCCATGCTTGCGGAAGAATGTTTCGGCTTTCTCTACGGCGGCACGGTCAATGAGGCACATGTGACCGATGCGGCTGTCTGCAAACTTGTAGATGATTGGTCTGCCGAGCCACTTGGCAATGTAATAGTTGATGAGCGCACCGAGGTCGGCACCTATTGTGGCGAACACCACAACGAGCACGAAGCTCATGCCGCTGTCGGGGTCCATAGCCTTCCATGCCGCCGGCGGAACAACCACCTCAGACGGGAAGGGGATGAACGAACTCTCGATAGCCATAAACAATATGACAACCCAATAGTTAAGATTGTCGAGAATCCAAAGGAAAAGTTCTGCTGTATTCATATTCTTTTTACTTTTTTACTCTTTTACTCTTTTACTCTTTCATAGTCGAAGTAGTCCTTCGGGTCCATACCCGTGGGGAAGTATTCGCCGAGAACCTTGCGCGCCTCCGACGGGTTTTGTTGGCATGCGATGTTGAGATACTTCAAGTATTCGTCATGCTTCTGCAGCTGTCGGCAGCACGCAGCCAGATAAGCCGCGCCCTCGTCGCCTTGGTTGTGATGCGCCTCGTGGTAGGTCTTGAACATGCGGTAGGCGATGGTGGGGTAGCCGCAGTCGTACACCGAGATGGCTATGCGGAAGAAAATCTCGTGAGAGAAATGCGTAGACTGCAGAGCCTTCACGAAACTCTTTATCGCCTCCTTTACGCGTCCGTTCTCCAGCAGTATGTGTCCGCGTATCACGTTTATCTCGCTGCGGTTGCAGTCGGGGTCTTTGAGCGTCTCGTTGAGACACTCGAGCGCCTGCTCCACATGTCCGAGCAGCGAAAGCGTGAACGCACGGCACTGGTTCACCTCAGCCGTGCTTAAGTTGCACTTCTTATAGCATTCCAGCGCCTTGTTGTACTGCGGCATCGCCTCCTCCGGTCGTCCAAGGTTGAGCAGGCAGTTGCCCAAGAACATATACGCTGCGCCCTCGTCGGGGCACAGCTTCAGGAAGCGCTGGTAGTAGTCCATCGCATCGGTGAAGTTGCCGAGCGAGAACAGGGCGTTAGCCTTGTTGAGCAGTGCCTCCTCGTCTTCGGGGTCGATGGCGATGGAGTATTCGCTCGATGTTATCGAGTCATTGATGCGGTTGCTCATGAGCTGCGTTACGGCGAGCGAGTTCCAGTACTTGCCCGAGTAGGGGTCCTCGTCGAGCAGTTGTTCGAAGATTTGTTCGCTCTGCTCGTAGTCGCCCTTGGCGAAAGCTATGCGCGCCTTCACCTCACGATAGTCGAGCAGGTCGTCCTCGTCGCTTAGTGCGAGCCACTTGGCAGCTATGTCGGGTTGATTATAGTCGATGAAAATGGTAGCAATGTCGAGCACGTAGTCGGGCACGTCGTCTTCGTCAATCTGGTGCATCGCATTGCTGAGGAAGTTGTCAGCCTCTGCTATGTTGCCGCGCGTTATCATTATCTCCGCCTGCAGATAGAGGCAGTCGAGGTCGAGCTGGTCGGCAACCATGTCAGCGTAGTGTTGCGCTGTGTCGATGTCTTTGTTGTCGATAAGTGCTATGCGCCCCTTGAACACCAGTGGCATAGCGGCTCCAGGGTGTAGTTGGATGGCATAGTCAAGAACGTCAACAGCTTCCTTCTTCTTGCCACTGTCATAATAATACTCGGAGATGTCCGACAGCTCATCGCTACCGAAGTACTCCGAACGGCCTTCCTGCAGCGAAGCCTCGTATCGGCGTAGCGTCTCTTGAAACTCAGGACTGTTGAAATAATTCTCTTTTTTCTCCATCAATTATAAATGTTGAATGTTGGGTGTGGAGTGGCGTGAGGTTGTGCAATTGCTGCAACCAAGCGTCGCTCTAAGCCCAACATTCAAAGAAAGGTTTTATATGTTTACTTTTTTTGCTTTGCCCAAGCGTCCTTCAGACCCACAGTCTTGTTGAACACGAGGTTCTCGGCTGTAGAGTCGAGGTCTGCCATGAAGTAGCCGATGCGCTGGAACTGCAGATACTGTCCCGGCTTGCAGTCGGCAGCGTAGTTCTCTACGTAGCAGTTCTCGATGGTCTTGAGGCTCTCCGGGTTGAGCAGTTCGCGGAAGTCGCGCTCGTCAGCCGACGGGTTCTCAACGCAGAACAGACGGTCGTAGACGCGCACCTGAGCCTTGTGGCAGTGGTCGGCAGAAACCCAGTGGAGTGTGCCTTTCACCTTGCGGTTGGCACCCTCAAGACCGCTCTTGCTGATCGGGTCGTACTCTGCCTGAATCTCGATGATGTTGCCCTCGGCGTCCTTTGTGCAGCCAGTGCACTTCACGATGTAAGCGTTCTTCAGGCGCACCTCCTTGCCCGGAGTCATGCGGAAGAACTTCTTCGGAGCATCCTCCATGAAGTCGTCGCGCTCAATCCAGAGATTGCGCGAGAAGGTGATGGTATGTGTGCCGTCAGCCTCGTTCTCCGGGTTGTTGATAGCCTCCATCTCCTCGGTCTGACCCTCAGGATAGTTGGTGATTACGAGCTTAACCGGGTTGAGCACGGCAGAAACACGCAGCGCGCGTTTGTTCAGGTCCTCGCGAACGGCAGCCTCGAGCAACGCCATGTCGTTGAGAGCGTCGAACTTGGTGTAGCCGATAGAGTCGATGAACTTGCGTATAGACTCGGGCGAGTAGCCGCGGCGGCGCATACCAGAGAGTGTCGGCATACGTGGGTCGTCCCAACCCGACACAAATTTCTCCTCAACGAGAGCCAGGAGCTTGCGCTTCGACATCATTGTGTATGTAAGGTTCAGACGGTTGAACTCGATCTGACGCGGGCGGAAATCGTGCAGGTTCTCTGTCTCGCCGCGCATCTCCTTCAGATAGTCGATGAACTTGTCGTAGAGTGGGCGGTGAGGCACGAACTCGAGCGTACAGATAGAGTGGGTTACGCCCTCGAAGTAGTCGCTCTGTCCGTGAGCGAAGTCGTACATCGGGTAAGCGTGCCACTTTGTGCCGGTGCGGTGGTGCGGAGTGTGGATGATGCGATAGATGATCGGGTCGCGGAAGTGCATGTTCGGGTTAGCCATGTCGAGCTTAGCGCGGAGCACCATGCTACCCTCTACTGCCTCCGGAGTGTTCATTTTGTTGAACAGCTTGAGGTTCTCCTCAACGGGGCGGTCGCGGTAAGGCGAAGCAACGCCCGGAGTGGTAGGTGTACCCTTCTGCTCGGCAATCTGCTCGGCAGTCTGCTCGTCGATGTATGCGTGTCCGTTCTTGATCATCCACACGGCGAAGTCCCAAAGCTTCTCGAAATAGTCGGAAGCGTAGTATATGTTGCCCCATTTGAAACCGAGCCAAGAGATGTCGTTGAGGATGTTCTCAACGTACTCGTTGTTCTCCTTTGTAGGGTTGGTGTCGTCGAAGCGCAGGTTGCAGACACCGTTGTACTTTTCAGCCACACCGAAGTCCATGCAGATAGCCTTGGCGTGTCCGATGTGCAGATAGCCGTTAGGCTCTGGCGGGAAGCGCGTCTGTATGCGTCCAGCGTTCTTGCCCTCAGCGAGGTCCTGCTCAACGAGCTGCTCTACGAAACTCAAATTCTTCTCTTCTACTGTCTTTTCTTCTGTAATTGCCATATATTTAGACTTTTCTGTTTCTTTCTTTCGTTACATTTATTATATAGTATCGTGCAAAGTTACGATTTTTCAGTGATGTGAGCAATTTTATGTAGTCAATAATTTTTTTTATTCGCTCTATTTTGTTACTTTTGTGCTCAGATTGATAATCGAATGTACATATCGTATTCGATTCAGCAAATATTTAACTTAAACAAAATATAATAGTTATGAAACCAACACTTTTCCTCCTCGCTGCAGGTATGGGCAGCCGCTACGGTGGTCTGAAGCAGCTCGACGAGCTCGGTCCTCACGGTGAGACAATCATGGATTACAGTATCTACGACGCTATCAACGCTGGCTTCGGCAAGCTCGTGTTCGTTATCCGCAAGGATTTCGAAGAAGACTTCCGTCGCATCGTTCTCTCTAAATACGAAGGTCACATCCCGTGCGAGCTTGTTTTCCAGAGTCTCGACGCCCTGCCGGAGGGCTTCACATGTCCTGAGGGTCGTACAAAGCCTTGGGGTACAAACCACGCGTTGATGATGGGCGCAAGCGTAATCAACGAGCCGTTCGCAGTGCTCAACTGCGACGACTTCTACGACCGCGACGCTTTCCGCGTAATGGGCAAGTGGCTCAGCGAACTGCCTGAGGGCTCTACCGGCAAGTATGCTATGGTTGGCTTCCGCGTAGGCAACACACTCTCTGAGAGCGGCACCGTTAGCCGTGGTGTATGCGAGAACGACGAGCACCATCACCTTACATCTGTCGTAGAGCGCACAAAGATTCAGCGCTTCGACGGCGTTGTGAAGTATCTCGACGACGACAACGAGACATGGGTAGAGATTCCTGATACAACTCCGGTTTCTATGAACTTCTGGGGCTTCACACCCGACTACTTCAAGCACAGCGAGGAGTACTTCAAGGAGTTCCTTTCTGACCCGAAGAACATGGAGAACCTCAAGAGCGAGTTCTTCATCCCGTTGATGGTGGACAAACTCATCCACGACGGCACCGCTACTTGCGAGGTGCTCGACACAACATCTAAGTGGTTCGGTGTTACTTATCCGGAGGACCGTCCGGATGTAGTGGCTAAGTTCCAGAAGCTTGCCGACGAGGGTGTTTATCCAGCAAAGATGTTCTAAGAAAAGCATCACAATAATTTATTGTTATCATAGCGAGGAGCTACGCAGAAACGGTGGGTTTCGGCGTGGTTCCTCGTTTTTTATATCTATTACTCTGCGGTTTTGTTTGTGTTTTCATTAAAAATTAGTAATTTTGCAGCCGAAAATAATTGTGGCAGTATCGTATACTTTATACATTATTATATAGAGTGCTTGGTAAACCTCTCAAAAAACAAGATTATGCAGAAAAACAAGAAAAACGTGAGTGTGCTGTTTTTGCTTTTCAGTACGCTTTTCTGCGTTTGTCTTATTACGGCAAACGTGCTTGAGACAAAGCAAATTGCGTTAGGTCCGATTAGTGTAACTGGCGGATTAATCGTATTTCCCGTTTCGTACATCATCAACGACTGCGTTTGTGAGGTATGGGGTTATGGAAAAACCCGATTGCTTATATGGCTGGGTTTCGCTATGAATTTCCTATTTGTCCTCTTCGGAGCATTGTGCGACATACTGCCCGCTGCGCCTTACTGGCATAACGAAGAAGGATTCCACGCTGTGTTCGGACTTGCGCCGCGTATCGCTTTCGCTTCGTTCCTCGCATTTATCGTGGGTTCGTTCGTAAACGCTTATGTGATGAGTCGCATGAAACTGTCGTCGGGCGGTAAGCACTTCTCGGCTCGCGCCATACTCAGTACGGTGTACGGCGAGGCAGCCGACTCGATTATCTTCTTCCCGCTGGCGCTCGGAGGTGTTATCCCGATGAAGGAACTGCCCGTGCTTATGATTTCGCAGGTAGTGCTTAAGACACTCTATGAGATAATCGTTCTGCCTCTCACCATACGTGTGGTGCGCTGGACAAAGAAGTTCGAGGGCGAGGACAACTTCGATACCGGAATGAACTATAGCATCTGGCGAATATTCAATATCTAAAACAACGTTCAGAGGTTAATGTATTTTTTAAATAGTATATATATAATAAGTATATAAATGGCAGCAAATTCAGATAATCGCCGTGATGAGGGCTTGCAGGCTCTCGGAGCAAAGACAAAATATCGTGACGACTATGCACCGGAAGTGCTCGAGACATTCGTCAACAAGCATCAGGGCAACGACTACTGGGTGCGTTTCAACTGCCCGGAGTTTACGTCGCTGTGCCCGATTACCGGTCAGCCCGACTTTGCGGAGATACGCATCTCGTATGTGCCCGACGTGAAGATGGTGGAGAGCAAGAGTCTGAAACTCTATCTGTTCAGCTTCCGCAATCATGGCGACTTCCATGAGGACTGCGTGAACATCATCATGAAAGACCTCGTGAAGCTTATGGATCCGAAGTATATCGAGGTGACAGGTATCTTCACTCCGCGTGGAGGCATCTCAATATGGCCTTACGCCAACTACGGCAAGCCCGGAACAAAGTTTGAAAAGCTCGCAGAACGTCGTTTTGAGGAGCACGATTTGCGTGGATAATATTATAATAGGTGCAGTTGTGAACAGCTGCACCTATTCTCGTATATAATAACTACCTAAAAATTAATTTAATAAGTATGAAGAAAATCTTTTGTACAGTGATGTTGGCACTCGCCATGTCTGCCGGTGTTTCTGCCGAAAACGCTGCAAACGGCGCCGTCGGAAACGCAAACGGCAAGACAGCTGAGAGCAAGTATGTGCCGACAGAGGGTAACCTCGCAGCACGCGCCCGCTTCCAGGACGCTAAGTTCGGCATCTTCCTGCATTGGGGACTTTACAGTATGCTCGCTACCGGCGAGTGGACGATGACAAACAAAGACCTTAACTACAAGGAGTACGCCAAGCTCGCTGGCGGTTTCTATCCTTCGAAGTTCAATGCACGCGAGTGGGTGTCGGCAATCAAGGCTTCCGGTGCGAAGTATATCTGCTTCACAACACGCCATCACGAGGGCTTCTCAATGTTCCATACAAAATATTCTGACTATAATATCGTTGACGCTTCGCCGTTCAAGCGCGATATCGTGAAGGAATTGGCAGACGAGTGTCATCGTCAGGGCATCGGTCTGCACTTCTACTACTCGCACATTGACTGGGGACGCGAGGATGCTCCGCTCGGACGCACCGGTCTTGGCACCGGCAGACCGAAAGAGGCGCAGAACTGGGACAGTTATTATAAGTTTATGAACAACCAGCTCACAGAGTTGCTCACCAACTATGGTGAAGTGAACGCTATCTGGTTCGACGGTTGGTGGGATCAGGATATCAACCCGTCGTTCGACTGGCGCCTGCCTGAGCAGTATGCGCTTATCCATAAGTTGCAACCTTCTTGCCTTATCGGCAATAACCACCACTCTCAGCCGTTCGACGGCGAGGACTTCCAGATGTTCGAGCGCGACCTGCCTGGCGAGAACACCGCAGGCTTGTCGGGTCAGGCTATCAGCAAGCTGCCGCTTGAGACCTGCGAGACCATGAACGGCATGTGGGGCTACAAGATTACAGACCAAAACTACAAGTCGACAAAGACTCTCATTCATTATCTCGTGAACGCAGCCGGCCGCAACGCCAATTTGCTTATGAATATCGGTCCGCAGCCAGACGGCTGTCTGCCTGAGGTTGCTGTGCAGCGCCTGAAAGAGATGGGCGAGTGGATGAAGGTTTATGGCGAGACAATCTACGGCACACGCGGCGGACTCGTTGCTCCGCACGATTGGGGCGTGACAACACAGAAGGATAACCGTCTCTTTGTGCATATCCTCAACTTGCAGGATCGTTCGCTCTTCCTGCCTATCGGCTCGAAGAAGGTGCGCAAGGCTGTCGACTTCGTCTCACGCAAGGCTGTGAAGACACAGAAATGCGACGGCGGTATGCTGATTTCTCTCGACGAAGTGCCTACAGATGTAGACAAGGTAATAGAAATTCAGCTCTAATATTTACTAAAAAAGCGTTGATATTACCAAGTAATTGAATTTTTTTCTCTAATTTTGCATATTTGAAGAGGTGTGCGGTGCTATAAAGTCACGCCATCTCTTCAAATTGCGTTATACGAACAATAAAAAATCAACTAATAGAGATGAAAAAGAAAATCCAGTTCAGTCTCGTTTATCGAGATATGTGGCAGTCTTCTGGCAAGTTCCAGCCACGCAAAGACCAGTTGGAGCGCATTGCTCCCGTGATTATCGATATGGGTTGCTTTGCCCGTGTTGAGACAAACGGTGGCGCTTTCGAGCAGGTGAACCTTCTCGCAGGCGAGAATCCAAACGATGCGGTACGCGCTTTCTGTAAGCCTTTCAACGAGGCAGGCATTAAGACACACATGCTCGACCGTGGTCTTAACGCTCTGCGTATGTATCCCGTACCTGACGACGTTCGCGCCCTCATGTACAAGGTGAAGGCAAAGCAGGGTACAAACATCACACGTATCTTCGACGGTCTGAACGACGTTCGTAATATTATTCCGAGCATCAAGTGGGCTAAGGAAGGCGGCATGACTCCGCAGTGCGCACTTTGCATCACCAACTCTCCGGTTCACACTCTGGAGTACTACATGAACATTGCCGATCAGCTCATCGCTGCAGGTGCAGAGGAAATCTGTTTGAAGGATATGGCTGGTATCGGTCAGCCTGCATTCCTCGGCAAGCTCACAAAGATGATCAAGGACAAGTATCCGGAAATCATCATCCAGTATCATGGCCACTCAGGTCCTGGTCTGTCAATGGCTTCAATTCTTGAGGCTTGCCAGAACGGTGCCGACATCATCGATACAGCCATTGAGCCGTTGTCATGGGGTAAGGTGCATCCGGACGTTATCTCTGTTATCAGTATGTTGAAGAACGAGGGCTTCGAAGTTCCTGAAATCAACATGAGCGCATACATGAAGGCTCGCGCCATGACTCAGGAGTTCATCGACGAGTGGCTCGGCTACTTCATCAACCCGGGCAACAAGATTATGTCTTCGCTCCTTCTCGGCTGCGGTCTGCCTGGCGGTATGATGGGTTCAATGATGGCCGACCTTGGCGGTATGCGCACTACTATTAATAACGTACGCAAGAAGAACGGTCTTGAGGAGTTCTCTATGGACGACCTTCTCATCAAGCTCTTCGACGAGGTGGAGTATGTATGGCCGCGCGTAGGCTATCCTCCATTGGTTACTCCGTTCTCACAGTACGTGAAGAACATCGCCCTCATGAACCTTCTCACTCTCGAGCAGGGCAAGGGACGCTTCGTAATGATGGACGACTCTATGTGGGGTATGATTCTCGGCAAGTCGGGTAAGATTCCTGGAACTATCGATCCGGAGCTTGTTGAACTTGCAAAGAAGCAGGGCCGTGAGTTCACAGACGTTGACGCTCACACTCTTCTCACAGACGCTCTCGACGACTTCCGCAAGGAGATGGCAGAGAACGGATGGGAGTGCGGTCAGGACGACGAAGAACTCTTCGAGCTCGCTATGCACCCCGAGCAGTATCGCAACTACAAGAGCGGTCAGGCTAAGAAGAACTTCCTCGCCGACCTTCAGAAGCTCAAGGATGCCAAGCTCGGTGCAAACCTTTCTCCCGAGCAGCTCAGCGCTTACAAGCACGCTAAGGCTGACGCAGTTGTTGCTCCGGTTAAGGGCGACATCTATTGGGAGTTCTCTGGCGAGGGCGAGTGCGCTCCGACTGTTGAGCCGTTCATCGGTAAGGAGTACAAGGAGGGCGATGTGCTCTGCTACATCCAGGCTCCTTGGGGTGAGTTCGTTGAAGTGCCGGCAGCTCTTGGCGGCAAGCTCGTTGAAATCAATGCAAAGCGCGGCTCAAAGGTTCAGAAGGGCGACGTTATTGCATACATCGAGCGCGAGCACGAGTAAATATGTATAAGCAAATTATCGACAAATACTACGTAGGATGTGACGCATTGCGCCACATCCTACTAACACATAGCCAATCTGTAACGCAACGTGCGTTGCAGATCGCTTCGTTACATCCCGAACTTCACATCGACGTTGATTTCGTTGAGCAGGCAGCGATGCTTCACGACATCGGAATCATTCGTGTAGATGCCCCCGGCATTGAGTGTCATGGCACAGAACCATACATTCGTCATGGCGTCTGCGGCGCAGAAATGTTGCGCAGCGAAGGCTTGCCAGAGTGTTTTGCCCGTGTCTGCGAGCGTCATACCGGCGCCGGACTGACCCTCGACGATATTGTTTCGCAAGATCTGCCATTGCCACATCACGACTTGCAGCCCGAAACGATAGAGGAGAAACTTATCTGCTATGCCGATAAGTTCTACTCGAAAACACATCTCGACCGCGAGAAGACCATTGAGCAGGCAGAACGTTCGCTCGCCAAGTTCGGTGGCGACACATTGGCTCGGTTCCGCATGATGAAGGAACTGTTTGAGCCTGAGAAATAAAGTAAAGAACCAACATTATTCAAATTGAGAACAAAGACAGTTATAGCCCTATTGCTTTGCGCCATCATATTTGTGATGGCAAGTGCTGACGCACCCTCGAAGCAACGCAAGAAGAGTCTGGAAGTTCTTCGCGACTCAATGGAGATGAGCGACATTGCTGACACCATTGCGCGCGATACTTTGTTGAAGAAGGTTGACTCAACGCAGGTTTTTGGTGTTGACACAACCAAGATGGACTCTCTGCAACTCGCTATCTACCATCACAATAAGGCTATCGACGACTCCATACGCCTCGATTCTATCAACCGCCAGCGTGCGGGAGGCATCAACTCTCCAGTAAACTATTCGGCAAACGACTCGCTCGTATATGATGCTACCACAAAGACCGCGCGCCTTTTTGGCAGTTCTACCGTGAAATACGAGAATATGGACCTTGCCGCCGAGCGCATACACATGAGCCTCGACTCGTCTTTAGTGCACGCTACGGGCGCTAAGGACAAGGCAGACACAACTGGCGTAACGCTTTTCGGTACGCCCGTGTTCTCGATGGGTTCCGACAAGTACGAGAGCGACACCATGGCGTTCAACTTCAAGACAAAGAAGGGACTTATCAGCAACGTATACACACAGCAGGAGGACGGATTCTTGCGCAGCGAGATTTCGAAGCGCAGTCCGAATGGCGAAATCTTCCTTCAGCACGGACGTTATACTACCTGCGACGCCAAAGATCCCGACTTCTATATAGCCCTTTCGCGTGCCAAGGTGCGTCCTGGTAAGGAGGTAGTGTTCGGTCCGGCTTATCTTGTAGTGGCTGATGTGCCTCTGCCGTTTGCCATTCCATACGGCTTCTTCCCGTTCACAAAGAGCTATTCGAGCGGTTTCATCATGCCTACATACGGCGACGAGAGCAACCGCGGCTTCTATCTGCGCGACGGTGGCTACTATTTCGCCATCAGCGACAAGATGGACCTGAAACTTCTTGGCGAGATATACACAAAAGGCTCGTGGGGACTCTCCGCAGCGATGAACTATACCAAGCGCTACCGATTCAACGGCAGCTTCTATGCAAGTTTCCAGAACACGCAGACCGGTGACAAGGGAATGCCCGACTTCACGCGTTCGAAGAGTTTCAAGATTCAGTGGAGCCACCGTCAGGACCAGAAGGCGAATCCGTACAGTTCACTCTCAGCCAGCGTCAACTTCGCTACGTCGAGCTACGAGCGCAACAACCTCAGTTCGCTGTACAATCCGCAGACCCTCACGCAGTCTACGCGTACATCGTCTGTGTCTTGGAGCACAACGTTCTCGAGCATCGGACTTTCGCTTAGTTCTACAGCCAACCTCTCGCAGAACATGCGCGACTCGTCGATAGCAATGACTTTGCCCGACCTCAATATCTCGCTCTCACGCTTCTATCCGTTCAAGCGCAAGCACGCCGTTGGCGACGAGCGTTGGTACGAGAAGATCTCGATGTCGTACACGGGTCACATCTCTAACAGCATCAACACGAAGGAGGACAAGCTGCTGCACTCGAATCTTATCAAGGACTGGAGCAACGGATGGAACCACTCGATACCAATCAGCGGCAACTTCACGTTGTTCAACTATATCAACCTCTCTCCGTCGTTCAACTTCCAGGACCGCATGTATTCTCATAAGGTGATGCGCTCGTGGGATGAGACGGCACAGCGCGAGGTGTGCGATACAATCTACGGTTTCAACAACGTCTACAACTATAGCTTCTCAATCGGAGCGTCGACAAAGCTCTACGGCTTCTACATCCCGAGCCGCAAGATATTCGGCGACAAGATTCAGGCTATACGCCATGTGGTTACTCCGAGCGTCAGCTTCAGCTACGCCCCCGACTTCAGTTCGTCGCGCTACGGCTACTATAAGACCTACCAGCGCACCAATGCCGACGGATCGGTCGACCTCGTAGAGTATTCGCCTTATAGCGGTCAGCTCTTCGGCGTGCCTGGCAAGGGCAAGACGGGCAACATCGCGTTCGACCTCTCGAACAACATCGAGATGAAGGTGAAGAGCAGCAAGGACTCCACAGGCTTCAAGAAGCTCAGCATAATCGACGAACTCGGTCTGTCGATGAGTTACAATATGGCGGCTAAGGAGAAACCGCTTTCCGACCTCACCATGCGCATCCGCTTGAAGTGGTGGAAGAACTATACGTTCAACATGACCGCCGTTTTCGCCTCGTACGCTTACGAGCTCGACAAGAACGGACGCCCGTTCGTGGGCAACCACACGCTTTGGGGCATGGGCAAGTTCGGACGCTTCCAGGGTACATCGCAGAACTTCTCGTTCACGCTGACGCCCGACAAACTTAAGAAATGGTTCGGTGGCGGCGACGACAACGACCGTAAGAAGAAAAACGGCAAGGATGACGAGGAAGGCATCGATACCGACATCGAGTCGAACGTAGACGACACGATGGTGAACGCCCAGCGTGGCGCCCGCAAAAAGAGTGGGGGAGGCAAGGCAGAAACCGACGCCGACGGCTACATGCGTTTCAACATGCCTTGGTCGCTCACGTTCGGCTACGGCATCACGATGCGCGAGAATACGAGCGGAAAGTTCAACACCAAGTCGATGCGCTATCCGTACAAGTTCTCGCAGAACCTCAACGTGAGCGGCAACCTTCGCATCAGCGACGGATGGAACATCTCGTTCTCGAGCGGTTACGACTTCGACCAGAACAAGCTCTCTATGACCACAGCATCGCTTCAGCGCGACCTCCATTGCTTCAATATGTCGTGCTCCGTAGTGCTCGCGCCGTACACAAGCTACAACTTCTCGTTCCGTTGCAACGCAGCAACGCTTACCGACGCCCTCAAGTACGACAAGCGTTCGGGATACAGCAACGCCGTGGAGTGGTATTAATAGAAAGACATCTCTTCTAACTATTTAAAAGTATATCAATGATAACTAAAAAGTCAAGATTACAGCTTGCAACAGCTTTATGCGGTGCGTTCATCTTCGGTGATGCTGTTTTTGCAAATGCTGCTACTGTTGTATTTCCGCAGCAGCAACAACCAGGCAAGGCAATTGCTATGAACACAACAGACCGTTTCGTTCTCAGCAACAACCTCTTTTCGGCATCTTACACACGCAAGGCAGGCAAGTTGCGTTTTGATGGTTGTAAGGCGATGAACCTGCTACCTTCGGAAACACTCTTTAAGTTGCGCCTTGAAGACGGCACCGAACTCTCGTCTGCCCATCTCGAACTGAAAGAGGTTAAGGTTCTAAAACGTAGCGGTGAAGCGAACGCAGTGCGCGAATCGCTCGCTGACGATGGCTACGCACTTACGGCAGTTTACAGCTATAAGGACTTTGTTATCACATACACTATAGAGCTTCGCGACGGATCGCATTATCTGCGCACCGAGATGCAGATAGATGCACTCAAAGATGTGCGTTTCGACTGCATCACGCCGATGACCTATACATATAATAATAAGAAGGTGAAGAATGCGCCGGTTGTCGTGGGCAATACCCGCGGCGCACTGCTTGCTAATAATTATATCTTTGCAGGTCTGGAAACACCGATGGGTCTAAATACCAACCGTGTGGATAGCACCGAGCTCGCTACAATCGACAGCCGTAAGATCGTAGCTGTAGAAGGCGACTGGGTTCGCCGCGCCACTCTCCACAAGGGCGAAATATGGCACGTGAGTGCCGTTGTCGGACTCATCGCTCCTGGTCAGGCACACCGTTCTTTCCTTGCATATAGTGAGCGTGAGCGTGCTGCCTCTTGGCATCCGATGACCATCTACAACTCTTGGTATGAGCTGAATATAGACCGCAACAACGCACCTGGAAACCGTGGTGTGTACGATCCGGCTGACGTGCAGAACCTCAAGGGCGACTACACAGAGAACATGACCGCTACGCAGTGTACCGACGTTGTGCAGCACTGGAAGGACAAGTTCTATGATGTGTACGGCAAGGCTCCCGTAGCGTTTGTTTTCGACGACGGATGGGACGCTTACGGCACATGGACATTCAACCCTAACTTCCCTAATGGCTTCCATGATGCAGACAGCATTGCACGCACTATGGGCGCAGGCATCGGTGCTTGGCTCGGTCCGGTGGGTGGATATGGTGCGAGCGGCGAGTATCGTCGTGGTTATTGGCGCGAACGTGGCGGTATGCAGCTCAGCAATAAGGCGTATTTCGACTACTTCGTGAAGTGCTCAAAGGACATGATCGTGAAGTACGACTTCCGTTTCTTCAAGTTCGATGGTATCAGTGCGCAGTTCTCGGCTGTTGGTCCTGACCTCACCGATGCCGGTATTGAGAATTGCGAGGCTATCATAAGCATAGAAAACGAAGTGCGCAAGAAGCGTGCAGATATATTCTACAACACAACCGTAGGCACATGGGCTTCGCCGTTCTGGTTCCATGTGAGCGATGCCGTTTGGCGTCAGGAAGGCGACTTCGGAAAGGCTGGTGTCGGCGACGACCGCGAGCAGTGGATAACCTATCGCGACCGTCTCGTTCACCAAAACTTCATCGAGCGTTCGCCGCTCTGTCCGATCAACACGCTTATGACTCATGGTGTTATCCTCACTAAGTTCGGCGATGTTTCCAAGACAATGAATTATGACGGCATCGTGCGCGAGATGCGTTGTGCTTTCGGCTGCGGTTCGTCGATGGTAGAACTTTACACCGACTACAACTTGCTCGACTCAATCAAGGATAACCAGGGCAACGCAGGTACATTGTGGCGTCAGCTTGCCGACTGTATGGACTGGCAGCAGCGCAATACCGATGTGCTGCCCGACATACATTGGGTTGGCGGCAATCCGTGGGACGGAGAGAAGGCGAATATCTATGGTTGGGCGGCATGGAACGGCAAGAAGACCACGCTCACATTGCGCAACCCAGACACTGAGAAGCAGACGCTTGTGACAACGCTGCGTGAGGTGTTCGACATTCCGAGCTATGCTAAGTCGGCTGTTGTTCTGCGCAGTTCGTTCGCCGACCAGGTGATCGGTGCAGACGGTTTGTCTGGACTCGCAATGAACGAGGCAATAGACATCGATAGCGAGATCAATATCACAATGCCAGCCTCTTCAGTATTCGTTTTTGAAGGAATAGTGAAGTAGAAAATATTACAAGTAAATGTGTAAGATAAGGTGGAGTTGACAACAACTTCACCTTTTTTATGTGCTACTATATGCGTTCTTAACTACAACTTTTCTTCTTTTAAAGTGCATTTTAAAAAAAAAAGTACTGCCATTGTCGTCGTTCACGTCCGCCATCCAATCAGATTGCGTCCGCTGTCCGATCGGATTCCGTCCGCCGTCCGATCGGTTCCCGTCCGCCGTCCGATCAGATTCCGTTCGGTGCACGATGACTTTTCTTAATCATAAAGTCTGTAAATGTTCGGGTTTTCTCGAAAAGAGTTAGTACCTTTGTACGACATATCCACATTCCAAAAAATAATCAGGAGTATGAAAAATCAGAAAATGTATGAGGCAAGCGACAAGATGATTTCGCTCATTCGCGACAACTACAACTTGTTGCAGAGTTTAGGTAGCTTCGGTATCAGTCTCGGCTTTGGCGACAAGACGGTCAAGCAGGTATGCGACGACCAGAATGTGGACACCAATACGTTTCTCGCCGTAGTCAACTTCACCATCAACGGCTATCGCGAAATGGACGACGTGTCGCGCCTCTCCGTGCCTACACTGTTGCAGTATCTGAAGGCAAGCCACGACTATTTTATCGGTTTCCAGTTGCCGTTTATACGCAAGGAACTTGTAGACGCGCTTGACGAAAACGACAACCTCGCTCGACTCATACTGAAACTTTACGACGAATATTCGCGTTCGGTGACGCAGCACATGAAGTACGAGGAGAAGACCGTCTTCCCGTACGTAGAGTCGCTCATTGCCGGCAAGCCGATGGCAAACTACGCCATCGACATGTACTCGAAGCATCACGGACAGGAGAGTATGAAGCTGCGTGAACTGAAGAGCATCATCATCAAGTACTTCCCCGGCGACAGCCTTCGCAACAACCAGCTTTCAGCCACGCTCTACGATATATATAATAATGAGGAGTGGCTGGCGCTGCATGCCGAAGTGGAGGACAAAATCTTCATCCCAGCCATCAAGTATCTTGAGGATAAATCGCGCCAGAGCGACGTATCTGCTAAGATTTCCAGCATGATAGGCAAGAATCAGGAAGGCGCCGACGCACTGGGCGAACGCGAGAAAGACGTCATCGTGGCGCTTGTACAAGGCATGAGTAACAAGGAGATAGCCGAGCATTTGTGCATTTCGGTGAACACCGTAATCACCCACAGACGCAACATTGCGCGCAAATTGCAGATACATAGTCCGGCTGGTTTGACCATATACGCGATAGTAAACAACCTCATCGATATTAGTGCGGTGAAACTCTGAAAGTTACATCAAATGCGTTACACTAATGGTGTATGTGAGGCTTAAAATTGTTAGAATTTTTCCGTTGAAGACATAGCGTGGTATCGTTTTTTTTATATACCTTTGCAGCCGTAATCAAAAACATAAATCAGAAACTTTTCATAAGACAGAACACACAAAAGTTTTCCAAAACGGAAAACTTTTCGATTTCTAAAATTGAAAAAGTTTTCTAAAACGGGAAACTATACAATGAAAGATTTTGCAATCATCAAACGCGATGGATCTAAAGACCGCTTCTCTTTAGACAAGATAATGAACGCCATAATCAAGGCGTTCGAGTCAGTGAACGAGGATGTTGACTTAGCCTCTGTTTCTAAGATTGTGAGCCACATCGACGTGTTCGACGGCGTAACAGTTGAGAACATACAGAACCAGGTGGAGCAGGCTCTCATGAGAGAAGGCTACTACAACGTGGCAAAGTCGTTCATTATCTATCGACAGCTTCACTCGGAAGACCGCGAGACTCTTGAAAAACTCAAGTTCCTTACCGACTATTGTCACGCTGCCAACGCTGCAACCGGCTCGAAGTACGACGCCAACGCCAACGTGGAGCACAAGAACATCGCTACGCTCATCGGCGAGCTGCCTAAGTCGAGCTTCATTCGCTTGAACCGTCGCCTGCTCACCGACCGCATCAAGAAGATGTACGGCAAGGAACTCGCTAACGAGTATCTCGACAAGCTCAACCACCACTTCATCTACAAGAACGACGAGACATCGCTCGCCAACTATTGCGCCTCTATCACGATGTACCCGTGGCTCATCGGTGGCACAACAAGCATCGGCGGCAACTCTACAGCTCCTACAAACCTGAAGTCGTTCTGCGGCGGATTCGTCAACATGGTGTTCATGGTTTCGAGTATGCTGAGCGGCGCTTGCGCTACACCGGAGTTCCTCATGTACCTCAACTACTTCATCGGTAAAGAGTACGGACTCGACTATTGGGAGCACGCCGACAAGGTGGTAGACCTCTCTGCAAAGCAGCGCACTATCGACAAGATGATCACCGACTGCTTCGAGCAGATCGTTTACTCTATCAACCAGCCCACCGGCGCGCGCAACTATCAGGCTGTGTTCTGGAACGTGGCTTATTATGACAAACCATACTTCGAGAGCCTTTTCGGCGAGTTCATCTTCCCCGACGGTTCGAAGCCCGACTGGAACGGACTCTCATGGCTTCAGAAGCGCTTCATGAAGTGGTTCAACAAAGAGCGCACAAAGACCGTGCTCACCTTCCCGGTAGAGACAATGGCGCTGCTCACAAAGGACGGCGACGTAATCGACAAGGAGTGGGGCGACTTCACAGCTGAGATGTACTCAGAGGGTCACTCGTTCTTCACATACATGAGCGACAATGCCGACTCGCTCAGCTCTTGCTGCCGTCTGCGCAACGAGATTCAGGACAACGGCTTCAGCTATACACTCGGTGCGGGCGGTGTGTCTACCGGCTCTAAGAGTGTGCTCACCATCAACCTCAACCGTTGCATACAGTACGCCGTTAAGAACGGACTCGACTATGCCGACTATCTCTCTGAGGTGATAGACCTCTGTCATAAGGTGCAGCTCGCTTACAACGAGAACCTCAAGGAGCTGCAGGCTCAGGGCATGCTGCCGCTCTTCGACGCTGGATACATCAACATGGGTCGCCAGTATCTCACAATCGGTGTGAACGGACTCGTGGAGGCTGCCGAATTCTTGGGCTTGAAGATCAATGATAACCCCGACTATCTGCACTTCGTACAGAAGGTGCTCGGTCTGGTTGAGAAATACAACAAGCAGTATCGCACTAAGGACGTGCTGTTCAACTGCGAGATGATTCCGGCTGAGAACGTGGGCGTAAAGCACGCAAAGTGGGACCGCGAGGACGGCTACTTCGTGCCGCGCGACTGCTACAACAGCTACTTCTACATCGTGGAGGACGACTCGCTCAACGTTGTCGACAAGTTCAAGTTGCATGGCGCTCCGTATATCGAGCACCTCACCGGTGGCTCGGCGCTTCACATGAACCTCGACGAGCACCTCTCGAAGGCTCAGTATCGCCAACTCCTGCGCATCGCAGCTAAGGAGGGATGCAACTACTTCACGTTCAATATCCCGAACACTATCTGCAACAAGTGCGGACATATCGACAAGCGATATCTCAAGAAGTGTCCGAATTGCGGCAGCGAGGATGTCGACTACATGACTCGTATCATCGGCTATCTGAAGCGTGTAAGCAACTTCTCTGCTGCTCGTCAGAAGGAGGCAAGCCGCCGCTTCTATGCCAATGGCACTAACGAAATCAAAGACTAAAGTTCTTCGGCGTGTCCGAGCTAAATCACGGCTCGGCACGTCTGAACAAAATATTTTAAACAACTAAAGCAATGCTCAATTATCTTAATACAGGTATCGTATTTCAGGAGATTCCTGACGAGGTGACGCTGTCTATCAACATCACCGGTTGTCCGTGCCGTTGCCCGGGCTGCCACAGTCAGTATCTGTGGGAGAACATCGGCGAACCTTTGACTCCGATGGTGCTCGACCAGTTCGTTGCCAACTATCATGGCGAGATAACATGCATCTGCTTTATGGGTGGCGATGCCGACCCGAAGTACGTTAGCCAGCTCGCACAGTATCTTCACCGCGAGCATCCGCAGCTGAAGGTGGCATGGTATAGCGGTCGCCAGCAGTTCCCGAGAACTATACGCAAGCGCGACTTCGACTACATAAAGCTCGGTCCGTACATCGAACACTTGGGATGCCTTAAGGAGCGCACCACAAACCAGCGCCTTTACAAGCGCGCGGCAGGCGACGACTTCACCGACATCACCTCACGCTTCTGGAAGAAATAAACACGCGGTTGTTCTTCCGCAATTCACACGTATGTTATAATTCCGTATATTCTATCGTTGACCCCAGCACTCTCGTGGTGTTGGGGTTGATTTTTGTATTCTCTTTTGTTCTTAATTATTTTATTGCGGGCAATTCTTTTTGTTGTTGTCGAATCTTTTTGCGAACAACTTCAAGCAATTCGATTTTTTTTTGTAAGTTTGCATATCAAGTACGAACCATTTAAACTCTATTTCTCAATGACTGGAAAACTTCTTCTCACTCTAATTGTGTTGCTCTCGGTATTCTCTTTAGACACGAACGCCCAGAATACAGAAACAGCCAAGTATATGCATGTTTCAGATGTGTCGTTGTTGCGCGATGGCGACGAGGTGATAATTGTGAGCAGCGGTTGTGGAGTGGCAATGAGCAGGTATCAGAACGCAAAGAAGGAATACATTCTGCCTTGCGCCGTTTCTGTTTTCGAAGAAGACGGACTCGATATGGTTTCGTGCGAAACAGACAGTATGGCTGTATTTACGCTGAAGAAGGTTTCGGGCGGTTGGCGCTTGAAGGATGCAAAGAGCGGATGGCTTAGTACGAAAACAAGCCCTGTTTCATCATTGATCTATACAGATAAAGAGGCGGAACAGCGCAATCTGATAGATATAAAGTTCTCTGATGAAGGCAATGCGCAGTTCGTATTTAAGGGTACCTTTAAGGATGAAAAGGATAGTCTTGCTTATAATGATATTAATAAGCGCTTTGCTCGTTATGCAGGATATAAAGATTTAGAATATGTGCAGATATATCGTCGCTATGTCGCGCCGGTTGTTGTAGAAAAACTGACTTTGGGTGAAGCCGAAGGCAACGCCGACTTGGTTTCTTATTATCAAGATGCCTATGTCCACAGTATAACAATCGACCGTACGTTCCGAGCAGACGGCGGTTATTACACACTCTGCCTGCCGTTCGCTCTTACAGAGGACGATATGCGCACGGCTTTCCCAGGCATGCAGTTCAAACAACTGAAGGATATCGAGGAAGTTGACGAGGATAAAGTTGTATATCACTTCCTCAGCGTGAAATCTACCGTCGCCGGTGAGCCTTATCTTGTGCGAATACTGCCAGGAGTGACGAACGATATTGTGAAGCCGGTGGTGAAGAACAAGTTCTTACTTGCCACTAAGCCAAGCGTGATGAGCTCATCGCTGTCATCCGGCGATTTCAAGTTCATTGGAATTTACGATCCGACTCTGATACCCGCAGACGGTCGCTACCGTTTTGTGAGTGCCGACGGTACAGAACTCGTACCTCCAAATACAGAAGGCAATCTGAAAGGACTCCGTGCCTATTTCCTTCTGCCCGAACCCTATGCAACATGCGAATTTGATTCAAACGGAAAGCCCCGTGCTGTGGTGATAGCTGTAGATGGGGCTGAACTTTCTAAATAATAAACAATAAGCCTATGAATTTATTAAGTAAGATAGGAAGCTACGACTTCCTTGTGGAACCGTTCCACTGCGATTTTTCCAATCATATATTCCTCGGTCATCTTGGCAATCACCTGCTGAATGCAGCCGACTTCCACAGCAACGAGCGTGGTTACGGCATGGACTATCTCAATACGGTGCATAAGACATGGGTGCTTTCGCGTTTTGTTATGGAACTCGATGAGATGCCGGTTGCCTACGACCGCATTACGGTTGACACCTGGGTGGAGAATGTTATGAAGTTCTTCACGAGTCGCAACTACGCTATACGCGACAAGAGCGGCAAGCGCTACGGATACGGACGCAGCATCTGGGCGATGATCGACACCGACACACGCCAACCGGTAGACATACTTGCTGAGCGCGACGGCATCATCACGCAGTATATTGAGACCGACGAGCCGTGCCCGATTGAGCCGTTCCAGCGTGTGAAACTCTCGAAGAACGGCGCTGAATGCCGCCGCATAGTAGAGACTCGCTACAGCGATGTAGACGTGAACGGACACATCAACAGCGTGAAGTACATAGAGCATATCCTTAACCTTTGGGGGCTCGACTTCTATAAGACGAACCGCTTGAAGCGTTTCGACATTGCCTATGTTGCCGAGTCGCATTACGGCGACTTGCTGCATCTGTATGTAGAGGAAGTTACGGCAGGCGAGTTCTGCGTTCAGGTGATGAAGCAGACGCCAGACGCTGGCGAAGAACTAAAGGAAGTGTGCCGCTGCAAGGTTAAGTTTGTAGCAAAATAAGAGAAAAGAAAAGGTATATAGTTGTGAAAGAAAAATCCCAGTGCGATGGTTGAACCAAAGCACTGGGATTTTTTTGTATCTTAAGAATCAGTTCTTGTCAGAACTGACAATTCGTTCTTTGAGGAATCAGTTCTTTTCAAAACTGAAGATTAGTCCTTTGTAGAATCGTTGAATGTAGCAACGCGGTTGAACTCTACCTGCTCGAAGAGCTTGTCAGTAGCACCCATACCAGTTGTCTTCAGACGGTTAGCAGAGATCTTGTACTTCTTAACGAGGATGTCCTTAACAGCCTCAGCACGCTTCTCAGAGAGGCGCTGGTTGAGCTCCTTAGAACCCTCCGGTGAAGCATAACCCTTGATTTCTACGTTAGCGTCCTTGTGGTTCTTCATGTAGTTGGCGATGAGCTCGATAGAAGCTACCTGAGCCGGATCAACTACAGACTTGCCCTGACGGAAGATAACTGTCGGCTGGAGGTTTGTAGCTGTAGCAGTCTTAGCCGGGCGCTTGTTGCACTCGTCGAGAGCCTTCTTCAGGTTGTTGATTTCAGCATCCTTTGCAGAGAGGTTCTTCTGGTTCTGCTCGTCCTTGCTTGTAAGAGTAGCGTTCTGCTCGCGGAGGCTGTTGATCTGTGCGTTGAGAGCGTCAACCTCTGCCTGGTCGCGGCCAGAAGCGAGTGTGAAGTTGTGTGTGCCGTTAGAGTTCTTGAACTTGTAAACGAGACCAACGTTAACCTGGAACATAGCGCGGTTGATGTCGTACTTAACACCCTCATAGCCGTTGCCGTTGAGTGCCCAGTTCATAGAAGGCTCAACATAGAGCTGCCATGCCTTTGCCTTGCCAAGGTTGAACGCGAAGTCGAGACCAGCCTTAGAAGTGAACATGTTCATATTGTCGTTATAGTCAGCTGCGTTAGAGAAAACGTGACCCCAGCCGAGACCGTAAACAGCAGAAACCTCGAAGCAACGTGGCTCACCCTTGTAACCGCCTACCCAGTTGGTAAGGTTTACTGTACCGAGGAGTGATGTGTTGATACCGTTAACGGCTGTGCCAGTCTTGTGCAGACCGCCCTGCTTTCTTCCTACTTCCTTGAAGTAGATGTTGCTCTCAGCAGCGAGACCGAAAACCGGAGTGAAGTTGCGACCGAGACGTACGCCAAGGTTCGGACGGAAGTCCTGAAGCCAGTGATGACCCTTAGTAGCTGTAGAGACACCAGTGTTGATGCCAAAATACATGTTGTCGAATGTCTTGCTTTCTGTAACTGTCTGTGCAGAAGCCGAAGCTGCCATCACAGCAGCTGCGAAAAGAGTTGTAATCTTTTTCATAATCCTTTTGTTTAAATAATAGTTATTTTGTTATTCTCTCTATTCAATTATCTGCTGCAAAGTAAAGAAAAATAAATGAAAAAGCCAAATAACAGCAGAGTTATTTGGCTTTTTCTTTGCGATAATTGGAAAAATCAGCTATAAATACTCAAAAATAGACTAATAAACGCTGCTTATTACAGCTTTTTAGTTCTTATCGTGCTTCTTTTTGTTGCACATTTTGTAGACCAATGTGCCACCACGCATGATTTCGCTGTGCGAAATAGACGTCTTGTTGTACTTTTTACCATTCAGCGTGATATAATCTACGTACTTGTTGTCAGCCGAAATGCCGTCGGCTATAACGGTGAAGGTCTTTCCCTTTGGCAGCTGGAGCACTATTTTCGGCATCTGCGGAGCGCCGAACACATACTCGCCGCTTACCGGGTTGACAGGATAGAAGCCCATAGCCGAGAGCATGTACCAAGCCGACATCTGTCCGCAGTCGTCGTTGCCGCAGAGTCCGTCGACGGTGGGGTGGTACTGTGTGTCGAATATCTCGCGGATGAGTTCCTGGGTGCGCGACGGGCGGCCAGCCAGAGCATAGAGATAAGCCACGTGGTGGCTCGGCTCGTTGCCGTGAGCATATTGTCCGATAAGTCCTGTGACGTCGTTCTGCGAGGTGACAAGTTTGAGCGAGAAGAACTCGTCAAGCTTCTTGAGGAACGGCTTCGGTCCGCCGAAGAGCTTGATGAGCCCCGGTATGTCGTGCTGCACCTGCCATGTATACTGCCATGCGTTGCCCTCGGTGTAGTCGCCGCCTACGGTTTCGGCGTGCGCCACATCGCTCGGGTTGAACGGACTTCTCCACGAACCGTCTGCAAGGCGTGGACGCATGAAGTTGGTCTGCTTGTCGAAGAGATTCTTGTAGAAGTTGGCACGGCGTGCGAAATACTGCTGATCCTGTTTCTTGCCCATGAGTCGAGCCATATCTGCAGCGGCATAGTCGTCGTACATACACTCGAGTGAGTTGGAAACCGACTCTGAAGCTACGAGGTCTGTAGGCCAGTAACCGTACTTCATGAATGTCTCCCAGTCGTACTTCTCACCGTGGTTCACGGTCTGTGTGCGCTTGATGGCGTTGAACGCACGCTCGGCGTCGAAGCCGCGGAATCCCTTGTGATAAGCCTCTGCCACGATAGCCACGGCGTGGTTGCCGACCATGCAGAAGTTCTCCTTGCCCCAGAGTCCCCATATAGGCAGGAAGCCCTGCACCTCTGCCTGCTCAACGAGCGAGTTAACCAATCCGTCCACACGCTCGGGTATCACCATTGTGTAGAACGGATGAGCTGCGCGGTAGGTATCCCAGCAAGAGAAGGTAGAGTAGAACTCGCCGTTGCTTGCGCATACCACCTTGTTGTCGGCGTTGCGATACTTACCGTCTACGTCCGCAATATGGTTCGGCTGAATCAGCGCGTGGTAGAACGCCGTGTAGTAGTTCTGCTTGTCGGTATCGGTGCCGGTTACGTCGATGCGGCTAAGGTAAGAGTTCCACTCGTCGTGCGCGGTGCGTGTCACCTCGGCGAAGTTCCATGCCGGCACTTCTGCCTCCATATTTCGGCGTGCGCCCTCAACGCTCGTTGTAGACATAGCCACCTTCACGAGAAGCTGCTCACCGCGTGGTATGTCGAACGTAGCCACAAGTCGCTGTCCGCGCTCTGTGTCCACAGCCTTCGGCAGCTCAATGTGGCTCACCACCGGTCGGTTGAACTTCATCACGAAGAAGTAGTCCTGGTCTACCCACACCTTGTTGCGTACGTGTCCGGTGAGCGTCTGTGCGTCCTCCCACTTTGTCTCGCACGAGATGCACTGCGAGTGATACTGCTCATCGCGCCAAGCCGGAGCGTGCTGCAGGTCGATGAACACGGAAGTAGAGTCGGGGTTGTCGAACGTGTAGCGGTGGAATGCAACGTGCGGCGCCGCTGTCAGCTCGGCCTTCACCTTAGCGTCTGTAAGATACACCGAGTAGTAGCCCGGCGTAGCAAACTCCTGCTGCTTAGAGTAGTGAGAGCGGTAGCCGTCCCATGAGCGTGTGCGCTTTCCGCTTGCTGGCATCACGAGGATGTCGCCCAGATCCATACAGCCCGTGCCGTTGAGGTGGGTCTGTGTGAATCCCCAAATGAGCGAGTCGCTGTATACGTACTCAGAGCAGTAGCGCCAGCCCACAGCACCCGTCACCGGGCTGGTCTGTATCATGCCGAACGGGCGGCACGCCCCCGGGAAAGTGTGTCCGTTGTCAGCGTTGCCAACGAACGGGTTAACGTACTTTGTGTAGTCGGTGGTGTCTGAAAGCGCCGTAGTAGCCATGTTCGGCAACAGACCGAGCGCAGCAAACGCCAGTTTGAAAATAAGTCTTTTGGATTTGTTCATATAGATGGTTTTTAATTTCATAGACAAAGGTAGTGCTTTTATGTCGCTTTACAAAGAAAACGAGCCTATTTTCATTGACTATTGTTGGTTTTATAATCACCAAACGTGTACTTCTTGCTCAGTATTTGTGGTAGATTACTCGAGTACCTGTAGTAGATTACTCAAGTACTTCTAACAGATTACTCAAGTACTTGATATGGAGTACTGCCATATATGCTGTATAATAAGGTGTCTGCGCGGTGCATATATAATAAGGTATAAGGCTGTAACCGCATTGTAACAACAATGCTAAAAGCATGAAACATCTCTGTAAACAATGTTTCCTATCTTTGCAGCGGTATTAAAATACGTAATATGAAGGATAAGAAAAAGGTAATTTTAGGATTGTTGAAAATGCGCATCAAGTCGGATGACGAGTTCGAGAAACAGATTATGGACCTTGCTGTGAAGAAGTTCGAGAACATACGCAACGACGGATGGGGCGTTTACTACTCGAAGGGCGGCAAGCGTCTCGTAGCTGCAAAGAAGACCATCGAAGGTGTCTACACCGTGAGAGAAGACACCGAGGAAATCTGCGACAAAGCTTTCTGGGGATGCCCATTCCTCAAGAACGTAGCCATTCCGGCTTCCGTGAAGCGTATCGGCGACGAAGCCTTCGCACGCTGTCTCTCGCTGCAGTCGGTATGCATTCCGCCCTTGGTTGAGGAGTTGGGCGTGAACCCGTTTGTAGAACTCGACGGCAAGGTGCTTAACAACCAGTCGGAAGCGTTCTGCCTCGAAGCCAAGATGCTCTACAATGCCGACCGCACTCGTTTGATATCTGCACTCACTGATGCAGCAATGGTTATCGTGCCGAAGACCGTGAAGACCATCGGAAGCATGGCGTTCTCGCGCCGTTCGAAACTGAAGAAGGTGCAACTGCCCGAAGGTCTTGAGTGCATTGAGCGCGACGCCTTCAGCGACTGCGACGCACTTGAGGAAGTGACTATTCCGGCATCCGTTACAACAGTGGCTCCGTATGCCTTCGCAGGCTGCGAAAAGCTTAAGAAAGTGACGTTCCTCGGCGCCGTAAAGGACCTTGCACGCACAGCCTTCTCCGACGACTTCGAACTTACGACAATCAACGTGCCGGGCGGAACAGAGAAGAAGTTCCGCAAGCAACTGCACCTCACATCAGAGAGCGAAACACTTGTGCTTTCTATATAAATACCTTTAAAATCATGACTAAGAAAGAGAAACAAACAACATACGTGGAACGTGATGTGAGCTGGATGTACTTCAACCACCGCATTCTGCAGGAAGCCGAAAAACCTACTGTTCCGCTCTTGGAACGTCTCTCGTTTCTCGGCATCTACAGCAACAATCTTGACGAATTTTTCCGCGTGCGTGTGGCTTCGCTCAACCGACTGGTTGATAACGAGTCGCTGCCCGAACGCCATCGCAAGACCATACGCAAGACACTGAAGACAATCAACCGACTTAACGAGGAATACTCTAACGAGTATACGAAGGTGATACGCAAGGTGGCTGCCGAACTGGAGGAACACCACGTGCGCCTTCTGAACGAATCACAACTGAACGACGAACAGAAACAATTCCTGAAGAACTTCTATTACGACCGTCTCAACGGATCGACCAATCCTATATGGCTCTCGGCTATCGACGACCTCAATACGCTTGAGGACAACAGAATATATCTTGTCGTCAAGAAGATGCACCGCGACGACGACCATAAGGTGAAGTACGCCATCATAAAGGTGCCTGACCGCGTCTACGGACGCTTCATTAAGATTCCGTCGTCCGACGGTTTCGACAATATCATGTACCTTGACGATGTGATACGCTTCTGTCTGCCGCTCATCTTCATCGGCACGAAGTCGTCCGACTACGAGGCCTACTCGTTCAAGTTCACAAAGGACGCTGAGATGGAGATGGACAACCTCTCCGACTACGGCGCTATGGAGAAGATTGCGCTGGGCGTAGACTCGCGCAAGCGTGGTGTGGCTATCCGCGTGATTTACGACAAGGACATGCCGCGCGAAATGCAGAAGCGCGTGTTCGACCGACTCAACGTGCGCGAACTCGACACGGCGCTCGCCGGTGGCAGATACCAGAACCACCGCGACCTGATGTCGTTCCCCGACTGCGGACACTTCGAACTGAAGTACGAGCGCTGGCAGCCAGTGATGCGACCGGAGTTCCTCAGCGAGGAGTCGATGCTCGAACAGATTCGCAAGAAAGACCGCTTCATACACGTGCCATACCATTCGTTCGACGCCTACATACGTCTGCTGCGCGAGGCTGCATTACGCCCCAGCGTGAAGGAGATAAAGACCACGCTCTATCGTCTGGCGAAAGACTCGAAGGTGGTGAAGGCGCTCATCTGCGCCGCACGCAACGGCAAGAAGGTGACGGCTGTGGTAGAGCTGATGGCGCGCTTCGACGAGGAGAGCAACATCAAGTGGAGCAAGCGTATGCAGGAGGAGGGCGTCAACGTGATTTTTGGCGTGGAAGGTCTGAAGATTCACTCTAAACTGCTCTACATACACACCACGAAGGGCGACATCGCCTGCGTCGGAACTGGCAACTTCCATGAGGGCAACGCAAAGGTATACACCGACTATCTCATGATGACGGCGCGACAGGGCATCGTGTCTGAGGTGGCAAAGGTGTTCGAGTTCATCGACCGACCTTTCTCGCCGATGCGATTCCGCGAACTGCTTGTTTCGCCTAACTCGATGAAGACACGCATCCTGCGACTTTTCGACACCGAGATAAAGAACGCACAGGAAGGCAAGCCGGCTTGGGTGAAGCTGAAGATAAACCATATCACCGACCCCGACATTGTGAACAAGATGTACGCTGCGTCGCGTGCCGGTGTGCGTATCGACGCTCTCGTGCGTGGCAACTGTTCGGTTGTGCCGGGCGTGGAGGGTATGAGCGAGAATATACGCATCATTGGCATCATCGACCGCTATCTCGAACACTCGCGCATCCTCATCTTCTGCAACAACAACCGTCCGCGCTACTTCATCGGTTCTGCCGACTGGATGCCGCGCAACCTCGTGAACCGCATCGAGGTGCTCACTCCGGTATACGACGAGGACATGAAGGCAGACCTGCTACGCACCGTCGACTACGGACTGCGCGACACTACGAACGGACGCATCGTGGATGGACGCGGCACTAACGAGATTCAACCCGTTGTAGAAGGCGAAATGCCGTTCCGCTCGCAGGAAGAACTGCATAAGGCGTACGCCGAGAAGTAGTATTTATGTTTGAATAAAGTTATTTCGGTAAATAGATATACAGATGGATAACGTTTTAGAGAGCAATGTGATGAACATTGCGGCTATTGACATCGGCTCGAACGGAGCCCGACTGCTGATAAAGAGTTTCGACCCAAACAACGAGACTGGTGAGGTGAAGGTTACGAAACTGCTGTTTGTGCGCATTCCGCTGCGTCTTGGCAAGGATGTGTTCACGCTCGGCAAGATCTCGAAGCAGCGTCAGCACATGATGTTCCACATGATGAAGGCGTTCCGCCAGTTCATGCTGCTTTACAATGTGGAGCAGTATCGCGCTTGCGCCACTTCTGCTATGCGCGACGCCGAGAACGGGCGCAAGGTGATGAAGCGCATTGAGAAGCATACGGGCATACGCCTTGAGATTATACCCGGTGCGGCTGAGGCGCAGTTGCTCTGCAACAACCTTGTGGAGAACACCGACAGTGGGGTAGGCAACTATGCTTATGTCGACGTCGGTGGTGGCAGTACGGAGATTTCGCTTCTGCATGACGGCATTCTTGCCGAGAGCCACTCGTTCAATGTGGGTACACTGCGTATGCTTGCCGGAGCGGTGAGTAAGAAGGAGCTTGCCTCGATGTGTAAGGTGCTGGAGAGGTACGCCAAGGAGTATCCGGGTACGAAGATTATCGGTTCGGGCGGCAACATCAACCGCCTCTTCAAACTCTCGCATGTGAAGGGTGAGGAGCGCAGTCTGCCCGTCGACCGTCTGCAGGAACTTTACACGCAGCTTGCTTCATTGTCGTTCAGTGAGCGCATGGAGCAGTTTCATCTGAAGGAAGACCGAGCTGATGTGATTGTACCCGCAGCAGAGATATTCCTGCTCGTAGCGAAGTCGCTCAGTTGCGACACCATCCTTGTGCCGAACATCTCCCTTGCCGACTCAATCGTAGACGGAATCTACCGCGACGCGCAGTAGTTTGTGGGTGAAGCCGGTGTCAGGCTGGGAGATAAGCTGGAAGATAACTCGATTTGTAGAATATCTTCCAGCCTTTATATTGCTTATAATGTGCGTGTTACTGCGATCCTGGAAGATATGGATGATTTTTTCACGTACTCGATTTCTATAGACAAAATAATATTAAGGGTATGAAACTTTAAAATTGTCAGAATTGCAAACAATGACAAAGTCAAACTGCAAACTATATAAATACCTTCAACTGCAAACAACAAAAAAGGACGGGGTGCAATCACTGCAGCCCGCCCCCAATAATTAGAGAGTTATAAAAAAATAAGTTTTCGATATTAAACCTTCTCGATAATCTGTCCGCCAGCCTCTACAGCCTCCATGTTCAGAGGAATAAGACCGTGGTGACGCTCGGGAAGTGTCTTGTAAAGAGCCTTGTTAAGGCCGTTGGTGCTCACGATCGGGCAAACCTTAAGCAGGCCGCCGAGTACAATCATGTTGAACACCTTTGAGTTCTTCAGTTCGGCAGCCTTATCCATAGCGTTGATACGATAGACATTGATGTCCTTGCGTGTCGGCGGATTGATGATACCGAAACCGTCATATATAAGTATGCCGCCAGGCTTCACCTTCGACTCGAACTTGTCGAGCGACGGCTGGTTGAGCACGATAGCCACGTCATACTGGCTAAGGATAGGCGACGAGATGCGCTCTTCGCTCACGATTACTGTCACGTTGGCTGTACCGCCACGCTGCTCAGGTCCGTAAGCCGGCATCCATGTTACTTCTTTGTCTTCCATCAGACCGGAGTAGGCGAGAATCTTACCCATTGAGAGCACGCCCTGTCCTCCGAAACCTGCTATAATTATTTCTGCTTTCATAGGTTTGTCGTGTCTTTTAAGTCACCCTTCGGGTATTGTTTGAACATATTCTCTTCCATCCACTTGTTGGCCTTCACCGGTGGCAACTTCCATCCGCTGTTGCATGTAGCAACAATCTCAACGAGTGATGAACCCTTGCCCTCCATAGATGCTGTGAACGCCTTCTTGATAGCAGCCTTTGCCTTGCGGATTGATGCTACGTTCTCCACGCTCTGGCGTGTTACGAAGCATGTGCCCGGTAGAGTGACAGCCATTTCAGAGAGGTTGAGCGGCCAGCCGTGCAATTTAGGCTCGCGACCGTAAGGACATGTAGATGTCTTCTGACCGATAAGCGTTGTCGGAGCCATCTGTCCACCAGTCATACCATAGATGGCATTGTTGATGAAGATGAGAGTGATGTTCTCACCGCGGTTCAATGCGTGGATACTCTCGGCAGTTCCGATACAAGCCATGTCGCCGTCGCCCTGATAGGTGAAGACAAGGCGCTCTGGCCACAGACGCTTGATGGCAGAAGCAAGAGCTGGAGCGCGTCCGTGTGCTGCTTCCTGCCAGTCGATGTCGATATATTTGTAGGCGAATACAGAGCAACCTACCGGGCTTACGCCGATGGTGTTCTCCTGCATGCCCATTTCTTCGATAACTTCAGCCACAAGTTTGTGAACTACGCCGTGCGAACAACCTGCGCAGTAGTGCATGTGGGTATCGTTGAGAAGCTCAGGCTTTTTATAAACCAGGTTCTCCGGTGATATTATATCGTTCATAGAAATTTCTCCTTTAAAGCTTTAACCATTTCCTCTGGCTCGGGAACGATGCCGCCGAGTCGTCCGTAGTGCTCACAACGTACAGTGCCGTTTACTGCGAGGCGCACGTCCTCAATCATCATGCCGGCGTTGATCTCTGCAACGAGAATACCCTTGAGCTTCTTAGCTGCCTCTGCAATCTCCTTTTCGGGGAAAGGCCACAATGTGATAGGACGGAACAATCCGACCTTGATGCCCTCTGCACGTGCAAGCTCGATAGTCTTTTCTGCAATACGCGCTGCCGAACCGAACGCAACGATCATGTATTCTGCGTCGTCCATGAACTTGGTCTCGTAGCGAACCTCGTTCTCGCGAATCTTGCGGTACTTCTCCTGAAGCTGCAGGTTGCGCTGCTCCATAATCTCAGGCTTAAGCTCGAGAGATGTGATAACGACGGGCTTACGGCCCTTGCAACCGGTTGATGCCCACGGACATTCCTTGATGATCTCCTCGTTTGTGCGGCGTGGCTTGAACGGAGGAAGAACTACCTTCTCCATCATCTGTCCGATAACACCGTCAGAGAGAATCATTGCAGGGATGCGATACTTGAAAGCGAGCTCGAATGAGAGGTCGACAAAGTCGGCCATCTCTTGAACTGAGTTTGGTGCGAGCACGAGAATATAGTAGTCGCCATTGCCACCGCCACGGGTAGCCTGGAAATAGTCGCTCTGTGAAGGCTGGATGGTGCCAAGACCAGGGCCGCCTCGCTGAACGTCGACGATAAGACCCGGTACTTCTGCGCCTGCCATGTAAGAGATACCCTCCTGCATGAGCGATACGCCCGGACTTGACGACGATGTCATAACGCGCTTGCCGGAGCCACCGCCACCGTAAAGCATGTTGATTGATGCAACTTCACTCTCCGCCTGAAGCACTACCATGCCAGTAGTCTCCCAAGGCTTAAGTTCTGAGAGTGTTTCGATAACTTCGGTCTGTGGAGTAATAGGATAGCCGAAATAACCATCACAGCCACAACGGATGGCAGCGTGGGCGAGAGCCTCGTTGCCTTTCATAAGTTTAACTTCCTGTTCTGCCATTGTGTTAATCCTCCATTTTTTTACGGTAAACACTAATACATCCGTCCGGACATACGATTCCGCACGATGCACAACCAATACAATCGTCAGGTCTTACAGCCTCGGCGTATTGATAACCATGCACGTTCACTGCCTTTGCTGTGAGAGCAATGACATCTTTCGGGCAAGCTACAACACAAAGAGAGCATCCTTTGCATCGGTCGGTGTTAACCACGATAGCACCTTTGATTTTTCCCATAGTAATATGTTGTTTAGAGTTAGGGGTTATACATATCTTTACAGTAGAAGGCGAACATGTCATCGAGCATTTGCTTTGCTTCCACTGCAGGCGACTCGGGGTCGAGAGCTATTGCTTCGAGATAGTTGTCGATAGCATGCTTCCAATCGCCTTTACGTCTGTACTCGTTGCCGAGTTTGTAATAGTCTTCTGCTGTCATACTTATTAAGGTTGGGGTGTGTTATGTTGTTGCGTTGACAGTTGTAAGCACCAGTGATGCCGGATGCTGACGCCTGTCTTTATCTTACCATCCCTTCGCTGCCTGCAGCGTGTTCTTCATCAGCGAACAGATTGTCATCGGTCCGACGCCGCCTGGCACTGGTGTTATGAACGAACACTTCGGAGCTACTTCGTCGAACTTCACGTCGCCGTTGAGACGGAAACCGCTCTTGCGGGTTGCGTCAGGAACACGGGTTGTGCCTACGTCTATCACTACTGCGCCTTCCTTCACCATATCGGCTGTCACGAAGTCGGGCTTGCCGATAGCTGCAATGATGATGTCGGCTTCGCGACATTCCTTCTTGATGTCGGTGGTGTGCGAGTGGCATACTGTGACGGTAGCGTCGCCGTACTGCTTCTGCATCATCAACTGTGCCATAGGCTTGCCTACGATGTTGCTTCTGCCGAGCACAACGCACTTCTTGCCGGCGGTTTCGATGTTGTAACGCTTCAGCAATGTCACTATTCCGAGTGGAGTAGCCGATACGAAGCATGGCAGACCGATAGACATGCGTCCGACGTTTATAGGATGGAAGCCGTCAACGTCCTTGCGGTAGTCGATAGCCTCTATTATCTTCTGCTCGTCGATATGACGCGGGAGCGGCAACTGCACGATGAATCCGTCTACGTCATCGTCATTGTTCAGACGATCTACACATGCGAGCAGTTCGTCTTCGGTGATGTCATCCTCGTAGCGGATAAGTGTCGACTTAAAGCCGCACTTCTCGCAGGCCAGAACCTTGTTCTTCACATAAGTCTCAGAGCCGCCGTCGTGTCCGACAAGCACAGCCGCGAGATGCGGTTGCTTGCCACCTGCGGCCATGATGCTCTTTACCTCTTCGGCTATTTCTGCTTTAATAGCCTCGGCTGTTGCTTTTCCGTCTATCAGTTGCATATCTTTAATGTTTTAGAACTTCGGCATACCTGGCATGCCTTTCATCTTGCTCATCATGCCTGCCATTTTTGCCATATTTGTACCAGTAACCATCTTCATCATCTTGCGTGTCTGGTCGAACTGCTTGATGAGGCGGTTCACCTCCTGGATGTTCGTACCGCTACCTTTCGCAATACGCATGCGGCGGCTTTGGTTGAGAATTTCGGGGTTGGTACGCTCCTTCGGAGTCATACTCTTTATGATTGCTTCAATGCCCTTGAAAGCATTGTCGTCGATGTCAACGTCCTTGATAGCCTTGCCTACGCCCGGAATCATTGCTGCGAGATCCTTCAGATTGCCCATCTTCTTGATCTGCTCAATCTGTCCGAGGAAGTCGTTGAAGTCGAATTTGTTCTTCTGAATCTTCTTCTGCAAGCGGCGTGCCTCTTCTTCGTCGAACTGTTCTTGAGCACGTTCAACAAGACTCACGATGTCGCCCATGCCGAGGATTCGGTCTGCCATACGTGACGGATGGAATACGTCGATAGCTTCCATCTTCTCGCCTGTACCTACGAACTTGATTGGCTTAGTGACAACGGTGCGGATAGAGAGAGCTGCACCGCCGCGTGTGTCGCCGTCGAGCTTGGTGAGAACCACGCCGTCGAAGTCGAGGCGGTCGTTGAACTCCTTAGCTGTGTTGACAGCGTCCTGACCAGTCATTGAGTCGACAACGAAGAGAGTCTCGTTCGGGTTGATGGCGTTCTTCAGAGTCTCAATCTCGTTCATCATCTCCTCGTCTACAGCCAGACGACCTGCGGTATCGACGATCACTACGTCGTAGCTCTTAGCCTTTGCCTCGCGGATAGCGTTGTTTGCGATGCTTACAACATCCTTGCTCTCAGGCTCTGAATATACCGGTACGCCGATCTGCTCGCCCACAACCTTAAGCTGTTCGATAGCAGCCGGACGATATACGTCGCAGGCTACGAGCAACGGGTTCTTGTGCTGCTTGTTCTTGAGCATGTTTGCGAGCTTGCCAGAGAATGTGGTCTTACCCGAACCCTGCAGACCGCTCATAAGGATGATTGACGGGCGTCCGTTCAAGTTAAGCTCGGCTGCTTCGCCACCCATGAGTTCTGCGAGTTCGTCGTGTACGATCTTCACCATCAGCTGGCTTGGCTTCACCGCTGTGAGTACGTTCATGCCGAGGGCTTTCTTCTTCACGGTGTCTGTGAAAGTCTTTGCCACCTTATAGTTTACGTCGGCATCCAGCAGAGCGCGTCTTACGTCTTTAAGGGTTTCGGCAACGTTGATTTCGGTAATCTTGCCTTCACCTTTGAGGATTTTGAAACTGCGTTCAAGTCTGTCACTAAGATTTTCAAACATATCTATTTTCTTTTCTTTTTATTATAATTAATGTGTGCGCTTTGTGGGGCGTTTCAATACACGTCGCTTCTTTTGCAAAAGTAAACAAAAAATAGCGAGATACGGAATAAAATCTTATCTATTTAATTTATTTTAAGTTACTTTTTTAAGTAGATGTCGTTGTACTTCACTCCTATCACCTCTTCGTTGACGAGATATTCGAGTGCTTCGTCTTTTGCGTCCTGATTGAGTGTTATCTTGTTAAGCTCTGTTATTGAGTGCTTTTCGCCGTCGGCGAGCATTTCTTTTATCGCTTTAAGCGCTTGATTGAAGGCGTTTTTGTACGATTGGGGCGTCTTTTGGTGTGCAAGACACACGTCGCACTGTTGGCAGTCTTCTGTGCGTGTCTCGCCGAAGTAGCGTAGCAACTGTCTGCTGCGGCACACGGTGTCGTTCTCGGCGTAATTGATAATGCTTTCTATGCGTTTCTCGAACTGCGCCTTGCGCTCCTCGTATACCGTTTTACTTATCACTATATCCTCCGGCAGTACGCGGTCTCTTGTGTATGTCAGGAGCGGCACCGACCGTTCGGGTATAAAGTGAAGTATGCGTCGCTGGCTCAGGCTCGTCAGTATCAGGTATACCTGCTGCTGCGTGAGACCGCTGGCGTGTGCAATGAATGCTATCTCTATGAAATGATAGTCGACAAACAGTCCGCTGTATTCGCGTAGCATCGTTGTTATCACTGCTTCTTCGTTGGGCGTCGTGTCGTGGAGCATGTATAGCTGGTCGCGTTCGAGCGTGAACTTCACACGTGTTCGCGAGTCGGGGTCGACGTCGTATTCCAGATAGCCAGCCCTTGTGAGTATCTTCAGAGCCGAGTTGACGATGACTGGGTAGTGGTGGAATATGCGGCAGAATTTTTCTATCTCGAATCGGAACGTGCGTCCGTAGCCCGATCCGGCAGCAATCTGCAGATAGTATGCCACGTGCTCATACACGCGGCATATCTCCTTCTTGTCGGGGAACTCCTGCGCAATGCGCTTCACGAGTTTTGTTCTGTCGCCCCTGTCGTACAGCAATACGGCGTAAGCCTTCTTGCCGTCGCGTCCGGCTCTGCCCGCTTCCTGAAAGTAAGCCTCGATGGAGTCGGGGCATGAGATGTGTATCACGACGCGCACGTCTGGTTTGTCGATGCCCATGCCGAAAGCGTTGGTTGCCACCATTACGCGCACCTCGTCGTCATGCCACTTCTTCTGTCGCTCGTCTTTTGTAGAGTGCTCAAGTCCAGCGTGATAGAACGTAGCGCTAATGTTGTTGTTTAATATATATTCGCTTATCTCCTTAGCCAATTTGCGGCTGCGTACATACACTATTGCACTGCCGCTTATCGAGTTCAGAATGTGTATGAGCTGCTGCATCTTGTTGTCTGATGAGCGCACTACGTAAGCGAGGTTCTTACGCTCGAAACTCATGCGGTACACGTTCTTCTCCTTGAATTTCAACTGCTCCTGAATGTCGTCAATCACCTCTGTCGTAGCAGTTGCAGTGAGCGCGAGTATTGGTGCATCGGGCTTTATGCGGCGTATGTCGGCAATGTGCAGGTATGACGGTCGGAAGTCGTAGCCCCATTGCGATATGCAGTGAGCCTCGTCAATGGTTATGAAGCTCACCTTGATATGCGCCAGTTTTGTCTGGAACAGTTCAGAGCCTATGCGCTCGGGAGAAACGTAGAGTATCTTTGTATGACCGAGCACGCAGTTCTCGAGTGTCTTTACAATTTCCTGGCGACTCATACCCGAGTAGATGGCTGCGGCGAGCACTTGGCGTTGTCGCAGATTGTCTACCTGGTCTTTCATCAGGGCTATGAGCGGCGTGATGACGATGCACACGCCTTCCATGGCGAGAGCCGGCACCTGGAACGTGAGCGATTTGCCGCCGCCCGTAGGCATCAGTCCCAGTGTGTCCTTGCCCTCGGCGATGCTGCGTATGATGTCGCGCTGTATGCCGCGGAAATCGGAGTAGCCCCAAGTATCTCTCAGTATCTTGAGATATAGTGTGTCGTCGTAACCCATCTTTTTGTTTGTTGAAGCTTCTCTTTTACGTTCTGTTGTTAGTCTTCCTCAGCCACTCGTATGTCTTCAATCTGCAGCTGCACCATGTTGCGTTTGAAAACGTTGTCCTCAATGGTGTAGGCAATGTCGAAGCTACGTTTCGATTTAATGTAACGCGCTGAAGCGCTCTGTCCGAATGCGATACCGTTGACGATGTTGCTCGACTTCGAATCTACAAGCTCAAGCTTTATATGCTCCTGCTCGCGTCCTACAACCTTGCTCGTGCCGTAGTCGTATACGTCTGTCGTGCAGAAAAGCGGCTTGGTGTTGCCGGGTCCGAACGGCGAGAAACGCTTCAGGTCGTTATGCAGTTTCTTCGTTATGTCGCGGAAGTCGATTTCGGCGTCGATGTTGAGCATTGCCTCTGTCTGTTCGGGCTGTATGTGCTCGTCTACATATCGCTGGAAGCGGTTGCGGAACTCCTGAATGTCGTCCCAGCGCAGCGTCAATCCGGCTGCGTAGGTGTGTCCGCCGAAGTTGACGAGCAGGTCGCGGCAGCTCTTGATTGCCGAGTAGACGTCGAAACCCGTCACGCTGCGTGCAGATCCCGTAGCGAAGTCGCCGTCGCGAGTGAGCACTACGGTCGGGCGGAAGTATATTTCGGTGAGTCGTGACGCCACGATGCCGATAACGCCCTTCTTCCAGTTCTCGTCGTAGAGCACTATCGACGAGCGGTGGCGCTGGCTCTCCAGCTTCGAGACTATACTGTTCGCCTCCTCCGTCATCTGCTTGTCGATGTCCTTGCGCTGCTCGTTGTACTCGTCGATGTGCTTTGCCTTGGCGAGCGCATGCGAGAAGTCTTTCTCCACGAGCAGGTCTACGCTCTCGCGTCCGTTCTCCATACGTCCAGACGCATTGATGCGCGGACCTATCTTGAACACGATGTCGCTCATTGATATGTCTCTGCCTCCGAGTCCGCAGATGTCGATGATAGCCTTCAGACCTATGCTCGGGTTCTGGTTGAGCGTCTTAAGTCCGTGGTAGGCGAGAATGCGGTTCTCCTCGGTTACGGGTACGATGTCGGCAGCTATACTCACGGCACAGAAGTCGAGTAGCGGTATGAGTCGGGCGAAGGGTATGCCGTTGTTCTTGGCGAACGCCTGCATCAGCTTGAATCCCACGCCGCATCCGCAGAGATGCTTGAACGGGTAGGTGTCGTCGGGTCGCTTCGGGTTGAGGATAGCCACGGCTGGCGGCAGTTCTTCGTCGGGCATGTGGTGGTCGCAGATGATGAAGTCAATGCCGAGCGACTTGGCGTAGGCTATCTCTTCAATAGCCTTGATGCCGCAGTCGAGGATGATGATGAGCTTCACGCCGGCCTCCTTGGCGTAGTCGATGCCTTTCTTGCTTACGCCGTAGCCTTCGTCGTAGCGATCGGGGATGTAATACTCGATGTTGGAGTAGAACTGCTGTATGAACTTATACACCAGTGCTACCGCAGTGCATCCGTCCACGTCGTAGTCGCCGTAGACGAGTATGCGTTCCTTGCGGCCCATCGCGTCGTTGAGGCGGTCGACGGCGAGGTCCATGTCCTTCATGAGGAAGGGGTTGATGAGGTCTGCCAGCTGCGGATGGAAGAATCGCTTGGCCGCTGACTCTGTTGTTATGCCGCGTTGCATGAGCAGCTGGGCGAGTATCGGGCTGATATTCAGCTTCGCCCCCAGTTCGTCAGCCGCCTGTTTCTCCTCTTTCGTAGGTGGCTTGTAATTCCATTTGAATAACATTATATATAGTTTTTATTTTTTCTCGGTTTAGGAGTGGGGTGCAGAGTGTCTGCGCGTTTAAGGTAAAACGCGTGTAAAGTTACAAAAATTATGTGGAATACGAGGATTGTTTGCCGTGTTTTTCAGGTGCCGCTTAAATTCTTTGTAACTAATTGTTATATTTTTATAGTCTGTGTTCAGTCGTTTGCGTCCGCCATCCAATCGGATTCCGTTCGCCATCCAATCGGATTCCGTTCGCCGTCTGATCGGATTCCGTCCGCAGTCCAATCGGATTCCGTCCGCAGTCCAATCGGATTCCGTTCGCCGTCCAATCGGATTCCGTCCGCTATCCGGTGGCAAATGCACAAAAAAAAGACCGAGCAAGCGTGGGTGTCCACGTGCTCGGTCTGTATAGTTAGTTTATGGAAACTGTCGATTAATCGCCGATTCCCTGATTCTTCTTAGCCTCGATCATCTTCTGGAGGATGTCAGCCGGGATAGCGTTCTTGTTAACCATGAAGTCCATTGTGTTGGCTACGATGAAGTTCTTTGTCATGTACCAGATACCCTTGTAGTCGCCTGTCTCGCCCCAAGAGTTCTTCACCATGTAGTATTCCTTGCCATGCTGGTCCTTAGCGATACCGAAGATAAGCATGCCGTGGTCGTCGGTGAGCTCCCAGTTGTCGAAGCGCTGCTGACGCTGCTCTGCTGTCGGCTCAAGCTCAGGCACCTTGCAGCCGAGTGAGTCGATGAGGTTTGTGCGCTTTGCCGGAGAAAGCTTCAACCAGCGAGCCATGTCGCTGCCAGAGAGGCCCTCAGCCTTCTTTGTGTCTACGAAGTAAGCAAGACCCTTGCGTGTGAAGCCAGGCTCGCTAACGTCGCCACCCCAAGCTACTGTGTAGCCGTTCATGACAGCGTTCTCGAGGATGCGTGCCATGTCCTCCATCGGAAGGTTCCATGACAGCGGGTTGCGCCAGTTGTCCTGCACCTCAACAGCGTACTGTGTGTAGTACGGGTGGTGAGAGTAGCTTGTGATTGTTACATAGTCGTCGAAGTTCAAGCCGAGGCTTGCTGCGAATGACTTCGGAGTGTACTCCTTGCCTTCGTATGTGAACTTCTCCGGACACTGGCCGAGGTAAGCGTCGAGGATGCCCTGGAGACCCACCTTCCACTGCGAAGAAATCTTGTTAGCTGTGCTCTTAGCGATGCCTGCTACGTACGGCTCAAGCTGGCCGAAGAACTCGTTGAAGTTGTTAAGCGAGTCGCCGTAGAGTGAACCTGGGAACGGCATTGCGTCCTCCGGGCAGATACCCTGGTTCTTCAGTACGTGCAATACGTCGTAAGCCGAACCACCCTGAGAGAACTGGCAGTCGCCGTGCAGACGAACCACCTGAACGGCGCGGTCCATATAGGTCTTGTTAGCTACGAAAGCCTCGCAGAGGTCGTAAGTCTTGCCTGTAGCCTTGAGAATCTCGCTCTCGAAGTATGAGAGAGTAGAGTAGTCCCAGCATGTGCCGCTACGGTTCTGGTCCTTGATACTTGTGATCGGGTTCTCCTTGATTGTCGTGAAGACAGGCTTGTTGCTCCTTGCAGCCTTCTTTGGCTTAGCTGCGTTTGCGCCAGTCGCAAGAAGTGCGAGAAGTGCGAGTGTTAAGATTTTCTTCATGTGATTTTGTTGTAATTTAAAAAGTTGTTTATATTAGGCAATGTCTATTTGCTCTCTGCCATGAACGCTTCGACGTCCTTCGGGTGGTATGGTATTCTGTCTTTGCCGAGGAAACGGCAACCGTCCTTTGTGATGAGGATGTCGTCTTCGATGCGTATGCCGCCAAAGTCCTTGTAAGTCTCAATCTTGTCGAAGTTGAGGAACTCGGCACAATGGCCCGAAGCCTTCCAGTCGTCGATGAGTGCGGGGATGAAGTAGATGCCTGGCTCGTCAGTCACGACGAAACCTTCCTCCAGACGGCGTCCCATGCGCAGGCAGTTTGTACCGAACTGGTCGAGGCGCGGGCGTGTCTCCTCATCGAAGCCAACGTTGATCTGGTCGAGACCTTCCATGTCGTGTACGTCCATGCCCATCATGTGACCCAATCCGTGAGGCAAGAACATGGCGTGAGCGCCTGCAGCTACGGCTTCGTCCACGTCGCCCTTCATCAGTCCGAGCTCCTTCAGACGCTCTGTCATCAGGCGGCATATTGAGAAGTGTACGTCCATATACTTCACGCCGGGCTTGGCAACGTCGAGTGCATGGTCGTGGCATGCCTCTACGATAGAGTAAATCTCAAGCTGGCGGTCGGTAAACTTTCCGTTGACGGGGAATGTGCGTGTGTTGTCCGAACAATAGTTGTTGATTGTTTCGGCACCGCAGTCGCACAATACGAGGCGTCCGCTTTCGAGTTCGGCCATCGACGGGTTGCCGTGCATTATCTCGCCGTGCTGACTGAAGATGGTTGCGAAGCTTGTCATAGCGCCGTAAGAGAGGGCGATGCCGTCCACTTGTCCGGCTACGTATTTCTCTGTGAGGCCTGGCTTTGTGAGGCGCATGGCTGTGGTGTGCATCTTGTGGCCGATGACTGCCGCACGCTCAAGCTCCTCAATCTCCTGCTGCTCCTTTGTAGAACGCATCTTTACAACGGCACGGATAAGGTCCATACTTGCTGCCTCCTTCTGCTGCACGGGATGGATACCGAGCAAATCGAATATCTGTATCTTGGTATCGTGGCGGTAGGGTGGCAGGAAATGGATGCGGCGTTTCAGGCGCATCGCTTCGTTGCAGATGCTCTTGAGCGACTTCATAGGCGCTGTGTTAGCCACGCCTACCTGCTCTGCCATGTCCTTCACGCTGTCTACACTGCCGTACCATACGATGTCTTCAATGTCAATGTCGTTGCCAACGAGTGTTTCTGTGCCGTTGTCAATGTCAATGACGCCAACAAGTCCTTCTCGGTTTTGGCCGAAGTAATAAAGGAATGATGAATCTTGACGGAACGGGTAGTAGCCATTTGACGGGTAGTTGCATGGCGACTCGTTATTACCGAAGAGTATTATTATTCCGTCTTTCATAAGCTCTCTGAGCTTGGCGCGACGGTTAACGTAAGTTGCTTTGTCAAACATATAACCTTGATTTTGTTATTATTTCCACAAAGTTACGTTAATTTAAAGAAATAGCAAAACGTTAATCGTATTTTATGTTTTATTATGATAATGTTTCGCTTTTGTTTCTAACATATGAAATAAATATACGAATAATATTAATGTAGTAAATGTTGTCGGATTGATGTGATGAATGTTGGTAGAAGTATAAAAAAAAGAGTCAAACTTCAAAAGAAGTCTGACTCTTTGTTGGGTGGCAGGTGGGACTCGAACCCACGACATTCAGAACCACAATCTGACGCTCTAACCAACTGAACTACGGCCACCATGTTATGTGCTTTACTTAGCAGTATTGCTTAGTTCTTTAAAGCGAGTGCAAAGGTAGCGGTTTATTTCTAATCCTCCAAATGTTTTTCAAACTTTTTTCAATAAAAATCAACTTTTTCTTGATTTTTCCTTGTTTTTGCTGGTTTTTCTGCTGTCTTTGGGGTGTTTCGAACCGTTTTTATGGTTTTGAACCCTTGTTTTGCTTTATCGGTTGGTGTGTCTTAACAATAGTGGTTTTTCGTGAATTGTCTGCCAAGAATTCTCTTTATCATAAAAATGGCTGTTAAAACTCCATCGTTCCATAAAATTATTGAATCGAGATTTCAAGTTTTAGTTGCGCATACCTACAGTTATACATACTTATATACAAAAAAAAACGTCCAAAGCGTATTGCTCTGGACGTTTTATGCTTTAAAACGGGGCGTAATTTCCTTTACTCTTATTGGTGCAGTAGTCTCTCTTTGCAAATTACTTTGCCGGAGCCTGCTGTACTGGAGCCTGCTGAGCCGGAGCCTGCTGTGCGCCTGCTGCTGGTGCAGCCTGCTGCTGGCTTGCTCCGAAACCAGGAGTAGTGTTCGGGTTTGTTGTCTGTGTTTCAGTTGCAGTCTTCTCCATAACGCTTGTACCCTCTGAAGAAACAGGAGCAACGTGAGCGCATACGATGCTGAGGACAACCATTGTGATTGCGAGACCCCATGTAGCTTTCTCTACGAAGTCGGTGGTCTTGCGTACACCTAAGATAGCGTTAGATGACGAGAAGTTTGATGCCAAACCGCCCCCCTTTGACTCCTGAATAAGCACAATGCCAATCATGAGCAGGGATGCTATCACGATGAAAATTACGAATAATGTGTAAATCATTTTTCTATTTGTTATTTTTGTTATTTATTATAAGTTTCTTTAAAAATCTGATTTGGTCTGCAAAGTAAGCATTTTTTTTTGGATAATTCAAATTTAAACGCTGAATAATTTCAAGAGCCTTTGAATATCTGCCTTGTTTTATATAAATCTTGGCCAAAGTCTCTGTGAAATAGCCGTCTTCGCCTTCGTTTTCTTCTTTTTTCTCTTCTTCGAGTTCTGGCTTGTAGGTAGGTTTCTCCTGCAGCTGTATTTTGCCTCCGTCTTTGTTGATGAAGTCGTCGATAAGCTTCTGGCCTTTCAGTTGCGGACTCTGTTCCTGCGCATTCTCTTCTTCGCTTTCCGTCTTCAGCAAATATGCAACATAATCTACCGCAGCGTCTGCCGGTGTGGGCTTGTGCTTAGGTTCGTCAGGTTGGTCTTGCTGTGGGGCGGAATCGAGGAAGTTGTTGATAATGGAGATAGTGCGGTTGTCGTCGTCCGCACTTGTCTCCATATTGTCTGCAGCAACTTCGTTCGGGTTCTTGAATTCGTAGTGTGCACTCTCCACCAACTTGAATAGCATGCTTCTGTCTGTCACGTATAAAGCGGTTCGGCGAAGCTCGTCGTCGAACGCGCTATCGTGCAGCAGATACATGTTCCTCAACATCAATATTCGTGCCGTCTGATAGTATGGATATAGCGCGACTAAGTTACGGAGCTCGTACAGAGTCTCCTTGTTCATTAGTTCCGGATGATTTATGAGGCGTACTAAATCCACTTTTTTACGTTTTGTTTATTAATGTTTAATGTTACCAGTTGGCTACCGTTGCGTTGAATATCTGCTCGGTGATGTCCTTGATCATCTGCGTTACGAGTTCCTCCTGCACCGTTGCGAGGCTTTGTGTTGTCTCGTATGACTTGGATGACGAGAATTGACGCTCGAAGTCCTCGCTGTGATTCACGTTGTTAGTGAATCTCACGTTCACGGTTATCGAAAGCTCGGTCTGTGCTGACTGTCCGCTTGCAGATACCGACTTGTTGCGCTGCGAGTATTGTGTAATCTCGCCTTCAATCTTCAAGTCGCCGTTGTTTCTAACCTGACTCAGCTTGGTATGACTTGCGAACATGTCCTTCAGCTGATTGTTGAACATCGGTCCCATCGGTCCCCATACATAGCTTGAACGGATTGGGAAATCGGCTATCTGTATTGTCTTTGTCTTTGTATAGTCGATGCTCGCTCCGTTGAACTTGTAGCTTACCTTGCACGCCGAAATTGTTATAGATGCAATCAGTACAAGTGCTATATATATATAATGTGTACGGATTCGTTTCATGTCTTTTTTATTTGTCGAGTCCATATTGCTTTATGCGTCTGTAGAGCGTGCGGTCGGAGATGCCCAGCTCTTGCGCAGCCTTCTTGCGGTTGCCACCATTGCGTTCGAGCGCTTTCTCTACCACCTGACGACCGATGTCGCTAAGGTTCAGACTCTCGTTCTGTTCGTTTTGAGAGGTTGTTACGCCATCTCTTATCTCCTCGGCCTCCACGTCTTGATACGGACTGAATGTGGCTGGCTGCAGAGCGTGTACCTGCTGGGCAGCTGCGAAGTTGTCGAGTGTGCGGTTGTCGTCAATCTGTTTGCGCAGATTGGTCATCTCGCGGCGCAGATCGCTCACGTTGCCTCTCAACTCGTAGAGAATCTTATATAGAATCTCGCGTTCGCTCTCGTACGAGTGCGATCCGGTTGGCGTTGTGGTGGCAAGCTGTGTGCTTTCCTTGTCCTGCGGTATGAACTTGCTCAGCGTTTCGGCGTCTATCACGCGTGTTGTGCTGAGTACGGACATCTGCTCAGTGATGTTCTTCAGCTGGCGCACGTTGCCCGGCCACTTGTATTTCAGCATTATTGCCTTCGCTTCGTCGGTTAGCGTGATGCGGCTCATGCCATACTTCTCCGCAATCTGCATTGTGAACAGACTGAATAGTAGGAGAATGTCGTTGCCACGGTCGCGCAATGGCGGCATTTGGATAGGGATGGTGTTCAGACGATAGTAGAGATCTTCGCGGAAACGTCCCTCGCTTATTGCCTTGTGCATGTTGACGTTGGTTGCGGCAACGATGCGCACATTGGTTTTCATTATCTTCTGACCACCCACACGTATGTATTCGCCAGTTTCGAGCACACGCAGCAGGCGTGCTTGTGTTGCCATTGGCAACTCGCCGACCTCATCGAGGAAGATAGTGCCTTTGTTTGCCGTACCGAAATAGCCTTCGCTCTCGCCGATTGCACCCGTGAACGATCCCTTCTCATGTCCAAAGAGTTCGCTGTCTATAGTGCCTTCCGGTATAGAGCCGCAGTTGATGGCGAAGTATTTCTCGTGTTTGCGTGGAGAATTGTCGTGTATCAGTCGCGGTATTATCTCTTTTCCCACACCGCTCTCGCCCACAATGAGCACACTGAGGTCTGTCGACGCCACCTGCTTAGCGACGTCGAGAGCACGGTTCAACGCATCGCAGTTGCCTACGATGTTGTACCGTTGTTTTAATCTTTGCAGTTCAGATGTATCCATTTGGTAACAAAATTACATATTTCTATTAAAATAGATGCAGCTTTATGCTACTTTTTTAGCAGACAGAGGTTTTATCTGTTGCCTTGCTGGTTGTTGTCGCGCTTCTTCGGAATAGAGAATCTCACCTTCTCGCTTTCGTCACGCTTCTCATGATAGAGCTTCGGCAGCGGATTGGTAAGTGGCAATTCGTATTCTTCGCGGTTGCGCACGATGTCGATAGCTGCATAGATAGCGTGGCGCAATGCGTTCTCGTCGGCAACGCCATGTCCGGCATTCGTGAAGTCGGGAGTAAGTGCTGGCGCCGTGCATACGAGGGGGAGTGATGATATGTAATAGATGCCGTTGTTCTGCATTGTGGTGGTGAACGGAATGTTAGCCTGGTCGTCGTACATGGCGAGTGTGCAGTCGAATGCGTCGCACGCATTCTTGCCGAAGTAGTCCTCGGCAGCGTACGGTCCGTAAGCTGTTATGCCTTCCTCCTCAGCCTTTTTGATAGCAGGCAGCAGAATTTCCTTCTCCTCAACGCCGTCTGCTTTAGGGTTCAAAGCGAGCACGCCGATGCGTGGGTTCGACAGACGGAAGTCGCGTTTCAGACAGGTGTTCAGAGTACGAATCTTGTTGAGGATGTTCTCCTCTGTGATGTTTGCTGGAACGTCCTTTATCGCCAGACCGTTTGTGGCAAGAGCGATGCGGAGCGATTCGTTCACCATAATCTTCATGCCCTTAGCTCCGTCGCCTATGCAAGTCTCGGCATATTCCTTCAGTCCGTTGTATGTGTAGCCAACTTCGTTGGCAGTCATGTTGGAGAGTGAAACCGGACAAGCTACGAGCACATCGTAAAGTTGGCTGCGGAAGTCGGTCATAGCCTTGTCGAGAGCCTTAAGCGCCGATTCGCCCGACTCCTTTGTGGGCTGTCCGAGCTCAACCTTCACCTCTTCGTCGAAGCAAGCGAGCAGGTTGACGCGTCCGTCAACAGCGTCTTCTGCCTTGTTGATGATACTGAAGCTTGCCTGAATGTCGAGTGCTTTGCGGTGATATGCCGCAATCTTTGGCGATCCGTAGATGATCGGCGTGCATAGCTCGAGCATTTCAGGCTCTGCAAAGGTTTTAAAAATAAGCTCATATCCGATACCATTGGTATCGCCGTGGGTTATTGCCACGCGGATTTTTCTGTTTTCCATTTGTTGTTTTGTTTGGGTTGTATTGTGTATAGTGCTGCTTCGGTGTTGAGCAGCAAGTTACGTTTCTTGGTTCCGGGTGCGAAGACGAAAACTTCAGCCACTATCGTGCGTTGCTTGTCGCTGCGCTTTATTATGTGCTGCACGAACGGACCGCCCATTGCGTCGCCGTACATCTCCCATAGCCCGCGGCACACGGTTCGCACGCTTCCGTCTATGGTGAGTTCTGTTCTGGCGACACTGCCTTCTACGGTTGTCATGTACATGTCGTCGGTTTCGCCCTTTATGTTAGTCTGCATCACGCTGTCGCGGTTCTCCGATGTGTAGATGCAGATGTTTGTCGTCGCTGTAGGCGAGTCGTTGGATATCCAGATGAAGTTCTTGCCCTTGCGACTTGCCTGCATGTCTGCCGGAATGCGCATGTCTATGCCGAACATCTGCAGCACTTCCGCCTCCAGCTTTGTGTTGTGCTTGTGTTCAAGTCGCATTATGGCGTTCTTCATTTCGTTACGCTTTATCAGATTGCGCATATTGTCTGCCGCATCCTGAAACCGCATTGCCTGGCGCAGAACTTTCATCGAAGGTGTACTTATGCGCACTATCATCTGTGGTTCGGCATATACGTTGCGCTCGTATTTTACCTTTATTTGATTCAATTTCGCGTCAATTTCTACAACAACGATGTTGCGTGCGAGTCGCAGCGTGGCGTTCATCGCGGCGCCCATGCTTACGTCGAATGTCGGTTCTGGCTGTGGCAGAGAGCCGACGGGCGCTGACAATACCTTATACAATATGCTGTCGCTGTCGCCGATGACCACCACTTCGTATGGTCTGCCGCCGCTGTCGGGCAGCATTGTCTGCTTGCCGCGGTTGCATGCGGCGAGTGTGACGGCGGCGAACAGCAGTATCAGATAACGCATAGGCTTACTGTTGTTGTTCGCGGCGCTTGCGCTCCTCTTCTATCTTCTTCGCTGTGCTAAGCAGTCCGCATGCTGCAAAGATGTCCTGACCGCGGCTTGCACGAATCGTCGTGAACACGCCGTGGTTTGTGAGGTAGTCGCGGAAGTTCTCTATGTGGCGGTCGTCTGTGCCTTCCAGATTCACGTTGGGGATAGGGTGGAATCGTATGAGGTTGAAGCGGCAGTCGAGTCCTTCTACGAGCTTTACAATCTCGCGAGCATGAGTCGTAGTGTCGTTCACGCCCTTGAACATTATATACTCGAAAGAAAGTCGGCGCTGGTGGGTGAAGTCGTAGTTGCGCATGAGGTCTACCACCTCAACGATAGACATGCCGCGCTCTGCTGGCATTAGTTGTGCGCGCTGTTCGGGTATCGGCGAGTGCATACTGATAGCCACATGGCAATCGCTCTCGTCGAGGAAGCGCTGCAGCTTCTTGCGCAGACCGGCGCTGCTCACCGTGATGCGCTTAGGGCTCCATGCGTAGCCATAGTCGGCAGTCATTACCTGCGTCACCTTTAGCACGTTGTCGAGATTGTCCATCGGCTCGCCCTGACCCATGAACACGATGTTCGTGAGTTTCTCACGTTCGGGCAGCGAGTATATCTGGTTGAGGATGTCGGTCGCGGTGAGGCTTTCCTCGAAACCCTGCTTGCCGGTCTGGCAGAACAGACAGTTCATCTTGCATCCCACCTGCGACGATACGCACAGTGTGGCGCGGTCGTGATCGGGTATGTACACAGTCTCCACATGCTTGCCCGTAGCGGTGGGGAAGAGGTACTTTATGGTTCCGTCCTTCGATACCTGGCTGTCTATCGGGTCCATGCATCCGATGGTGTATTCGGCAGCCAAGCGCTCACGGTTAGTCTTCGAGATGTTTGTCATCTCGTCAATCGATTTTACGTGTTGTGTATATAGCCATTTCGCCATCTGTCCGCCGGTGAAGGCTGGCATACCGAGCGATTTTGCCACTTCCTTGAGCTCGTAGAGTGACATACCCATGAGCGGTTTCTTCATATCTGTCATATCTGTGTACACTATTTGTTTTGCTGTAGTTGCGTCTTAAGCTACAAAGTTACGCATTTTTTTTGAAAATAATAAGGTGTATAACGAAAAAAGCGTGTAAAACATATTGTTTTACACGCTTGGTTTGGTAGTGGATAGGGGAATCGAACCCCTATGCCAAGATTGAGAATCTTGTATCCTAACCATTAGATGAATCCACCATCTTATGTCTTACTGCTTTGGTAGTGGATAGGGGAATCGAACCCCTATGCCAAGATTGAGAATCTTGTATCCTAACCATTAGATGAATCCACCAACAGTAAAATTTTGCTCAAGAGAACAGCGGAAGCTGGGGGATTCGAACCCCCGGTACGGTTACCCGTACGGCAGTTTAGCAAACTACTGGTTTCAGCCACTCACCCAAACTTCCATACTGGTTGAAGTTAACCGGAGCACTGTTTCTCAATTGCGAGTGCAAAGGTATACGTTTTTCTCGTAACCGCCAAATGTTTCTTTGACTTTTTGTCGAAAAATGTGCATTTTCTTGAATTTTTAGGGTTGAAAGCCCGTTTTGGGGCTTGTCTTCGCCGTTTTTCTACTCAGATATGCGCTTGTAGTAGCGCAGGGTGCTGTTCGGTGAGTAAAGAATGTGTGTCAGTTCTTTGAGCAAAAAATCGGGTCGGAACGAAATTTCTTCGAAATAAGTTGAAGTTTTTCCGTTGCATTCGTAGATGTTGCCATCCTTGAAAGCCTTTATGGTCTTGTATCCGCTGTATTCGGCTGTCAGTTCGTTGCGCGTTAGTGGTCGGTTTCCATAATAAATGAAGAGCCAAACGTCGGCGTCGGTTGATTTGCTGATAACCGTTTCGGGTGAAAGGTTTAGTGATCCGCTCTGATTATTGTCGGCGAAAACATATTTCCCGCCTGCATCCTTTATCAGTTTTGCCATCGAACTGTTGCCGCCGGGGCAGTACCATACACCATTTGTGACGCGTTCGGTGAGCACTTTCGGGTGTTTCTTTTGCTTATTGTTCTCGCTGACGATGGTTTTGTAGTTGTGTTCTATGGCTGCGAACAGCGAGTCGGCTGTGTTTTCTTTTCCGGTGAGCATGCCATAGAAGCGCATCCATTCGGCGCGTCCCAGGGCGGATGTCTCCATGTAGTCGGCGCATTCTATGATTGCGGCGCCGATATTCTCGAGCTGGGCGTAGCTGCCTCCTTCGTATGGCGACATGAATATGGCGTCGGGTGAGAGTGTGATGATGCGTTCGATTGTTGGCGACATGCTGTTGCCGCAGTCGGCTATGATGCCTTTTGCCGCACGTCGCTGTATGTCGGATTGTGTGATGTACTGCAAGTCGCACACTCCCTTTATTGTCTCGGCCGCGCCGAGGTCGAAAAGTAGTCGGCAGTGGGGTGATGTCGAGACAACGGCGCTATGTATCGGTGTGTATATAGCGGTGGCGTCTGTCGGTGGCGTCACTTTTCCTGAGTCCTTGCGGTTGATAAGGGCATAGCGGTGTAGGGTAGTGCCGGCTTTCCAAGGATTGCTCAGTTTTACGTCGATATATCCGTCGTGGCGTACGGCTGTTATGTGCTCGGCGTATTTGAACGCGATTGTGTCGCCGTCGCCGTTGTCGCTGTTGGTTGCCGTGTGATTGTTGCACGAGGCGAGAAGAAGTATTGCGCTATATATATAATAAGGTAAGATGTTATATATATAATAATGTATAGGCTTGTGCGTGCTTGTTAGCTTTGTCATTCTTTCAGGTGTTTTTAGAATGTTATACATGTTGATGTTTGTGTAAATGAAAAAAGTGAAATGTTCAAACGAACATTTCACTTTTCTTGAGGTACCTAGCAGAGTCGAACTGCTCTACACGGTTTTGCAGACCGTTACCTAACCGATCGGCCAAGGTACCAAATAGGCTTGTTGCTTAATTGCGAGTGCAAAGGTAGCCATTCTTTTCGTAACAGCCAAATGTTTTTGCAACTTTTTTCAAGAATATTTCACTTTTCAGTGTTTTTTCTTAAAATCTTCATGTTTACGAGTCGATTTTCCTAAAATTACTGCATTTCTCAGCGTGAACAGCCGCACTCGTGTGTTTGTTTTGCTTGCTGTTTTTTATCATCTGCTCCTTCAGAGCGCAGCCTTTACAGCCGTAGCATCCGCTTTTTGCTTCATGTATAGCCATGTATGTGCGGTAGGCGATGTAGCAGATGGAGATGATTATTATGAATATTACAGAGACAAGTTGTAGCATGGGGCGTAAATATTAGTTGTCCGCGGCGACCGCTAAGTACATCAGCGCCGTTCGTTGCGCAAGTACGTGCCGACCAAAGCCGATATGCGTATCGGTCGGCGCGGACAAGAATGTTTAAAAAAAATTAGTATGCAAAGAGGGGATAATCCTTCATCGTCTCGTTCACCTTAGCACGAACGCGAGCGATTACTTCCTCGTTCTCCGGGTCGTTGAGCACTTCTTCGATGAGTTCAGCAATGAGCACCATGAGGTCTTCCTTAGCGCCACGTGTTGTGATGGCAGGAGTACCGAGGCGGATGCCTGATGTCTGGAAAGCGCTGCGTGTGTCGTACGGCACCATGTTCTTGTTAACGGTGATGTCGGCAGCAACGAGAGCGTTCTCAGCCACCTTGCCGGTGAGATCAGGATACTTCGAACGGAGGTCGACGAGCATAGAGTGGTTGTCTGTGCCGCCGCTCACGATAGTGAAGCCGCGCTTGATGAGTTCGTCTGCAAGCACGCTTGCGTTCTTCTTCACCTGCTTTGCCCACTCCTTGAACTCAGGCTGCAGAGCCTCGCCGAAAGCTACAGCCTTGGCAGCGATGACATGCTCCAACGGACCACCCTGCTGTCCTGGGAACACTGCAGAGTTGAGCAGCTGGCTCATCATCTTTGTTACGCCCTTAGGAGTCTTCAAGCCCCACGGATTCTCGAAGTCCTTGCCCATAAGGATGATGCCGCCGCGCGGACCGCGCAGGGTCTTATGAGTAGTAGAAGTAACGATGTGAGCGTACTTCACCGGGTTGTCGAGCAAGCCGGCTGCGATGAGACCTGCAGGGTGAGCCATATCAATCATAAGCAGAGCGCCTACCTTGTCGGCAATCTCGCGCATGCGCTTGTAGTCCCACTCGCGGCTGTATGCCGAACCGCCACCGATGATAAGTTTCGGTTTGTGCTCAAGTGCGAGCTGCTCCATCTGGTCGTAGTTCACGCGACCTGTCTCCTTGTCGAGGTCGTAGCCTATGGCGTGGTAGAGAATACCCGATGTGTTCACAGCCGAACCGTGTGAGAGGTGTCCGCCGTGAGCGAGGTTAAGTCCGAGGAATGTATCGCCAGGCTTCAGTACGGCAAGCAGCACAGCGGCGTTAGCCTGCGCACCAGAGTGCGGCTGTACGTTTGCATACTCAGCACCGAAGAGTTTTTTCACGCGCTCGATAGCCAGTGTCTCCACTTCGTCCACTACCTGGCAGCCACCATAGTAGCGCTTGCCTGGATAGCCCTCGGCATACTTGTTTGTGAGGTAAGAGCCCATTGCCTCCATCACCTCGTCGCTGACGAAGTTCTCAGACGCAATAAGTTCTATACCCTTCAGCTGGCGCTGATGTTCTTTCTCAATCAGGTCGAAAATCACTTGATCTCTTTTCATAGTTAAAAGGATTTTAGTTATAGTTTATTAAACGAGTTCTACTTTCTCGATGAACTGTTCCTTGTCGCAGTAGTGGCATTTGAGGATGCCCTTCTCCTTGTTCACGACGTGGAAGACGGTGTGCATCGGCTCGTTGTTGGTGATGCACTTCGGGTTGTTGCACTTCACGATGCCGCGCAGCTCGTCGGGAGTCTTCACGGTCTTCTTTTCCACTACCTCGTAGTCGTGAATAATGTTGAGCACAACGTTCTGTGCTACGACCGAGAGGCGCGAAATCTCCTCGTCGGTGAAGAATTTGTCAGACACCTTGATGATGCCTTTGCGTCCTATCTTGTTCGACGGATAGTTGTAGCCGATGGTTACTGGTGTGTCGAGTGTTTCCAGTTGCAGCAGGTTTACAACCTGATATGTCTTCTCTGCCGGTATATGGTCGATGACAGTGCCGTTCTTGATGGCAGCCACTTGTCTTTCTGTCTTGTTGCTCATTGTATTATGTTTATTAATTGCTAAATAATTGTCTTGTCGTTGCGCACTTCGTCAAGAGAGATGCCGAGCACGTAGCAGAATATAGCCTCGCGGGCGAACAGACCGTTGCCAGCCTGCTGTATGTAGTAAGCGTGCGAACTCTCGTCTACGTCGTACGCAATCTCGTTAACACGTGGCAGCGGGTGCAGAATCTTCATGTTCTCCTTCGCCTTGCAGAGCATCTGGCGTTTCAAGATATACACGTTCTTCACGCGTTCGTACTCCATAAGGTCTGAGAAGCGCTCCTTCTGTACGCGTGTCATGTAGAGGATGTCGGCGTCGGCGATAACGTCTTCGTTGAAGTCGGTATGCTCTTCGAAGCGTATGCCGTGCTCGCGGCAGTATATTTTGTATTCCTCAGGCATTGCCAGCTCCTTCGGCGCTACGAAGTGGAATGTAGGATTGAAGTGGCGCATGGCGGTGATGAGCGAGTGTACGGTGCGTCCGTACTTCAAGTCACCCACAAGATAGATATTAAGGTTTTCGAGAGTGCCTTGTGTTTTGTAGATTGAATAAAGATCGAGGAGACACTGTGACGGGTGCATGTGTGCGCCGTCGCCAGCGTTCACGATAGGAACGGGAGCCACTTCGCTGGCGTATTGCGCAGCGCCTTCAACGTAGTGGCGCATTACTATTACGTCTGCATAGTTTGAAACCATAAGGATTGTGTCCTTGAGGGTTTCACCTTTAGTTACGCTTGACGCCTTGGCGTCAGAGAAACCGATGACGCGCGCACCGAGACGGTTTGCTGCGGTTTCAAAACTCAATCGCGTACGAGTCGAAGGCTCGAAGAAAAGCGTAGCCACCACTTTACCTTTCAGCAATTCGCGGTTTGGGTGGTTCTCGAACTCCTTTGCCATTTCGAGCAAATACATTAGCTTCTCCTTGGGCAGGTCGGCTATTGTTACAAAATCGTGTCTCATTATTATTTAGAATTAATGGTTGTCTACAATTTGTCTGCTAAGGTAGTTATAATTTTTCAGATATGGCGTAAATGAAAACTATTATTTATGCTTTTCTCACTTTTTTGCCTTACCTTTGCAAAATATAAGAGATATTACTAATATAATTCAGTCCTATTACTAATATAATAAGGAATACATTACTAAAAATATGAGAAAAGTATTCGTACGCTCACTATGGACGTTGCTTGCCATCGTCATTCTCGGTTCGGCTGTTGCGTTCACGGCTATATGGAACGGTTTTATCGGATATATGCCGCCAGTTGAGGACTTGCAGAACCCTATCAACCGCTTCGCAACACAGATCTATAGTGCCGACGGAAAGGTCATCGGCACGTGGAACTTCAATCGCGAGAACCGTGTCTGCGTTTCATACAACGACATCTCGCCATACCTGGTGCAGGCGCTTGTGGCTACAGAGGATGTGCGTTTCTACGACCATTCGGGCGTAGACTTCATCGCTTTGGGCAGAGCCATCGTCAAGCGCGGTCTGTTTGGCCAGGCTTCTGCCGGTGGCGGTTCTACCATCACGCAGCAGCTTGCCAAGCAGCTCTATTCCGAAACCGCCAAGAGCACCATGCAGCGTGCGCTGCAGAAACCGATAGAGTGGGTTATCGCCGTGAAGCTCGAGCGCAACTACACCAAAGAGGAGATTATAGCTCTGTATCTCAACTATTTCGACTTCCTGCATAACGCTGTAGGTATAAAGACTGCGGCCAACACCTATTTTAATAAGGAGCCTCGCGACCTTAATATTGAGGAGGCTGCTACGCTCATCGGCTTGTGCAAGAACCCGTCGCTGTTCAACCCCGTGCGCTATCCCGACCGTTGTCGCGAGCGTCGCAATGTGGTGCTCGACCAGATGCGCAAGGCGGGCTATATCACCGATGCCGAGTATGCGCAGCACATCGAGTCGCCGCTCACGCTCGACTTCCACCGCACCGACCACAAGGATGGCGTAGCGCCTTACTTGCGCGAGTTCCTGCGTGTGTACATGTCTGCCGAGCGTCCTGAGCGTTCCAACTATCCGGCGTGGAACAAGCGCCAGTATGTCATCGACTCTATAGCTTGGGTAAGCGATCCGCTTTACGGATGGTGCAACAAGAATCGCAAGAAGGACGGTTCGCCTTACAACCTCAACGCCGACGGCTTGAAGGTGTATACCACTATCGATTCGCGTATGCAGCGATATGCCGAGGAGGCTGTGTATGCTCACGTAGCACGCTTCCTGCAACCCGAGTTCTTCAAGGAGCAGAAGGGCAAACCGAACGCTCCGTTCACCTCTGCGCTCACGCAGAAGCAGGTTAACCAGATTATGGAACGTGCTGTGCTTCAGAGCGAACGCTATCGTGCGCTTAAGGCGGCAGGCGCAAGCCAGGAGGAGATACACCGCTCTTTCCATACGCCGACTGAGATGACGCTCTTCACCTATCACGGCGACATCGACACCATGATGATGCCTATCGACAGTATACGCTACGTGAAGTCGTTCCTGCGTGCCGGCTTCATGAGTATGGACCCGAAGACGGGTGCCGTGAAGGCGTATGTGGGCGGACTCGACTATTCTCATTTTATGTACGACATGGTTACGGGCGGCAGACGCCAGGTTGGCTCTACAATCAAGCCGTTCCTCTACTCGCTGGCTATGGAGAACGGATTCACGCCGTGCTCAATGGCTCCTAACGTGCAGCAGTCGTACAGAGTGGGCAACCAGACATGGACACCGCGCAATGCCAACCGCAAGCGCTACGGCGAGATGGTTTCGCTGAAGTGGGGCTTGGCGCAGTCGAACAACTGGATTTCGGCTTACCTTATGAGTAAGCTCAATCCACAGCAGTTTGTTTCGATGCTTCACGACTTTGGCATTAACAACCCCGAGATTGTGCCTTCGATGGCTCTCTGTCTCGGTCCGTGCGAGGTTTCGGTGGCTGAGATGGTGAGCGCTTACACCACATTCGCCAATAAGGGCATACGTTCGGCTCCGATGTTCGTGAGCCGCATCGAGGACAACGAGGGCAATGTCATAACCGATTTCCAGCCGCGTCTGAACGAGGTGATAAACGCAGAGAGCGCCAACCGCATGCTTGTGCTTCTGAAGGGCGTAGTAGACGGCGGTACCGGCGGACGTCTGCGCTTCAGATACCACTTTACGGGCGAGATTGGTGCCAAGACCGGTACCACAAACCGCAACGCCGACGCATGGTTCATGGGCTTCACTCCGCAGCTTGTGAGCGGTTGCTGGGTAGGCGGCGAGGACCGCGACATCCACTTCGACACCATGCGCATGGGACAGGGCGCGACGATGGCTCTGCCTATCTGGGCTTACTATATGAAAAAGGTGTATGCCGACCCGTCACTGCCTTATGACGAGAGCGTGAAGTTCGACCTGCTAGAGGGATACGATGGGTGTTCGAGCGGTGAAAGCTCGGCGGATGGCGCCGAAGATGCGCTCGACATTGAAGAAGTATATGAATAATAACATGCCTATGCAAGAACAGTGCCCCTTTTAAATATAGTTTTATGAAATATTTTGTAGCAGATTTCAAGATAGTGTGCGAGGCTGAGCAGTTGCAGGTAGCCCGCGAGTTGTTGTCGGCAGCCGCTTGTGAGGCTGGTTTCGAAGCGTTTGAGGATTCGGACGAAGGATTGCAGGGTTATGTGCAGCGCCCAATGTATGACAAGGAGGCGCTCGATGCATCCATCGCCGACTATATGCCAGACGGCGTGTCGGTGAGTTACGAAGTTGAGGAAGTGCCCGACCAGGACTGGAATCAGGGTTGGGAGAACGAGGGCTTCGAGCCGATTGGCGTGAACGAAAACCTCGTAATATACGACGCCAAGCACACCGACCGCGAGATGTTCGCTGGCGACGACGGCGTGATGCGCATCTTCATTGAGGCGCGTAACGCCTTCGGTACGGGCACGCACCAGACCACACGCATGATATTGCGACGCCTGCTTGGTATGGACGTGCATGGCAAGAGCGTGCTCGACTGCGGATGTGGAACGGGCATACTCGGCATAACCGCCTCACGCCTTGGTGCCGACCCCGTGCTTGGCTACGACATCGACGAGTGGAGCGCCAACAATGCCCAGCATAACGCGGCGCTGAACGGTGTTGAGAATATGGATGTGTTGCTTGGCGATGCGTCTGTTCTTGATAAAGTTGAAGACCGCTTCGATATCGTGATTGCTAATATCAACCGCAATATACTCATTGCTGACATGCCGGCGTTTTGTGCGCACATGAAGGAAGGTGCACAACTCATCCTCAGCGGATTCTACGAGGCTGACGTGCCGATGATAGAGGCAGCAGCTAAGGAGCAGGGTCTGGTGCTCTGCGATGTAGTGACGGATGAAGATTGGGCTTGCGCGTTGTTCAAGTAAGATTATTATTGCTGTCCGGTAAAACTTTTGCAAGCAAAATAAATTAGGGCTGACACTTCTCTCACGAGGTGTCAACCCTTTTGGCTAACTTTGTTCCAAACTTTAATAAATAATGAAAAGACTACAATCATATATACTATTTATATTGTTGCTGTTGGCAACTGTTCTTCCGGCACACGGGCATATTTCCAGAAATATGTTCATGATTTCCAATCTCAATACAGATAATGGACTGTCCAGTCCTCGTGTCTATTCTATTGTTGAGGCAGAGGATGGTGCTATGTGGATAAGTACTAAACGAGGGGTTGACCGATACAATGGGCAATTGGTTTCTAATTACACATTGGCTACAGAAATGCCGTATAGTGATGCCTGTGGCAGAAATATCAAATTGACCCAAGATCATCATCGGCAGATATATGCTTACGACAACAAGGGAAAAGTATATATATATAATAAGGTGAAAGATACGTTCGTCTTGAGATGTAATCTTCTGAATATTCTTGGAGGAAGCATTGTATTGAACGAATTGTTGGTAGATGAAAAGGGCAACTTCTGGTTGGCTATGGATAAAGGTCTTTACTGCTTGTCAGCTTCTGCTGATGGGAAGGAAATCGTTCGCAAGAAAGCTAAAGGTAGATTTATATTAAAAGATACCTATATTAATCATATCCAGTTTGTTGGTCAGAGACTCTTGATAGGAACTTCTAAAGATGTATATTGCTATTCGGTAGCTACACAGAAAATAGCAAAAAAAATAAGCGGTAGCTCTGTAGTTTCTTCTTATCATGATATAGAGGGGCATCATATTTGGTTGGGTACTTTTCATGAAGGAGTGAAGGTGGTGGATGATACTACTTGGAAGCCGATCAATTCTATAGCTTTCCATTCTTTACAGAACATTCCGCAGATTCCCGTACGTTCTATTATTTCATTTAATCATCAAACTGTTCTGATGGCTGTCGATGGAGCTGGTATCTATGCTTATGATAAGCAGAATAAACAAACCAAGCTCTTAATGAATACAGATGGACGTCCTGGTAACGTGTTGAAGGGTAATGGCTTATATACTTTGTGCCGCGATCGTTTTGGAGATTTATGGGCAGGCTCTTATTCGGGAGGAGTAGATTTAGCCATTCCGATGGAACATACTCTGGAATATATTACGCACGAGTATCTTAACAATCAATCGCTGATAGATAATTGTGTGAACGATGTGTTCCAAAGTCGCGATGGAAAAATATGGTATGCTACTGATAAAGGAGTAAGTATTTATGATTCGCAGACTCATTTTTGGTATCATGGGCTATATAATAAGGTGGCACTTACGATTTGTCAGACTGTTGATGGAAAGATTCTGGTAGGTACTTATGGCAATGGTGTATATCAGGTGAACGGCGATGGAACCAGTATGCCTGCATATTCAGTTCGTAATGGAAAGTTGAAGAGCGACTATGTGTTCAGTCTTTTTGTTGATAGCGAAGGCAATCTCTGGATAGGCTGTTTAGATGGTGATATGGCCTGTTTCCCTTCTGGAAAAAATATTTTCAGAGGAGTGGAGAAGGCAGCTTTCTATCTGCCTGTCAACGAGGTACAATGCATTACAGAATCAGAGGATAAGCGCAGTATCGCTGTAGGAACTTCGCATGGTTGCTATCTGATAGATAAACATAATCCTATGCACCCACGCCGTTTTTTTTATCCAGAACAATATCCCGATAAAGACATTAATTTGTTTGTCAACAGTATGGTTTATCAGAATTCCCGTCATGTCTGGATAGGTACGGATGGTGGTGGACTTTATGATTATAATCTGAAGACTAATAAATTAAGAAACTATACTACTCAGGAGTCTTTACCGTCTAATACGGTTTATGGACTTATCAAGGGAAAGAATGGCAAGTTGTGGTTGAGTACTGATAAGGGATTGGCTTTCATCTTTAAGGGGAAGGTGGTAAATCTCAACTTCTTCAAGGGACTTGAACGTGAGTATAATCGGATGTCTGTGGCGTGTACTTCAGATGGCAGGATGCTTTTTGGCAGTAATGATGGCGTAGTGGCTTTGGCTCCGATGTTTGCCAAAGGATTGAATTATGCAGCTCCGCTTCGTATCCATCGTGTTGAGGTGGAAGGCGTAGAGCGTACCGACCAATGGAATAAATCCCTCTTTGAGATGTTACAAGATGGCACCTTGCACCTTGACCATCATGAGAATACGCTGATTGTTTCTTTCGAGAGCATCAATTATCAATATCAGCATGACATCCAATATCAGTATTATTTAGAAGGATATGATCGTAACTGGAGTAAACCTTCCTCTTATCAGTTAGCACGATTTGTCAATTTGCCTCCTGGCAACTATGTCCTTTATGTCAAAGCTATTTGCAGAAGCAATGGTAGAGAATTGGGAGCAACATCCCTGAACATTTCTATCGCTCAACCTTGGTGGAACACCTGGTGGGCATGGATTGTCTATCTCTGTATTCTGACAGCCATCTTATATTTTGCATGGCAGTTTTATAAAGAACGATTGCAGCGCAAGTATTATGACGAGAAAATCAATTTCTTCGTCAATACTGCCCATAACATACGTACTCCTTTGAGTCTCGTTTTAGCTCCTCTTGTTGATCTGTCTAAAGATTCTCACTTGAGTGAAAAGAGTCGTGTTTTTTTGGATATGGCGCAGCGCAACGGCAATAAACTGTTGAAGATGGTAACAGAGTTGCTTGACTTCCAAAAAGTAGAACAGTCTGCCGAACAGGTTCGTCTGCAAGATATAGAATTGCCGATGCTTTTACGTTTGCAGATGGATAAGTTTGCATTGGCAGCTCAGGAGAAGCATATTCAGCTGTGTCTTGAAACGTGTCCGCAGCAACAGATTCGTTCTGATGTCAAAATGGTGGATCTGATATTGGAAAATCTTCTCTCGAATGCTATCAAATATACACCTCAAGGTGGAAAGGTTACGTTGTCGGCTTCTGTTGAAGGAAAGATGGCGCTGATTCATGTATGTGATACAGGTATTGGTATTCCCAAGGCAGAAATTAAGAGTATCTTCAAGAGCTTCTTCAGGGCTTCTAATGCGGTGAATTCTCAGGAAATGGGAAGTGGATTAGGACTGATGCTTACACAAAAGCTTGTAGAGAAATTAGGAGGAAAGCTTAGTTTCGTAAGTGAGGAAGGAAAGGGTACTACTTTCTGTGTGAAGTTGCCATTAGGTAATGTAACAGATTCTTCCGTTCGGCTTGTTGAGGAAAAGAAAAAAGTTGCAAATGAATCTTCTTTAGCTGAAGACAAGCATGATGAAACTTGCCAAACTGTGTCTTCTGCTGTCTTGCAGGATGCTGGTGTTTCAAAGGATACACTTCTTTTTGTCGATGACAATGAAGATCTTTGCAAATATATCAGAATGACTTTTGGTGATTCTTATCAAGTAGTTGATGTGGAAAGTGCAGAGGCTGCCTTGAAATATTTGAAAGAGGGCGGTGTGTGTGATATCGTTGTTTCAGATGTCATGATGCCGGGAATGCACGGAGATGAGCTCTGTCGCCGCATCAAGGAAAACAAGGAAACATCATGGCTGCCCGTTATCCTGCTGACTGCTAAGATTGGTCGTGACTTTATGATAGAAGGACTCGGACTTGGTGCTGATGACTATATCGCCAAGCCATTCGATACTGCTATTCTTGCGAGTAAGATTGCCAGTATTTTGAAGAATCGTCGCCGGTTGAGTCAGTACTATATGGACAGAAGTCTTGCTCTTGTTAGAGGAGGGATGGCTTCTGAGTCTGCTTCTCCCGAGCAGATAGTGTGCTCTGAATCTTACGAAAATGTGGAAGAAGCTGTTCTGAATCCACAAGACCAGGCTTTTGTAGATAAAGCTACCAGTTTGGTGTTGGCTCATCTGAGCGATACCGACTTTAATATCGACCGACTCTGTAGAGAGATGGCGATGAGCAGAACGCTTTTCTATGGTAGGCTGAAGACTCTTACGGGGCAAAATCCGCAGGATTTTATGCGATTGATACGTCTGGAGCAGGCTGCAATCTTTCTGAAACAGGGAGATAGTGTGATGGATGTCTCTGTGAAAGTCGGTTTTGTAAATGTGAAGTACTTTAGTACAGTATTTAAAAAGCACTTTGGAGTTTCTCCCAGTAAGTATCTGTAAGTCAGAACTTTAATTTCAAAGAAAAGGTTTCGGTTTGGACGATATGTCTGAATTGAAACCTTTTTTGTTTGTTATCTAACCCTCTTGAAGTTCCTTTTCTCTATCTTTGCAGCCAGAATCTGTTACGCACAGTTTTTAAAAACCGAAACAATAACAATTTACCCATAAAATGAAAAGGAATTTTTTGACATTTAGCCTCTTTTTAATAGGCATCTTCACATGTTTCTCATGCGAAGCAAACACGTTGCAGAATGACCCATCCAAAGGTTCTGATGGCGTATGCGAATCCATGCCTACTGCCCAGCAATGGAATAAAGATGTTGTGGGATGGAATCTTGGAAATGCGTTTGAGTGCTCAGCTCCTGGTCAGGATGGTGAGTCGATGCAGATTGGCAACCCTGATGGTTCCATCCATGCAGAGACAGCTTGGGGCAATCCCGTTGTTACCAAGAAGATGATACAAGCTGTGAAGAAGGCAGGTTTCAATGCCATCCGTATTCCAATCCGTTGGCAGTGCCACATTACCAATGCTCAGGCGATGAGCATCGACAAGGCTTGGATTGCTCGTATTAAGGAGGTAGTGGGTTGGTGTCTGGATAATGACCTCAAGGTTATCATCAATGCGCATCATGAAAAATGGCTCGAAAGTCGTCCTACCTATCAATATAAGGAAGAAAACTGCCAAAAGCTTGCGCTCCTCTGGATGAATATTGCCTCTGAGTTTGCCAATTATGACAGTCGCTTGGCTTTCGCCGGTACCAATGAGGTTCACGTCAGGGACAACTGGAGCAAGCCTACTGCCGAGAATCTCGAAGTGCAGAATGCTTACAATCAGACATTCGTGGATATGGTTCGTGCCACAGGCGGCAACAATGCCAAACGCCACCTGATCTTACAGACTTACGTTTGCAACCCTTGGTTTGGCATTGAGAATGGAGGATTCGTCATTCCGAAGGATACCGAAGGCAATGGCAACAACTATATGAGTGTGGAATTCCACTACTATCAACCATGGAGCTACGCCGGCGATTGCACCTACGATTACTGGGGTGATGCCTACAAGGATGCTGGCAAGACACCTGCTGACAACGAGAAGACGATGACGGATTTCTTCGATAAGGTGGTGAATACCTGGAGCAACAAAGGACTGGGTGTCGTAATAGGAGAATGGGGAGTTACCGACCACTATAAGTCAAACTCTGTGAAAGTGCATGAAAACATGACTTACTATTGTAAGTTCTTGACTACGGAGGCTCGCAAACGAGGCTTCTCTACTTTCGTTTGGGACAACAACTACTTTGGTAACGGCTCTGAGAAGTATGGCATCTTCGACCGTTTCAAGAGTATGAAGGTGAATGCTCCTTGGATTCTTGAGGGAATCTTTCAGAAGTAATGATATGATAATAAGATGATTATTTTAAACCTATAAAGAAAATAAGAACTATGAGAAAGAAAACAAAGTTTCTCGGCATGCTCGGTGCAGGTTTGATGTGGATGCCTACTTCGGCCATCCTCGCTGCCCAGATGAACAATGCTGCTATGAGCGTTCAGCAGAACCAAGGCATCAAGGGTACAGTGGTGGATGCCACTGGCGAAACCTTGATTGGTGCAAGCGTGAAGGTGGCTGGTACAACCAACGGTGTCGTTACCGATCTGGATGGTAACTTTACGCTGAATTGCAAGCCTGGAGCCACACTCGAAGTGAGCTACGTCGGTTACAAGACAATGACCGTGAAAGCTGCTGATGGTATGAAAATCAAGATGCAAGAGGATGGTAAAGCTTTGAATGAGGTAGTTGTCACCGCCCTCGGTATCAAACGAGACCGCAAGGCTCTCGGCTATGGCTTGGAGGAAGTGAAGGGTGAGGAACTCACCAAGGCGAAGGAAACCAACGTCATCAACTCTCTTTCAGGTAAGGTGGCTGGTCTCGTCGTGCAGAACACCGCTGGCGGTGCTTCTGGTTCTACACGTGTGCTTCTCCGTGGTAATACGGAAATGGCAGGCAACAACCAGCCTCTCTACGTGGTGGATGGTGTGCCTTTGGATAATACCAACTTTGGCAGCGCTGGCGAAGCTGGTGGCTATGACCTCGGTGATGGTATCTCTGCCATCAACCCTGACGACATCGAGACGATGAGCGTATTGAAAGGTCCTGCTGCCTCTGCCCTCTATGGTAGCCGTGCTTCTCATGGTGTTATCTTGATTACGACCAAGAAGGCGGCGAAGGATAAGATTGGTGTAGAGTACAATGGTTCTTTCACTGTCGATACACAGTTGGCTAAGTGGGACGACATCCAGGAGATATATGGCGCTGGCTACAATGGCGAGCTTCCTAATGCGAGCACCTCTGGCACCAATGCCAGTTGGGGACCTAAGGCCGATGACTTCATGTTCAAGTACTTTGATGGTGAGGAGCGTCCATTCAAGATGCATCCTAACAACGCCTCCGATTTCTTCCGCACAGGTTTCACCACCCAGAACTCTGCCATCCTCTCAGTTAATTCCGGTAAGACGGGTATGCGTTTCTCTGTTACCGATATGCGCAACAAGGACATCCTGCCTAACACCAATATGAGCCGTGACAACTTCAACCTCCGTGTGAATACCTCAGCTGGTCCTGTTGATTTCGATTTCACCGCCAACTATACTCGTGAGAAGGTGAAGAACCGCCCTGCATTGGGAGACTCTCAGAGCAACGTGGGTAAGAACCTCATGACCCTGGCGGGTACCTACGATCAGGCTTGGTTGAAGCACTATGAGGATGCCGACGGTAGCTACTCCAACTGGAATGGTAACGACCAGTATAATAGAAATCCATACTGGGATCTCTACAAGAACCGCAATACATCCGACAAGGACGTGTTCCGTTTTACGGGTAAGGCCATCTGGAACATCAACAAGCACCTCAAGTTGCAGGGTACCATCGGTACCGATATCAACAGCATGAACTTCGAGGACTTCATCGCCAAGACAACTCCTGGTACTCCTGCCGGAAAGCTTACCGACCAAATCTTCAAAAACCGCACACTCAACGCCGAGATACTCGCCCTCTACAACAACTCATGGGGCGACTTCGATGTCAACGCTACCGCAGGTGGTAACATCTTCAAGGTGAACAACAAGACCACTACCAACATCGGTCTTAACCAGCAGATGAATGGCATCAAGAACATCATGAACTATCAGGAGCAGAATACTCGCGAGAGTATGTACAAGAAGCAGATCAGTTCTCTCTATGCCAGTGCGAGCCTCGGCTACAAGCATACTTATTATCTGGAGGGAACTCTCCGTGGCGATAAGTCATCTACGCTCCCTGTCAATAACAATACATACGTATATCCTTCGGTATCTGGTAGCTTGGTATTCTCCGAGTTTATCAAGAACAAGAAGTTCATCAATTACGGTAAGATTCGCGCATCTTGGGCAAAGGTAGGTAGCGATACCGATCCATACTTGTTGGCACTCAACTATACCACGGGCAAGTACAGCTACTCGGGTTATACCATCGGTATGATAGCCAACTCAACACAGCCAAACAAGAATTTGAAGCCTACTATGACAGGTTCTTACGAGGTAGGTTTGGAGATGAAGTTCTTCAACGGACGCTTGGGCTTGGATGCCACCTATTACAACCAGAACTCCAAGAACCAGATTTTGAGCTTGGCTTCAACCACTACCTCTGGCTATGCTTACCGCCTCATCAATGCCGGTGAAATTCAGAACCAGGGTATCGAGATTGCCCTCAATGCCCGTGCCTTGCAGATCAAGGACTTCGCTTGGGACTTGGGTGTCAACTTCTCGAAGAATTCCAACAAGGTGAAGTCGCTCACCAATGGCATGGACTACTTCGAGTTGGCGAAGGCATACTGGTGCGGTGTTTCTGTAGGTGCCAAGGTGGGTGAGAACTATGGAGCTATCCGTGGACACGACTTCCTCTACAACGACAAGGGTCAGGTGGTTGTCGATGCAGCTACTGGTCTTCCAAAGGTTGACCAGGAAATCAAGACCATCGGCAACTCTTCTTGGGATTGGACTGGTGGTTTCTATACCACATTCTCTTACAAGAACTTCCGCCTCTCTGCTTCATTCGATGTGAAGGTAGGTGCCGACATCTACTCTATGTCCATGCGTTCTGCATACCAGACTGGTAAGGCAAAGGGAACATTGGCAGGTCGTGAGGAGTGGTACACTTCCGAGGAGGCTCGCAAGGCTTCGGGTATGGACCTTACAGCATGGCGTGCAGCAGGTAACTGCAAGGGATTTGTCGTAGATGGTGTCATCGACAATGGCGACGGTACTTATCGCAAGAACGACATCGCCGTGAACCCTGAAGATTACTGGAAGCATGTGGCAAATGGCGTGCAGAGTGCCTTCGTTTACGACAACTCTTACGTGAAGTGTCGTGAGATTACTTTCGGCTATACCTTCCCAGAGAGCATACTGGGCAAGTATGTCAAGGGCTTGACCGTATCCTTCGTGGCTCGTAACCCATTCATCGTTTGGAAGAACATTCCTAACATCGACCCAGACTCCAGCTACAAC
>CDZB01034511.1_pt1 | contig 228614 bp, 215 predicted proteins | sample 554961 | NCBI WGS metagenome assembly CDZB01 (sample SAMEA3182106, study PRJEB8094) | gut metagenome | biome: human; feature: gut; material: Stool; isolation source: human stools | place: Canada | collected 2013-02-26 | reverse complement strand
CCCAAAGTAACGGAACTTCTATCTCCTAATCCTGCGGATTACATTTTGGATATTGCGTGTGGCAATGGAAATTATTCTTCGTATCTTGCACAAAGAGGCGCTTCGGTTGTCGCTTTTGATTACAGCAAAAAAATGATAGAATTGGCTAAAAGACGGCAATCACAATATGCAAAACAAATTGAATTTTGTGTGGCGGATGCGACCGATAGAAAAAGTATATTAGAATTAAAAAGAAATCGAGCCTTTACGAAAGCAGTTTCTAATATGGCAATTATGGATATTACGGATATTGAACCACTTCTTATGGCTGTTTATGAACTGTTGCAGGAAACGGCGGAATTTTTGCCGAAACTATCTCAAAACGGTAGCGGAGATGACTTATCAATATGTTTATTACAAATATCTTCTAAATAAAAATACCTGTATGTAAAAAGCATTTAGGAGAATAAAATGTGAATTACCTATTGTACTATAATCATTAATGGGGAGAAAGCTATGAAAGAGGCTATAAATATATTTGAGATTTGTGATGGCGTTGTTACGATATATAGAAAAAATGCTGCTAACACTTGAGATATCATATATAATTAAAGTATTATTATGTTTTGATGCGTCCCAACCATCTGCTTTATAGGAGGATACCCCAAAAGAGGTAAAAGAAAGGGATACTATATACCAGATATTCACAGCATAGAAAAAGACCGTAAAAAGCGTAGGTTTTCTAAATTTCGTGCTTGGCAAAAATACTGTCGTGTTGCCAAAAGAGAAGGGTATAAAGCATACAGTAAATCAAGATTTTACAGTCTATTTTATGAATATGGCTCTGCGGGTGCGAGGTTTCATGTAAAAAAGAGTAAGAATATAGGCGACATACTTGGTTTTGCATTGTTGCAGAGCAGATACTCAAACGATGCTACTTCTTTTGAACTTGTTGAAAAACAAATGGACGATTGGTGTAAAGAGCGAAGATTGGATAAATTTAAGATCTGGGATTTGAGAGTAGCAGGATTTTAGTACAAATTTTTTAAGTAGGCTTCAATATGGTTGACATAAGGCTCCACTTATCATATAATTCATATAAATATGAAAAGTATGGAATATATGAGGAGGTAAAACAAAAGTGGAAATTCCCAAAGGGCATTATATCTTCGGTACTGTAAAAGTAGGAGAGCGTGGACAGATCGTCATTCCGCGCGAGGCGCGCGATAAATTCGATATAAAGGCGGGTGACACGCTTCTTGTGCTCGGCGACGAAAAGTGGGGTATTGCCGTGACCAAATCGGACGTGTTGCAGAAATTCGCGTCGGACATCTTTCAGAAGATGGAGGACGGCAGCGATGAGTGAGTTTGAAAACACAAATCTGCCTTTTCTGGAGCAGGACTGTATTGAATTTTTCGGCGAAGAGCAGGGGCAAAATGTATTCGGAAAAACGCTTGAAATTTACAGAGAGCTTACCCGTAAAGGCGACTACCGCAATAACGATGCAATCAAGTATCATATGACGGTAAAACTCTTTCCGGCAATGAGTTATTATAAGGCATTGCAGGCTTTGGAAATTGACGACGCCATAGAAAAGGTCAGAACGGAAACGCGCAAAGCCGCCCTTATAAACAAGCAGAAAAACGCAAAGTTTGCGCGCATGCCGTTCGTTTTTACAATGTATCGAATGGGCGTGAAAAAGCATATGGCAAAGAACTTCCCGCCCGAAGGCTGGAAAACGGAGTGGGTACGCTGTGACGGCAACGAAATACACTTCAATCTCTGTTCCTGCTTGTATTACGATACTTGCATAGAGAACGGCTGCCCCGAACTCTGCCGAGTATATTGCGAAAACGACAATATCGCCTTTTCCGGGCTTATGCCGAAGATACGCTTTGAAAGAGCGGGAACGCTCGGCGAAGACGCAGAGTGCTGCGATTTTCATTTTATCAACGCAAAAAAGAAAGCCGGTAAGAATTGAACCGTATAGATCATAGCGCGGGGGCAAGCGTCCTCCGCTATTTTTTGCGAAAAACTTTTCTGTTATCGCGGCAAAACTCTTGACAGGCGAGGGACATATGATTATAATGATAATTGAATTATCGGTAATCAGATTATCATAGGAGGCAGACATGTCGGTTGCGGACAGGAGCATCGATCCGCGCATCATGGAGAGCGCGAAAGGGGAGTTTCTGCAAAAGGGATTTCTGGATGCGTCTTTGCAGGTTATCTGTAAAAACGCGGGGGTTACGACGGGTGCGCTGTATAAGCGGTTCAAGGGCAAGGAAGAACTTTTCTGCGCGCTGGTGGAGAGCACCGTACAAGACCTCGAAGAGGTAGTGCGTCAAAAATCCGTTCTGCCCGCCACGCTAACGGACGAACAACTTAAAAAGGCGTGGGACATGGACAGGGAATATATGCAGTGGTGGTTTAATTATCTCTACGACCGCTACGACGAAATGCGCCTGCTGCTCGTATTTTCAGACGGAACGAAGTACGCGAACTTCGAGCACGAATGGGTGGAGAGCATGAGCCACACCACCTATGCGTACTACAAGGAAGCGCAAAGGCGCGGGCTGACAAAGACGGACATCTCCGAAAAGGAGATGCACGTCATGCTATCGTCCTTTTGGACGGCGATCTGCGAGCCGCTCGTCCACGGATTTACAAAGGAGGAGGCAGGGCGCATATCCGATTTAATGTGCGGACTGTTCGACTGGTATAAAATGCTCGGTTTCGAGCGGTAAATTTTGCCGCCCGCAGAGGCGGCAATTCTTTCGGCATAATGTTCGCATATGCGAACAAATAAAAGTACAGGAGGCTATATGATAAAAAGTATCTTGAAGTACGCGGGTAAGTACAAGATTCTCACCGTTGTAGCGACGGTCATGGTTGTTATAGCAGTGGCGGCGCAGATCTTGCCGTACATATTTGCGTATCAGATCATCTCGCCGCTGATTGCGGGCGAGAGTATTCCGTGGCAGTATGCCGTGGGCAGAGTGGTGGGCGTTGCCGTCTGCCTCGTGCTGAATTTCGTGTTCTACCTCGGCGGGCTGTCCCTCTCGCACATTGCGGCGTTCAACACGCTGTACAATCTGCGCGTGAGCTTGCAGGGAAAAATGGAAAAACTGCCCCTCGGCGTGGTGCATGAGAAGGGGACGGGGAATTTGAAAAAGCTGTTCGTGGACGACGTGGAGAGCATGGAACTTCTGCTCGCGCACGCCATACCCGAAGGCATCGGTAACCTGCTCATTCCCATCGGCGTATTCATCGCCATGTTCGCGGTGGACTGGAAACTTGCGCTCTTAACACTTATTATGCTTCCCTTTGGCGTATGGGCGGTCATGATGATGACGCGCGCCGGCTTTGCCAAGATGGACAGTTATACCGCTCGGCGCAGGTCATGAACAACACCATCATCGAATACGTCAACGGCATGGAGGTCGTCAAAGTGTTCGGCAGGGACGGCGACTCTTATAAACGGTATAAAAAGGACGTGGAAGCGTACCGCGATTTTACGCTGGACTGGTACCGCGTGTGCTGGCCGTGGATGGCGGTGTATGCGGGCGTGTTTGCCTGCTGTTCGCTGTTCACGCTGCCCTTCGGCGGCATGTTCGTCGCGTGCGGCTGGTCGCGGCTGGCAGACCTCATTTTGGTGCTCTGCCTTTCCTTCGGGCTGGGCGGCCCGCTCATGAAGGCCATGCGCTTCGTTCCCTCGCTCGCGCAGGTGGACAGGAAAGTCAAGGAACTGGAAAAGACTTTGGACGCTGAGCCGCTGAAAAGCAAAAATGGCGCCTTTACGGGTAAGGGGAACACGGCGGTGTTCGAGAACGTGACTTTTGCCTACGAGGACAAGGATGTAATTCAAAATGCAAACCTCGTCGTGCAGGAAGGCAAAAAGACGGCGCTGGTCGGCGAATCCGGTTCGGGCAAGAGTACGCTCGCAAAACTGTTGGTGCATTACTATGACATCGGCAGCGGAAAGATAACTTTGGGTGGGCAGGACATCACGGACATGAGCCTCGATGCCCTGAACGATAAAATTTCCTTTGTGTCGCAGGATAATTTCCTGTTCAACACCAGCATTTACGACAACATTAAGGTCGGCAAACCCGACGCGACGAAGGAGGAAGTGCTCGCCGCGGCGCAAAAAGCTCAGTGCATGGAATTTATCGACCGATTGGAAAACGGTATTTACACGCTCGCGGGCGACTGCGGCAGTGCGCTTTCGGGCGGGGAACGGCAGAGAGTGTCGCTCGCAAGGGCTATTCTGAAAAACGCGCCCGTCGTCATTTTGGACGAGGCAACGGCGTTCGCCGATCCCGAAAACGAGGAAAAAATGGAAAAGGCGATCGCCGAAGTCGTCCGGGGCAAAACGCTTCTCGTCATTGCGCACCGCCTTGCGTCTATTCAGAACGCGGACAGAATTTATGTGCTGGACAACGGCAGGGTAGCGGGCAGCGGCACGCATAAAGAGCTTTTGGAAAGCAACGACATTTATAAACGGCTTTGGCAGATCTCCGAGGACAGCGCGGCGTGGAATGTGGTCGGAACGACAGGAGGTGCGGTATGATAAAATTTTTCGTGAGGATATTAAAGTTTTCGGGCAAATACAAGGGCAGGGTGCTCTCGGCGGCGCTGTTCGCCTTCATTAAGGGTATCTGCATCACAATGCCGCTCTTTCTCGGTTTTTTGCTCTTTAACGAGTTCTACGAAGGGACGATCACCGTTCTTCGCTGCCTCATCTACTTTGCGGGCATGGCGCTCTCGTTTGCTGTTCATATTATCTCCACAAATTTGAGCGATAGGTTGCAGAGCACGGCGGGATATAAGATTTTTGCAGAAAAGCGCATGGAACTGGGCGCGCATCTTCGTAAACTTCCTATGGGTTACTTCACGGCGGGAAATATCGGCAAAATCAGTTCGGTGCTCTCGTCCGATATGGTATTTGTCGAAGAAAACGTCATGCAGTCCATCGCGGATATGCTGGGCAACGGCTTTTCGGCGCTTCTTATGGTTGCGTTCATGTACGTCATCGATTGGCGCATCGGGTTGCTCGTCACGGGCGTGTCGCTGGCGGTCGTTATCGCCGCGATCTTTATGAACAAGTCGGGCGTAAAGCACAGCAATATCCGTCAGCAGCAAAACGAGGAGTTGACGGATGCGGTCATCTCCCATATCGAGGGCATCGGCGTTATCAAGAGTTATAACCTGCTCGGCGAAAAATCGGAAGACCTGACAAAGAACTTCCGCAAGACAAGGGACGCCGCGCTCAAATTCGAGTTCACGCAGCTGCCGTGGATGGTCGTGCTCAACGTGCTCTATACCGTCGGCATGGCGGGCATCGTCGCGCTCGGCGTGTGGCTGTATTTTGAAAATATGATGACCTTGCCGTATCTCATCGGCTGTGTACTGTTTGCCTTCTCTATCTTCCTGCCGCTGAAAACGCTGTACAGCGAATCGTCGCGCCTGACCGTCATGGGGAGTTGTCTTGATCGTATCGAAGGGGTGTTTGATGAAAAGACGTTGCCCGACAACGGCAAAAAGCATATTCCCGCAACTTCTTCCGCGCCCGAAATATCGTTTGAAAACGTGACATTTGCCTATGGTGAGGAAGATACTGCACATAACGTCAGCTTCACGGCGGAAAAGAACACGATGACCGCGCTTGTCGGCCCCAGCGGGGGAGGAAAGACGACGCTTGCAAACCTACTCGCCCGTTTCTGGGATATAAAATCGGGCAGTATAAAGGTGCGTGGCGTGGACATCCGCGATGTGCCGCTCTCCGAACTCATGGATAAGATCAGCATGGTGTTCCAGCGTGTGTACCTGTTTCAGGACACCGTATATAACAACATCGCCATGGGCAGGCCGACCGCCACAAAAGAAGAGGTGGAGGAGGCCGCGAAGAAGGCGCGTTGCTACGACTTTATCGTGAATTTGCCGCAGGGGTTCGATACCGTCATTGGTGAGGGCGGGGCAAGTCTTTCGGGCGGTGAAAAACAGCGCATCTCCATCGCACGGTGTATCTTGAAAGACGCTCCCATCGTCATTTTGGACGAGGCGACTGCGAGCGTCGATCTCGACAACGAACGGCACATTCAGGAGGCAATCACCGAACTCGTGCGGGGCAAAACTTTGCTCGTCATCGCGCACCGCTTAAACACCATCCGCGCGGCGGATAAGATCGTCGTCGTGTCCGAGGGGAAAATCGCCGAACAGGGCACGCACGAACAGCTCTTAAAGCGTGGCGGTATCTACAACAATTTCATACATCTGCGAGAAAGGCAACGCCTTGCGGAAAACGGGTAACAGGAAAGCGGTCGCTATGCGGCCGCTTTTTTGAAACCATCGTTAATTGCTTGCTTTTTGCAGATAAAGAAGATATAATATAAGTGTGTTCGCATATGCGAACTATAAGGAGAATAAGCTATGTTAAAGATAGTTTTAGAAGTAGAAGGTATGCACTGCGGCATGTGCGAAACGCACGTCAACGACGTCGTTCGCCGCGTGGAGGGCGTGAAGAAGGTAAAATCTTCGCACGCAAAGGGCAGGACGGAAGTGATTGCAGAGGATAGTGTGAATACCGCGCTCATCAAAGAGGCGATCGCAAAGCAGGGCTACGGCGTGGGAAGAATTGAAACGCAGCCGTATGAAAAGCACGGGCTGTTCTCGCGCAAGAGGTAAGTTGCCATGTTTCTGATCCGTAAATTTGAAGAGAGGGATGTTCCCGATTGCGCGATGTGCTTTTACGAGAGCTTTTTCGACTGCCCGCTGACGGAAAACGACAGAGCGTTTCTGCGCGATTATGCGCAGGTGCTTGCCGAAAAGTGTTCCTTTACCTATGTGGCAGAGAGTGAAGGGCGTGTCGTCGGATTCATCATCGGGCACTACAAAAAGGGTTTCGACAAATCGCTTGCCAAAACGCACGACGCAAAACCGCACTATAAGGCGTGGCTAAGGTGCTTTTTCAAGTTCGCCTTCGGGGGCTATAAGATGTCCGCACCGTTCAAGGCACAGTTCGATGTCTTTTACAAGAAACTCAAAGAGAACGGCAAGGACACGCCGCTCGCCTGTGACTGCGAACTGATGGCACTCTGCTCGCGCAGAGATTACCGCAAAGGTTTGGGAACGGCGCTCTGGGAAGCCTTTAAGGAGCGGTGCATTCAAAGCGGCGTGAAGACGGTGCGCGTGTTCACCGATACGGACGCCACATATACTTTTTACGAAAAGCGCGGTTTTTCGCTTATATGGGAAAAGCCGTATTCCTTCGGTACGCCCGGCAAATCGCTGGTGTATGAATATAAGTTATAAGAGGTGCAGGAGCTATGATAAAAAAATTTTTAAACAATTGCAAAAAACCGGAAGGTAAATTCGGTAAATGGGTAGTGAGTGCAATGAACAAAGGTCATGCACCTCTTTGCCTTTGGGCGTTTGAAGTTTGTCCGCTTTCGGACGGGGAAAGCGTCCTGGACGTCGGGTGCGGCGGAGGCGGAAATCTCGTTCGTATTTTGGAGCGTTGTCCTAAAAGCCGCGCCGACGGCATCGATTATTCGGAAGAAAGCGTTGCATGCAGCCGCAAAGTAACAAGAAAATTTGCGGACAGGTGCAGTATCTTATGCGGCGATGCAATGCGTCTGCCGTATCGGGGTGATACATTTGGCAGGGCGGTGTCCTTTGAATCCATATATTTCTGGCCGGATCCTGCGCGCGGACTGAAAGAGATATACCGCGTATTGAAAAAAGGCGGCAAAGTCATGATTGCCTCTGAAATGACCGATCCCGAAAAGGGAAAATTCTGGGCAAAACGCTGTGAAGGCATGACGATCTATACAGCGGAGCAGCTCGCCGCCCTTATGGGGAAAGCAGGGTTTTCCGATATAAAAATCCATAAGACGCGCAAAGTCTGGTGTGCCGTCGAGGGGATAAAGCCCTGATGCGGCAAAGATATGGACGGAAGCATAGAAAATGATTTTAGCAATCGAAACGACGGCTTTATGTATTGTCTTTTTTCTGTCATGTTTTTTGGGAACGGGGACTGACGAGAAGAACTTGAAAAATTATTCGTCATATCCGGATGAGGTTCAAAATCTGATAAACGAAATTGCAGAATATCGTGGGCGCTATAAAGAACACAGTAAAGCGGCGGTATTTTTGTTGAATTTTTTGTTGTTCTTGTTTTTATTTTTCATTTTGGGACTGTTTATCAGAGACAGCAGCTTTTTGCAAAATTTTGTTTCCCTGACCATTATGGGGCAAAGTCTGAACGTATTTGATTTTCTGGTCATTGACCTTTTATGGTGGCGGAATACAAAACGCATTCGTTTTACAAAAATACCCGAAAAAGAATTGTATCGGAATCCGAAAAAACATATATGGTCGTTTATCAGGGGAGTTGTGATGTATCTGATAATCGCTTTAGTAGACGGATATATATTGACGTTATTTTAGTCGGAAATATAGTATGGACGGTAATGGAGGATACGAATGAAACCGGATTATAAGAATTGGGTGCCGAGAGGGTTGTTGTTTCTCCTCGGCGGCATGGCGATTATCTGCCTTGCCTTATGTATCGTGTTCGGCATGGCGGGCGTGGCGACGGAGGGCGGACTGCGCATCGCGCTCGGCGTTCTCTTTGGCGCAGCGTTTTTGCTGTTTGCCGTCCTGACGGGCATATTTGCAAATATGTATTGCGCCTTTTCGTATCACGGCAAAAAGCAGGTTTCAAAACGGGTGATCGAAGGCATTGCGCAATACGTTGCATTGTCGGACGGAGGAAAGGGGTTGGATGTCGGATGCGGCAGCGGGGCGCTTACCATCGCCTGTGCAAAGCGCAATCCGCGCGCGCAGATGGTCGGCATAGACCGCTGGGGCAAAGAATACGCCTCGTTCAATCTTCCGCTCTGCGAACGCAATGCAGAGGCGGAAGGAGTGCGAAACGTATCTTTTGTGCGGGGAAACGCCGTAAAACTTGGCTTTACGGACGGAACCTTCGACGCCGTGACGAGCAATTACGTCTATCACAACATTAAGGGTAAGGATAAGCAGCAACTTCTTGTGGAAACATTGCGGGTGCTGAAAAAGGGCGGCACGTTCGCCATTCACGACATCATGTCGCCGCGCGAATATGGCGATATGCGGGCGTTTGTGAAAAAGCTGAAAGAGTACGGCTATGAAAAGGTCGAACTCATCGATACGACGGACGGATTGTTTCTGACAAAGAAAGAGAGCAGGACATATATGCTCGCGCATTCCAAACTGTTGGTCGGGAAAAAGTGAAGAGGAACAGCGGAGGTAACGAATTTTACAAGCAATTTTTTAGCACGATAAAAGCGGCCATATATTTTTTATGAGATTTCATAGAAATGTGGTCGTTTTTATTTGACATCTTCTTATAACGGTGTTATAATAACATTGTTATCAAATATAGGAAGTGAAGCATGCGAGAGAAAGACGACAGTGCGCGCGGGAAAATTTTAGAGGCGGCAAAAGCCGAGTTTCTGGAAAGGGGATTTGCCGAAGCCTCCATGCGCACGATTGCAGAAAGGGCAGGCTTTACCACGGGCATGCTGTACAGCCGCTTTGCAGACAAGAGCGAAATCTTCCGCGAACTGGTGGAGGAGCCGGCAGACGAACTGTCCAATTATTTCATGACCGTACAAAACGAGTTTGCAGGGTATTCCCCCGAATACCAGCGCAGGGAAATGCACCCCTACGTCGCACAGAAAATCGACCGCATGGTCGATCTCATCTACGATAATTTCGATGCTTTTAAGCTCATCATCTGTAAAAGTGGGGGAACGAGCTATGAATACTACGTCGATAAAATGATAGACGTGGAGACGGAAAGTACCTTTCGCTTTATCGATGCGGTTAGGGGAGCGGGCTTTCAGATCGCGGACATCCGCAAAGATTTGGCGCACATGCTGGCGAGCGCAATGTTCAACGGCATGTTCGAGGTCGTCATGCACGACTTATCGCGGGAGGACGCGCGGCAATATATCCTGAAATTGCAGGAATTTTTCAACGCGGGCTGGGATAAACTGCTCGGTCTGTAAAGAGAAGGGGAGAGAAAGTCCCCTTAACTCATGCACAATAGTTCGCATAAGCGAACTAAAATATAGGAGGACTTATGGCAAATAAAGGTAAGGAGAGGGGTACGTTCTCGTACTTGTACGAATGGGCGCGCCCGTACCGCAGCAGGTATTTGCTGTCGGTGCTGTTTGCGGTGTGTGAGGTCGGATTCGGAATCGTTCCGTTCGTGTGCCTCGGCAAAATCACGGAACTGCTCGTCGCGGGCGAGTTTGCGTTCACATTCGGAACTTACGGTATGTGGTTGCTGATCGCCGCACTGTGCTGGGTGGGGCATTACGCCTGCCACATGGTTTCAACGACCATTTCGCACAAGGCGACGTTTACCGTCATCTCCGACGTGCGCACGGACGCCTGCGACAAACTCGCGCGCATGTCGCTCGGCGACGTGCTTTCACGGCCGAGCGGCGAGATCAAGAACACCATATTGGAGCGCATCGACAGCATTGAAACGACGCTCGCGCACATCGTCCCCGAAGTATCGTCCAAACTGCTCGCACCCATTGCTTTGTTCGTTTACATAATGACGATTGACTGGCGGGTGGGGCTGATTTCGCTCATCACCATCCCTGTGGGACTTTTGATGTATATGTGCATGATGATCGGCTACAAGAAAAAATTTGAGCGATATGTGCGCGCGGGCAAGAACCTCAACTCCGTCGCCGTGGAATATATCAACGGCATCGAGGTCATCAAGACGTTCAATCAGTCCGCTGATTCGTACAAAAAGTTCACCGACGCGGCGTATGAGTCCGCGCACTCCGCCATCGACTGGATGAAACAGAGCCAGATATTCTTTTCCATTGCAATGGCGGTGTTCCCCGCCGTGCTTCTGACGGTATTGCCTGCATCTGTCGCTTTTTACGTTCAGGGCAGCGTTACCCTCGCCGAGTTCGTCATGCTCGTCGTTTTGAGTTTCGGCATGCTCACGCCGCTCATCGGCATCATGAGTTACAGCGACGACATCGGCAAGATAAGCGTCATCGTCGGGGAGATCAATTCCATTCTGCAAAAGCCGGAGCTTGTCCGCCCCAAAGATAAGGTAAAACTTACAGACTATACCGTAAAGGGAGAGAACGTCCGGTTCGGCTACGACGAGGGCAAAGAGACCCTGCACGGCGTAAATTTCGAGTTCAGGCAGGGAACTGTCAACGCGCTCGTCGGGCCTTCGGGCAGCGGCAAATCGACGATTGCAAAGCTCATCGCCTCCATGTGGGACGTGGGGAGCGGAAAAATAACGATCGGCGGCAAGGACATCCGCGAAATCCCGCTCGAACAGCTCAACCAAAACATTGCCTACGTCGCGCAGGATAACTTCCTGTTCAACGAGAGCGTGCGCGAAAATATCCGCAAGGGTAACCTTGCCGCGACCGACGAGGAGGTAGAGAACATCGCCAAAGCGTCCGGCTGCCACGAATTTATCATGAAGCTTGAAAACGGCTACGACACCGTGGTCGGCAGTTCGGGCGGGCACCTTTCGGGCGGCGAAAGACAGCGCATTGCCATTGCGCGCGCCATGCTCAAAAACGCGCCCGTCGTCATTTTAGACGAGGCGACCGCTTACACCGATCCCGAAAACGAGGCTGTCATTCAGAGTGCCGTGTCAAAACTCGTGCAGGGTAAAACGCTCATCGTCGTCGCGCACAGGCTCTCGACCATCGTCGATTCGGATAAAATATTCCTTGTCAACGGTGGTAAAATCGAGGCGAGCGGCACGCACGAAGAGCTGCTCAAATCGTCCGCGCTCTACAACGAGCTGTGGCAGGCGCATGTAGGCGCAAAGGACAGGGCGGAGGATTAAACTATGTTCAAATATCTGTTGAAGTTTATAAAATTTGCCGGGAAACAGCGCAAGCATATGATAATTGCGCTCGTATTCGGGCTGTTGCAGTCGGTATTTACCGCGTTTTCCCTCCTTGCAACGGCGTATGCCCTGCAAAATATGATAGAGGGAACAGCGAACATGTCCACGGTCTGGTCGGCGTTCGGCATCGTGGGCGGGGGCGTGCTGCTCGCCGCCGTATGCAATTATTTCTCCACGCAGTTTTTGACGTATGCGGGCTATACCATAGCGGCGAACGCGCGTATCCGTATAGCCGACAAGCTCAAATACGCGCCGATGGGGTATTTCAACGAACATAACCTCGGACAGATCGCCAACACCGCGACCAACACGGCGGAGTCGTTGCAGGATACGCTCACGCGCTGCCTGCTCCTTACCACCAAAGGGCTGTTTATGGCGCTCGTTATCACGATCTCTCTTTTGGTATTTGACTGGCGTATAGGGCTTGTCGCCGCTTGTGGATTTGTTCTTTTCCTCGTCGTCAATCATTTCCTGCATAAGGCGGGAGAAAAGAACTCGGACAGAAAGACTGTTTCGGGCGACAGGGCGGTGGAGGCCGTGCTCGAATATGTGCAGGGCATCGCGGTCATCAAGTCGTATAACCTGACGGGCAAGGCCAACAAAAAGGTAACTTCCGCCATCAAAGAGGACAGGGACGTCAACTACGCGCTCGAAAAGAACTATATCCCGTTTATGGCACTGCAGGGTGTTGCCGTCAAACTTGCGGGCGTGGCGATCATCGCGGTATCGGTTTGGCTCTACACGCAGCTTTCCATGCCGCTATTTACGGCGCTCGTCGCCTGCATCGCCTCCTTTATGGTGTTCAACGACCTCGATTCGGGCGGCAATATGTCCGCGCTGCTGCGCATTGCGGCTAATAGTATCGACAAGATCGAGGCGGCGATGAACCTGCCCGTTATGGACATAAACGGCAAGGAGATCACGCCTGTCAAGACAGATATTGACGTGAAGAATGTGGATTTCTCCTATGACAAGCGCAAGATCATCGACGGCGTTACGGTGGAGATTCCCGCGCGCTCCTCGCTCGCCATTGTCGGCGGTTCGGGCAGCGGCAAAACGACGCTCTGTAACCTCATCTTGCGGTTTTGGGACGTGGATAAGGGGAGTATCTCCCTCGGCGGACACGACGTGCGCGAATATAAGCTGGACAGTTTGCTTAAAAATTACAGCATGGTGTTCCAGAACGTGTACCTGTTCAACGATACGATAGCCAACAATATACGTTTCGGCAAGCCTGACGCGAGTATGGAGGAAGTGATGGAGGCTGCAAAAAAGGCGTGCTGTCACGACTTTATCTCCGCGCTGCCAAACGGGTACGATACAGTCATCGGTGAGGGCGGCGCGAGCATTTCGGGCGGAGAAAAACAGCGCATCTCCATCGCCCGCGCAATCATTAAAGACAGCCCCGTCATTATTTTGGACGAGGCGACGGCGAACGTCGATCCCGAAAACGAATGGATGCTGCAAAACGCCATTCGGGAGCTGACAAAGTCCAAAACCGTCATTATGATAGCGCACAGATTAAAGACCGTGCGCCATGCCGATAAGATCATCGTACTCGACGGCGGCAAGATTGTCGAAGAGGGTACGCACAAAGAACTTTTGGCAAAGCAGGGCAAGTATGCCGAATTTATCGCCATGCGCGAGAAGTCTGTGGGCTGGAAACTCGGCAGTGCAATGCAAAACAGATAGTCGGGAAATAAGGATTAAATATTGTATGTGGTCGGGCGAGTGGCGTATCTGAAAAACTTGCGCGGAAGGGTTGACAAACGTCACCCTTCCGTGTATAATACTAATAAGTTCGCATACGCGAACTTATTAAATAGTAGGCAGTTCGCAATGGCGAACTCAAAGGAGCAAAATGAGCGCAACGGAATATGCCATCGGCCGTCATTGCGGCGTTACGTTCGCGGGGCTGAAAATAGCCAGCCTTGTCAGTTTACGGAAAGGGGAGGAGGACGTCATCCAAACGCTTTCACGCCGCTTTGCGGGGAAAGGGTTTGCGTTCATACTTCTGCGCGAGGATGAGGAACGGCTGCTCGTATATATCTGCCACAGGGCGCGGCTTACAAAGTATCTCTTTTCGCCTGACGTCAGGGCGTTCCTTGCGCGGTTCGGGTATGAATATGGTTCGGCGGAGGAAGCGCTGGAACAGTTGAAGTACCGCATGCACGGCGAATTTCCACATGAAATAGGCATATTCCTCGGCTATCCGCTCGCCGATGTGCGCGGTTTCTTACGCGACCCGAACAGCTGCGTTTTGTGCGGCTGCTGGAAGGTGTATGAAAACGCTGATGAGGCGGCGCGCACGTTCGAGCGGTTCCGCCGCTGTTCCGCCTGCATCTGCCGGCATATGGACAGGGGGCGGTCGCTCACACAGATTTTTAATATAGGTTAAAAAAATTACTTGGAGGTATCTTATGAAAGTTTCTATCGTGTATTGGTCGGGTACGGGCAATACGGAAGCAATGGCAAACGCTGTTGCTGAGGGCGCAAAGAACGCGGGTGCTGAGGTCGAACTTCTGCCCGTTTCCGCGGCAAGTGCCGATATATTGAGCAGTGATGCCCTGTTGTTTGGCTGCCCCGCAATGGGCAGCGAGGAGCTGGAAGAGAGCGAGCTCGAACCGTTTTTCTCGTCCGTCGAAGGTTCGCTTTCGGGCAAAAAAGTGGGACTGTTCGGCTCTTACGATTGGGGCGACGGCGAATGGATGCGCACTTGGCAGCAGAGAGTGGAAGCCGCGGGCGGCGTGATGATCGAGGACGGACTCATCTGCAACAACGCGCCGGACGACGACGCTCTTGCCGCCTGCCGCGCGCTCGGCGAAAAAGCGGCAAAGTGAGGGAGTATGCTCAAAATTACATTGGAAGTCGAGGGGATGCGCTGCGGAATGTGCGAAACGCACGTCAACGATGTAGTGCGCCGCGTGGAGGGCGTGAAAAAGGTCGCGTCCTCCCACGCGAAGGGCAGAACGGAAGTCATCGCCGAGGACGGCGTGGATATCACGCGCATTAAGGCGGCGATCACCGCGCAGGGCTATACGGTCGGCAATATCCAAAGTCAGCCATACGAAAAGCACGGGTTGTTTTCGCGCAAGAGGTAACGGAATATGTCGGCGATGGCGATGACTGCACTCGGTTTTTGTATCATTTTTGTGGCGACAACCGCAGGCGCGGCGCTCGTATTCTTCTTCAAGGGCGAACTTTCGGGTAAGCTCAACACGCTGTTCTTGGGCTTTGCTTCGGGCGTGATGGTGGCGGCGTCCGTCTGGTCGCTACTTATTCCGTCTATTGAAGGTGCGGGAGAAACATACGGGGCATTGAGTTTTCTGCCTGCCGTCATAGGTTTTCTTCTTGGCGGGGCGTTCCTCGTGCTTATCGACAAGCTTGTGCCACACTTTCATAAGGGAACAAACGAGGAAGAAGGATTAAAAAGCCACTTAAATAAGTCCGCAAAACTCTTTCTTGCTGTCACCATACATAACATTCCCGAAGGGCTTGCCGTAGGTTTTGCGTTCGGCGCTGCCGCAGCGCTCGGAGAGGAAGGTGCGTTTGTTTCCGCGCTCGGTCTCGCCGTGGGCATGGCGATACAGAATTTCCCCGAAGGCGCGGCGGTGTCTTTGCCCATGAAAACGGCGACGGGCAGCCGCGGCAAAGCCTTTTTATACGGTATGGGAAGCGGAGCGGTGGAACCTGTATTTGCCGTCATCGGGTATTTTCTTGCAGCAAATCTCACGGCGGCACAGCCGTGGTTTCTGGCGTTCGCTGCGGGCGCAATGATATTTGTCGTCGTAGAAGATCTTATTCCGGACGCACATCTCTCCGAACACCCGCATTTCGGCACATGGGGCGCAATGCTCGGCTTTGCCGTGATGATGGCGTTAGATGTTGCTTTGGGATAAAAGATTATTTCTGTTAGCGTATGTTAACGCCCCGCGTTTTCTCTTTACTTTTTCTTGAAAACAGAGTATAATCTATATTATAAATGATACGAGGAGGTGTGCGCATGGCTATCAAGAGGACGAGAGAGTCGGAAGAAATGTATCTGGAGACCATTCTTTTGTTGCATAAAGGGCAGCCGAACGTGCGCGCCGTAGATGTGCGCGACGAACTCGGTCTTGCAAAATCGAGCGTTTCGCGCGGCGTCAATCTCCTTGAAAAGAAAGGGTATATCCATATCGACCGCGAAACGGGAAATCTCAGTTTTACCGATGCGGGCAGAAAAAAGGCAGAGGGCATTTACGAGCGGCATCAGACGCTTACAAAAGTGCTGATGAAAGTGGGCGCAAACCTCGAACTTGCCGAAGAAAACGCCTGCCGCATGGAACACGTCGTCTCCGACGAGATGATGGAAGTGTTCCGGAATTATATCAAAGAGTAAGGAAAAAGGGAACGCCGTGCGCGTTCCTTTTTTTGTGCAGGCAAATTTTTCGGAAAAATTTAATTAACCGCGGTAAATATATTTGACTTGCAAAGCAGAAATGATTATACTATATATTGGTTCGCAAGAGGGAACTTGAAATGCGAATTTTTATTTAGCCAGTAAGTTCGCCACTGCGTACCTAATTTTTTGCCCGTGAGTTAGTGTATGCGAACTTGTGTGCGGCGAAACAGAGGCAGATCGTGAACGGAACAAAAACGCAGAAAACACCGAAAGAACTCAAAGCGTGGGAGAAGGAAAAAAAGCTCATCCCCGTGATGATCAAAAAGTATTGCCACGGCAAACATGGTACAAAAGGGGAGGAACTGTGCGAGGAGTGCAGAGCGCTCACGGAGTACGCGCTCTTCCGCCTCGAAAAGTGCCCGTTCAAGGTCAATAAAAAGTTCTGTTCCTTCTGCAAGATCCATTGCTACAAGCCGGATATGCGGGAGAGGATAAAGGACGTGATGAAGTGGGCGGGCCCGCGGATGATCTTCACGCACCCGATATTCGCTATAAAACACGTCTTTCAGATGATAAGCTACAAACGGAAATTAAGAAAAGAGGCAAAGGCGAAAGAAAATGTTTGATAGGCAGCTTTTAAAACTTATCGGCGGAAACAAAAAGTACGTCGTCTATACCGTTCTTTTGATGGTGCTCGGTATGCTTGCCAACATCGGCATCACGGCGAGCGTGTGCTGGGCGGTGTATTTCCTTATCGAAGGGTACGAGCCGCTCGCATACATTTACCCCGCGATAACGGCGGTCGTCGCCATTGTCGTGCGCTATGTCGCTTCCCGCTGTACGGGGAGCCTCAAAGATATGCTTGGCAGGAAGGTAAAAAAGGATCTGCGCGAGCGCACTTATGATAAGATACTGCGCCTCGGCGTGCGCTCTACGGATGGCATGAGCATGGCGGGCTTGACACAGGTATCAATGGAAGGCATCGAACAGCTCGATTTGTACTATTCGACCTATTTGCCGCAATTCTTTTTCTCGATGATCGCGCCGATACTTTTATTCTGTATCTGCGTGGGTATTGATTGGAGAACTTCGCTTGTGTTGCTTGCTTGCGTGCCGCTTATTCCCGTCTCCATCGTGGCGGTTTCAAAGTACGCAAAAAAGATATTTGCAAAGTATTGGGGCAAGTACACCTCGATGGGTGACGCCTTTTTAGACAGCGTGCAGGGCTTGAAAGAGTTAAAGATTTTCAAAGCGGACGCCGCACGCCACAAAAAGATGAACGCGAGCGCGGAGGAATTCAGAAAAATTACCATGAAAGTGCTCGTCATGCAGCTTGCAAGTACTACCATCATGGACTTGGTCGCCTACGGCGGCGCGGGCGCGGGCATCGCGCTCTCCGTCGTCGGGCTTATGAACGGTTGGCTGGCTCCCGCGGCGGCACTCTTTTTGGTGCTTGTGGCGGTGGAATTTTTCCTGCCGCTCCGCTCTCTCGGTTCGGCATTCCATGTCGCCATGAACGGCGCGAGCGCGGGCAGAAAAATCATATCGCTTCTCAATCTTCCCGATCCCGTGTGGGGAAAAAATGAAGTGACGGGAACGCAATTAAAATTGGAAAATGTCACTTTCTCCTACGACGGCAAGCGCGACGTGCTGAAAAACGTAAGCATGACCTTCCCCGAAAAGGGAATGACCGCCATTGTCGGCGAGAGCGGCTGCGGAAAGAGCACCGTAGTCAATATGCTCATCGGGGCATACCGCCCGAAGGCGGGCATCGTCGCCGTGGGCGGCAAACCTTTGGAGAGCGTGACGCGCGAATCGTACTATTCGCATATCGCGTCCGTTTCCTACAACACCTATATTTTTAACGATACCGTGCGCGCCAACTTCGAACTTGCAAAACAGAACGTAAGCGACGAGGAGATTTGGGCGGCGCTTGAAAAAGTCAACCTTGCCGGGTTTATCAAGGAAAACGGCGGGTTGGATAAAGTCATCACCGAGGATGCCAACAACGTGTCGGGCGGACAAAAACAGAGGCTCGCGCTCGCCGTCAATCTCGTGGCGGATAAAGACATCTACGTCTTTGACGAGGCGACGAGCAATATCGACATCGAGTCGGAAGCTATTATCATGCACAATATCAAGGCGATGAGCGCGGAAAAAGCCGTCGTCGTCATTTCCCACCGCCTTGCAAACGTCGTTCCCGCGGACAATATCTACTATATGGAAGAAGGGGAAGTCAAAGAGCACGGCAGCCACGCGCAACTTATGAGCGCACAGGGCGGCTATGCAAAACTCTTCAACGCGCAGAAACAGCTTGAAGAGGGCTACAAAGAAATTACGGGCGTTGCCGCGGAGGTGAGGGCATGAAAACCAAACTTCGCAGAAGCGGCGCAAAGATCATGGCAAGCCTTATTGTTTTGCTCGGTTCTTTATCTTACATAATGATACTTGCCGTTATCAACGGCTCGGTCGGCTTTATCGCGGCAATGGGCGTGACCGTCGCGGGGGCAACGGGCGTGGCAAAGGCGTTGGGCGTTCTCGGTCTATGTGCGGAAATTCCGCTCGCGTGGGGCGCGATCATCGGCATTGCCGTGGGCTGCGGCGTCGTGCGCGGCGGTTTGCGGTATCTGGAACAATACAGCAACCACTATATTGCTTTCAAATTGCTGGCGGTGCTGCGCGATAAAATTTTCGGCGCGCTCCGCGTACTGTGCCCCGCCAAGCTCGAAAGCAAGCAGAAGGGCAGCATCATCGCCATGATCACGTCCGACATCGAAACGCTGGAAGTGTTCTACGCGCACACCATCAGTCCGATCTGTATTGCCGTTTTGGTATCGCTCGCCGTGTTCCTGTTCGTCGGCTTTATCGCAAGCTGGTATCTCGCGCTCGTCGCGCTCGTCGGCTTTATCGTAATCGGCATTATCGTGCCGCTCATCTCGTCGGGCAAGCTCAAAGAATCGGGCGTCAACTATCGCAGGGAGTTCGCTGGTTTCAACGCTTACTTTCTCGACAGTATCAAGGGCATTAAAGACATTGTATTGAATAATGCCGAAAAGGACAGGGAAGGAGAAGTCAACCGCCGTTCGGATATACTTCTCAAAGAAACAAAGAAGATGAAGCACGGCATCACAAAAGCAGGTGCGGCAACCGAACTTTGCGTAACATTGTTTATTGCGATCTCGCTCATCGTCGGCATTTTGCTTGTGCATTTTGAAATGCTCGACCTCGGCAGGATGCTCATCGGCGTGGTGACGATCTTCGGCAGTTTCGGCCCAGTGCTCGCGGTGTCGGCTCTGCCCGGCAATCTCACCCAAACCTTTGCGAGCGGCGACAGGGTACTCAACCTTTTGGCAGAAAAGCCAGCCGTCACGCCCGTTGAAAACGGCAAGACTTTTAATTACGAAAACCTTTCGGTCAAAGATTTGTCCTTTGCCTATGAAAAGAGCGCGCCCGTTCTCAAAGACGTGTGCATGAACGCACAAAAGGGCGAAATTATAGGCATTGTCGGGGAGAGCGGTTGCGGCAAGTCTACATTCTTAAAACTCTTGCTCCGTTTTTGGGAAAAGGACAGGGGCGAAATCGATTACAACGGCATTGACGTGGATAACATCGACTCGGATAATCTTCTTGACAACGTGACGATGGTCAGCCAGACGACCTATCTCTTTGACGAGAGCATAGAGGATAATCTGCGCATCGCCAAGCCCGATGCTACGCAGGAAGAGATTGAAAGAGCCTGCAAAATGGCTTCGGTGCATGACTTTATCATGTCACTTCCCGAAGGATACAAAACGCAGGTCGGGGCGATGGGCGACAACCTCTCCGCAGGCGAAAAACAGCGTATCGGGCTTGCACGGGCATTCTTAAAGGGCAGCGAACTTATCTTGCTCGACGAGCCTACAAGCAATGTCGATTCCATCAACGAGGGCATGATCTTAAAATCTCTCGCCGAACAGAAGAGCAAAAAGAGCATTATACTCGTATCGCACAGGGAATCCACAATGGCGATAGCGGATAGGATTTACAAAGTAGAAAATGGTGTTATGACGGAGGAGGCGCAATGAAACTTACGGAATATAAATGTCCGAATTGCGGTGCCGTCCTTCAAACGGAAGAAGCCGGGAAGACTGCTGCTTGCCCGTATTGTGGTGCAAAATTTGCCGTTGAGCGCGAGCAGGAACTGACCGCGGCACTTGTCGCCAATACGGAAACAATTGCCGATGAGTTAAAAGATGTCACCGCGGCATACGAAGCAAAGCTCAAAAAACGTGCGGAAAGAGATGCCGATGAGAGTAAGATGTTCCGCCGTTTCAAGATAAAGGACATTGTTTTCCTTGCCATCATCACGGCGTGCACGCTGGTGACGAGCGCCATCATGCCGCTTCTCATTCACGTTCCCGTGTTCGGAATCATACAGCTCGGACTGGGGCTGCAATTTTCCATATTTCCCGTCATCGGGCTTATGAAGGTGCGAAAAGCAGGCTCTATGACCATTATGGGAATATTTATCGCTCTGTTTCTCGTGATGATGTTTCCGCCGATGGCGCTCATCGCCGTGTGTGCGGTGGTGGTGGAACTCATCGTCTTTGCAATCTTCCGCAGCTATAAAAACGACTGGGCGTGCGTTATGGCGGGCACGCTGTATATGCCGCTCACCGTGCCGCTTCTCTGGCTTTATTACAACGTGAACTACACCGTGACGGGCGCAGAGAACGAGGCTGTTACCATGTTCCTCGGCGGCACAGACCCGTGGGTGATCGTAGGCATGACGGCTGCAATTTTGGCGCTGTGCTTTGTCGGCTCGGTCATAGGAATGGTAATTTCGCGTGAACTCAAAAAGGCGGGGGTACTTAAAAAGTGACGTTTTTCAGGTTCAAAACAAAATTGTACCCGCTCATAGCAATTGCCTCGTCGCTTTTTGTTATCATCTTCGGGCTGGTCGTAGCGCGGAACGAAAATCTGTGTTGGTACCTTCTCGGCGTGCTTGCGTGGCTTTGCATCTTCGGGTGCTTCAAAGGCGTTCTCAAAATACTGCCGGCGTTCATCGTGTTCGGCGGCGCGTTTGCGGGCATTGCCTACGCTTCGGCGGGCGGAGATTTTTCTGCTGCGCTGGCAATGCTCAATCGTTTCGGCGCGCTCTTTTTAGGTGTGGCGCTCAGTATGTCGGTTGCCGCCGTCAGAATGACAAGGAGTCTTTCTCAGGTACATACGCCGCGTGCGATAACGCTCGGTATGCTCATCTCCATGTCATTCGTGCCCATGCTCAAAGGGGAGATAGGTCGCGTGCGCGAGGCGATGAAGACACGCGGCGCAGGCAGCGTTCTCAATCCAAAGATATTATACAGGGCTTTCCTCGTGCCGTTCGTCATGAGGCTCGTCAACATTTCGGACACGCTCGCGTTGTCCGTCGAAACACGCGGCTTTACGCTGGGCGGCAGTCTTTATTCTATCTATAAAAAGGAATATCCCGCTCTTTCCGATGTGCTGTTCATTTTAGGGATTGTTGCGGGCGCTGTGTTGGTGGTCGTATTATGAACGCGATAGAATTAAAACAAGTGAATTTTTCCTACGACGGAAAGACAAAGATCCTCGAAAACACCGATTTTATAGCAAAGTACGGCGAGGTCACGCTCCTTTCCGGTCATTCGGGCGAGGGTAAGAGCACGCTCATGTATATAGTCAGCGGCATCATTCCTAACGTCAACTACGGCGAACTTACGGGAGAAGTTAAGATCGCGGGCGAGGACATCAAGGGCAAAAAGCTCGGCTATGTGTGCCGCAAGGTGGGCGTGGTATTACAGAACGCCGACGAGCAAATTATACAGAAGATAGTCGAGGACGAGATCGCCTTCGGCTGCGAAAATCTCGCTTTTCCGCCTGACAAGATACAAAAGCAGATCGACATCATATGCAACCTCTTAAAGCTCGATAAAAGCTGGAAGTGCCGCACCCTTTCGGGCGGGCAGAAACAGCGGCTTATCACGGCAAGCACGCTTGCAATGGGGCAGAAAATAATTATTCTTGATGAACCGCTCGCCAATCTCGACAAGGACGGCGCGGCAATGCTGATGGGAACGCTCCGTTCGCTCGCGCAGGCGGGGTATTGTGTGGTCGTTATAGAGCACCGCCTCGACATGGTGCTTCCGTTCGTCGATACCGTGTGGCATATCGGCGACAGGACGGTAAAGAGAATAGAGGATAAGGCGGCATACTTGCAGGCACAGACGGCAAAAATCGGCGATAGTTGCAAGCCCTTTGAAGTTGGCGCGCCGCTGTTTACACTCAAAAATATAAAGTTTTCCGTTAAAGACAGGGGCATTCTCAAAGATATATCGCTTGAGATCCCAAAGGGCGGCAGAACGGTTTTCCTCGGTGAAAACGGCTGTGGAAAGACTACGCTCATGCGCCTTATCGCAAGGCTGTATAAACCGACGGGCGGGTGCATAACGCAGTATATCGACGAAAAGTTCAAACAAAAACCGCGCGGCAGCCGCGCCTGGTTCAAAAAGGTGGGCGTCGTCTATCAGAATCCCGACTACCAGCTCTTTATGCCGACGGTGGAAAAGGAGATAAATTTCGGCGCGCCCTCGCCCGAATACGCCGAGCATATCGCGGGATTATTCGGAATAAAGCACCTTTGGCACCGTCACCCGCAGTCGCTCTCCGAAGGACAGAAACGGCGCGTATCCATTGCCGCAGTCGTCGCGTGCGCTCCCGAAGTGCTTTTATTGGACGAACCGACGGTGGGGCAGGATTATGACGGGCTCTGCCAAATGGTGGAGATCCTCAACAAGCTCCACGAGCAGACGGGCAACACGATGATCACTATCACGCACGACGTGCGCTGCGCCGAAGCCCTCTGCGACAGGGCATATCTCATCGCAAACGGTATTGTTCAAAAGAGCGGCGGAAAAGAACTCGTGCGGGAGTATTTCACGTCGTGAAGGATAAGGGGGAATATGATGCACCATTCACAGCTTGAATATCTTGTAGCCGTACAGAAGTTGCAGCGGCAAGACCGCGGCGCAAAGGGGTACGAAGTTGCAGAGTACCTGAACGTGTCGCCCGCGTATGCGGTAAAGCTCAACGTCTATGCCGAATCGCAGGGGTATGTCCTGCGGGACAGGGCGCGTACAATACGGCTGACGCCGCTCGGCGAACAAGTGATGGAGGAATACCTTGCGGCGGCGCGTTCGATGGGAAAGTTTCTGTGTTCCTGCGGAGCGGACGAAGGCGATGTAAAAGGCGACGCCGTAAGATGCGTATGCGCGCTTACGGGCTCGACGCGGCAGGCGCTCGTCAAAGCGCATACCGCGCAAAACGGATAAAAATTTTTTTTGCACATAGGTTCGCATACGGGAACTTGTGCGTGAGAAAAGCGGAAAGGCCATGGCCTTTCCCGTAGCCTGACGGCTACGGGAATAAACCAAATCTGAAAGTAGAAAAGGAGAACGCTCGGTGTTATTAAAGTTAGAGAATATAGGAAAGATTTACGACAGCAACGATATTCTGACAATAGGTATCCGCGGTGTAAATCTTGAACTTGATTACAACGAGTTCGTGACGATAGAGGGCGAAAGCGGTTCGGGGAAGAGTACGCTCTTAAACGTCATTGCGGCAAACGACACCTATGAAGAGGGCGAACTGTGGTTCAACGGTATGGAGACCTCGCACTATTCGGAGAGCGATTGGGAAAAATACCGTGAACGTAATATCGCCATGATATTTCAGGATTTCAACATCATAGAAAACCTCACCGTTTTGGAAAACGTGGAGCTTGCGCTTTTGCGTATGGACGACGTGAAAGAACGCCGCAGGATCGCGAAGGAACTCATCGGCAGAGTCGGGCTGACGAAGCAAATGAACCAGCGCGGCAGCAAGCTATCGGGCGGAGAAAAGCAGCGGACGGTCATCGCCCGCGCGCTCGCAAAGGACGCGCCCGTTATCCTCGCAGACGAACCGACGGGCAACCTCGATGTCAAGGCATCAAAGGAAGTGGCGGCACTTCTGAAAGAGGTGAGCAAGGATAAGCTCGTCATCGTCGTCACGCACAATCCCGAATTTTTCAAGCAGTACGCCACGCGCAGGGTGCGCGTGTACGACGGAAAAATCTCCGAAGATAGGGTAATCGAGAAACCTGCTCCCGTGAGCGCGGATGCGCAGACGGAAGAGATACATACGACAAAATGGCTGAATTTTAAAAACACGCTGCATATCGGCGTGCTCAACTACAAGAGCCGCCCAAAATTCACGCTTATGATGACATTCGCGTTGTTTGTGTGCGCGATAACGATGTTTCTCGTCATCTCGCTGTTCGGACAGAGCCTTATTCAGCCTACGATGACGACGTTGGACAACACCGGCGTGGAGGGGAAGGTCATTCTTTCCAACCGTGAGAATGACATTACACAAGAGCAGCTCGACGAAGTTGCGGGCAGCACGAAAGCGGGTTTTTTCCTGCTGGACAGGGAACTTTCCGAGTTCACAGTCAGCATTCCCCGAACGGGCGGAATGTTGCAATCATACGACGTTACCTGCCTGTATTCTCCGTATGAACATAATCTCGAACAGGGAGAGGCGGTGCTTGTGTTACCAAGTTCCGTATCGGGTGATGCGGATGCGATCAGATCGGCATTTTTGAATGCAGGCGTAGGGATATACGAAATATCGGTGGAAAATACGCTTGATGCGGGCGGGATATATCTGTACCTCGCCTGCGACGATCTGAATGCGTACGGGGAGAAGATGCAGGCATTGTATTCGGGGATGACGCTCGGCACGGACGAAACCACGGTATATACATTTGAAATTGGTGAAAGTTTGTTGCCAGGGCAGGTCGACCTCGTCAACTCGAACTATTATGCGGCGGACGGAAAGACCGTCGTGTTCGGTGCGAAGGCGGATAAATCCTATACGGTAATGACTTCGAACGAAAAGAACGAAGAAATATCGGGGCTTATCGTGCAGATGAACGAAGAGGACTATGCGGCAATGTTTGCGGGAGGCGGTTCGTCGGTACAGAGCGTGCTGTATTACGGAAGCGACGAAGCTGCCGCAGGCGCTGTCGCCTCTCTTCCTGCGGGATATATGGGAATGCTGTCGACGACGCAGGTATATGTGCAGGACGCTATGGATATATTCACGGCAAACGTATTGTGGTATATCGTGCTCATCGCCGTAAGTATTGTCTTTGCCATGCTCATCAGCGTCATCTTCATGCGGAGCGTAAAGATCTATCAGGCGGACTTCGCGGTGTACAGAACGCTCGGTATCTCGCGGAAGATAAGTTCCCGCAGCTTGTATATTCAGATGCTGCTCATTTTCCTGCCTACGCTCTTGCTCTTACCCGTTATATCGCTGATTGCGACGGTTATTCCGGGTAGCAGTCTCGCGTTTATTTCGGCAGGCAATTACTTCTTTATTGAGGCAATGATGCTGCTCATCGTAGAATTCGTTGCGTTCGGGTTCAATAAGAGTATCAACGGTCAATCTATCCGCAAGAGCCTGAGGAGGGGATCGAAATAATGGTCAAGATAAAAATAGAGAATATAAAAAAGACGTTCAATCCCCGTTCGCGCAATAAAAATCAGGTACTGAAAGGCGTATCGTTTGACCTTCCCGAAAAAGGTCTTGTCGCCATCTTCGGCAAGTCGGGCAGCGGCAAAACGACGCTTCTGAACATTATCGGCGGGCTGGAAAGGCAGGACGGCGGTAGAATTTATATCGACGGCGAGAACGTCGCGGGCAAGGTAGATAAAATACGCAACGCCAAAATCGGGTTTATTTTTCAGAATTATTATCTTGAAAGAGGATGTACCATATCCGAAATCATGCGCAACGCCATGCTCATCGCCGGATTTGACGATGAAGCGGAGATAAAGCGCCGCAGCGAAGAAGTTCTTAAAATCGTGGATATGGGGCGGTATAAGAACAAGCAGGGCGACGCGCTTTCGGGCGGACAGAAGCAGAGGGTAGCGATCGCCCGCGCGCTCATCAAGGGCGCAGACATCATCCTTGCGGACGAGCCGACGGGCAACCTCGACGCGCAGAACACCGTCAAGGTCATGGAGATCCTTAAAGAGATTTCCAAAACGCGGCTCGTTGTGCTCGTCACACACGAGATCACGCTCATCAAGAACTATGCCGATAGCTATATCCAGATTGTGGACGGGCAGCTTGTCGAGAACGCATCGCTCGGAGAGGTGTTCGATTACGAGACGGAGGCGAACAACATCTATGTGGATGAAAATGCGGCGCGGGAATTTGCCGCGGAAGGGCTTGACATAGAGCTGTACGGCGAGCCGATCACCGGAAAGGACAAAATACAGATCATCAACGACAAGGGCGAGCTGTACATAAAAGCGGGCAAAAACGTTACCGTTTTAGACAGTACAAGTGAACGGCGGCTTGTGTTCCGCGGTGCGGAGGATAGTGCGGAGGAACGCCGGCAGAGCGCCGCGCAGACGAATACGGCGGCATTTGCGGGGAGCACGGCAAAGCGCAACGGCAGGCTGTTCCGTTTCGGAAATATCTTCCGCGTATTCCGTTCGGACGGGGAAGAAAGGCTCTATTCCACCGCAAATATCTTCAAGCAGATATTCATTGTCGTTATGGCGGTCGTAATGTGCTTTTTCTCTCTCTTTGCGTTTGAAACAATGAACACTGCGGCAGAGAGAAAGCCGCTCGGCGAAAACAGCGTATATGTCGGCATGGATTCGTATGCGGAGGTCAGCCGCCTGAACAGGCAGACCGAAACGCTGTATGAGGATATCGACTTCTTTGCGCTGCAATATGCCGAAGGTTCGTTCTCGTATAACAATCTGCAGTCGCTCTCGGGTGTCATCGCGCAGTATGCGCCCCGTTCGCTACAAAAAGACGTCACGGCGGAAAGCGTGGGGTTGCAGTTCGGCGAAATGCCGGAGGACGGTGAAGTGCTCATCACGCGCGGTCTTGCGGAAACGCTCAAAGGCGAACTGCGGATAAGTGAACTACAAAACGACAGTTCCGTTCTCTTGATGCTGTTTGATAAAAATTACCACATCAGTGGGATTGTGGAAGGGGACGAACCCTACGTCTATATGAATCGCGCGGACTACGTCAATTTTCTCGGGGTGTATGGCGAGATTTATTTCACCGACAGAACGCACCTGTTTTTCAAAGACGGCTATACCGACAGCGAAACAAATTCCACCGTAAACGGTTTTTCGGCGGAGATATGCCTGTACGAGGGCGGCAATCTTGACCTCAACAACGATGAGGTCGTGGTGGAGATAAACCGCAACGCCGTATATATGATGATGTCGGATACGACGCAGGCAGATTTTCTCATCGAAACGGCGAACAAAACGCTGCTGGATTCGCCGCAGCTTTTGTCCGTGACGGACAGCTACCCGATGTATGTCCGCCAGATGCAGCTCACGCGGTCTGCCATGACGACGGACGTTCGCATCTATGTTACGCAGGATACGCTCGACGATATCTTCGTATATATCCGCCCCAATCTCGACGCGCTCGGAAGCGATTCGGGGTACTATTTCGAAATAAACACCTCGGGCGGGGAACAGCTTGCAAACCTTAACCAAAGGCTTGCCGACCGCGGCGTGGTGGCGGTGGACATACAGTCGCTGTATGAGGAAGCAGATGCGCAGACCGCCGCGCAGGCGGTATCCAACCTCATGATATTCCTCGTCGCCGCGGTGCTGATGTACCTTATTTATTTCTTCATAGAAAAATCGGGCAGCGTGAAAAACAGTAAGGAGTACGGCATTTACCGCGCGATCGGCGTGAACAGGAGCAACCTGCTGTTCAAAGAGACGGCAAGCGCCTGCGTGAATAACCTGGTCGGGTATCTTCTCACCTTCATCGTCGCGGTCGCCCTGATGAGCGTAAGGTACTTTACAGGCAATATCGCGTTCGGCGCGTTCATAGGAATCGCCGCCGCGGTGTTTGCGGCAAGCGCGCTCATCATGGTGGGGATCTCGCTTATCCCGTACCTGTTCGTACTGTTCAGAACGCCTTCGCAGATCCTTTCGCGGTACGACATTTAATTACGGAATCGACTGTCGCGCTTGGCGCGTGCAGGGTTCACAAATAAAATTTTTATAAAAGGAGTAGTGTAACTATGACAGCAGTAAAAAAGAAATTGCTCATCGCACTTGCGTTCGTGGCAATGCTTTTTGCAGGCATCGCTCTTCTTTCCGCTTGCAGCGGGAACGAAGACGATCTCAAAGTCACCTTTATGGTGCAGGAAGACGGCGGCGAGTGGGGCTCGTACCGCGAAGCCGATATCGTTGACGGCAGCGTAGAGATGCCTGAAAATCCTACAAAGCTGTATTATAATTTCAGCAACTGGTATTATACGCAGGACGGAACCGGCGATCCGTTTGAAAACAGCGGCATCACGGAGAGTGTTACCGTATATGCGCGCTTTGTTCCAATCGAAGTCGAAATCGTCATTAACGGCACCAACGAAGGAACGCAGAACCTCGTCGACGTCGTAAACAATACATACGATCCCGGTGAAGGGCTGGAATTCAGCGGCTGGTACACCAACGCAAACTTTACGGAAAGCACCAAATGGGACGGAGAGTCCGTCGTTACCACGCTGTATGCCCGCTCTGTAGCGCGCATCACGTTCAACAACGGGTATGAGGATGTGTACACGACGACCGTAGCGCCCGGAACAGTGTTTACCGATCCCGCCTCGGCAGACGGCATCGAGGCTACGGAGATCCGCAAAGATTATATGTCCAAGTACGATATCACCTATTGGGACGAGGACGGCAACGAGTTCGATTTCTCCGAGCGTATTACGCAGAATACAAACATCACGGTCACATGGCGTTCGCCGTTTTTGGAATACGAAGAAGTGAACAATGTAACAAGCGGCCTGAGACTGACGATGTACGGAGGCAATATATATGACGATACGGAGACTGCCGCTACGGCGAGCACCGTGCCCGTCATCTCCATCCCCGGCGAGCTGACCTTCGATAAGGACGGCGACGGCGTTGCCGAAACATATAAAGTGGAGGAAGTGAACCTGAATAACGCATTACTGAGCGGTTCCGTCATCGAAAAGCTCATCATCGGCGAGGGCGTCTCCATCGTGCAGAACATCAACTCGTCGACCGCCTGCACCGTAAAGGAAATTTCCCTTCCCTCTACGCTGAAAGTGATCATCAACTGCTTCAATAACCTCAACGCGCTCGAAAGCGTCGAGCTTCCCGAGGGCGTGGAAGTCATCATCGGCAGTTTCTGGGCAAATTGCAACGCCGCATGGAACTACCTTGCCGGAACGGTAAACCTGGGAGAGGCGTATCCCTTTGAGATCGTCGTTCCTTCAAGCGTGAAGAACCTTTCGATGGTTCCTTCCAACTTTACGTATTCCGCCACAAAATCGACGGCGCAGACGGGCGACTTTTACAAAGACGGAAACTATGTGTATAAAATAGACGACGCCGAAGGGCATGAGGGAGACCTGCTCCTCGTTGCCGATTTCAGCGAAGAGGGCGGCTCGCTCTCCGTTCCGGAAGGCGTGGAAGGCATTCAGGTAGGCACATACTTCAACCGTACGTACGAATACTTTGTTTTGCCTTCATCGTTCAGCTATATCGGCTACAATGCAGACGTATCCGATTATGATGCTTATACTTACAATAGCAGCGACTATTTTTCCAACCACTTCTTATGGGATGACCAGTATGCTTCCAATCCCCGCGGAAATATTGCCGTCGCAGGGTATGCTGTGTTCAACAATATGGACGACCTTACCAACCTCGTGTTTAACGGGGAAGCTCCCGAAGGCGGTGCTGCCGGATTTGCCTTTATGGGCGATCCTACCGGCTGGGGAAGCATGGGGGAGGCGCTTCTCGAACCCTATACGGCTACAGCGTATCAGCACGTCGTTATTTATATTGGGGAAACAGAGACTCCGCAGGTCGAGGTTGTGCTTGAAAACAAACTTACGGGCAAGAGCTACACGGCAGCGATCACAAAGAATAAGAACGATAGTCTTACCGCAGAAGAAATTCTTCGCGCTGTTGACGAGGCGAACGATACGGCGTTTGTAAAGGCGTATTTGACAGACAAAGTACTTACCGTTTCCGGGGTGACGGCTTTTGGACAGCCGTACGATTTAGGCGAGGCGCTCACGACCAACGTCTATCTCACCGTCGTGACCGATTACGAAGGGATCGACGGCGGTTACACCGCAGTCAGCAATGGCGACGGTACCGCAACGATCACCGGGTATGACGGCAAAGGATATTCGACGGAAGACGGCCTTGTCATCGTCGGTATCCCCGGCGAGGTGACGGTCGGCGGACAGAAACTTACGGTAACCGCGATCGCGGAGAGTGCGTTCGATGCAACGAAGAATTCGGCTTGCATCAATATCGGATATGTCAGAATTCCTTCTTCCGTCAAAACTATTGGCAATAAAGCGTTCTATATGTGCGAAGGTCTGGTTTCCGTTGATATCGTTCCGGGCGGATTGGAGAAGATAGGGGTAAGTGCGTTTGAAGGAACTTCGCTCGTCACCGTTGCCATTCCGCTTGCAAACCTGAAAGAGGTGGGCGCATACGCTTTCAAGATCGAAACGCTCGAGCAGTTCCTGCCCGCCGAAGGCGAAGAAGACAGAGATATGCTCACCAAGACGGACTTAAAAGAAGGGGATTTCTTTATTCGTCAGGATGTAATCGGTGCTGACGGATATACGCCTATCTATGGCGGATACGGATTATATCAGTATGTCGGTAAAACAACGACAGACGGCGTAACAACATGGAACGTAAAATTTGTTGCAAGTGCAGGAGCTGTCAATGCAAACGAAGATATTGTAATGATCAGCCTTGGGGATGTCACGGATAGCACCAATATAATAAGTTATGAAATAATGGAAGGCTCGTTCTATTATATCAATTCAGAAGCATCGATGGGCAGCACTATAACTTTCTATTCGGTGTCCAAAATACATCAGAATGCCTTTACGGATAGCGCAATCGGCGGGATAACAATGCAGTATTCAAGCGATTACATGGGCGAATTTACCGGTAATACATTAGCTGAATTTATTGCGGCGAATCAGTCGGTATTTGAAGACGGCTGGTATGAGGGATATACCGAAGAAGGCATGGGCGCCGATCTTGTTCACGAATCCTAAAATTAAAATTTGCAACTCATTATAAGCCGGAACTGCCGTCCGCCCTCCGGCGGGCGGCGTTTTCTGCACATATCCGGGCAAGAGGAGGAACTAGTTTTGAAGAAAAAGATAAAGGGCATTGCAGTATTGTTATGCTGTGCGGTTCTCGCATTTGGGCTTTCCGCATGTGCCGCGGGCACGGGAGCAAATTCCCCGCAGGATGCCATAAAAGACGCCTACGGCGATACGCAGTATAAAATTTCATTCTATGCGGGCAATCTGGAAGAGCCGCTCTCCGATATATATTATTCTGCCAACGATATGCCCTCGCTTCCCTCGCCCGAAAGGGTCGGCTATGTGTTTGCGGGGTGGTTTTTCGATTCCGCGCTGACCGACCCGTGCGACGTATCGGACGGCGACTTGTATTGGAAAATGTGCGACGTAACCCTCTATGCCAAGTGGGAAAAGGAGGCGATCGTCAACAACGGCACATACGATATCGAGTTTGAAGCCAATATCGTGGAGAGCAGCGTGGCTAAGGGCTTTCTTGCGGATAAGTACGGCTGGCGCGATTTTTCCGAAGATATCATCACAAGCGAAACGTATATCGAAAAGAACGATTCGGGCACATGGCTGCGCGTTCAGTACGACGCGCACGAGCGCGGCCCTATTTTCGGTGATGACGGAAATATGGCGACGCAGACATATACAGTCACGGACGGCGGAACGGGCAGACTTTCGGAAGAGCTCAGCGTGCTCGACAGGACGAGCACGGTGCAGACGGTTTATTACGATATCTCCGACCTCGATATCGCCGAACCAATCACGCTGTATGTGGAATATTACAACTGGGTCGCCGAACTTTCTTCGGGCGAAAACCGCGATAATTGTTCGGTTTCATACGCCGTGCAGTTCGAAATCACGCGATTTTTGGGTTTTTCGCAGTCGTTTGTCAATCCCGAAGGCGTGCTGGAAGACGGCATATATCTCGTGCCCACACACTATACGGAACTGAACAAAGGGGTCGCCATGCTTGATTTCTTCAACCCCGTATATTCGTATATCGTGGCGGAGGACGGGCATTATACGCTTGTAAAACAACTTACGGCATATAATTCCGACCTTATGAATCTGGAAGGCGACGACTATTTCAACCGCAGCACGGGTTACGCGCGCGACTTTACCTATTTTCTGACGGACGCAGAGAATGTGGTGACCGAAGAACAGATGAACGCCGAAGACGTGTATATCCCGGAGTTGCTGGATGCGGGCACGTTCGGTACTCTTACCTATGAGTTCCATGCCGATACGGGCAGGTATTACTATACGTTCGACCTCGGCACCGAACTGGATAAGGACATCATCCTGTACGGCGGCAGCACGGGCGCGATGGAGCAGATGTTCAATTTTCCGTTCAGCTATCGCAGGCTCTGTATCGGGTATAACAGCATGGTGCGCATCACCGACTGGGATTATACGCCGGTAGAGGGAGACGCCTACACATATTCGGACAGCGTTCCCTTCTATTTCGGGTATGCCGATGTGGATTTTGCCGACGACAACACGGTGTACAACACTTTGCAGAACTACGCTTACGCCGTAAGAATGGTCAATATGTTCTATTCTTCGTTCGACGGCGGCAATACGGGTACCGCAAATTATGACAGCAAAATGGTCATCTCGCCTTCGGCGCAGACAGCAGCGGCGGGAAACGTCTCCGGGATGCGTTACAGCCTTTCCTATTTCGATATCGTATACGAGGCGTACGGGTACGATCCGGTAACGGACGGCGCATTGTACTCCAATGCCATTTCGTATCTTTCGCTGATGCGCCCGGCGGCGACGAATACCGACCGCGCGCGCGTCGATATCGGTAAAACGCTTGCCGCGGGAACGGAAGTCGACCTTGTTTCGCTCTATCAGGAAAAGGTTTATCCTACGGTCACGGCGGCAAACCTGAGCTGGCAGGCGTACGGGCTGGATGCAAACGGCAATGCGGACTTTTCTTCTCCCGTTGCGCTTTCACGCAATTTTACGTTTGAAGAGGGCGTGGCGATCCTGTATACGGCAGACTATGAATACGGGGAACGTACATGCGTCGTAACGCTTCTTCCCGAAGAGGAACCGCAATATCGGGTGGAGGATGACAGCTGGTACTATGATGAGGATGAAGGCATATGGGTGACGGACGAACGTTTCCTTACGGGCAATTACGTTCCCGTGCCGGAAATCACCTATACTTGGCTCGGAAGAGAATATACGACGTATTCGATGATAAAATACGAAGACGGGACGGATGAATACCGAACAAATTATCTCTATGTGGGCGTATGGGAATATTGGAACGGTATATATCGGCGCGTGTTCAGCCAGTTTGCGGGCTCATTCGGGGAAGGCAACAATCTTTTCACGATGAGCGCCGAGCGGATGCGGCTTACGTTCCGCCTCACCAACCGCTTCGGCGAGTGGGAAACGGTCATCCTTGAATACCGCGGCAACAATGTCGGAAATTATTACCTTACGGACGACGAAGGAGACAGAGTTCAGTCAAGCGACTTTACCTATACCGAAGGGGCACGCGACGTCATTGAATACGAAGAGCCTGATGCATTTATTCTGGAAAGCGAAGCGGATATTTCGGCTTTGCCGCAGTCGTATACGATGCACATCACGGAATCGGGGCAGTCATCCCGTTCCGAACTTGCGTTCTCTTACGCGACCGTTTATCTGCGCGGCAGCACACAGACGGTGCGGGATACGGGAGAGATATGGGCGCTGATCGAAAATGAACCGTATGCCGTCGTCATTCTGCATTATTATAACGACTATGGCGACCATGCGTTTTGCAGCGCGATGTACAATTTTACGATAGACGCAAAGAGCGTTGCCGATTATCGTTTTATCGACGAAGGTTCCGCGTTGTTTACGGAGCAGGAGTTTGAGATGGAACGCCCGAAAATTTTCGGAGGCGGAGATATTTCCCTTTCGCGCGGCACGTTCTATGTGTACAGGCGCTCCGGCGACAACTATGAGCGTGCCGGAAGCGATATGTATACAAACAACAGCACGACTTTCGGCACGGCGCTCACCTTTTTACAGGAAGGGGAGTATATGGTGGAACTGAGTTTCTGGTTCCGCACGGATGAGAAGGGAACGCCCGTCTTTTCCGTCTACGACCCGTCCGATTCGGATACGACCGTGAGTGTTTCCCTTTGCCGCAAATTTACCGTATACGACGCGGGCTGCGATATTTCCGTGACATATGCGACTGATAAAGAACACCCGTTCGACACGGACCGCCTGAGCGCCGCAAATATCACGGAAGATGAAAATTATTATTACTACACCGTTACCGTCAGCATGGCGGAAAGCAATTTGTCACTTTCCAATGTCTATTTTGAATCCACGCCCGACAGATTGTACGGTTGGAGTTCGGTTCCGGAAATGTCAGGCCGTCTATTCTCCGCGGGAAGTTCGATAGGGCAACTCGGCGTGGAACTCGGAACGCTTACACCCACGATCTACGCTTTGTGGGATAAGGGTATCACGATAGACGCGTACTACGATATGGACGGCGAAACGACCGAATATATGGGTTCCGTCACATATTACAGACCGAATAACGGAGGATATGCAGACTATTCCGTCAGCTTGTTTGATTTCAGGCAATTCTATTCTTTCCCCGACGGATATGAGCAGGTCGGCTGGCGGGCGGACAAACCGGTCTTCAGAGAAGGATACGGGCCGGACGCTGTGTACAGCTATACCCTTGACGCGGGATTCGATGTGGGATTCAATGTGAGGGAAGAATTTGACCTTTGGGTAGTGGTAAAGAAAGTGATGGACGTGAGCTATCGGGCGGTCTACGAACAGGGCGGAGACCTTATGTTCACAAGCCCCGTCAGCGGTTCGCGCGACGTCCTGGAAGACAGCACGCTTGCCGAAAACATTTCCGAAACGAAGCTGAGTCAGCTCCAATCGGTGACCTGTACCGATCCGACAAAAGAATTTATGTATTGGGCGGTGCTCGTTGACGGCGAATATGTGCGGTTCGATATTGAAAACGATCCTCTCCTTGCCTCTTATATCACTTCGGGCAGCAGGATCATCCTTTACGCGGTATTCGGAGACAAGGAGGTTTCCGTATGAGAGCAAAGAAAATCAGTTCAATGCTGCTTGTCGCAGTAATAGTATTTCTTGCCTGTATCGCCGCCCTGTTCGGCGGCGTACGGGTCGCCCGTGCGGAAAGCCCTGTAACGGGTACGGACGGCAGATATAACGTATCCTATACGATCGGCGGACAGACGGGGATCGGCGCGGATATGATCGCGCGGTATATGGACGGCACCGTCGTGGTGGAAAAGATAGGGGACAATTATTACGCCTCCGTCACGCAGCTTTCCTCTTCTATGGAGGACTTGTCGCTCAACCTTGCGGAAGGCATGCAGGTCGGGTACCGCATCACGGAAGATAACGGCAGCAGAAAGACGTACAGTTATACTCTGTCGGCGGAAAACCTTGCCTCGGCGCTGCCGTTTTCGGTGTTTGTGGCTCCGCGCGGTGAAACGTTTACGTTCACCATTACGCTCGATCTTGCAAACGCGACGAGGGTGGGCGATGTGGAAGATACAACGACGGACAGACCGGGCGAGTTCGTCCCCGTGCTCTCCACAATCGCGGGCGACGAGTACGAAGCGGCGCAGGGTTCGGTGTTCACCGTTCCCGCAGCGACAGCCTCGCTCGGCGACGAGAATTGTGAAGTTGTCGTATCGGCATATTACGTTCGCGACGGCGAAAGGACGGAAGTAGAAGTGACGAACAATCAATTTACGCTCGCAAACGCGGGCGAGTATCACTTTGTTTATCGCGCGGAAAGCGTACAGTATAAATCTCTGCTCGGCAACAATACGTTTGTGGAAAAGGATGTGACGGTGACTTCCGTCGTGGGCGGAGGAACGCTTGCGAAATTCGAGGACGCGAACGGAGTATTGGGCGAAAACGTATCCATACAGGCGGGCAGAGTTACGGAAGGCAGCACGCTTTATGATACCGCCGCGGATAAAATGGCGGAGATAGCGGACAACTTCGAGGTGTTCGGTGTGAGCCTTATAAATGCGGACGGGAGCGAAGCCGTTCCTTCGGACGACTACACGCTGTACCTGAAAGCGAAGTCCACGTTCAATCGCAACGAAATAGTCGTGTACCATATGGCGGAGGACGGCACGCTCACGGAGCTTGCAAGCGAGAACGGCGGAAGCTACGTTAAGATCACAACGGATAAGACGGGTACGTTCATCGTCTGTATCCCCGGCGTGGCGTTTGTCATGCCGATGTGGGGGTATGCCGTGATCCTCGTCGCATGCGTGCTTGTGGTTGCGGCGGCTGTAATGGTTACGGTCATACTTGTCCGCAGAAAGAAGAAAGCCAAGAAATTGCAAGAGAATGCTATCGAATAAATTAAATTTGAGGGCGGGATGAAACAACGTCCCGCCTTTCAGATTGCAAAGGATAATGGGAAAAATGCTGCACAATGAGTCAATGGAAATGTATCTGGAAACAATTTTGCGGCTCTGTAAATCCAACGAAAAAGTCAGGGCAGTGGATATTGCGAATCAAATGCGGATTTCCAAAGTATCGGTTTGTCATGCAATCAAGAATTTGCAAGCAAAGGACTATGTGACTTACGAATCGCGGTTGATCAGACTTACGAAAAAAGGTAGGATTTTGGCCGAAGAGATCTATGAACGCCATTGTGAACTTACGAAACTACTGATAAGTTTAGGGGTTGATTCGGCTACGGCCGAGCAGGATGCCTGCCGTATAGAACATTGCATATCGCAAGAAACGTTTAATGCCGTCAAAAGGTATAATGGAGGGCAAATAAATTATGCCGAGAGCAAACGAGCAGAAAATTAAACTCCTTGTGCTGTATGATATTTTACAGCGGGAAACAGACGAGGAACATCCACTGTCAACGAATGAGATTATCGAGCGGCTATCTGCGCGCGGAATAGAGGTGTCCCGTAAAATATTGCCCGGTGATATAGCGTTACTCAACAAGTATGGATTTGAGATACTGTCATACAAGAAAAAAAGCCACTACTATTATGTAGCGTACAGACCGTTTGATATAGCAGAGTTGAAAGTGCTTATAGATGCTGTTCAGGCAGCAACGTTCATATCCGAATCCAAGACGGAAGGGCTTGTAAACCGACTTGCAAGCATGGCTGGAGAAAAACAAGCGGAGAAATTAAAACAAAATTTTATCTGTTATGATACGGTCAAGAAAGACAGCAAATATATTTTTTATTACATAGACGAAATTGAGCGAGCAATAGCACAAGGGAATAAAATCTCTTTTTGCTACTGTTATCTAACCTATAAAGCGGAGCGCAAATATCGGAAAGACGGACAGAGATATATAGTGAATCCGCTTGCGCTCGTATTTAGCCGCGAGAATTATTATGTCGTATGTTATGACAATAATCATAAAGGATGTGCTAATTACAGGATAGACCGCATAGCTGATTTGAGAATAGAGCCAGAGAGTATTGATCAAAGAGCGGACTTTGAAAACTTTAATATAAATGCTTATCGCCGACAGGCATTTTCCATGTACAACGGTGTACTGACCGAAGTACAACTTACTGTGCATGAGGATTTAATAGAAGAAATTTTCGATAAATTCGGGGAAAAAACAAAATTATATCCGCAGGGAGAGGAATATTACACGACAGTTGTTTCGGTTCAGGTGAGTCCTGCGTTTTTCCGGTGGGTGATAGGTTCAATCGGAAAAATAAAAATATATAGTCCGCGGCAGATTAAAGAACAATTTGACGCATATGTGGACAAGGTTAAGGAGAACTATTGAGAGCGGTTCGGAAATATTCCCGAACCGCTTAATTTTTTATTTCACTTCCCGGTTATGGGACGCGAGCCGATTGCAAACAGATGTTCGTAAATGATATAATACGCTTGCAGTCAAACGGAACTTAAAGTTCCGATAGATAAATTACTACTAAGGAGAAAATAATGCGCGGTGTTAAAACGGGCGGCAGGGCGGTAGACGAGCGGTTGCTCGAAACAGTTGAAGCATTTATCAAAAAGCATCAGAGGACGAACGGGAGATCTCCGACTCTGCGTCAAATTATGCACGAGTTTCCGCGTGAGTTCCCAGCGCTCTCAAAAGTACAACGGTATGTACTTATTTTGAAACGAGAAGGGAGGATAGAAGATGATAACGGGAAGATCGGTATAGAATGGCAGATTCAAAAAAACAATGATACTATCATGATACCGCAGATTGGTACAGTAACTTGCGGTGAACCTATTCTGGCTGTGGAAGAGTATGAGTCGAATAACGAAATTCCAGCAAGTTGGTTCGGGCGTGGTGAACTGTTTATTCTAAGGGCAAAAGGCAACAGCATGATAGGTATCGGGATTCATGACGGCGACCGCGTTGTGATACGGAGGCAGGGCAGCGCAGAATACGGACAAGCAGTCGTCGCGCTAATCGGAGATGAGGCAACTATAAAAACGTTCAGACCGGAAAAGGGGAGAATAATCCTTCATCCTGAAAATCCCCGGTTGAAAGATATTATAGTTGCACCGGAGGAGTGCAGAGTGCTTGGGCTTGTTGTGGGTTGCGTACACAAATTTGTTGTATGAAAAATACGAAGGCTGAAAAAGGATGAGCGTACTTTGAGAGAGGAAATCCCCAACCCTCAATGAAGTTGCTCAAATCTCAAACTTTATTCAGAAAGGGGAAAGGAGGCAAGAAAAATGAAAAAGTATGTAGTATGCTTGGAATGCGGACGAAAACTTTGTAAAGCTGAACCGGGTTCGGTGGTAGAAATGTACTGCCCGACATGTAAAAAAACGGTATATGCCGAAGTCCGCGACGATACAGTCGTAACCACGCAACAAGAACAAGTATTAAAAAAGGTTACATAATTTCAAAAGACAACAATCGAATAAGGGCCGCATTCGAGAGTCATACCCGCTGTTGAGGAATGACCGGAATGTCGGCGAACATTTGTCGCAGAGATAGCTTATAATCACCCCTTAAATTAAGGAAATATAGGCCTGACAAATAGAATCCGAGTAAGATAAACGGATTTTATTTGTCGGGCTTTTTTATTTTTCCGAAAAATAACTCCGTCTGCTTGCGCCCGGATTCTTCCGCAGTCGGGCGCTTTTTTGTTGTTACGGGCGAGATCCGTCCGATTGCGATTTCAAAAAAATCGAATCGGAGGATTTCAAATGAAACGTATTTATTTTAAGGACGGGGAAGGGAAAACGGTATATGTTGAGGTTTCTGACAAGGTCGCGGAAACATATATGGAGGTCAAACGTGAGGCTTGGCGCAATGATTCTTATGAGGAGTATCATACCAAATCGCTTGATGCAATTCAGGAGTCCGGACATGAATTTGCGGACGAAGGAGCAGATATAGAGGCTGGCATGATTTCTCGTGAAGATGCAGCCGAACGAAAACAAATGCTTGTAACCCTGAAAAGTGCAATACCTCACCTGACGCCTTTACAACAAAGGACATTAAAGAAAATCTTTGTATTGAACATGTCGCAGGCAGAAATTGCAAGGGAAGAGGGCGTTTCCGAACAGGCTATATCCGACAGAGTATCCCGCATATATAACCAACTCAGAAAGGTGCTGAAAAAAAATTAAAGAAATTTTCAAGAAAAGTACTTGAGGGTATGCCGTTTTTTCTCTATTAGGTGAGAGGGTTGTGTTGCAGCCCGAAATTAAGGAGGATTTATGGAATATCTGAATGCCTTGATCGGAAATACGGAGATGTATATTCCGGTCAATGAAAAATTGGGTTCGTCGATGTTGCTTGCCCATAAGCGCCTAAACTACAAAAAGCACATCGCCCGTATGCGCCACGCATACAAAGGCACTATCGAATCGGAGAGAGTAGAGGCAAGCGCAGACTTTTTTTATGTATTGGAAGATGTGTTGGACGAGCAAGGTTATCCCGATGTAATCCATCATCTGTTCGATATGTTTTCGACAGATGAAAGAAAACTGCTGTATGCGCTTTTCCGTGAAGATAAGACGGTACGTTTTCTCGTCGCAGTACAAGGCTACGAAGAGGAGATGATTCAAAGGACAGTACGATTATTCTTTGAACGTTTGAAACAAAAAATTTTTTAAGGAGAAAGGCAATGAGGCAATTTGAAACTAAACTTACGCTGCGCATTTACGATACAAAGCTCATCGAAAAAATGAACATGATTATGAAGTTCAATCCGAACAGGTATCAGAGTAAGAATCAGCTGCTTTTGGAACTTCTGGAACTCGGCGTGCGGGAAAAACTGAAAGAATTTCCTACGCCGCCCACGACTCCGGCTGCGGCGGCGAATGTAATTCCCGTTTCGCATGAGTGCAACTGCAACGCGGAGACACTCAAGCAAATCAAGGAACTTATCGAAGGGATGCACCTTTATAATAAGCAGAATGTCGAAGGACTGCTTGCGCATCTGAAGATGTCGGAACGCCTGTCCTCCTCCATCTACAATATGGTTTTTGCCATTCTGAAAGACGAACCGGTCACACCCGTGCAGATAGAACTCGGTTATTTGGACGATGTGCCCAAACGATTTGCGGAATTCCTTGCTATGTTGCTCGATGAGCTTATAAAAGAAGAAAAGCATGAGGACGACGAAAGTATGGAAACGGAGGAGGACGAGGATAGACTCGTGAGCTGAAACATGAATGGGTGTGCCGAATGTATTGGTGAGTATCGGATATGCGCCGAATGACGAAACGCTGAATCGGTTGCACTCCGTAAAGCCGAAATATCTTGCAGAACGCAGATTCTATGCTTGCAGACAGCAAGATGATTTCCTGAAATACGTCAACAAGGGAATCGATGCGGGAGACTATCTTGGTTATGCCGGTAATCCTGAAAAGAGTAGCGGGATATTTGATGCCCGCGGTTTGATGAAGAAGTCGCAAATCAAGAAATTGCGTACATTACGAAAAACGGTGTATCGCGGAAACTTGTCGTCGCCGTTGACGAAGCCCATTTGTTTATCGACGAAAAGTACCCCGTTGCGCTCGATTTTATGGCGAGCCTCGCAAAGCGAATACGAAAATATGAGGGGATGCTCATCACAATTACGCAGAGCGTAAAAGATGTTGCAGGGACGCCGGAGATAGCAAGAAAAAGTCAGGCACTCATCGATGTACGAAGATAAGATGTTTGGCGTACCGATCGACGCACAAAGCGAAGTTGTACTGTATAACAAAAAAATTCTTGCGAAATATTCCGCTGCTTTGCCGACGAATAGAAGTGAGCTTTTGGAGCTTTGCGGTGAAGTAAAAACGGGTGAAAATATCATGCCGATAGCCGTATCGAGCGAAGAAAATTTTTATACCGATTATTATTTTACCACGGCTATTATGCAGAACGGCGGGCATTTGTATGACGAAAATAATCGTGCCGATTGGCATAGCAACACGGATAATAGAGCTTCGTTTGTAAAAGGTATAAATTCTATCCGTGAAATGAACAGTCAAGGTTATTCGCGGTACGGCGGATCGGAGAGCGGTGCGCTCGGCGATTTTCTCGGCGATAAAACTTTATTCTATGTTACGCAACCGTGGTACTTGAAAAAAATAATATCGAGCTATGCTTCTCGCAATAACCTTTCGGTCGATACGGTTATATCGGATTATATCGGCGGTACAAGTATTGCCAAGTGGTTTGCCGATGATAATAGCTCTACGGCAGGCAAAATATTCGGTGATTCACACTTCTTCGCAATGAGCACCACCGTAAAAGACATCAACAAAAAAGCAGCCATGCTTGTATTTATCAAGTGGTTTACGGAAACGGGAAGCGTAGGAGCGCGTTGGGGCGAAGCGGGACATATCAGCGTGTCCAAAAAAATCAACGAGTCGCAAGATTATTTGCAAAACGTGTATGTGAACAATTATATTAAGAACTTTTACCCCGATATAAATAATTTCGAGTGCATGGGAATTACGCCGTATTACAGTTCCGTAAGCGAAAGAATAGCGGCGCTGTGTGCGGCAACTGTCGGCGGTACGGTTAATATCGAAACGCAAATAAAAACATTGCAAGATGACTTGAACGGCGTTATAGACTTCGCCCAAATGTAGAGATAACTATGGAAAATATTATCGAACAAAAAAAAGCGGAACAAAAAAGAGCAAAGCGTAAAGAATCGGGATTTGCTTTACTCTTAATGAGTCCGTATATAATAATTTTTATATTATTTGCGTTGATACCGGTTGTTCTCGGATTTGCGTTTTCTTTCATGCGCTATAATCCATACGACAGTACGGGGAACGAATTTTACGGTTTTCAGAACTTTATAAATCTTTTTAATTTCGATTTACCGATTTCAAAGACGTTTTGGGAATCGTTTACGACTATGCTCGTGTTTGATTTGATTGCCGTGCCGCTACTCATAATTATTCCGTTATTTTTGGCGTACTACATCAACAAAAGACCGCCGGGATACAAAATATTCCGCGCAATAATTTATTTGCCGAGCGTCGTTTCCGTATCGGTTATGGGTATAATTTTCGGCAATATGTTTGACGGTACAAGTTCCGGACTTATAAATTCGTGGCTTGGCACGGAGATAAAATGGCTTTCTGGCGTACCTTGGCATGGTGATACTTTACGTTGGCTTGTAATGCTCATAGCAAGTATTTGGTGGCAAACGGGAATGAACTTTATTATATTTTCTGGCGCTTTGCGCAATGTTCCGAAATCATTGTATGAAGCTTGCGAAATGGATGGCGGCGGAAAGATGAAGCAATTATTCACCGTAACGTTGCCGAATATCAAAACTTCCGTGGCTATATGCTTATTTAATACTTTGATCAATTACCTTGGTTTATACGGTCAACCTATTGCATTTAACGATGCGAGCAATCAATATATTTTAGTTTCGCCGATGATGTTTATACAGAACTATTTAACGGGCGGCGTGGCGTATGCAAGACAAACCGGGTTTATTTGTGCGTGTGCAATCGTGTTTGGCTTAATAGTTATGATTGTCAGCACCATTCAAAGGGTTTGCACGAATGACAGAAGGCGTAAAACTACATTTACGGCAAAGGGCGTTTTGTATGCCAATAACAAAAAATTGCTTACCGAAACTGCCGAAGCAGCGGTTGTAAAAACTATGGGTGGTGATGCTTATGATTAGGAGTAAAGAACAAAAAAAGAGATTGACAAAATCCGAACGTGATGCAAAACGAGAAAAAATCAAAGCGTTTATAATATTGTTTATTGCTTCGGTATTCTTTGCTTTTCCGTTTATTTATATGTTGGGAGCAAGTTTTAAGTCCGATTTGGATTTGCAATTGCATCCCGAGAATATATTTCCTTCGCCCGGAGAATGGACGCTTAAACATTACGGCGGTTTTATTTGGCGCGACGGGAAGATAGACAATTTCCCGTTTTGGATATTGAACTCTCTATGGTCTACGCTTGTTACGGTCGGTCTGACTGTTATTTTGGATTTGATAACTGCGTATGCGGTGGTCTTTCTCAAATTCAAAGGGAAAAATGCGTTTGTTAAATTTTTAATGCTATGGATGGCTGTTCCGGGCGTGATAGGCACTACGCCTTCGTTCGCTATATATGCGTCGATAAAAAGCTCGTTAAATCTTACGGGGGCGGCGGCGTATGCGTATATCTATTTTTGGATGATAGTGCCATGCGTAACGGGTATATTTAATTTGCTGCTTATGAAAAACTTTTTCGATTCTATCCCGAAAGATATTGTCGAAAGCGCAAAAAGTGACGGAGCAAGCAACATGAAAATATTTCGGCGAATCATAGTTCCGCTTGCGAAATCTACAATAATGCTCATAGTGTTGTTTACGTTTGTAAACAGTTGGAATCAGCTTATTTTCCCGCAACTTATTTTAGCGGGCGAAGATAGCTCTTGGCAGACTATAACTTTGGGCTTGTTGACATATACGGGTGGATCGAGTTGGGGACGTATAGGCGTTTCTATGGCTTCGAGCGTATTTGCTTTGATACCGACCGTCATTGTATTTATCTTTACTCAAAACAAGATGATAGACGGATTGGCGTCCACCGGCATCAAAATGTAATAGGAGAAAATAATGGAGAACAAACAACAAAACAACGCGTTTTTATCGCTCCGTCATTTGGTCAAGGTTTATCCGAATGGAGAAAAGGCGGTTTACGATTTTAATCTCGACATCGAGAAAAACGAATTTATAGTTATAGTCGGTCCGTCCGGTTGCGGTAAATCTACGACATTGCGTATGGTCGCGGGGCTTGAGGATATTTCCGACGGCGATGTTTATATGGGCGATGAGCTTCTCAATTATAAGCCGAGCAACGAGCGCAAAATGGCGATAGTATTCCAAAGCTATGCGCTGTATCCGCAAATGACGGTATACGATAATATAGCGTTTCCGCTTACCATATGCGTTCGCCGTCATGAAACAAGAGAAAATCTTGCCACCGAGTTCGGAGTAAGTTTGCGCACGATCGAGCGGGATGTTGTACGGCTAATGGCGGAATATCCGGTAATAACTACCCAAGGTTACGGCGGAGGGATTGGTGTGGAAGATTGGTATAAGCCGGATATGAAATATTTGACGGATCAACAAGTCGAGCTGTTGGAAGAACTGTTGCCTACGCTTACGGAAAGCAAAGCGACTGTCATGCAAAGCATACTCGACACATTTAATCCGCGGCGGAAAAAGGATAAGTAATATATGAGATAAATCACACCTTTGAACTATTGCATGTTCCTCCTATTTGTGGTATAATGGGTTTGAAAGAGCAAAAGAAGGCGAGGCTATGGAAAATAAAATCAAGGTATTCGAGAATAAGCAAGTGCGCACCGTTTGGGACGCCGAAGCGGAAGAATGGTATTTTTCCGTTGTGGACGTAGTGAAAATTCTCACGGATAGTGCGGATCCAAAACAGTATATTAAAAAAATGCGTTCCCGAGATGCCGAACTTGCAAGCAAGTGGGGTACAATTTGTTCCCATGTTGAAATGGTAGGATTAGATGGTAAACGCCGCAAAATACAAGCAGCTACAACTACGAATATATTTGACATATCTTCCTAATATGATTGAAAACGGTATGGTAATGCCGACAGACGTAAACTTCGACCGTAAAAGACAGCGGAAAGTTGTATTTTACGGGAGGGTAAGTACGGAACATGAAGCGCAATTGGCCGCGCTGGAAAATCAGATACAGTGGTATGACGACATAGCGGCGAAAAACCCGAATTGGTACATTTTAAAAAAGTATATCGACGAAGAAATAATTTATGGGGAACAATAATTAAAAAATTTAAGAATCCGAAGCGATTTTTTCACTGAAAATAAAACTGAATTGTGACGTCAAATCTAAAAACGATTGAAAAAGATCGTTATTTATGCTATACTATAAAAAACGGTTGTCGGGAGGAGAGGCGATAGATATTCGGTTGAATGGTCATGAACCCGACGACGGCTCCGATCGTGGCATGCGGGCAAGATTTGTATTACTCTTGTCGGCATACTGCGAAATAAGGAATTGTTTGCTGTAGGAAGAAGCGAACGGGATTTAAATTAAAAGTCAAATCCGGCGTCGGCAGAATATCTGAGAGAGGAATTATGAACGGAGTAAGAGCAAAAAAAAGGAAATTGTCGTTGGTTACCGTTTTTGCTTTGATAGAAATAATAATCATTTTTCTGTTCGGTCTACTGATATCGGTAAATCTATTCGTATCGAACAGAACGGCAAAAAACAGGACGAGACAGATCGTGGAAGACAGTTATGTCGCGTTAACGGAGAACCTTGAAAACGATATCAAAAATATATCGCGCGCGGGATTTTCGCTGATGAAAAGCGAAACCGTTGTTCGCCTTAAAGCCTATTATTACGATAAAATATCGGGCGATTCCTACGCGCGTAATACCGCGATTAACAGAACGATGGAAGATCTTGTGTCGTTGACGACCTATTACGATGTAATCGATTCGTGCGCGTTATGGATTGCTCCCGACGGGGAATTATCGTATAACACGCTATATACTTTTGTCAGCGACGATTATCGTAAGCAGTTGCTTGATAAGGTTATAAAAGAGCATCGCTATTCGCCTACCTACGAAGGCAATCTCAGAAATAACGGCGAAATATTGATCACGCTGTCACTTTCCGAGCAGGACAATTCCGTATTGGCGGTATTGCTTGACGGAGATCATATCGCAAAAAACTTAGCTCTTACGGCATTTCCGAAAGTGCAGACGAAACCTTATGCGGAAGATGATTCTTTATTGATAATCTGTTCGGACGAAGACGTTGTGCCGGGAACTGTTTTATCGGAAGAAGAAACGGACAAACCGATACTCAGAAAAGGAAGGATCGTTTACTATACAAAGCTGATGAATATACTTCCGTTATACGTAAGTTTCGACGCCGCGTCTGCAGATCCCGCTTTAAGCACGTTTACAATATATTTCATCGTTGCATGTGTATTGCTATGTTTTGTGGCTTTTGCCTTATTTTTAATGTTCCGGCATTTTTTCAGCCGCCCGTATTCACGCTTGCTCGGCGCGATGCGGCTGGTGAGCGACGGAGATTTCGACGTCCGCATAGAGGATAACATTACGTCCGATTTTCAGAATATATACGACGGATTCAATTATATGACTTCTTCGATATCGAGTTATATCGAAGAAAATTACAGGCAGAAGTCGATGCGCGTCGAAAGCGAGTTCAAGGCGTTGCAAGCGCAGATAAACCCTCATTTTTTATACAATTGTTTTGCGAATATCCGCAGTCTTTGCAAAATGGGCGATATAGAGAGCGTGGAGCGCATGACCGGCGGATTGTCGAAATTGTTCCTGTATATTACGCGCAATGCCGAGCCGATCGTAAAACTGCGCGACGAAGCCGACAATATGCGCGATTATCTCGAAATACAAAGAATACGTTTCAACGAGCGGGTAGATTTGCAAATCGATTCTCCGCCGGAAGCGTTTCGTGAAATGCCTATTCCGAAGTTATGCATGCAACCCATCGCCGAAAACGCTTATAAATATGCATTTGCGAATAAAGAAGACGGCGGGGTATTCCGAGTGCGTTATTTTGCGGAAGGAAACAATCTGAGAATAGAATTCGACGATAACGGAGATATCGGCGATTCGCAGATCGAAGAGTTATCCGAAAAACTTGTCAGTCCCGAAGAAACGTCCGGATTGGTTAACGTAAGTAGAAGATTACTGCATTATGCCGGCGGGCGCGGCGAGTTGTTTGTGAAGCGCAGCGATCTCGGGGGATTGAAAGTGACGATTTATCTGTGTTCTCAACGGGAGGATTGAAAAGTGACGATATTGGTGGTTGATGATGAGAGAAATATAGCCGATTCGATAGCCGGCACTTTGATTGCCGAATTAAACACGGATGCCGAAGTGCACGTTTGCTACGGATCGCAGCAGGCAAAAGATTTTTCCGCAACGCATTATATAGATGTAATCGTGTGCGATATCGATATGCCGAAATGCAACGGGATATCGCTATGCAGATCGCTTTTGGCATCGTATCCCGATCTGAAAATTATTTTTCTCACCGGGTACAGCGATTTTTCCTATGCGTATGAGGCGTTGAAGTTTCCGGAGGCGTCTTACGTGTTGAAATTAGAGGATGACGCCGTTTTACTTAATGCGGTTCGCGAAAAAATCGGCGAGGCGGAGAAACAAAGACGGAGAGAATCGGAATTGGCTTTTCAGGTACGGCTGAACGATGAATTATCGGCGGAAGTCAACGGTATGAAGTTGTGGCGTTCCATAGAAGAAAACGGCGAAGAATATTCCGGACGGTTGTTTTTGTTTATGATCTTCTCGGAACCTAAGACGGATATGGCGAACGTTCTCCGCAACACGTTCGGAAAAGACGTATCGGCGTTTTGTAAAGAAAACGGGTGGTTTGCGGCGATTCCCGTTCCCGAAAATGTTAACGTGGTGATCGAACGAGCCAAAAGACTGCAACAAGATATTTTCGAGCGGGACGGTAACTATTCCGTTTTTGCCGTAGATCTGCCGCGCGGCGAGAGAGACGGAATACGATATTCCCGTTTAGAAAGGTTATGCGACGGAAATAAGGACGGATGCCGTTTTATCGGCGACGGGCAGGAAGCGAAAAACGTTTCGGAAGATTGCGGCGACGAAATTATCGGGTCGGTTAAAAAGTATATAGATACGCATCTCGGCGACGAACTTTCGCTGACGACTTTGGCTTCGGCCGTATATTATAATCCCGCGTATTTATCGCGCAAGTTCAAGGCTGTCGTCGGCGAAAATTTACATTCGTATATTCTCGGTCAGCGAATGAGGTTTGCGGAAAGATTGCTTGTAGAAACGGATGATTTTGTGTCGAATATCGCCAAAAAATGCGGTTTTGCAAACCCTGCGCAATTCGGGATTGCCTTTGCGAAATTGCACGGCTGCGCGCCGATGACTTATCGGCGGAAAAACACTTAGTGCATATAAAATGAAATAAAGATGATTTTTTCGGCTTTTCTCGTGAAAAGCCTTTTTTTTGTTTAAAATGGTAAAAAAAACAAAAGAATGTAAAAAAACAGGATATTGAATCCGAAGTGTTTTCGTGATATAATTAACTCAAAGAAAATAATCGGCGGAGGAAGATTATGAGTAAAAAAAATTTAAAATTCGTCAGTTTTATTCTGGCGGCATTATGCGCGATCGGCTTTTGCTCCTGCGGCAGAAACGGCGGGAACGCGGGGCCGGATTATGACGATCCCACCCGCAATCCGTTCGGAAAGTACGAAACTACGGTCAAGATTACGGGCGTAATGGAGTATCAGGCACACAACGACAGCCGCGTGCCTCAGAGTGTAACTCCCGATAACCAGCAGTTCATCAAGCTGATGAAAGAAAGGTTGAATCTGGAGTTTTCCTATTTGTGGAAAGTTCCGCCTACGCAATACAGCGAAAAACTGAGTCTTTCCATGTTGTCGAACGAACTGCCCGATATTTTTAAGGTCACGGCAAGCGATTATGCCTCGCTGAAAAAGGCGGGTATGCTGAAAAATCTTTCCACGGCATACGAATATGCTTCCGACGACGTAAAGACGTTTTTGAATCGCGATCCCGATGTTATCAAAAGGCTTACCGACGCCGACGGCGGAATTTATGCCGTGCCTCAGTATTCCGACAATCGCCGCGGCGTTCCCGTGATGTATATCCGTCAGGATTGGCTGAACGAACTTAAACTCTCCGTTCCCGAAACTCCGGAAGAATTGTACGAAGTGTTGAAGGCGTTCAAACAAAAGAAAGGGGCAACGTGCGGACTTGCGATGAGCAATGCTATTTCGGGTTCATATTTTTCGATCGACAGATATATGAATGTGTTCGGGTCAAGTCCTTATGCATGGCTTTTGGGTAGCGACGGGAAATTGCACGCGGACGAAGTATCCGAAAACAGCAAGACTGCATTGAAATGGCTGAACAAACTTTATAACGAAGGCATTTTAACGAAAGATGTTGCCGCGGCTACGGTAGACGCCGTGCAGGCGGACGTTCTCGGCGATAAGTGCGGCGTTGTGATCGGTCCGTGGTGGCAATTCGAATATCCTCTCGGTACGGCAATCGGAAACGACGCCGACTGGGTTGCCGCAAAAATGCCTCTTGCCGAAGGCAAAAACGTAGTAATAGATCGTCAGCAGGTGGAGTTTTACTACGTCGTGAACAAAAAGTGCAGAAACCCTGAAGCTTTGTTCAAGATGATCAACATGTATATCGCTCTCGACGGTACGCCGGAAGCGGCGCCGGAAAACGGTTACGTATGGAGTTGGTGCCCTACGCAATTTTATGATCCGTATGATATCAACGAACAATATGTAAATATTAACAAGCAGTTGGAAATCGACCCGAAAGCGGAGGGCGAAGCGCCCGAAACCTGGACGGCGCACATGAAAAAACTGTGGAACGCTTATCCGGAATATCTTGTGTGGAAAGCGGATCATTACGCTACGAAGTATCAGGAAAACATGTTTGCGAACATTATGACCCGCGTGAATAAAGACGGGGCATGGGCGCAGATTCTGAAGATCTACGATGATGAAAAACGTGTATCTTATGATGAATTTTACGGAATTTCGACGCCTGCCATGTCAAGCAAAGGCGCGTTGATGGCTCAGGAAGTTTCGGAATACTATCTGAAAGCGATTATGGGCGAGAAAAATATCGACGACACCTGGGATTCGTTTGTTTCATCGTGGAAAAAAATCGGCGGAGACGAAGTCGCCGCGGAAGTGAACGCATGGTATGCCGAACAGGCGAAATAAATATGAAAGCAAATATATTACAACATAGTACCTCGTCTAAATTCGGGCGATTCGTAAAAAAACAATGGGTGTGGTGGCTGATGCTGCTGCCTGGCGTTGTTCTCACGGTGGTTTTTAAATACGGCTCTATGTTCGGCATCGTGATGGCGTTTCAGAAATTCGATATTTTTAAAGGAACGTTTTTCGGTCAGGAATGGGCAAGCAATCACGGATTCGGAAACTTTATTTATCTTTTTAAAATGGAAAAATTCTGGAACTCGGTGCGTAATACGTTACTGATTTCCGGGATAAAGATAGCTCTCGGAATCATTGTGCCGTTGTTGTTGGCGATTTTAATCAACGAAGTAAGTAAAAAATGGTTTTCGCGGTTTGTTCAGACAATGTATTTCTTGCCGTTCTTTCTCAGCTGGATCATTTTAGGCAGTATTCTGCTTGAAATGTTCGCTTACGGCGGCATTGTGAATACTATGTTGGAGAAATTGTTCGGAACGAGAATTATGTTTTTTCTCGACAACGGTTGGTTTCGGACGCTGGTGATTTTATCGGACGTATGGAAAGGCATGGGTTACAATATGGTAATCTTTCTTGCCGCCATTATGGGAGTGGACGAGACTTTGTACGAGGCGACCGAAATCGACGGCGGCGGCAGATTCCGACAGATTATTAACGTTATGCTTCCGAGCATCGCTCCCGTTGTGGCAATGGTCATGACTTTATCGATCGGCGGAATACTGAACGGCGGGTTCGATCAGGTATTGGTGCTTTATAACCCGATGGTTTACGAAGGCGGAGATATTATAGATACGTTTGTATATCGGCTCGGCATGTTCGGTAATCGTCAGGTAGACGTTGCAAGCGCCGTAAACCTCGCAAAGGCTGTCGTAACTCTCGTGCTTATGGGCGGAACGTATTATTTTGCCTACAAAAAGTTTGATTACAGATTGTTCTGAGGTGGCGTGAGATGAAAATCAAAAAAAGTAAAGGAAGAATCGCTTTCGAAATTATAAACTATACGGTGCTTACCTTATTGGCGTTGATTTGTATTCTTCCGTTCATTCATCTTCTCGCGATGTCGTTTTCATCCGATGAATTTACAAGCAAAGGCGTGGTGTTTCTTCTGCCGAAAGGGTTCACATTGCAGGCTTACAAGTACCTTCTGCAGAAAAATGAATTCTTTACGTCGCTCGCGATCAGTGTGATGAGAGTGATATTCGGTACGTCGGCTTCGCTTATCGTAGTGGTGCTTACGGCATATCCGCTGTCGAAAACGGACGGAAGATTCAAAGGAAGAACCGGATTTACGTGGTTTTTTCTGGTTACCATGTTTTTGAGCGGCGGATTGTTTGCTACGTATTTCCTGTATAAACAACTCGGATTGCTGAACAGTTTTTTGATTTACGTTTTGCCGGGGGCATGCGACGTCTGGTTTGTGCTGATGCTGATGAATTTTTTCAGAGGCATTCCGCGAGATATCGAAGAGGCGGCTTTATTAGACAGAGCGGGGCAATTTACCATTTTGTTTAAAATATATATTCCGCTTTCTATGCCTTCAATCGCTACAATTGTTTTATTTACGGCGGTGGGGCAATGGAACAGTTGGTTTGACGGAATCATGTTTATGAACGATCCTTCTTTGTATCCGTTGCAGTCTTATTTGTATACGATGATCGTTTCAAGCGATCCTACGAAGCAATCGGGATTTACGCTTACGCCCGAACAGTTGGAAGCCTTGAAAAATATCGGAGGAAAAAATTTGCAGGCGGCGCAGATATTCCTGGGAGTATTGCCGATCGCGCTCGTATTCCCGTTTTTGCAGCGTTATTTCGTAAAAGGGATTACTGTGGGAAGTGTAAAGGGGTAAACATGAAAATAACCAAATTTGTAGCGGCGGCGTTATCGTTGATTCTTGTAGGTTCCGTATGTTCCTGCTCACCGAAAAACGAAGCGGACGCAAAAGTTTTGCTTTGTTATGCGGGCGATAGCAACGACGAATTCGGCGGCGGCGTATATGCTGCCGCCAAAGACGAGGCAAAATGCGGATTCAAAACGCTTGAACTCGGAAAAAACGCAGATAATTATCGCCGTGCGGTGGAGGAAGAAATAGCAAAGGGTGGAATCGAAACGGTTGCCATCGTGGGGAGAGACGCATATAACGGGTTGTCCGGTTATGTGAAAAGTTTCAAAGGAATGAATTTTATCGTTTTGGACGCGGCTCTTCGCGAAGTCAGAGAGAACGTGTGCGCGTTGGAATTTCAACCCGAGGAATACGGATATCTCGGCGGACGGGCGATTGCGGAAAGCGGCGCAAAAAAAGCGGGATATGTTTCCGTATATGAAAACGGTTTCGATAATCGTGTGTTGTACGGCTTTTTGCAAGGCGTCGGCAACGCTTCGGTAAGCGTAAAGTACATCGAAGAGCAAACGAACGTGGTAAAAGCCGAAGATTATGCTTCTTCGGCATATCAGAACGGAGTAACGGCGATTTTCGATACAAGCGGGCGGAGCGCGCTCGGCAGTATGGACGCGGCAAAGAAAAACGGCGGAACGATATATTTCGGCGGTGTAAATCTGAAAAAAGCGGCGAAAGAATCAAAAGACGACGCCACGTTGGAAACGGTTCGCGGCGGAATCGAAAAAAACTACGTCGAGGCGATGAATACGATACGCGATATGGCGAAAAACGGATTCGAAACCGGAACGACGAAATATCTTTCGGCAAAAGACGATGCTTTCATTTGCGACTTGTCCGCAGAAAACGTCAAGTATTTATCGGATAATCCGCAGGATTTCGAGCGGTTAAGCGATGAAAAAATCGCTAAGGACGACTCGGCATACACGCCGAAACATTCCGTAGACAGCGCGTATCACGAAGCCGTACCGTCCTGCGCCGATACCAACGACTGGAAATATCACCCGAGGGCGGGTTCCGGTAACGGCAACAAACCGCTCGGCTGGAAGGGCGTGGGAATCTGGTCTACGATATATCTTCAGAACGGACAAAATCCCGTTTCCAATACGGGTATCGAATTTCAGAACATGAAAATATGGGCGTATACGAAATCTTCCGGTTGGGTTTTGCTTGAACATGCCAATCCGAAAGGATCGTTTTACGATGAAAACTTCGGAAACGACGCGCATAAAAACTTTCTGTCAAACAGTATCAATTATGCCGAAGAAAAACGCACCAGGATCAAACTCGATTATGCTACGCTCGGTTATAACTATCACCCGTTCGGAAGTCAGATCGATCTGGTTGAGATGGGACTTCTTAACGCGGACGGCAGCGTAAAAAACAACGAAACTTTGTATATTCTGTCTGAGATGGATATAAGACTGTGCGTATGGGACGCGTCGCAACCTTCCGATATCGACGAAGCGAAATACGTAGCGAATATCGGAGCGGACTGGTGGCGTGAAAAGGGTTTGCAGTGGACGCCCGACTGGAACAGCAATAAAGACGTTTGCGTCGGACAATTCCGCACAATCACGCAAGACTGGAAACGTTTGTACATGACGAATGTTCCGTCTGCAATCTATGAGGAGATCTTTAAAGATTTTCCGTTTAATCAATGAGGCCTTAATTAAATATATATATTTGGAGGAAAACCAAGATGAACAAAAAAGGCAAATTTTTAGCGCTCGCAATGACGCTCACACTATCGGTAACGTCGGTCTTTGCTGTCGGATGCAGAGGACACAAGAAGATTCCGGGAACTTCTTCATCGATCACGCTCGATAAAGAGAACCTTAGCCTGGATGCGGGCAGAAGCGAAAAACTTTCGGCAAGCAGTGCCGAAGTGGACTGGAAAACAAGTGATCCGGGCGTGGCTACCGTAGACGAAAACGGTAACGTAACTGGTGTAAACGAAGGTACGTGCAAGATAACCGCGTCTACGAAAGACGGGAAATTTGAAAGCGAATGCGTCGTTGTGGTTTCCGGTTATCGTCTCAGCAAAAATGTCGTATCGGGAATCAACAAAATCGAGAACAACACTTATAACGGAGAAATCAATTACGTCGTGAACGGAAGCGACGACGATGCGTTTGTGGTATCTTACGACAGAAGCAAAATGACGAACGCCTGGACAAGTCTTGTCCTTTGGTATGACGCGGCCATTGATGCAACGAGTTTCGAATTCGAGTTCGAAGTTACGAAAGGAAGTTTACCCGTCATGCAGTTTGAATTCGGCGGCGAAAGCAGTTTCAAACAGTATCAGCGTTATGCCGTTAAACCCGGGAAAAACTCGGTCAGTCTGAATACGACCGACGTGGATCTCGACGGTGAAGGAAGTTGGAAAGCCATATACCTCGAATTGAATAATCCTTGTCCGTTGGAAGGTACGACCGACGAAACAAAAGGAGAAACCGAAATTAAGTTCACTAAGATTGCCATGGTAGCGGGTGAAAAACAGGCTCCCGAAGCGCCCGGTTACGCCGAAGTGAAAGACGGCGTCGTTTATTGGGAACGTGTTTTTGCGGCTTCGGAATACGAATTGGAAGTGGACGGAAGCGCAATTACCGACCTTACGCAACGTACGCGTCCTTCGGGCGACGCTCCGATGATGTGCCGCGCGTATAAACCCACGGAAGAAAAAGCGTTTGCCGTAGGTAAGCATAACGCAAAGATTCGCAGCAAAAACAGCGCGGGCGTTTCCGAATGGAAGGAGTTTACGTTCACCGTTGCGGCAAGTTCGCAGGAAGAAGCGGAAACCTTCCGCGGGATAACGGGACATGGCAATAACCAATGGAATGCCACGAAAGATTTTTATACCGCAACGATAAACGATGATAAAACCGTAAAAATCGGATTTACCGCCGCGGCTACCGATGAGTGGAGTACGTATCTCTTTAACTTCGATACCGCTACCATAGAAGCAACCAAGTTGCACATTAAGGTGCGTCTCGTCAGCGGAGATCTTGAAAAAGTACGGTATCAGGTAGACGGAGCGAACGGAACGGTTTACGGAGAGGATCTCGTGTTTGACAGTGACGGGGTAGCCGAACTGACTATAGACGTAGAAAGCACAAAACTTGCCTCTTCCTACGGTTCGGTTATGCTTTTCCTGAATAAATACGCTACTGCGGGAGAAACGTTCGAAATCGAAATAGAAGACGTTTCGCTTTTCTGAAAGAATTGATGACGGCGGCGGGCTTAACGATATGCTAAGTCCGCCGTTTTTCGGGAGATACTATGACGGTTCGTGAATATATTCGCAATAGTTGGGAAAAAAGTTTAAGAAAAAAAGGACACCGTGCCGACGGAATTCCGTTGCCGTATCCTTATAATTCGCCTTGTGCGGAAGGAATTTTCGACGAGTTTTATTATTGGGATACTTGTTTTATCAATAAAGGGCTGATAGCCGACGGAAAAATCGAAGACGCGCTCCGTAATGCTCTCGATATGGCGTTCTTGATACAAAAGTACGGGTATATGCCCAACGCCGCGGTGACGGGTATGCTCAATCGCACGCAGCCGCCCGTTTTCGGCATTATGGTCTGCGATCTGCTTCCGTTTATCGACGGCGAAAACGCCGCGATTCTTTTGTCCGCTATGGAACGAGAATACGATTACTGGATGAAAGAACGCGTATTACCCGGCGGATTGAATCATTACGGCAATTCCGCAGACGCAAAGACAAAAATATTTATGGCTGACGAAGCCGAAGTCAGATTGAAACGTAAATTCAAAAACGCCGACAGAGAAACGATAGGAAATAATATTCTTGCCGAATGCGAATCGGGGTGGGATTTTTCACCGAGATTCGATTTCCGTTGCAGCGAATTTGCCGCCGTCGATCTTAACAGCTTGTTATACCGTTACGAAACGACGCTTGCGAAATTCGGCGAAAAGGAAAAACGTTCCGGGTATATCGCCGCATCCGAAAAACGGAAAGAAATGATGTATCGTTTTTGTTTCGACGGGCAAAAACTTACCGACGCCGTTCCCGGTGGACAATTCGGTTGCGTTACGTCCGTTGCCGACATGCTTCCGTTCTGGGCGGGGATAAGTAACGATAAAGACGTTTTATTGCGCATTCTGAAAAAATTGGAATATCCTTATGGTATTGCGGCATGCGAAAAAACGGATGAGGATTTTGCAGGGCAGTGGGGATATCCGAACATGTGGGCTCCGCTTGTATGGTTTGCGTTTTACGCGCTCAAAGCGGTCGGCGCGCCCGAAGAAGCCGAACGGATAGGGAAGAAATATCTTTTAACCGTGGAAGATTGCTTTGCAAATACGGGAAAGTTATGGGAAAAATACGATGCGGTAAAGGGCGGAAAAGCCACGGCGAACGAGTATACGGAAACGGAAATGTTAGGCTGGACGGCGGGAGTTTATAACGATATTTATGAAGAAATCAATCAATGAAAAAATAATTGCGGTAACGGGGCGGGACAATTGGTCTACGGCGGAAGTATGCGGACTTCCGTCGCTCAGAGTTTCCGACGGCCCTCACGGGTTGCGTTTTGTAACCGAAGAGAAAGACGGCGAGCAGATCGCCGCGGAATCGGTTTGTTATCCTACGCTTTCCGCGCTCGGCAATTCTTTCGACGAGTCGCTTGTATACACCGTAGGGCAGGCTATCGCCGAAGATTGCATAAAACATGACGTTGCGATCATTTTAGGCCCCGGCGTGAATCTTAAACGCACGCCGCTTTGCGGACGAAATTTCGAATATTTTTCCGAGGACGGAGTTCTTGCGGGAAAACTTGCCGCCGCCTATATCGAAGGCGTTCAAAGCAAAGGGGTAGGTACGTCGCTGAAACATTTCGCCGCAAACAATCGCGAATACGATCGTTTTTTTCAGAGCAGCGAAATGGACGAGAGAACTTTGCGCGAAACGTATTGCCGCGCGTTTGAAATCGCGTTGAAAGCAAAGCCCTGGACGGTGATGTGCAGTTATAATCCCGTAAACGGCGTTTACGCTTCCGAAAACAAGCACCTTTTAAACGATATTCTTCGCAAAGAATTCGGTTTTGACGGGGTTGTCGTTTCCGATTGGGGCGCGGTAAAACATCGCGCGAAGTCGCTTAAAGCGGGCATCGATCTTGCGATGCCGTATAGCGCCGATTACGGGAAACAACTTGCCGATTGGTATGAAAAAGGATTGATCGACGAAGGAGACCTCGACAGAAGCGTCGGAAGACTTCGCGAACTTGCGGAAAAATATCGTTCTGCGGTTTCCCGGAGAAGAGTTACGATGACGGAGGAACAAAAGCATGAACTTGCGGTTCGCGCCGCCGAGGAAAGCGCCGTACTTCTGAAAAACGACGACGATATCCTGCCCGTATGCAAGGATAAGAAAATCGCCGTGATCGGCGGTTTTGCAGAAAATCCCGAATTTCAGGGCGGCGGATCGTCAAGGGTAAACGCCAAGGTCTCTCAATCGTTATGCGATTGTCTGAAAAATCTCGGTTTTAACGTGGATTTTGCCTTAGGCTATATGATCAGATATAACATTCTCACGCCTTTCGGAATACGTTACGCCGTGGAAACGGCGGCAAAAAACGATTGCGCCGTGGTGTGCGTAGGGAATACGTGGCTTACGGAGAAAGAGGAAACCGATCGTTTTTCGTTGAAACTGAATTCTGCGGCGGAAGATCTTATTCTCGACGTCGCGCAGGTTAATCCGAACGTGATTGTGGTTATTTACGCAGGTTCCGCCGTCGACGTTTCCGCGTTCGAAGGAAAGGTAAAAGCAATACTTTATATGGGGTATTGCGGCGAGGGCGCAAACGAAGCGGCGGCCGATCTGATTTCGGGGAGGGTTTCGCCGTGCGGAAAACTTGCCGAAACTTTCCCGAAAAGCCTTGAAGATACGGCTACGGCGGATCGGCGCGGCAACGGCTATTCAGAAAGATATCCGGAGGGTGTTCTCGTCGGATATAAGTATTACGAATATAGCGGGATTGCGCCTGCCTATCCGTTCGGCTACGGCCTGTCGTATACGGCGTTTCAATACGGAGATTTGAACGTGAAAAAACTCGGCGAGACTGATTATTACGTCTCTTTTTCCGTAAAAAACGTCGGTCGGCATGTGGCTTCGGAAATCGTGCAGGTATATATTGCCGACGACGCGAGTATGGTAACGCGTCCGAGAAAAGAACTCGTCGCTTTCGGGAAAAAACGTCTCGAAGTCGGCGAAACGTGTACGTTCGGGTTCAATCTTACCGAAAGAGATTTTGCCTATTTCAGCCCCGTTTTAAATGAATTTTATGTGGAAAACGGAACTTTTACGATATTGATCGGCGCAAGCAGCGCGGATATCAGGTTACAGGAAAAAGTGGAAATAAAATTGCCTGACGAGAAGCAGTTTTCACAGTATTGAGGAAGAATATGAAACTAACAATCGATTATCTCGAAGAAGAACGTTTTTTCGGCGGAACGGTCAACGACGGCATTTTTATGCCGTATTCCGCAGGATTTTCGCGCGACCTGCGCGTGTGGCACGCAGGAAATCAGGCGTCCTCGTTTTTATTGTCGGACAGAGGAAGAACGATATATTCGGATAAACCTTTTAAATATGAGTTCTTTTCCGACCATATGGAAGTCGAAGGGGAGGATATCTTTGTGGAACGCAACGGCGACACGCTGAAAAGCGCATACACGTCGATGTGTAAAAAATTCGCTCCTGCGGGGAAGAATACGATTCCTCCCGAGATCATGTTTTCGAGTCCGCAATATAATACGTGGATAGAAATGGAATGGGATTGCACGCAGGATAAAGTGCTTGAATATGCCGATCGGATACTTTCACACGGTTATCCGGCAGGAGTTTTAATGATCGACGATTGCTGGTGTCGGGCATACGGAGACTGGAATTTCAACGCCGCGTCCTTTCCCGATCCGAAAGCAATGATTGATAAATTGCATCGATCGGGTTTTAAGGTCATGCTGTGGTGTTGCCCGTTCGTCAGCCCCGACACGGCTGTTTTCCGCGAACTGGAAAAACTCGGCGCGCTCGTAAAAAAATCGGACGGAACAACCGCGATTTCTCATTGGTGGAACGGATACAGCGCGGTGCTTGACCTGACGAATCCGACGGCAACGGCGTGGTTTGAAAAGCAAGCTTCCGCTTTGATGGACAATTTCGGTATAGACGGTTTTAAATTCGACGCCGCAGACCCCGAATATTATGACGACGATTTTGTGTTTTCCGATGGTTCGGAGCGTTCGACGCAGGCGAAAATATGGGCAGAAATCGGCGCGAAATATTCGTTTAACGAATTGCGCGCCGGGTTTAACGCGGGGTGGCTTCCCGTTGTCAATCGTCTTCGGGATAAAAATCATTCCTGGGATAACGACGGGTTGAACACTTTGATTCCAGACGGGATCGCGATGGGTTTATGCGGTTATCAATATCTTTGCCCCGATATGATCGGCGGCGGAATGGTTCCGGATTTTCATCGCGACGGATTTGTTTTCGACGAAGAATTGTTCGTGCGTTATTGTCAGGTGGCGGCAATGTTCCCCATGATGCAGTTTTCGCGTGCGCCGTGGAAAGTTTTATCCGAAAACAATCAGAAAATTTGTCTCGATGCGGTCGGGTTGCACAGCGATCTTGCGGAGTATATCATACAGACGGCAAAGCGTTGCGCCGCTTCCGGCGAGCCTATGATAAGAAATCTCGAATATGCTTATCCTCATAGCGGTTATGCTACGGTGAACGACGAATTTTTGCTTGGTGAAGATATTCTTGTCGCTCCGCAGTTGAAAAAAGGCATGAGTACGAGGCAGGTGGTTATTCCCGACGGAATATGGGAAGACGCGGCGGGAAAAAAATACCGTAAAGGCATCTATTCGATCGATACGCCGATAACGGTAATTCCCGTATTCAAAAGAATCGGCAAATAAAGTTAAGCGCAGACAGAAATACGCACGGTTTTTAATGAAAAATCGCTGAAAACTTGCCTGAAAACGATATTGCAATAGTTGATTATCGCAATAGCGAGGAACGTATTTGGCTTGCCAAATACCGACTTAATAAGTCGCCTCGTTAGGGAAAAGATTTCCCTAAGACCCTTTTGAAAATAACGAACGAAAAACATAAAATCAGTTTGCAAAACGGAGAATTTTTCAGGAATATAATAAAAAGCAATTAAATAGAATGATTGACCATCATAGGACAAAAAAGTTGTCAGATACGGTTAAAGTCGTTGAAGCGTAAAATGTTTCGGCGGCTTTTTTATACCCGAAAATCAGAACGAGGAGGAGCAATAATGGCATGTTACAATTTTTATCGCCCGCCGTAAAACGGAATTTATAGAACTAATTAAAAAACTACGGGAGGTAACGTTATAGAAAACAGAACGAGACCGTTTGCCTACACGTTTAGGGCGAACAAAAACGAGAAGAATTTAATCGACAAAGCAATATCCGCAAGCGGACTTACTATGCGCGAATTCATCGTTCGTGCTATCATAAACAAACCCGTTATCGTAATAGAGCGCGGCGGCGAGATACTCGCGGAATTGAAGCGGCAGGGAAACAATCTGAATCAGGCTGTGAGGAACAATCATTACGGGATAGATACAGAGCGCGAAATAAAAAGTTGTATCGCCGACCTGAAGGAATTATACCGTAAAATTTCCGTTGCCGCAGGCGGTGCGTGATGCCGCTTTTTAAATGTAGTGCGAGCAAGGCGAAACCGAAAAACGGGATAAGGTATATCACCGATCCGAAGAAAGCGGCGTTTGTGTCGGCGAAAAATTTATTCGAGGACGAAGATTACGCAAAACAGTTTGAAGAAACGGCGAAAAGGTTCGGTAAGGGTGAGAAGTTCGACGAAAGGAAATACTACCATTTCAAATTATCTTGCGCGCGGAAAGATAACGTAACGCCCGAAAAAGCCCACGCGTATGCGGAAGAAGTTGCGGAAGCGTTTTTCAAAAATTACGAATGCGTGATCGCAACGCACACGGATACCGAAACGGTTCACAGCCACATTATCGTAAACGCGGTTGATCCGATTACGGGGAAAAAGTTGCAATTCGGTAAAGCGGAATACGCCGCGATGAAAGACGAAGTCAATCGAATCGGAAAAGAACACGGGTACACCGAAACGGAATTTCGGAAGCGCGGCAAAAACAGCCGAACGGCGGCAGAAAAGAAAATTATATTAAAAGGGGGAACGAGTTGGAAAGAAGAACTGCGCGAAGTCATAGCCGAAGCGGTAAAGAAAACGAAATCGCCCGAAGCGTTCAAAAAATATCTTGACGAATGTTACGGCGTAAAAATCACGCGGGACGGAAAGGATTATTCCTATCTGCACCCGAACAAACAAAAGCCTGTTCGAGGGGCGAAACTCGGAGAAAATTATACGAAGACGGAGGTAATCAAAAGAATTGGAGAACAGAATTACAGGCAGAAGTCCGGAGCGTATATCGGACGAAGAAGTGGATTTGAGGGAAAATCCGTCGGCAATCGAACTGTGCGAAGAGGTAAAACGGTTGACGGCGGAAACGCGGGAAGCATTATTAGAGCAAGCCTTAGCGGTATCGAACGAGAAATGCAACGCCTTAATTTCGCGGCTGAATGCGCGGGTGGAGGACTTGACGCAGCAAGTGAGGAGCGTAGAATGGACGAACGACGCGCTCGTGAGGAGGCTGAAAGAAGACGTAGAGCAGCTGACGAAAGATATGAAAGAGGACAATCGGAACTTGCTGTCGAGCCTGCGGATAACGCTTCAAAGGATAACGGAAACGGTAACGGAAATACAGCGGCAAGTAAGTACAACTATGGCAAAGGCGACTGACGAGGCGACAGAGTTATTAAAAGAGAGAATCGCGCTTGCCGCGGACGATGCCGCCGAAGTAATCGATGCTCACACGAAAGAACTTAAGAAAAAGGTGCAAAGTCTCGAAAAAGAGGTGGATAAAGCGAAAGAAGAAATCTATTACGAGCGAGGCTTTCGGAAATTCTTTTTCTGGCTGACGCCGGTATTATTGATTGCGCAGGGAATCTTGACTGCAATTTTACTGTTGAGATAAAAACGAACAATCCGACGATTGAAAGTGATGTTGCTTTCAATCGCCGGAGCCGACGCACAAAGGGGCAATACGGTATATAGAGTTAGCCGGAATGATATTGCGGAGTAAGTAATAAAGGGTGTAACGGCGAAAAGCAGAAGGGGTTTTACAGGATAAGGGTAGAACGGAAAAGACAACAAATAAGAAATTAAGAGAGGAAAAGTGGCGAGAAATAAGAAGGAAGTAAACGATATCGGATACTTGTCCGCACCGAAAACGAGTGTAAAGATGAGTATCAAAGGGGCAGATTATTTGGTGGAGAGTTATTTTATCGGAAAGAAAAATATACACGATACGCTAATCGTTTTAGCGGAAAGGGAGGCGTATGAGGAAATGTTGAAATCAAGAAAAATTAAAGGAGGATGCGAGGTATGAACAGCTTGAGCTATTACGAAAAATATGGTAAAATAAAGGCAAGTGAAAAAATTGCTTCGGTTCGGGAGGTAAAACATGGAACCTAAGCGGAATAAAAATTACATAGCAGGCATTTATTTGAGATTAAGCCGCGACGACGAGCGCGCAGGAGAATCGCTTTCTATCGAGAATCAGAAAATACTCGTAACGAAATACGTAAAAGAAAAAGGCTGGGAGATAAAAGACGTATATGTCGACGACGGCTATTCGGGAACGAATTTCGATCGCCCCGGAGTAAAGCGGTTGCTTGACGACGCGAAAGAGGGAGAAATCAATACGATTGTAGTAAAAGATTTGTCTCGTTTCGGCAGAAATTATATTCTTGTCGGACAGTATATCGATTATGTTTTTCCGTCGTTCGGGATAAGATTTATCGCGATAGAGGACAGAATCGACACTGCGAGCAAAGATACGTCGGCAATGGATATGATGCCGATTATGAACGTTTTTAACGAATGGCATTCGGCGAATACGAGCAAAAAAATCCGAGCGGTAAAATATTCCTGCGCGCAAGCGGGAAAATATCTTGCTTCGAAAGCGCCTTACGGTTACGTGAGAAAAGACGATAAAAATCATACGCCGATTATAGACGAAGAAGCGGCGCAGGTGGTAAGGCGGATTTTCGAACGGCGAGCCAAAGGCGAAAGTGCGTATCGGATTGCTCTGGATTTGCAGGCGGACGGGATTTCATCTCCTGCCGTGTATGCCGAGCGCAAGTTCGGGAAAAAGGTTACGGGCGAGGGGCATAATTTTTGGTCACCCGCGGCCGTCAGAGGTATATTGGCGCAGCAACTTTACGTCGGAGATCTGGTTCAGCAGAGAGTGAAGCATATTTCTTACAAAAATAAGAAGGTCGTAAAAGTTCCTAAGGAAGAGCAAGTCATTATTCCGAATAATCACGAGCCGATTATAAGCCGCGAACTGTGGAATAAGGTAAAAGAACTTGAGGCTACGGCGAGTACGGGTAAGATAACGAAAGAGCGGGTAACGCCCGCGCTTTCGGGAATTATGCGATGTTCGACGTGCGGCGCAACGATGGAATATCATAAAACTGTCGGCGGTAGGCGTAAGAAGCATCTCGTTACTTATGAATGCGGATTGCGAAACCGATACGGCGCGGATAAATGCACGAAGCATTATATCAACGGGGACGTGATTCATAAAATCATACTCGACGATATACGAGCGAAAGCGAAAATCGTAGCCGAGGACGAAGAGGGTATTCGTAAAAGATTTATCAGACGGAACGCGATGCTTGCCGAACAGTCGGATAAAGAAACGGCAAAGGCAATAAAGATGAAAAGAGCGAGAATCGCCGCGCTGGACGATCTGATGAGCAAGGCATACGAAGATAAACTTTTAGGGAAGATGCCCGAAGAACTTTGTATGAAATTTATCGACCGCTACCTTGCCGAACAGGAGAATTTGCGGAAGGAAGTTTCCGGATTCGAAGCGGAACTGAGAAACGCAAAAGACATGCGGGAAAATATCGACGAATTTATGAGCCGCATTAAGAAGTATCTTGACGTAACGGTAATAACGCGCGAAATGATGCTGGAATTGTTCGACAAAATCATCATCGGTGAGAAAGAGCCGCCGAACGGCGCGCCGCGGCTAATACAGCTTGTTTACAAAGTCGATATCGACTCGGTTTTATAACAAAACAACAAAATACGCTCCACGTAATTACTGTGTACCCCATAAAGTACTTACGCGGACGAAGGCATCACGGGCACGCAGGCGAAGAAAAGACCTGCGTTTCTGCAAATGGTGCAGGATGCGAAACAAAAGAAATTCGACCTGATCGTAACGCGTGAAGTATGCCGTTTTGCAAGAAATACGGTTGATACGCTCGTCGTTACGCGTGAGTTGAAAAACTACGGTGTGGAAGTGTATTTTGTGGAAGATAATATCCGGACGATGGACGGAGACGGCGAACTGCGGCTTACGATTATGGCGACTTTGGCGCAGGAAGAGAGCCGTAAAATTTCCGAACGAGTCCGCGCGGGGCAGAAAATAAGCCGCGACAAAGGTGTATTGTTCGGAAACGGAAATATTCTCGGATATGACCGCGATAAAGCGAAAGGAACTTACGTCATCAATCCCGAACAGGCGGAAACGGTGCGTATGATTTACGATATGTATTCCGCGGGCAAGGGGATGTCGCAGATACGCAACGAACTGATACGCCTGAAACGCAAGGACAGTTCCGGGCTGGTGCGCTGGGAAAACTGCAAGATAGCGCGGATATTGCATAATTCTACCTATAAGGGGTACCCTGCGTATCTGAAATCGCGCAGAAACAATTTCCTCGACCAGAAAATCATAAGAAACCGCGACGAAGATACATATCTGTATGTGAAAGGCGAGTTCGAGCCGATTATAAGCGAAGAGCAGTGGGACAGATGCCGTCAGATTCGGGAACAGCGCGTCCGTCGCAATAAAATTCTTACGGAAAACGGGGAAAAGAGTCATCTGACAGGCGTTCATACAAGCGACGACGTCTGGACGAAAAAACTCCGCTGCCGTTGCGGTTATCGTATGCGCAGAAACAAGTGGCGGAAGAACAGAAACGGCGAGTTGATTTACGGATATAAGTGCTATAATCAGTTGAATAACGGCACAAAAACCACAAGGCAACAGGCGGGCGTGGACGATTCCGGGTTCTGCGACCTGAAAGAAATCTGCGACTGGAAACTTGAAATGATGGCAAGGCGCATTTTCTCGGGTTTATGGGGGAACAAGAAAGATATTCTGAACAAAGTGTCGTCGTTATATCAGGTAGGCGTGTTTATGGAATATCGCGAAGCCGAAACGGTGAAAGACCGGGTAACGGAACAGCTTGCCAAACTGGACGAAAAACTGAAAAAACTTACCCGTATGCGGCTGGAGGACGAAATAACGCGGGAATCGTATTTCGAGTTCAAAAGCGAGATAGAGAAAGAAAAACTCGATTTGCTGAGCAAACGGCGGGTGCCGGAGGCGGGAATGGTGCCGAACGGAAATCCGGAAGATCCGGCGAAAAAGGTGGAAGATTTTTTGCTGGCGAAAATGGATTTTACCGACCATCGTATCGACAGAGACGTAATCGGTCAGTTCGTCGGCACGATTGTTCCCGTTACGGAAACGTGTTTCAACTGGTATATGAAATTCGACCTTGCAGACAAATCCGACGATATGAAAAGGCTCGTGTGGGAGTTTACGATAGATTATAAAGAGGCGAAATCTTACCGGAAAGAACGGGACGGAATGCTCAGGCAAAATCAATGGCACGACCTGACGGTAAGAGTGTTTATGTAACTTTACCGGCAGACAGAAAAACGCCGTCCTTTGCTTTTGCGGAGGGCGGCGTTTTTTAATGCTTTCAGACTAATAAAAAGATTTCGGGTTTACGATATTCCGATTTTATTCCCTTTTCAAAGAAACGAATATCGGATTTTATTCCTTTTTACAATAAAACAATATCCGATTTTATTCCTTTTCGGTTGACAAATACAAAAAAACCGAGTATAATATCGGTAATAAAATCTGATTCCGGAGAAACGTTATGTTAAAAAGAAAGGCATATCAGAAACTTGTCGAATGGAAAAATACGCATCGGAATAACTGCTTGATGGTGAAAGGGGCAAGACAGGTCGGGAAAACTTATCTTATCCGCGAGTTCGGGAAAAAAGAGTATAAAAGTTTTGTCGAAATCAATTTTATAAAAAATCAGGAATTAAAACAGATTTTTGCGGGAACATTGGACGCAGAATCCGTTTATAAAAGAATGACGGCTATGATAAACGGCGTAAATCTCGTCAAAGGCGATACGCTGATATTTTTAGACGAAATTCAGGCGTGCGGAAGCGCGCGTACCGCGTTGAAATTTCTTGCGGAGGACGGGAGATTCGACGTTATTACTTCCGGAAGCCTTTTAGGATTGACATACGGGGAAGATGCCGACGAAAACACGGAAGAACCCGAATCCGTTCCTACCGGATACGAAACGTTTCTTACGATGTATTCGCTTGATTTCGAGGAATTTCTTTGGGCGGAAGGGTACGAAAGCGGAATTTCTTATCTGAAAGAACTTTTTGATAAAAAAGAAAAAGTACCTTTCGCGCTAAATGAAAAATACGAAACGCTGTTCCGTGAGTATATGGTGGTGGGCGGTATGCCCGAAGTTGTTGCCGATTATGCCATAAATCACGATTTTACGCGGGTTGCCGCATTGCAGGAAAAAATTCTCGAAAACTACCGTTTCGATATTTCAAAACACGCAAAGGGTGCGGAGAAAATAAAGGTGCGCAAGTGTTACGACGCTATTCCGAAGCAACTCGCAAAGGAGATTACGAAATTTCAGTATTCCACCGTGGAAAAAGGGCAGACAAGCAAAAAATACGGCGGAAGCGTTCAATGGCTGAAAGACTCGAATATCGTTAATCCGTGTTACAATATTCACGAGCCGTATCTGCCGTTGATGGCGAACGCCGACGAAAATCAGTTCAAATTGTATATCAACGATACGGGCTTGCTGTGCGCTATGTATGGTTTTGAAACCAAAAGAGCGATTCTTGAAAACACGATAAAGGGGAATGCCAAAGGCGGTATTTACGAAAATATTATCGCCGAAACGTTGGTGAAAAACGGTTACGCGCTTTATTATTACAAGCCGGACGATTCCAACGAACTGGAATTTCTGATAGAAAAAAACGGAGAAGTGGTTCCAGTGGAAGTGAAAGCGGGAAATACCGCAACAAAATCGCTGAACAGATTTATAGAAGCATATAAACCGTCGACGGCATATAAAATCGTTGACGGAAACGTCGGCACGAACGACGTAAAACTCACTATTCCGCATTATATGACGATGTTTTTATAAAGCACGGTTATATTGCAGTCAATCTAGATTGGCGAAAAATTCAGAAAAATACGGAAAAACGGCATAAAAAAATATTGCGTACAGCCGGGCGATAATATATATCCCGAAGACGGGCGATTTTCGATTGCAGACAGTAATGTTACATATCGGTCGCTTTTGAAAGCTTTTGCGCAGGCCAACATTCGCAATCCCAGAACGGATAAATAATCTGAAAACGGATAAAGCAGGCTCGCGCCATCAACGGCGCGGGTCTGTTTTCTTACAGAGAAACGGCTGTGAACAAATAAAATTCCGCGCCCCTTAATTTATCCAAACCGCTTGACAAAACGGGCGGAAAGGGGTATGATAAAATACGGTGCAAGCCGCATACAATAAAAGAGAAAAATTTTTGAAAAAAGTATAAGGAGATTTTATTTATGGTATCCAATGCGGAACTTAAGAAAAATGCGCGCGAACAGCTCGGCGGCAGCATTTTTCAAAACAATTGGCTGATGATGCTGCTCGCCTGTCTCATCGTTACGGTGTTGACGAGCGCGGCGTCCGTCGTCTTTTTCGTGGGCAGCCTGATCGTGGTAGGGCCTTTGGGCTACGGCCTCGCGCGGGTAATGACCGACCGCGTCCGCGGCAAGGAGAGGATCGAGCTGGGCGACACGTTTAAGGGCTTTACCGAAAATTTCGGCGGCACGCTGATCCTCGGGCTTTTGCAGTCGATCTTTATCGCGCTGTGGTCGTTGCTTCTGGTCGTTCCCGGTATCGTCAAGGCATATTCCTATTCCATGAGCTATTACATTCAGCAGGAGGACAAATCCAAGGATTGGAAGGCCTGTCTCGACGAAAGCCGTCAAATGATGGACGGATATAAGGGTCGGCTTTTCTGTCTCGACTTAAGCTTTATCGGCTGGTACATCGTGGGCGCGCTGTGCTTCGGCGTAGGTACGCTTTTCGTGGCGCCCTATCACCGGATGGCGCGCGCAAATTTCTTTATGGCGCTTTCCGCCGAACGGGAAACCGTCGTCAACGCATAAAATTTTTTGAAAAAAGGGCCGACGCAATTTTGCGTCGGCTCTTTTCATATTATCGTATTGCGGGAAAGCGCTGATTTACAAAGGAGTTTGTTAAACACGGACCGACTGTCGTGGACGTATCCCCGCAATACTTATTTACAGTATATAAAAATTTTTATCGTCTGTCAAGCAATTTTACATACTAATGAACAATATTTTATAAATAGTGTTTACATTGATTTTATTTAGCATAAGATATAATTATGTCATGAGATCAAAAGAGCATACCGTGGAAACGGAAACAATTTTGAATAAACTGCGCGAATTGATGAACGCAAGAAATTGGGGCGTAAGTCAATTGGCAGATAACGCCGAACTAAGCAGAACGACCATTTACGGTTGGTTTGATAGAGGCGTTCATCCGACGCCCGAATCGCTCGACAAAATCTGTAAGGTTTTCGGGCTTACGATAAACGAATTTTATGCCGTGGATTACGACGAGCTGATAAAGGCGAAGGTCGATAAATTGATTGAAGAGTGTAAAAATCTAAACGAAAAACAGATAGATTTTTTGATTTTGACGGCGAGGATGCTGAAGGGACAGGACTGAAAAAGGTTCTGTCCTTTTTATTTTCGGTCGTAAAGCGTTGCTAAAATTTCCCGAAACCGCTATAATAGAGAGGAATAAAAAAATTTTTGGAGGCACAGGCCATGATCAACGAAAAAATGTATAAGCTCGGCAGCAAACGCTCGGTGATCCGCGAGATTTTCGAGTACGCGAAAAAGCGCGGCGGGGAGATCGGCGCGGAAAACGTATTCGATTTTTCCATCGGGAACCCGTCCGTCCCCGCGCCCGCCTGCGTCGAAGAGGCGATTTTGCGCATCGTAAGGGAAACGCCCTCCGTACGGCTGCACGGCTACACCTCCGCGCAGGGCGACAAGGATTGCCGCGACAGGATCGCCGCCAACCTCAACGCCCGTTTCGGTGCGGGGCTTTCGGGCGACGATCTCTATATGACCTGCGGCGCCGCGGCCTGTCTGACGATCGCCGTTCATGCGCTGGCCTGCGCGGGGGACGAATTTCTCGCCTTTGCGCCCTATTTTGCCGAATACAAGGTATTTGTCGAGGGCGCGGGCGCAAAATTTACCGCGCTTCCGTCCGAGGACAAAACTTTTCTTCCCGATCTCGCCGCGCTCGAACGGGCGCTGACCCCCCGCGTGAAAGCGGTGATCGTCAATTCCCCCAACAACCCTTCGGGCGTGGTCTATGGGGAAGAAACCGTCAAAAGGCTGGCGGCGCTGCTGAAGAAAAAGTCGGAGGAGTACGGCCGCCCGATCTACCTCATTTCCGACGAACCCTATCGGGAGCTGGTCTATGACGAAAATACGAGGGTTCCCTATCTCATCAACTATTATCCCGACACGCTGGTGTGTTATTCCTATTCGAAATCCCTCTCCCTCCCCGGCGAGCGGATCGGCTATATCGCGGTCAGTCCCCGCGCGGCGGAAAATAAGGCCCTGTATGCGGCCGTATGCGGCGCGGGGCGCGTCCTCGGGTTCGTATGCGCACCCGCCCTTTTTCAGCGCGTAGCGGCTGAATGTGACGGTAAAACGGCGGATCTTGGCGTTTATAGGAGAAACCGGGATCTTCTCTATAACGGTCTGACGGAAAAGGGCTATACCTGCGTGTATCCCGACGGAGCGTTTTATCTGTTTGTGAAATCGCCCGAAGCGGACGCCGGCGCCTTCTGCGCCTGCGCGCGCAAATACGAGCTGTTGCTGGTGCCCGGGGACGATTTCGGCTGTCCGGGCTACGTGCGGGTGGCCTACTGCGTGGCGACGGAACAAATCGAACGGGCGCTGCCGCTGTTCGAAAGGCTGGCGGAGGAATATAAACTGAGCGGAAGAGTATAAATTCTGCGGAAAAATAAAGCTTCGCGGGAGGGAAAACTCCGAGAAAATAAAAAAATCGGGCTTGTCCGAAAAAAAATTTGTTTTTTCTCTCAAAAAGGATTGACAAGCCCCTCGAAGTGTGATAAACTTTGTTTACGCACCTAAGAGGGGTGTAATTTTTTTGTATGGAGTTTTCGATATGGCAACAAAAACGGCAAGAGCCAAAATTACATTCGAATGCACGGAATGCAAGCATAGAAATTATGACAGCATGAAAAACAAGAAGAACGATCCCGACAGATTGGTCTTGAAAAAGTACTGTCCTTTCTGCAAGAAGCACACGGAGCACAAAGAATCCAAATAATCGATAAGCGGGGCAGTCCGCCGAAAATCAAGCGGAGGCTCCTGCGCGGAGGCACAGAGGTAAACAATGGCAAACGCAACAAAAACAAAGAATAAGAAGCCCAATATTTTCCGTCGCATGGGTGCCAAAATCAAGGAGGTCTTTTCCGAACTCAAGCGGGTTACCTGGCCTTCTTTCCCCACGGCACTCAAGACCACGGGCGTGGTCCTTGTCATCGTCTTTATATTTTTGGTCGTCGTTACGGGAGTTGATTTCGGTCTCGCCGCCCTGTTGGAGCTCATCTCGTAAGGAGGGACTATGTCGGAATTAGACCAGCCCAAATGGTATATCCTGCACACCTACTCCGGTTATGAAGCGATGGTGAAGGACAGCTTGGAAAAGCTGATTGAAAACAACAATCTCGGCGATTATATCGTCGATCTGAAAATTCCCATGGAGCAGGTTATCGAGGAAAAGAACGGTAAGCGCAAAGTGGTGGAGAGAAAGCTTCTGCCCTGCTATGTGTTCATCAAGATGATCTACACCAACCAGATCTGGTATTACGTGACGAGCACGCGCGGCGTCACGGGTTTCTGCGGCCCTCAGGGGCGGCCTATCCCCATGAAGGAGGAGGAAATCCGCAAGATGCGCCTCGAGGAGTTTGTCTCCGACGTCGATTTCAAGGTGGGAGACACCGTTTCCATCGAGGAGGGGCCTCTGAAGGGCTTCCTCGGCACCGTCAAGGAACTCAACAACGCGGCGCAGAAGGCGAAGATTTCCACCAGCATGTTCGGCCGCAATACCGACGTGGAAGTGGAATATCTCCAGATCAAGCGCGTGGATGCGGCTCTGCCCGAACCCGCCGAGGAATCGGAAACCTAAATTTTTTCCGCGGCGGCTACTATTTTATTAACTATCGTCTGAATCGGGACCGAAACCGTTCCGTTTTGGAAATAAGTGGGAGAGGTATCAAATTTTTCGAGGGTACCTTGCCAACACCACAACAGGAGGATTTTATTTATGGCTAAAAAGATTACTGCGGTCGTAAAATTGCAGCTTCCCGCAGGAAAAGCAACTCCGGCGCCCCCCGTAGGCTCCACGCTCGGTCCCTTCGGTATCAATCTGCCCGGATTCACTAAGGAATTCAACGCCAAGACGGCGGACAAAGCGGGACTTATCATCCCCGTCGTCGTGACGATTTATCAGGATCGTTCCTTTACGTTCATTCTGAAAACTCCCCCCGCGCCCGTTTTGATCAAGAAGGCGCTCGGACTCGAGACGGCAAGCGCGAAACCCAATTCCGTCAAGGTGGGCAAGCTTACCAAGGCTCAGGTAGAGGAAATCGCAAAGACGAAAATGCCCGACCTCAACTGCACCTCTCTCGAAAGCGCGATGAGCATGATTGCGGGAACCGCTCGCAGCATGGGCGTCACGGTGGAAGAGTAATTTCAAGGAGAACGCGGCAGGGTGAAATCCCGTCATCGACCGCGAGGAGGATTTAGAAAATGAAACACGGAAAAAAATACGCAGACAGCGTAAAAGCTTTTGATTTGACGAAGCCCTACGAAACGGCGGAAGCGGTGGATATCGTTTTGGAAACGGCGAAGGCCAAGTTTGACGAAACGGTGGAAATGCACGTCCGTCTGGGCGTCGATCCCCGTCAGGCGGATCAGCAGGTCCGCGGCGTTTTGGTGCTTCCCAACGGAACGGGTAAGACAAAGCGCGTTTTGGTGATCGCCAAGGGCGCGAAAGCGGACGCGGCGGCCGCCGCGGGCGCGGATTACGTCGGCGCGGAGGAAATGATCGCCAAGATCCAAAACGACAACTGGTTTGATTTCGACGTCATGATCACCACCCCCGATATGATGGGTATGGTCGGCCGTATCGGTAGAGTCCTCGGCCCCAAGGGCCTGATGCCCAACCCCAAGTCGGGCACCGTTACGATGGACGTCGAGAAGGCGATCAGGGAAGTGAAGGCAGGTAAGGTCGAATACAGACTCGACAAGACGGCGATCATTCACTGCCCGATCGGCAAAAAGAGCTTCGGCAAAGAGAAGCTGGTGGAAAACTTCACCGCGCTCATGGACGCCATTTTGAAAGCGAAGCCCGCCACCGCCAAGGGACAGTACGTCAAGAGCGTCGCCATCGCTTCCACGATGGGCCCCGGCGTCAAAGTTTCGATCAAGGGTTAAGTTTTTTCGCAAAATGTAAATATTTTCGCGGGAAGCGGCCGAAAATCGTTGACGGCTTCCCGCGGAAATGATATAATGGTCACGTAAAAAAATCAAAGGCCGCAGACGGCGAGCACCGCAAGGTTTGATGGGAAACCGCTCGCTCAGGCAGAGAGACGACGGAGAAATCGCAAGGTGCGATCCCTTTATGTCCCTGTGCCGCGCGGCACAGGGCATTTTTTAATGTCAGGCGGCGGACCCGCTTAAAGGAGGTATTCATGTCAGCGAATTTAGAAGCTAAAAAACAGGTTGTCGAAGAAATCAAAGGCAAGATCGAGGGAAGCAAGTCGGTTGTGTTTGCGGATTATAACAAACTCACCGTTCTCGAGGTCACGGCGCTTCGCAACAAATTCAAGAGCGCCAACTGCGAATACAAGGTATATAAAAACACCCTTGTGAGAAAAGCGTTCAACGAGCTGGGCGTAACCGATTTCGACAAGGATCTCAACGGAACCACGGCCACCGTGTTCTGCCCCGACGAAACCAGCGGCGCGGCGATCTTTGCGAAGGCGGTGAAGGAAACGCCCGCCCTTGCGGACAAGATCGTGCCCAAGTGCGCGTATCTCGAGCAGAAGTATCTCGATAAAAACGGCGTTAAGGAACTTGCGGCGATCCCTTCCAAGGAAGTGCTCATCGCAAAGATGCTCGGCTGCCTGCAGTCGTCCATTTCCAAGTTTGTCTATGTTCTCGATTCCATCGCAAAGGCGAAGGAAACCGCGAACAACTGAGAAAGAAATCATTATTATAAAAAATCGGAGGATTAAAAATTATCATGGATGTACAGAAACTCATCGAAGAAGTAAAAGCGATGTCCGTTCTCGAGCTCAACGAGCTCGTAAAAGCCCTTGAAGCCGAATTCGGCGTGAGCGCGGCCGCTCCCGTAGCCGCCGCAGGCGCTGCCGGCGCGGCGGAGGCTGCTCCCGCGGCGGAAGAGAAGACGGAATTCGACGTCGTTCTCAAAGAGATCGGCCCCAACAAAATCGCCATCATCAAGGTTGTCCGCGAAGCGACGGGCCTCGGCCTTGCCGACGCGAAGAAAGCGGTGGAAGCGATGGGCGTTATCAAAGAAAACGTTCCCAAGGCGGACGCGGACGCTCTCGTCGCAAAGCTCAAGGAGAACGGCGCTACCGCCGAGCTCAAGTAAGCTTTTACGCTTGCAAACAACGGGCGCAGCCATTCGGCTGCGCTTTTTTCGTGCGGAAAAACGGGGAAGAAAGTCGAAATTTGTAATATATTTTTGTGATATTGTGTCGAGGACTTGACATACCGTATATAATTTGTTACAATGTTAATATATATAAAATGAAAAACAAGTACAGGGGTACCCCTGTATTACGCAATCTGCCATTGCGTAATAAAAAGCTTATCGGAAGCGGAAAACGGTCATATAAGAGCGGATTTTTCCATATATATAAGAGAAAAACGATCGGACAAGAAGGAAAGTATGGGAAAGGGAATATCCAAACGCGCGAAAAAACAAATTTTCAATATTCTTTTTCTTCTCGTCCTCATCGGCGTGACGCTGTTTATTTTATTCAGAAGCAACCGCGAGCTGAATTTCTCCGATATCGGAAAATTTATCAAAAGCAGCAATCCCTGGCTGTTGGCCGCGGCCTTTGTCTGCATGCTGCTGTTTATCGTCTTCGAGGGCCTGAGCATCCATCTGATCAGCAAGCGGCTGGGATATAAAAACCGGCTGCTTTCGTCCATGGTGTATTCCTCGGCGGATATCTACTATTCCGCGATCACGCCCTCGGCGTCGGGCGGCCAGCCCGCGTCCGCCTACTATATGGTCAAGGACGGAATCGATCCCGGGGCGACCACGTTTACCCTCGTATTCAATCTCATCGCCTATACGGCGGCGATCCTCGTCATCGGCGCGGCGGCGTTTATCATACGCCCGCACATGTTTTCGCTGTTCGGGTTTTGGATAAAGTTTCTCGTGGCGGCGGGGCTTATCGTGCAGAGCCTTCTGCTGGCGTTTTTTATCGCCTGCATGCGCTGTCATAAGGCGGTGCTGGGGTGCGGAAACGGGCTTATTTCCTTTCTGCATAAGCTTAAAATCGTCAAAAACACCGAAAAATGGCGCGCGAAGCTCACGGACGAGGTGGAAAAGTACCGTACGAGCTTCGAGGAAATCAAAAAACACAGGGCGCTCTTTTTCGAGGCGTTGATCCTCAATATCGCCCAGCGCGTTTCCCAGATCCTCATTACCTGCTTCGTCTGCCTTGCGGCGGACAGGCAGGCGCCGTTGGCGGACGTGTTTGTCATGCAGGCTTTCGTGCTCATCGGCTACAATTCGGTGCCCCTCCCCGGCGGCGTCGGCGCGTTTGAGTATCTCTATCTGCACATTTACGGCCTGCACTACCAAAACGCGTTTATTTTATCCGCCATGATGGTGACGAGGGGGATTTCCTATTATATTTGCATCGCGGTCAGCGGGATAATGACGCTCGCTTACCACGTGACCGTGCTCAAGAGAAAAGAAAGAAAAAAAATATCGGAAGAGAAAGTCGATTATGAAAAACACGAATAAAAAATTGGTAGGGTTTTACCATTACGGGGTAATCCTTACATATTTGTCGGTCGTAGCGGCGATCGTGGGAATCTGCTTTTCCGTGGGCGGCAACAAGAGCGCGCGTCCCGATATAGGCGTGATCTGTCTGTTGATTTCGGGCGTCTGCGACGCCTTTGACGGCGCGGTGGCCAAAACCCGCAAAAACAGGACGAAAGAGGATAGAATGTTTGGAGAAAGGATCGACTCGCTGAGCGATCTGATCGCCTTCGGCGTCGCGCCTGCGATGATCGGCTTCGGCATGCGGCTCAACCGCTGGTATTTCCTGCCCGTCTATGCCGTGTTTGTGCTGTGCGCGCTGATCCGTCTCGCCTATTTCGACGTCACCGAGGAGATTCGCACCAGCGAGGAAAACTGCGGCCGAAGGCTCTATTACGAGGGCCTGCCCGTCACCAACGTCGCGTTTGCTCTGCCCATTTTTTACCTCGTCGCCATTATGTTTGCCCCTCGTTCGATCGGGCGCAACGCCGTCATGCTGACGGGCTATCTGGCCCTTTCGGTCGCGTTTGTCATTCGTTTCAAAATGCCCAAGCTGGGGATTAAAGGGCTGTTGATCGCCATGGGAATATTGTGCGTGATTTTAGGCGCGTTGCTCTATATCAACCTGGCGGTATTAAGATGAGAGAAACCGTTAAAAAGGAGGCGCTGCGGCCCGCGGCGTCTCTGCGTTTTTTGTATTGCAATAAGCTGGGCCTGCCGCTTTTGAAGCTGCTTACCTGCCGTGCGGTCTCCAAAGCCGCGGGGCGTTTTTTGGACAGCCGCCTCTCGCGCGGGCTCATCAAGGGATATGTCCGCAGGCACGCAATCGATATGTCTCAGTACGAAAGTGAGGAGTACAAAAGCTTCAACGCCTTCTTCACCCGCCGTATCCGTCCCGAGCTTCGGCCCTTCGACCGTTCGCCCGAGGCGTTTGTTTCGCCGTGCGACGGAAAACTGTCCGTCTATCCCGTGGATGGGGACAGCGCGTTTGAAATTAAGGGCTTCCGCTATACCGTGGAGACGCTCCTGCGGGACGCGGCGCTGGCAAAGAAATACGAGGGCGGGCTGTGCTTTGTTTTCCGCCTGTCCGTGGAGGATTATCACCGTTATTTCTATATCGACAGCGGAAGCAAGGGCGAAAACGTCTTTATCAAAGGCAAGCTGCATACCGTTCAGCCGGTCGCGCTGGAAAAGCGGCGGGTCTTTACGGAAAATTGTCGGGAATACACCGTGATGCATACGGACAATTTCGGGGACGTGACGCAGGTGGAGGTCGGGGCGATGCTGGTGGGACGGATCGTCAACGACCATGGCGCGGGGCCGTGCAATAGGGGAGAGGAAAAGGGCCGGTTCGAATTCGGCGGCTCGACGATCGTACTTTTGACGGAACGCGGGAAAGTGAGGCCGGACGAAGAGCTGCTTGCCAATACCCGCGCGGGGGACGAGACGAAGGTGAAGTGCGGGGAAAGGCTGGGCGTGCGCGAGGTTACCGATCGGTAACGGTCGGCAAAGAACTTTCCGCGGTAAACAGAGCCTTGAAAATTACCGCGCGGCAAGTAAGACCGTTCGAAAGGCGAAAAATTCAAAAAATTGGACTTTATTTTATTTAACGCTATTGACAAACTTGCCGATCGGTGATATAATAAAAGAAATATGAGGAGGAAAGAGATATGCAGCTGACGGCGGAAGAGGAAGGCAAGGTATATGTCTATACCGAAAACGTATGGACGGGAAAAAAGGAATTGACGCTCGACGGGGTGCCTTTGGAAAAGATAAATAAAAAGACCTTTTCCGTTAAGGACGCCGCAGGAAACGCACGTCCCCTGGAGGTTAAGGGAAACTTTCTGACGGGCGTGACGCTGACCGACAACGGAAAAAACATCGTGCTTGCAAAAAATAAATGGTACGAATGGGTGCTGATTTTTCTGCCCTGTCTGGGGATCGCCCTGGGCATATTATGCGGCGCGATCGGCGGCGGTCTCAGCGCGCTTTGCTGTCTGCTGGGCGCCGTGTTAAACGCAAACATACTGCGGGGAAAGTCTTCCCTGGCCGTTAAGATTATAGCCTGCGTGGCGGTTTTCGTCGTCTGCAATGCGGTGTGGTTTCTTATCTGTCTGGCCGTGGCGGGGGGAATCGGCGCGCTGCTGTCGTTTTTGTCATAGAGCAAAGCTTTAGCCCACGGGGCGATAAAGAAAAAATGCGGACGCTTGCAAAAAGCTCCGCATTTTGTGTATTTTATGGTTTTTGTGTAAAAGTTGGCGGCAAACGCTTAAAAGTGCTTGACGGAAACGCAAATAAAGGGTAAAATAGAGAAGTATAAAAATCCTTTGACGGAGAAACTTGATGTTACGCAACAAACCTTTGAAAAAAATAATGTGCGCGGCGCTTGCCGGCGTCAGCGTTTTCGCTTCCGTGGCGATGTTTTCTTCCTGTACCACTTCTCATCCCGAAGTGGAGATGAAGCTTTCCTTCAACGATAAATCCTACACCCTGCAATATAAATTGTATAGAAAGATTGCCCCCTCCACCGTTCAGCACTTCCTCGAGCTTGTGGAAAACGGCTATTACGACGGACTTTGTATCCACAACTACGACGCGGGCACCAGCCGTCTCTATACGGGCGGATATTCCTACGACGCTTCGAAAGCGGACGACGGCGGTCTCGTGGAAAAGGATTATTTTTCCGTGGTGAAGGATTGGACGCTTACCCAGACGGTCTGGGACGACGAAGCGCGGACAGACCCTCTTTACACCGTTTACGGCGAATTTTCCGCCAACGGCTTCGAGGTGGAAAACGGTGCGGTCAAACAGAGCTATGGTTCGCTGACGATGTACTACACGCCCAAAGACAGCTGTTCCGTCCCCGTATATGTGCAGCGCGCGGACGGCAAGGGCTACAACTCCAAGCCGTATAAATATAACAGCGCCACCTCCCTTTTCTATATCTCTACGGGCAGCAGCAACTCGGTGTCTTCTTCCTATTGTACGTTTGCGACGCTCAAGGACGACGACAGCACGGATAAGCTGAAGGAGCTGATGGCGGCGATCGAGGAATATATCGAGGACGAATACGAGGAAGCGGACGATTTCGCGCCCTCCGTCACCGTCACCGTCGATGAGGAGGACCGCTATATGGCCGCGGCCAGGGAAAAGCAGACCTACAAGGTGCCCAATACCCCCATCACCGTGGAATATATAAAGGTAAAGAGCTATTAAACCTATAAAAGCAGGGAGCAAAGCTCTGCGCAAAGCTCGGTTAAAAATATAAAAATAAAGGGCCGTCAGGGGAAAGTTTCTCCCGACGGCCTTTTTTGTAGCTTCATGCGTAAATGGATCTGCGGCAATGTGGAGACGCCCTTTGAAGGGGCGTCCGCGGATTTTTATTTTGCTTTCCGATTATCCCTTGATATCCGCCGATTTTTCAGCTTGTTTCACGTTTATCCCTTGATATCCGCCGATTTTTTAACTTATCTCCCGATTACCCTCTGATATCCACGATTTTTCCTTCTTTCACTTCTGCGGTAAAATAATGAAGCTCGAAAAGCCGCTCCTTCTTCTTTCTCACCAAGCCGCAGGTCTGCGGTTCGTTCGTCAGCGTCACCGAGACGAAATCCCCCAAAAACGCTTTGATGTGTTCGGCTCGTTCCTTCAATTCGTCGCTCAGCATTTCCGAAAAATCCGCGCCGATCAGCACGCTTTCGAAAAAGGCATAGGGGAGAAGCTCGTCGCGCAGCTTTTCCGCGCGTTCTTCCGTCCCTTCCTGACGGATGCGAAAGGAAGTCTGAAAACATCCGTCCTCCGTCAGCGCCCATTCGCATTCCGCCGATCTCTTTCGGCTGTCCGACAGGGGCAGGGTTGCGATGAGCGTTTCATTTTTTATTTCATAATGCGAGACGGTCTCAAACAGAACGCGTTTCCCGTCCGCGGTGAATACGGCGAGCGCGTTTTGTCCCTCTATAAAGAAAAGCCCGCACTCGTAACGGATGGAACAGGTTTCAAAGCAGGGGGGCAGGGGCGAGACGAAAAAGCCTTTCGAGGTTTCTAAGGAGAGCTGCAAAGCGCCTTGGCGGAACACCGTGACGAGATTGTCGATAAAACGTTCCTGCGAGACGATCTTCAGGGAAAAGTCGGAGGGCGGGAAGTCGCGGGCATATACGGCGATTCCGTCCTTCAATATATATACCTCGCAGTGTTCGGGTGGAGAAAAACGCAGCTTTTCCGTGATAAAGAAACCGACGGGCAGGGCGCCCTCGGGAATAAATTCCGCAAATACGTTGTCTTTCGGTTCGATTTCCGCAAAGCGCTCGAAGGTGTCCGTCATTCCGAAAAAGACGCCGCCCAGCATCAGCGCGCAGGGGCGGGAAGATAAGAAATAAATTTTCATAGTTAAATATATTCTTTTATTTTTGCGGACATGTATAAATCGCGGAAAATATGTTAATAATTTCTTCAAAACGGAGGTGGAAACATGAACAAAATCAACGGTTACACGGAAGAGGAAGCAAAAAGTCTGGTCGAATACATCTGGGCGGGCAAACAGGCGGGAAAAACGCTTACCTACCTTTTCGAAACTTACGGCGCCCAACACGGCAGAGCCAAGGGCAGCGTACGCAATTACTATTATGCGCTGATGAAAAATCCCAAGCAGGACGACCGCGTGGTAAAGCTTCTCGACGGAAAACAGCTGTCGGTGGAACGGATACGCGAATTTACCGACGAAGAGACGGACGAGACGCTGAGAAGCATTCTTGCCGAAAAGAGCAAGGGGATTTCCGTGCGCCGCGCGATTTCCAACCTTGCGGGAGGCGACGACAAGCTGATGCTGCGGCTGCAAAATAAATACAGGAACATTCTGAAAAAGCAGCCCGAACGGATCGAGGCGATCGCCGCGGAGCTGGGCCTGGGCACGGGCGCCGCGGAGAAGAGCTTTTTGCAGAGGCGTCTGGAAAACGAAATCAATGCCTTGTACGACAAGCTCGCGCTGTCCCTGAAGGAAGAAAACGCGCGCCTGTCCTCGGAAAATATCAGGTTGAGAAGGGAAAACGAAGCCCTGAAACGCCGTTCGTCCTTCAAAGAGGTCTGAACTTAGACGGAAAGGAACAAAAGCGCGGAAGAAAATTCTTCCGCGCTTTCAGTATCTTCAGACAGAGTCCGACCTCCCGATGAGATAATCGAGAGAAACGTTGAAAAAATCCGCCAATTTTACAAGGGTCTCGGGTTTGGGAACCGTTTTTTCTTTCCACGACGAAAAATTTCCGTTGTTCAATTTGCACATTTTGGAAATTTGGTAACAGGTAAAACCGCTTTTCGAGATTAAGGCATTCAGCCGCTTAAAAAACGTCGGTTTTTCAAGCGAGGGAAAATACGCCTCGTCGGCCGCACGGCCGAGAAGATAGTCGAGGGAACAATTAAACAGGTCCGCTATTTTGATAAGGGACGCCAAAGCGGGATAAGAATTTCCTTTCCGCCACGAGGAAACGGTTTGCGGAAAGAGGTTTGCCCTTCTCGCAAATCCTGTCACATTCAGATCGTTGAGAATGAGATATTCGTCAAGTGTTTCCAAAAATGCTTCAAAAGGTTCCATTTTTTCATTTGTAAAGGGAGGAGACTCAGTACTTTTGGGGCTGACAAAGAATGTAAGAGGGATCGGCGTCTATCACCACGCAGAGGTTTGCAAAAGTGTCGAGGGCAGGCATGATATCGCTTCGGAGATAGTGCGCGACGTTCGATTGCGAAATGTTGAGCCGTTTGGCGATTTCCGTCTGCGTGAGGCCGCTTTGTCTGATCGCCTCGATCAGCCGCGTGCGAATTTGTTCCAGTGTGATCATCTCAATTTCCATAGTTACATTTTATGACTATTAATCATTATTTTCAAGTTTTATGATTATTAATCATGTAATTGAAAAATAATCAAAGTAAATTTCCGTCGGACGTAAAATATAAGGAAATAACGGGGGACAAACGTAAAAGCTACAGAGAATTGTTACGATTGTGAATAAATACGAAAAAATAAACTCATACTGATCTTACGGAACAGGCTGTCGGCCTCTTCCGCATAAGGAGGCTATAAGTCATGGAGAAATTCACGATCGGGCTTTTGCTCGGTGCGGTCGGCGGCGCTCTGCTTGCGGCGAACAGCTGTAAGATGCGCACGCTTGTAAGAAAAGGTCAGGAAGAAGTAAAACAGCGTCTCGATGAAATGATGGACGAGAAGCTTAAGGACATGGAAAACGGCGGCGGCGTGTTTTCCTCGGGCAGCTCCGAAAACTCGGACGATTCGCAAAGCGGAAAGGGCGAGGGCTCGGATAAGCAGGAGAAAGACTCCCAAGGCAGGGACGGCGCGGAAAGGAAGGAACACGGAAAGTAATTTTCCCGTGCGAAGCGCGTTTGTTTTCACATGTTTTTAACGGCGCGGCGGAAGTTTTTCCGCCGCGTTCGCACGTGCGGATTTTCGCCGAACCCCCGCCCGAGCCGACCGAATAAAAATTTATAAAAGTCGAACCTGCACGCTTTCGGACGAAAAAGGAAGCTTTTCCTTTTTATGCAAAAAACGCTGAAAAAAGTTGTTGTAAAATCATAAAAAACGCTTTCAAAACAATAGACGAACCCGATTATTTATGATATAATAAACGCATGGTATTCAGGCGTGCGATTGCTTTCGATATAGGCGACAAACGGATAGGCGTGGCGGTGAGCGACCCCTTTAACGAATACGCGATTCCTGCGGAAACTTACTTTCGTACCCGCAGCTTCGGCGCGGACGTGGCGGCGATCGCAAGGATAGCGCGGGAGCGGGGCGCGGGAATCATCGTCTGCGGAATGCCCGTCAATTTCGACGGCTCGGAAAGCGTTCAGACGGAAAAGACCCGCCGTTTTATCGAGGCCCTCGAAAGGGCCACCGACCTGCCCGTGGAGCTCGAGGACGAGCGTTTTACCACCATGCAGGCGCGGGAAGTGCAGGTGATGGGCGGCGTTAAGCGCGACAAGCGCAAACAGACGATCGATTCGATTGCGGCGTCGTACATTCTCGAAGGATACCTGGCGCGCACCAAAAAGCGCGTTTCCAAGCTCCTCGAACAGCCGTCGGAGGACGGGGACAACGAATAAATGCAAGGAGAGCGCCTTTCGGCGCGGAAAAACCATGGAAAAGAAAGATTTGACGGACGACGAAGAGTACGACGATAATATTCTCGAGCTCGAGGACGACGAAGGCAACGTCGAAAAGTACCTTCATGTAGGCACAATCGAATATAAGGGCGAATGGTATTGTTTCTTCCAGAAAGCGGAACCCGAAACCGAGGAGGAAGAGGACGAAGTGGTGATGTTCCTTTTGAAGGGCGAAGGCGACGAGCAGGAGCTTCTGCCTCTGGAGGACGAGACCTTGATGGACGAGGTCTTTGCGGAGTTCTGCAACCAATACGAGCAGTACGAGGACAGCGACGACGCGATGAAGCTTGACGGCGCGGACGACTGATCGGAGTTCCGCGAAAAATTTTTTACGCAAAAGACGCCTCTTGCCCGAGCTCGGGAAAGAGGCGGTTTCTGTTTCGGGAGAGGGATTTTATGGCAAAAGCGGAGTATTATCTGCACGGCGACTTCGACAAAGTGCTGCAGAGCCTGGAGTCGGAGGTTTTTAACAGCGTTTCGGCAAGCCTGGAAGCCACGAGCGATTTTCAATCCCCGTCCTGCCGCTGCGCGGTACGCGTATATGAGCGATACAGCTGGTCGGGCGGCAATCGGGTGAGCCTGAACGTTACTCTCCTCCAAAGCGACGGTCGGTTGTTTTGTTCTGCGATTGCGTCGGGCGGCAGCCAGGCGGTATTTTTCAAAATCAACACGTTTGGGGAAGAATCGTTTCTGGACTGTGTCCGCGACGCGCTGGCGCCCTTTTCGGACGGAAACTGAGCGGGAGAGCAGGAGTCGATTTCAAAAAACGGAGGGACGGCATGAGAGAGAGGGAGCGGCTGAAGGAACGGCGCAAGGGCATGACGGAAGCGCTGAAGGAAAAACTGAAGGAGGCTTTTCAGGCGGTGTTCCCCATCGCCCTGATCGTTTTGGGCCTTGCTATTACGCTGACGCCGCTGCATACAGGTGTTTTTCTGCTCTTTTGCATAGGCGTTTTGCTGTTGGTGGTCGGCACCGCGCTGTTCGCGCTGGGCGCGGACATGTCCATGCTGGTCATCGGCCAGAAAGTGGGCGCGACGCTCACCAAAAGCAAAAAAGTTTGGTTGATCGCCTTTGTCAGCTTCGTCATCGGCGTCATCGTCACCATGGCGGAGCCCGATCTGCAAATTCTTGCGGAACAGGTAAACGACATCGATAATATGGTTATGGTAATTACCGTTTCCGTCGGCATGGGCCTCTTTCTCATGATAGCGATGCTGCGCATCGTGTTCGGGGTAAGGCTTTCCATTCTTCTGGCTATCCTCTACCCTCTTCTTTTTATGGTGGCGCTGTGCTTTGTGCCGCAGAGCTTTTGGGCAATTTCGTTTGACGCGGGCGGCGTAACCACGGGGCCTGTAACCGTACCCTTCATTATGTCTCTGGGCGTCGGCGTCGCCGCCGTGCGGAGCGGCAAAAACAGCGGCGACGACAGCTTCGGCCTCGTGGCGTTGAGCAGTATCGGGCCCGTGCTGGCGGTGATGATCCTCGGCATTGTCTATAAAGCGCAGGGCGGGGAATATATTTTCGAGGATCCGTTTATTCCCGAAACCACCCAAAACGCCTTTGTCGCTTACGGCCGGGGGCTGGGTACATATGCGCTGGAGGTGCTTCGCGCGCTCTCGCCCATCGCGGCGTTTTTCGCGCTCTTTCAGCTGGTTACGCGGGCGTTTGCAAAGCGTCAGCTGATCAAGGTGCTCATCGGTATCGTTTATACCTTCTGCGGGCTGACGTTCTTTTTGACGGGGGCAAACGTCGGGTTTATGCCCGTCGGGCGGGAAATCGGCAAGTCGCTGGCCTCCCTGTGGGGCGGCTGGCTGCTGGTGCCCGTCGGTATGCTTTTAGGCTACTTCGTCGTATCGGCCGAGCCTGCCGTATATGTATTGAATAAACAGGTGGAGCACATGTCCGCGGGCGCCGTGTCTGCCTCCGCCATGAAAAAGGGCTTGTGTATCGGCGTTTGCGCCGCGCTCGGCTTCGCCATGCTGCGCATCGTCGTCGGCTTCAACGTCATGTGGCTGCTGCTGCCCGGCTATGCCGTGGCGCTAGTCCTCATGTTTTTTGCGCCCCGGTTGTTTACGGGCATCGCGTTCGACTCGGGCGGCGTGGCCAGCGGCGCCATGGTCTCCTCGTTTGTGCTGCCTATGGCGATCGGCGCGTGCTCGGTGATTGCGCCGTCGGAGATTATGACCCTGGCGTTCGGGTGCGTCGCGCTGGTGGCTTTGGCGCCTCTCATCAGTATCCAGGTGCTGGGGATCCATTATAAGCATAAGACGGCGACCTATAAAAAGCATTTCCTCAGCGAAGAGGACGACATTGTGGAATACGAGGTGAACTGACGTGAGCGCGATCGAAAAGACCACCGTTAAAAATCTCCCGCCCGTCGCGGGGAAGCTGAAAAAACTGCACGTCGCGGGCCGCCTGCGCGAAAAGGACGGCGAGGGCCGCCGAGCGTCGCCGAGGCTGAAACTGCTGATCGGCGTGGTCGCTTCGGGCGACGCGGCGGAGGTCGTGGAGCTGTGCAATTCGTTCGGCGCGGCGCTCAGCTACTCGATCGAGGCGTCGGGGACGGCGCGGACGGCCGTGCTCGACTATCTCGGCATCGGGGAATCCCCCAAGCGCGTCGTTTTGTCGCTGATTTCCGAAAGCGCGGAACGGGCGGTTTTGGAAGGGATTCAGAAAGAAATGGAATTGTATCTGGTGGGAAAGGGCATCTGTTTTACTCTGCCTTTGACGGGCGTATCGAGCATCGTCGCGGGCGGACTTTTGAAGGCCGCGCCCAAGGACGGCGCAGCGGGGAGGGAAGGAAAAATGAACGAGGAAAAGAGAGTATATGATTTGATTATCGCCGCCATGCAGAGCGGTTATGCCGACGACGCGATGAACGCGGCGCGCGAAGCGGGCGCCGCGGGCGGAACGCTGATTCATGCCGCCACGCTCAACAACCGCAAGGCGGAACAGCTGATCGGCATTACGTTGCAGCAGGAAACGGAAATTTTAATGATTTTGACCAAGCGCGAGGGCAAACTGCCTATTATGCGCGCGATACAGGAAACGGCGGGCTTAAAAACGGACGCGGGCGGCGTTTTGTTTTCCCTGCCCGTGGATAATCTGATAGGAGTCGGCTCCATGTCGCCCGACGCTTCCGCGCCTTGCGCGGACGCCCGAACGGGCGAATAAGCGGCGCGGTTTCGGGCGTACGGGCAGAATAGCGTTATGCGGGCGCGCCGGGCGGCGCGCTTCAAAAAAACGGGAACAAATTGGCAAGAAAGCGACTCTTTGATCGGAAAATGTGCGCAGGGCGGACGCCTTCGGGGGGAACCGCGCATATATGACGGGCGGAGGTCGCTTTTTTCTATGGCCTTTTATCCGCTCAACGGGCGATCGGGCAGGCTTTGCCGCAGCTCGCGCGCCGCTCGGCAGGCTTTTCGGGGCGGAAATGACAGAATACGAAAAATGGGAAATCGGGTTATGAAAAACATCTGGAAACGATTGAAAAAATACAGACTGCCGCTGACCGCGGCATTTGTCATGCTGGTGCTTTCCACCATGTGCTCGGTGGCTCTGCCCACCCTGATGACGAACATCGTGGATTACGGCATCAACGAAAAAAATCTCGATTACGTCTATAAGACGTGCGCGGTGATGGCGGCGGTCGCCGTGGCGGACGTCGTTTTGGTGGTCGCCGCCTATAAAATCGGTCAGGAGGCTACGGCGAAGTTCTGCGGAGATCTGCGCGCGGAGATTTTTGCGAAAGTCAACGACATGCCCTCGGATACCTTCAAAAAAATGGGCACGGGCGCGCTGCTTACCCGTTCGATAGAGGACGTGGACCGCGTGGGGGACGTGCTCAATACGCTGATGAGCGCGCTGTCCGCCATTCCTTTCACCATGATCATGGGCACGGTGCTGGCCTTCCGTCAGGATTGGGTGCTGGCGCTGATCCTCTTCGCGTTTGTGCCCGTCGTGCTGGCGGTGGTGATGCTGGTGTCGAGGAAAATACATCCCCTCTGGAAAATTTCCGACGAATATATGGACAAACAAAACGCGCTGATCCGCAGCCGCCTTTCGGGAATTCGCGTCGTGCGCGCGTTCAACCGCGAAAGCGCGGAGCAAAAGAAAATAGACAGGGCTACCCACGTCATGGCGGACAATATCGTCAACGCCAATATCCGCGCGGGGTTGATCAGTCCCGTGTGTATGCTGGTGCTCAACCTCGTGGTGGTGCTCATTCTCTACGTGGGCGCTTTCCGCGTCACGCTCCCCGAAACCAAGCTCACCGCGGGCGGGATATTCGCCGTGATCGAATACGTGGGTATGATTATGTCGGGCATTATGACGATTTCCTTTACGATCTCCGAGGTGCCGCGGGCGCGGGTCAACTGCGCCCGTATCGGCGAAGTGCTCTCCGCCCCCTCCGTTCCCGAACGTCCGGACGGCGATTTTGCGCCTTTTAAGGGGGAAATCTCTTTGAAAAATGTCTCCTATCGGTATTACGACAGCGAGGGGGACGCGCTCACAAACGTGAATATGGAAATCGCGGCGGGGGAAAAAATCGCGGTAATCGGCGGCACGGGCTCGGGAAAGAGCACGATGGTGCGCCTGCTCATGGGATTTTCCGCGCCGACGGGCGGCGAGCTTCTGTTCGACGGCATTAACGCCGGAGAGATCGGCGAACGGCGGATCCGCGACAACGTCAGCTGCGTGCTGCAAAAGGACACGGTTTTTTCGGGCACGGTGCGGGAAAACGTGGAAGCGGGCGGGCAGGTAAGCGACGAGGAGATTTTATCCGCGATAGAGGACGCACAGCTTCTCGGGTTTGTAAGCGAGCAGGAGGAAGGGACGGATTATCCCACCACGCAGCGCGGCGGCAACCTTTCGGGCGGACAAAAGCAGCGTCTGGCGATCGCCCGCGCGATTTTGAAGCCCGCGTCCATATACATTTTCGACGACAGTTTTTCCGCGCTCGACTTTATGACCGAATCGCGCCTGCGGGCGCGGTTGGCTTCGAGGCTGAAGGGAAAGACGCAGATCGTCGTTACCCAGCGCGTGACGACGGCGATGAGCTGCGACAGGATTTACGTGTTCGACGGCGGGACCGTCAGCGCTTCGGGCACGCACGAACAGTTGCTGGAAGCCTGTCCGATCTATCGGGAATTTATCTTTCCCAAACGAGGTGAACGCTTTATATGAAAGAAAATAAAAAAGAAAAACCGCATAGAAAAAAGAAAACGGGCGTTTTGAAACGAATGCTGCGGGACGTATCCAAAATTCGCCTTCAGCTCGTCGGGGTGGTGATTATGGCGTTGGTCATCATCGCGTGCAATCTCCTTTCCCCGCAGATACTCGGCGGAATCATCGGCTGCATAAACGATTTCCTCAGGGCGCCCTCGGATGGCGAAAACCTTGTCAGAGGGCTGGTCGGGCCGCTGTGCGCGCTCGCGGCGATCTATGTCGTCTATTCGTTTTTTTCCTGGCTGAAGATGTACACGCTCAACAACGTCGTCTCCCGCCGTTTCACCTGCGAACTGCGTATCGTCATGGCGGATAAGATTTCGAGGCTTCCCGTCTCCTATCTGGACAGGACCAAGACGGGGGAAATTCTCGCCCGCGTCAACAACAACGTGTCCATGATGGGAAACTCCATCCACGAGGCGCTCGACGTTCTGCTGATGGGCGTTTTGCAGCTTGCCGCCATCGCCGTCATGCTCTTCTACGAAAATTGGCAGATGGCGCTCGCCGTCGTTCTGCTGGTGCCGCTCTCCACTGTCATTTCCACCGTGCTCGCCAAAAAGAGCATGCGCTATTACGATAAAATGTGGCAGAGCTACGAGGATATCTACTCCTGCGTCGAAGAAGATTACGGCGGCATAGAGACGGTTAAATCCTATAATATGGAAGAAACCATGAGAAAAAAACACGCGCTGATCAACGACAGGCTCACCGACGTCAACAAACGCGCGGTGTTCTTTTCCTCGGCCGTTCAGCCCGTCGTCGCGTTTACCAACCACGCCTCCTTTATCGCGGTATGCCTGCTGGGCGGAATTCTCGCCGTTTCGGGAAAAATCGCCGTGGCGACGGTGGTTACGGTGATTTTGTATTCGAAAAACTTTTCGGGGCCTCTGATGCAGATTGCAAACGGGCTTTCTTCCATTCAACACGTCGGGTCGGCCGCGAAAAAGGTTTACGGCTTTCTCGACGAAGCCGAGATGACCGTGGAAGAGCCCCGACTGCCCGAACGGGTGGAAGGGAACGTCGAATTCAAGGACGTGGAATTTTCCTATACGGAGGAGAAGCCGCTGATCGAGCGCCTCAGCTTTTCCGTGCGCGCGGGGCAGAAAGCGGCGATCGTCGGGCCCACGGGCGCGGGCAAGACAACGATCGTCAATCTGCTGATGAGGTTTTACGACCCGAAAAGCGGGCGGATCGAGATCGACGGCCGCAACATCGGGGAGATTAACCGCGAAAACGTACGGGAGCAATTTTCCATGGTATTGCAGGACACCTGGCTGTTTGAGGGCACCGTGTATGAGAACATCGCCTACGGCAAGGAGGGCGTGACGAAAGAGGAGGTGGAAGCGGCGTGCCGAGCGGCGTACTGCGATCGGTTTATCCGCCTGCTGCCCAAGGGCTACGAGACGGTGATCACGGACTCAACCTCTCTTTCGGGCGGGCAGAAACAGCTTTTGACGATTGCGCGGGCATTTTTGTCGGATAAGCCGCTGCTCATTCTCGACGAGGCAACCTCCAATGTCGATACCCGCACGGAAATCCTCATTCAGAAGGCCATGGATAAGCTGATGAAGGGAAAAACCTGTTTCGTCATCGCGCACAGGCTTTCGACGATCGTCAACGCGGATATGATTATCGCCGTCGATAACGGACGAATCGTGGATATCGGCACGCACAGGCAGCTTTTGGAAGAGGACGGCTTTTACGCGAAGCTTTACAACAGCCAATACGCCCTTCAGAAAGAGACAAATTGAAAAAAGCCGCGTCCGTGGAAAGGACGCGGCTTTTTTATTTGCCGGAAATCGTTTTTCTGCGCTATGCCGCCGTATTCAAACCGTAAAAATCTATAAACTCAAAAATTTCATTGTAATCCGCCGCGCCCGCTTCCGACGCATAGACGCCGCACTCGGTTTCCGCTTCCACCGTTCCGTCTTTATCCACATATAGTCCCATGCCTTCTCCTTTGACAAACGAGAAGGATATCATTAGCTTGTTGATCCCGGACAAAGCGGATTCGCCGTTCGGTTTGTCATGTATTTTCTTCAATTCGGTTTCCGAAAAAAATTCCAGCAAAGAGGCGAGATCTTCTTTGTCTTCTATTCTTCCGATATAATTGCTGAAAAACGAAGTCATAGTAAGCGCTTCGTTTATGTTTTCCGTCGTCGCTCCGAGAAAATCCAAGCCCTTTCCGCTGTCTTTTGTTCCGCACCCGCAAAAGAGGATCAAGGTGCTTGCCGCCAGACAAAAAGATAAAAATTTCTTTTTCATAACAGACTGCCTCCCGTTTACATAATAACATACTTTTTTTGCCTCGTCAATATATTCCTGGAAAATAATTCCGCGATTAATCCGATTAAGGCAATCGGACATTTCGATTGCCGTCAAAAGGGTGGCGGCGGGAAAATTGGGTGAAAATTACAAAAAATCCGAAAAAAATCGTCTATTCCGCTTAAAATAGCTTGCCAAGGCTTGCCCGATATGCTAAAATAATAAGGCTGAAAATTCACACCCGAATTTACGCGCATTCCGTGTCCGTAAAATTTTTCAATGCGGATATCGTTGCGGCTATAACGTAAATCGGGGAGGTAAAACGGAGGAAACGAATTATGGCAGTTATCACAATGAAACAGCTTCTGGAAGCGGGCGTCCATTTCGGACATCAGACGAGAAAGTGGAACCCCAAGATGAAGAAGTACATCTTCGCGGCGAGAAACGACATTCACATCATCGACCTTCAGCTCACCGCTTCCCTTATCGAAGAAGCTTACGCATTCGTGTGCGAAAGCGCGAAGGCGGGCAAAACCGTCCTTTTCGTAGGCACCAAGAAGCAGGCGCAGGACGCGATTAAAGAAGAAGCGGAAAGATGCGGACAGTACTACATCAACTCCCGCTGGCTCGGCGGCTGCCTCACCAACTTCAAAACCATGCGTTCGCGCGTGGAAAGGCTTGAAAAGCTGGAGAAGATGGAGGAGAGCGGCGAATTCGAGCTTCTGCCCAAAAAGGAGGTCATGCTTCTTAAAAAGGAAATGACCAAATTGCAGACCAACCTCGGCGGTATCAAAAAGATGAAAGGCCTGCCCGGCGTGATGTTTGTGGTGGATCCCCACAATGAAGAGATCGCCGTCAAAGAAGCGAAGAAAATGGGCATTCCCGTCGTCGCGATCACTGATACCAACTGCGACCCCGACGAAATCGATTACGTAATCCCCGGAAACGACGACGCAATCCGCGCGATCAAGCTGATTTCTTCCGTAATCGCCAACGCCGTCATCGAAGCGAACCAGGGCGCCGAAGCCCTTGCGCCCGCTCCCGAGGCCGCCGCGGCGGAACCCGAAATCAAGGAAGCCGCGCCCGTCTCTATCGAAGAGGTAGTCGCCGCTGCCGAAGAAACTGCGGAAGCGAACGCGTAACCTTTTTTCAGTCAGCTCAAATCTATAAATAACAGGAGAAAGAAAATATGGCATTTACAGCGAAAGACGTAATGGCGCTCCGTGAAAAGACAGGCGCGGGCGTAATGGACTGCAAAAAAGCTTTGACGGATACTGACGGCGACATGGAGAAAGCGACCGATCTTTTGAGAGAGAGAGGGATTGCGAAAGCCGAGAAAAAAGCTTCCCGTATCGCGGCGGAAGGCATCGTCGCCTGCTATATCGAAGGCAGCACGGGCGTTCTTCTGGAGGTCAACTGCGAATCCGATTTCGTCGCCAAAAATCCCCGCTTCACGGAGATTGCGACGGAGATCGCCAAAGTGATCGCAAAAGAGAACCCCGCGGACGTAAACGCGCTGCTCGGCTGCGCGATCGAGGGCGCGGCGAACGTGGAGGAATATCTCAAGGGACAGACGGCCGTAATCGGCGAAAAGATCGCCGTCAGAAGGTTTACCCTCTATAAGACGAACGGATTTTTGTCCAGCTATATCCACCTCGGCGGCAAGCTGGGCGTCATGCTTGACATGAAGGGCGAAGCGACGGAGGCGGCCAAAGAGGTCGCGCACGAAGTGACGCTGCAGATCGCTTTCACGAAGCCCGCGTATCTCACGGAAGAGGAAGTTTCCGCGGAGACGCTCGAGAAGGAAAAGGAAGTTCTCAAGCAGCAGGCCATCAACGAAGGCAAGCCCGAAGCGATCGCCGAAAAGATGGTTATGGGCAGGATTAAGAAATTCTACGAGGAAAACTGCCTGTTGAAACAGCCGTTTATCAAGGACGACAAGCAGACGGTCGCCGCGCTTTTGAAGGCGGCGGGAAATGCGGAAATCAACCGTTTCGCGTTTTACGTCATGGGCGAAGGCCTCGAAAAGAAAAACGAAAACCTCGACGAAGAAGTGGCGAAGCAGGTCGCCGCAATGAAAAAATAAGCAGTGAAAAAAGAATGCGGGCCGTCCGGGATCGTCGGGCGGTCCGTTTTTTGCAAAAAAGGGCGGCCGGAAGAACGGGCGGCGCCCGCGCGGAAAAAACTACAAAAATCTTCAAAAAAGGAAGGACTTTTTTTGCGTTTTATATAGCTTTCTTTCGGGAAATATGCTATAATAGAAGCGGAAATGCGTAAGCACGAAGTATTTATGGGCATTTCCGCGCCCTATTCAAATATTGCGTAAGCGATGTTATAATAGAAGCGGAAATGCGTAAGCACGGAGTATTTATCGTCGTTTCCGCGCCCTATTCGGACATAGCGACGGCGATGTCATAACAGAAGCGGAAATGCGGTGCGCTTCGCCTTTATTTCCTCACCCTGTTCAAACATAGCGTAAGTTATGTTATCATAGAAAAAAATCCAAAAATCTTCAGCTTCACGGCTGCTTTAGCGGAGGAGAAAAATGCAACCCAAGTACAAGAGAATTCTTTTGAAGCTTTCGGGGGAGGCGCTTGCGGGCGAGAAGGGGTTCGGACTCAACCAGGACGTCATCGCGGGCGTAGTCGATCAGATTGTAGAAATCCATAACATGGGCGTGGAGGTCGGCCTCGTCATCGGCGGCGGAAATTTCTGGCGCGGCCGTCAGGGCACGAAAATGGACCGTACCACGGCCGACCATATGGGGATGCTGGCCACGGTCATGAATTCTTTGGCCATGATGGACGCCATCGAACAGCGCGGGGTGCCCGTGCGGGTACAGACGGCCCTCAACATGGTCTCTTTGGCGGAACCGTTTATTTTGAGAAAGGCAATTCGGCATTTCGAGGAGGGCAGGATCGTCATCTTCGCCTGCGGCACGGGCAATCCGTACTGCTCCACGGACACGGCGGCGGCGCTTCGGGCGTGCGAGATTTCGGCGGATATCCTGCTGATGGCGAAAAACGTGGACGGAATTTACGATTCCGACCCCAAAACCAACCCCGACGCGAAAAAATACGAAAATATGACCTATTCGGATATCATCAACCGTCGGTTGAAAGTCATCGACTTCACGGCGGCGACGATGTGCATGGAAAACAACGTTCCCACGCTGGCGTTCGGGCTGGACGAAGAAAACTCGATCGTCCGCGCGGTGTGCGGCGAGACGCTGGGAACGGTGATCACCGTATAAAATAAAACAGACAAGGAGAAAAATCATGATCGAAAACGAAAAAGTGGAAGAATTGATGCTGGAGCTGGACGACAAGCTGGAAAAGACGATCTCCGTCCTCGAGGGCGAATATACGGCGATCCGCGCGGGGCGGGCCAATCCGCACGTGCTCGACCGCGTGGAGGTGGAAGCCTACGGCGGCATGAGCAAGCTGATCGAGCTGGGCAACATCAGCGCGCTGGACGCGCGGTGCCTCCAGATCAGCGTCTGGGATAAATCCCTCTTAAAAGCGGTGGAAAAGGCGATTCTGCAATCCAACCTGGGTCTGACGCCCACCAACGACGGAAACGTAATCCGCATCGTGTTCCCCGTCATGACGGAGGAGCGCAGAAAGGAGCTCGTCAAGCAGATCAAAAAAATGGGCGAGGAGGCGAAGGTAGCGCTCCGCAACAACCGCCGCGACGCGATGGACGTCCTGAAAAAAATGAAGACGAATAAAGAATTTTCCGAGGACGATTTTTCGGCGTGCGAAGCGGACGTGGAAAAGGCGGTTTCGTCGGCCATGGGCAAGCTGGAAGGCGTAATTTCCGCAAAAGAAAAGGAATTGATGTCTATTTAAGCCATGAAGAAGAATAAAATAGACGGGGAGGGACTGCCGAGGCACGTGGCCGTCATCATGGACGGAAACGGCCGCTGGGCGAAACGGCGGCTGATGCCCCGTTCTTTCGGGCATCAACAGGGCATGAACCGCATGATCGGGCTTTTGGAGCACGCTTTCGATATCGGTATCGAATACGTGACGGTATATGCCTTATCCACCGAAAACCTTCTGCGCCCGCAGGAGGAGCTGAACGGGCTTTTCAACCTGCTTCGCAAGCATTTTCTCGACTGCATGAAAAAGATATGCTCGCGCGGGGTGCGTCTGCATATTTTGGGCGACGTATCCCTGCTGCCCGACGACGTGCGGGCGCTGCTGAAACAGGCGGAGGCAGATTCCGCGGGGTACGCGGGCAAGGGCGTCAACGTGGCGCTCGGCTACGGCTCGCGCGCGGAGATCGTGCGCGCGGCCAATCTGGCGGCGGAAAAGGGCGAAAGGGTGACGGAGGCGAGCTTCTCCGATTTGCTTTACACGCACGGTCAGCCCGATCCCGACCTCGTCATCCGCACGGGCAAGGAAATGCGGCTCTCCAATTACCTTTTGTATCAGTCGGCTTACGCGGAACTTTATTTCTCCGACAAGATGTTCCCCGATTTTTCCGATAAGGATTTCGACGAGGCGGTAGCCGAATACGGCCGCCGTACCCGCCGTTTCGGAAAGACGGACGAACAGTGCGGCGGGGAGGAATAGAACTTTCGCGGGCGGCGTTTCCTTTGGGAAGCGTGCGCCGAAAGGAAAACGTCTATGAAAATCCGTTTGATAACGGGCACCTGCTACATAGCGGTGCTGCTCGTGTTTTTTCTTTTGAAAATTTTCGTGCACGACCTGTTTTTCGACGCGCTCATTTATGCGTTTGCCCTCATCGGCACGTTCGAAATGACGCGCGCGATGAAGGACGGGATCACCAAGGCGGAAAAAATCGCCATATTCGCGTTTGCCGTCGTCTGTATCCCCGCCTGCGCGCTGTGCGAGCAGTTTGGGGGCACGGGCTTGCAGGCGGCGGCCGTCTGCTTCTTCGCCTTGGCGGTGGCGCTTTTGTCCCTGCTGGTGGCGCGGCACGAGGAAACCTCGCCGCAAAATCTCGGCGTCGCCTTTCTCTGCGCGGTATATCCCACCCTCCTTTTAGCGCTTCTCACCTTGACCAATCATCTGTCGGGTCCGCCCGCTTTAGAGCAATTTGCGCTCAATTCCGATCTGGCGATTTTGTTCGTGTTCGTCATTTCTCCCTTTGCGGATTCGCTGGCGTATGTGTTCGGTCGGTTTTTGAAATCGAAATTCCCCAAAAAGATGGCCCCCGTCGTCAGCCCCAATAAAACGGTGATCGGCGGCGTCGGCGGACTCGTCGGGGGGCTGGTCGGCGCGGCGATCCTCTACTTTTCCTACAACGCCGTCGCGGGCAGTTTCGCGGACATGGCGATCTGGCTTCCCGTGTATCTGCTGATCGGGCTTTTGGCGGCGGCGGCGACGGAATTCGGCGATCTGGTGGAAAGCTGTATCAAGAGAAAAGCGGAGATCAAAGACATGGGTCGGCTGATGCCCGGCCACGGCGGAATTCTCGACCGCATTGACGGAACGCAATTCGCGGCGGTGGCGGTGTATGTCGCTTTCGCGGTAATCCATCTGATCGCATAACGGATAAACACAGGAAAAAAGTACCTCTCTGTCAGGAGCGGGTACTTTTTGTAAATTCGGGCCGTGTGACAGGCGCGTGAAATAAGGAAGATATCGTCATGAAAAAAATCGCGTTGATCGGTTCCACCGGCTCCATCGGCAGACAGGTCTGCTCGGTGGTGCGGCGGCATAAAGACAAATTTAAGATAGAAAGTCTGGTCGCCAATTCTTCCGCGGAAGCTTTTTTGAAACAGGCGGAGGAATTTCGGCCGTCCTATGCCGTGCTCGCGGACGAGCGCGCGGCGGCGGAAATCAAAGACAAAATTCCCGAGGGCGTGCGTTTTGCCTGGGGGGAGGGCGCGGCGGCGGAAGCGGTTTCGTACGGCGATACGGCCTTTGTCGCGGCGACGGGCTTTGCGGGATTGAAATACACCCTCAAGGCGATAGAGCTGAAAAAGGATATCGCGCTGGCCAATAAGGAAACGCTGGTTTGCGGCGGGGAGCTGGTCATGCGGGAGATTTCCCGCGCGGGCGTCCGTCTGATGCCCGTAGATAGCGAACATTCCGCGCTGTGGCAGGCGCTGGGGTTCCGTCTCGACGCGCCCTTCCGACGGCTGATTATCACGGCCAGCGGCGGCCCCTTTTATTCCTATACCAAAGACCGGCTGGAAAAAGTAACCCCGCGGGACGCGCTGCGCCACCCGACCTGGAGCATGGGCGCGAAAATCACGATCGACAGCGCGACCCTCCTGAATAAAGGCTTCGAGGTGATCGAAGCAAAATGGCTTTACGGCGCGCCGCTGGAAAAAATCCACACCGTGGTTCAGCCCGAAAGCATTATCCACTCGCTGGCGGAGTTTGACGACGGCGGCATTTTGGCGCAGATGAGCTATCCCTCCATGGAGCTGCCCATTCAGCTGGCCCTGACCTATCCGCAGCGTTTCGACTGCGGACTCAAGCCGCTCGATTTCGAAGCGCTGGGCAGCATTCGTTTTCTGCCGTTGGAGCGGAAACACTTTCCGTGTTACGATCTCGCTTTAAGCGCGGCGGAGGCGGGGGACAATTATCCCTGCGCGCTGAATGCGGCGGGAGAGATTGCGGTCGGGGCATTTTTGAAAGAACGGATACCTTTTACCGCGATTGCGGAGACTATAGAGGACGTTTTGCAAAAGACGGAACGTTTCCCCGCAGACGCGTACGAAGCGTTGCGGGAGACGGACGCGCGGGCGAGAAGGGCCGCGGAAGAGACGATCGCGGAGCGGTTCTCCGCAAAGACGAAATAAAAGAGGACAAAGACATTGACGGGAAATCTGACGCAGTTATTGAGTTTTGCAAGCGTAATGAAAAGTATCGGCGGCGTGGTGCTGGCGGTAGTTATTTTGCTGGCTATGGTGACGATCCACGAATTCGGGCATTACCTTGCGGGTAAGGCTTTGAATTTCAAAATCAACGAATTTTCGGTAGGGTTCGGGCCCGCGCTCTTTAAGAAGCGGAATAAAAAGACGGGCGAGCTGTTTGCGCTCCGTCTCATACCGCTGGGCGGCTACTGTGCGTTCGAGGGGGAGGACGACACGGAGGACGCGGGCGCGAAAAAGGAAACCGCGGACGGCGCGGAGCCCGAGCGGGAGCCGTTTTCCGATTTTTCGCAAACAACGCAAGCCGACGGCGTTACGAAATCCGCCGCGCCCGCCGAACGGGAGTCGGCGGAGGTCTATCCCGAAGCGAAAGGGGAAAACTTCAACGATCAGCCGCCCTGGAAGCGTATCATTGTTTTGATTGCGGGCGCGACGATGAACTATCTGCTTGCGCTGGTATTGATTATCGTCATGTTTACCTGCGTGGGACGGCCGTTATATACGATGATGTATGTGCCTCCGAAGGAGCCCGATCCGCAGACGACGGCGGCGGAAGCGACGGAGTCCGACCCGTATGAGGACCCGCTCGGGCTTTGCACGGGCGATACGATTTTTTCGGTGGCGGGAAAAGAAGTTTATCTTGTCACGGATTTTATCGACGCGCTGGGCGGTAAAAAGCAGGGCGAGGTGGTGCGCGTGGGAGTCTATCGCAACGACGCCGCGGGCGAGCGGAAAAAGATTTGGCTGGATATTTCCTTAAAAACGGACGCAAATTTCAAAAATATGTCGGATACGGACCCGATTTTTACTTCGCTGGGGATAAAAAAGGACTATGTGTTGATGGGAACGCCCGTCAAACAGAATTTCTTTAAGGCGGTTGGCAATTCGTTTGTGTATTCGGCAAAGCTCGGCGGGCTGGTTCTGCGTTCGCTGGGGGAATTGCTGACGGGGAAAATGGGTCTGACGAGCATGGGCGGGCCTGTGACGACGATTAAGGCGACGTCCGAAGCCGCGTCCGGCGGAATTTTGTCCTTCCTCAACATTTCCGCGTTTATCGGCGTCAATCTGGCGGTGTTCAACCTGTTGCCTATCCCCGCGCTGGACGGCTCGAAGGTGGTGTTCTGCATCATCGAATGGATCAGGAAAAAGCCGATCAACCGCAAGGTGGAGGCCATGATTCATTTTATCGGGATCATTTTCCTGTTCGGCTTTGCGATTTTGGTGGATATTCTGCAATTGTTCGTATGATTTTTATAGATAAAGAAAAACCCGACTTGTGTCGGGTTTTATTTTTTCAAAAAATTTATTTGGAGGATTTTTCTCTTCCGTAGTCTCTGCCGACAAGTTCGTCTAACGTGATATCGTAAAAATCGGCAAGTATAATACATTCTGCAATATCGGGCAAATGAATATTGTTTTCCCATCTCGATATATTTTGTTGTTTGATTCCCGTCGCTTGTGCCAATTGTATTTGCGACAATTCTCTTGTCACTCTGTGTTCTTTAAGCGTTTCGCCTACATTTTCCATTAATCTATCCCACAAATCTTTTTTTTAATTTTACACGAAATAGTGTAGAAATATTTGACTTACACGAAATCGTGTGATATAATTTATTATACACGAAAACGTGTAAAAAATAAATTTAATAAATGGAGACGAATTTATGGAAGAAAAAGAATCGAAAAGCCCCAAACACTGCGTAAACTGTCAACATCATGAAACGTATTATACGAAATGTGCGAGAACCTTTTACAGACATAAAACGGGCTACTGTTCGCAACAACAAAAAATGACGGAAAACCACGACGCCTGCGAAGAATGGAAAAGAAAAGACGGCCGCTACAGAAGAAATCTTCATCAAAGCGCAGCTTCGAAAATCGTAACGAAAATGGCCGAGGATATTCTGATAATCGCCCGGATTTTGTGCGACGACAAGATAGACGAGCGGGAAGAAAGCAAATAAATTTACGTCTGTCAAGTAAAAACGCTTGACAGACATATTTTTTTCGGATATAATAAAGCAACAGTCCATAGATAGCGGAGGTGAAACCGATGTCGGACGGGTGGGAAGGAAAGGATTTGAAAACGGCGTTGCTTTGGGACGCTTACGGCGCTCTGCTCACCGAAACGCAGCGGGAAATAACCGATTTGTATTTCAATTACGACCTTTCTTTGGCGGAAATTGCCGAGCAGAAGGGCGTTTCCCGTCAAAGCGTGTCCGACTGTCTGGGAAAGAGCCGAAAGCTGCTGGAGGAATACGAAAGAAAATTGGGGTTTGCTTCTCTTTTGGAAAGGGAACGGCTTTTTTCGGAAGCGCTGGAAAAGCTTTGCCGAAGCCGTCCCGAGCTGAAGACAGAGCTGGACGGCCTCAAGAGGATACTTGACGAAGAGGAAGCTTGATTAAACGGGTAAAAAATAAGCGGCACGGGAGGAAATAGGGACACAATGGCGTTGTTTTCATCGCTTTCGGAAAGATTGAACCATATATTTTCCAAACTGACCAAGCGCGGCAAGCTGACGGAATTGGAAATCAAGACGGCGATGCGCGAAGTGCGCGTGGCGCTTCTCGAAGCGGACGTCAACTTAAAGGTGGCCAAGCAGTTTATTGCGGACGTTTCGGAAAAGGCCGTGGGGCAGGAGATACTCGCCTCGCTCAACCCCGCCCAGCAGGTAATCAAAATCGTCAATGACGAACTGATCGAGCTGATGGGTTCGAAAAACGCCAAGCTGGAGGTGTCGTCCAAACCGCCCACCATCATTATGATGAGCGGTCTGCAGGGCGCGGGCAAGACGACGCTTTGCGGCAAGCTGGCGGTGCTTTTGAAAAAGCAGGGCAAGCGTCCGCTTTTGGTGGCGGGGGACATCTATCGCCCCGCGGCGATCACCCAGCTTCAGGTAGTGGGCAAAAACGCGGGCGTCGAGGTATTCGAAAAGGGCACGCAAAGCCCCGTCAAAACGGCGAAACAGGCCGTCGAGTACGCGCGCTCCATGAATTACGACACCGTAATCCTTGATACGGCGGGCCGTCTCCAGATCGACGAAACGCTGATGCAGGAGCTGGAAAATATAAAAAAGGAAGTGGAGGTAAGCGAAACCCTCCTCGTCGTGGACGCCATGACGGGACAGGAGGCGGTAAACGTCGCGGAAACCTTCAACGCGCGGCTGGAGATTACGGGCGTCATTCTGACGAAGCTGGACGGCGATACGCGCGGCGGCGCGTGCCTGTCGATTAAAGCGGTGACGGGCAAGCCGATCAAATTTATCGGCGTGGGCGAAAAGCTCGCCGACCTCGAGCCTTTTTATCCCGAACGCATGGCGTCGCGGATTTTGGGCATGGGCGACGTCATGTCGCTGATCGAAAAGGCGCAGCAGGCGATCACCGAAGAAGACGCCAAAAAGATGCAGCAGAAGATGAAGGAAAATTCCTTCACGCTCAACGACTATCTCGAACAGTTCGCCATGCTCAAGAAAATGGGCGGCGCGCAGGCGATGATGAGCATGCTCCCGGGCATGAACAAAATGAAAGTCAGCGAAAAGGATATCGACGAGAAGCGCATCGAGCATACGAAGGCGATGATTCTTTCCATGACGCAGGCGGAGCGGGACAATCCCTCTATCATCGACAGCAAGCGCAAGCGTAGGATCGCGGCGGGGTCGGGCACCAGCGTGCAGGAGATCAACCAGCTTTTGAAGCAGTTCGAGCAGACCAAGCTGCTGATGAAGCAATTAAAGGGCAATAAAGGCAAATTTCGGATGCCTTTTTGATAAATCGGGACAAAATTAATTTTTAAGATACTTTGGAGGTATTATCATGGTTAAAATGAGACTTTTCAGAATGGGCGACAAAAAGAACCCTATCTACCGCGTGGTGGTTGTAGATGGAAGAAAGGCGATGAGCGGCGAATATATCGACTGCGTCGGGCATTATCGTCCCACCTGCGATCCCGTGGAGCTGACGATCGACGTCGAGAAGGCGAAGGATTGGCTCTCCAAGGGCGTACAGCCCACGGAGACGGTGAAAAGCCTGCTCGTCAGGACGGGCGCTATGGAGAAATCCGAGAAGCTCAGCCCTTCCAAGACCAAGGCCAAGAAGTCCAAGAAGTAATTTTTCGCAAGCGGTTTTCGCCTCTTGAAGAGAAGCGAAGAAGGAATCGGGAGGTAAAAATATGCTGGAGCTCATTCAATATATCGTCAATCAATTTGCCGAGGATAAGGAAAACGTCGAATACGAGGTAAACGAAAAAGAGCGCGTCATCGAAATCGTCGTAACCCTGCCCTCGTCGGACATGGGTAAAGTGATCGGCAAGCAGGGCAAAATCGCCAAGGCGATGCGCACGATCGTCCGCGCGGCAACCCCGAGAGGGAGCAAGCGTTACGTCGTCGAAATCAAGGAAAAGGGCGGAAACGCCGTAAACCGCGAGACGGAAGAAGAAGCCGCAGACGCGGAAAACGCTGACGCGGAATAATTTTTCCGCAATAAAAAAACGGAACGTGAAAGGCTTTCTTGCGAAAGCCTTTTTTCCGATACGAGGAGATGACGGTATGGAACGGCTGACGATCGGCGAAGTGCTCAAGCCGCAGGGTATCCGCGGCGAACTGAAAATCAAGACGTTTACGGATTTTCCCGAGGACGTGAAGGCGTTCGGGACGGTGTATATCGACGAAAAGCCGTATAAAATCCTTTCTTTTCGCGCGGGCGAGGGCGGGTTTGCCTATCTGGGGCTGCGCGGCGTGCCCGACCGCAACGCGGCGGAGCTTTTGCGCGGCAGAAAGATAGAGGGGGACAGGGAGGACGCGCCGGAGCTGGAGGAGGGCAGATATTATATCGCCGATCTTTTGGGCGCGGCGGTGGTGACGGAAAGCGGGGAGCTGCTGGGTACGGTCAAGGATATCGCGCCGCTCTCCTCCGAAGTCTATACGCTGGAAAAGGACGGAAAGCAAATTTTGTTTCCCGCGGTAAAGGGCGTAGTGAAGCGCGTGGAGATAGCGGAAAAGCGGTTGATTGTGGACAAAAAACGTTTCGACGAAGTGGCGGTGTATTAAAAGGCGCGTTAAAAATCCCCCGCACGGATTTATGTCGTACGGGGGATTTCCGAAACGCCGCTCAAAAGTCGGTTGTGATTTTTTATCGGAGCCAATTTTCAAAACGCCGTCTGAAAATGGGCTTTTGTTTTCCGTCTAAAACAGTTTTCAAAACTGCCGCTTGAAAATCAGCTTTTGTTTTCCGTCTAAAACAATTTTCAAAACGCCGCCCGAAAATCAGTCTTTGTTTTCCGTCTAAACTAGTTTTCAAAACTGCCGCCTGAAAATCAGCCGTTATTTTCAGCCCGTGCCTGTGTTTCGGAAACGGAATTAAACTTTCTCACCTCTTTAACAAACGTTTTTGAGGAGAGGACGAGCACGCCCGCGACGATTACGATTGCGATGTCGGGGAGTACGTAGCCCGCCTGATAGAGAAAGCTGTATAAGGCGACGGGCGTTCCCTCCGGCGCGAAGGCCCCGAAGGCAAAAATCCCCGAAACGAAGTGCATGAGCAGACGCGCGAGTCCCGCGACGACTCCGCCGAGCGCAAATTGCACCTGGGGCAGTTTTTCCAACGCTTTTGTCTTTGCAAACATTCCCGCGAGTCCGATGCAGGCGAACGCGACGGGATAATCGAGCAAAAACTGCGCGGGATGCACGATAGCGGGGTCCTGAAAGGCCTGCAGCACGCCGTAGATCAACCCCGCGAACACCCCCTTTTTCGTGCCGAACATAAAGGAATAAAGCATGAGGGGAAGCAGGGAAGCGATGGTAATCGAGCCGCCCTGGGGCATTTTCACGATACGGAGATAGGAGAGGGCGAAGCTCATGGCTATGCAGATCGCCGCGTAAGTGACGGCCTTCGAATCGAAGCCTTTTTTATCCTTTCTGCCGAAGAACAGCGCCGCCGCGGCGACGGCTGCGATCAGCAGAGCGGCGCACACGTAAAGCGCGGGGGAATTGACGTCGTCGTTGCCGTTGGGCAGCCAGCTGTCGGCCGCGCCCTGTCCCGAGGCGAAGTAGATCCCTATGCACACGAGCGTGGCGATCAGCGCCGCGCCGACCGTGCCGCCCGCCGCGATATAGGTCGCTTTGCTTCTTTTTAAGGACAACGCCACCGCGTTTGCGGCGATTGCGGCAAGCAGGACGAGCAGGGGAATAAAAAGAATTTTTTTAATTCCGTCCTCCGCGAAGGAAAGAACGAGATACGCCGCGCCGAGCAGACAGGCGTAAACGACGGCCGAGATGAGGCCGATTTTGAGGAAGCGGGCGCGTTTTTCCCCTTTGAGGAGCGCGGCGCAGACGATAAAGGCGACGAGCAGGGCGAGGGTCAGCCAGATGGCGACCGAGCGGACGGCGTTCAGCGGCGTATCGAACAGCAAGGGATACCATTTTGCCGGATCCGCCAGAAGCGAATTGAGAAACATAAAAGAAACCTCCTTTGTTTTCTTTTGTCCGCCGCCTGCGCGGCCAAAAAAACCGCGCCCGTCGGCCGTTTTAAGGAAAACGGCGCGCGGGCGCGCGAAGCTTCTTCGACGCGTTATCGATCATCTCGCTCAAGTATTACCTTGCCGATTCAATGGTATAATCTCAGCTTTTTACAGCACCCACGACGGATAATTGAATTTTATGAAATTATGATAACATAGACGAAAGGAAAAGTCAACAAAAAACCGCGTGATTTTCAAAGGAGGGTAAAAATGCGTTACGATTTCTACGCCTATCTCGACAGAATGAAGTATATCAAACGCTGGCAGCTGATGCGTTCGGAGCGGGAGGAAAACATCATGGAGCACTCGCAGAGCGTAGCGGTAATCGCGCACGCGCTGGCGGTAATCCGCAACGAGGTATATGGCGGGAAGGCGGACGTCCTCAAAACGGTGCTCTACGCGATGTATCACGAGACGAGCGAGGTGATGACGGGGGATCTGCCCACGCCCGTCAAATATTATAACCGCAGTATCCACGGCGCGTACAAGCAGCTGGAAAAGAGCGCGTGCGAGAAGATTACCGACATGCTCCCCGAGGAGCTGAAAAAGGGAATCGCGCCCTTTGTACTGGCGGACGAGGACAGCGAGGAATACCGTCTCGTCAAAGCGGCGGACAGGCTTTCGGCGTATATCAAATGCCTGGAGGAGCTGCGTTCGGGCAACAGCGAATTTTCGAAAGCGAAAAAGAGCATCGAGGCGGATCTCCGTTCCCGCCATATGCCCGAGGTGGAATATTTTTTCGAAAACTTTATCCCGTCCTTTTCGCTGACGCTGGACGAATTGGAAGGCTTTTAAGCGCGAAATTTGTAAAAAACCGAAATTACAACCTAAAATTCACCCACTTTTCAAAAAATCTTAAAGCTATCAACGAAAATAAGGGTATAATAGTAAGTGTAAAGAAAATAATTTCCGATCAAAATCGGGAGGCGATTCATCTATGACAAAAATCTGGAAAGCGGCCGCGGCGATCGGCTGTACGGCCGTAATGGTTATAGGGCTTTCCGCCTGTGACTTTTCCCTGTTCGGCAACAATTCGAAATCCGCCTATCAGGTAGCCGTGGAAAACGGTTTTCAGGGCAGCGAGGAGGATTGGCTGAAAAGTCTGCACGGCGCGGACGGCAAGGACGGGGGCGACCTCGATATCGAAGAAATATACGCCGCCGCCGCAAAAAACGGTTACGAGGGCAGTTTTCTCGAATTTCTCAAGGAATACCTTTCCGCCGATATCAATGAGGACAATAATACCGACGCAATCGCGCACAATCTGATGTCGTCGGTGAAAATATATTCCGCGTTCGGCAACACCGTCGGCGGCGGCCCGTTGGCCACAACCAAGACGACCTATGCGATCGCGCAGGGCAGCGGCGTTATCTACGATTTGAACAGGGACGCGGGCAACGCGATCATCATCACAAATTATCACGTAGTTTATGATTACGAAAGCGACAACGGCGTGGCGGATTCCATCGATTTGTATCTGTACGGCGGCCTGGACGGCTACAGCGTCACGAGAAATTACTCGGGCGAGGTCACCGCGTATTCGGCGGGCGGCAGCAGCATTCACGCTACCTTCGTCGGCGGCGCGTCGGAATACGATATCGCGGTTCTGGAGGTACAGGGCAGCGAGGTGCTGAGAAACAGCTCGGCGGAGGAAGCCGTCGTCGGCAGCTCCGACGCGGTGGTTGCGGGCGAAAAGGTATTCGCCGTGGGCAACGCGGAGGGCGAGGGAATTTCCGTGACGAGCGGCGCGATCTCCGTGGATTCGGAATATATCACGATTCAGTCTATTTTGGGCGAGACGGATTCGTCGGGAAACCTCAAGGAAATATCCTATCGGGTCATGCGCACCGACGCCGCGATCAATTCGGGCAATTCGGGCGGCGGCCTGTACGACGCGCAGGGAAAGCTGATCGGCATCACCAACGCCAAGCAGATGGACACGCCGAATAAAGACGGCTCCATTCACAGCGTCGATAATATGGGCTACGCGCTGCCGATCACGCAGGTGGTGGGCGTCGTGGAAAACGTCCTCGCCAACGGCGGAACGGTCAAACGCGCAACGCTCGGCGTCACGGTGCAAACCGTCGATTCGAAATCGGTTTTAAGCGGCGGCAAAGCGGTGATCGTCGAAACGGTCTCCGTATCGGAAATTACGAAAGGCTCGCTTGCGGCCTCGGCGTTTAAGGTAAACGATATCGTCAAATCCGTAACGATCGGGGATACGACGACGGAGATCCTGCGCAACTATCAGATACGTGATCTGCTTTTGAACGTGCGCAAGGGCGATACCGTCACCGTGACGGTGGAGCGCGGCGGCGAGGAAAAAGCGCTTTCGCTCACCTTCGATCAGGACAAATATTTCACTGCGGTGGCGTAACCCCGCAGCGGGCTTCGGCCCCTTAACATTCGACCACACTAAATTTCTCTTTATATTTTTTTCATTATTTTCTCTCTTATATTTTTATGAAAGGGCGCATGCGCGGTTTCCGCGCGTGCGCTCTTTCATAATTTCCGCCAAAGCGCTTTTCCCTCTATACAGGATATTTTACACGGCCTGTCAACGCTCTTTTCCCTTTATGCAAATATTTCCCAAGGGCTGTCGAGGTTCGTCTTTCTCTCTATGCAGGATATTTCTCAAGGGTTGTCGAGGTTCGTCTTTCTCTCTATGCAGGATATTTTCCAAGGTTTGTCAATGCTCTTTTCCCTCTATGTAAAATATTTCCCACGGCCAGTCAAAGCTCCTTTCCCTCTATGTAAAATGTTTCCCGTTGCCCGCCGAAAGTCCCATTCTCTCTTTTTCCGTCTCTTCGCAAGATATTTTTCCGAAACCTTGACTTTTTTCCGCGGGAGGGATATAATGATAAAGTATATCACTGCCGCGCGCGGGCTTTTTTGCAGCGCGCGGAAAGGAAAAAGGTTATGAAGACCGAAGAATTTATCTCCTCTCTGTCGGAGATCTCGCAAAAAAATTCCTACCGATTCGAACAGCTTCGCGCGTGCGTGCCGCTGGGCAGAGACGACGCGGGCAACGTCGCGGTGGCGCACCGCGAAGAGAATCCCGAACGCTATCACCACGTCTGCGTGACGGGCGCGGGGCGCGGCGGGTTTATCCGTCGGCTGGTCGTGACGCTCTCCTGTCTGTACGATCGGGGGGAAGCGTCCTTTCTCGTCCTTTCCCCGCACGAGGAATACGGCGAGCTGCTCCGCCTCAAGGCGGCGGACGTCACCGTCCCGTTTATCCGTTCGTCGGCGGATTACCTCGCTGCGCTGGACGCCGTGCGCGAGCTGGTGCGCATGCGCTCCTTAAACGTCGGATTTCCCCGTCTGTTCGTTGTTTTGGACGGGCTCGAGGATTTGCCCGACGCCAAGCGCGACGGGATGCTGGAGCCCTACAGGCTGTGTTTCGACGCGGTGGGCGCGGGCAAGGTGGAGATCGTCACGGGCGTAGATCTGTTAAAGAGCATTTTCAGCGGCTATCCGGGCGCGTTCGTGGGGATCGGCAACTGCCTCGTCACCCCGAAAGGGGAGGGGAAGGCGGACGTCACTTACGTCAACACCGATTCCTCGCTGACTCTTCCCGCGGAGATTTCCTTTCCCGATTCGCCCTCGCTCGCGGAAACGATCGATTTTTTCAATTCTTTGGCCTGAAAAGCGGACCTCCCCTGAAAAATAAAAATTTTTTATATAAAATGCCCGCCTTCGCCCGGGAAACAAACGGCCTTTCCTTTTGTCGGCCGGACGGGCGGCGGCATTTTTTCGGAGACAAAAAGTAACCATGCAGAAAACGGACGATTTTCCCTATTCCCTCATTGCGGCCCCGCTGCTGGAGTGGTACCGCGCGAACAAGCGCGCCCTTCCGTGGCGGGAAAATCCGACGCCCTACCGCGTGTGGGTGTCGGAAATCATGCTGCAGCAGACGCGCGTCGAAGCCGCAAGAGACTATTATCTCCGCTTTCTGCGGGAGCTTCCCGACGTCGAAGCCCTGGCCGAATGCGAAGAGGACAGGCTTTTGAAGCTGTGGGAGGGGTTGGGCTATTACAGCAGGGTGCGGAATATGCAGAAAGCGGCAAAGCTCGTCGTCGAAAAATACGGCGGCGATTTTCCGCGCGAAGAAAAGGCTCTCAAGGCGCTTCCCGGAATCGGGGAATATACGGCGGGCGCGATATTGTCCATCGCCTACGGTCTGCCCGTGCCCGCGGTGGACGGCAACGTCTTTCGGGTGCTTTCCCGCCTGAGCGAAAATCCGACGGACATTTCCGAGCCGGCCTACCGTAACTATCTGGCGGAAAAGCTTCGCGCGGCCTATCCCCGCGACGGCGCGGGGTGTTCGGATTTTACCCAAAGCCTCATGGAGCTGGGCGCGCTCGTCTGTACGCCACGTTCCCCCTCGTGCGCAAAATGCCCCTTAAACGGCTTGTGCCGCGCGGCGGCGCACGGCACGCAGACGCGGTATCCCGTTCTGCCCGAAAAAAAGGAAAAGCGGAAAGAAAGGGTTTTCGTCTTTCTTTTGGAAACCCCGCGTGGGATCGCGGTGCGGCGAAGGGAAACGGGCGTCTTAAAGGGCATGGACGAGTTTCCCTCCCATGTCGTCAAAGGGGAGGAAACGCCCGAAGAGGTGCTTAAGGCATGGGGCGTGTCCGCGTTCACGGTCGTCAGAAGCAAAAATTACACGCATATTTTCACGCATATCCGCTGGGATATGACGTGCTTTTACGTCCGCGCGGAAATCGTTCCTTTCCCCACCTATTCTCTGGAGGAGATAGAACGGGACGTCTCCCTGCCCACGGCGTTTCGCCAGTGCGAGGAAATCCTTTTTCTGCTGGCTTAAGGAAAGATAAAAACCCCTTTCCGCCGACGAGGAAAACGAGGAAAACAAGATGAAAAAACAATATAAGCTCAATTTCGAAATGGTACCCGAAGAGTGCTGGTATGCCAATTTAAGGAGCGTTCTGCCTCCCGCACAGTGGGACAGGGTGCGCAGGGACGCGTATGCCCGCGCTGGCGGGCGATGTATGATTTGCGGCGCGCCGGCGTCGCGGCTGGAAGCGCACGAGCGCTGGAGCTACGACGATAAGAAAAAGCTTCAGAAGCTGGAGACGGTCGCGGCGGTCTGCCGTCGCTGTCACGAGGTGATCCACATCGGCCGCACGGCGCTGATCGGGCGGGGCGCGGAGGCGATGGAGCATTTCATGAAAGTAAACGGCTGTACGCAGAGCGAATATCACGAGGCCTTGGGCGAGGCCAACCGCCTTTATTTAGAGAGGAATAAGGTCGAGGGCTGGGCGACGGATCTTTCCTGGCTGAAGGATAATTTCGGGATATCGCCGCCCTTCGGCCGCTGAAAACGGCTTTGGTTCGGCACGGGACGGCCCCCTTGCACGGTTTTTTCCGACTTCATATCCACCCCGTTTTTCGGTTCTTTTTATTCCGATTTCGTGTCCCCCTCGTTTCCTCGTTTTCGGGGCTTCCGCTTTCGCTTTCCGCCCGAAAAATGATGGATTTTGTCACTCGCGGAAAAAACGGTACAAAAAAATTGGGAAAATATTCCCGAAAAGTACATTTTTATATTGAAAAAATAGAAAAGGTGTGATATAATACATAAAAGAAAAGGGAGGGCGTAAAAAACATGAAAGTCATTTTGGTCAACGGAAGTCCTCACGCGGAGGGCTGCACCTATACGGCGTTGAAGGAAGTGGAAAAGGCGTTGAACGCGGACGGCGTGGAAACGGAACTTTTTCAGCTGGGCACTGCCCCGATTTCGGGCTGCATCGGGTGCGGCGTTTGCCGCAGGCAGGGCAAATGCTTTATCGACGATAAGGTCAACGAATTTACGGCGAAAGCGGCTTCCGCCGACGGATTTGTGTTCGGTACGCCCGTGCATTACGCCTCCGCCTGCGGGGCCATGACCTCGTTTATGGACCGCGCCTTTTACAGCGGAGGAAAATCGCTGTGGTTCAAGCCTGCCGCCGCGGTAGTCAGCTGTCGCCGCGCGGGGAGCACCGCCACGTTCGATATGATGAACAAATATTTCACGATCAGCTCCATGCCCGTCGTTTCCTCCACGTATTGGAACGAAGTGCACGGCAGCAAGCCCGAGGACGTTTTTAAGGACGAGGAGGGCTTGCAGACCATGCGCGCGTTGGGGCATAATATGGCCTGGCTTTTGGGTTGTATTGCCGCGGGCAGAAAAGCGGGGCTCGAGCCCGTGCGCGAAAAGAAGATATACACCAATTTCGTCCGTTGACGGGCAAAGCGTCTTTTTGAAATCATATAATTTAAGAGAGGGATTGTTTATGCAGGAATATATCGTCGGGATCGATCTGGGCGGCATGAGCGCGAAAGCCGCGCTGTTCGATGCGGAAGGCAAAATTTTGGGCAAGACGACCGTGATCACGCGGGCGTCGGACGGGTTTGAGGGCACGGCCGAAAAGCTTGCGGACGCGGCGAAGGCCGCCGCGGAAAAGGCGGGCGTTCCCTTCGGGTCGGTCAGGGCGGTGGGGATCGCTTCCCCCGGCGTGGTCAACAGCAAAACGGGCGTGGTGCTCAAATGGGGAAATTACGGCTGGCTCAACGTTCCCTTGGGAGAAACGATGGAAAAGCTGACGGGGAAAGAGGTCTATGTCGCCAACGACGCCAATGCGGCGGCGTTGGGCGAGGCGAAATTCGGCGCCAGCGCCGTCTATGAAAGCAGTATTTTTATTACGCTGGGCACGGGCGTAGGCGGCGGGATCATCGTCGGTGGAAAAATGCTGGAGGGCTACATGAGCGCGGGCGCGGAGATCGGGCACATGATTTTGCGCGAGGGCGGCGCGCTGTGCGGCTGCGGCAGGCACGGCTGCTTCGAGTGCTATGCTTCGGCCACCGCTCTGATCCGTCAGACCAAGAAAAAAATGGAAGACAACTGCGACAGTAAAATGTGGGAGGTCGCCCGCAATTCGCTGGACAACGTGGACGGCAGAACGGCGTTCGAAGCCGCGCGGCAGGGGGATAAGGACGCGCAGGAGGTAGTGAAAAAATACGTCGGTTATCTCTCCGAGGGGATCGCCGACCTCGTCAATATCCTTCGTCCCGAAGCGATCGTACTCGGCGGAGGGATCGCCAACGAGGGCGAAGCGTTGTTCGTGCCGCTGAGAAAGGCGGTTGACGAGAGAAGCTATATTTCTTCCGCCGTCGTGCCCTTGAAGATCGTGGGCGCAAAGCTGGGCAACGACGCGGGCATGTACGGCGCCTATGCGCTTGCCAAAGCCAATTTATAAACGAAAATCTTTGCGAAAATAAACGTAAGAGGGGAAAGGAGAATATGGAAAAAATCAAAAATAGAAATCGGGCGCTTGCGTTTCTGCTGCTTTTGTTGTGTTCGATTCTTTTGCTCGCCGCGGCCGGTTGCGGCGACATAAACGTAAAATATAAGCTTTCCTTCGATTCAAACGGCGGTACGGAATGTGCGGCCGTTTCTTCGGACGATATAACGACGCTTAAAATTCCTTCCGATCCGAAGAAAGAGAACTTTGTTTTCGACGGGTGGTTTTGGGACGACGGCAGCTGGGAGAAGCCCTTTACGGTCAATTCCATTCTCGATCAGCCTGTTTCCGAATACATGACTATGACCGTTTACGCAAAATGGAAGGGCGTTTCCGTGTCCGTGTCCATGAAAAACGGCGAAACGGCCGAGACGAAGCAGATCGAGTACGGCGCGCCCTATGTTTTGCCCGTTCCGACGGGCGAGGCGGGGGACAAATTTCTCGGCGGGGCGACGGGCGCGGACAAAAAAGCTTTTCTGACGGACGAGGCGGGCAAAAGCCTTTCCGACTGTGATTTTTTGTCCGCGGAGGCGGTTGCCGTCTGGAAAGAAGGCAAGATAGCCTTGACGTTGAACGCCGGAAAGGGAACGCTCGATACAAAAATTTATTATGCGTTCAAAGGCTCGCCCGTGGGCGCGCTTCCCGTGCCGTTTTTGGACGGCTTCAGCTTCGCGGGCTGGTTTACGGCCGAGACGGGCGGCGAGAAAGTAGGCGAAGCTTCCGTTTTGGACGGCGCTCTTACCCTTTACGCGCGCTATGAAGAAATCAGGCATATCCGCATTACATACGACGGAAACGGCGGCGAAAGCAGCTGGGATACCCCGGTGCAAACCGCGCCCGCGGGCGAGCCGATACTGCTGGAGTACTGTTCTTTCCGTCGGGACGGCTGTACGTTCGAGGGCTGGGAATGCAACGGCACGGTGTATCAGCCGTACGAAAGCGTCTCGTTCGAGCCGGGCGAATACGTGATGAAAGCGGTATGGAAAGGGGGGTCCTACACCGTCATGTTTGAGGGCGGCGCTTCCCACGACGTCAGCGGAAGCATGGAACCGCAGAGCTTTGTCTGCGGCGAAGACAAGGCGCTTGCGCCCAACGCCTTTACTCGGTGGGGATATAAATTTTTGCATTGGGAAAACTTATTTTCCGACGCCGTTTATACGGACGGGCAAATCGTTTCCGACTTGACTACGCTCGAAGGGGACTTCGTATATCTGAGGGCGAAGTGGGCGCCCATACAATATACCGTCGTCTTTAAGGAAAGCGCGGATGCGGCGGACGGAATTTCAATCGATTGCGTTTTCGACGTTGCCCAAACGCCTCCCGTTATAGAAATTTATAAAGAGGGGTATCACCAAACCGGCTGGCAATCCGCTGAAGGTAATTTTCTCGGTCTTTACGAATATATGTACGGCTTGACGGTAACGGACGGCGCCGTTTTGGTTTTCTATCCCAAAATGGAGCTCAACCGCTACACGCTTGTCTTTGGCAGAGAAGAGGTATCCCTGGAATACGGACAGGAATTCGAGCTGCCCGAACCTCCCGCGAAAACGGGCTACGAGTTCGCTGGCTGGCGCTTCGATAGCTGGTATGCGACGGAGGCGTACGCTTCGGGGTCGTATCGCGCGGGCGAAATCGTGAAAAACGTCACGTTGCGTCACGACGTCGAGGTCAACGCATACGAGAATTGGACGCCCCTAACCTTTACCCTTCGGCTGTTCGCGGACGACGGCAGCGGCAAAACCCTCGACGTACAGGCGACTTACGACGAATATCTTACGCTTCCGATCGATTGGATAAACGCGCGGCCGAATTTCGAATTTTATAGCTTTTATTTCCCCGTCGGCGGGTCGGACGATATCCTTGCGCAATCTTTGTACGAGTCCCAAATCGAAAAATTGTACGAGGGCGCGAAAGAGGGCGTCGCTTCCCTTCACGCGATCTGGAAATACAAGTATGAGGGAAGCGGAACCAAGGAAGCTCCCTATCTGGTCGAAAACGCGGAAAGCATGGAAAGCATGGCGATGACGGCGTTCGCCGAGCAGAATTGGGATTCCACCACCGTTCGTACCAGTTTCCGTTTTACGGCGGATATCGATATGGCGGGTCGGACGTTTACGCCTATCGGCTGGTATAAAAACAGCGAGTGTTACGGCGTCGCAATCGAAGGCGGCGGGCACACGGTTTCCAACCTCGTGATTGCGCCGCCCGCCTGGTACGAAAAGGGTTCTTTCGTATATACGGGATTTATCAATAGAGCCAACAACTCCTCCGTCTCCGATCTCACGTTCGATACGTGCTCGCTGTCCGTCGATATTTCCGCTACGTACTACGAAGCGGGGATCGGCTTTATCTATGGCGATTCGTACCGATCTTCCGTCAAAAACGTTTCCGTAATCAATGCCGCTTTAAGCGTGACGGCGGGGAAAACGGTTCTCGGCGGCAACGGCTGTTATGTCGGCGGACTGTTGGGCCGCGATAGCTCTTACGAAATCTTAACCGGCAGTTTCTTTCAAGGCACGATAACGGTCGAGGCTCCCCGCGCCGTCGTCGGCGGCCTTGCGGGAACGTGCAGCAAAGTTACCGCCTGCGCGGCGGTCGCGACGATCCGCGTAACCGCCGAAGACGCGCTGGTTGCCGGGCTTTCCTGCGATTTTTATATTGCGGATAACTGCTACGCGGTTACGGACGCGGAAATTCAGGCGAAAACCGCAGTCGTCCATGAAGCGCTGTACGAGCGTTATTCCTTTGGCGATCACAGCTTGAAAAACGTATATTCCTGCTCGGCGTCCTCCTTTAAGCTCAACGGCAAAGCGGTTGAAAGCGAGGGGCCGAAAGCGCTCGTTACGCGGGAGGAGCTGAAAGATCCCGCGTGGCTCTCCGCGCATCTTCCCCTCATGGCGACGACCCGCTGGACGACGGAAGCGGGCTATCCCGTTCCCGGTTCGAGGGAACTTCGGACGATCGAAATTACGACGCAGAACGAGTTTTTGGCTCTCTCCGGCAAAAACCTCTGCGAGAGGTACGTTTTGAAAACGGACGTAAATTTAGAGGGGCTTACGTGGACGCCCGCGAGCATATTCGGCGAATTCGACGGCGGCGGCCATACGATTTCGGGCTTTAAGTCAAATGCGGCGACGGATTATCTGTCGGGATTTTTCAGCTTAAATTACGGTACGGTCTGCAACCTTATCCTGCGGGACGTTTCTCAGATGCTTCTCGTATCGAAAGAGGAGGGCGGCAAGATAATCTATGCCGGCGGCGTGGCGGCGAAAAATTACGGTCTGATCTACGCCTGCAAAACGACGGGAAAGATCGTCGTTCAGGCGGAAAACTGCAATGTATATGTCGGCGGCATAGCCGCCTGGAGCGAGGGCACGATTCTCTCCTGCTATGCCGAATGCGCGCTGACGGGGATCGCCAACGAAAATATCGAGTATTCTACGGGCGGCATGATTACGCTCGGCGGATATTTCGACTCGTACGTAAACGGAATCGCCTATTCCGAGGGCGGTACGATTTCCGGGTGTTATACGAAAGGCGCATACACGGCCAACGGTTCGGGATACATTGCCGTCGCGGGCGTAGCCAACGCGGCGGAAAAGTCCTTTTCTCTCGCCGATCTCGATTATCGGGACGTCGGCCCCAAACAGCGGGCGAAGATAAGCTATGTTTACGAAGCCGCAAAGGGATTGAAAGGCTGCGCGTCGCAAAAGATAAACGGCGTCCCTTCGGCCGGCGGTATTTTGGAGGATTTTTTCAAAACCGAAAATTATCTGACGGAGACGGTCGGGATGCGCGCGTATCGTTCGCCGGAGGGGCTTGCAAACGACCGGGAAGCGGCCTGGATTTTTACGGCCGACGGCTTTCCTAAACTTTATTTCGAAGTTTAAGCCGCGCGTCCGGTTGTTTCGGTGGATTTGCCGTAATCAATCCTTTGATAACCGGAAAGTGAAAAAATGTGACGGGCGCATGGATTTTTTCCTCCGCCCGTTGATTTTTTATCCGAAAGGGTTTATAATAGAAGCGGAAATGCGTAAGCGCGGAGTATTTACAGGCATTTCCGCGCCCTATTCAAACATTGCGACAGCGATGTTATAATAGAAGCGGAAATGCGGAAGCACGAAGTATATTTATGGGCATTTCCGCGCCCTATTCAAACATTGCGTAAGCGATGTTATAATAGAAAAGAAAATATGCAAACGCAGAGTATTTGCAGATATTTTCGCCATGCTATAAAAATAAAAAGACGACTTAAGGAGGTTGAATATGAGAAGAAAAATCGTCGCGGTGATCGGAAATAAATCGATAGAGGCGGACGGAATCCGTTACCGCCTCGCTTTTGAAACGGGAAAATTGTTGATCGATAACGGCTACCGCATACAGTCGGGCGGGCTGGGCGGCGTGATGGAAGCGGTTTTCAAGGGCGCGCACGCCTCGGAGAAATACCGCGAGGGGGATACCGTCGCCTTAGTGCCCTCGTTCGACGCGGAAACCGCCAATGCGTATGCGGATATCGCAATCCCCACGGGCATCGACATGATGCGCAACGCTTTGGTCGCCAATGCCGACGCGGTGATCGGGATCGGCGGCGGCGCGGGTACGATGTGCGAGTTTGCGTTCGCCTGGTCGCTGAAACGCCTCATCATCGCCTATCGCAATTCGGGCGGGTGGAGCGAAAAGCTGGCGGATACCCGCCTCGACGACGCCGTGCGTTATCCCGAAATTCCCGACGATCGGGTTTACGGCGTAGAGGACGCAAAAACGGCCATAAAAATTTTGAACGAACGAATCGGCCTCTATGCCTTACGCCATAAGGGAATCCGTTAAGTTAAAAGTGCATATTTCAAAACGCGGAAAATTCAATTTTCCGCGTTTTTTCAAAAAATGCGTCTTAAGTGCCTGAAAGCCTTGATTTTAAAGGGAAAGAGTGATATAATATAATTCATAGTAAAAAGATAGGAGAATATGAGGCATGATGGTTTCCACCAAGGGCAGATATGCGCTGCGCGTAATGCTCGATTTGGCTGAATACGGACATGGGGGGCACGTTTCTCTCGCGGATATTTCCGCTCGTCAGGAAATTTCCTTAAAATATCTCGAGGCGATCGTGGCGGCCTTATCGAAGGCGGGCTTCCTCGAAAGCAGGCGCGGCAAAACGGGAGGATATCGTCTGGCAAGGCCCGTCAACGCATACACGGTAGGCTCGATTTTGAAAGCGGCGGAGGGAAGCCTTGCCCCCGTTTCCTGTCTCGAGGGCGGGACGGAGCTTTGCAAACGCTCGCGACATTGTCTCACTTTGCCCGTTTGGAAGGAACTTGACAGGCGTATCGACGAATATCTCGAAAGCGTTACGCTTGAGGACGTTTTGGAGAAAAAAGTAAAAATTGGGGAAGAATTTGACGGGGCAGGTAAGCAATGACGGAAAATACGGAAGAAACGTCTTCAAAGGCTTCGAAAAAAAGGCCGCTGAAACAGAGGCTTGCAGAAAAATGCCGCAAACTCAAAGAAGAGACCTTGACGCTGTATTTAAGTTTCTTTGAAATCCCGTGGTATAAAAAAATACTGCCCTTTCTCGTAGTATGCTACGCCGTTTCTCCCCTCGATCTGTTTCCCGATTTTATCCCCGTTTTGGGGATGCTGGATGATTTTCTCCTCGTCCCTTTGGGAATTTGGCTGTGCAGAAAAATTATTCCCGACGAAGTTTGGGCGAAAAACAAGAGCGAGGTACAAAGCGGCGTAAAAATAAAAACCTCCTATAAAATTTTTGGAGTTCTTTTTATCCTTTTGCTATGGGCGGCGATCGTCGCGGTTATTCTTGCCGCCTGCGGCGTCATTTGAAAAATTTCTCATTTTTTCCTGCAATTTTGTTGACAAACGGAATGAAATGTGCTAAAATCCTATATAACAAGTAGGAATTAAATTTTTCGAAAGAAACGCACATAATAGAAATGCAAAAGGAGTAAGAAAGTGGACAAGATGACGATTTGCGCAGATAATGCGGAAAAGAAGATTTGCGCAGACAATGCGGAAAAGATGGCGGTTTACGCAGATAATGCGGCCACGACGCGCATGAGCGACGCCGCATTGTCCGCTATGCTGCCTTATCTGAAAGAGGAATACGGAAACCCCTCCTCCCTTTATGCGTTTGGGCAGCGGGCGAAGGAGGAGCTGGAAAAGGTGCGCGCTTTCGTGGCGGCGGCCTTTCGGTGCGAGCCGAGGGAAATTTATTTTACCTCGGGCGGAAGCGAGGCGGACAACCAGGCGCTTTTGTCGCTGGCGGCGCTGGGCGAAAGAAAGGGGAAAAAGCATATTATTTCCACGGCCTTCGAGCATCACGCCATACTGCATACTTTGCAAAAATTGAAATCGCGGGGCTTTGAGGTGACGCTTTTGCCTGTACATGAGGACGGGCTGGTGCGGCCGACCGAGGTGGAGGCGGCGATCCGTCCCGACACGGCGTTTGTCACGGTCATGTATGCGAATAACGAGATCGGGACGATTCAGCCGATCCGCGAGATCGGAAGGATTTGTCGGGCGCGCGGCGTGCCCTTCCATACGGACGCGGTACAGGCGGCGGGGCATCTCGATATCGACGTACAGGCGGAATGTATCGACGCGCTGTCCCTTTCCGCGCATAAATTTCACGGGCCCAAGGGAGTGGGCGCTCTGTATTTCCGTAAAATATACCCTCTTGTCAGTCTCGTCGAAGGCGGCGCGCAGGAACGCGGCAAACGCGCGGGTACGGAAAATCTTGCGGGCATCGTCGGGCTGGGCGCGGCGCTGAAGGAAGCGATGACCGATTGTGACGGCAAACAGGCGAGGATTTTCGCGCTGCGGGATAAGCTGATTGCAGGGCTGAAAAAAATTCCTCATTCGCGGCTCAACGGAGACGGGGAAAAGCGGCTTGCGGGCAACGTCAACGTGTGTTTCGAGGGCATAGAGGGGGAATCCCTGCTTCTGTTCCTCGACGATGAAGGGATTATGGCAAGCTCGGGCAGCGCGTGTACGTCGGGTTCGCTCGACCCGAGCCACGTCCTTTTGGCGATCGGGGTGCCGCACGAGGTGGCGCACGGCTCTCTGCGGCTGACGTTAAGCGAATATACCACGGAAAAGGAAGTGGATTACATCATAGAAAAAGTGCCCGAAGCAGTGAAGCGGCTTCGGGATATGTCGCCCGTGTGGCGGGAACTTCAGGAGGGCAAAAGACAATATGTTATACAGTGAAAAGGTAATGGATCATTTCAGAAATCCCCGCAACGTGGGAATCATCGAGGATGCCGACGGCGTCGGAGAAGTGGGTAACACCGTCTGCGGGGATATCATGAAAATTTATCTCAAGATCAGGGACGGCGTTATCGAGGACGTCAAATTTAATACTTTCGGCTGCGGCAGTGCGATCGCTTCCAGCTCCATGGCGACCGAGATGATCAAAGGCAAGCCCGTCGCCGAGGCGCTGGAGCTGACCAACAAGGCTGTGGCGGAAGCGCTCGACGGCCTGCCCGCGCATAAATTGCACTGCTCCGTATTGGCGGAGCAGGCGGTAAAAAAAGCCGTAAAGGACTATTATGACAAAAACGGGATTTCTTACGAACCCGCTCTTTTCAGGGAGGAGGAAATCCACTGTCACGGCTGAATAAGTCTCGGCCCCGCAGATTATTTTTCTGCGGGGCTGTTTTTACGGGCTCTTCGACGGCTGACGGAGTGCAAAAGAGGCCGATTTCAGAGGGGGCAGCGTTTTGGGAATAATCCAGACATAAAAGGTTTTTGCAGGCGGATACGGCTCGCCCGTGCGGTAAACAAGGCGTCCGTCGGATAATCAGGAGATAAAAAATTTTTGCGGCCGGATACGGAAAAAGGAAAGCGTAGGGCTGCATTATTTTTAACAAAAAGTATCCCGCCCGACCGCGGGCGGGGAGAGCGGAACAGAAGCGGCGGAGCGTAAGATTCAAAAATCCGAGGGGGAAAATTTTCTCTCGTAATGCAACGCGGTTTCCGCTTTTTCCAATTCGTCCGTCCAGCTTTCGATAAGGGTAAAGGCATTGAACGCAAAGGCTGTTTCCGTTCCGTCGATATCGACAAGCAGGGAAAGGGAGACGACCTCGCCCGATTCCCGGTTTCCCGGCGGGTAATGGGGGAAAGCATGAAAGGAAAGAATTGCCGCGTAGCCCTCTTGAAGCCGATACCTGACGATGAAGATATCCGCGGGGCGGCTGTCCGTCCGCAGGCCGCTGTCGTAGATATATAGACAGCTTTTTACGCTTACGCGGCCGATCGTGCGATTTGTTTTCAACGTCACATACCCGACGGAAAAACCATATCCGCCCGCTCCCGTTCCGTAGTATTGTATTCCTACCGTTCCGCTCTGCGGCGACTCCGAAAAGGAAAGCTGTTTCGGGAGAGTACGTCCGCTTACGGCGATTGCGGCGAAAAAAGGCAGGGCCGACAAAACGGCGGCGGCAGAAAAGAGCTTGATTTTGCGTTTCGGTTTCCGATGGCAGGAAACCGCATAGCCGCCGACGAGCTGTAAAACGCCGAGCGCGGCGATCGGATAATAGCCCGCGGGAATTTTGTATTTTTCCGTACCGTAAATTTTATTGACAAAGGGAATACAGCTCCCCGCGAGAAGAATACCTAGGGCTGTGACGAACGCGAGACACCACTCGGGTTTCATGCCGCCGCCCGGGTTTCCCTTAACGGTTTTTACCAGCAGGGCGAGGGAGAGGACAAGCTGGACAAAAGAGAGAAAGGGGAGCAAGGTTAAAAAAGTTTCGAGGCGGTTTTTCGTATCGACGGAGAAATAACCGTGCAAATAGGGCTTATCGAAAATACATCTGAGCCATTCGCAGGGGGAGAGAGAATAGGCGCCGCGGGAAAGCGTCGCCTGTACGGGAGAATAGAACAGACACAGGCAAAACAGCGCCAGATAGACGAAGAGGGCGGGAAAGGTAAATTCGTTTTGCGTCACTTGACGCAGACGGAGACGAAAAAGTCCCCGTCTGTTTTCTTCGCAGATTTTTCCGATTTCACCCTCGCTCGACGTTTGCCGCGCGGGCGGCGCGGAAGAAGGCGTTTCGGAGACGGAGGAATGCGGACGTCTGCCCGTCAATAGTTCGTCCACGGTGACGTCGAACGCCGCCGCGATTTTCGGCAGCAGGGAGACGTCGGGAAGCCCGTATTCGTTCTCCCAACGGCTGACGGCTTTGTCCGTAACGCCGAGAACCGCCGCCAGCTGCTTCTGCGTCAGGCCTTTTTTCTTTCGCAGCTCCGCTATGATTTTTCCCGCAACGATTTCGTCCATACACCCTCCCGATTCCTTTTTCTTTCATTATATACGAAACGCGTTCCTTTCGCAAGGCTTTTTCGAAAATCCCTTCTCTATGCTTCATATACCCGAAAAAAAACTCCTTTTCGCGGGGGAAAAGGAGAGGAGGGGGAGACGTCGGCGGGATTTTTGCGGAAAAAGAATATACGGAGAAGAAATAGCTTTGGCGAAGCTTCCGCAGGGAAAAAATATACGAACAGTAAACGACTTGGTCGAAGCTTTCCCGGGAAAAGAATACACGGGCAGTAAACGGCTTTGGCGAGCTTTTCGCCGCGCTTCTATACGAAAGGGTGCTCCGCTTTGATGACGGCGTAACAGTCGGGATTTTTTTCGGAAATGCGTTCCGACACCCGTTTCGCGGCTTCCGCGGTGGAAAGCTTGCAATCCGACGGGACGCAGAGATCGAAGATCATGTTGATATGTCTGCCGCCGTACGTCATGCGAAAATCGTGAATGGTAAAGGCGGGGTCTTCGTCCTCGGCCGCTTTTTCTGCCAAAATACGCATTTCGTCCACCCGCGGATCGTCCATGACGATGGGATCGAGATGAATGGTGACGACGCAGCCGAATTTTTCGTTCATGTCCCGTTCGATGCAGTCGATAACGTCGTGCGCGTAATTGATGTCGCTGTTTGCGGGCACTTCCGCATGAAAGGAAATAAATTTCCGCCCGGGACCGTAGTCGTGGACGATGACGTCGTGAATCCCCGCCACTTCGGGATAGCCCTTGACGAAGTCGTAAACGGCTTTGATAAATTCGGAGCTCGGAGGCGTGCCCAGAAGCAGGTCGATCGTCTCTTTCGCGGCCTTGAGGCCCGTAAAGAGAATGAAGCACGCGACGAGTATCCCCGCCCAGCCGTCGATTGCCAGACCCGCGAATTTTGCCACCAAGGCGGAAACGAGGACGAGCGTGGTGGCCACGACGTCGGAAATACTGTCGAAGGAGGTCGCCTTTATCGCGGACGAATCGATCAGCCTGCCGATTTTGCGGTAGAAGAAAAACAGCCACAGCTTGACGAGGATCGCCGCCCCGAGCAGTACCAGCGTGAGGGTGGTGACGGAGGGAAGCCGGGGGGAGGCGATTTTTTCGATGGATGACTTAAACAGTTCCGCGCCGACGAGAATGATCAGCATATCGACGATAAAACCCGTGATATATTCCAGCCTGCCGTGTCCCAGCGGGTGTTCCTTATCCACGGGCTTGGAAGCCAAACGGAAGCCGATGAGCGTGACGACGGACGAGCCCGCGTCGGAGACGTTGTTGAAGGCGTCCGCGATCACCGCGACGGACGCGGCCAAAAGCCCCGCCGTCAGCTTCCCCGCAAACAAAAGCAAATTCAATAAGATTCCCGTTATCCCTGCCAGCGCGGCGTAACGGCCCCTCACGGCGGGGTCGGTGACGTTGTCTTTGTCCTTGACGAACAGCTTTATCAGAAGTTTTGTCATTTGTTTCCCTCAAAAACGAGTTTATCATTATTATATGCCCGTGCGGGGAATTTGTCAACGGAAAAAGGGGCGCAGTTGGTTCCGTAGGAGGTTTGTTCGGGATATTTATCAATGGAAAAGAAATAGACGCCTTGCTTCGTAAAAGAGCTGGTTTGGAAATTGTCGCGGAAAAGAGATAGACGGTTTGCTCCGTAAAAGAGCTGGTTTGGGATTTATAGCGGAAAAGAAATAGGCGGTTTGCTCCGTGTGCGTTTCATTTTGGATACCGTCTATCCGCGGAAAAAAGGCGGGCGATTTTTCTCGTCAATTTTGCGGAGCGTCCTCTCCGTCGTTCTGCGCGTTTGCCTGTTCGGCGGCCTTGCGCCGCGCTTTTGCGGCTTCCGCCTTTGCGATGCAGAAATTGACGAGCGATACGATAGCAATAATGATCGCGATGACCACGAAAATCGCCAGCAGTCCCTGCCAGAGAATGGTGAGCGCATCTTTGACGGTTTCCCAATTGAGCGGGTCGAGTTTGGGTGCCGATAATAAATAATTCATAGCGTTTCTCCTTTATGCGAGCGCCTGTACAAGGGCGATGATGAGGCCGCCGACGGTGGCCGAGGCGATCTGTCCCGAAACGTTTGCCCCGACGGCGTGCATGAGCAGGTGATTGGAGGGATCTTCCTTGATACCCATTTTTTCGATGACGCGCGCCGACATGGGGAAGGCGGAGATCCCCGCCGCGCCGACCATGGGATTAATCTTGTTTTTGGAAAAGAGATTCATCAGTTTAGCGCACATTACCCCGCCCACGGTATCGAATACGAAGGCGAAGAGCCCGAGTCCCATGATCATCAGGGTTTCCCAACGCACAAACTCGTGCGCCTGCATACGGAACGCGATGGTGATGCCCAAAAGCAGGGTGATGATATTGGAAAAGGTGGTTTGCGCCGTTTCGGACAGCGATTTCAGCACGCCGCATTCGCGGATCAGGTTGCCGAACATCAGCATGCCGACGAGGGACAGGGAAGCGGGCGCAATCAGCCCCGCCACCACCGTGACGATAATCGGGAAGAGGATACGCGTCAGCTTGCTCACCTGTTTCGCGCTGTAGTGCATTTTGATCTGACGTTCCTTTTTCGTGGTGCAAAGCTTCACCACGGCGGGCTGAACGATGGGCACCAGCGCCATATACGAATAGGCGACCACCATGATCGGCGCGACGTAGTCGGACACCAGCTTGATGGCCACGAGTATGGAGGTGGGCCCGTCGGCGGCGCCGATGATGGCGATGGCGGCGGCATTGGGCAGAGAGAAGCCGATGAGCGCGGCCAAAATCAGCGTGAGGAATATACCCAGCTGTGCGGAGCCGCCGAGAATAAACAGCTTCGGGTTGGACAGCAGGGGCCCGAAATCGATCATGGCGCCGATGCCGATAAACAGCAGAATGGGCATGGCCTCGCTTGCCTCGATACCTACCTTAAACAGGGAGGAGAGAATTCCGTCGTCGGCGATTACGGCCGAGCCGGGGATATTGACGAGTATCGCGCCGAAGCCCATGGGCAGCAGCAGAGCGGGCTCCATATCCTTTTTGATGGCGAGGAAAATCAGCGTGCCGCCGATGAGCCACATGACGACCTGCTGCCACTCCACCTGGGAAATGGTTTCGATGAGAAAGTGCATAACGTACCTCCGAAATAAAATAAAAGACCGCAACGTAAATATTCCCCCAAAAGAGGAATTTTACGCCGCGGTCTTATCGTTTAAGATGAATCCAAATCCTGCCACGTAGGGCGGATTGTGTTATTGATATTCATCGGACGCCGTCGGACAAGCGCCCCGATTACTCCCCGAAGCAAAACGTTTGTTCCGCGTAGGCCGCGGGACTGTTACATTATATAGGAAAAAAGGACGGATGTCAAGAAAAAAATACAAAAAATTTTTCGGCTTGTAAATTTCGTTTGACATTCCTTCGCGGCTCTGCTAAAATAGTGCAAAACCGAAAAACAGAAAAAACGTTCGCCGCGAAAGCGGCAAAGGAACGCCGAACAAAACGGCGCTGAAAAGACAATTTATGCATGTCCGATATTTTTCAGAGAACGACGAAGACACGTTTCTAAGGCTTTGCGGGGAATTTTATAATTCCCACGCCACCCTGCGCCCCTACGACGCGCAAATCGCGGAAAAGACCTTCCGCCGCGTGATCGACCATCACGAAAATCTGTGGGGGTATCTCATCTTCGAGGAGGAGGGCGGCCCCGCGGCGGGGTACGGACTGCTTACCACCTATTGGTGCAACGAGGAGGGCGGAAACGTGCTCCTTTTGGACGAATTGTATATCTCGCCCGAGTTTCGGCATCGCGGGTATGCGAAACGGTTTATGGACTGGATAGAAGAAAAATTCAAAAAACGGGCGGTGTCGATGACGCTGGAGGTGCTGACGGGCAATCAGCGCGCGATTTCGCTTTATAAAGAGGAAGGGTTCGATCCCGATTCGGACGAACGGGACGCGGAAGGACACGAATTTGTCTATTACAGCAAGAAGCTCGCGCGGCGCGCGGGGCAATAGAAAAACGGGGAGGGGGAGAGAAGCGGATGGCGCAAAGCGGAAAAACGGCAAAGATAGCGGCGGGGGCCACGGTGCGGCGTTTGAAAAAGCAAGCGCGCACGGCGGGAATTGCCGCGGCGTTTTTTCCGGCGGTATGCCTTGCGGGAAGCTTTTTCCTCTCGGGCCCGGGGAGGATCGCCTTTGCGGCGGGAACTGCCGCGGCGATTATCGCGTGTCTGATTTTTTGCGGAAAATTTGCGGCTTCGGCGCGGCGGATCGTAAAAGAAGCGGAAAAATACTCTTTCGCCTTGACGGAAGCCTTTTTCTTTGAGTGTTTCGGGCCCTTTCTCGCGCTCAACGTTTCTTTTAGGGACGATAGAGGGACGCTGCGGGAAGGGCGGACTCGGTTTCTTTTCGGAATCCGCGACCTGGAAGCCTGGCAGAATATTCCTTTGGAGATCGCCTATCGCGGCGCGGACGAGCGCGTTATCCTCATCGGCGGGGCGCCCGGGAAAAAAAATCGGTGAAAAAATCCCGAAAAGGGAAAAAGAAGGGACAAAAACGCTTGCCAAAGGGAAAAAAATCGTATATAATAAACCTTGACTTCGAATGTTCCGCCGATCTTTTTATTCGGGCGCGGTGAGGAATCGGGCAGCGGATCGTGAACATTTCGTAACTAACGGAGGTAAAGTCACATGAAAGGATTAATCGAAGCTATCGATGCGGAAAGCCTGAAAGCCGAAGTCCCTGCGTTTAACGTGGGCGATACTGTGAAAGTAGGCTATAAGATCATCGAGGGCGGCAAGGAGAGAGTGCAGAATTTTGAAGGCGTCGTGATTGCGAAAAGAAACGGCGGCATTCAGGAAAGCTTCACGGTGCGCCATATTTCTTACGGCGTGGGCGTGGAAAAAACCTATCCTCTTCATTCCCCGAAGATCGCGTCCATCAAGGTCGTGAGAAAGGGTAAGGTAAGAAGAGCCAAGCTGTACTACCTGCGCGCATTGACGGGTAAGGCCGCCAAGGTTAAGGAAAAAATCTAAATCGGCAGGCAGGGTTAAACCGATTGAAAAATAAGTTCGCCTAAAGTCAGGGGCGGACTTATTTTTTTATTTCCGAAAAACCCGCGGAAATCGTTTTACATTTTTTCTCGTTTCATGTAAAATGTATAGAGGAAAGTTCTATCACGGCGGAACAAAAGCAAACAGAGGAGGCTTTTCAGCTCTATGAATCATATCACTGCTCCCGGAAAAAAAGCGCGCGGGAGGCTTTCGGGCTTTTCCCTGGCGTTTATCATCCTGTTCGTGTTGTTTTTTGCGGCGGGGTTTGGGTCGCTCGGCTCCTTTCGCAGCACGGGCAAGGCGTTTTCCTATGTCTCGGGCGACAATAACATCGCCGTTTTTAACCTCGAAATGACGGACAAGCAGTCGAAGCTGACGGCCGTTTACGTCAACGTCGGAAACGTTTATACCGAGCTCGGGGCGGATACCAAAATCACCGTCAAGCGTACCAATTCTTTGGATACCAAGCCCGGGATTACGGTGGGCGAGGCCACGATCGGCAATATCTATTCGAAAAAGGATAAGACGGAAGGCGCCAATTTCAACTGGATTTCTATTGCGACGGGAAAAGACAAGCTGGACGCGTCGGCAAAAACGATTTCCTTCTCCGCTACCGCCAACCTCGATCTCAACGAAATCGTCTGTATCGGCAACGACGGCAAGCCCATTCCCATGTCCGTCAATACGGAGCTCAGCCAGGGCTTTTCCCTGCAGAAAAAACAGCTCTCGTACGCGATAGACGCGCCGAATTCCTTTGTCGGTTCCAATGCCGCGCGGAATAACTTTACGGCGGAGGAGGCGTACTATATGACCTCTATCCATACCGTGCTCGGCGGAGGGGCGATTGCTTCGGGAAGCGTCTATAACGTCGATCGGGATTTCAATTCGCTCGCTACCGTACTGCTTCTGCCCTCCGTCGCCGTTTTTGGCGACAGTACGTTCGCCCTGCGGCTGACCCCCTTCCTCGCTACCTGTGCGACGCTGATTTTGGTCTATCTGTTCGGTTCCCTGCTCTTTAAGGACGAAAAATACGGCTTTGTGTTTGCTCTGCTCTTTGCGGTCGGCGGTCTCGCCACGACGGTGGGGCGCCTAGGGGCGCCGTATGCGCTGCTCGCCTGCTTCCTCGTCGCAAGCGCCTATTTCATGTATCGGTTTTTCTCCAAGGGGATTTCGTCCGAGCATGTCGTCAGGGGCGGACTGAACGTTCTCTTTTCGGGGCTGTTTGCGGCTTTGGCCCTTGCGATGAATTTCCTTTCGATCTTCCCCGTCGCCGCAATCCTCGCGTTGTTCGGCTTCGGCATGCGCCGTCAGAAGCTGGCGTATAAAAACGAACTCGTCAAACACCTGCCCGCCGCTCCGTCGTCGGAAAGCGCATCCGAATTTTCCGAAGAGCAGACCGCGGAGACGGAGGCTAAGCTCGGGACATTGGAAAAGGAAAACAGACCCGCCGCCTCGGAGCAAGCGGCTAAACCCGCTGCCGCGGAGAAGGAAAACAAGCCTGCCGTTGCGGAGAAGGATATTAAATCCGCCGCCGCGGGGAAGGGCGCTGCGGCGATCGCTTTGATCGGCAGGGAGGGCAAAGAGATGAAGGCGGCCTATGCGTATAAAACGCGCATATCCTGGGCGTTTGCCGCGATCTCTTTCGTGCTGGCTACCTTTCTCTTTATGCTGCTCGCCAGCGTCGTCACCTATAACGCTTACGTCAAGACCTTCGACGACCCCTCCAATCCCTCTCTGAGCTATGCGGCGCTGCTGGGCAAAGGGTTTGCCGCTCCTTTCAGAATCGATAATATTACGAAATATACCTCCGCGAACGCCGTCAACGTTTTGGCCTGGCTGATGCCCTTGAAGGCCTCTACCGTTTACGACGCCATCCGCGTCCCCGTCGCCAGCAACCGTTATCTTGCCTGGAACGTTTCCATGAACGCGGCGGTGTGCGTGGCCGCGCTGATTTCTTTCGCGTTCTGCACGGTGAGCGTGATCAGCGACCTGTTTTCGAAGGAGCGCGGCGGCCGTATCGCCAGGCGCGTCCGCCGTATCTATCTCGTGCTTTTGGGCGGTATCCTGTCCGCGATGCTCGCTTCGGCGTTTGTGAAAAATACCTCGATGCTGCAAAGCGCGCTGTTCGGCGTTTTCTATCTCGGCTTCATTCCGCTGGCAACGAAGATATGCCAGCCCGCGGAGATCGTACTCAACGGGAAGGGCAGAGCCAAAACGTCCGCCGCGGACATTATTCTCATCGTCTTATGCTTTATATTTGCGGTATTTTTCGCTCTTTCCGTGCCGAGCATGTACGGGTTTGAAATATCCGCGACGGCGGCCAAGCGGATGTTCGGCTGGACGAGTATCTTTTCAAACGGATATTTCCGCGTGTGACGCGGGAAGAAATACCGACGCATTTTCCGCGGGGCGCGCATGCCCCTGCGGAATTTGTTTTTTAATCCGCTTATCAAAAGCTTCCATGGGCGGCTGCCGCATACGGCCGTTCCCTGCGGAATTTGTTTTTGACAGGCTTGTCAAAAGGGGGAAAACGCATGATCGCAAAGGTGCAGAGCTATGCCCTGTCGGGGCTGGAGGGGACGCCCGTCACGGTGGAGACGGACATCTCCCGCGGACTGCCTTCCTTCGAAATGGTGGGGCTGCCCGACGCGGCGGTGAAGGAGGCGAAGGAACGGGTGAGAAGCGCGGTGAAAAACAGCGCGCTCGAGTTCCCCGCGCATAGGATTACCGTCAATTTCGCGCCCGCTTATGTCCGGAAAGAGGGGTCGGCTTTCGATTTGCCCGTCGCGGTGAGTATTCTTTCGGCCTACGGGGTATTAAAAGCCGACGCGGAAGAGTACATTTTTTTTGGCGAGCTTGCCCTGAGCGGGGAGCTGCGCCCCGTGACGGGCGTTCTGCCCGCCCTGATCTCCGCGCGGGATCAGGGCTTCAAAAAATTTATCGTCCCCGCGGGCAACGCGAAGGAAGCGGGATACATACGCGGGATAGAAGCTTACGCGGCGGAATCTTTGAAGGCGGTAGCGCTGCACCTGTCGGGCGCGGCGCCGTTGACGCCCGTTTCCCCGTCGGAGTTTTCCGCGGTGAAAAAGGAGGAGCCTTACCCCTTCGATTTATCTTTCGTCAAGGGACAGCCCGTCGCGCGGCGCGCGCTGGAGGTGGCGGTGGCGGGCGGGCACAACTTACTTTTCGTAGGACCTCCGGGCAGCGGAAAGACCATGCTTGCCCGCGCGATTCCCTCCGTCTTGCCCGATATGAGCTTCGAGGAGGCTTTAGAAATTACCAAGATACATTCAGTGGCGGGGACGCTGGGAAAAGAGGGAATCGTCTCGCGCCGACCCTTTCGGACCCCGCACCACACCGCCTCCACCGTTTCCCTCTGCGGCGGCGGAAGCCGTACCGTGCACCCCGGAGAAATCAGCCTGGCGCACGGCGGCGTGCTCTTTCTCGACGAGCTGCCCGAATATAAGCGTTCCGCGCTGGAGTCCCTCCGCCAGCCTCTGGAGGACGGCGTAATCACCATTACCCGTTCGGGCGGGTCGGTCACCTATCCCGCCTCGTTTATGCTCTGCGCGGGCATGAATCCCTGTCCCTGCGGCAATTACGGCAGCCGCGAAAGGCAATGCACCTGTCTGCCCAACGACATACGCCGCTACCGCGCCCGCGTGTCCGGCCCCCTTCTCGACCGTATCGACATTCAGGTAGAGGTGGACGGCGTCGCCTACGACGATCTCGTTTCCCGAAGGGAGGAGGAATCCAGCGCGGAGGTAAAGCGCCGCGCCGACGCCGCGAGACGTATCCAGAGACAGCGGTTTGAAGGGGGCAGGGCTGCGACAAACGCGGAAATGGGAGAAAAAGAGCTGCAGCAATTTTGTGCGCTCGACCGAGAGGGCGAGGAGGTTTTGCGGGAGGCGTTTTCGCGGCTTCGGCTGTCCGCGCGGGCGCGGACGAGAATTTTGAAGGTGGCGCGCACGATAGCCGATCTTGCGTATTCGGAAAATATCCGCGCCGAGCATTTATACGAGGCGATCTCCTACCGCACCTACGGCGCGGCGGCCAAGGAAGAGGAATTTTTATGAGGAGAAGGGGGCTTTTTCGGCGGGATTAAAGAGCGGAATTTTGACGATAAAAAGGAAAATTTCAACGATGAGAAAGAGCGGGAGCTTGACGATAAGAAAAGGAGAAATTTTAACGATGAAAAAGAGTCGGAGCTTGACGATGAGAAAAGGAGAAATTTTATGATAAAATGGGTCTATTGCGGCGTGCTTATTTTTCTTTCCGCAATTGCCTTCGCGGCGTATGCGATCGATAAGAAAAAAGCAAAGTCGGGCGGCTGGCGGATCTCCGAGCGCACGCTGCTCTGTCTGTCCTTTTTCGGCGGGGCAATCGGCGGCTATGCGGCGATGTTCGCCTGTCGGCATAAGACGCGGAAATGGTATTTCCATTTTCTCAACCTGCTGGGGCTTTGCTGGCAGGTCGCGGCGGCGGTGGTCTTGTTTGTCGGAAAAGTGTAAAGGACGCTTGTCTGCGGGAGTAAAAGCGGAAGAAGCCTGTTTTTGAGACAAGGTATAAGAAAATCTTCGTCTTCGAGACAAAATACGAGAGGAACTTGTTTTCGAAACAAAGCATAAAAGAAGCTTATGGAATGAGGCGCAGAAAGGCCTTGTTTTCGAGACAAGATATAAGAAAGGTTTTGTTTTTGAAATTAAATACGAAAGGGCCTTGTTTTGAAACAGAGTACGGAAAGGCTTTATTTCGGGATAGAGCACAAAAGGGATTTTGAACGGTGACCGTCTAATGGAATATACTTCCGAAGAAAAGGCATATATCTGGCTGGACTCTTTTGCCCTGGAAAGGAACGAAAAGAGGCGGCTGTTGTCACAAGCGGGCGGCGCGGCGGCGCTTGTCCGCGATTTTCCGCGTTTTGGAAAAGAATTGATTAAATCGGGCAAAGAAAGCGTATATAATACTATGCTCGAAAGTCTGTCGGACGGCGGAGAAGGCTTGAAAAAAACGCTCGGGAAATTGGAGCGGGAGGGAATCAAAGCCGTCGCCCGCGTTTCCGCCGACTATCCCGACGCGCTGAAAAACCGTGCGGACGCGCCGCCCGTTCTTTACGCAAGAGGAAATACGGCGCTTTTGAAAACGCGCATGTTCGCGGTGGTGGGTTCCAGACGGACGCCCGCGGCGGCTTTGCGGTTGGGCGCGGAGATCTGTCGGGAACTCTCGGGCGCGTTCACCGTCCTGACGGGTACCGCGGAAGGCGGGGACAGCGCGGCGATTACGGGCGCGCTGAAGGGGAGCGGCAACGTCGTTTCGGTGGCGGCGGGCGGCTTTTCTTCGCTGCCGCAGGGCAACGCCGCGCTTCTGTCCAAAGCGGCCGAAAGGGGGCTTTTGCTTTCGGCGCATACCTTTTCCACTCCCGTGAGGAATTTTTCCTACGAGAGCCGAAACGCCCTTCTGGCGGCGCTCTGCGAGGGGGTGCTGGTATTGGGCGCGGGGAAAGACAGCGGCGCGCTGATCACCGCGCGCTATGCCGGGCGGGAAGGAAAGAAAATATTCGCTCTGCCCTATGCGCCCGGCGCGGCCGCGGGCGCGGGCTGTAACGCACTGATAAAAAAAGGCGCGTATCTCACCGAAAATTCGGTTGACATTTCGGGGGCGTTTGGTATAAACTTGATAGAGGAAAAATCTATCCCCGCCCTTTCGGACGATGAAGCGGCGGCGCTGAACGCGCTTAAGGAGCTTTCGGAGGCGCATGTTTGCGAGCTTTCCGCCAAGACGGGAATGCCGCCTTTTAAGCTTTACGCCGTCCTCTCCGCCCTCGAGGTGAAGGGATTGGCCGTTCGTCTCGGCGGAAACCGTTATGCGCCCGTGAAGTAGGCGAAGAACGGGGGCGCTTTGAAAGAAATTGGCGGCGGAGGATTTTTCGCGGCGCAGACAGGGTGTGGATAGCGACCGGGTTACGGCTTAAATAAAATTTAGTGCGGAGACCGGGTTACGGCGTAAATAGGATTTATGACGGCGGCCCGGTTATGGCGTAAATAGGATTTATGGCGGCGGCCCGGCTATGGCGCAGATAGGATTTATGACGGCGGCCCGGTTATGGCGTAAATAGGATTTATGGCGGCGGCCCAGCTATGGCGCAGATAGGATTTATGACGGCGGCCCGGCTATGGCGAACATAAGATTTTGAACGGCAAACCGTTTATGACGAACATAGTTTTGCACGGGGAGCGGGAAATCTGTTTCGGACGAGGGGACAAAGCGGAAAAACGGATCCGTTTTTGATTGGTCCGAAGCGTTGAAAAAGGCCGCCCCTTTGATTTCGTTAAAATTTTCAAAAAAGGAAGATATATGGATTTAATCATCGTAGAGTCGCCTTCCAAGGCAAAGACCATCTCGAAATACCTGAAGGGAAAGTACAAAGTGGACGCTTCGGCGGGGCATATCCGCGATTTGCCCGTCCATACGCTGGGCGTCGATATCAAAAACAATTTCGAGCCGAAATACGTCAATTCGGAGGGCAAGGAGGACATTATCCGCCGACTGACGGACGAGACGAAAAAGGCGGATAACGTCTATCTCGCAACCGACCCCGACCGCGAGGGCGAGGCGATCTCCTGGCACTTGCAGACGGTGCTCGGACTGGACGAAAACAAGGAAAACCGTATCGAATTCAACGAGGTCTCCGCCAAGGCGATCGAAAAGGCGCTGGAACACCCGCGCAAGATCAATTACAGCCTCGTAGATGCGCAGCAGGCGCGCCGCGTGCTCGACCGGCTGGTGGGATATAAGCTTTCCACATTGCTCAATCATAAAATCGACGACACGGCCTCCACGGGCAAGCGCAGCCTTTCGGGCGGCAGGGTGCAGTCGGTGGCGCTCCGCCTCATCGTGGAGCGGGAACGGGAGATTCAGGCGTTTAAGCCCGAGGAATATTGGAATTTGACGGCCGAATTGCAGGATCAGCCGAAAAAGCATTCCCCGTTTAAGGCGCTTCTCGAAAAAAAGGGCACGAAAAAGTATAAACCCGCGTCCGCCGAGGAGACGGAGAAGGTATTAAAGGAGCTGGAAAAGGGAGAATATATTGTCTCCAAGGTGAAAAAGGCGATTGCGAAATCGCATGCGCCCGCGCCGTTTACCACCAGCTCGATGCAGCAGGACGCCTCCAACAAGCTGGGCTTTTCCTCCCCCGAGACCATGAGCCTCGCCCAGCATCTCTACGAGGGCATCGAGACGGAAAACGGAGACCATATCGCGTTTATCACCTATATGAGAACGGACTCCGTGCGTATTTCCGCCGAGGCGCAGCAGAGCGCGCTCGCCCGTATCCGCGAAGTATATGGCGACGAATACGCGCCCGAAAAGCCCAATTTTTACGCGACCAAAAAGGGCGCGCAGGACGCCCACGAGGCGGTGCGGCCCATCGACCTGTCCATGACCCCCGAAAAGGCGAAAAAACTGCTGGACAGAAAGCATTTCGCCCTCTATAAGCTGATTTACGAGCGCTTCCTCGCCTCGCAGATGGCAGAGGCGAAATACAACAGCACGCAGATGGAGATAGACAATTCGGGCTATATTTTCAAGGCCAGCGGCAGGGTTCTGCTGTTTGCGGGCTATACGAAAATCTATCAGGAGGCCGCGCCCAGGAAGGAGGACGAGGACGAACCTTCCTCCTCCAAGCTTCTGCCCGACCTGAAGGAGGGGGATACGCTCGACCTCGTCTCCATGAACAAGGAACAGAAATTCACCAAGCCCCCCCTGCGCTACACCGACGCCTCCCTCGTCAAGGCGATGGAGGAAAAGGGGATCGGCCGCCCCTCGACGTACGCGACCATCATTTCCAAGCTCAATCAGAAATATCTGAAAAAGGACGGCAAATACATGCTGCCCGCGCCCGTCGCTTACGACGTGGTGGATATGCTGGTGAAATGCTTTCAGGATATCATGGACGTCGGCTTTACGGCGGGCATGGAAAACAAGCTGGACGACATCGAGGAGGGCGGCGTGGATTGGCACGCCGTCATCGGGGATTTCTATCCCGGGTTTGCCGAAAAGCTGAAAAACGCTTCCTCGTACGGCGACGAAACGACGGATATCGTCTGCCAGAAATGCGGCCATTTCATGATCCGCCGCATGGGCAAGTACGGAAAATATCTCGCCTGCTCCAATTATCCCGAGTGTAAAAACATCGTCAGCGAAAGCAAGGAGGAGATTTCCTCCGTCCGCTGTCCCAAGTGCGGGGAAAACATGATCGTCAAGAGCGGGAAGTTTGGAAAATTTCTCGCCTGCCCCAATTATCCCGACTGCAAATCCACCTTGTCCATGCCCTCCGACGAGGAACCCAAGCTGGTGGGCAAATGCCCTGAATGCGGCGCGCCCATGACGGCGAGAAAATCCAAAAAGGGAAAGATATATTACAGCTGTTCGGGGTATCCCGACTGCAAGTTTATGAGCTGGGATATCCCCACGGGCGAAAAGTGCCCCAAGTGCGGGCAGGCCTTGGTGCAGACGGCGCGCGGGAATATCAAGTGTTCCAATAAGGAGTGCGATTATAGGATTAAGGCGGAGAAGCCCGAAAAGGAAGAAAAGGCCGCGGGAAAAAAGGCGGACGGGACTGCGGCGGGCGCCGCGGCCGCAAACGCCGCGACCGTAAACGACGCGCCGCCCTTGATGGACGAACCCGTGTATAACGGGTTTGACGAGGGCGGATATCTGCCCGAGGGCTTCGACGATGGCGAATAATCCCCTTTCGACGCGGGTGCGCGTGATCGGCGGCGGGCTTGCGGGCAGCGAGGCCGCGTATTATCTCGCGCGGCAGGGTATCCCCACCGAGCTGATCGATATGAAACCGAAAAAATTTACGCCCGCGCATACGGAAAAAAACTTCGGCGAGCTGGTCTGCTCCAATTCGCTGAAGAGCAACGACGTCTATGCGAACGCCTGCGGCCTGCTGAAAGAGGAGATGAGGCTGCTGGGTTCGCTCGTCACGGAGGCCGCGGACGCAACCGCCGTGCCCGCGGGGGCGGCGCTGGCCGTCGATCGGGAAAGTTTTTCCGCCTATATTACGGAAAAGCTGAAAAATTGTCCCAATCTTTCCATTATTTGCGCGGAGATAGAAAAGCTGCCCTCTCCCGCGGAGGACGTCTATACGATCGTGGCGACGGGGCCGCTGACGGCGGACGCGCTGGCCGCGGATATCGCGGAAAAAACGGGCGGCGGACTGTATTTTTACGACGCCTCCGCGCCCATCGTGGCGGCGGACAGCATAGACATGTCCGCTGCGTTTACGGGCGACAGGTACGGCAAGGGCACGGGCGACTACATCAACTGTCCTCTGACGAAAGAGGAATACGACGAGTTTGTGGATAACCTCTTGTCCGCCGAGCGCGTGACGCTGCGGGCGTTTGAAAGGCGGGATGTCTTCGAGGGGTGTATGCCCGTCGAAATCATGGCCTCGCGCGGGCGGGATACCCTCCGTTTCGGCACGCTCAAGCCCGTGGGGCTTGCGGACGGGGACGGAAAACGGCCGTACGCGGTGCTGCAGCTTCGGAAGGAGAACGCGGCGGGCACGGCCTACAACCTCGTCGGCTGTCAGACAAACCTGAAATTCCCCGAACAAAAGCGGGTGTTTTCGCTGATCCCCGCGCTGAAAAACGCGGAGTTTCTGCGTTACGGCGTCATGCACAGAAATACGTATATTCACGCTCCCGATGTTTTGAACCGCGATTTTTCGGTTAAGAATAATGAAAGGCTTTCTTTCGCGGGGCAGATTACGGGCGTCGAGGGGTATGTGGAAAGCGCGGCGAGCGGACTTCTTGCGGCGATCCACCTTTCGGACAAAATTTTCGGCCGCGCGGCCCGCGTATTCGACGAGCGCACCGTGTGCGGCGCGCTGGAGACGTACATTTCCATGCCGAATAAGGATTTTCAGCCCATGAACGCCAATTTCGGGATTCTTTCGCCGCTCGGCGCAAGGATAAGGGATAAAAAGGAACGTTACAGGGCTTTGGCGGAACGGTCGCTGGCGGCCGTGAAAGAGCTTACGGACAAGAAAGAGATTGCGGCCGTGAAAGAGCTTACGGACAAATAACGAGGTGAAAAATATGACGGAATTCAGAGGTACGACCATCTGCGCGGTAAAAAAGGACGGCGTTACGGCGATTGCGGGCGACGGACAGGTGACGATGGGCGAATCGGTGATCTTCAAAACTTCGGCGGTGAAGGTGCGGCGCATCTACGGCGGCAAGGTGATTTTGGGCTTTGCCGGCTCGGTGACGGACGCCTTTTCCCTTTCCGAACGGTTTGAGGGCATGCTCAACAAATTTGCGGGGAACCTCATGCGCTCCGCCGTGGAGCTGGCGGACCTTTGGCGCAGCGATAAAATCGGCAGAAAGCTGGACGCGATGATGATTACCGCGGACGCGAACACGCTGCTGATTATTTCGGGCACGGGCGAGGTGATCGAGCCGGACGGCGGAATATGCGCCATCGGCAGCGGCGGCAATTACGCTTTGGCGGCGGCCCGCGCGCTGTATGCGGAGACGGAATACGACGCGGAGACGATTGCGAAAAAGGCGCTGAAAATCGCGTCGGAAATCTGCGTATATACCAACGACAATATACGCTGCGAGACGGTGGGCGCTCCCCTGCTCCCCGAAAAGGGAGAGGAAAAGCCTACGGGGAAAAAGCCCCGCGCGAAAAAAACGGACAAGGAGGGCGAATAAATGGATTTGTCACCCAAACAGATCGTCAATCAGCTGGATAAATACATCATCGGCCAAAGCGGCGCGAAAAAGGCCGTGGCGATCGCGCTGCGCAACCGTTACCGCCGCGCCTGTCTCCCGCTTGAAATCAGGGAGGAGATCACGCCGAAAAACATCATCATGAAGGGGCCTACGGGCGTGGGCAAGACGGAGATCGCACGGCGGCTCGCCAAGCTGGTAGGCGCGCCCTTTGTCAAGGTGGAGGCCACCAAATACACCGAGGTAGGCTACGTCGGCAAGGACGTGGAGGGCATGGTCCGCGACCTCGCGGAATGCGCTTACCGACTTGTCAAGTCGGAAAAGGAAGAGGAAGTGAAGGCCAAGGCGACGGCGGCCGCGGAAAAGCGGGTTTTGCGCGTTTTGACGGAGGCCAAGAAAGAGGACAGGGGCGAAACGCCCAAGGAGCTGTTTGAGCAGAACCTGCTCGACGGGTTAAGAAAGGGCTTGTACGACAACCTCGTCGTGGAAATGGAGGTAATCGACGTTCCGCAGGCGATGGAGCTTGTGCCCGGCGGCGCGGCGATCAGTATCGGCAGCATCTTCGGGGATATGTTTAAGGAAAAAAAGAAGAAACGCAAGCTGACGATCAAGGAGGCCATGCAGATCGCGCTCGAGGAGGAGGCCTCCAAGCTGGTGGACGACGACGCGGTGAAGGCGGAGGCCGTATATCGCGCGGAAAACGACGGTATCGTGTTTATCGACGAGATCGACAAGATTGCGGGAAAGGGAAACCAGAACGGCGCGGACGTCTCCCGCGAGGGGGTGCAGAGGGATATTCTGCCCATCGTCGAGGGCTCTACGGTCGTCACCAAGTACGGCCCCGTCAAGACGGATTTTATTTTGTTTATCGCGGCGGGCGCTTTCCACGTCTCCTCGATCGAGGACCTGATCCCCGAGCTTCAGGGCCGCTTCCCCGTTTCGGTGGAGCTTCAGAGCCTCACGAAGGAGGATTTCGTAAGGATTTTGACGGAGACGGAGAACTCGCTCACCTTCCAATACAAGCAATTGCTCGGCGTCGATAACATCGACCTGTGCTTCGACGATACGGCGATAGAACGGATTGCGGAGATTTCGGTGGACCTCAACGCCACCAGCGAGGATATCGGCGCGCGGCGGCTGCATACGGTGATGGAATATCTTCTCGAGGACATCTCCTTCAACGCGGGCGGCGGGGATTATCCCACCGTGACGCTGAATATCACCGGCCAATACGTCGATGAGCATCTGAGCAAGCTGACGGGCAACAGAGATTTGAAAAAATACGTCTTATAAAACCGTTTCGGGCTTCGCCCTCGGGCGGGAAAAACCGCTAGCCGATAAAGTGAATATACCTGCGGGCGGCCGAACGGGAAAAACGTAGGTTATGGAGTTGTTTCACCAAGGGAAAAACGCAGGCTATAGAGTTGTTTCACCTGCGGGCCGAACGGGAAACCGAGGACGACCGTATTTCGCTCACGGGCGGACAAATGAAAAAACCGCGCATTATAAAATTATTTCGAGGCTTTTACGATGATCAATATACCCAAAGGCACAAAGGACGTTTTGCCTGCCGATTCGTATAAATGGCAGTACGTGGAAGGCGTTGCCCGCGAGACGGCAAGGCTGTTCAACCTGAAAGAAATCCGCACGCCCGTGTTCGAGCATACGGAGCTGTTTCTGCGCGGCGTCGGCGATACCACCGATATCGTCACCAAAGAAATGTACACCTTCCGCGACAAGGGCGACCGTTCGATTACCCTCAAGCCCGAGGGGACGGCGGGCGCCGCGCGTTCGTTTATCGAAAACGGACTTGCGGGCGGCGTCTTGCCCGCGAAAATGTATTATATCATTCCCGCGTTCCGCTACGAGCGGCCGCAGGCGGGCCGACTGCGCGAATTTCATCAGTTCGGCGTGGAAATTTTCGGCGCCGAGGGCGCGGATACGGACGCGGAGGTGATCGCGCTGGCGGATTCCCTGCTCAAAAATCTGGGATTGCGCGTTAAGCTGCACATCAATTCGATCGGCTGTCCCGCCTGCCGCGCGGCATACAACAAGGCCCTGAGAGAATATTTTTCGCCTCATCTCGAAGCGCTTTGCTACGACTGCAAGACCCGTTTCGAAAAAAATCCCCTGCGCCTGCTCGACTGCAAGGAGGAGGGGTGCCGCAAAATCAACGCGGCCGCGCCGACCATTTTAGAGTATCTCTGCCCCGATTGCGCGGCGCATTTCGAGGCGTTGAAAACCTATCTTTCGCTGGCGGGGATCGCCTACGAGATCGACCCGCGGATCGTGCGCGGGCTGGATTATTACACCCACACGGTATTCGAGTTTGTCTCCGACGATATCGGGGCGCAGGGCACCGTGTGCGGCGGCGGCAGATACGACGGCCTGATTGCGGAGTTGGGCGGCGCGCCTGCGCCCGCCGTGGGCTTTGCCGCAGGAATAGAGCGGCTGCTTCTCGTCATGGAGGCGACGGGCGTGGAAATCCCCCGTCCCGAAGGGCCGACGGCGTATCTCGCGGGGCTGGACGACGCCTGCCGCGAAAAGGCGTTTGGGCTGTGCGTAAAGCTCCGCGCGGCGGGGATCGCCGCGGAGACCGACCATATGAAGCGTTCGGTCAAGGCGCAGTTCAAATACGCGGATAAGCTCGGCGCGAAATACGTGGCGGTAATCGGCGGCAACGAGCTGGAAAGCGGCGCGATGAACGTCAAGCGCATGGCGACCTCCGAAAGCGAAACCGTGACGTTTGAGAACGCCGTGGAATATTTCAGGGGCAAATAAAACATACTTCGAAAGAAGGGATAAGGAGAATTATTATGGTCAAATACGTTACCTCTCAAGAGCTTGAGAAACTTCTCGCGGGCGAAAAGCCCGTCGTGTGCGATTTTTGGGCCTCCTGGTGCGGACCTTGCAGAATGCTGGCGCCCGTTTTCGAGGAGGTTTCGGACAAATTCGACGACAAAGCGGTTTTCGTGAAGCTGGATGTAGATGAAAACGAGGACGCCGCTATGAAATACGGCATCACCTCGATCCCCAACGTCATTCTTTTCAAAAACGGCAAGCCCGCGGCCAACAGCCTGGGATTTGTGCCCGAAAAGGCTCTCGCCGATTTCGTGGAAAAGAATATCTGAACCCGACGAAGAAAAAACGGCTTTTTCTCCCTCAAGGGAAGGAGCCGTTTTTTAACCTTTCTATCCGCCGTGGCGGTTGATTTTTCACGCTTCCGTCAGAAAGACGGAGCCGTTTTTAACCCTTCTATCCGCCCTCAAGGGAAGGAATAAGCAGCTCTTTTCACCTTTTTACGTTAAAAGAAAGAAATAAGTTGCCCTTTTTGCTTTCAAGAAAAGGAATAAGCTGTTTTTCGCCCTTTTTACCCCCGAAAAGGAGTTTTTTTATGGTTTTTCAAATCCCGATAGGCAACGCTTTTCCGTTGGATAAAAGCGGCAGACCCGATTTTTCGGCCGCGCTCGAGCGGCAGAAAGGCTATTTTCAAAGCGGCGCCACGCTTGCGCCCGCCCGCCGTATCGAGGCGTTGAAAGCCCTTTATACGGCGATCGAAAGGGCGGAAACGGATATCTTCGAGGCGCTGGAGGCCGATCTCGGGAAAGGGGAATTTGAAAGCTATATGTGCGAGGTGGGACTGACGCTGTCGGAGATTTCCTATCTCGTGAAGCATACGAAAAAATTTGCGCGGGACAGGCGGGTGAAAACGCCGCTTTCTCAATTCGCCGCGAAAAGTTTCGTGCGCAGGTCGCCCTATGGGACCGTGCTGGTGATGAGCCCCTGGAACTATCCCTTTCTTTTGACGATGGAGCCTCTGGCCGACGCGCTCGCCGCGGGAAATACCGCGATTTTGAAGCCGTCGGCGTATTCGCCCAACGTCTCCCGCGTGATTCAGGAGCTTATCGAGCGCACCTTTCCCGCCGAGTACGTCACCGTCGCCACGGGCGGGCGCGAGGAGAACGCCAGACTGCTGGAAATGAAATTCGATAAAATTTTCTTTACGGGGAGCGTCGCCGTAGGAAAAGAGGTGATGCGTTCGGCGGCGGAAAATCTTATCCCCGTCACGCTGGAGCTGGGCGGAAAAAGCCCGTGCATCGTCGATGAGACGGCCGAGCTTCCTCTCGCGGCGAAGCGGATTGTATTTGGGAAATATCTCAACGCGGGGCAGACCTGCGTCGCGCCCGATTACGTCTATGTGCACGCTTCGGTCAAGGACGCTTTTCTCGAAGAAGTAAAAAAACAGATTTGCGCCCAATACGGCCCCGCGCCCTTAAAGGACGCCTCTTACGGCAGGATCGTCAGCCGTAAGCATTTCGAGCGGGTTTCGTCGCTCATCGAAACGGAAAAAGTAATTTACGGCGGGGGCAGGGACGAGACGACGCTGAAAATCGAGCCTACCGTGCTGGACGGCGTTACCTGGGCGGACAAGGCGATGCAGGAGGAAATTTTTGGCCCAGTCATGCCCGTATTGACGTTTGAAAGCCTCGAAACGGTAATCGGGGAAGTCAATTCGCGCCCGTCGCCTTTGGCCTTGTATATCTTTTCCTCGGACAAGAAAGCGGCCGATTTCGTAATGAATAAATGTCGTTTCGGCGGCGGCTGTATCAACGATACGATCATTCATCTCGCCACCTGCGAAATGGCGTTCGGCGGCTTCGGAGCCAGCGGAATGGGAAGCTATCACGGAAAAGCGGGGTTCGATTGCTTCAGCCACGAAAAGAGCATTGTGGATAAAAAGACCTTTATCGATCTTCCCATGCGCTACCGCCCGTATAAAAAATCCAACGAAAAGCTGTTGAGATTTTTCCTCAAGTAATAAAAATTTAACGAAAAGCTGCCGAGCCTTTTCCTTAAGTAATAAAAATCCAACGAAAAGTTGCCGAGCCTTTTCCTCAAGTAACAAAAAATCTCCCTTTCGAGTTTACGAAAGGGAGCGGGGGATATTCAAAAATCAATAATTTTCGGCGCGTACCTGGAAATAGCTTTGGGGATGCGCGCAGACGGGGCAGAGCTGGGGCGCGTTTTTGCCGACGACGATATGTCCGCAGTTGGAGCACTGCCAAACCGCGTCGCCGTCCTTGGAAAATACCAGCCCGTTTTCCACGTTGGAAAGCAGCTTTTTATACCGTTCCTCGTGTTCCTTCTCGATCGCCGCAACTGCGTCGAACAGCCTCGCCACTTCGGTGAAGCCCTCCTCCCGCGCAGTTTCCGCAAATCCCGCATACATATCCGTCCATTCGTAGTTTTCGCCCGCGGCCGCGTCCTTGAGATTGGTCGCCGTGTCCGAAACCTGCCCGCCGTTGAGGATTTTATACCAGATCTTGGCGTGCTCCTGCTCGTTTTTCGCGGTCTCTTCAAAAATCGCCGCGATTTGTACATAACCGTCCTTCTTCGCTTTGCTTGCAAAATACGTGTACTTGTTGTGAGCCTGCGATTCTCCCGCAAACGCCGCTTTGAGATTGGCTTCCGTCTTGGTTCCCTGTAAATTCTTCTGTTCGAAATTTGCCATAGCTTACCTCTTTATTAGGATTATGTTTTAATAATGTATTTATAGTATAATACAAAAAAAGGGATTTGTCAATAGGTTTTGAAAAAAATTTTCGAAAAAAGGGAGAAAAGCGAAAAGGTGAAATTTTATTTTTGGCAGGCAGCTCGCGGGCGGCAGTTGACAAACGGGAAAAAAACTGTTACAATCATATCGTTGCTATCTTAATAAAAAGGAATATCGACCGTGAAACGCATGAACGAAAGACGCCGCAAGCGGATAGAAAAAAACATTCTGAAAAATCGGAAATATAAGACGCTGATTTACAACCGCGTCATTCTTACGGTAGCCCTGGTGTTGCTGCAAATCGTACTGTACGGGCTGTTGGTGGCGTCGTTTTATACTTCGGGCTGGACGGTGCTGATGGCGGTGGATATCCTCGGCTTGCTGTTTGTGCTCTACGTCATCAACCGCAACGAAAAGCCCAGCGCAAAGCTCAATTGGGTGATTATGATTCTCGTGCTGCCTATCTGCGGGATTTCGCTGTATCTGCTGTTTGGAGAAGGGCGGCCGACGCGCAGAATGAACAAACGGATTACCGCGGCGAAACGGGCAAATGCGGGCATTCTGGTCCAGGACGCCGAAATGAAAGAGCGGGTCGAGAACGGCGGACGGAATGCGGAAATCTGCCGCTACCTCATGAACTATGCCAATTATCCCGTCTATGGAGACGGCGAAGTCACCTATTATCCGTCGGGCAAGGAGATGTTCAAGGATATGCTGGCGGCGGTGGAAAAGGCGGAACGTTTTATCCTTGCCGAGTACTTTATCATCGCGGGCGGAAAGATGTGGGATACCTTTCGGGAGCTGCTGCTGAAAAAAGCGGACGAAGGGGTGCAGATCAAGCTGGTGTTCGACGACGTGGGCAGCTTGATGCTTCTGCCGCCCAAATACGACAAGTATCTCGAATTTGTTCATCCCAACATCAAGTGCTTCAAATTCAATCCCGCGGTGCCTATTTTCACGATGCGCATGAACAACCGCGACCACCGCAAGATCCTGGTGGTGGACGGCAAGGTTGCCTTTACGGGCGGGATCAATCTCGCGGACGAATATATCGACGAAAAGATCAAGTACGGAAAATGGAAGGACACGGGCGTGCGCGTGACGGGGCGGGCGGTGAACTCCTTCACGATGATGTTTTTCAATATCTGGAACGCCTTCCGCAAGGACAAGGGAAAGCTTCGGGATTTTATCGCCCCCGAATACCGCGAGGAGGAATACGCGGCGGCGGACGGCGCTTCGGAAACCGTGGGAAAGAACGGAACGCATATCCCCGTGGAGAGCATAGGCGAGTCCCCGCACGGCAAGGGATATTTCGTTCAGCCCTACGACGATTCGCCGCTGGACAGGGAAAGCGTGGGCGAAACGGTGTATCTCGACCTCATCAACCGCGCCTCCAAATATCTGTATATCTTTACGCCCTATCTGATTTTGGACGATTTTATGCGCACGGCGCTGTGCAACGCGGCCAAGCGCGGGGTGGATGTGCGGATCGTCACGCCGGGAATCCCCGATAAAAAAATGGTGTTCCGCCTGACGCGCTCCAATTATGCGCCGTTGATGAAATCGGGCGTGAAGATCTACGAATACACGCCGGGGTTTATCCATGCGAAAAGCATGGTCTGCGACGACGAGGCGGCGGTGGTGGGTACGATCAATCTCGATTACCGAAGCCTGTATCTGCACTTCGAAAACGCCGTATATTTCTCGCATTGCGACGCCGTCGCGGCGGTGAAACAGGACGGCGAGGACGTGTTTGCCGTGTCCAAACGCATGACGATAGAGGATACGCGACAGACCTTTATCGGAAAGCTTGTCGATTCGGTTTTGCGCGTTTTCGAAACGTTGTTGTAAAAAAAGCCTGTTTGTTGGGTTTCGCGGCGGCGATGAGTTTGCAAAAAGGCTCGTTTGTTCGGTTTGGTTGACGGCGATGAGTTTGTAAAGAATCGTCGTTTGTCCGATCGGCCGAGTTGTTTGGAAAGTGTGCTTCCCCTGAAAAGAAAAGCCCCGCTTCGAGCAAAGCAGGGCTTTTTTCTTTTACACGATTTTTCTGAAATAATAATAAGTTTCGTCCTCGCCGACCTTCTGCATGACGGACGAAAGCATTTTTGCCGAAGCGACGTTTTCTTTGAGGCATTTGCCGTTTATCTGGACGAGCTCCAGCGTATAGATGGCATAATTCGCCATGAGGGAGAAGGCGTATCGGCCGAGCTTTTGTCCGTCCGCCTCGGGCAGAATACGCACGCCGATCTCCGCGCCGCCGCGGAAATCGAAATTGTATAAAATGACTTCGCCCAAAAATTTCCCGTCTTTGCGTATCGCAAAATTCATGGCCATGCGGTTGGCAAAATCCTTTTTTTGGTCTTTATAGAAATAATCCCGTTTGGGACGCGGGCAGTCCGCGCGGTAATCGTAACCCCACCAGCGATTTCGCTCGTCGTCGAGGCACAGCCGATTGTAGGCGGGAATGTCTTTTTCCGTGATCGGCGTCAGGGAAATACCGTTTTCGCCCTTGATAACGGGAATTTTTTTCAGACGATTGATGGGCGTCTTGACGTGGATCAGGTGCTTGCGCAGGATTTCCAGCGGCTGATATTGCAGCTTGGAAATGCGCAGGCCTCGGCTTCCCGCGTCGTCTTCGCGGTTGATATATCTGACGTTTTGCGCAAAGGTTTTGGCAAACTCCTGAACGGTGGCGGGATAGATTCCCTCGTAGTCCGTCAGCGCTTTTTCGATATGGTCGATCAGCGTTTCGCCGCAGATCTCGCTTAAGCAGAAGGAAATGATTTCGCCGTTTAACGTAAACCCGCCTGAGACAAACATATCCGACCCGACGTATTCCGTCATCGCGTGGGCGAATTTCAGCTCCGTTTTGGCGCCGGGCGAATCGTTTCGATCGCCGAACTTTTTCCAGAACTTACGGATACGCGCATGATCGTTTTTGCCGAAGGTCTCGAACACGGCGTCGGGACAGGCCGCGTAAAATTTTCGGATATGGTTGCGCTGTCCCGCGTACTTTTTGCCCTCGAACCTGATAAAATCGCCCGCGAGATAGAGATAGTCGTCAAAATTGCGTTCGGTGCGGATTTCGATATTCGGATAACAGCCGAGGACGGTGCACACCGCGCAGGCGGGCACGTCGCAGAGCCGAAAGGGGATAAAATGCTCCGCGCAATACTCGCCGCAGGCCACCAGGGCTGCGTTGACGTCCGCTTCATCGTCGATGGGAACGGGATAATCGAAATAGGTTTGACCGCCCCATTTGCTTTTTACCAGCAGACAGCCGCAGGCTTTTGCGTATTCGTAGCCCGCGTTCTGCCACATGATTTTGATCCCCGCGGAATAATCGCAGATACGGTAACGGCATTTTTTATAGTAGGCCGCAAGCTGTTCGATGTTGCTGCTGTCGATAGGGGTAAATTGCATAAGGTTTTTCCTCAATTTTATTGTAGCGCGGCTTCTTTTCGCTTTTATTATAACATAGGCAAGCTATGTTTGAATAGGGCGCGAAAATACCTATGAATGCTTCGCATTCCTGTATTTTTGCTTCTATTATAGCAAAGTATGGCCGAAAGTTCAAGTTTTTAGAGACTATGTATAGCGGCCGAATAAGATTTTTGCGTGAAAAAAACCGCCGTGCGGCCTTATTTTGTTGCGGCGGCGGCAGAATTGTGTTACAATAAAAACGAAAAAAAGAAAACGGGAGGGAAAAGAGTATGCCGAAAGGAAATAAAAATCCTTCGGGCAATCCCGAAACCATGCACTGCCGAAAATGCGGCGCGGAAATGGAAAACGGGGTGTGTCCGAAGTGCGGATACAAAGTATATGTGCCCATGGACGAAAAAAAAGCCCTGAAAATACGGCTGATTCTCGGCGGGATCATCCTCGCAGGGTTTATTATCTGGGTAATCGTCACGCAAGTAAAGGGATAACGAAAAAGACCGCTTCGGCGGTCTTTATTTATATTATTTCGAGGGCATTTCTCTTCCTTGGTCGCGCCCGACGAGTTCGTCCAGAGTGATACCGTAAAAATCGGCAAGCTGTACGCAAAAATCAATATTCGGCAATCCTTTGTTTGTTTCGCTCCAACTGATCGTTTGTTGCTTTAAGCCTGTCTTTTGGGCTAATTCCGATTGGGAAAGGCCGCGTATTTCCCGTTGATATTTGAGCGCTTCTCCATAATTCAACATAAGTGTTTCTCCCTATTGCCTTTATTCTACCAAAAAATCAGTAAGAACACTTGAATTACCAATATATTTGTAGAAAAGACGAGCTATGGAAGAAAGAAAATTGTCCTCCAAGCTCGTTTTAACCGTCAATATCATGACTCGTATTATACGAAATGGGGGCTTACTTTTTACAGAGAAAAGTCGAAAAAATCGGGTGAAGATATAATAAATCACAGATTTTCTGTGCTTTTAACACAGCCCCAAAAAATTGTGCTATACTTGTCTCACAAATACTCGAGGAGACAGATATGGAAGAAAAAGAATTGAAAACCCCCAAGCATTGCCTGAGCTGTAAATATCATGAAACATATTATACCAAATGCGGGCTTACATTTTACAGAGAAAAAAGGGGCTACTGTTCGCAACAACAAAAATTGACGGAAAACCATGATACTTGCGAAGAATGGCAAAAAAAGAATGGCAGCTTCAAAAGAAATATGCGTCAAAACGCGACTTCGAAAGTCGTAACCAAAATGGCCAAGGATATTTTGGTAATCGCCCAGATTTTGTGCGACGACAAAACAGACGAACGGGAAGAAAAAGAATAAATGGGATTTTACGAAAAGTTATTGAAAAAATGTTTGAAAAGGGCGAAAAAGGGTTAAAAATATAGCGAAAACAAGATTGAAAAGCCCCGCGGGAAGAAGCTCTCGGGCAGGGGCGAGGAGGTACGCTATATGGATATGCGGAAATTTACGGAAAAATCGGTGACCGCGCTTCAGGACGCGCAGTCGGTCGCCAAGGAATACGGCAACCAGGAAATCGGGCAGGTGCATTTGTTTTATGCCCTCATTACGGCCGACGAGGGGCTTATTCCTCAATTGCTCAAAAAAATGGAGCTTGACCTCGACGCTCTGTCGTCGGCCGTACAATCGGAAATCGCACGGTGTGTAAAAGTGAGCGGCGGGGAGCAGTATATTTCTTCCGCTTTGGCGGAAGCGCTCGACGCCGCGGAAAAGCAGGCGACGAAAATGGGGGACAGCTACGTGTCCGTCGAGCATCTGTTTTTCGGGCTTACCGAAAAGCCCGACGCGGCGGTGAAAAAACTGCTGAAACAGTTTTCCATCGACCAGAACGCCTTTATGCAGGCGGTGGCGGGCGTGCGCGGCAATCAGCGGGTCAACAGCGAAAATCCCGAGGACACGTACGACGTTCTCAACAAATACGGAACCGATCTTGTGGAGAAAGCGCGTCGGCATAAAATCGATCCCGTGATCGGGCGCGACGAGGAGATACGCAACGTCGTCCGTATTTTGTCGCGCAAGACGAAAAATAATCCCGTTTTAATCGGCGAAGCGGGCGTCGGCAAAACCGCGATTGCAGAGGGGCTGGCCATTCGTATCATGAAGGGCGACGTGCCCGATTCGCTGAAAAACCGCAAGGTGTTTTCCCTCGATATCGGCGCGCTGATCGCGGGCGCGAAGTTTCGCGGCGAATTTGAGGAGCGATTGAAAGCCGTTCTGGCGGAGGTCAAAAAGAGCGAAGGCGGCATTATTCTGTTTATCGACGAGCTGCACACGATCGTCGGCGCAGGCAAGACGGACGGAGCCATGGACGCGGGCAATCTCTTGAAGCCCATGCTCGCCCGCGGCGAACTGCATTGTATCGGCGCCACCACGCTCGACGAATACCGCAAGTATATCGAAAAAGACCCCGCGCTCGAAAGGCGGTTCCAGCCCGTGATGGTGGACGAACCCACGGTAGAGGACACGATTTCCATTTTGAGGGGCCTGAAAGAGCGTTACGAGGTGTATCACGGCGTCAAGATACAGGACAACGCCCTGATTGCAGCGGCGACCTTGTCCAACCGCTATATCACCGACCGTTTTCTGCCCGACAAGGCGATAGACCTTGTAGATGAGGCGTGCGCGATGATTAAGACGGAAATGGAATCCATGCCCGCGGAGATGGACGAGATTTCGCGGAAGATCATGCAGCTGGAAATCGAGGAAAACGCCCTGAAAAAGGAGACGGACAACCTTTCGGCGGCGCATCTTGCCGAAACGCAGAAGGAGCTGGCCGCCTTGCGCGCCAACTACGCGGAGATGAAGAGCAAGTGGGACAACGAAAAAAATTCGATCGGCAAGGTGCAGAAAATCCGCGAGGAGCTGGAGGAGGCCAACGCGCAGCTGGAAAAAGCGCAGCGCGAATACGACCTCGAAGCGGCTTCCAAGCTGCAGTACGGCAAAATTCCGCAATTGAAAAAGGAGCTGGAGGAAAGCGAGCGGGCGGCGGCTTCGGCCAAGGATTCCACGCTTTTGAGAGACCGCGTTACGGAAGAAGAAATTGCGCGTATCGTGGCGCGCTGGACGGGGATACCCGTTTCCAGGCTAATGGAGGGCGAGCGCGAAAAGCTTCTCCGTCTGCCCGAAACCCTGCACGGGAGAGTGGTGGGACAGGACGAGGCCGTGGAGGCGGTGGCGGACGCCATTTTGCGTTCGCGCGCGGGGATCGCCGATCCCGGGCGGCCGATCGGCTCGTTCCTCTTCCTCGGGCCCACGGGCGTGGGCAAGACGGAGCTGGCCAAGACGCTGGCGCGGTCGTTGTTCGACGACGAAAAAAATATGGTGCGTATCGACATGAGCGAATACATGGAAAAGTATTCCGTCTCGCGTCTGATCGGCGCGCCTCCCGGATACGTGGGCTACGACGAGGGCGGCCAGCTGACCGAGGCCGTGCGGCGTAAACCTTATTCGGTGGTGTTGTTCGACGAAGTGGAAAAGGCGCACCCCGACGTGTTTAACGTTCTGCTTCAGGTGCTGGACGACGGACGAATTACCGACGGGCAGGGACGGACGGTGGATTTCAAAAATACCGTCATCATTCTCACCTCAAATTTGGGCTCGTCCGCGATCCTCGACGGCATACAGAGCGACGGAAGCATTTCTCAAGCCGCGAGGTCGGAGGTCGATCGGCTGCTGAAGGCCTCCTTCCGTCCCGAATTTTTGAACCGTCTGGACGAGATCGTGTTTTTCAAGCCGCTCACCAAGACGGAGGTGGGGCGGATCGTCGAGCTTTTGGCCGAGGATCTGAAAAAACGGCTGGAGGAAAAACAGCTGCACCTGTCTTTAACCGAAAACGCCGTCGATTATATCATCGACAGCGGCTATGATCCCGTATATGGCGCACGGCCCCTGAAACGGTATATGCAGCACACGCTGGAAACCATGCTGGCAAAAAATATACTTGCGGGCGATTATTCGGCGGGCGACAAGCTCGTCGTCGATGCTTCCGCAAACGGTCTGTTTGTAAAAAAGGCCGACTGAAATAGAAATTCCCCGAAAATGTAAATTTTCGGGGAATTATTTTCGATTTTTTGAACGGAACTTTAGGAAATATTTTATAAAATATATACAAGCGACGAGCGAAGACAGAAATCCGAAGGCACAAATTGCATGTGCGGCGGATTTTTTTATTCCAATTTTTCCAAAGTGAGCTTATAACGTTTGTTTTCGTCCGTGACGACGATGCACGTATTCTCCTCATCCATCGGGTAAGAAACGTCTTTTATGCCGTGTACCTCTAACAGTACGGCCTCCCCGATAAGGCAGAGCAAATCGTTTTCCATATAGAATACCTTCCCTTTTCTTCAGTTTGTTGCTATTTTGCAACTATTTATATTATAACTCCGAAATTGGCAACTTGCAAGTAAAATGTGTCGATTGCAGAGATAATATTTAATAAGGGAGGCTTTTTTATGTGCAAAATAGAAAGCTGTTCAGAAAAGGATTCCGGAGATAATTCCGATAACAAGAAGAAAACTTTTACGGAAAAGGTTTCGGAAAGGCTGAAAGATATCATGGGCGAGAAAGGGATTGACATTACCCGATTGAGCGAAGCCATAGGCGTTTCCAAATCCACGATTTCCCGTTATCTGAAGGGAATGAGAGTACCGAAAATCGAAATACTTGTCAAGATAGCGGATTGCTTTCAGTGCCCGCTGGATTACTTCGCAACCTCGGAAAATTTATGAGGAAGGAAAGAAATTTTCTCCCTGCCCGCCTTTTCCCGAGCGCTTCAGGTTTCTGTTTGAGCATTTCCATAAAAGCCGTTACGCGCTCTGTCACGGCGAACTGCATATTTCGGAATCCGTTCTTTACAATTGGCAGAACGGAAAGTGCATGCCGACGGCAGAAAACGTTTATAAAATGGCGGAATTTTTCGATTGTTCCATGGATTTCGTCATGGGCAGAGGCGACTGAACTTTTTGAAGGATACATAGAGCCGTGCGCTCCCGCACACGGTGTTTTTGGCATATTATTTTTTGAAACGCTAACGTTTTGGTAGTAAAAGAGATTAATAATTTCCCAAATGGTAATATTTTAACAGGAGAATAACGATTTTGGAAATTATTTTGGGACAGCGTCTGAAAGAGCTGCGCGAGGAAAAAGGCTGGACGCAAAAGCAGGTCGCGGCCTATTTCCACATCAGCGCCATAACGTATCTGCATTATGAAAAACAGCAGAGGGAACCGCCGCTCTCTTTGCTGGCGGATTTTGCGGCCTTTTTCGGCGTCTCCACCGATTATTTATTGGGATTGGAAAATTGAAGGGAAATTGAGGTACCCCTCTATAACGTATTTACCGCTTATGTTATTTGTGCATACGCATAGTCAGGGGAAATTAAGGCGCCCGTTTATAAAGTATTTACCGCGTTAAAGAAATGGCGGAGGTATCGGATTATTCCGCTTTGTATTTATCGAGGATCGCCCAAAGTACTTTTCTGTCGTCGTCGCTCGCCCGAAGATATCGGGCGAGCAATTCTTTTACTTCCACGGGCAGAGAGCCTTTTTGAAAAGGATTGTTGGTCAGCCCTAAAAGATAATCCGCCGAAACGTCCAAAAATTCCGCCGTCCGCGCCAAAATTTCAAAATTTTCGGGGCTTCTCGCGCCGCTTAAGTACCTCGAAACCGTCGCTTCCGTCGTTCCCGCTCCCGCGGCCAGTTCGCGCCCCGTTATCCTCCGCCTGTCCATGGCGTCCCTCAATCTTTCGGGAAAATTACCGTTTGTCAAAAAAACACCTCGCCCTTACCCTGCCCTTGCCGCTCGGTAAGTTTTTTTCTTTTATTTTACAACCGTTCAAAGCGCGGAACAAGTCTTTCTTTGTCAAAAAATGGAAGTTTTGTGAAATGAAAAATCACCCCTTTCAAACGCTTGACTTTATGTAGCATGCTTCATATAATAAAAGTATCGCTCGAAAAAACCGAAGCGGGGGAGAGCCGTATCCCGCGGAAGAATACAAAGCGGAAACGCGGACGGAGCGGAAGGAAACCTATACGGAATGGAAACGCAGGTAGGGTTGTATTTCAAGAAAATAAGCGAGAAGCTGGAGCGGCAGGCGAACTGCCGCCGCGCGCAGAGGGACATCACCTTTTCGCAGGGCAAAATTTTATGGTATCTGCACCGCTGCGAGGACGAACCCGTCACGCTCAGGGACATCGAACGATTTTTCGACTGTTCTCACGCCACGGTATCGGGGATCGTGAACCGTCTGGTGGAAAAGGGGCACGTATATCTTGAAACCAATGAAAACGACCGCCGCGCGAAAAACGTCCGCCTGACGGAGAAGGAGAAGATCACCTTCCGACAGATCCAGTGCGAACACCGCCAAACGGAGGAAATGCTTCTCAAGGGCTTTTCAAACGAGGAAAAGGAGAAATTTTCGGAATATCTCGAGCGCGTTTATAAAAATCTGGAGTAGCGTGTGCACACGGCGAAACGGTATAAAGAGAAAACATTTTAGAGGAGATAAAATTTTCGGTTATGGTAAAAACATTGACAAAGAGTGTCAGGGAGTACAAGAAGCAGTCGATTCTCACTCCCATTTTCATGGTACTCGAAGTGATTTTCGAATGTTTGATCCCGCTGTTTATGTCGAGACTGATCGACGAGATCGAAGGAGCGGGCAACAACCTGACGATGCGGCCGATTTTGATCAACGGCGGCATTCTCGTGGGGCTGGCGGCGTGTTCGCTGATCAGCGGATTTCTGGCGGGCAGGTTTGCGGCTACGGCAAGCTGCGGCTTTGCGAAAAATCTGCGGCAGGACCTGTTTTATAAGGTGCAGGGCTTTTCGTTCGGGGACGTGGATAAATTTTCGTCCTCGTCTTTGGTGACGCGGCTGACGACGGACGTCACAAACGTGCAAAACGCTTTTCAGATGTGTATCCGCATCGCGTTCCGCGTGCCGCTGATGTTTATTTTTTCGTTTGTCATGAGCTTTAAGCTCAATCACCGTCTGGCGCTGATCTTCGTGGCGATCATTCCCCTGCTGGCCGTGGTGCTTGTCCTGATTATGCGCTACGTCATGCCGTTCTTCAGACGTATTTTCAAAAAATACGACAACCTCAACAACTCGGTGCAGGAAAACGTCAGCGGAATCCGCGTCGTCAAATCCTTCGTGCGCGAGGAATACGAAAAAGAAAAGTTTGGGAAAGCGTCCGAGGACGTGAAAAAGGATTTCGTGAAGGCGGAAAAAATCCTCGCCATCAACAGCCCCGTAATGATGTTTTGTATCTTTCTCGCGTCTATGCTGATTTCCTTTTTCGGCGCAAAAATGATTATCGCCACGGGCGTTTACGACCCGACTTCAGGCTCCGTAACCAACGCGGAGGGCTTCGGCACGGGCGGTTTGTCCGCCATGATCACCTACGGCGTGCAGATCCTGTCCTCGCTGATGATGCTGTCCATGGTGTTTGTCATGATTACCATGTCTGCGGAATCCGCGCGGCGTATCGCGGAGGTTCTGGAACAGAAATCCGACCTCGTCAGCCCCGAAAACGGCGTCAGGGAAGTCAAGGACGGCAGCATTCGTTTTGATAACGTCAGCTTCAAATATTCTAAAAAGGCGGAAAAGTACGCTTTGGCGGACATCGACCTCGACATCAAATCGGGCGAAACGGTGGGTATTCTCGGCGGAACGGGTTCCTCCAAAACCTCGCTGATTCAGCTGATTCCCCGCCTTTACGACGCGACGGAGGGGACCGTGTATGTCGGCGGCAGGGACGTTAGGGAATACGATCTCGAAACGCTGCGTTCGGAAGTGGCGGTGGTGCTTCAAAAGAACGTGCTGTTTTCGGGCACGATCAAGGAAAACCTGCGCTGGGGCGACCCGAACGCGACGGACGAGGAACTTGAGCGGGCGTGCAGGCTCGCGCAGGCGGATGACTTCGTGCGGGCGTTTCCCGACGGCTACGACACCTATATCGAACAGGGCGGCACCAACGTTTCGGGCGGCCAGAAGCAGCGGCTTTGTATTGCCCGCGCGCTTTTGAGAAAACCGAAGGTGCTTATTTTGGACGACTCGACTTCGGCCGTGGATACCAAGACGGACGCTTTAATCAGAAAGGCGTTCGCGGACGAAATCCCCGATACGACCAAAATCATAATCGCTCAGCGCGTGGCGTCCGTGGAACACGCGGACAAAATCCTCGTCATGGACGGCGGCAAAATTTTGGCCGCAGGCACGCATGAGGAGCTGATGGCAAACAGCGAAATTTACCGCGAGGTTTACGAATCGCAGACGCGCGGCAAGGCCGCAGACGTCCCCGCGGAAGAAGATATTCCCGCAAAGAATGACGTCTCCGCAAAGGATAACGTCCCTGCGAAAAATGACAAAGAAGGAGGTGTCCGCTGATGGCCGAACAAACCAATACGAAAGCCGTCAGGCCCATGCGCGGCATGAAAATGCGCGGCGGCGGAATGCCCGTGCCCAAGGGCGCGGTGAAAAAGGGCACCATGAAAAGGCTTTTGAAGTACCTTTTCCATTACTATAAAGCGGCTCTGATTATCACGGCCGTGTGTATCGTTTTAAGCTCGGTGGCGAGCATTGTTTCGTCGGTGTTCACCAAACAGCTGGTGGACGGCATCATTGTCCCCGGCGTGCAGAGCCCCGACAAATTCGGAGCGGTAAAAGGCGAGCTGATTTCCCTGGTTTATACCATGGGCGTGCTTTATCTGGTGGGGCTGATCGCTTCCGTGGCCTATACGCAGATCATGGCGAGCGTGACCCAGGGCGTGCTTGACCGTTTCCGTACGGATATGTTCAATAAGATGGAAAGCCTGCCCATCAAATATTTCGACACGCACGCGCACGGCGATATCATGAGTACCTATACCAACGATACCGACGCGCTCCGCCAGCTGGTGGGACAGAGTATCCCCGCGGTGATATCGGGCGTGGTGGCGTTGATTTCGGCCGTCGCGGTGATGTTCTTTTACAGTATCTGGCTGACGCTGGTCGTCTTTGCCTGTACGGCAATCATGATGGCCGTCATCAAAAAAATCGGCGGCGCAAGCTCCAAATTCATGGTCGCGCAGCAGCGTTCGCTGGCCGTGGAAGAGGGCTTCATGGAAGAAATGATGAAGGGGCAGAAGGTCGTCAAGGTATTTACGCACGAGGAGGCGGCGGAACGCGACTTCGACAAGCTGAACAAACAGCTTTTCGAGGACAGCGAAAAGGCGCATATTTTCGGTAATATCCTCATGCCCATTCTCGGCAATATCGGCAACTTTCTCTATGTGCTGATTGCCATCGTCGGCGGGCTGCTCATTTGCTTTGCGGCGCCCAATCTCGCGCTGGAAAATATGGTAAACGGAATTTGGGCGTGGAAGGAGATTCCCGCGCTGTCGATCGGCGCCATTATCGCGTTTTTGGGGCTTTCGAGGCAGTTTTCGCAGACGGTGTCGCAGTTCTCGCAGCAGATTGCCATGATTGCCATGGGGCTTGCGGGCGCGTCCCGTATCTTCGAGCTTATGGATCAGGAACCCGAACACGACGACGGTTACGTGACGCTGGTCAACGCGAAAAAGGACGCGGACGGAACCATTTCCGAGACGGAGGAACGCACCAATCTTTGGGCGTGGCGGCATTATCATAAGGCGGACAATACCGTTACTTATACCGAGCTTACGGGCGATATCGTCATGGAACACGTCGATTTTGGCTACGTGCCCGAAAAGCAGGTGCTGACGGACGTTTCGCTGTACGCGAAGCCAGGGCAGAAGATTGCATTCGTCGGCGCGACGGGCGCGGGCAAAACCACGATTACCAACCTTATCAATCGTTTTTACGACATCGCGGACGGCAAAATCCGTTACGACGGAATCAATATCAATAAAATCAATAAAAAGGACCTGCGGCGTTCGCTGGGAATCGTGCTTCAGGACACCAACCTGTTTACGGGGACGGTTATGGAAAATATCCGTTACGGCAGGCTGGACGCGACGGACGAGGAATGTATCGCGGCGGCGAAGCTCGCCAACGCGGACGACTTTATCCGCCGTTTGCCCGAGGGGTACGACAGTATGCTGACCAACAACGGCGCAAATTTGTCGCAGGGTCAGAGACAGCTTTTGTCTATCGCCCGCGCGGCGGTGGCGGACGCGCCCGCGATGATTCTCGACGAGGCCACTTCGTCGATCGATACCCGCACGGAGGCGCTCGTTCAGGACGGCATGGATAAACTGATGCAGGGCAGAACGGTGTTTGTCATCGCGCACCGACTTTCCACCGTGCGCAATTCCGACGCGATTATGGTGCTGGATCACGGCCGCATTATCGAGCGCGGCACGCACGAACAGTTGATTGCTCAAAAGGGCGTGTATTATCAGTTATATACAGGCGCGTTTGAGCTGGAATAAAACGACGGCGAAGGGACGCCGCCCGCGGAAATTTCCGCGGGCGGCGTTTTCCGTCCCACAAAATCGATAGATTGAATATCTTAGACGTAAGTATTTCAAACTTCGCCGAGAGCTTCGCAATCCTTTATCAAATCATTGAAAAAGTCGTCGAAAGAAGCGTTGAATATTATTTTCAAAGCAATCAGTTCGCTGACTTTAATATTCATTCTATTTGTTTCTATCTTTGCATAAGTGCTTTTGGAAATAGGAATGTTCATTAGCTGTAACTTTGTTAAAACCGCGTCTTGTGTCATTTTGTTTTTTCTTCTTAATTTTTGAATTGCATTCCCCAAATCTAAATCGGGCCTTATCTTTTGCATTTCTAAAACCTCCTTAACTCAAAAAAGTTTCGTAATAACGAAAATAATTTCTTTATAACGAATATATTTACTTGATTTTACACCTTTTTTGTGGTAAAATGTTTCGTAATAAGGAAATTTTTTCCGAAATTAAAAATTTTTTAGGAGTAACGATATGCGAAACAAAGGTAAAAGCGGTAATTGGGAAGTAAGGATAGAGCAAGACTTAAAGGCTCTGATGATTATGTGTAATGAAAGCGACCAAAAATTTTTCGGTATTCCAAACAAGCGAAGAAAAACGGAGGATTATACTCGCCTTATAATAATAGCTTGGGCATTGAATTTAAGAGGCGCGGCCGTCGTACTTTTAGGCGAAGCGGAACGCAAAAAGAGGGATAAGGAAGTATTTGACTGTTTGAAGGCGGTAGAAAATGATTATAATGTTATATTAAAATGGGTGGGGGACTTTATATGTTCGATACAAGACCCCGATTATAGACAAGTTGCCACAGAAATTTGGAAAGAGAAAAAAGCTCGTATCAACAAAAGCGAATTTAATATCTCGCAGTTTATATAAAGAAATCAAAAAACATGAGATATAGAAAAAGACCGAATGACAAAGGCGTGTAAACCGTTGCTTTTCCGATATAAATATGTTATAATTTACGGGTTATGAACAACGAATTTTTCTCTTTTGAGCTGATAAAAACCGACCCCGAAACGGGCGCGCGCGCAGGCGTTTTGCACACGCCCCACGGGGATATAGAAACCCCCGTCTATATGCCCGTCGGCACGCAGGCGACCGTAAAGGGCGTCTTTCCGCGCGATCTCGAAGAAGCGGGCTCGCAGATTGTTTTGGCCAACACCTACCACCTTTACATGCGCCCCGGCGACGAGCTGGTGAAAAAGGCGGGCGGCCTGCACGCCTTCATGAATTGGAACAGGCCCATTCTCACGGACAGCGGCGGCTTTCAGGTGTTTTCCCTGGCGAAGCTCAACAAAATCACCGACGCGGGCGTGGAGTTTTCCTCCAATATCGACGGCAGCAAGCACTTTTTTACGCCCGAAAAGGCCATGCAGGTGGAGGAAAATCTCGGCGCGGACATCATTATGGCTTTCGACGAGTGCAGCGAGTACGGCTTTACCCATGCGCAGGCAGAAGCGGCCATGATCCGCACGGGAAATTGGCTGGAGCGCTGTTACAAGTACCACGAGGGGCAAAACAGGCCTCATCAGGCGCTTTTTCCCATCGTTCAGGGCAACGTATATACGGATTTGCGCGCGGAGAGCCTCGCGCGGTGCATGCCGTTTGTCAAGCACGGGATTGCGATCGGCGGACTTTCCGTCGGAGAGCCTAAACCGCTGATGTATGAAAATCTCGAATTTTTGCAGGACAAGCTGCCGACGGACGTACCCAGGTATTTGATGGGCGTAGGCTCGCCCGACTGTCTCATCGAGGGCACCATGCGCGGCGTGGACATGTTCGACTGCGTTTTGGCGACGCGCATTGCGCGCAACGGCACGGCCTTGACTTCCCGCGGCCGCGTGGTGGTGAGAAACGGCAGATATAAAGAGGACTTCACGCCTTTGGACGCCGAATGCGACTGCTATTGCTGCAAGCATTATACAAAAGCCTATCTGAGGCATCTCATCAACGTCAACGAAATGTTCGGGGCCATGCTGTTGAGCTTGCACAACATCACGTTTTTGCATAAATTGATGAAGGGACTGCGGGGAGCGATTCTCGGCGGTTACGTGCGGGACTACGCCAAAGAATTTTACGGAAAATACGGCGGCGAGGGAAAATGGTAAAAAACTTCCGTGCTTAACAAATGAAAAATAAGTGAAAACCGAAAAAATGTTATAATCCGACATGGAAATACTTGCAAAAAAAGTAAAAAAAGGTTATCATTGAATTATAAAACTTCAAAAACAATCTCAAGGAGAAAAAATCATGTTGTTTAATTTGTTGGCGTCGGAAGCGTCAAATTCTTCTTCTGCGGCTCCCGCGGGAAATAGTTGGATGTCCTGGGTGTTGATTATCGGCCTTGTTTTGGTCATCGTGGTGTTCATGGTGCTCAACAGCCGTTCTTCTAAAAAGAGACAGAAGGAGACGCAGGCCATGCTGGACGCGATTCAGCCCGGCAATAAGGTAAAGACAATCGGCGGCATCTGCGGCATCGTCGTGGAAGTCAATCCCGAGGACAACACCTTTATCCTCGAAACGGGCACGGAAGCCAGCGGCAAATCCTACCTCAAATTTGATAAACAGGCCGTATATCAGACGGACGCGGTAGCGCCTAAAACCGAAAAGGCGGAGCTTCCTCCCGAGGAACCCAAAGCCGACGGGGAAGTGTTTGAAGAAACGGCGGAAAAATCCGACGAGGCGGCGGTTGAAGAGAAAAAGTCCGACGACGAAAGCAAGGAATAAGCGCGTTTTTTGTAAACGCTTCTAAAACGGGAATGCCTCCGCATAGGATAATTAAGAAAATCCTATCGCGGAGGTATTCTCTCATTATGCAGTCGGAAAATTCGTTTGCTTCCCATCTGGTACAGATCGCCAAGGCCGTTTTGCTCTCTATTCTGTTCTGCCTTGCGGCAGTGCTTATCTTTTCCCTTATCCTCAAATTTGCCAATCTCTCCGATTCCGTCGTCAAACCCGTCAATCAGTGTATCAAGGCGTTTGCTATTCTCTTCGGCTGTTTCTTCGGGATTCGGGGCGAAAAAGGCTGGCTGAAGGGGCTGGTGGCGGGGCTTCTCACCGTCATGCTCACCTACCTCGTGTTCGCTATGGTCGGCGGAGATTTCTCTTTGTCCTGGCTGATTCTCGCGGAACTGGCGTTCGGCGCCGTGGCGGGCGTGCTGAGCGGTATCGTTTCTGTAAACGTCCATCACGATTAAAGGTTTACATATCATTTCTACATAAAAAATTTAATGATAAACGTTAAAAAATAGTTGACAGACATAAATTTCTATGATATACTTAACTCGCAAAAACAAAATTGCGAGGAGTAAACTCATGGAAAATCTGAAAAAAATACAGACGATCGGGAAAATTTCGAAAATCGTAGCGCTGGTGGTTTGCGTGCCGGCGTTTGTGGCGACGGGTTTTGCGCTGATCGGCGCGACAGTGTGCGCGAGCATTCCCGAAAGCTGGCTTTCCGTATCGGGACAGGTGAACGGCACGGTGGAAATAGGCAGCTCGCTGTCCGTCTGGAAAGAAGCGCTTGAAAGGCTGGGCGGAGCGGGCGAGGGCTCGTTTGGAACATGGAGCGTAGAGGGCGGAAAGTTGTTCGTTTCCCTGCGTTCGCCCGATTTTGAAAACATTCCCTTGACGAAAATGGCGGCGGTGGCGCTTACTGCGGCGGCGTTTCGGCTGGCCTTTTACGGCGTTATTTTTCTCTTTGTCTCTAAATTTGCAAGAGCGCTGGAGAAAAACAGCACGCCTTTCTGCGACGCCTGTATCAGATATCTCAAAGTCACGGCTTATGTGCTGCTCGGCTGGGCGATAGTGGGCAAAACGGCGCTTAAGTTTGTCGGCGGGCTGTTTTTCGGGCAGCTCGGCGGGGGCGTGTCGGTGGACGGGGGCATGATTCTCATCTCGCTGGTATTTCTGCTTCTGGCGTACATTTTCCAATACGGCGCGAAGCTGCAGCGGGAAGCGGACGAAACGCTGTGACGGGCATGCGGCGCAAAATCAAAAGAAAATCTTCCGAAGGTGAGAAAAAGTGATAATTTTACGTCTCGACCGCGTCATGGCGGACAGAAAAATGTCTTTGAACGAGCTTTCCGAAAAGGTGGGGATCGCCAACGTCAACCTTTCCAAAATCAAGACGGGAAAAATCAGCGCGATCCGCTTTTCCACGCTGGACGCGATCTGCCGCGCGCTCGGCTGTCAGCCCGGGGATATCCTCGAGTATCGGCAGGATTGAAAGGCAGCCGACGAAAAATAAAAAAAGTTGGCATAAACCGCTTGCAATTTCCGCCCGCGTGTATTATAATAGTAGCATAATAAATTTCGGAATTTTATTTATAGAGGAGAAACTGCTATGATCAAAACGATCGCGAAACCCGCTGAAAGAAAGGTTACGGGCTGCGGCGAATGCAGAAGCACCTGTCAGTCCGCATGCAAAACCAGCTGCACGGTAGGAAACCAGTCCTGCGAAAGAATTACCCGCGAAGAGAAGATCGAACGCAAGTAATTTCGCAAGGCGAAAATATTCGGCGTAAAGGCGCGTAAAGAACTTACGCGCCCTTTTTGCCGTCGGGAAGCGCAAAATACCGCGCTTTGAAAATACATACGGGATTTTAACGATTATGATACACGTTTTCAGCTATCGGGACAAAAATTATATCTACGACGTGGGCAGCGGCTCCCTGCACGAGTGCGACAAGACCACCGCCGACTACCTCAAGGCCAAGGAAGAGGGGCAGGACGTGGATATCACGTACATTTCCGACGAGGAGATAAAAAATATTCTCGCGGACGTCGAGGGGCTTAAAGAACAGGGGCTGCTCTTTAAGGACGAGGTGAACACCTATCCCATGAAGAGCGACGAGGTCAAGGCCCTCTGCATTCATATCTGCCACGACTGCAATTTCCGCTGCCGCTATTGCTTCGCGGACGAGGGCGCCTATCACGCCGAGCGCGAATTTATGAGCGAGGAGACCGCGAAAGCCGCGGTCGATTTTCTCATCGCCAACAGCGGAAAACGGAAAGTGCTGGAAATGGACTTTTTCGGCGGCGAGCCGCTGATGAACCTCGGCGTACTGAAAAATACCGTCTATTACGCCAAGGAGCAGGCCGCGAAGGCGGGAAAGAAATTTTTGTTTACGACCACCACCAACGCGCTTTTGTTAAACGACGAGACGATTAAATTTTTCAACGAGGAAATGGAAAACGTCGTTCTTTCCCTCGACGGCCGAAAAGAAGTGCACGACGCGATCAGAAAGACGGTGAACGGCAAGGGCAGCTTCGATTACGTCATCGGCAACATCAAAAAATTCGTCTCCCTGCGCGGGGAAAAGAGCTATTACGTGCGCGGCACGTTTACGGCGAAAAATCTCGATTTCGCAAAGGACGTGCTGTTTATCGCCGATCAGGGGCTCGACTCCATTTCCATGGAGCCCGTCGTCACCGAGCTTCCCGACCTCGAGATCAAAGCCGAGCATTTGCCCGCCATCGAAAAGGAGTACGAAAATCTCTGCGACGAATATCTCAGGCGGCTGGCCGAGGGGAAGGGCTTCAATTTCTTCCATTTCAACATCGACCTCGAGGGCGGGCCCTGCCTGTCGAAGCGCGTGTCGGCGTGCGGCGCGGGCAACGAGTATTTTTCCGTCGTCCCCAGCGGCGACCTCTATCCCTGCCACCAATTTGCGGGGGACAAGGATTTTTACATGGGCAGCGTCTATGAGGGGATTACCCGTCCCGACATCAGGGAAAAATTCAAAAATTCCTGTCTGTTCACTCGAAAAAAATGCGGGGACTGCTTTGCAAAATTTATCTGCTCGGGCGGCTGCAACGCCAACAATTACCATTTCAACGGCGATATAAACGAGCCGTACGAGATGACCTGCGCCATGATGAAGAAGCGCATCGAGTGCGCGATGCACATTCTGGCGGAAAAAAAGGCGCGGACAAGCGTCTGAACGGGCGCGAAAGCGGGTATTTTTGTGAAAAGCAATAAAAAATTGCCGTAAGGCCGCCTTTATGACTTGACGGGCGGCGGAAGATAGGATATAATAAAACGGTGTTAATATAGGCGCGCGCCGCGTTTCGCGGCGGGGTGCCGTGACGTTTATCCGAAAATCATCAGGAGGCTATTCAATGGGCAAGAAGAAATCGGTGGTATTGCTGACGTTAATTACCATCGTAATCGTCGTGTTGTGCGCGATGATCGTGGTTCCGTCCTTCGAGCTTCCGTTCCTGTGGAACGGCGCCGTAAGCGAATGGAACCCCGTCGTCAAGACGTACGACCTCGGCGCAGATCTCGGCGGGGGATATTATACCTATTATTACCCCGAAGGAATCATTTCCGAAACCGAGTATAAAGACGAGTGCGAGTCCCTCGAGGACGCGGACAAGCTCGAGGAATATCAGAAGAGCTACACGCGCTATAAGGAAACGGGCCTGTACATGAGCACCGATCCCGACGACGGCGTCGTCGAGGAGACGGAGGGCGGCAAGTACGAGGTGAAGGAAGCCTTCAAAACCGCGTTTGCGGCGGCCGAGAAGGAAATCGCCGCGCGCTATGAAAAGAAGGGGTATTCTTCCTTCCGCGTTTCCGTGGTGGACGATTTCGCTTTGAAAGTGGAGCTTCCCGTTTCGGATACGGCGGCGGCCACGTCCTTCAACTATCTTGCCTATACGGGCGCGTTTACCCTGCACGACGGCACGAAAACCGTGTTTGAGGAAGGAAAGGACGTCGCGGCAAAGGATTATTTCAAGAGCTTTTCGCCCAAAACCAGCGGGAAAAGCACTTATGTCATGATCAAGCTGACGAAGAAGGGACAGGAGAAAATCAAAGAGATCACCACGGCGCTGGCGGCCTCTTCCGATTCCTCGTCGGGCAGCACGGGCGGCACCCTCTCCTTTAAGGTGGGCGACAATTCCGTCATTCAGCTGACCGTGTCCGAGGCGATCAACGAAAAGACCCTCTACATCGGCGGAGAGGATACCTATACGTACGAGACGGCGCAGACCGTGTCTATCCTGCTCAATTCCGCGATCAACGCGGGAGATTTGGGCATTACGTTCAAGGTCGATGAAACGCGGACGTTTGAGGCGGCCTACGGCTCCAACGCGCTGACCCTGCTCTATATCGCGTTGGCGATCGTGCTTGTGGCCTGTCTCGTCGTGCCCGTTATCAAATACAGGGGCTTCGGCGGCGCATGTCTCTATTCTACCTTGTCTTACCTTATCGTCACCGCAATCTGCTTCGCGTTTATCACGTCGGGTATTTTCGAGGTCACCCTCGGCTCGGTGTTGATTTTCCTGTTCGGGCTGCTTCTGACAAACGTTTTGAACGCGCACGTTTACGGCGCGATCAAGTCGGAATTTGAAACGGGAAAAACGGTGGAGTCCTCCGTCAAGGCGGGCTATAAAAAGACGCTGGCGGGCGTCATAGATATTTACGCGGTGCTGGCTTTGGGGGCGGCGGCCCTCCTGATCGGCGCGGCGGGACTGCACACCACGGCGCTTCAGGCGCTGATCTGTATCGCGACGGGCGCCTTCTGCAACCTCCTGTGGACGCGCTTTATCAACTGCATGCTGCTCTCCGCCTCGAAGAATAAATATAAATATTTCCGCTTTGTGAGGGAGGAGGACGACGATGAGTAAATTGACAAAGACCGTCGGTAAATGGAAGCTTTGGACAGTCGTCAGCGCGATTATCGTGGCGGCGGGGATCATCGTCGCGGCAATCTTCGGCTTCAACGCCGACTATACCGCGTCGGACGTCAAAACCATGACCGTGAAACTTGATTCCTACGTATCCGTTTCGGACGTAAAAACGGAAAAGGTAAAGGATATCTGTGAGAGCGCGCTGGAGAAGGCGGGCCTTAAAGACGCCTATACCATGGACGGCGAAACTTCGGGCGGCGGCGAGCTGGTATATGTGTTCTCCGCCAAGACGGACGATAAAAAGCTTGCGGAAGTAAAGACCGCCGTGGAAAGCGCGCTGGAGACGGCTACCGCCGACAGCGGCGAGCTTGCGGGCGCTATCCTGTACGTGACGGCAAACTCCGAAAGAGCGGCGGCTACGCTTGCCGCGGGCTATCTGTGGCGCGCGGCTCTCGCGGGCGCGGTGGTTCTCCTCGCGGAATTTATCTATATCGCCGTACGCTATAAGCTGAATATGGGCGCGGCGGCCGCGATTTCGTCTCTGACGGGAACGTTGCTGACGGTGGCCCTCGTCGCTTTGGTGCGGCTTCCCGTCACCGCGTCCCTCGCTTATGCGGGAGCGTTTGCGCTTCTCTACACGACGGTGACCTCGATGTTGGCGTTGAACAAGATGCGCGAGAACTTCAAAACGGACGAGTATAAGGAAAAATCCGCCGACGAGGCGATTGTTTCCTCTCTCCCCGTCAAGACGATTTTGGCTTTTGCCGCCGTCAGCGCGGTTGCGCTGGTGCTGGTGGGCGCCATCGCCGTGGCTTCCGTGAGATGGTTTGCGATAGCGGCTCTGATCGGCGTCCTTGCGGGAACGTTTGCCTCCCTTATCTTTATGCCTGCGATCTATCTGCCCCTGAAGAAGCTTTCGGATAAGAGAGCGGCCGAGCGCGCGAGATACGATTATAAAAAGAGCGGCAAAGACAAAAAGGAAGACGCGCCCAAAGAGGACGGCAAGGCCGCGCCGACTCAGGCGTAAACGTTCGATTGAAACGTAGGTTGAGCGAAAACGCGAGCGTTTGGCAAAAGCGAAACGCCGTCGGGCGAAAGAGCATGAGCGTTTGGCGAAACCGTGAGCGTTTGACAAAAGCGAAACGCCGTCGGACGAAAGAATGTAAGCGTTTGACGAAAACACAAACGTTAAGGCTGAAATATAAAAGTTTGACGGAAGCGTAATCGCGGCGCGGAATACCGCGCGTATAAAGACAAGAGGTGGCGGAGGGGCTGGATTTCCCCACTCCGCCATTTTTTGATTTCCGGAAACAAAAGGAAAAACATGAAAAAGATCGTTCCCGAATACTCGTTTTCCGAGGAACAACTGAATAGAGTTTCCCTCCTTGCACAAGAAACGGGGCTGACGGAACATATCGTCCGCATTCTTTACGCCAGAGGCGTGGATACGAAAGAAAAAATTTCGCGGTTTATGCACCCCTCGGGAAAGAATTTTCTTTCCCCGCTTTTAATGAAGGGCATGAAGGAGGCGGTGGCGCTGATCGCCGCGGCGCGGGACGAGGGCAGGACGGTGGCGGTGTTTGGGGATTACGACGCGGACGGCGTATGCGCCTGCGCGATTATGTATCACGCGCTGAAGGAATTCGGCGTCGAAGCGCACATCTACGTGCCCGAGCGCGCGGACGGCTACGGGCTTTCCGAGGAGGCCGTCGATCGGATTTTCGAGGATTGCCAGCCGGAGCTGTTTATTACGGTGGACTGCGGTATTTCCTGCGCGAAGGAGACGCAATATATCTACGAGCTGGGCGCGGACGTCATCGTCACCGATCACCACGAGCTGCCCGAAACCCTGCCCGACTGTATCGTCGTCAATCCCAAGCTGGAGGACGAGTATCCCTACGACAATCTCTGCGGCGCGGGCGTGGCGTTTAAGCTTGCGTGCGCGCTCATCGGCGACGGCGCGTACAAGCTGCTCGATTTCGCCACGCTCGCCACGGTGGCGGACAGCGTTCCCTTGCTCGGCGAAAACCGCGACATCGTGACGGAGGGGCTGAAGATGTTCAATTCCCGCCCCAGAAGCTGTTTTGCCGCGCTGATGGGAAAGACTTACGACGCCGTTACCGCCCAAAATCTCGCGTTTACGATTGCGCCGCGCATCAATGCCGCGGGGCGCATGGGGGACGCGCGGGCGGCCTTTCAGCTGTTTATCTCGGAGGACGAAAACGAAATTCTTACCCTCGCCGCCAAGCTGTGCGCCTACAATACCGAACGGCAGAAATGCTGCGACGAGCTGTATGCCTCCGCCAAGGCGAAGCTGCGCGAAAAGGGCGCCTACGGATACGTCATCATGCTTTCGGACGAGGGCTGGAATTCGGGCTTCGTGGGGATTGTGGCGGCGAGAATCGCAGAGGAATACAACCGCCCTACCCTTCTTTTCGTCCACCACGGCGACATGCTGAAGGGCAGCGCGCGCAGCATCGAGGGCGTGAATATCTATACCGCGCTGCGGAATTGCTCGGCGTATATCGAGGAGTTCGGGGGGCATGCGCAGGCGGCGGGCATCAACCTTAAGGCGGAAAATTTCGACAGGCTGGAGGCCGCGCTTAACGAGGAGATACGCGCTTCCTATACGGAGGAGGATTTCGAACAGCGCATTTACGTCAGCGAGGAGATTTCGGAGCCCTTTTCCGAGAAGTTTGCGCACGAGCTGGCGGCGATGGAGCCTTACGGCGTAGGACACAGGCGGCCGCAGTTTTCCATTCGGGCGGCGGCTTGCTCGGCGCGGCCGATCAAATATATGTCTCCGCACCTCTCCGTCAAAAGCGAATATATCGAGCTGATGTATTTTTCGGGGGCGAAAAATTTGAAGCTGGTGGAGAGCGACGTCGAAAAGCGGTTTATCTTCGAAGTGAATATTTCGCATTTTCGGGGACGGGAATACATCAAGGGCTTTATCCGCGACATGATCTACGACGGCAGGACGGGCAGAAACGTTATCGGGAGCATCTTCTCCAATTCGGTGGCGCGCGCGTACGCGGCGCCCGTGGGCGTGGGCACGACGGAGCTGACCACCGAGCAGACGGAAGGGCTGATTGAAGAAAGGCGGGCGGAATGCGCTTACGGGCTGTGCCTGATCGCTTCGGACAGGCGCACGCTGCGCTTTTATAAAAATCTGGAGCCGTTCGGCTGCGACCTGTTTTATCCCTCTTCGAAAAACCTCGCCAACAATCTGATCGTATCGCCCGCCGCGGACGCGGACCTGGGCGGCTACCGCGATTTTATCTTTCTCGATACGCCGTCCGATTTCAATATTGCCGCGCTGGAGGGCAGGCAGGTATTTGTCAACCGCGAGATCTGCGGATATAAAATGTTTGCGGGGCTGGACACGAGCCGCGAGAGCCTTCTGGATATTTTTGCGGCGCTCCGCCGCGAAGTCAATTCGCTGAGCGGGGAGACGGCGGAAGAGCTGGCTTTTTCCTGCGGCGCGCTCGGCTTCGACACGCGGGAATTTATCTTTGCCCTCAACGTCTTCGAGGAGCTGGGGCTGGTGGCCTTCGGGGAGGGCAGGCTCATCGTCTATCGGGGCGTGAAAGCGGACCTCAACGCTTCCGCCATTTATCGGAAAATTTGTTTTTTACAAGAAGAATGACGGCCGTTTGAAAAGTCGATACGGCGGGCGCGGAAAAAAGAAAAAAGGAGGGCGGGGACGCATGATTACGACATGGAATAAAATTTACGAATTATACGGCGACAAGGACAGGGATATGCTGCTCAAGGCGTACAATTACGCCAAAGAGGCGCATTCCAACCAAAAACGCGCCTCGGGCGAGCCTTACTTTATCCATCCCTGCGCCGTGGCCCTCATCCTCATGGAGCTGGGGCTGGACGCGCCGACGGTCGCGGCCGCGCTTTTACACGACGTCATCGAGGACACGCCCGCCACCGAAGAGGACATCAAACGGGAATTCGGGGACGAGGTGCTCGAGCTCGTCAGCGGCGTCACCAAACTGGATAAAATCGTATTCAAATCGCAGGAGCAGGAGGAGGCGGAAAATTTCCGCAAGATTTTCGTCGCCATGGCGAAGGATATCCGCGTCATCATCATCAAGATGGCCGACCGCCTGCACAACATGCGGTCTCTGAATTTCCTCTCGCCCGAGCGGCAGCAGAAAATGGCCAGGGAGACGCTGGACATATTCGCGCCCCTCGCGGGCAGGCTGGGTATTTCGCAGATCAAATGCGAGCTGGAGGACCTTTGCCTCAAATATCTCGACCCCGAAGCGTACGAATATCTCGTCGTTAACATCAACGAAAAACTTTCCGAGCGCAGGGAATTTGTCAACAGCATCGTCAAAGAAATCAAGGACATGATGGAGGCGGACGGAATTCGCGGCGAGGTGTTCGGACGGCCCAAGCATTTCTATTCGATCTATAAAAAGATGAAAAACAAGGGCAAGTCGCTCGATCAGATCTACGACCTCACGGCCCTGCGCGTCATCGTCGGGGACGTCAAGGAATGTTATACCATTTTGGGCGAGATTCACGAAAAGTGGAAGCCCCTGCCCGGGCGGATAAAGGATTATATCGCCAATCCCAAGCCGAACAAATATCAGTCCCTGCATACCACGGTGATGACGCGGTTCGGTCAGCCTTTTGAAATCCAGATCCGCACGGAGGAAATGCACCGTATCGCGGAATTCGGTATCGCGGCGCATTGGAAATATAAGGAAGGGCGCACGGAAGAGGAAAATTCCGATTTCGAAAACAAGCTCACCTGGCTGCGGGAGGTGATGGAGTGGCAGGGCGCCGTCAAGGACTCCCGCGAGTTTCTCGACGCACTCAAAACCGAGTTATACAGCGACGAGCTTTTGGTGTTTACGCCGCGGGGCAAGGTCATTTCCCTGCCGCCCGGAGCCACGCCCGTCGATTTCGCCTATGCGATACACTCGGAGGTGGGCAACCGCTGCACGGGGGCGCGCGTCAATTCCAAAATCGTGCCGTTGACGACGACGCTGGAAGTGGGGGACGTGGTGGAGATCATCACCTCGCCCAACTCGAAAGGCCCCTCGCGCGACTGGCTGAAGTTTATTAAGTCCTCCAGCGCGAAAGCCAAGATTAAACAATTTTATAAAAACGAGCTGAAAGAGGACAATATCCGTATCGGACAGGCGAAGCTGGAAGAGGAAGCGAAAAAGAAGGGCTATGCCCTTTCGGAGCTTCTGACCGAGGAAAGCTTCAAGCGCATTTCCGACCGGTATTCCTTCGGGGGCGCGGACGAAATGTACGCCGCCGTGGGCTACGGCTCGGTGTCCGTCAATCAGGTGCTGTTTAAGCTGATAGACTTTTATAAAAAGGAAATGCCCAAGCCCTTCGAGGTGCACGCCGGCGACGGCGGGGGCAGGACGCCCGGCGGCGTGCTGGTCAACGGTCAATCGGGGCTGCTGGTGCGGTTTGCGGGGTGCTGTTCGCCCGTGCCCGGGGACGAAATCGTCGGGTTTACCTCGCGCGGGCGCGGGGTAGTTATTCACCGCGCGGATTGTCCCAATATCCGCGGCATCGAGGGGGAACGGCTGATCCCCGCATCCTGGAACAAGGAGGTGCACGACAAGCACCGCTACAATGCGAATATTTCTATCCGTGCCACCGACCAGGGCGCGGCGCTGTCCGTTTTGTCGGGCGTCGTTTCGGACATGAAGCTTTCGATTACCTACGTCAACGGCCGTATCGATAAAAACCGCGACGCGGTGCTGGAGGCCTCCATCAGTTTGACCGACATCGCGGACGTGGATATGCTGCTCAAGAAGCTGCGCGCGGACAGACGGATTTACGACGTCCACCGCATCACCTCGCTTTCGTAAACGGGAAAAATGGGCTTTTATGAAATCCGTAGGCGGGGAAAAGTAGCTTCCATGAAATTTATAAGCGGAAAAAAGAGCTTCTATGAAATTCATGGGCGGAAAAAGAGGCGTTCATGAAATCCGTAGGCGGGGAAAAGGAGTTGTTAGGAAATTTGTAAACGAAAAAAAGGAGCTTTCATGAAAGCGGAAAAGATTTATCCGATCGGGTTTGCCGCCAATTCCTATATTTTGACCGAGGACGGGAAGAACGCCGTCGTCGTGGATCCGGCCCAGCCGTGGATTGAGGACGAGCTGGAAAAACGCGGCCTGAGGCCCGCTTTCGTACTGCTCACGCACGCGCATTTCGACCATGTGGGCGGCGTGTCGGCGCTTCAGAAAAGGGGGGCGCGGGTGTTGTGCTCGGAAAGGGAAAAAACGCTTGTCGGCTCGCCCGCCGACCTGTCCGAAGAATTCGGCGCGCCGCGTTCGGAATTTACCGTGGACGGTGTTTTGAAAGACGGGGAAACGCGCGAACTTTGCGCCCTTTCCGTCACGGCGATCGCAACGCCCGGACATACGGCGGGGGGCATGTGCTATCTCGTCCGCGGCGCGGACGGAACGGGGGCGCTGTTTACGGGCGATACGCTGTTTGCGGGAAGCATCGGCCGAACCGATTTTCCCACGGGGGACATGGCGGAGCTCCGTAAAAGCCTTAAAAGGCTGGCCGCCCTCGAAGGAGATTTTCCCGTTTACGCGGGACATGAGGAGGATACCACGCTGGAGGAGGAACGGCGCACAAACCCGTTTATGCGTGACGCTTAATGAAAAAATACGGCGCGACGAGGGAGCTTACAAGAAGATAGAGCGTTAAGAAACGCTTGAAAAGAGAAAAGGGAGCAGCAGCGCGCCGCGCGGAAGCGGCGAAAGAAAAAAGCTGCGAAAGAAAAAAGCGGCGAAAGAAAAAAAGCGGCGGACGGCGCTTTTGCGAACAGGGTAAAAAGAGGAAAGGTATATGCTGACGACCGATTGCGGTTTTCTGGAAAACGAATTGATGGACGTGGTGCGACTGTTTAAGTCCCGCCCCCAATCCGTAACGCACGCCTTCCGTTTCGACGGCGGCGTTTTTTATAATGATTTTGTCGTGGACGGCAAGGCGTATTCGTTCAAAGACGAGGGGCAGGGCTGCGACGAGATAGAGTTTAAGCGCCTCGAAAGGCGTTTCGGAAAGCTGGGCCTGTATGCGGTTTTGAGCGAGCTGTATAAAGAAGATATGCCCTGGGGCGCGCTGACGGGGATCCGTCCCACCAAAATGGCCTATACGGAAAAAGAGGCGGGCAGACCTTTTCGGCCGCTCTTTGAAAAAATGCGGGTGAAGGAGGAAAACATCGCCCTCGTGGAGGAGGTTTTGCGGGCACAGGAGGGAATTTACGAGAAAAAGGACGGAAATACCGATTTTTTCGTTTCCATTCCCTTCTGTCCCACCAAATGTTCGTACTGTTCCTTTATCACGGCGCCGATCGATAAAACGCGGGGATTCCTCCCCGATTATCTCGACTGTCTCGAAAGGGAAATTTTTGCGGCCGCGCCCCTGACGGGAAATTTGAGAAGCGTATATATCGGCGGCGGCACCCCCTTGGTGCTGGAGAGCGAAGCCTTGGAGCGGGTGCTGAAGGCGGTGGAAAGGGTGCGGACAAACGGCTGCGAATACACGGTGGAAGCGGGACGTCCCGACGTGTTCACCGAGGAAAAGTTGCGGCTTTTGAAGGAGTACGGCGTTACGCGCATATGCGTCAACCCGCAGAGCTTTTCGGACAAGACGCTGGAGCGGATCGGCCGCAGGCACACCGCCGCGGAGCTTTACCGCGCATTTGACATGGCGGCGAAATTCGGCTTCGACGTCAACGCCGACCTGATTGCGGGGCTGACGGACGAAACGTACGAGGAATTTGTTTTCAGCGTCAACGAGGCGGTAAGGACGGGTGCGGCCAATATTACGGTGCATTGTCTTTCGCTTAAGTCGGGCGCGAAGCTGAAAGAGGAATGCTCCTATCTCGAAAATCCGCTGGTGTCGGATATGGTGGCCGCCTCGCGGGAAATCCTGCGCACGGCGGGGTACGTCCCTTATTATATGTATCGCCAGAAGTACCAGACGGGCAACAACGAAAACGTCGGCTGGACGAAGGCGGGAAAGGCCTGCGTCTATAACATCGACATTATGGAGGAGACGGCGGACAATCTCGCCGTGGGGGCGAACGCCGTTTCCAAGCGCGTGTATAACCTTCAAAACCGTATCGAACGTTTCGCCTCTCAAAAGGATTTGAAAACGTATATCGGAAAAATCGACGAAATAATTGCAAGAAAAAACAAATTTTTCGGGCAAATTTGATTTACATTCCGCGCGGAATATGCTAAAATAATAATAACGGCCGCCAAGCGGAACGATTCTCCACGTTCGGCTTAGAGGTACGCGATAAAGTTCCATAGGAGGATAAACACAAATGGACAAGAAGGAAATTATTGCAAAATTTGCGACGCACGAGGGCGACACGGGTTCCCCCGAGGTTCAGATCGCGCTCCTTACCGAGCGGATCAACCATCTGAACGAGCATCTTCAATCCCATAAGCAGGACAACCATTCCCGCCGCGGCCTTTTGAAGATGGTAGGTAAACGCCGCGGGCTTCTGGATTATCTCAAGGAAAAGGATATCACCAGATACAGAGCGATCATCGAAGCGTTGAATTTAAGAAAGTAAGCGGCACGAAAGGGCGGGTTGTTTTAATCCGCTCTTTTTTGTCGATGTTTGCGGCTTTTCCGCCCGGCACGCGGAAGGAGAGGCGGGCATCGGCGTACCCTCCTTACCGCCGGGCGGCGTAAGGGGACAAGAACAAAAAAGAATCGAGTTAAGGAGAATTTTTACAATGCCATCATTAGACAACTACAAGGTATTCAAAACGGACTATGCCGGCAGGGAGCTGGTCGTGGAAATCGGCAAATATGCCGAGCAGGCCAACGGCGCCTGCCTCGTGCGCTGCGGGGACACGGTGGTCAACGTCACGGTATGTATGGCTGAAAAGCCCAGAGAAGGAATGGATTTCTTCCCTCTGTCCGTCGATTACGAAGAAAAGATGTTTGCCGTGGGCAAAATCCCCGGCGGCTTCAAAAAGAGAGAGGGCAGAGCGTCGGATAAGGCGATCCTCGTCAGCCGCCTCATCGACCGTCCCATCCGTCCCCTTTTCCCCAAGGGAATTTTCAACGACGTCGTCGTCATCGCCACCGCGCTTTCGGTCGATCCCGATATCGCGCCCGAACCCATCGCCATGATCGGTTCGTCCGTTGCGTTGTCCGTTTCCGATATTCCCTGGGCGGGACCTACGGGATCGGTCATCGTCGGCTGCTTGGACGGTAAATACGTCATCAATCCCACCGTTGCGGAAAAGGAAAAGAGCACGATCCACCTTTCGCTCGCGGGGACCAAGGACGCCATTCTCATGATCGAGGCGGGCGCTAAAGAAGTGACCGACGAGGAGATGGTCGGGGCGATTATGTTCGGCCACGAGGAAATCAAAAAGGTCTGCGCCTTTATCGAAAACATTCAGAAAGAAGTCGGCAAGCCCAAGAGAGTGATGGAGCTGTATCACATTCCCGAGGAACTCGACGCGGCCGTCAAGGAATACGCCTACGACAAGCTGGTTGAGGCGCTGAATACTTTCGACAGACAGGAAAGAGAAAAGAGACAGGCGGAAGTCGAGGCCGATATCCTCGCTCACTTCGCGGATATCTATCCCGAACAGACGAGAGAGGTGAAGGATTCGATTTATTATATCACGAAATCGATCGTCCGCGCGAAGATTTTCGACAAGGGCGTCCGCCCCGACGGCAGAAGCCTGAAAGAAGTTCGTCCCATCTGGTGCGAACACGGAATTCTTCCCAGAGTGCACGGCTCCGCGGTGTTTACGAGAGGACAGACGCAGGCGCTTACCACCTGCACCCTCGGTATGCTGGACGAAGCGCAGAGAATAGACGGCCTCGACGAAGAGGAACAGAAGCGCTATATGCATCAGTATAACTTCCCCGGCTACTGCACGGGCGAAGCGAAGGCGTTGAGAAGCCCCGGCCGCCGCGAAATCGGCCACGGCGCTTTGGCGGAGCGCGCGCTCCTTCCCGTCATTCCCTCCGAGGCGGATTTCCCCTACGCCATCCGCGTGGTTTCGGATATCCTTTCCTCCAACGGTTCATCCTCGATGGCTTCCGTCTGCGGCTCCACCATGGCGCTCATGGACGCGGGCGTACCCATTAAAGCGCCCGTCGCGGGCTGCGCCATGGGCCTCATCAAGGACCCCGAAACGGGAAAATACGTCATTATGACGGATATTCAGGGCCTCGAGGATTTCCTCGGCGATATGGACTTCAAGGTGGCGGGCACCGAACAGGGCATCACCGCCATTCAGATGGATATCAAGATCAAGGGCATCTCCAAGGAGATCATGCTCGACGCGATTGCGCAGGCGCAGGACGCGAGAAGATTTATTTTGGATAAAATGCTGGCTTGCATCCCCGAAGTCAAAGAGGAGCTTTCCGTCTATGCGCCCAAGATCATCTCCTTCAAGATCAGCCCCGAAAAGATCGGCGACGTCGTCGGCAAGCAGGGAAAGGTCATCAACAAGATTATCGAGCAGACGGGCACCAAAATCGATATCGAGGAGGACGGCACGGTGTGCATCGCTTGCTACGGCGACGTATCTGCGGCGGAGCGCGCAAAGGCGATCGTTCAGTCCATCGCGCACGACCCCGAGGTGGGCGATATGTTCGTCGGCGTCGTCGTGAGAATTTTGTCCCGCGTGGGCGCGTTTGTAGAGTTTGCGCCCGGCAAAGACGGCATGGTGCATATCTCCAAGCTCTCTTCCGAGCGCGTCAATCAGGTGGAGGACGTCCTCAACATCGGGGATAAAGTAAAGGTGGAGATCATCAAGATCGGCGAAAAGGGTATAGATCTGAAGCTTTTGGACAAATTTGAATAAGTCCGCATAAAAAACAGAAAAAGAGACGGAAGCGCAACCGCGCGTCCGTCTTTTTCGTCTTTGTTGTCAGACAGGTTACAAATATTTTTTCGGCCCCTCGGAGGGCGCGCTCAACTCGCTCATCGTCGTTCTCTTTTTTCCTCCGCCGTAGTCGGGCGTGCAGTCGCAGCAGTCTCCGCAGTCCGCGCCGTCGCAACAGTCGCAATCGCCGTCTCCCGCCAGAGCGCACAGGACGATCACGGCGACGATGCCCGCCGCGAAGGAGGAGGGCAGGGCGAGCGCGCAAAGCAGCTCCTCCATATCCTGCGAAGGAAAGAGGGAGGCGAAGGCGAACAGCGCCGAAAAGATACAAAAGAGGGTAAAGGCGGCGTATCCGGCCCCGAAGGTGTGCCAGAGAATACCGCCCGTAATGAACAGCGCGGCGCACCAGAGAAGGGAAACGACGGCTATGTATATCCGTTTGTCCCGCAGAACGGGGACGGTGAGAAGGAGCATAAACACCAGATAGGCCCCCGAGGCGGCGAGGGCGGAATAGAGCGCCGCAGGAAGAGAGAGGGCCGTTTTGCTGCCGATAAAATAGGCGGCGACGAGAAGCCCGCAGGCAAGCGCGTTGATGCAGAGGGGCAAAGCGGCGATTTTGGGGTATTTGTCGCGCAGAAAGAGAGGGACGAGCGCGACGACCATCAGCCCCGCGCCTATGCCGAAAACGAGCTGCCATTTCGCGGCTTTGAGCAGAGAGGCTGCCGCCCACGCCAAAAGAGCGGAGACAAAGAGAAAAAGGAATAAAATCAGCAGCGTCTGCCACATTTTTTTGCTGTGCATAAGCGCTCCTTATTTGAAGATTGAAAAATTTTTCAGTTTGATTTCGGAGAATCGGAGGGCAATATCAACGATACCGCCGTCAGAAGAATGACGATGGACGAAGGAATCGCAAACAGAGAGCATAATTCGGGGGACAGCCATACGACGCAGCCGCTTTGCCGGCGATAAAGAAGGGCGAGCAATAGAGACGACAAAACATAAACGACGTTTAAGACGATGATCGCTATGCTTTTTTTTGTTATGCTTTTGTTTCGCTTAGCTTCTTCTTGAAACGGCTCGCTTTCTTCTCGAGACGGCGTGACTTCTTTTTGAGGCTGTTCGACGGCCCCTTGGGCGCTCCCGACTTTTCCTCGGGACGGCGCGATTTCTTCCCGAAACGCTTCTTCGGGATTTTTACGCCCGCCGATAAGGCTGTCGGCTAAAATTGCCGAAGAAATACCTATAACGAGCGAAGAAAGAGAAAATAAAAACAAAAGGGCCTCTTCGGGAGTCCAGCGTTCTTTAAAGATAAGGAAAATTCCGCCTCCGCCAAGGAGTATAAAAAACGAATAAACGGTTTGCAAAATCCCCGCAATATTTTGCAGGACGCTTTTCAGTGTCTTCACGGCTCCCCTCCTCGTCCTTTTGGAGCATTGTATCACATTGTTGACAAAAAGTCAATAGCTCCGTGAAAAACGAACGTTTTTTGTCCAAAAAGAGCGAAAGGATTGACAAGGTACTTAAAAAAGAGTATAATGAAAAAATAAGAAGATCGGGAGGACGGACTATGCCCAGATATTCACTGGTGGTTCCGGCGTACAACGAAGAAAAAGCCCTGCCCCTGTTTTACGAGGCGGTGGTTCCCGTTATGGAATCCCTGAATGAAGAATTTGAAATTATTTTTGTAAACGACGGCAGCAGGGACGCGACGAAAGAGATTCTTGCGGAGCTTGCCGCCAAGGACAAGCGCGTTAAAGTCTGCAACTTTTCGCGCAATTTCGGCCAGCAGGCGGCGCTTTTATGCGGTTTCGAGGAAGCGAAGGGGGAAGCGGTGATCGCCATGGACGCCGATTTGCAGGACCCGCCCGAGGTCGCCCTTCAGATGATAGAAAAATGGAAGGAAGGCTACGACGTGGTGCACGGCCGCAGGCGCAGGCGAAAGGGGGAAACGGCCTTCAAAAAGGCCACGGCCTCTTTCTTTTATCGGTTTATGAGAAAGATTACTTCGCTGGACATGCCCGCGGACGTGGGGGATTTCAAGCTGTACGACCGAAAGGCGGTGGACGCGATCGTTTCCTTAGGCGAGCACGACAGACTTTTGCGCGCGCAGGTGACCTGGGTGGGCTTCAAACAGACGATTATCGAATTCGACCGTCCCGAGCGCGTGGCGGGCGAGACGCATTATACCCTGAAAAAAATGGTGAGGCTTGCGGAGAGCGGGGTGTTTCCCAACTCCGACTATCCCCTGACCCTCCCCTTGAAGCTGGGGATTGCGGGGGGATTTTTGAGCGTTTTGTGCTTTATCGTCTTTATCGTCCTCGCTTGCTGTAAGGTGGGCTTCGGCGGGCTGGTCGCCTGGCTGTTTCCGACGATAACGCTCGCCGCCAGCGTCGCATTGGCCTGCCACGGCCTTTCGAATATTTATCTTTCCATGATTTATCGGGAAGTGCAGAACCGCCCGAAATACATCGTTGCCGAAAAAATCAATCTTTAACATACACAGGCGCAGCGCCGTCCGAAAACGAAGCTTTGCGTTCGGCGCGCTTAAAAATCGCTTTTCAAAGCGGAAGCAATCTACCCTCTTATGCTGAATATTCGAAAAATCCCCGAAAAGGCATGGCTGATTTTGCTCTTTGCCTTTTTATCCTTTGCGGTGTTGCTGTTCGCCGTGCAAAGCTCTCCCTTTTATCCCATCAACGATTGGGTGGACCCCAACTGTTTTCTTACGGTGGGGAAGGCTATCGCCGACGGAAAAGTCCTCTACAGGGACATTTACGAACAGAAAGGCCCCTATCTCTATTTTCTGCACGCGCTGTGTACCCTCGTCTTTCCCGATTCCTTTCTCGGCGTCTGGTTTATGGAAGCGGCGCTCTGTTTCGTCATGCTGTTTTTCGTCTATAAAATTTTGAAGCTCTACGGCATAGACGATTTTAAGCGGGTGGCGGCGATTTCGACGCTGATCGTCCTCGGCGTTTATTTTTCCTTTGCCATGTCGAAAGGGGACAGCGTGGAAGAAATATGCTCGCCTTTCCTTTTAAGCGTCGTCTATATTACGTTGAGGCGCGTCAAGAGGGGCGAAAAATTCGGGATTTTCGATTATCTCTATATCGGCCTCGTCGCGGGCTTCGTGTTCTGGAGCAAATTTACGATCGTCGGCTTTTTTATCGCCTGGTACGTTTTCTTTTTATATTTTACGATAAAGGACAGGAAGTGGAAAGACCTCGGCGTCGGCACGGCGGTGATCGCTTTCGGCGTCGTCGCCGCAACCCTGCCCTGCTTTGTTTATTTTTCCGTCAACCATGCGGTGAAGGATTGGCTGAAGGTATATCTTTACGACAATATCTTCCTTTACGGGGAAGGCGGCAGCATCTTTCTGCGCGTGGGAAAAATGCTCTTGTGTATCGCCGGCACGCTGGCGGCCAATCTTCCTTACACGTTTTTCGTGGTGCTCGGCATGGTCTGCTTTTCGAAGAAAAGGTTTGGCAAGGGCGCGGAGGAACGCCTGTTTTTGCTGATCGTGCCCATCGTGACGGCATGTTTTCTCTATATCGGCGGCAGGGGATATCGCTATTACGGCCTGCCGCTGAGCATTTTTTCCGTATTCGGGTATATCGCCGTAGCGGAAAGCGGAATTTCCTTCGGAAAGAGGAGCCGCAAGGCGTTGGTGTCCGCGGCAGCGCTGCTCTGCTGCACGGTATTTATGTTTATCAACGGAAATTTCAGCGATATCTTTCGGAAAAAAGAGGATACCGTACAGTATAAATTTGCAAAGGTCATCGAGGAAAAAGAGGGCGCGGCCCTTCTCGATTACGGCTATCTCGACGGCGGCTTTTATCTGGCCGCGAAACAGGTGCCGAAGTTCAAATACTTTTGCAGGCTCAATATGCCCCTGCCCGAAATGGAGGCGGAAATGCGGCGGTATATAGACGAGCGCGAAGCGGATTTCGTCGTCGTAAAGCTGTGGAAAAACAATAAAGAGGAATTAGACAGCCCCGATTATGAGGAAGTCATGCGGGTGGATGGCCGCAGCTTCTGGGGAAAGGAAACGTATATCCTCTACGCTTTGAAAGGGGAAATGCAAAAGTGAAGCAAAGCAAGGGCGAACGGCGGAGAAAGCGCTGACATATTATATTATCAAAAGAAAAAAGGCGTCCTTGCGGACGCCTTTTTTGGCGTTATTTTTCCTTTTTTCGGCTTGCAAGCCACACCATCAGCACGGAAACGTCGGCGGGGTTGACCCCCGAGATACGTCCCGCCTGGCCGAGATTAAGGGGACGGACGCGATTCAGCTTTTCGCGCGCTTCCAGCCGCAAGCCCTTGATTTCGTCGTAATCGAGGTCGGCGGGGAGAAGCTTGTTTTCCAGCTTCTTGGCGCGCTCGATCTGCTCGAGGCCCTGTTTTAAGTAGCCTTCGTATTTTATCCCGATTTCCGCCGCTTCGAGGATGTCGCGCGGGTATTCCCCGAACGCATGGAAGTGGGCGCGGAGCTCCTTTAACGAGATATTCCGCTTGAGCATATCCGCGTAGGAAATGCTTCCCTGCGGCGGCGCGTAGCCGTACTTTGCGACAAACGGCGCCGCTTCCTTGGGGGGAACGCGGGTATTCAGCGCCTCCGTCAGTTTTTCGTAAAGCGCCCTGCGCATTTGGTAAGCCGCGTAGCGCTCGTCCGTTACCAGACCGCAGGCGCGGCCCTTTTCGGTTAAGCGGAAATCCGCGTTATCCTGCCGAAGAAAAATACGGTGTTCGGCGCGGGAGGTCATCATGCGGTAGGGCTCGTCCGTGCCCTTGGTCACCAGATCGTCGATGAGCACGCCGATATACGCCTCGTCGCGGCGCAAGGTAAAAGGGGGGAGCCCGCGGAGCTTTAACGAAGCGTTGAGGCCCGCCATGAGCCCCTGCGCCGCGGCTTCCTCATAGCCCGAGGTGCCGTTGATCTGCCCCGCCGTATAAATTCCCCGCACCTTTTTGAACTCCAGCGTGGGCAGTACGTCCAATGTGTCGATGCAGTCGTATTCGATTGCGTAGCCGTAACGCACGATGTCAGCCCGCTCCAGCCCGGCGACGGAGGCGTACATTTTCCGCTGTACGTCGTGCGGCATGGACGTGGACATGCCCTGCACATATATCTCCAAGGTGTCCTCGCCCTCGGGCTCCAAAAAGATCTGATGACGCTCCTTGTCCTTAAAGCGGACGACCTTCGTCTCGATGGACGGGCAGTATCTCGGCCCCGTCGATTGGATCGTGCCGTTGTAGAGGGGGGAACGGTCGAGATGGCTTAAAATGATTTCGTGCGTATGCGCGTTGGTGTAGGTGAGATAGCAGGGGCGTTTGTTTTCGGGCGGGGCGGGGGAGAGAAAGGAAAAGGGATAGATATCCTCGTCGCCGTCCTGCCGCTCGCATTTTTCGTAATCGATCGTTCGCCCGTCCAGCCTCGCGGGCGTGCCCGTCTTGAAGCGTCGGACATGAAAGCCGAGCTTTATGAGATTATCGGTCAGCGCGGTGGCGGCGGAAAAGCCGTTCGGCCCCGACTTTTGGACGACGGAGCCCGTGATTGTTTCCGAATTGAGATAGACCCCCGTGCAGAGCACGACGGCGCGGCAGCGGATAATCCCGCCGTAGGCGGTTTTGACCCCCGCGCACTTCCCGTCCTCGACGAGGATTTCAGCCGCTTCGCCCTGAAGGATACGCAGGCGGTCGGTATGCTCCAGCGTCCGCTTCATTTCGCGGTGATAGGCGTTTTTGTCCGATTGGGCCCGAAGGCTTTGTACCGCCGCGCCCTTGCCGACGTTGAGCATGCGCAGCTGAAGCGCGGTTTTGTCCGCGTTCAGCCCCATTTCTCCGCCCAAAGCGTCTATCTCGCGCACGAGATGGCCCTTGGCGGTGCCGCCGATCGAGGGATTGCAGGGCATAAAGCCGATGCTGTCGAGGTTTAAGGTGAGCATCACGGTGTCGAGACCCGTGCGCGCGAGCGCGAGCGCCGCTTCGCAGCCCGCGTGTCCCGCGCCGACCACCACGGCGTCGGCCGTATATTCGATAAATTCGTATTTTTCCATAGAGTGTGTCGAGGTTTCGGTTATTGTTTGAGAATGATGTTTTTGATGTCGTCCACTTCCTTGGCCATCTTTTCGTTGAGCTTGACGAGCTCCTCCACCTTATCGCGGGAATACATGATGGTGGTGTGATCTCTGCCGCCCATGACGTTGCCGATCGCCATAAGGGGAAGGGTGAGCATTTCGCACATGAGGTAGGCGCAGATCTGCCGCGCCTTGACGAGATCGGCTTTTTTGCCCTTGCCGAGAAGATCGTCGCGTTTATATTTGTAATATCCGCACACACTGGAGATGATTACGTCGGGCGTGATTTCTTCGGAGCTTGTCCCGCCTTCGTTCACCGATTCCGACAGCGCCAGCTTGGCAAGGTTTAAGGAGATCGGTTCCTCGTGGAGCTTGCTGGCAAACAGCACTTTCGTCAGCCTGCCCTCCAGCGTCCTTACGTCGTGCCCCGAGTCGTTGGCAAGAAACTCCAAAACGTCGTCGGGCATGGGGCTTTTGCGCTCCAACGCCTTGCGCTTTAAGATGGCGATTTTCGTTTCGAGATCGGGCGGCTGAATATCCGCGATCAGGCCGCCTTCGAAGCGGGTGCGGAGCCGTTCCTCGAGGGTGGCGATTTCCTTGGGCGGACGGTCGGACGTTAAAACGATCTGCTTGTTCTGCGAGGACAGCTCGTTGAAGGTATGGAAAAATTCCTCCTGAACGCCCGGCTTTTTCGCCAGAAACTGGATATCGTCGATCATGAGAATATCGACGTTGCGGTAGTGCAGACGAAAGCGGGCGCCCTTGTCCCGGGAGGAGATTTTACCCGAGATCATGGAATCGATAAATTCGTTGAGGAAATTTTCGCAGGTGGTATAGAGCACCCGTTTTTCGGGGGATTTCTGCGCGATGCAGTTGGCGATCGCCTGTACGAGGTGGGTTTTTCCCAGCCCCGATTCCCCGTAGATAAAGAGGGGGTTAAAGCTTTCGCCCGGGTGTTCGGCAACCGACTTGGCGGCGGCATAGACAAATTTGTTGGACGAGCCGACGACGAAGGAATCGAAGGTGAAATTTTTATTGACGGGCACGGGCTTGAAATCGTCGATGACGTCTTCGTCCTCGTCCGCCGTATAGGTGTCGCTTCCCTCTACCACGAGGCGGAAATCGTTGATGCCGACGTCGCTTTTCGCAATCGCATCGCGCAGGGAAACGGCGTGTTTTTTCATGATGGTGTTGGCGGCGAGGTCGGTGGGGGCTTTCAAAAGGAGCCGCCTGTTGGCGATATCGACGGGCTCGAGGTCCTTAATGAACGTATTGAAAGAAACGGGAGGGATGATTCCTTCCGCTTTATCCCGAATTTGTTTCCATAAAAAGAGAATCTGCGTCTTTTCTGCCATTTTTTCTCCCTCCCGAAATTATTTTCTCGTATTGTTGCCTTAATCTTTTGTCTTTTTTCAAATTATTTGATATAATTATAATACAAAATCAAAGGAAAAGAAAGTATTTTCGGCGGGTTTTTCGAGGATTATGCAAATAAAAAATTTGTCTCTTCAAAATTTCAGAAATTACGGGAACGAGAAATTCTCCTTTTCCGACGGGCTGAATATCCTTTTCGGCAAAAACGCGCAGGGAAAGACCAACTGTGCCGAGGCGGTGTTTTATCTGTGCACGGGCACGTCGCTGCGGATACGCCGCGACAAGCAGCTGATCCGTATCGGTACGGACGCCGCAAGGATTTCCGCCGAGGCGGAAAACCGTTACGGAAAGGTGACCATAGAGGCGGATATTTACGAGGACAAACGGGAAATCCGCATCAACGGCACGAAGATTACGCGCAGCGCCGATCTCATGGGCCACATCAACAGCGTCTTTTTCTCCCCGGGGGAGCTGCGGCTGATTCAGGACGGACCCGACGAACGGCGGCGGTTTATGAATATGTCCATTTCCCAAACCTCGCCCGCCTATTACACCGCGCTTTTGCGCTACAACAAAATCCTCGACCAGCGCAACACGCTGCTGAAAAATCACGACGTCCCGCTCATTTTGGACACGCTGCCCGTGTGGGACGAACAGCTGTGCAAATATGCGGCCGTCGTCGTGAAAAAGCGCGCGGAATTTTTGGAAAAATTGGCGCCCTACGCCAAGGAGCTGCATTCGTTTCTGACGGACGGCAGGGAGGAGCTGGAGATTACGCCCGAAAGGAAATACGAGGGGGACGAGGAGGAAATCGCGGCGAAACTGAAAAAACAGCTGGGCAGAAACTACGAAAAGGACCTGCGGCTGGGCTTTACGACGGCGGGGCCGCACCGCGACGACATCGACTTTTTCATTTCGGGCAAGGACGCCAAGGCGTACGCCTCGCAGGGACAGACGCGCACGGCGGCGCTGTCCGTCAAGCTTTCCGAAGTGGAAATCTTCCGCCAGCTTTCGGGGGAATATCCCGTTCTGATCCTCGACGACGTGATGAGCGAGCTGGATCTGCCCCGCCGCAAAAAGCTTCTCAAACGCATTTCCTCCGTGCAGACGATTTTGACCTGCACGCACGCGGAACGGGTGCTCTACGGCACGGAGTGCAGAAAAATCCGCATCGAGGACGGAAAGATCACGCGGGAAAAGAAGGAGGTATGAGGGCGGACCTGCACACGCACAGCGTCTATTCCGACGGTTATTACGCGCCCGAGGAGCTGTGCCGCCGCGCGAAGGCGAACGGCGTGGAGCTTTTGTCGATCACCGACCACGACACGATGAACGGCGATAAGGAAAAGCGGGCCGCCGCGGAAAGGTACGGCCTTCTTTACGTGTCGGGCTGGGAAATTTCCGCCTATGCGGGCGAGAGCAAGATACACGTTACGGGATACAACTGCAAGCGCGGCGCGGCGTACCAAAAATTTGAGAAGGACCGCATGGAGCTGGGCTTCGAACGCGCGCAGGACAGCATAGACAAACTGAAGGCGGCGGGGATTTTTATTTCGCTCGGCGACGCAAAGGCGCGCCGCGCCGATCCCTCCGCGCCCGTGCATACCATGCATATCGCGCAGGCGGCGGCCGCCGTTTCGGGAAAGACGGCGGGGGAGATTTACGAGCGGTATCTGGCCCCCGGACGGATTGCCCATTCTATCATCGGCCGCCCGACGCCCGAAGAGGCGGCGGATTGTATCCACGCTTCGGGCGGCATCGCTTCCGTCGCCCACCCCGGGCGGATCACGCTCTCTTTCGGCGAACGGGAAAAAATTATTTTGCGCCTTGCGGAATACGGCGTGGACGGTATAGAAGCCTTTTATACGACGCATACTGAAGAGGAAACGGAATATTTTGAGAAGCTGGCGCAAAAGGCGGGGCTTTTGGTGACGGGAGGCTCCGACACCCACGTGGAAACCGAGACGCATAAAATCGGCCGCCCGCTGTTTTATCCATCGGAAAAGCTCCTCGCGGCGCTGGGGGTGTGACGGGCGCGCGAATGTGTTTTAAGGAGCGCCGTGAGTGGCCTTGACGGGGGGATATAAGTTTTTTTATCGACGCGCGAGTGATTTATAGAGGCGGGCAAGTCGCTTTTATCGGCCTGCGGCCGCGCTACATATTCGGGGGAATGAGGCAATGAGCGGAAGAAAAGTGCATAGAATACGTTTTTTCGCACCCATTCTGGTGGGTGCGTTTTTGTTTTCGGGGCTCTTTTCGCCCCCTTCGATTTGCGGGCAGAGGACGGAAACGCAAGCGCGGAAGGCGGTAACCGCTTGCGCTTATGCGCCCGATCATATTCCCCGCGGCGTGCGTGTGGACGGGGTTGCGGTGGGAGGCATGCAGGGCAAAAAAGCGGAAAAGCTGCTTCGCAGGCTGATTTCCGAGCGCGTTCCGACGCTGACGATAAAGACCCCCGCGGGAGAATATCGTTTTTCCTATCCGCAGGTCGGTTTTTCCGACAACGTGGAGGAAATTTTATTTTCCGCCGAAAAGAACGGCGAATACAAAAGTGAGGTGAGTTATTTTCTCTGCGGCGCGGAAACGCAGACAGAATACGTATGCGCCAATAACGAAAAGAGCGCGCTCGATGCGGAAGTACGGTTTTCCGCGGAAGGCTTCGGGTATGAGAAGGAGCGTTCGGGCATTTTCTGCGATCGGGAAAAACTGAAAAGGGACGTAGCGGCGGCGTTGAAGGCACAACCCCGACAAGGAAGGGACGGGAGCTTTCACTTTCCGACCGTCACTCTTTCCACCCGCGCGGTATATCCGAAGGAAACGGAGAGCGCCGCGAAGGCAAGAACGAAGAAGATTTCTTCGTTTACGACCTATTTCAATACGGACGACAAGGGCAGGAGCGCAAATATCGCGTTGGCGGCGTCGCGGATAGACGGCTCGACGGTGCGGCCGAAGGAGGAGTTTTCCTTTAACGTTACGGTAGGCCCCCGCAGCAAGGAAAAGGGTTTTCAGGAGGCCAAGGTCATTCAGGACGGCGAATTTATCGTCGGATACGGCGGCGGCGTGTGTCAGGCGAGCACGACGCTCTACAATGCGGCGGTGCTGGCGGGCTTGAAAATCACGGCGCGCAAAGCTCATTCGCTGGCGGTGCATTACGTGGAGCCTTCCCGCGACGCGATGGTGTCCTCCTACACCGATTTTCGATTCAGAAACGAATATGCCTATCCCGTCTATGTGTCCATGAAGGTGAGGGGGGACGCCGTGACGGCTACCTTTTACGGCAAGGACGAGGGGTACAGGTATGAGATCGTCAGCCAAGTGACGGGCGAAATCCCGCCGCCCGACCCGATCGAAAGGTGGGGAGACGTCGAAGGGGTTGTACGGGAGGGCAAGGCGGGGCTGAAAAGCGAGGCTTACCTCGAAACATATCTTTACGGAAAACTCATCAAACGGGAAAAGCTCCGCGCGGACAGCTACGCGCCCATTCGGGGCGTCATTACCAAAAAACGAAAATAAAAGAAGGCCCGACGTTTGAATTAAGAAAAAATGATCCCCTCTGCTCTTTTCAGGCCGGAGGGGCTTTTATTAAGGACGAAATTGCGGACAAAGCCGAGGCGTGTGAGTTTTCTATGCAGAAAGGATTTTGAACGATACCGCGAAGTTTCGGCCCGTTAAGCCGACGAAATTGCGGACAAAGCCGAGAAATTTATCCAAAGAAAAAGCATGGCGCCCGTCTGCGATATAACGGCGGAACGCGCGTGTTTTTCAGGGCGGCGGCGAAGAAAAGGCGGAAGAACAAAAAAAACGATAATGCGACAAAGAAAATGTCCTCAAACATTTGTGTTTTGCTTAAAAAAATGGTATAATTAAAAAGTATAAAATCAAGGCAGGAGACCAGATGGACAGAATTCAACTGAAAGAAATTTATGCGCGCCTTTCCGAATACGACGGAAAGACGGTGACGGTGGCGGGCTGGGCGAAAACCATCCGCGATTCCAAGGCGTTCGGATTTATCGAGCTTAACGACGGAAGCTGTTTCAAAAATATGCAGATCGTATTTGAGCGCGCGTCTTTGGACAACTACGACGAAATCGCTCACGAAAACGTGGGCGCGGCCCTCGTCGTGACGGGAAAGGTCGTCGCTACGCCCGAAAACAAGCAGCCTTGCGAAATCAAGGCGGAAACCGTGGCCGTGGAGGGCGAGTCCGCGCCCGATTATCCCTTGCAGAAAAAGCGTCATTCCGTGGAATTCCTGCGAGAAATCGCGTATCTCCGCCCCCGCACCAACCTGTTTAACGCGGTGTTCAAGATCCGCAGCGAGGCGGCGTTTGCCATTCATAAATTCTTCAACGAGCGCGGCTTCGTCTATGTCCATACGCCCATCATCACGGGCAGCGACTGCGAGGGCGCGGGCGGTATGTTTCAAATCACCACCCTCGATCTCGACGGGCTGGCGAAAGCTAAAAATCTGAGCGGCGCGGACTATAAAGAGGACTTTTTCGGCAAAAAGGCTAGCGTGACCGGCTCCGGACAGCTCCACGGCGAAACGTTTGCCATGGCCTTTTCCAACGTCTATACCTTCGGCCCCACGTTCAGAAGCGAAAGGTCCAATCCCTCCCGCCACGCGGCCGAGTTTTGGATGATCGAGCCGGAAATGGCGTTCTGCGATCTGAAAGGGGATATGGACTGCGCCGAAGCGATGGTGAAATCGGTGATCGGCTACGTCGGAGAAACGTGCGCGGACGAGCTTGCTTTCCTCAACCAGTTTGTGGATAAAGAGCTTTTGTCGAGGCTGAAAAACGTTTCCGAAAACGAATTTGTCCGCTTGTCTTACACGGAGGCTATCGAAATCCTCAAGGAGCACGCAAACGAGTTTGACGATAAAAATATTTTCTGGGGCAAGGATCTTCAGAGCGAGCACGAGCGTTTCCTCACGGAAAAGGTTTACAAAAAGCCCGTATTCCTCACCGATTATCCGAAGGAGATAAAGTCCTATTATATGAAGCAGAACGCGGACGGAAAAACGGTGGCGGCGGCGGACCTGCTGGTGCCCGGGATCGGAGAGCTTGTCGGCGGCTCCCAACGCGAGGACGATTATGAAAAACTCAAGGCGAGAATGCTGGAATGCGGCGTCCCGCCCGAGGATTGGTACCTCAATCTGCGTAAATACGGAGGCACGACGCACAGCGGCTTCGGGCTGGGCTTCGAGCGGCTCGTCATGTATCTGACGGGCGTCACGAATATCCGCGACGTCATTCCTTTCCCCCGCACCGTGGGAAATCTGGACTATTGAGCAAAGGCGCGGATTCCGCGTTTTAACGACAACGTTACAAGGAAGAAAAGCATGATCAAGATCGTCATTGACGCGATGGGCGGCGATTTCGCACCCGCGCAGCAGGTGAAAGGCGCCGTCGAGGCGCTTGCAAAAGACAAGGAGCTGTCCGTGGTTCTCACGGGGGACGAAAGCGCGGTGAAGGCCGAGCTTTCCAAATATTCCTACGAACCTTCGCGCGTGGAGATCGTCCACGCCCCCGAGGTGATCAACAACGACGAGGTACCTACCAAGGCCGTCAAGACGAAAAAAAATTCGTCCACGGTCGTCGCGTTTCAGCTCCTCAAGGAGGGCAAAGCCGACGCTTTGGTGTCTTCGGGCGCGACGGGCGCGGTGCTTACCGCGGCGGTGCTTATTCTCGGACGAATCAAGGGGATTTCGCGCCCCGCGCTCTGTCCGCGTATCCCCAATCTGCGCGGTACGGGCACATTGCTGTGCGACTGCGGGGCAAATCTCGAATGCAAGCCTCTGAACCTCGCGCATTTTGCGATGATGGCGACGGCCTATGCGCAGGCGGCCTACGGCATGGAGAACCCGAAGGTCGGGCTGCTCAACAACGGCACCGAGGACCATAAGGGGGACGCGATGCATCAGGAGGCCAACGCGCTTTTGAAAGCGATTCCCTGTATCGCCTACGAGGGCAACGTGGAGGGCCGCGACATCATGGTGGGCGACATCGATATCGCCGTGGCGGACGGCTTTACGGGCAATATCGCCCTCAAATCGATCGAGGGCTGCGGCAAGGCCATCAGCACGATTATGAAGCGGGAATTCAAAAAGAACGTCTTTGCGACGATGCGCGCGGCGCTGGTTTATGACATCATCAAGAAGATCAAAAAATCGGCCGATTACGAGACGATGGGCGGCGCGATGTTTTTAGGGCTTAAAAAGGCCGTGGTCAAGGCGCACGGCAACTCTAAAAGCACGGGGATCGCCATTTGTATCGGGCAGGCGGCGGAAGCCGTCCGCGGCGATATGGTGGGTAAAATAGAAAGGATGCTTTCCGAGGTTGATCTCGACGTCGAGACGCCTAAGGAGGTTGCCGCGGAGGACGCGGAATGACTTTTGAGCTCAAAGAATCGGAAAAGCGCATCGGTTATACCTTTCGGAATAAAGAGCTGCTTATTACGGCGTTTACGCACTCCACCTATGCAAACGTGCACGGCGGAGAGGATAACGAGCGGCTGGAGTTTCTCGGGGACAGCGTTTTGCAGATGGTCGTGTCCGAGGCGCTGTATTTCCGCAAGGAAAAGGACAGGGCGCTGCGCGAGGGCGAAATGACCGTTCTGCGCCAGATGATGGTGCGGAAGGAAGCCCTTCTGGACGCCGTGGAGCGGCTGGGGCTGAAGGATTTTCTGCTGATCGAGGGCGGGGCGGCGAACGTGGGCGACAAGACGGTGTCCAGCCTGTTTGAAACGGTTACCGCGGCGATCTATCTCGACAGCGGCTACCGCGCGGCAAAAAAATTTATTTCGGACAATCTCGTCTTTCGCGTCGAAAGAAATTTTAAGGGCGAGCTTCAGGAGCTTTTGCAAAAGCGCGGGGAACATACTCCCCGATACGTTTTGGAAAAGGAAGGCAAGGACAACAATCCTCTGTTTGTCTGTCATGCCACGGCTTCGGGCGTGCAGGCGGAGGGAAGCGGCAAAAGCAAGGCGGCCGCGGAACAGGCCGCCGCGAAGAAGCTGTTGGAAATTTTAACGGATAAAAGAGAATAATACCGCGAAAAAAGCATAAGGAGCGAAAATTTTGGACTTAAAAGAAATACAACTTGTCGGATTCAAATCGTTTGCCGAAAAAACTACGATCCGCTTCGACGAGGGCGTGACCTGCATCGTAGGCCCCAACGGCTGCGGCAAAAGCAACGTGGCCGACGCCGTGCGCTGGGTGCTGGGCGAGCAGTCGGCTAAGTCGCTGCGCGGCACCAATATGCAGGACGTCATTTTCGGCGGCACGCTGGAGAGAAAGCCTCTGTCCTTTTGCGAGGTGACGCTGGTTTTCGACAATACCAATCACATTTTCGAGCTGGATACGACGGACGTCGCAATGACCCGCCGCCTCTACCGCAACGGCGACAGCAAATACCTCATCAACGGCCAGCCCAGCCGTCTGAAGGATATCGTTGCGCTGTTCCACGGGATCGGCCTCGGCAAGGAGGGATATTCGATCATCGGTCAGGGCAAGGTAGAGCAGATCATGAACGCCAGGCCCGAGGACAGACGGCTGATCTTTGAAGAAGCCACGGGGCTGATGGTGTATAAGTCGCGCAAGCAGGAAATCGAGCGCAAGCTGGAGGACTCCAACTCCAACCTCTTTATTTACCGCCAGCGTATCGACGAGGCGGAGCGCCGTCTCGGGCCGTTGAGCAAGCAGGCGGAAGCCGCGCGCGAATTTAACGAATATTCCGAATCCCTCAAATTCAACGAGGTAAACACCTACATATACCGCTGCGACAACGCGGAGGCGGAGAAGGACAAGTTCAAACGCGACATCGCGAGCATTTCCGACGAGATTATTTCCTTCAACGTACAGGTGGAGCGGGTCAACCGACTCTCCGAGGAAAACCGCGGAAAGATCGCGGAGGCGGACGAACGCCTGAGCGAGCTGAACGACCGCCGCGTGGAGCTGTCCGTCGGCAACGAGCGCAAGGACGGTGAGCTGAAGTTGGCGCGGGAGCGCATGAACACCTACCGCTCGCAGATTTCCGCGGCGGAGGACGTTCTGGCGGAGAGCAAAACGCGGATCGGGGAGATCGACGACGAGGCGGCGCTGGGTACGCAGAAGCGGAAAAAGGACGCCGCCCGCATCTCCGTCATCGAAAACGAGACGGATATATTGCGTTCGGCCGTTTCCGCGCTCGAAAGCAAGATCGAGGTGTTCGAGCGGCTGTCCGACGAAAAACGGCTCAGCCAGCTCTCCTCCGCGGAAAATCTTTCCGAAATCAAAAAGAACATAGGTACCCTGTCCGCGCGCAAGGAAGCCGCGCAGGAAAGGATTAAGGAAATTTCCTCCGCGCTCGAAAAGAGCGGCCAGCGCAAGGAACGTCTGTCGGACGAGCTTTCCGCCGTCCGCGCCGACCTTAAGCGCGTGAAGGAATTCACCTCCGTCGGCACGCAGGCGCTCGAGGAAAAGACGGAAGAGATGCGGGATATGCAGCTCACCGTCAATAATTTCAATCAGGAGCTGTTTAACGCCAACGGTCAGCTTGCGTCCCTGCGCGACAGTCTTGAATTGTACATCAGCTTAAAAAATCGCTTCGAGGGATACAAGGACTCGGTGCGGCGTCTCCTTTCCGTGGCCAAAACCAATCCCGACGTGGGCAACCGCGTCAAAGGCGCCTTGGCGGACATCGTGCGCACCGAACAGAAGTACGAGACGGCCGTGGAGACGGCGTTCGGCGGCGCCATGCAGAACGTCGTGACGGCGTCCTCGGACGACGCGCGCTGGCTGATCGAGTACCTCAAGCGCACCAATGGCGGCATCGTCACTTTCCTGCCCGTCACCAGCATGCGCGCGCGGCCCGATACGCGCGAAATTCAGCGCGCGCTCAACGAAAAGGGCGCCTTGGGGCTCGCCACCGAATTGGTGCAGTACGACGATTATTACTATAACGTCATCAGCAACCTTTTGGGCAACACGCTCATCTGCGACAATATCTTCAACGCCAACGCGATTGCGAAAAAGTACGGCAATTCCTTTAAGATCGTGACGCTCGACGGCGATACCGTCATGACCAGCGGCGCGATGACGGGCGGCAGCCGCCGTAAGGACGCGGGCTCGCTGCTCTCCAACGAACGCAAAATTCAGGAATGCCGCGAAAATATCGCCCGCAAGCAGAAATATATCGAGAAGCTCAAAAGCGCCATCGCAGAGAGTGAAGCGGCCAGGAAAGAGGCCGAGGAGGAGGTGGAGGCGCTCCGCGCCAAATATCAGTCCGCGGGCACCGAGCAGGCCGCCCTCGAACAGCGCGAACAGGCGCTTCTCCAGCAAATCGCGGAGGCGGACGGGGATATCGCCGTCTATGGCGACGCGCTGAAGGAGCTGGAGGAGAAGCTCCGCGCGCTCGAAAACGAGGAGGCAAATTCCTCTCAAAGCGAGGAGGCGCTCAATTCTATACGCGCCAGCGCGGAGGAGGAACTCGCCAGCCAGCGCAGCCAATGCGATTCCTTTAAGGCCGAACGCGACGAAAAGAGCAAAAAGCTGCACGAGCTGGAAATGGAATACGCCGCCCTTTGTTCCGCCGTGGAGAAGGAAGCGGAAAACGTGAAGCGGCTTTCGGCGGAGAAGGAAGAACTCGTCCGCCGCGTCCTCGAAACCGAAACCGCCAAAAAGGACCTCGAGGGCAGGCTTCATGCACTGGAAGAGGAAGCGCAGGCAAAGGAGCTTACCGAAGAGGAGAAAAAGGCGGTGCAGGAGATCGTGGATAAGATCGCCGCGCTCTCCAGAGAAAAAGAGGAGATCAACGCCCGCCAGGCAGAGCTGGAGGAGCAGAAAACTTCCCTTCAGGAGAAGATTTCCAAGCAGTCGGACAAGCGGTATAAATGCGAAATCGAGATCAGTAAGATCGACACCAATCTCGAAAATATGCGCCTGAGGATCGACGAGGCCTATCAGATGGACTACGAGGCCTGCCAGTCGCTGAAGGCGGAGACCTTCAACGTGGAAGAGGCCGCCTCTCTCATCTCCGTATTAAAGCGCAAAATTACCATGCTCGGCGCGGTTAATCCCAACGCCGTCGAGGAATACGACGACGAAAAGTCGCACTACGACGAGATGATTACCCAGCGGGACGACCTTCAGAAGGCGATAGACGACCTGACCACCGCGCTCAACGAAATCCGCGAAGAAATGCTTCGGCAGTTTAACGAGGGCTTCGAGGAAATCAACGAAAATTTCAAGATTACCTTCAAGGAGCTGTTCGGCGGCGGAAAGGCGGAGCTGGAGCTCGATTACGTGGAAGGGGAGGACCCCCTCAACGCGGGCGTAGAGATCGTCGCGTGCCCGCCCGGCAAAAAGTTGACGAAAATTTCCCTGCTTTCGGGCGGGGAGCGCGCGCTGACGGCAATCGCCATTTTGTTTGCGATCTTAAAGGCGCGGCCGATGCCCTTCTGTATTCTCGACGAAATCGAAGCGGCGCTCGACGACGCCAACGTGGATCGGTTTGCGTCCTATCTCAAGCGTTTTGCAGAGGATACGCAGTTTATCGTCATCACTCACCGCAAGCCGACCATGAACCAGGCCGACTCCCTGTTCGGCGTCACCATGCAGGAAAAGGGCGTCTCCAAAATCGTCTCCGTCAAGCTGGCGGAAGTGGAGCAGAAGCTCGGCGCGGGGACCGTGGAATGAGCCGCGGCGAAAAGTAATGGCGAAAAGTAATAAAGAAAAGAAGCAGGAGTTTTTATGGGAATATTCGGCAAGCTGTTTGGCGCGCTCAAAAAGACGAAGGACAACCTCTCGGGCAAGCTGAGGGTACTCTTTTCGAAAAATAAGCTGGGCGACGAATTTTACGAGGAACTTGAGGAGATACTCATTTCTTCGGACGTATCAGTCGCCACTGCGGAAGAAGTGGTCGAACGGGTAAAGGAAAAGGCGATCGAGGGGAAACTGAAGGACGAGGCGTACGTTACCGATCTTCTGCGCGGAATTCTCACGGAGATCCTCGAGGAAGCGGAGGTGCCCGACCTTTCCTATCCCTGCGTCATCATGCTGGTGGGCGTCAACGGCGTCGGCAAGACGACGACGATTGGAAAATTAGCCCATTATTTTCTGGAAAAGGGAAAGAGCGTAACCGTGGCGGCGGCGGATACTTTCCGGGCGGCGGCCAGCGAACAGCTTGCCGTCTGGGCGGAGCGGGCGAAGGTCCGCATCGTCAAGCACGAGGAGGGAAGCGACCCCGCGGCGGTCATTTTCGACGCGGTATCCTCGGCAAAGGCGAAGGGTACGGACGTGGTCATTGTGGATACGGCGGGCCGCCTGCACGTCAAAGACAATCTCATGAAGGAGCTTCAGAAGATGGATCGCGTCGTCACGCGGGAATATCCGGAGGCGGATTTCCTCAAGCTTCTGGTGCTCGACGCCACGACGGGACAAAATGCCGTTTCGCAGGCGCGCACCTTCGACGAGGCGGTGGAGCTGGACGGGCTGGTGCTCACCAAGCTGGACGGCACCGCGAAGGGAGGCTTCGTGTTTTCTCTCGCGGCCGAATTGGCACTGCCCGTCATCTTTGCGGGCGTGGGGGAAAAAATGGAGGATCTCGAACGCTTCGACGCAAAGAGTTTTGTGGAAGCAATTTTATAAAAACAAAAGCGGCCCGAAGGCTGCGAAGGCGAAACGCATAGGGGCAGGGCTTTAATGAACGCAAATTATATAAGCGTTCGGACGTTTATAAAAGGCACTACAGCAAAGCGGGCGGGACGTTTACAAAAGAAAATACAGTAAAACGGGCAGGACGTGTACGACAAAAAAAGAATCCGTACATGGCATGTCCGTTTCTTTTTGATTGGCAGACGACGGCGGGCGCTTTTTCAGACCTTGACTTTTTTTGGAAAATATGCTACAATAAAATCAATCGTGTGCGCCCGCGGACGGGCGAAAGGAGTACTATGGAAAACATTTTGGAATGTATGGGGCTCACAAAGGATTACAAAGGAATCCGTGCGCTCGACAATCTGACTTTTTCCGTGCCCGACAGGGGCTGTATCGTGGGGCTTTTAGGGCCGAACGGCAGCGGCAAGACGACGTTTATCAAATTGTTGACGGGGCTTTTAACCCCGACCTCGGGACAGATCAGGATTGCGGGGCTCCCCGTCGGGACGGAGACAAAGTCGGTTGTGGCGTACCTGCCCGACAGCAATTTTTTGAGCGACGGCTTCACCGTACAGGAGGAAATACAGTATTATAAAGATTTTTTCGAGGACTTTGACGAGGAAAAAGCAAAGACGATGATCGCCGAGCTCGGCGTCAATCCGACGCAGAAGGTGCGCGCTCTCTCCAAGGGGACAAAAGAGAAGCTGGGATTGCTCCTCACGCTGGCGAGAAACGCGAAGCTGTTTATTCTCGACGAGCCGATCGCAGGCGTAGATCCCGCCGCGCGCGACTATATCCTCAAAACGATCGTGTCGCACAAAAACGCCGACGCGACGATGATCATTTGTACTCACCTCATCGGCGATATCGAGCCCGTGCTAGATTATGTCCTGTTTCTTCAAAACGGCAAGGTCGTCCTCCAGGGCGGCGCCAACGAAATCCGCAAGGGCGAGGGCAAAACGATCGACCAGCTTTTCAGGGAGGTGTTCAGATGGTAAACGGCGACAACAAATATTGGTTTGAAAACGAAGATAAGGAAAAATCGGAAATGCCCGCCGCAGAAGTAAAGGGGGAGGACCTGTTCGGGTTCGGAGAAGCGCCCAAAGCGCAGGAAAGCGCGGCTTACTCCGCCGGCTCAGTACCTTCCGCTCCTGAGGAGCCCGCTCCCTACGATCCCCACGAAAGACATTATCAATCCGAGTTTTCGAGGCGCGGCACGGTTCCCCCTGCCGATCTCAACGGGGAAGGGAAAATCAAAGCCGTGCGCGGCCGCATGCTGAACAAACTGCTTAAGTACGATTTCCGCGCGCTGTTCAAATTTTTGATCCCGTGTTATATCGTTTTGGTTGCGCTGGCGGTGCTTTGCGCGATTTGTCTGCCGATCGCGGAACATGTTTCCGATTCCCAGTCAAATAATCTCGGCGCCACCGCGTTTTTTACGGCCTTATCCTCCATCGTGTTCTTTTATGCGCTGGGCGTACTGTGCTGCTCCACGGTTTGTATTTTCAATATTGCCCTGCGTTTTCAGAAAAATTTGTTTTCGGGCGAGGGATATCTGACGTTGAGTATTCCCGCAACGCCCGAGGAACATATTCTCTCCAAAAGCATCAGCGGATTTGTCGCAATCGTTTTGACGGTGCTGGTGGCCGTCGGCTCGCTTCTGATCGTCGCTGTGCCCTACGGGTCGCAGATTTTTCCCAAAATCGGGGAGCTGTTGGGCAATCTGGGCATACTTTACCGCGACTATACCGTGGACGCCGTATTTCTGACGATAGAACTCGTGCTGTTTCTTCTCTTTTACGTGATCTTCAATATTCAGGTGATTTACAGCTGTATGTGCGTCGGACATCTCTGCGTCAATAAGAGCCGCGGGGGTGCGGCTGCGGTCGCTTTCGTCATCTATATCGCGGTCAGTCAGACGATCTCCGTTTTTTTTACCGCTACGGGGGCCCTCGGTTCCTTTTTCAACTCGCAAATCGGCGCGCACTTGTTCTTCTGGATACTCATTCTCCTGCAGGGCGGCGGCGCGGTAGGGCTGTTTTTCTTTCAGAGGCACGTCCTTAAACAGAAAGTCAATCTCGGATAATTTTGTATGAAAATAGATATTTTAACCCTTTTTCCCGAAATGTTTTCCGCGCTGGAGGAGAGTATTCTCGGCAGGGCGCGGAAGGCGGGAAAAATAGAAATAAACGTCGTCAATCTCCGCGACTATACGGAAGATAAACACCTCAAGTGCGACGATTATCCCTTCGGCGGGGGCGCGGGCATGGTGATGATGCCCCAGCCGATCGGCAGCGCCGTCGACGCTTTGGACGCGGAACATAAGGCGCACCGTATCTATCTGTCTCCCAAGGGCGAAACGCTCCGCCAGGAAAAGGTGTTTTCCCTGCTTTCTCACGAGCATCTCATTCTGCTTTGCGGACATTACGAGGGCGTGGATCAGCGGGCGATCGATCTGTTTATCGACGAGGAGATTTCCATCGGCGACTATGTTCTCACGGGCGGCGAGCTGCCTGCCATGGTGCTGGCGGACTGCATTTCGAGATATGTCGAAGGAGTGATCAGCACATCTTCGCTGGTGGACGAGAGTTTTTCGGAAAACCTTTTGGAATATCCGCAATATACCCGCCCGCAGGAATATCGCGGGCTGGCCGTACCCGAAGTGCTCAGGAGCGGCGACCACGCGAAAGTGGATCAATGGCGCAGGGAGCAGGCGCTGGCGCTGACGAAAAAGCTGCGCCCCGATCTGTTGAAAAAGTGACGAGGTGACGATAGGAGATGGCAAAAACGATACAGTGGTTTCCGGGACATATGACGAAGGCCATGCGGGACATGGAGGAAAAGCGGGAGCTTTGCGACGGCGTCATCTGCGTGCTGGACGCGCGCGCGCCCGCCGCGACGCTGAATAAAAATCTCAAAAAAGTTTTCGGCGAAAAGCCGATTTTATATCTTTTGAATAAGGCCGATCTCGCCGATTCGGGCGCAGACGGCTTTTTGAAGCTGATCGAGGAAAAGGGGCGCGCCTGCGTCAAATGTAACGCTTCCGACGTCTCTTCCAAACGGACGCTGGTGCAAAAGCTTTCCGCGATGACGGAAGAAAAGCGCGCGCGCGCGGAGGCCAAGGGGCTCAACCGTACCTTCCGCTTTATGGTGGCGGGGATTCCCAATACGGGCAAGAGCACGGTCGTCAATCTTTTAAGCGGACAAAAACGCGCCAAAACGGGCGATAAGGCGGGGGTTACGCGGGACGTGCGCTGGCTGCGCTGCGGAACGTTTGATCTTCTGGACACGCCGGGAACCATGCCGCCCTCTTTCGACAACCAGACGCTGGCGCGGCATCTCGCCTATATCGGCAGCATCAACGACGATATTCTCGACATGGACGACATCGCGCTGGAGCTGCTGGGGGAATTGGCGGAAAAGTATCCCCAATATCTCACGCAGCGTTACGGCATCACCGATTTTACGGAAAAGCTCGGTATGTGCGAAGCACTCTGCCGCCGCCGCGGTTTCGTCTTAAAGGGCGGAGAATTCGATTATGAGCGGGGAGCAAAAGCCCTGATCGACGATTTCCGCAAAGGCAGGGTCGGAAAGGTCTGTCTGGAAAGGGCGGACGAATATCGGAATCTGACTTTTTAAGGATTTTTGCAATGGTGTATTTTTCGTTTTTCGACTTGCGGGAATCCCTTTTAAGTCTGAAAGAAGTTTTAAATTTTTACGACGCGCAGGGGCGGTTCCGATTTCAGGCAAAAAACCAAAGTTACGGTTATGCGCACTATTCCCTGCGTAACGCAGCGGGGGAAGAAGCGGGCGTGATTAAACGCAATCCTCGCGGAGGTGTGACATATCAATGGGACAACGGAGTGTCTGTCGGCCCCGCGATCGTAACGAAATTGGGACGGGATTTCTACGATATTTATCGAAACGGAAAACTTTTCACTTCGATTTGTCTGAACCCGGATATGAAATCTTTCGTAAAATCTCCTCTTTTGCTGGAAAGAATCGATTGGAAGATACGACGGGACTGGTTATTGAGAACTCACGAAATCATCAACGGCCGCGGCGAATGTATCGCCCGCACGAGTCGGAGCATTTCGGATTATGTCGGAGGAGAAAAAATCGAGATAGCCGATTATGCCGATCCTGTGATAGTGTTGAGCCTGCTGATTGCGGCAGAGAGTCTTTTTATTTATGGTTGCAGGTAAATAAAAAGGAGTTTTCAAGGGTAACGGATTTGTGCAAAATGGCATAAAATATAACGACGCGGGTATAAGATGAAAACTTGGAACGCCGAAGATAAACTGAGCATAGAAAAGGAACTCCTTGCGCGGGGCTGCGCATATATCGCGGGCGTGGACGAAGTGGGCAGGGGGCCGTTGGCCGGCCCCGTGGTATGCGCGGCGGTGATTATGCCGCTGGACGAAGGGGCTTTGATCGAGGGCGTGGACGACAGCAAAAAATTGTCCGCAAAAAGGCGCGAAACGCTTGCGGCGCTTATCAAAGAACGAGCGTTTGCCTATACCGTGTACGAGCTGAACGAAAAAACGATCGACGAAATCAATATTTTACAGGCGACCCGTCTGGGCATGAAAAACGCGCTCTTAAGCTTGCCGATTCGTCCCGACGCAGTCATCACGGACGGAAATATGACGCTCGACATTCCTTTCCCGCAGCGAAGCATTGTTCGCGGGGACGCGCTCTCCTATTCGATCGGGGCGGCGAGTATCGTCGCCAAGGTATATCGGGACGCTCTTATGGAGAAATACGCGGAGACGTATCCCGCCTACGGCTTCGAGCGGAATAAAGGATATGGCACGGCGGAACACATCAAGGCGATAAAGGAGCAGGGATTATGTCCGATTCACCGCAGGACGTTCACAAAAAAGCTCTTGGCAGGCGGGGGGAAAAGCTTGCCGAAGAATATTTGAAGGCGGAGGGATGTAAAATTCTTCATAAAAATTACCGCACGCCGTTCGGAGAGGCCGATTTGATCGTAGAGGATAAGGACGAGGTGGCGTTTGTGGAGGTCAAAACGCGCACTTCGGACGCTTATGGCAGGCCTTCGGATGCGGTGGTGAGCGCGAAACAGCGCCGCTATCGGCGCATCGCGCAGTTTTATTGGCTGGAAACGGGCAAGGAGCCCAACGCGCGCTTCGACGTGGTGGAAGTATGGGCGGACGGAAAGGTGGAGCATTATAAATACGCCTTCTGAAAAACTTTTTTTGGAGGGGAAAAGTATGTCCGCCGAAAAGGCTTTCGTAAATCTCAAACAATGATAAAATAAGACAAAAAGTGTGAAAAAAGAATTTCAATCACTATGATTTGACAAGATTTTCACAATGTGATATAGTTATGATGAAGTCAAAATTATTTGACTTTTTTCTTTTTTGAAAGTCGGACGGTGCGGACAAGCCGCATTCGGCTAATTTCGGAAATAAGGAGCGCTCTTATTTTCTCTGTTTTCTAAACAGAGAAAATTTCTTGAAATGCTTCGGAAAAAATTACATACTGCCGATATAGACCTCCTGAAGCGGCGGAGGCGTTTCTACCGCGATGCCCTGAAAATAATCGCGACTATTGGACAAGCCCGTATTTGACAAAAGAAGGGAGAGATCGGCGGCGGCGTTTTATTCGTTTGCCGTCTTTTCAATAAGAAGATGAAAAAACTCGAAGAAAAAATCGTAAGAGAAGGACAGGTTTTGCCGGGCGGCGTACTAAAGGTGGGAAGTTTTCTCAACCAGCGTATCGACACGGTGTTTTTGAAGGAGATGGCGGAGGAGACGGCAAGGCTTTTCGAAGGAGCGCCCGTCACCAAGGTGTTGACGGTGGAGGCTTCGGGAATCGCGTTTGCGACGGCCGTGGCCCTCGAACTGAAGGTGCCCATGGTCTTTGCCAAGAAGCATCCCTCTGCAAACGTCACGGGCGAGCAGTATTTTGCGCCCGTATATTCGTTTACGCATAAAACCACTTACGACATCGCCGTGAGTAAAGAATACATATCCGAAGGGGACAAGGTTTTGATCACCGATGATTTCCTCGCCAACGGAAACGCGCTCAAAGGCCTGATCGATATCGTGAAACAGGCGGGCGCGGAGGTTTCGGGATGCTGCGCGGAGATCGAAAAGGGCTTTCAGGGGGGCGGCGACGAATTGAGAAAACAAGGTTATCGAGTGGAATCCCTGGCGATCGTGGAAAAGATGGAGGACGGAAAAATTTCTTTCCGACGTTAAAACCGCTTTTGAATATCCGATTTCAGCATTAGACATACTGAATAATAGAAAGAGCAAGTTTAGATTGAAAAGCAAAAAAATTGTCCGCCTGAAACACGGACAGTAAGGAGAAAATCTTTATGAAGAAGAAATTTTTAACTGTTGCACTTTCCGCCATGCTGGCGGTGACCGCCGTCGCAGGTCTTTCTGCCTGTGGAAATGGTGGTGAGGATTTGAACGAATTAGCTCTTCCCGCTTACGAAAACATTGAGACACCCGATTATTCCGGAATTACCGTCCCCGAGGATTTCAAATTTGGCCTTATCTGCCTGCATGACGAGTCCTCTACCTATGATAAAAATTTTATCGACGCGGCAAAAAAAGCCTGTAAGGAAATGGGACTTAAAGATAATCAGCTGGTAATGAAGACGAGTATTCCTGAATTGGTAGACTGCAAAAATGCGGCGTTGAACCTCGTGGACGAAGGATGCGATGTGATTTTTGCGGATTCTTTCGGTCACGAACCTTGGCTATTGGAGGCGGCAAAGGCGAAACCCGAAGTAGAATTTTGCCATGCAACGGGGACGACCGCGCATACGGAAAATCTTGATAATTTCCATAATGCATTTGCTTCCATTTATGAGGGGCGTTATTTGGCGGGCGTTGCGGCAGGAATGAAGCTCAATGAAATGATTAAAGACGGTAAATTCACCGCCGAACAGGCTAAAATCGGTTATGTCGGTGCATTTACCTATGCGGAGGTTATTTCCGGTTATACTGCTTTCTATCTCGGCGCCAAATCTGTTTGCGACACCGTTACGATGGATGTGCAGTTTACGGGGTCCTGGTATGATGTTACGGCGGAAAAAACTGCAGCGCAAAGTCTTATTGCCGGCGGTTGCAAGCTTATTTCCCAGCATGCGGATTCGATGGGCGCTCCTTCGGCCTGTGAAGAAGCCGGTGTTCCCAATGTTTCCTACAATGGAAGCACCCTCGAAGCCTGCCCTGAAACGTTTATCGTTTCTTCTCGTATCGATTGGGCCCCTTACTTTAAATACATTATTGCCCAGACGATAAAGAAAGAAGAAATCATGGACGATTATACGGGTACCATTAAAACCGGGTCCGTTGTTCTTACCAATGTTGGCGGCAATGCCGCAGCTGAGGGAACTGTGGAGGCGATCGTCGCGGCCAGAACGAAGCTTGCGGCGGGAGAACTTAAAGTTTTTGACACTGCGAAATTTACTGTTACTAAAAGTGAAACTCTCAATAAAAATGCTACGGTTGATGAAAACGGAAAACTTACGGGTTATCTGGCGGACGTGGATACCGATAAAGACTTTACGGGCGATACGGAAGCCGTTATCAATGGGATTTTTGAAGAATCCAAATTCCGTTCCGCGCCTTATTTCGATATTCAGATCGACAAAATTAAACTTTTGAACGCGAAATTCTAATTTTCTATTTCGACAATTTCGGGGCGGAGTAATGAAAACTACTCCGCCTTGTGATATTTAATGTTATCTATTCGTCGGAGGAGGCACAGTGGACAGACCCGTCGCAATACAACTGAAAAACATCACGAAAGCTTTTGGAGATACCATAGCCAATAAACATGTGGATATGGATGTCCGTCAAGGAGAGATCCTGGCAATTCTCGGTGAAAACGGCAGCGGAAAAACTACGCTGATGAATATGATCGCCGGTATTTATTATCCCGACGAAGGACATATCTATGTTAATGGAGAAGAAGTATCGATCCGTTCTCCCAAAGACGCATTTCGCTATAAAATAGGAATGATTCATCAGCATTTCAAGCTTATAGACGTTTTTTCCGCAAGCCAAAATATTATTTTGGGGGTTCGTGAAAAACATTATAATCTAAACTCTGTCAATACCCGCGTTTTAGAAATGAGCGAACGATATGGCTTTCATATCGACCCGAAAAAGAAAATCCACGAAATGTCCGTTTCGGAAAAGCAGACAGTGGAAATCGTTAAGGTCCTATACCGCGGCGCGGATATTCTCATTTTGGACGAACCCACCGCCGTTTTGACGCCTCAGGAGATCGATAAACTTTTTTCTGTTCTGCGCGCAATGCGGGAGGATGGAAAATCTATTATTATTATCACTCATAAGCTTAATGAAGTTATGGCAATTTCCGATCGTGTTGCGGTGCTCAGAAAAGGAGAACATATAGCGACGGTGAATACCGCCGAAACCGACGAACAAAAATTGACGGAAATGATGGTTGGTAAAAAGATTGAACTGAATATTGAAAGGCCTCTTCCTGTAAATTGTCATAAACGCCTCGAGATAAAAAATCTCACATGCATCAATAGCGAAGGAATTAAAATTCTCGATGATGTGCATTTTGACGCTTTCAGCGGAGAGATACTCGGGATAGCCGGTATAGCGGGTAGTGGGCAACGGGAGCTGTTGGAAGCAATTGCGGGTCTGCAAAAGACGGAAGCGGGCGCCAGCATTGAATATTATCCTCCTTCGGAAGATAACGGAGATTCATTAGAAAGCCCTGTCTGCGAACAGCTGATAGGAAAATCTCCTTTGCAGATCCGCGAGCTGGGCATACGGCTTTCTTTTGTTCCTGAAGATCGTTTGGGAATGGGGCTGGTCGGAAACATGGACATTATTGACAATATGATGCTCAGAAGTTATCGCAGAGGTCGTTCGTTCTTTCTGGACAGAAAGAAACCCGAAAGCTTGGCAAATAAAATTATTCAGAGTCTCGAAGTAGCTACGCCGAGCGCGCATACGCCCGTTCGTCGTCTTTCGGGGGGAAATGTGCAGAAAGTGCTCGTAGGACGAGAGATTGCCGCTTCGCCTACCGTTCTGCTCGCGGCATATCCCGTTAGAGGACTTGATATCAATTCTTCTTATACGATCTATAATTTGTTGACGGAACAGAAGAAAAACGGCGTTTCCGTGATATTTGTCGGTGAAGATCTGGATGTTTTACTTGAACTTTGCGATCGGATTATGGTAATCGGCAGCGGCAGAGTGACGGGTATTTTAGATGGGAGAAAAACCCGAAAGGAAGAGATCGGCTTGCTTATGGTAAAAAACGAAGAGGAGCGGGAATCCGTATGACGAGTAAGGAAAAAAGTGTAAAAGAACCTCTTTTTCATATTGTGAAAAGAGACAGTATTCCCTGGTGGAAATCGTGGCTGATCCGTACAGCCGCCATTTTGATTGCCTTTTTCGTTTCCGGAATGCTGTCTTTTATGGTATTAAAGAAGAATCCGTTTTCAGTTTACGCATCAATGTTTTCGGGCGCTTTCGGCACTCAACGTCGTTGTATGATGTTTTTAAGAGACGGTGCCATTCTTCTTTTGATTTCGTTGGCCGTAACGCCTGCTTTTAAAATGCGTTTTTGGAATACGGGTGCGGAAGGACAAGTCTTAATCAGCGCTTTTGCCTGTACGGCGTGCATGTTCTATTTAGGTGGAAAAATACCCGACGGCGTACTGATCCCTATTATGTTGCTTGCCAGCGTTGTCGCGGGGGCGATATGGGCGGTTATTCCTGCTTTATTTAAGGCCAAATGGAATACCAATGAAACGCTGTTTACGCTGATGATGAATTATGTCGCGATTCAGGTCGTATTATGTTTCATAAAAATATGGGTGCCCAAGGGTACGGGAAATTTAGACGCTATCGGATACGGCAATTTACCGAAAATTGCCGGTGAGGATTTCTTGCTCAGCGTCATTGTGGTGGCTGTTATTACAGCCGTGGTGTATGTCTATTTGAAATACAGCAAACAAGGATACGAAATTTCCGTCGTCGGAGAAAGTGAAAAAACAGCGCGATATATTGGTATCAACGTCAAAAAAGTAATTATTCGTACGTTAATTATTTCGGGTGTAATTTGCGGAATTGCAGGTTTTCTGCTTGTCGGTGGGATTGACCATACGGTCAGTAAGGAGACGGTAGGCGGACGTGGCTTTACGGCGATTCTTGTTTCGTGGCTGGCAAAATTTAATCCCATTTTTATGGTTTTAACCTCTTATCTGGTAATATTTCTTCAACAGGGTACCGCGCAGGTAATGACGGATTGCGGAGTGGCAAATTCGTTCTTTTCGGATATCGTGACGGGAATTATGTTTTTCTTCATTATCGGTTGCGAATTTTTTATTGTTTACAAGCTTAAATTTCGTCAATCCCGTAAGAAGGAGGAAAAAGAAAAATGTTTGTGAAATTTTTTGGATTTCTTGCTGGCGCTATCCGCTTAAGCGCAACTTTTCTCTACGGTTCGACAGGGGAAATTATTACGGAAAAATCAGGACATTTGAATCTCGGGATACCGGGCGTAATGAGCGTTGGAGCGGCGATTGGTTGTTTGAGCGAATATTATCTCATAAAATCGATCGGAACGTCGGTTCCTTTCCTTTTGATATTAGTGCCGCTTTTGGTGACGTTTATCGGAAGCGCGCTGATGGGCTTGCTTTATAGCTTTCTTACCGTCTCTCTTCGAGCAAATCAAAATGTTACGGGCCTTGCCATGACTACATTCGGCGTAGGACTTGCGGGATATTTGATCAATTCGATTAAGGGGAAGATGGCCGTAATTACACGAGCGAGCAAATATTTTACGACGTTGTTTCCCTTTGCAGACAAACTCGGTTGGTTTGGTGAAATATTTTTATCTCATGGAGTTTTGGTGTATTTGGCCATCCTTATTGCTATAATCGCCCAACTCGTACTCAACAGAACTCGTGTCGGATTGCACTTGAGAGCCGTGGGAGAAAGTCCTGCTACTGCGGACGCCGCCGGTATCAATGTCACGCTTTACAAATATTTAGCGACATGTATCGGTTGCGGAATTTCGGGAATCGGCGGGCTTTTCTGTATCATGGATTATATGGGTGGAAATTGGGAATATATTCTTGAAGTATTCGGATGGCTGTCTATTGCGCTTGTTATTTTTACGTTATGGCGTCCCGCGTTATCTATTGCCGGATCTATTATTTTCGGTGGATTATATATTGCCTACAGCTATATCGGCGGAATAACGTTTGCTCAAATTGAATTGATAAGAATGCTTCCTTATGTGATGACGATTGTCGTCCTTATTCTTACGAGTATTATGGATAAAAAAGAATCTCAGCCGCCTGCAAGTCTCGGACTCAATTACTTCCGGGAGGAGCGATAACGGCTTTACGGCAACGAAATAAACCTCCCGTCGGCCCAATAGCCGGCGGGAGGTTTTTACGCAATCAAACGTTTGCGGACGAATTAATCTATCGCTAAAAACAAAAGAGGTAAGATAAAAAATAATCTGTCTAAAGTATCGGTTATTTTTGTGCTTCGGGGTCGATCATTCCCGAGGCTTTTTTTCTTTTCAGCAACAGAAGCGCAGTCAACAATGCGAGAATGGGAAAGACAATCGCCGTAAGGAGCCCTACCTGCAAGTTGTCGCCGAACATGCCGGAAACAAAGCCTACAAGCGTGGGGCCTGCCGTACAGCCCAGATCTCCCGCGAGGGCCAGCAGTGCAAACAACGTCGTTCCCCCGTAGGGCAACGCTTTTGCCGCAGAGGAGAAGGTTCCCGGCCAAAGTATCCCTACAAACAGGCCGCATACGGCGCAGCCTATGAGATTCAAAACAGGCAGGGGCGGCAGAGCGATCAACAGATACGCGCCGATACAGCCGACGGCTCCGATAACGAGGAATTTTTCGAGAGAGATTTTATTGAGCGACTTTGCGTAAAATATACGACAAATGCCCATCAGTACGGCAAACGCCATAGGGCCCGCCAGATCGCCCAGCGTCTTGGAAACGCCGAGGCCGTCCTCCGCGAAAGCGGACGCCCACTGCGCTACGGCAACCTCGGTTGCGCCCGCGCAAAACATCAGCACAAACAAAACCCAGAATTTACGGTTTTTCGCCAAGGAACGGAAAGAGGGGGCCTCTTCGGTCTCCGATTTCGGCAGCGAATAGAGGGGCACGAAGCAGAACAGGACAGCGTTTGCCGCGGGCAGGATCGCCCAGACGCAGGCAATGGCGCGCCACTGTGAAATTCCTACCAGATTGAACAGCAGGGTAGAGACGAGAATGACAAATACGCTCCCCCAGCAATAAAAAGAGTGCAGTAACCCCATGGAAGACGCTTTCTTTTTGGTGGGGCAGGCCTCGACGAGCGGAGAGATAACCACCTCGATCAGTCCGCCGCCCATGGCATAGAGGCAAGCCGACACGATCAGACCCGCGGTGGGGTGGATCAGATTGGGAAGAAAGGAGAGGCTGCATAGTCCCAGCGTACAGAATACGTGCGCGGCAATCACGCTTACGCGGTATCCGATTTTATCGACGAGTTTGCTCGCGACGAAATCCGTGAGTATCTGAACGCCGAAGCAGACGGTGGTCAACAGCGTGAGCGTCTGAAGGGAAGCCCCGAATTCCGATTCGAAAGTGACATAGAGGAGCGGGACATAGTTGACGATGAGCGCCTGTACCATGTATCCCGCATAACAAGCGAAAATGGTGTGCTTGTAGGTGAGTTTTCCGGATGGCATTTTATATCGAGTGGTAACTCCTTTTGGTGTCTGTGAAAAAAGAAAGGTAACAGTATTATTATAGCAGGAGCGGTGAAAAATGGCAACCTTTTTCACCGTATTTTCTTTTTCCGTTTGAGGTCTGTTTGTTTCGGCGTTTCCCCGCCGCGGTCGAAAACGCCAACATCTCGGATAAATCGTCCGAAATCGCGTTTTTTCTCGGTTCGCCAGGTTATATAATATCCCCAAACTTCTCTTGAAAAGGGTGGACGGATGTGGAAATTTACATAGAATACGCCCTCGCGGAGAACTTTCTTCTCGATGCGATGTTGCTGTGGCTGGCGATGAAAGCGGCAAAACAGGAAATCAGCCTGTGGCGGATCGTGCTGGCCGCCGCGATAGGCGCCGCGTTTGCGGTGGCCTTTCCGCTTTTGAAGACGGGAAAGACAATCGCCTACATACTCAAATTTTCCGTCGGGGCTTTGCTCTGCCTCGTGGCCGTAAAGGGAAAAGGAATAGGCAGGTATGCGCTGACGGCGCTGCTGTTCTTTGGCTTCAGCTTTGCTTTAGGCGGCGCGCTGCTGGCGGTCTATTCGGCTTTTTCCATCGATTACGGCGTGACGGAAAACGGGTATCTCACGGAAAGCGCGCCCGTGGGGCTGGTGCTCTCGGGCAGCGCGGTGTTCGCCATTGTCGCCGTTACGCTGACCAAGCGCCTTTATCGGCGCAGGGCGATGCGCCGTTTCGTCTATCCCTGTAAAATCGAGCTGGACGGAAGAACGGTGAAAGCGGAAGGGTTTTTCGACAGCGGCAACCGCGCGCAGGCGGGGGGAATCCCCGTATGCTTTCTTTCTCCCGATCTGGCGTTCGATTTGTTGGGCGATAAGGTGATGACGGAAGAAATGACCATTATGACGATGGGCGGCGAGAGCAGAATAAAAATTTTTTTGGCGGACAGTCTGGAGATATATTGCGGGGATAAGCCGAATATAATAAAGAAAGTCTATTTTGCGCCTTCGGGAAATATCCGCGCGCGGGAATATAAAATCATTCTCAACGCGGCGGTGCTCGCCGAATGACGAAAAGGAGAAGGAAAGGAGAATACGGGAGGCGGATTTTATGAAGATCAAGGAAATACTGAAATGTTTTTTACGGCAATTCGATGCGGAGAATACGGTGGACTATATCTGCGGCACGGAGGCGCTGCCGCTGCCCCTTTCGCCCGAGGAGGAGAGCGCGATGCTGGGCAAGCTGGAGCACGGCGAGGAGACGGACAAGGTAAAGGCGGAGCTCATTCAGCATAATCTCCGTCTCGTGGTGTATATCGCCCGAAAGTTCGACAATACGGGCGTGGACCCCGACGACCTCGTTTCGGTGGGGACGATCGGGCTGATCAAGGCGATCAATTCCTTTAAGCCCGACAAAAACATCAAGCTTGCGACGTATGCGTCGCGCTGTATCGAAAACGAGATCCTTATGTATCTGCGGCGCACGGTGCGTCTCAAAAGCGAGATTTCATTTGACGAGCCGCTCAACACGGATTTTGAGGGCAACGAACTTTTGCTTTCGGACATCCTCGGCACGTCCGCGGACAGCGTTTACGGTGACATCGAATCGAGCGCGGAAAAGGAGCTGCTGAAGGACGCGCTGAAAAAGCTGTCGGAGCGGGAACGCAAGATTATGTTTCTGCGCTTCGGGCTGAACGGCGGGGAGGAGATGACGCAAAAGGACGTGGCGGATCTTCTTGGCATTTCCCAGAGCTATATTTCGCGGCTGGAGAAAAAGATTATTCAGCGGCTGAGGAAAGAAATTTCGAAAATGGTATAATCCGAAAGATTATTTTCACAAAAACGGAAAACAAACGATAAAAAGGAAAAAAATCACACATACTTGTTAAAAGCTTCTCCGCGTCGGCCGTACATACTTGTCGAAAGCGTGTTTTACATAAGAAGGAGGAGACGAGTATGATGCAGAAAGTGGAAATTTGCGGCGTGGATACGTCGGGACTGCCCCGTTTGACCGCCAAGGAAAACGAGGAACTCATGAAGAAATTAAAGACGGGCGACAAGGCCGCGCGCGAAAAATTTATCGTGGGCAATATGCGGCTGGTGCTGTCTTTGGTGAAACGCTTCTGGGCGAAAAACGCCAACGCGGACGACGTGTTTCAGGCGGGCTGCGTGGGGCTGATCAAGGCCATAGACAATTTCGATTTGAGCGTGGGCGTCAAGTTTTCGACTTATGCTGTCCCCATGATCATCGGAGAGATCAAGCGATACCTGCGCGACGGCAATTCCCTGCGGGTGTCGAGGAGTATCCGCGACACGGCTTACCGCGTGTTGAAGGTGCGCGAAGCCATAGAGGAACGCGACGAGGAGGCGACGATAGACAAGATCGCGGCGGAAATGGAGGTCGCGGTCAGCGAGGTGGTCTATGCGCTGGACGCCATTTCCGACCCCGTTTCCCTCTACGACCCCGTGTATAATAAGGCGGGAGATACGCTGCTGCTGATGGACCAGCTGTGCGACGAGAAGAACAACGACGAGGTATGGACGGAGCACGTCGCTTTGAACGAGGCGATGGGGCGGCTGGGCGAGCGGGAAAAGCGTATTCTGTTTTTGAGATATTATGAGGGAAAGACGCAGACGGAAATTTCCGAGGAGGTGGGGATTTCTCAGGCTCAGGTATCCCGCCTCGAAAAGAATGCTCTCAACAATATCAGGATAAATATTTCCTAAGCGATATACGGAAACCGCGCAAAGCCGAGAGAATTTTCCCGGCTTTTTTCTTTTGCTATCGATTTGATTGATTTTTCGACGGGTATATATTATAATATAAAATAGTAAGCAATGTTTGAACGGCGTGCGGAAATACCGACGGAGGTCTTGCGCTTTCGATTTTCGCGCCTGTCAAAGCATAAAGGGAGGCGGACAATGTATCGGTTCAGGCAGGGATTTTACGCCGACGTAAGGACGGAACGCAGGCATACTTCGACTATCGTTTACAAAAACGGCATTCTGACGGAAAACAAGGAGAGGGTGACGGACGGAGCGTTTATTCGCGTATTCGACGGCAAGATGTGGTATTATGCCTCCACGGAGAACCCCGAAAATATACAGAAGGAGCTGGACGGGCTCTACGAGCTGGCGGAGGCGAATCCCGAAATAGACGCTCATCCTCTCGTGCGGCGCTTCGAGGTGAACAGGGAGAAAAAGTATCTTTTCAAAGATTGCTCGACGGAGAATATCCCGCGCGAACGCAAGCAGAAGCTTTTGACGGACCTTTTTCCGCTGGTGGCGGCGTATCCCGAGATCAAGCTGTCCGTGATGAGGTATCTCGACCGCCACAGCGATTATTCTTTCTATTCCAGTAAGGGAGCGGCGCTTTTTTACGACTATCAGACCTGCGGCGCGGCGATAAGCTGTCAGGCGGCGGCCGACGGCAAAAATTTTTCCTTCGCTTACCAAAAGGGTAAGACGCGCTTCGAGGAGGTTTGCGGCCTCGAAAATGAATTAAAGCAGAGCATCGAGGAGGGGATTACCTTCCTCAAGACTGCAAAAGACGCGGAGACGGGGGATTTTCCCGTAATTCTCTCGCCCGAGGCGGCGGGGGTATTCGCGCACGAGTCGTTCGGGCATAAGAGCGAGGCTGATTTTATGCTGGGCGACGAGACGATGAAAAAGGAATGGAGCATCGGCAAAAAAGTGGGCAGCGACGGCCTGTCCATTATCGAATCGGGTACGTTTGAAGGATGCGGTTACGTTCCCTACGACGACGAAGGGACGAGGGCGACGCGGACGTATCTTATCAAAAACGGCTTTTTGGCGGGCAGGCTGCACAGCGCGGAAACCGCCGCGGAGCTTGGCGAAGCTGTGACGGGGAACGCCCGCGCGATGGGGACGGAATTCGAGCCCATCGTCCGCATGACGACGACGGTGATCGAGGGCGGGGATAAGACGTTTGACGAGCTGGTGAAAAACGTTAAGCACGGCTATTTTATCAAGACGATCAAGCACGGCAGCGGCATGAGCACGTTTACGATCGCGCCGAATATCAGCTATGAGATCGTGGACGGAAAGATCGCGGGGCCCGTGAAGATTTCGGTGATTTCGGGGGACGTTTTCCGGACGCTGGGATTGATTGACGGTCTGTCGAAAGAGGCGGAAATACTCAGCTTTGTTACTGGCGGCTGCGGAAAAATGGAGCAGTATCCCTTGCCCGTAGGGTTTGGCGCGCCGTACGTATCCGTGTCGAAAATGAAGGTTCAATAAGGAGGCGCAGCGATGATCAAAGAAAAACTGACCTTAAAATCGAGGACGACCACCGTCGCTGCGGCGGCGAGCGAAGTGAAATCCGTGCGTTTTGTCTCCACGGAAAAGCGGGGCTACCGCGTATATGAAAGCGGCAGGATCGGCATTTTCGGCACGACGGGCGCCTACGACGAGGCGAAGGCCTGGAAAAAAGCCGAGGAAAATCTCAAAAACGAAATTCCCTACTCCGCGGCCGCGTCGCGGGGCAAGGAGGAGCATATCGACGTCTCCGACGGCCTTTTAGGGGATAAGGCGTTTGTAGATAAGGCGAAGGAACTGCTCGCCCGCCTGAAGGAGACGTGTCCCGCCTTTTTGTTCAGCAACAATATTTTGAAGACGGAACATGAAATTTCCCTCGTCAACGACGTCGGCCTGGATCTGTCGTATAGGGCGGGAGTGTATCAGCTGGATCTTGTCATGAAAGAGAAAGCCTCGGCGAATATTATGGATTTGGGCTATTCCTATACGGGCAAGACGTTCGACGTCGAAAAAATGGCTTCCGATATAGAAGAGCTGGTCCGCGCCTATTACGTACCTGCGGATATCGAGGAGGGGGAGCAGTATGTGCTCGCTTCCCTTTACGACCTCGGCCTCGATAAATTGTACGAGGGAATCCGTGCGGACAGCTATGCCAACGGCACGGGGCTGTTTGCGGGAAAACTCGGACGGAAAGTATTTAACGAGGGCGTTACCATCTACGAGGACAGGACGCCCGACTCGGGCTTTTTCTCCTGCTTTTTCGACGACGAAGGCGTCGTGAACGAGGATTATAAAAATATCGTGTTCGAAAACGGAGTATTCAAAAATGTTCTCGCCTGTAAGCTCGACGCGCAGAAATACGGTCTGCCCGTGTCGGGCAGCGCCTCCGCCGCGTACGACGGGGTGCCGCAGACGGGCTTGAGCGGCCTGCGTCTCGCGGGTTCGGGAAGGACTATCCGGGAGTTGACCCAAGGCGGAAAAGCGGTGTATATAGTAATGGCGAGCGGCGGCGATACGACGCCCGACGGCAATTTTGCCACGCCCGTGCATATTTCTTTTCTCTGCGAAAACGGAAAGCTGGTCGGCCGGCTCCCCGCCCTGAACATATCGGGAAATCTTTTCGATATTTACGGGAAGAATTTTGCGGGGCAGGCGGAGGATTCGCTCTCTTTGACCGATTCCGAACTCAATAAGCCGATCGTGGTAAAAATGAAAGTGACGAAATAGGGATTTCTTTTTCCGACAAAAACCGATAAATGTTCAAAAGGCGTGGCAAAGTCCGCGCCTTTTGCATATATTGTAGAGTATAACGAAAAAAGAAAATAAAAAAAATCAAAAAATGCGGAGGAAACGTCTATGGAAACGAGCTTTTCTGAACTTCGCACAAAAGAGGTAATCAACACCGCCGACGGCAGGCGATTGGGTAAAGTATGCGATCTGGTATTCTGTTATCCCGAAAATCGGGTGCTCGGGATCGTGGTGCCGGGCGGCCGCGGTTTCGGATTTTGGAAAAGCGAGCAGTTTATCGATATGAAAAATATCATCAAGATCGGGGACGACGTAATTCTGGTCAACTTCAATATGCCGCCGAAACCGTGCGGGCATAAGCACGGGCGCGGCTGTGGCGGCGGAAATACTCCTCCTCCCCCTCCGCCCCTCTATCCCTCCGGCGGCGGAAATCCGCCCTATCCGCCTCAGGGCGGCGCGCCTTCGCAGGGATATCCGGGGCGCCGCAGCTATGAGGAATACGAATAGGGGATTAACGCACATAAAATGGGGAGACGGCGCATATAATACAGGGTAAATACATAGAAGGGGTTTGTTATGGACGAAAATAAAGATATGGAGATACGGGATATTTCCCGTATCTTCGAGGAGACCGTTAAGGCGGAAAAATGCGCGGCGGAAAGCAATGCGGATCCGTCTTTGCGGCATTGCGGCGAAAGTGCGTGCGACTGCGGCAAAACTTGCGCCTCAGATATTGCCTATCCCGCGTTGGACGGAATAGGGGAAGATCCCGCGGCGCTGAAGCTTATTTCGCCCGCCTACGCGGGTAACGAAGGCGAGCTGACCGCCGTGCTTCAATACATATACCAACATATTTTGTTCGATCACGCGGGCTGTAAAGATTACGCCGATATATTGCTGAAAGTGGCAATTACCGAAATGAAGCACCTGGAAATTTTGGGCAGCCTGATCTTAAGGCTGGGGGCGGCGCCCGTATATTCCTATCTGCCGCCGTATCCTATCAATTATTATTCGGCGCACGCGGTATCCTATTCGAAGGTGCCGCAGAAAATGATTTTGGACGATATTGAAGCGGAACAATGCGCGATAGATACCTATACCAAAATGCTTTGCCGCTTGAAAAACGAACGCGTCGCGGCGGTAATCCAGCGTATCCGCATGGACGAGGAAATGCATCTTGCGACGTTCAAATGTATTTTGAAGGAAATGACGGCGTCGGAAAATTGATTTTATGGGAGCAGGGTAGAGATGAACGCGCGAGGGCGTATTCCGATATGTCGGAATACGCCCTCGCGTGTTTGCTTTTGAATAAAGTTTTTTATTAATCCTGCTTTTTACCAAACGAAGAGAAATGAAGAAAACCGGAACTACGTTTCGGGAAAATCGATTTCCTCAAATTGTTTTTCGGGCATAAATTTCCAATAACGTACGGGCATATATCCTTTCATCTGCCGCGTATTTTTGCGCGCGGGAATATATACGGTATGATAATATTTTCTCCAGAGCCGAGAAAAAGAGTCCTCGCTTTCCGAAAGCGTGATTTCCGCCTGCGCGACGGGGGAGACCAGCCATTCGCTGCCGTTGTAAATGCCCGCCAGTCCCCGCGAAATGTCATGGATGACAAATGCGGAGGTCTTAAACCGCGCCGCGAAATGGGGCATCAGCAGATCGACTACGTCGTTATCGGGCGAACAAGGCGCATAAAACACGCCGTTGTGCGTCTCCTGAAAGCGGAGAAATCCGCTCAATAAATGACGCTCGGCGCCCACCCGATCGACGAGCTCCATCGCCCGCCGCACCTCGGGCCGGACAAGCATGCCGCGCACGGGCCGACGCTGTTTCACAAGCAGGCGGATATAGTCGAAAGCGGTCTGTTCCCGATCTGCCGCGGGCGTGCGTAAAATAAAGTCGATTTCGCAGAGGCTGTTTTTATCCACGGCGCGGAGCTTTTTAACGACCCGCTGCGCTTTTTCCCCTACGGGGGAAACGGCGATGAAGCGGTCGTCCAAAGCCGTTTGCAGAGCTTTGGAGGAGGATACAAAGGCGTCCTTGTCCGCGTAGGCGTCGAATACCGCCGTAAAAAAACCTTCGGGCGAACCGTCCGTAAAATAAATGTTACGCATACTTCTATCCTCTTGAAAACCCGCTCGGCTCACTTTGTCACTCTTTGTCTGAAAACCTGCCTGCTCCCTTTCGCGCTTCGCTTGGAAACCCGCTCGTCTCAACCTTGCCCCTTGTCTGAAATCTCGTTGACCTCAACCCTGCCCCGCGCTTTTATAATTGCCCCGTCAAGGCCGAACGCGCGACCTCGGCGGAGGAATTTAATAAAAATTGCTTTTCTTTCGGGGAGGCGAGAAGGGCAAGCGTTCCCGTTTCGGGCAAAAGAGAGGGGGCGCTGAAAGCGGCGTCGAATAGAGACAGCTGTTTTGCTCCCTCCGAGCGTTCTGCCAGAATCAGCTGCGTCCGCACCCGCTCGGGCCCTTCGAGCCCGTAAAATTTCCCGCTGCAGGTGATAAAGTGCCGTGCCCGTTTAAGCACGATCCTCATTTTCCGCAAATCCTCAAAGGTGAGAGCGGCATATTTTCTCGCCGTGACAATTTTATACGCTCCCTTGGCGCCGATTCCCGGGACGCGGAGGAGCTGTTCCACGCCCGCCTTGTTGACCTCCACGGGAAAATACTGCATGTTCCGAAGCGCCCAGGCGCATTTGGGGTCGTATTCGGTGGGGAGATTTTCTCCCGCGGGCGTGATCTCCTCGCAAGTGAAGCCGTAAAAGCGCAGCAGCCAGTCCGCCTGGTACAGCCTGTGTTCGCGCAGCAGCCCCGCGCCCGTATCGGGAAGAAGAGGATCGCGTACGACGGGCGCGTAGGAGGAATAATACACCCGTTTGAGGTCGTATTTTTGATACATGAATTCCGTCAGCCGCAGAATCTGCCCGTCCGTTTCGGGCGAAGCGCCGATGATCATCTGCGTCGTCTGCCCTGCGGGGAGAAAACGCCCCGTACCCCGCCGTTCCTCTCTGCCCGTCCGAAGCTTGTGCTCCAGGGCTAAAGCCCGTTTTTCCTCGCATAGCTGCCGCATGGGCTGAAACACGCTTTCTTTCGTCTTTTGCGGCGCCAAAAGCTTGAGGCTCTGTTCGCTGGGCAGCTCGACGTTATAACTCATTCTGTCGGCATAGGCGGCCGCTTGTTCGGTCAAAAGCCTGTCGGCGTGGGGAATTCCCTTCAGATGGATATAGCCGTTGAATTTGTAGTCCTCCCGCAGCATTTTTATCGTGCGGTAGAGGAGTTCCATGGTATAGTCGGGCGTTTTATAGACGGCGGAGGAGAGGAAAAAGCCCTCGATGTAATTGCGGCGGTAGAAGCCCATAACCAGCTCGCACATTTCCTCGGGCGTGACGATTGCGCGCGGCACGTCCGCGCTTTTGCGGTTGGGACAATATTTGCAGTCGAAAATGCAGTCGTTTGTCATCAGCACTTTGAGCAGGGAAATGCACCGCCCGTCCTGCGTAAAGGAATGGCAGATCCCTCCCACGGAAGCGTTTCCGATTCCGTCCTTTGTGTTTTTCCGCCGCGAGCCGGACGACGAGCAGGATACGTCGTATTTCGCGCCGTCCGTCAAAATTTTCAGCCGCCCCTCGTCTATCATCGCGCTTCTCCTTTTCCGTTTGCCTTAAGGCAACGCCGCACAAATAACCGGCATCGAGATTCCGGAGTAATTTTGCGCCTGAATTCGTTGGATTTTCCTGCAATAGCAGCCGCTGTTGCCTAAAAAATCCGCCTTTTCATACGCAAAACCCTTTTCGGGCTCGCTCGATAACATTGTGTGGGATTACCTTAATAGTGTATCATTCTCCGAAAAAAATGTCAAACATTTGTTCGCTATTTTTTGGAAAAATTTCTCTTAAAAAGCGCCTTTGAAGGGAGGAAGGCGCAAGGTACTTGACAAAAATCGGAAAATAGGATATAATTGTGAAAATTTCACTTATCTTTCACGGTATTTTGTTGTAAAGGTAACTTCGGCGGGGTATATTTTAACTGTCAGTGAAAAATCCGATACTTCAGAGGAAGTTGTTATGAAAATTTTAATTGTAGATGACGAAGAAATGATTCGCGGCGTACTGAAGGAGTACGTGGAATTCGAGGGGAACGAAGCGTTTGAGGCCTCGGACGGCATGGAGGCCGTGCGCATGTGCAAGGACAACGATTACGACGTGGTGTTGATGGACGTGATGATGCCGCGGCTGGACGGCTTTTCCGCGGTGAAAGAAATTCGCAAATTCAAGGACGTTCCCGTGATCATGCTCTCCGCGCGCGGCGAGGAATACGACAAATTGTTCGGCTTCGAGATCGGCGCGGACGATTACGTCACGAAGCCCTTTTCGCCCAAGGAAGTGATGGCGCGCATCAATGCGGTGACGAAGCGCCGCGCGGCGAACACGGCCGACGCTTCCGCCCAGACGTATAAATTCGAAGGGCTGGAGATCGACATGGCGGGGCGAAACGTCTATGTAGATGGCGAAAAGGCGGAGCTTACCCCCAAGGAATACGAGCTGCTCTTTTATCTCGTCCGCAACAAGGGGATCGCGCTCACGCGCGAAAAGCTCCTGTACGACGTGTGGGGCTTCGACTTTTACGGGGACGATCGCACGGTGGACACCCACATCAAGATGCTTCGGGGCAATCTCAAGGATTATCGGAAGTTTATCGTGACCTTGCGCGGGCTGGGCTACAAATTCGAGGTATAATCAGCGCGGACAAGCGGGTTGCTGGCAAAAGAAGCGCTGCAGGGAGGAGAAACCGTTTTCCGCGCGGCGCGCGTTTGCATATTTTGGAAAAAGCGGCGGGCGTTAAAATCGAGGGGACGGCGGTGGAGCATGAAAGGACGCATGACACAAAAGAATTACGCGAAAGGGCAGGGGAGCACAAGCATCTATTTTTTGCTTTGGGCTGCCTTTTCCGTATTTGCGCTGATCATCGTGCTGTTGTTTGCCCTGACGCAGAACCTGCTTTTGAAGCAGACCTATAAGGATGAAATCACCAAGAGCCTGGCCATGAACGGCACGACGATCCAAAAGGAGCTCAACGACTACCGCGGCCCCAATTACAGTAGCTTTGTCCGCTATCAGGCCGCGTTGTACGATGTGGGGGTGTATATCCTCGGCGCGGACGGCTCCGTGATGTTTCCGATCGAGGAGGATCTGGAGCCTTCCGACCCCTTTTTCGGCGAACATATGGATTTTTCGGAAAAGGTGAAACGTCTGCGCAAGCAACTGACGGAATCCAAAGGCATGCCCGTGATTTACGAGGATTCGTCGGGCGAATTTGTCTATGGCGCCGTGTATGGCGGCGAAACGTCCGAGCCCGTCTATCTGTATGTATGTAAGTCGCTGGAATTGAGCGAAAGCGTTGTAAAGCAGATGAACGTGCGCATGATGCTGATGGCCATTTTCGTGTTGATTCTGTCCTTTGCCGTCTCCAGCGCCATTTCGGGCGCGCTGACCAAACCCATTTCGGAAATGACCGAAAAAGCGCGCCTGCTCGCCGCGGGGGATTTCTCCGTCGATTTTCACGGCCGATCGTACGGCAGTGAAATGCAGGAGCTTGCGGAAACGCTGAACTTTGCCCGCGACGAAATTTCCAAAGCGGACCAGATGCAAAAGGAGCTGATCGCCAACGTCTCGCACGATTTCAAGACGCCGTTGACGATGATCAAGGCGTATGCCTCCATGATTCAGGAAATCTCGGGCAATAATCCCGAAAAACGGACGAAGCATACCCAGGTGATTATCGACGAGGCGGACAGGCTGACCTCCCTCGTCAACGACGTGCTCGATTTGTCGAAGATACGTTCGGGGATAAACGCGTTGAAGATAGAGGCTTTCGATTTGTCGGAATATACGTTCGACGTGCTGGAAAAGTTTGAATATCTTTCGGAAACGCAGAATTATCATTTCGCCGCGGACATCGAAAAGGATATCCATACGGAAGCCGACCCGTTGAAGATCGGCGAGGTGTTATATAATTTGATCGGCAATGCGGTCAATTATACGGGCGAAGACAAGCTGGTGCGTGTGGAACTCAAACGGCAGGGCGACGGGACGGCCCGCTTCTCCGTCAGCGATACGGGCAAGGGGATAAAGCCCGAGGAGATTACGACGATCTGGGACAGGTACTATCGTTCGTCGCAGGCGCATAAACGCCCCGTCAAGGGCACGGGGCTGGGGCTGTCCATCGTCAAAACTATTCTGGAAAAGCATAATTTCCGTTTCGGGGTGGAGAGCACGGTGGGAAAGGGCACTACCTTTTACGTCGTCTTCCCCGAATGCGCCCCGCCGTCCGATACGGAAAAATAAACGCCTTCGGGCAGAGAGAAAAGAGATATGGAAAAAGAAGAACGGACGGCCGAAGTCGCCGGATACGAGGGGGAGATCACCGCGGAAAATCTTTGGTCGGTGATCGTTTCCCTTCAGGGTAAGGTATTTTATACGTCCAAAAAGTTGCCCTTTACCTATACCGTGAAGGGCGGCGAGCTGTTTATCGACCGCAGGGATCGTTCGGTGACGAGAAGCACGTTTGAGCGGGCGCTGGAAAAGATCCGCTCCGACCCCGCGATCAAGGGGCCGAAAAGGCTCAACGTTTACGGCGCGCCATACGTCTGGGCGATCCTGAAAACCGTCGGCGCGGCGCCGTCGGAAAAAGAAGAGCCGAAGGGGCAGGGTTGAGCCGAACGCCCTTTTTTGCACTTGCAAAAGGAGAAGGAAGATGGCGGAGAAAAATTTGAAAAACAAAAAAGCGTTTGACGGATATTCCGACTTTTTTCTGGCAAAAGAAAGCTATTCGGAAGCCGAGGGCGCGGAAAAACTGCGCGAAACGCTTCGTTCCTTCAAGGGTATCCGCTCGGAATTTCTGGAAAAGGCGGAGGAAAAGGACGGTCTTTTGCTTCAGCGGGGATATATCCCCGTGTATCGCTTGTCGGCCGAAGCGGAATACGTGTGGGAAACGGGCGGAAGCAAGTCCGCCTCGCCCAAGGAGCACCGCGAAAAGAGAACGCTCGGATGTGTGCTGACGCAGGCCTCCGCGGCGCTTAAAACGGACGAATGGAAGGACGGCGGTTCGTTTTTATCCGACGGCGGCGAACGCCCCGCGCCCATCTTTGAGGAATATCTCGTGCCCTATAGGGAAAGCGTGCGGCGGCTGAAGCGCGAGGCGGCGGATTATTCCCCCGATTCCACGGCGCGGACGACGCTCGAGGACATGCGTTACGAGGTGATCTTCGTGCCCGTGCTTAAGGCGGTGTGCGCGTACGGGGATAGGGAATACGAGGGCTTTGTCAATCTACATAACGGAGCTGTTGCGGCGGAATATCCCGTTTCCCGACGGATCGAGGAGGGCGTGGGCAAAGCGCTGAAAACGATCGGGACGGCAAAGCTGAACGTCCTTTTTGCCGCGTTGTTCATCGCCGTATTTGCCGTTCTTTCGCTGGTAAAGAAGCTTCGTCCCGAGTCCGCCGTGGCGACCGCCGTGGTGGCGGGGCTTTTCGCCCTTCTCCTCGTGCCCGCCGCCTGTTTTCTCCGCTGTATGATGTATAGGCGGAAGGATATGGAAGAAAGAGCGGGAAGCAGCGGAAAAATTTCGGGGGCGCTTATGGCGGTATTGCTCGCCATAGCGTCCTGGACGGTTGCGGCCTTCGCGCTGTTTCTGTTCGGCGTAAACGTTCTTTGAAATAAATTTAGCCGAAAAGTTCTCCAACCGTTTACAAGAGGCTTCGGATATGTTATAATAAAAGCGGAAATGCGGAAGCACGAAGTATTTATGGGCATTTCCGCGCCTTATTCAAACATAACGCAAGTTATGTTATAATAAAAGCGGAAATGCGGAAGCACAAAGTATTTAGAGGGTTTTACGCACGATGTTATAACAGAAGCGAAAAAAGTGCAGGTGCGAAGCATTTGCGGACGTTTTCGCGCTCTGTTCAGACATAGCTTGTCTATAGTATAATAAAAAGAGGTGTACGTATGATTGATATGACCGCCGTTAAAAATGCCGATCCCGAACTTTACGCCGCGATGGACGCGGAGCTGAAACGCCAGCAGGGCAATATCGAGCTGATCGCCAGCGAAAACATCGTTTCACCCGCCGTATTGGCCGCGGCGGGATCGCACCTCACCAACAAATACGCGGAGGGCTTGCCCGGCAAACGCTATTACGGCGGCTGCGAATTTGTGGACCGGGCGGAAAACCTCGCGCGCGACCGATTGAAGGAGCTGTTCGGTTGCGACCATTGCAACGTGCAGCCGCACAGCGGCGCGCAGGCGAATTTTGCGGTTTATTTCGCCATGCTCGAGCCGGGGGATACGATCATGGGCATGAACCTTTCCCACGGCGGGCACCTGACGCACGGCTCGCCCGTCAATATCTCGGGAAAATATTTCAAAATCGTGCCTTACGGCGTTTCGCGCGAAACGGAGCTGATCGACTACGACGAAATGGAAAAAATCGCGCTGGAAGCCCGTCCGAAGCTGATCGTTTCGGGTGCCAGCGCCTATCCCCGTACCCTCGATTTCAAGCGTATCCGCGAGATCTGCGACAAGGTGGGGGCGTATATGATGGCGGATATCGCACATATCGCGGGGCCGGTGGCCGCAGGGCTTCATCCCTCGCCGGTGCCGTATGCCGATTTCGTGACGACCACCACGCACAAAACGCTGCGCGGCCCGCGCGGCGGCGTCATTATGTGCAAGGAAAAATACGCCAAGCAAATCGATAAAGCTGTGTTCCCCGGGACGCAGGGCGGGCCTTTGATGCACATTATCGCGGCCAAGGCCGCGGCGTTCAAAGAGGCGCTTTCGCCCGCGTTCAAAGACTACCAGCGGCAGGTGCTCCTCAACGCGCGGACGATGGCGGCGCGCTTTATGAAAAACGGAATCCGCCTCGTTTCCGGCGGCACGGACAACCATCTGATGCTGCTCAACTTAAGCGATACGGGCGTGACGGGCAAGGAATTGGAGGCGCTTCTCGACAAGGTGCACATCACCGTCAATAAAAACACGATTCCGTTTGAAACGGCGTCGCCCTTCGTCACCAGCGGTATCCGCGTGGGGACGCCCGCAATCACCACCCGCGGCATGAAGGAAGCGGAATGCGAAAAGATCGCCGACCTCATCTCCCGCGTAATCGCGGAAAAGGAGGGGTGCTTCGATGAGGTAAACGCAGAGGTTGCCGCGCTTTGCGCCCGCTTCCCCATTTACGAAAAAGATATTTTATGAAAAAATAAAAATTTCGCCGCAGGAGGTTGACAAAAGCGCGGCGAAAGGTTTACAATAGAGAAAAGTAAAAAATATTCTTTGGGGCGAGGCGAAATTCCTCACCGGCAGTAAAGTCTGCGAAGGGCAATGCCGAAGGGCCGCGCCCCCGAATCGGTGAAATTCCGATACCGACGGTATAGTCCGGACGGAAAAAGAGAAAGGCCGCATATTGCGGCCGCAGAAGGCGTTTTTTTGCCGCCCCGAACATTTTTCGGGGCGGCTTTTGCGTCTTTACATAAGTCCTTACGGGGAATATTTTTACGAAAAATTCTTTTTAAGGAGCAGTATCGTCATGTCATTACAAACCACTATTCCCGAAGACTTTGCCGAACGGGAGGCGCCCGCCGCCGTCGGAGCAAGCGACCGCGAACCCGCCGGGGGAACGCCCGCGGCCGCGCCGACGAAAAAGCGCGCGGCGGAAAAGCTGAAAAAAATGTTTACCGCCAAGCGGCTGGCGCTGATGGCGGTGTTCACCGCGCTCGCTTACGTCGCCAGCTTTCTCGAGTTTTCCCTTTTTCCGTCCGCTTCCTTTTTGAAGCTCGATTTCGGCAACGTATTTATCATGCTGATCGGTTTTCTTTTAGGCCCCGTCGAGGGCGTCGTCGTCTGCGCGCTGAAGGAAATACTGCGTATCCCCCTCGGCTCTACGGGCGGCGTGGGGGAGCTGGCAAATATGATCGTCACTTCGTCGTTTATCCTCCTGCCGTCCGTCGTTTATAAATTCCGTAAGGGCTTGAACGTCGTGGCCCCTGCGATGGCTGCGGCCTGCTTTATCGCGACGGGCACGGCGCTTTTGGCAAACCGCTTTATTCTGTTTCCCGCCTTCGGGATTCCGACAAAAGGATTTTACGAGGTCTGGGGGCTGATTCTCGCCTTCAATCTCATCAAAACGGTGTCGGTTTCTCTCTTTACGCTGCTATTGTATAAGCGGCTGTCCGCGTTTCTCAAGAAAATGAAAATTTGAAAGCCGAAACAATTGCAAAAAATCGCCGTACGTATTATAATATACGTATGGCTGTATTTTTATCTGAGTCGCGCGAAGCCACCATGGCGTTTGCGGCAGAATACGCAAAAACTTTATCCGCGGGCGACGTCGTGCTTTTGGACGGGGACATGGGCGCGGGCAAAACGGTGTTTGCCAAAGGCGTGGCGAAGGGAATGGGCATCTTTGACGAGGTGACCAGCCCCACCTACGCCTATATGAACGATTACGACGGCAGGCTGTTTCATTACGACTGTTACCGCATTCAATCGCCGCGGCAGGCGGAGAATCTCGGCCTGGCGGACTATTTCGAGCTGGGCGGCGTATGCCTCGTGGAATGGAGCGAGAACATCGCGCCCCTTCTGCCCGAACGGGTAAAGCGGGTGAAGATCCGAAAAATAGACGAAAACACGAGAGAGATAGAATATTGAAAAACTTTTTGGCGATCGATACAAGCTCGAAATATATGACGGTGCTGGCGGCAAAGGAGGGACAAACCTTTTTTTCGCATACGCCCGACTGCGCCATGCGCCATTCCGTACGGCTGATGGGGGCGATCGACGGCGTTTTGAAAGAGGCAAAGCTCTCCTTGGACGAGTGCGATTTTTTTTCCGCGGTCGTGGGCGCGGGCTCGTTTACGGGGATACGCATCGGGATTGCTACGGCGAAGGGCTTTTGCCTCGCGGAGGGAAAACCCTCTCTGCCCGTCACCTCGTTTGATGTCGCGGCATATAATGCGTTAGACGGCGAACGGGCGCTCGCCCTGGTGGACGCCCTGCACGGAAACTATTACGCCTGCGGCTTCGACGAAAGAAAAAACAAAATCCTGCCGCCCGCCTATCTCTCGGAGAAAGAGGTTCTGCGGCTGATCGGGGAGGGCTACGTTCCCTATTCCATGGAGGAGCTGCCCCTGTCCGCGAAGGCCGCCGTCAGGAAAGCCGACCCCGTCGAGGGGCTGAAGCGGGCGATCGCCGCGCTTTCGAAGGACGCGGGAAACTTCGGCGAACTCTCCGCGCTGTATATCCGCAAAAGTCAGGCGGAAGAAAACAGAAAGGACGTTTGAAATGATTTACCGCGAATGGAAGTACGAAGATATCCTGAAAATTTCGGAGCTGGAAAAGGAATGTTTTCAAGACGCCTGGACGTACAAAATGTTTGTCGAGGCCTTTTCGTCAAAGCTCTTTTACGGGGTCTGCGCGGAGGAAAACGGCGAAATCGCGGGCTACGCCTGCGAGACGGTGCTGTTTGAAAACGCGGAAGTGGATAACGTCGCCGTCGCGGAGAACTACCGCCGCCGCGGCATGGGAAAAACGCTTTTGAAGAAGCTGGAAAAGGAAGCGCGGGCACGGGGCGCGGGCGTCATGATTCTGGAGGTGCGCGTTTCCAACGCGCCCGCCATGCTGTTATACCTCAAGGAAGGGTTTCGCGGCATTTATACGCGGCCGCGCTATTATCCCGACGGCGAGGACGCCGTCGTCATGCAAAAGCCGATCGGGTAGCAAATAATCTTGCGGGAGGCGGGAAAACACGGTGACTTTCGATTTGTCCGAGGTTTCGTTTATACAAAAGGGAACGGGCCGCGATCTCGTTTTTTTTCACGGTTACCTTTCTTCCAAGGAAAGCTTTACGGCGCAGATCGAGTATTTTTCGCGGTTTTACCGCGTCACAGCGTTCGATTTTTTGGGGTTCGGCCAAAGCGCGCCCCTGAAGGAGGCCTTTTCCGTTTCCGATTACGCGGAGTGGACGAAAGCGCTTTTAGACGCGCTGAAGATAGAGCGCCCGCACGTCGTCGCCCATTCCTTCGGCTGCCGCGTGGCGGTGAAGATGGCGAAAGGGGACGGGCAGGTATTTGACAAAATGCTTTTGACGGGGCCTGCGGGCGTTATTTTGAAGCGCGGTTTCGGATATAAACTGAAGGTAAAGGCCTATCGTCTGGTGAAAAAATTTGCGCCGAATTATGCCGAAAAACATTTCGGCAGTACCGAATACCGTTCGCTTCCGCCCGTCATGCGGGAGAGCTATAAAAAGATAGTCAACGAGGATCTGCGCGCCGACGCGCGGGAAATAAGCAACGAAGTTTTAATGGTGGTGGGGGAAGAGGATAAGACGACGCCGATCGAGGAAGCGGAAGCCTACCTCGTTTGTCTCGAAAACGGATGGATAAAACGTATGGAGGGCGGGCATTTCGCGTTTGCGGAGCATCCCCTCGCCTTCAATCTGATTGCGGAGGAATTTTTCTTTCATGAGTGAGGTAATTTCGAGGATCGCCGCGTGTATCGCGTGCACCTGCTTCTTTTACGTGGGGACGTATAAATCGTTGGGCGCTTTGCAGCAGTGCGGCTATAAAAACGAAAGGTTTTCCCGCTGGCTGAAGCGAAAGGACAATTTATACTACAATCGGCTCGCGCTGTGGTCGGGGCTGGGTCTGCTTTCGACGGCGGTCGTTTCCCTCTGCTTTTCCTTCGCGGGCGCCGTGGTCGCGCGGCTCGTTTCCGCCGTGCCCTTCTTTCTGTTTTGTCTGCTGTTCTGTGCGGCGGACCGCAATTACGCGCTCAAAGTGCCCGTCAAAAATACGGGCAGGGTCAAACGGCTCAGCGCGGTGTATCTTCTGCTTATCGCCTGCATTTCCTATATCGTCGTCGCGCTTCTGGACTTCGCCGCGGCCGCGATAAAGAGCGAGCTTTACGATCTGTTCGCCTTTCTGCCCTATACGCTGATGCCCCTGCTTTTGCCGTGGCTGCTCTGTCTGGCCAATCTCCTCGACGGGCTTTACGAAAATCCGCGCAATAAAAAATTTGTCCGCCGTGCGGGGCAGATATTGGACGAAAGTAAAATCGTCCGCGTGGCGGTGGTGGGGAGCTACGGAAAAACTTCCGTCAAAAATATCCTCAAAAGTATTTTGTCGGCGAAATATTCCGTCGTGGAAACGCCCGAATCCTTCAATACCCCCGTCGGAATCGCCAAGACGGTGACGGGGCCCGATTTTGCGGGCAAGGAAGTGCTTATCGCGGAAATGGGCGCGCGGCACGTCGGGGATATCGCGGAGCTGTGCGGCCTCGTCAAACCCGATTACGCGGTGTTTACGGGCGTCTGCGCCCAGCACGTCGAAACGTTCGGCTCGGAAGAAAATATCCTTAAGGGCAAGAGCGAAATCGTCAAAAGCAGCGCGAAAAAAATCGTCTGCGGCGGCGAGCTCAAAGAGAAGATTGCCGCCCTGTCTTTAGACGTCCTTTCGATGAGCGAAAAGGAAAAATGTCTCTATGCCGATTATGCAGCTTTGATTTCCGACCTGAAGTTAAAGCCGCATGCCACTTCGTTTACGCTTTGCCTGCCCGATACGGACGCGATCGCGGTCGAGCTTCCCCTTTTGGGAAAACATTCCGCGGAAAACGTCGCGCTGGCCGCCCTGCTCGCGCGGGAAATGGGGCTCACGGGAGAGGAAATCGCCAGAGGGATAGAGGGAATCCGTCCCGTACCGCACCGCCTTCAGCTGATCGAGGGCGACGGCGTGTATATCCTCGACGACAGCTACAACGCCAACCCCCGCGGCGCACGGGAGGCGGTGGAGGCCTTAAAGCGTTTTCCCGCGCGCAAGATCGTCGTGACGCCGGGGCTGGTGGAAACGGGTATCCTCGACGAGAAGCTCAACGGGGAGCTGGGCGCGGCGCTGGTCGGGCTCGACGAGGTGATCCTCGTCGGAGAGACGCTGGTCGGCGCCGTCAAAGCGGGATATCTCGAAGCGGGCGGCGAAGAGGAAAAAATAGTCGTCCTTCCCACGCTGGACGCGGCGCAGACGCGTTTGAGCGAAACGCTTTCCGCGGGCGACTGCGTATTGTTTCTGAATGATTTGCCCGACGCCTGGTAAAGGCGTTCGCTTCCCGCTTCCCGTCGGCGGCTGCGTATCGTTTCCGAACGCTCCGCTTAAAAGCGTGCGCTTCCTGCTTTCCGCGGGCGGCTTTGTTCCCAACATTCTGCCTAAAGCGAACGCTTCGCCGCGGGAAACGCTTAAAACACTTTCGAAAAACCCAAGACACCAAAGCGAAAAAATTCTTTTTTGCGGAGGTGTTTTTTTATGCTTAAAGTGGCGGTGTTGTTCGGCGGAAAATCCTGTGAAAACGAGATTTCCGTCCTGACGGGCGTCTTTGTGCTCAATCTCCTGGACAGGGAAAAATACGTTCCCGTGCCCGTATATATCCATACCGACGGCGGAATGTACACCTCGGCGAAGATGACCGATCTCAACGTTTTCAAGAAAAAGGAGTTCTCCTCTTTCGAACAGATTTTTTTCGACGGGGGCACCATGTATGCGTTTAACGGTGCAAAGACAAAAATCAAGAACAAGGGAAAAATAGACGCGGCGCTCAATTGCTGTCACGGCGGTCTGGGAGAGGGCGGAGGGATATCCGCGCTGATGCAGCTGAACGGCATTCCGTTCGCCTCGCCCGAACTTACGGCGTCGGGCATGTTTATGGACAAAACGCTGACGAAGCTGGTCGCTAAGGCGCTGAACGTGCCTACGGTGGAATACATACGCGTCAACGAGGCGGATTATGCCAAGCGGGGAAAATTTCTGCTGAAAAATATCGAGTCGCGCCTCAAATATCCCGTCGTCGTCAAGCCCGCGCACCTCGGCTCTTCGATCGGGATTTCGGTGGCGGAGACGGAGGAAAGCGCGGCGGCCGCCGTGGAAGCGGCGTTTCAGCTGGACGACAGGGTAATCATCGAAAAGTTTCTCAAAAACAAACGGGACGTAAATTGCGCGGCGTATTCCCTGGGCGGGGAGATTTACGTTTCGGAGCCCGAGGAAGCGGCTTCGGGGGATAAAATCTATACCTTCGCGGATAAGTACCTCGGGGAAGGCGGCCGTCGCAACGGCGGCAAGGCGGGGAAGAAAGCCGCAGCCGTGTCCGACGAAACGCGGGAAAAAATTCGCTCCTATACGCGCACGCTGTATAAGCGCATGAACTTAAAGGGCATCGTGCGCATGGATTTTTTGCTTTCGGAGGGGAAAATTTATCTCGGGGAAGTGAATACGGTGCCCGGTTCGCTGGCGTATTATCTCTTCTGCGAGCGGGTGTCCGACGCGAAAAATCTCTTTTCCGATCTCATAGACGACGCTTTGGCGAGCGCGGCGGCGGGCGAAAAGCGCGTGATTGCCACGGGGATTCTGCAGTCGGTGACGGTGCACGGAAAGCGGGGCGGAGTCCGTATCTGAAAAAACGCCCCGTTTTGTCAGGAAACGGGGCGCATGCCGATATGCAAAAGAGCGTTACGCTCCTTTCAGAAGTTATGCCGAAGGCAGGGAAACGGGGTACATAACGATAAGCGGAAGCGCCTTACGCCAATTTGACGACCATCATGGAAGCGTTGACGTTGGGGCCGCCGCCCCCTACTCCCGTGGCGAGCGTCACCGTCGCGCCCGTGGAATTGACGAGCGCGAGTGTGCTGCCGGCAGGGGCCGTAACGATGGCAAAGCCCGTGGTAAGCGTGCGGACGGCCGAGCCTGCCGCGCCCGTTTCGGTGCCGTAAAAGGTACCGGGAACCGACGTGTCGTTGAGATAGAGAATAAACTGATTGGCGGCGGTGCCCATGACGGTGAACCACACGGCATAAGTGCCTGCATCGGCCAAAACGACGGCGTTTCCGCCCGCGGTATGCGTGACGCCTGCGGAAAGAACGCCGTTTGTCGAAAATCTTACCCCCGCGGCGGCCGCCACCGTTTGCAGACCGTCGTTAAAGACGTACCCGTATTCGGCTGTGGGGAGCGGGGTCGGCGCGGGCGCCGGAACGGAATTGACGACGCGCGTCACCGTTTTGGAAACGATACAGGCGGGGGGACAGGGCGCACAGGGAAAACAGGGCGTACAGCCTCCGCCGCAGGCGTTTTGTCCGAAACATTGAAGCTTAGAAAGACCGGAAAAATCTTTATTCATAAGTGAAAAAACCTCTTCCTTTTGAAAATTTCGGCCGAAAAGAGCGGAAAAAATTCACCGCGCAAAGTTCGGCTTACGTTATTATATGCGAAACGGAGGCAAACGGGTTCAAAGGCGAGGAAGACGGGAAAACGGCAGGAGACTGCGAAAGGTGGGAAAATGACGCCCAAACGGCAGGAGACTGCGAAAGGTGGGAAAATGACGCCCAAACGGCAGGAGACTGCGAAAGGTGGGAAAATGACGCCCAAACGGCAGGAGACTGCGAAAGGTGGGAAAATGACGCCCAAACGGCAGGAGACTGCGAAAGGTGGGAAAATGACGCCCAAACGGCAGGAGACTGCGAAAGGTGGGAAAATGACGCCCAAACGGCAGGAGACTGCGAAAGGTGGGAAAATGACGCCCAAACGGCAGGAGACTGCGAAAGGTGGGAAAATGACGCCCAAACGGCAGGAGACTGCGAAAGGTGGGAAAATGACGCCCAAACGGCAGGAGACTGCG